>OKWY01000018.1_pt1 | contig 117138 bp, 97 predicted proteins | sample 1607041 | NCBI WGS metagenome assembly OKWY01 (sample SAMN07501038, study PRJEB24779) | human gut metagenome | isolation source: stool | host: human infant | place: USA: Pittsburgh, PA | reverse complement strand
TGAGTGTCACCCGTGAAGGGGTTGGTGGCCGTACCCGCCCAGGTCGTGGTGAGAGTGATGGTGCGCGTGGCGTAGGGGTATGGGCCATCCAGGAAAGACTTCCACCCGTTGGGTGCCTTGTAGTAGTGGCGGATCAGGGCGGGGTCGGTGTTGGGGTCCATGCCTTCTTGCCAGGGCATTCCCGGCGAGGTCGTGGTCAGGTCCGGGGTTCCATCCCCCCAGCTCCACGTGTAGCTCGTCGCCGTCAAAGTGATGGTGATGTCGTGGCCCAACAGCGTGACAGTGTGAGTCTGCGTGGGATGGGTGGCTGCAACAAGCGTGGGAATGTACTTATTCGTGTACGAGACCCCCTCGGGCCGCTTGTGCAGGCCCGCGCCATCAGGGTGGATAGTGGTGGCGGCTAGGTAGAGGATGTCCCGCGTGGTGGGAATACGCCCCGGATCCTGAGAGCCTCCATCAGGATCAGCAGGGAGTGGGCAGTTGTCGACGGTGTTATCGTCGGAGACCGTGGGGCTGTTGGGGGCCTTGTTGACGTACACGTTCATACAACGCGCAGTATCCTTGTAAGGGGCAGCAGCGGGATCAACTTCCCCTTCAGCAGTCTTGCGAGGCCGCTGATCGCCAACAGTCGAGTTGTTATCGCCCTGTTGAGAAGAATCCTGGTCATGGTCTTTACGCCAGACTTCTGCCTGTATTCCACCTGGTGTAGAAGATGCACAAAATCCAGATGGAGCACCCGATTCAATATCACAGGATGTTGGTATGCTATCGGCGAATGAAGCAGATGCGTGTCCAAGCATTAGCAGGGACCCCACAGTAATACCGATCACGCACAGGGTTCTACTTATCGTTGCCATGAGGAATGTTCCCATCGGTTACAAGCCAGCGGTCGCCCTGCCATGTCATGAAGAGTGCAAAGCTCACGGCGTATTCGTTATCGCTTACGACGATCCGCTGCCCTTGACAAGATGTTCCATTGGTAGTTGTTACGTGGAATAGAACGCCGATAGTGTTGGGCGGTGCACCCATTTCTGCCGTTACGGGTTCGACTTCCACAATGCTCGTAATGGTTGCAGTATTCCCATATGCCCAGCCGTTTGAGTAGAGCGAATTGATGGCGTTGATGTACCCATCGGCAAACGGAACCTTCTCCGCAGACAAGGTTGCCAAAGTTTGGGTGTCTCCCGTGTTCCACGCATAGCTGAGAGTGGCGACGTAGTGTTCGGCCGCCCGTTCTGCACCGTGCTCGTTGTTTTCTTTGGCTTCTTCGGGTAGTTCGGGTTTGGTGTAGGTGTCTACCGCGAACTCGGCGGGGCGTACGAGGACTCCGTCGGGGCCGATTACGTAGCCGCCTGACATCGGAGGTTCACTCGACGCTGACGGCACGGGTGCGGGGTGCACGGTGGGTGCTGCCGCGGCGCTGGGGTGTTCGTTCCACCAGTCAATGCCTGCGGCGAGCCTGTAGGCACCAACAGCTGCCACAGCGACCAGTACGGTGAGCCCGATACCCATGGCCCACGGGCGTAGTGCTGCTCTCCTGGCCGCTAAGGAGCGCTTCTTGCGGCGCGACGGCGAGGCAAGGAAGGTCTGCTCTTCTTCCTCGGCGACAGATCGATCAGACAGGGGTGAGATCTCCATGGCGTGTGCCCTCCACGGTGACGAACTACCGGCGCTCCCCCACCGTTGGGGGTGCGTCCTTTCTCATCAGGGTACGCGCAGAACCGACACGAAATACTAAGAATGCTGCGCAACCATCACGCAAATCCTCCCACCCGCATTCCCGTAACCGCACGGATGTGCATGCCCGGCCCCGGCCTCGTCCGTTGAACGGCCGGGAACGGGTCACTCCCCTGGGAAGTACTCCCCCGCGATCCCATCCAGCTGCGCGCGAATCTCCTCGAAGGGGCAGTCCAGGTCGAGCGTCGTCGCGCTGATGCGGTTGCCGCTCATGCGGTAGGTGGCGTCGGGTTGGATGTCCTCGTCGGTGGCGGCGTACAGGAGCATGCCCGAGACCTCGACGCTCTCCCCCGCGCGTTCGAAGGCGATCTGCTTGTTCTTCACGTACGCGAAGATCTGGTACAGGTTCCCTGAATGCACGGTCCTCTTGTCGAAGTTGCTCTGCATCGTGGACGCGTAGTACTTCGCGTCGATGATGAGCACGCGCCCGCGAGCGCTCAGGGTGATGTCGCTGCGCATGGCGGGCAGGCCATCCGAAACCCCGTCATCGAGCGCCCAGTCGATGAACGAGGCGCTGGCATTCAGGTGCGGGTGTTCCTTGCGGTAGTACTCGAGGATGAACTTCTCGTAGAGGCGGCTCATGCGCTGCTCGTCGAAGAAATCCATCATGCGCACGCTGCCGTCGCTCTGGGTTTGAAGCAGCCCTTTGACGACGAGCCAGCATACGGCCATCAGCATGCGGTAGGTGCGGTTGTTGCGGTCATAGCGCATGTTCCAGTCCACCGTGTGCAGGTCGATGTCGCGCACGTCCGCGAAGAACACCATGAGCTTCTTCAGGCTCTTCTTGCGCGCCCGTGAGATGTCCGAGCGTACGAGCAGCGCGACCGTCGCCTTGATGACCCGGTTCATCGTCGTGTCGACGCTGAACTCGTCGTAGGAGCACACCAGCTGGCGGCGCAGAATCGCCTGCGATTTCACGGACTGGGTGACCTCGATTTTGCCGCGTAGGGAGGAGCGCGCCTCGGTCCGGCTCACGTACTCCTGCCCGAGGCCTCGTTTGAGTTGCAGGGACACGCCTCGCTCGAGGATGGCGGCGCACAGCTCGGCGGCGTTCTCGAAGTCCTCCGTGGCCACGGCGCGGTAGCCCTGCTCGCGCAGCGCCGAGAAGGCGTAGGCAAGCATGTGGAAGACATTGCGGACGCGAATCACCGTAGCGACCTGCGCAGCCTGTCGCTCCATTCGCGGACCTTGCCGGGCTCGTCGAACCAGTATTCCTTGAGCATCGGGATGAGCTCGTAGTCCACGATCGAGGCCAGGGCCGCGTCGGTGCAGGAGTCGGCTTCCATGTTGCAGAAGTAGCTGTGTCCGATACAGAAGCCCTCGCCGAGAGACTCATCCTCGGCGATCGCACGGTTGAGGGATTCCACCTCGCGCACGAGTGCCTCGAACCTCGGATTATCGAGGCCGGCGCAGTAGTCGCGGAAGCCGTCGGATTCGAAGGCGGGGCGCAGTTCCACGAAGGCAAAGCGGCGGCGCAGCGCGTAGTCGAGCATGGCGAGGCTGCGGTCCGCCGTGTTCATCATGCCGATAATGTGGACGTTGCGAGGCACGTAGAAGAGCTCGCGTGAGTAGAGGAGCTGAAGTTTGTTCTTCGGTCCGCGTTTATCGCTCTCGATGAGCATGAACAGCTCGCCGAAGATCTTGGAGAGGTTGCCGCGGTTGATCTCGTCGATGATGAAAAAGTATGCGTTCTCCTCGTCGTCGGCGGCCTTCTTGCAGAAGGAGTAGAAGGCACCCTTGACCAGTTCGAAACCGTCACCAGACGGGCGATATCCCTCGATAAAATCCTCGTAGGAGTAGCTCTGATGAAACTGGATCAGCATGACGCGTGAGGCGTCTTTAACCCCCATCATCGAGTATGCGAGACGCTTGGCGGCGTAGGTCTTTCCTACACCAGGTGCTCCCTGCATGATGATGTTCTTCTTCGTGCGCAGCAGCCCCACGATCGCGTCGTAGCGTTCCTCGGGCATGTAGACCTCTTTGAGAAACTGGGCGGCGGAATACTCGGTCAAAGGCACCGGCATTTGCTCACTATCGAGTGAGTCCTCATCATTCTCAAAATAGGCCTCAATATGCGCAAGCAGGTCGGGATAGTCGGTGATCTCCGTCAGGGTCTTCATGGCGAACTGTTGATCACTTCGCCAGCTTCCCTGACGATTCCACGACACATCACGTAGGTGGGGATACTCACCACCATCCGGGTCATAGACGTAGTCACCCGTGACGACGCCACGGCCGATGATCTCTTTCAGGCCTCGCTTGACGAAGATGACGTCGCCAGGCTTCATTTCATTCGCGAACTGCCAGACCGCCCGCGCCGAATTCGTCTGGGACGTATTATCGTCGCGAGTTTCGAGCAGGCGTTGGCGCATCTCTTCCTTGGTGGCGTACCCCCTCAGATCACCAAGTTCGTGCCACCCAAGCCCCATAACGCCGCGCTCGTAGAACTCGTCCCACATGCAGGCGCCCCGGCCGGGGGCATAGAGCCAATAGCGCACGGTCTGCACACCATCATCACCAAGAGCCGTCGTCTGCATCATCAACTCCTTGAGAAGCACAGCCATGAGTACTGGCTATCCGTCGTCATGGCCACACCCTACCACCCGGGTGATCGACGACACGATTCACACTCGTACTCACCCGACAGCAAAGCCGGGCCACGCCCTCGCGCGACCCGGCCACTGCCTCGAAGAAGACGCGGAACCCTCAGTCAAGGTCCGCCAATACGCCCACGTCACGCGCGGCCTGCCGCAGGCGCTTATCACGCGTCCACAGCGCCACACCGGGGGTCACGACGACACTCGCCAGAAGTGCCACATCGACAGCGCTGAGGCCCCTCCCCCATAGCCGCCGCTCCTCGACAAGATGCCGCACGCCCTGATCATCAACACTGCGCACGATCATCAAGCGCTCAAGCGCTTTCAGGAAGATCGATCGATTCTTGAGATTCCCCAACGCAAGTTCAGTGATGACACTCTGATGTACGCACACCTGGTCGCGCTCGAGCAGATCAACGAGAACCGGCTCAGTTTTCCGCAGGTGATCGATCCAGATGTTCGTGTCAACGAGGACTCTCATGCTCGTTGCCGACTCCGAGGCGCAGCCTCCGCCGCGGAATCACTGCCGCCGAGCGCAGCGAGCTGCCGACCGCTCTCAATGCGAACGAGGAGTTCTACCGCATCCCTAATCAAGGCAGATCGCTCTCTGACCCCGGTCAGCTCCTCGGCGCGCGCAAGCAGGTCATCATCGAGTGTCACAGTGGTTCTCATCGCTACCTCCACATTCAGGATAGCATCGCGAGCGTCATCATTTGATTCGACTATTGACGCTCACTCACGCTCACTCACGCTCACGCACCCTCTGACCAACAGCAAAGCCGAGCCGCACCCTCGCACGACCCGGCCACGGCCTCGTCACCACGGACACTCCTGTCACCTCGTACCACCATGTGTCAAACCTTAGTGACGTACCCCATTAATAGATGTCTCAGAGCTTTTTCAACCGACTGTACCCATCACCTTGCGCAAGAATGGTTGCGGGGAGCAATACAGGGCGACCGGTGAGGCACACCCGTCGCGGTGCCTACGACGGCACTTCACTGATTCGTTGCTTAGCCGCGCATCGCTGCACCGCCCCCACCTTCGATTCGATGAAAGAGGCTCACATGAGTGACAACAACGAGAACGTCGACCAGGACAACACCCCCGAGGGCCCCCTCCAGACCGACCACGGAACGACCACCATCGAGGAAAACGTCGTCGCTAAGATCGCCGGCATGGCCGCCCGCCAGGTGCCCGGCGTGTACGGCATGGGCAACGCCGTGCGCCGCGCCTTCAGCGCCGTAACTGACCGCATCACCACCACCCAGACCAACGTCACCGGCGGCATCACCGTACACAAGGGCGAAACCCAGACCGCCATTGATGTCACCGTCGTCGTCGAGTACGGCTACTCCATCATCAACGTCTGCAACGACATTCGCAGCAACATCATCGACCAGATCGAAGGAACCACCGGCCTGGAGGTCGTCGAGGTCAACATCGACGTCACCGACGTCCACCTGCCCGAGGAGGAAACAAACACCTCCGACTCAACCGATCTGAAGTAGTTGACCTCGACGCCTGGATCTGAGGAATTCTCATGAAGACAACGCACCTGGCCCTCCTCGTGGGCCTGTTCATGGGAGCCGTTCTCGCGTTCGGTTCCTTCGCCAGCTTCGTCCTCGTTGCCCTGTGCGGCGTCGTCGGATGGGTAGTGGGCCTCTATCTGGAGGGCCGGGTCGATGTCCAACGTATCCTCGATTGGCGAAAGAGGTGACGAGCGTGACCGCGTCTGACTCCGCAGTCACGCAGTCGAGGCCGTCGCACGAGAAGGGTTCCTCCTTGACGCAGCGCGGCACCACGACTATCCCGGCCACTGTAGTTGCCCAAATCGCCGCTCAAGCAGCGTTTGAATTTGCCGCTGTCGGCTCGAACGCAGGCGGAGTTCTCGGGATTGGCTCCCACCGAAACTTCGGGTCTCGACCCGAGGCCACATGCCAACTCTATGGGCAGCGCGCGATCCTCCATCTGGACCTCGGCCTTGTCTTCCCCACCCCCTTGTCCTCCACTCTCGAGGACCTGCGCGCGCACGTGAGCGGTCGCGTTGAGAAGCTGTGCGGGATGAACGTTGGCAAGATAACCATCGACATATCCTGGCTCAACCCGAGCAATCGCGTCAGGAAGCCCCTGAGATGAGAACACCCGTACCGGCAATCGTTTATCGCCCGACCCGGAGCGCACCTGCCACCCTGTTGGCGTTGCTGCTCCTCATAGTGGGAGGCCTCGGCACGTGGCTGACGGCGTACCGCTTCCTCAAGGGGGCCTGGCCACAGCGCGCCGTAACCACGCTTGACGCGGTTGGCGCGGCATCCCTCGGTTCCATCGCTGTGCTTGTCGCAGCCGGAGTCGCCGCCGCCTTTGGTCTCTTCCTCCTGATCGCAGCACTGTGGCCTGGCCGCCCCAAGCACGTCGCTTTTCTTCCCGACGATATCCCCGGGCAGACAGCACTTCACCGTTCTGACCTGGCGATCCTCGTGAAGAGGCACGTCGAACAGCTCGCCACGATTCGGTCCGCTTCCGCCACGGTGCACAGGTCACAAGTCGAGGTTGTCGTCTTCAGCGACGCGGATGACTTAGACGCCGTGGGCGAAGCCGCGTCCAAGAAGACCGACGAGGCCCTGGAGATTTTCAACCCCGAGGGCATCACCCATAGCCGCATCCGCACCAAGCGCGTGAGCTGAAAGAAAGCCGATTATGCGTTCAGTTTCTGCCGCTCTCAACAGGGTTCTCCTGGCATTCTTCGGACTGCTTATCGTCTGCGCGTCCGCTTGGTTCCTCGCGTCCGGCCTCGACGCCGGCCACTCGGTACCCAGCATCGCTGCTTACCTTGCAGCGGCGCAGGACGAGATCGGAGCATTACTCTCACCCCGGGCCCACTGGCTTCTACCGCTCGGCGTTCTGATGTCTGTCATCACCTTCATGGTCGGCTTGTTCCTGCTTCTCATGCAGGTGCCGCGCAGGCCTGCGAATTTTCCGCTCAGGCTCAGCGGCTCCGATGGCGATCTGCTGGCTACTCTCTCCCCCGATGTCCTGTCGCAAGCCCTCTCCGAGCGCGTTCAGGACCTTCCCGGTGTCGAGCGCTGTACCGTCTTCGTTACCGGTTCTCCGAGCAAGCTCTGGGTTCAGACGGACACGAGCGTCGCACCAGACTGCGAGGTCAAGTGGATCGTGACCGAGCTCCGGAAGCTATTGAACGAGGACGTGGCTACGTCTCTGGGAACGCCTCCCAAGCAGCTCGACGTTCTCGTACGCCTGGCGCGCTCGGTGAGTTCGACGTCAACATCGAAGGCCGTCACAGGCCAGCCGTCGCCGGCAATCACAGGAACGGGAACAGGCGCATGAGACGTGGGGCAGGGCGGATGAAGCCTTGCCCCACGCTTATGTGTATCACGCGACCACATTCACGAGGCCGGGGCTGAGCCTGTCGTCACGATTCGCCCAAAGTGCAGACCACCTCGCTCCGATGAGGCGTTTTTCGCAACGTTTTACCGAGGTGGTCTGCACTTTGGGCGCTTTGCCGATTTTAGACCACCCTCAACAGCGAAGCCGGACCACGCCTTCGCGCGACCCGGCCATTGCCTCACCAGACTGAGTTGATTCAGGCGACGTCCACCGTAGCGAGGGGAACGATTCCACTCAGCGAATCGCCCAGCGCATCTTCAGCGCGATCGAGTTCGTAACGCATCTGCAGGTTCATCCAGAATCCCGGGGTCGTACCGAAGTAGCGGGACAGCCGGATCGCGGTATCAGCCGTAATTCCGCGCTTCCCGTGGACGATCTCATTGATACGACGAGGCGGAACATCGATAGCGACGGCAAGCTTGTGCTGCGTAATTCCAAAGCCTTCGATGAAGTCTTCCATGAGGACTTCGCCCGGGTGAATCGGAGCAATTTTAGTGGTAGTCAACGATCTCAACCCCTTCTGGACCAGCGTCGCCCCACCTGAAGCAGATACGCCACTGATCATTGATTCGAATACTGTACTGCCCCGCACGATTACCGCGCAGACGCTCGAGTCGGTTACCCGGAGGAATCCGGAGGTCTTCCAGACGGCACGCAGCGTCAATCTGACGCAACTTGCGCAGCGCGACGCGCACGATGCGCGCATCGAGGAAAGGAACAGGCTCCCTCTCAAACAAGCGCTCAGTCTGGCGATCCCCGAATGACTGGATCATGACACAAGAATATATCGAATCTCGTTATTAACGCAAACCGTTAAGCCGTGCCGCTCTTACATCCTCATTTTCCGCATGCCAGGCGGACCACAACAGCAAAGCCGGGCCACGCCCTCGCGCGACCCGGCCACTGCCTCGTTCAGGAACGATCACACATTAAACCTGAACTCAACAACGTCACCATCTGCCATAACGTAGTCCTTGCCTTCCATGCGGACCTTGCCGGCAGCCTTCGCGGCGGCCATGGAGCCGGCCTCGACCAGGTCGTCGTAGGAGACGACCTCGGCCTTGATGAAGCCCTTCTCAAAGTCCGTGTGGATGACGCCGGCGGCCTTGGGGGCGGTGTCGCCCTTGTGGATGGTCCAGGCGCGCGCCTCCTTCTCACCGGCGGTGAGGTAGGTCTGCAGGCCGAGGGTGTCGAAGCCGACGCGGGCCAGCTTGTCCAGGCCGGACTCGTCCTGGCCGGATTCGGCGAGCATCTCGCGGGCGTCCTCGTCGTCGAGCTCGACCAGCTCGGCCTCGAACTGGGCGTCCAGGAAGATGGCTTCAGCGGGCGCGACGAGGGCGCGCAGTTCGTCCTTCATTTCCTCGTTGTCCATCTCGGCGGCGTCCATGTTGAACACGAAGATGAAGGGCTTGGAGGTCATGAGCTGGAAGGTGCGCAGCGCGTCCTGGTCCAGCTTGGCGCCCTCGGGGCCGGACAGCAGCTCACCGCGTTCCAGCAGCTCCAACGCCTGGCGGGCGGTTTCAAGGACGATCGGCTCGGTCTTCTTGCCGCGCACCTCCTTCTCGAGGCGCGGGATCTGCTTCTCGATCGTCTGCATGTCGGCGAGGATCAGCTCGGTCTTGATGGTCTCGATGTCCGAGGCCGGGTCCACCTTGCCGTCGACGTGGACGACGTCGGGGTCGGAGAAGGCGCGCGTGACCTGGCAGATCGCGTCGGCCTCGCGGATGTTGGCGAGGAACTGGTTGCCCAGGCCCTCACCCTCGGAGGCGCCGCGCACGATGCCGGCGATGTCCACGAAGGACACGGTGGCGGGCAGGATGCGCTGGGAGCCGAAGATCTCCGCAAGCTTGTTCAGGCGCGGGTCGGGCAGGGGGACGACGCCGACGTTAGGCTCGATGGTCGCGAAGGGGTAGTTCGCGGCGAGCACGGTCGCGCGGGTCAGGGCGTTGAACAGGGTGGACTTGCCGACGTTGGGCAGTCCAGCGATACCGATAGTAAGAGACACGCCCCCATCCTATCGGAGCAGGCCCGGTGGTGTTGCCCTACTTTGTGTGGTTTGGCCCGGCGACGCGGGGCGCGTGGGGGCGCGCGGGTGCCATGCCGGCGTTCTTGAGGTCGGCACGCAGGTCGCGGGGCAGCGCGAAGGTCGTCGATTCGGTTTCGGTGCGGGCCACCTCGACGGTGGGGAATCCGCGCTCCTGCAGCCATTCGATGACTTCGCGCACGAGGATCTCGGGCACCGACGCGCCGGAGGTGAGGCCCACGGTGCGGGCTCCCTCGAACCAAGATTCCTCGAGCTCGTCGGCCTTGTCGACGCGGTAGGCGGCGCCGGCCCCGGCCTCGAGCGCGACCTCGACGAGGCGCACGGAGTTCGAGGAGTTCGCCGAGCCGACGACGACCATGACGTCCACCTGGGGCGCGATGTGCTTGACGGCGCCCTGGCGGTTCTGGGTGGCGTAGCAGATGTCGTCCGACGGCGGGTCGATGAGCTGCGGGAAGCGCTGACGCAAGCGGTCGACGGTCTCGCGGGTCTCGTCGACGGAGAGCGTGGTCTGGGAGATCCACACGACGCGCGAGGGGTCGCGCACGACGACGTTATCGACCTCGTCGGGGGTGCCGACGACCTGGATGTGATCGGGGGCCTCGCCAAACGTGCCCTCGACCTCCTCGTGGCCCTGATGGCCCACCAGGATGATGTCGTAGTCTTCCTTCGCGAAGCGCACGGCCTCGCGGTGCACCTTGGTCACGAGCGGGCAGGTCGCGTCGATCGTCGCGAGGTGGCGGGTGGCGGCGGCCTCGTGAACGGCCGGGGAAACGCCGTGCGCAGAGAACACGACGCGGGCACCCTCGGGCACCTCGTCGGTCTCCTGGACGAAGATTGCGCCGCGCTTGGTCAGCGACTCGACGACGAATTTGTTGTGGACGATCTCCTTGCGCACGTACACGGGCGCGCCGTAGAGCTCGAGGGCCTTTTCGACGACGTCGACGGCGCGGTCCACTCCGGCGCAGTATCCGCGCGGGGCGGCCAAGAGGATGCGGCCGTTGCCCTCGCCGCGGGAGGAGGGCAGGGGGGACTCGGCGCTGGCTCGCAGGTCGACGTTTTCATTCATGCGTCCACCCTAGCGCCCACGGCCCGGGGCGTGCGCGCGCTCGTGGCAATCCCACACGCTCCTCATCGACGAGGCCGGGGCCGTCCACAGGCGCGGGGCGCGGCAGCGCGGCGGGGCCTCTCGTGTGGCATGCTGAGTGGCGTGACATTGCCTCTTCCCCCTGCTGCGCCGCCTCGGGGCGGCTCGCCCCAGCCTCGCCCACCCGCCGCGAAGGCGGCTGATACGACGCGGGATAATCCGTGGCCGCTGCGCAGGCTGACGGAGAACATCAAGGTGTACGTGGACCGCATGAGCCCCCTATGGGTGGAGGGCCAGGTCGTCGAGTACAAGGTGCGCCCGGGCGCGAAGATGCACTTTTTGACGCTGCGCGACCTTGAGACGGACACGTCGATGACGGTGACCGCGTGGGCGGGCGTCATGGATTCCACGCCCCTGACCGAGGGCGCGCGCGTGGTGACGCGCGTGAAGCCGGTGTTCTGGGAGCGCTCGGGCCGCCTCAACCTGCAGGCCGCGGAGATTCACCTGCAGGGCGTGGGCGACCTGCTCGCCCAGATTGAGGCGCTGCGCGCCCGCCTGGCCGCAGAGGGCCTGTTTGCGGACGCCCGCAAGAAGCCGCTGCCGTTCCTGCCGCGCACAATCGGACTGATCTGCGGCCGCAACGCGAAGGCGAAGGACGACGTGGTCGTCAACGCGTCGGATCGTTGGCCGAGCGCGCGCTTTGAGATCCGCGAGGTCGCCGTGCAGGGCGATCACTGCGTGCCCGAGGTGGGCCGTGCCCTCCTCGAACTGGACGCCATGGACGAGGTCGACGTCATCGTCATCGCGCGCGGTGGCGGCGCGGTCGAAGACCTCCTCCCCTTCTCCGACGAGCGCCTCGTGCGCGCCGTCGCGGACGCCCGCACGCCCATCGTCTCCGCGATCGGCCACGAGGGCGACTCTCCCCTGCTGGACCTGGTCGCCGACTACCGCGCCTCGACCCCCACGGACGCGGCTCGCCGCATCGTCCCGGACCGCGCCCGCGAGCGCGACGGCATCTCCCAGGCGCTGACCCGCATGCGCGGGGCGCTGGGCGCGCGCCTAGCGACGGAGCGATCGAACCTGACGCTCATCGCGTCACGCCCGGTGCTCCAGGGCCCGGAGGCCATCGTCGAGGGGCACCGCGTGGCCCTGACACAGCGGGTCACCGCAATGCGATCGGCGATCGAGCGCCGGCTCGCCTCGGAGCGCCAGCAGCTGACGCGCTCGCGCGCGACGCTCACCGCCCTGTCCCCGCAGGCGACGCTGGACCGCGGCTACGCGCTCCTGAAGACCCCCTCGGGCGCCCTCATCACGTCCTCGGCGCAGATCAAGAAGGGCGACCTCATCGAAGGCATCCTCGCGTCCGGCCGCATGGTCGCCCAGGTCGTGGGCGCCACCAACCCGACCCCTCCCGCGGACGCGCCCAACTCAGGCACCTGACCCGTAGGGCGGCCCCGGCCTCGTCCCCCGTACATCCCACTCAAAGGAACAAACTCATGACCACGAACGACCAGCTCCCCGACCCCCAGTCCCTCGGCTACGAGGAGGCGCGCGACGAACTCGTGCGTATCGTCCAGGCCCTCGAGGGCGGTCAGGCCCCGCTCGAGGACACTCTCACGATGTGGGAACGCGGCGAAGCCCTGGCAGCCCGCTGTTCCCAGATCCTCGACGGAGCCCAGGAGCGTCTTTCTGGACGCACCTCCACGCCCTCCCCCGAAGCACGCTAATGTACATTCTGTAGATCCGCTCACACGCAGGTGAGGAGACGCCATGACGGTGCAATCTGGCCCCCACATTCTCGCGATCGGCGAGGCGCTCATCGACGTCGTCATGACGTATGAGCAGCCCGACTTCCCCGTCGAGATCCCGGGCGGTTCTCCCGCGAACGTCGCCCTGACACTGGGACGCCTCGGCCGTCCTGTGGCGCTGGCGACCTGGATCGGTCTGGACGAGTACGGCCGTCTCATCGACTTCCACATGTACGATTCCGGCGTGCACGTCACCGGGGCCTCGCGCGGTGCCTCGCACACGTCGACGGCCCTCGCACGCCTCGACGAAAACGGCGCCGCCTCCTACACCTTCGACCTGGAGTGGGCGCCGGCTCCACCAATCACCGTTCCGCCTACCGCTCAGATCATCGAGGCGGGCTCGATTTCGGCGATCATCGAGCCGGGCGCCTCCGCCGTTCTTGACGCGCTGACCCGCGGCCGCGAGCACGCGCTCGTGTGCTTCGACCCGAACGCGCGCCCCTCGATCATGGGCGAACCCGCGGCCGCGCTCACCTCCCTCGAGCGTTTCATCGCCCTGGCTGACGTCGTCAAGGTCTCCGACGAAGACATCGAGTGGCTGACAGGCGGCGCGCCCATCGACGAGGTCGTGGATCGTTGGCTCGGCATGGGCCCCTCCCTCGTGGTCGTCACGCGCGGCAAGCACGGGAGCCTCGCCGTCACCTCCTCGGGCCTGCGCTTCACGAAGACCCCGAGCGACGTCAAGGTCGTCGACACGGTCGGCGCGGGGGACTCCTTCATGGGCGGCATGATCGACGCCATGTGGGGCATGGGCCTGCGCGGCGCCGACGCGCGCGAGACCCTGCGTTCCCTGCCCGAGGAGCAGGTCCGCGCCATCATCGACCGCGCCAGCGCCGTCTCCGATGTGACCGTCTCGCGCAAGGGCGCAAACCCGCCCTGGGCGCACGAACTCTCCTAAGCACGCCACACACGTGACGAGGCCGGTCCCCACATCGGGGTCCGGCCTCGTTCATCGAACGCGCGGCGCGCGTTTACTTGCCCATGCGGCGCTCGCGCTGCGCGTAGGAGCGCAGGGCGCGCAGGAAGTCGACGCGGCGGAAGTCCGGCCAGTAGACCTCGCAGAAGTAGTACTCGGAGTGCACGGACTGCCACAGCATGAAGCCCGACAGGCGCTGCTCGCCCGACGTTCGGATGACGAGGTCGGGGTCGGGCTGGTCCTTCGTGTACAGGTGCGCGGTGATGTCCGCGTCAGTGAAGGAGTCGGCGAGCTCCTCGAGGGTGCGCCCCTGGGCCGACGCCTCACGCATCATGGAACGCACGGCCTCGGTGATCTCGTGTCGGCCGCCGTAGCCGACCGCGATATTGACGGTCATTCCCTGTACGTCGGCGGTGCGCGCGACGGAGGCACGCAGGTCCTCGGACACCTTCTCGGGCAGCAGGGACAGGTCACCGACCACGGCCAGCTTCCAGCGTCCCTGATCCGCCAGGAGTGACACGGCCTCGCAGATGATGCGCAGCAGCTCGCCCAGCTCGCCGGCATCGCGCGAGAGGTTGTCGGTTGACAGGAGCCACAGCGTCACGATCGACACACCTGCGTCGTCGGACCACTGGAGGAACTCGCTGATCTTTCCGGCGCCAGCTCGGTGTCCCTGCGAGGGGGTCGCGCCCAGTGACTTCGCCCAGCGGCGGTTGCCATCCAGGATGACGCCAATGTGGGCGGGCACGGCGGCGTCAGACAGCTCGGCTTTGAGGCGACGCTCGTACATGTCGTAGAGCATGTTCCACTGGGCCATGATGTCCCTCCCTACTGTCGCACCCTGCGGCGCGGCGTACTCTTATGTCATTAAGGGTATCGCGCCGTGGGTCACAGGGAAACACAAGTACTCTCGGAGTGCGAGAACGCGCCTGCCACAATAAGTTACGGCGTAGTAACCTACGGACTCGTAAGAAATGTTGACAGGTTGACAGGGGGAACGGATGAAGATCGCATCGCTCACGCCCAAGGAGTGGTTCTCGGGCCAGCTCGTGCAGATCAAGCCCAAGCTGCGCGGGTGGCTGCACCTGGCCGCCGCACCACTGTCCTTGGCCGCGTCCATCGTCCTCGTCTGCCTGGCGCCCACGACTCCGACGAAGATCGGATCCGCCGTTTACCTGGCGTGCTCCCTCGTTCTCTTCGGCGTCTCCGCGGCCTACCACCGCTTCTACTGGGCCCCGCGCTGGGAGATCATGTGGAAGCGCCTGGACCACTCCAACATCTTCCTACTCATCGCAGGCACCTACACGCCGATCACGATCGCGCTCCTGGACCGCTTTGATGCGACAGTCCTCCTGTCGGTCGTCTGGGGCGGAGCCATCGTCGGCATCCTCCTCAACCTCTTCTGGCCCACTGCCCCGCGCTGGCTGACCACCCTCGTCTACGTCGCGCTCGGCTGGGTCGCGGTCTGGTACCTGCCGCAGCTGTGGGCGGGCGGCGGACCCATCGTCGTGTGGCTGATCGTCGCCGGAGGCGTCCTGTACACGCTGGGAGCGGTCGTCTACGGCACGAAGAAGCCCGACCCCTCCCCCACCTGGTTCGGCTTCCACGAAATCTTCCACGCCTTCACCGTCGCCGCGTGGGCCTGCCACTGCGTCGCCGTCTACCTGGCGGTCTTGAATTCCTGACGCGCCGCCCGACCAGGCTGTGCTCATGGCCAGGCTCAATGTTGCTACACTCGACACCATGCGCGCCGGCACCCGTGTGTCGGCGCTCGGTTACTGACACGTCATTGGAGGAACCATGGCTGACACACAGTGGCTCACGCAGGCCCAGTACGACTTGCTCGCAAGCGAGCTGAAGGAGCGCGTCGAGGTCAAGCGCGTCGAGATCGCGCGCCTCATCGACGCCGCCCGCCAGGAGGGCGACCTTCGCGAGAACGGCGGCTACCACGCCGCGCGCAACGAGCAGTCCATGAACGAGACCCGCATCCAGGCCCTCCAGGAAATGCTGGAGCACGCAGAGGTCGGAGAGACCCCCGCCGACGACGGCATCGTCGAGCCCGGCATGGTCGTCACGGCCCTGGTGGCAGGCCGCGAGCAGAAGTTCCTGCTCGGTTCGCGTGACGCCGGCGGCGACCTGGGCATCCAGGTCTTCTCCGCGCAAGCTCCCCTGGGCGCTGCCGTCATCGGCCACAAGGCCGGCGACAAGCTCTCCTTCGAGGCCCCCACGGGCCGCATGATCGACGTCGAGATCCTCGACGCCAAGCCCTTCGAAGGCTGATTTCCCAGGCGAGCAGGCCCACCCGGCCTCGCCTCCTCAATCAACCCGAAGCGGGTCCCACCGAGTGGTGGGACCCGCTTCGCGTTACATACGCGCGTGAGGAGGCCTTACGCCTCCACGTGGGGCGTCGGAGGCTCTCCCGGCTTCTGCTCCTCATCAGCCGGTGTTTCCTCCTGGGTCGCGTCCCCCTCCGACTCAACACGAGCCTCAACGTGAAGATCCACAGAGGCCACGACCTCGTCCTCACTCGACTCCGCACGAGCCACGTAGGGACGCGTGTCGGGCTTACCCGCGTAGGAGGCGGCGATCTTCTCCTCGAGCATGCCCGGAGGGCCACCCGGGCGATCCTCGGCGGTCGCCAGCTCGGGCATCGGGTCATACCCGTGCAGGTACATGACGGTCGCGTTGATGAAGGCCGCGATCGGCACCGAGAAGATAGCGCCCGCAATGCCCGCGATCGCCGATCCGGCGGTAATGACGAGCATGACGGCGACGGGATGCAGGGACACCGCGTTCGACATCATGAAGGGCTGCAGGATGTTGGATTCGACCTGCTGGACGACCAGGATGATGACGAGCATGATGATCGCCTTCGTCAGGCCACCGTTCACGGCCGCCACCAGCACCGCGATGACGCCGGACGTCAGGGCACCCAGAATCGGCACGAACGCCGCGAAGAAGGTGATAACACCGATCGGGATGGCCAGGGGCACGCCCAGGAAAAACGCGCCCAGCGCGATACCGGTCGCGTCGATGGCCGCCACCTGGATCTGCGCGCGCACGTAGGAGCCGAAGGTCGCCCAGCCACGGATCGCACTCTCGTGGACGGGAACGCGGGCGGGGGCGGGCAGCAGGCGCACACACCACAGCCAGATCGAGCGCCCCTCTTTCAGGAAGAAGAACAGACAGAAGAGCATCGTCAGGCCGGAGGTCGCCAGCGTGCCCACCGACGAGGTAATGCTCAGGGCACCGGTCGCCAGCGTCTCCTTATTGCTATTCAGCCAGCTCACCAGCTCGGAACGTAGCTGATCGGCCGCGGCCGTCAGGACGGTCGTGTCGATCTTGAGGGGGCCTTTCTGCAGGAACTCGTTGTGCACAATCGCGTCGAGCAGCTTGCGGAAGCCGTCCGCGGCCTCCGAGGCCAGCTGCGGGACCTGCTGGATAAGTTCGGCGGCAGCCTGGCTCAGCGCGCCGGCAACGACAGCGAAGAAGACCAGCAGGCCGACGGTTGCGGCCAGCGACGAGGGAAAGTGCAGGCGGCGGCGCATCCAGGAGACGAGGGGTTCGAGAAGCACCGCCACCGTCAGCGCGATCGCGACCGGCATGATGACGATCGTCAGGCGCGCGATGCCCCACAGCACAGCCAAGACCAGGCCGGCGACGACGAGGGTACGCCACGAGATCGCCGCGGCCACACGGAGGGTACGCGGGACGGCAGCTGCCACGTCGCGCTCATCCTCGTGTTCTTCGCGCACCGACACCATGACGGGAGCGGGTGCGGGCTCATCTGCGCGCTTCGTCGGCAGGGCAGCTGAGAGCCTGCCCATCAGGTCGGATAGCTTCCAGCGCGGCTGTTCCTGAGTGTCGGCCACGGTCCCTCCTTTTCATTCACCCCTAAGCGTACTCGCCTGTGGCCCCATTTCCGTCCGCGCAGCGCGCTCACCCGCCACGAGGGGCGCATACTGGGAGCCATGACATCGTTTTTCAAGCAGGCACACACGAACGTTCACGTCTCCACGCACGCGGTCCTCGGCTCGAACATGAGGGACGAGGCCGGGGCCGGCCAGGAGATCATCTACCTTGCCGCGGGCTGCTTCTGGGGCGTCGAGAAGGCCCTGTGGAATGCGCCCGGTGTCGTGACCACGGCGACCGGCTACATGGGCGGGCAGTCGCCCAACCCGACGTACGAGCAGGTGTGTTCTCATACGACGGGGCATGCGGAGACCGTGCGCGTCGTCTTCGATACGGCGCTCACAAGCGCCGCTGACCTGGTTCGGCTTTTCTTCGAGATCCACGATCCGACGCAGGTGGGCGGACAGGGCAACGACATCGGCGACCAGTACCGTTCGCAGATCTGGACGACCACACCCGAGCAGCTACGAGATGCGACCGCCCTGCGAGCGGCATACCAGGAGGTGCTCACTGAGCGCGGTTTCGGCCCGATTCAAACGGTCATCTCCCCCGCTCCAGATGCTGACTCCACCGCACGTTTCTGGTACGCGGAGGACTACCACCAGCAGTACCTGTTCAAGAACCCTGGCGGCTACGAGTGCCACGCCCGTACGGGCATCGCCTGCCCGGCGCTCCCCCACGAGTAGCCCACGCGTGACACAGATGTGGGGCGGGCCGGCACGTTAGTGCCGGCCCGCCCCACATCGCGTGAGATCAGTTCACGCCCAGAATGTCGGTGACGAACACGAGGGTCGCACCGCCGGGGATTCCAGCCTGCGGAACGCCGCGAGCGCCGTAGCCAAGCTCGGAGGGGATGGAGAGCAGGACGCGGTCGCCCACGCGCTTGCCCACAAGGCCCTCGTCCCAGCCGGGGATGACCATTCCGACGCCGATCTGGAAGGACAGGGCGCCGCCGCGGTCAAAGGAGTTATCGAAGTCCACGTCGGAGCCGAAGACCGCGCCGTAGTAGTGGCAGGTGATGGTGTCGCCGGCCTCGACCTCCTGGCCGTCACCTGCGTGGAGGACCTCGACGACGAGCTCGTCGGAGGGGGTGCCGTCGAAGGACAGGGCGGGCTTGCGGCCGAATTCGCCGGCAACAGAGATGTTTTCCATGGGGTCTTTCCTTAGGGTCGGTGAAGCGGCGCGTCAGTCGCGGCGCATGAGGTAGGACAGGATCTTGAGGATCTCGAGGTAGATCCAGATGACGTCGGTCATGATGGCGAAGGTGCACAGCCACGAGTACTTCTCGGGCACGTTGTTGGCAACGCCAACCTTGACGGCATCGAAGTCGCGCACGAGGCACAGAACGCCGATGAAGACCGCGAGGACGCCGATAATGAGGCCGAGCGGGATGCCGAAGAGGGTGATGTTGTTGACCGCCCGCATGTTCACAAAACCAGTCATCGACAGCGCGAAGCTGAAGAGGTAGTAGCTAAAGAAAGCGAACGAACCAATACCCGCGACGCGGGTCAGCGTCGACGAGTTACGCACGAAGCCCATCATGAAGGCAGCCAAGGTCGTGCCGATGACGACAAGGGTCGCCAGAACAGCGCTCACCACGATGCCCGGGTACCTCATCTCAAAGGCACAGGACAGCGCTCCAAGAACGAAGCCCTCAACGAGCGAGTAGGCGACGATTGCGCCGGGACGCACCTTCTTGGAGAACTGGATAAACACGGCGAGGCCAACGGTGACCACACAGGCCGCGAGCGCAACCAGCATCGCCGCGCCAATCGCTACCATGCCGCTCATCCAACCGGCCACCGCGCCCACGAGCAGCAGGCCGAAGCACATGAGGGACTTGACCACGACGTCGTCGTACGTCATCGTTCCGCGATCCACCGCGTCAGCGGCGGGAGCGTTCATCATCGCCTCGTACGAGGCCATCTGCTCCTCGTAGCCGGACGACACCGGGTAGCCCTCGGCGCCAGCCTGCGCAGTGCCGTAGACCGGCTGCCCCGAATAGTCGACACCCTGCTGGGCGCCGTACGGGTTGGTCGCACCCGCGTAGGGGTTCTGTGCCTGCGCCGAAGCGGGCTGGTACCCCGGCATCTCGGGGTAGCCGGCGGGAGTCGTCGACTGGGTCGACCAGTCCTTGACGATCGAATTCATCACCGGGTTGGCCATATTTCCTCCTTGGTCAGTGATGTACTGCCACTAGTGTCGCACGTGGCACCCACAAGTGGGAAACGTTCCATTATGCGCGCAGCGCAGCGCGGCTTCCACACGCGCGGCGAGTTCCACGAACTGGCCACGGCCTCGTCGATGAGGCCTGCCGTCAGTACCCCCGGTGGGACTCGAACCCACAACACACCGATTTTAAGTCGGTTGCCTCTGCCAATTGGGCCACGGGGGCGCGCACGCGCACGTCCAGCCTACGGGAGGCTGGCGCACGCCTCAAGCTCCGCTCAGATCATCGCCTGTGCGATGCCGTCGAGGATGTCGTGCTCGGAGGTGACGATCTGCTCGATCGGGTGCCCGGCGGCCTCGGCGCGCGCCAGAACGCGCGTGACGATGCGGCTCCAGATGAGCGCGCCCGCCGCGATGACGTCCTCGCGCCCCTCGGGCATGAAGCCCAGGGAAGCCTTCACGGACGTCGGCTGATCGACCATGAAGCGCACGGCCTCCTCGAACTGTGCCGCGCTCAGGCGCGCGCCGTGGATGCGCTCGGGCTGGTACGAGGTGAGACCCAGCGCCTGGGCTGTCAGGGTGGTCACCGTGCCCGCGACCCCCACGAGGGAGCGCACACGCGCCAGGTCCACGGACTTTTCCGCGCCGTCCAGCTGCTCATCGATCCACGCGATCGCGCGCTCCTGGTCCTGAAGCGGCACTCCGCCTGCCGGATCCACGTGGGAGAAGAACTTCTCGGTGACACGCACGGCACCCATGTCGATCGAAATCGCCTGCTCAACGCGGGTCGAGCCGAGCACCAGCTCCGTCGACCCACCACCGATATCGACGACCAGCATCGGGGCGGTAACGGACTCGCCCAGGCCGCTCACCGCGCCGTTGAAGGACAGGGAGGCTTCCTCCGTGCCCACAACGACCTCGGGCTCCACGCCGATGACAGCCTTGATCTGGCGCACGAAGTCCGCGCTGTTGGACGCGTCGCGCGTCGCAGAGGTCGCCACGAAACGAGTGCTCGTCGCTCCCAGGGCCTCGATCATGCGCTGGTATTCGACCGTGGCCTCCACCGTACGCTCGATCGCCGCAGGATCCAGGTAGCCGCGCGCATCCACGCCCTGCCCCAGGCGCACGATGCGCATCTGGCGAGTCAGGTCCGACAGATGGGGACGGCCGTCTTCGCCGATACGCCCATCGGCGACGAGCAGTCGGATCGAATTGGTTCCACAGTCAATGGCAGCTACGCGGGTCATCGCTTCGTTTCTACAGGGGTGAGTCCCGGACGAGGCCGGGTCGGGCACGGGCAAAAAACGCTCAGCAGGAGCAACGGGAGGTGGAGAACAGGCCTCGCTCGTCGAGCATCGCGAGCACGCGGTCCCCGATCGGATTCACGCCGGGGCCTGCGGCCAGAGAGTGGCCGACGAGGGCGTGCAGGCACTTGACGCGCGTGGGCATTCCGCCAGCGCTCACGCCGGAAATCTCCGGAACGTCACCCAGAGTCAGGCGCGCCTGAATGTAGGCCTCGTGGGCGCGCGCATAGGCGGCGCGCAGCTCCTCGTCAGCCGCGAGGTCCTCGTTGAGGGTCTCCATAACGTGCTCGGCCTCAAGCGTGGAAGCGCCCTTCACGGCCGCCGGGTGCGTCAGGTAGTAGGTCGTGGGGAACGGCGTCCCGTCAGGCAGACGCGGCGCGGTGGCCACAACGGTGGGCCGACCACACACGCAGCGCGCAGCAATACCAACGACCCCTCGGGGCACGCGGCCCAGCTGGGAACGCAGGACCTCCAGGTCCTCTTCGGTGGCATCGGTGGTGTTAACGAGGCTCATTCTCCGCTTTCTTGGCTGGTGGTGGGGGCCTGGCCCGACTGACTGGTCTCAGCCGACGGGATAGGCGTCGCGCTCGGCGGCTGATCCGCCTTCCCTACTAGGATACCGAGCTGCTGCACCCAGGGGCGCGCCGGTCCGGTGGAAGCAGCTGCGGCCGCCAGCGCCGAGTCCTGGTATTGCGGCCCCGGATCCACCACCGTGTATTGGGTCTCACCGGGTCGAACGAATCCGAGCCGTTCGCGCGCCTGAGTAGAGATGTAGTCGGGGTCATTCCACAGGTCAAGCTGGCGCTGCATGTCAGCGTTCTTCTGCTGCTGCTGCGCAACCTGCGTCTTGATCTGCGCGAGTTCTCGCTCCTGCTGCCACCACTGGTAGAGGCTGGGCACCAGCATGACCGACAGGATCGCGGCGATGATGAGAACGACGAGGAGTCGAGTGGACACGTCAAGGCCGCCGATGGACAAGGCCGACGATCCTTCCGCGGCGGGACGCACAAACGAAGAACGCGATGAGCCCTTCTCGACGCCCTTATTCCTACGGAAAAAGCTGCGCTTTGCGCCCTCTTCCTTCTGGGCGCCCCGCGCCGACTTCTGGCGCTTCGCCGAGGCCTCGGCCCCCTTCGAGGACTGTGCAGCCTTCGCGGCCGCCCTGCGCTGGCGCGACTTTTCCGCGTTGATCTCACGCGTCGTACGCGATGCCTCCGAACCGGAGGAGCGACGACGCGAGGAGGGGCGGGAAGAAGGACGACGGCTAGCCATTCTTCTATCGTGCCCTAAGTTGGGGTCTTTGGCTCAGCCCCACGCCGAAAAACTCCGCGCGGACCCTTGCGGGCCCGCGCGGAGCTATGCGGCTAGTTGCCTAGACTCACTTGAAGCGAGGGAAGGCAGAGCGGCCGGCGTAAACGGCGGCCTCGCCCAGCTGCTCCTCGATGCGCAGCAGCTGGTTGTACTTGGCGACGCGCTCGGAACGAGCGGGGGCACCGGTCTTGATCTGGCCGGAGTTGGTGGCGACGGCCAGGTCGGCGATCGTGGTGTCCTCGGTCTCGCCGGAGCGGTGCGAGGTCATCGAACGGTAGCCGTTGCGGTGCGCTTCCTCGACGGCGTCGAGGGTCTCGGTCAGCGAACCGATCTGGTTCACCTTGACGAGCAGCGCGTTGGCGGCACCCAGCTCGATGCCCTTCTTGAGGCGGGCGGGGTTGGTGACGAACAGGTCGTCGCCGACCAGCTGGACGCGGCCACCGATCTCGGCGGTCAGGGCCTTCCAAGCATCCCACTCGTCCTCATCCAGCGGATCCTCGATGGAAACCAGCGGGTAGTTCGAGATGAGCTTCTCGTAGTACTCAACCATGTACTCGGTCGAGCGGCCTTCGCCCTCGAACTGGTACAGGCCATCCTTGAAGAACTCGGAGGAGGCGACGTCCAGGGCCAGGGCGACGTCCTCGCCCGGCTTGAAGCCGGCCTTCTCGATCGCGGAGACGATCAGGTCGAGGGCCTCAGCGTTGGAGTCCAGGTTGGGGGCGAAGCCGCCCTCGTCGCCCAGACCGGTGGACAGACCACGGTCCTTCACGACGCCCTTGAGCGTGTGGTAGACCTCGGCACCCCAGCGCAGGGCCTCACGGAAGGAGGGAGCGCCGAGAGGGGCGATCATGAACTCCTGGATGTCAACGTTGGAGTCCGCGTGGGAGCCACCGTTGAGGATGTTCATCATGGGGACGGGCAGGACGTGAGCGTTGGGGCCGCCCAGGTACTTGTACAGGGGCAGGTCCGCGTACTTCGCGGCAGCCTTGGCGACGGCGAGGGAGACGCCGAGGATGGCGTTCGCGCCGAGCTTGCCCTTGTTGGGGGTGCCGTCCAGGTCGATCATGGCCTGGTCGATGTAGCGCTGATCGTCAGCTTCCTCGCCGATGAGCTCGGGGGCAATCTGCTCGACGACGGCGTCAACGGCGTCCTGGACGCCCTTGCCAAGGTAACGGCCCTTGTCGCCATCGCGACGCTCGACGGCCTCGAACGCGCCGGTGGACGCGCCGGAGGGAACGGACGCGCGCGCAGCGGTGCCGTCCTCGAGGACGACCTCAACCTCAACGGTCGGGTTACCGCGCGAGTCGAGGATCTCGCGTGCACCAATGCCTTCAATAACTGCCACGTCATTCTCCAATCGATGTTGTTGCGTGGAAGCGGTCAGTACAACGGTAATACGGACCGCCATATGTGGTCACCCCCCGGCGAGGGGGACGTTGTGGTTTTTGGGGCTATCAACCCCGGTTATGCGCCCGGACAAGCGACATTAGTCCCTGCCAGAGACGCTGTGAGCGAATACTCACAAGGTTCACTGGGCACTGCCACCCAGGAGCGCGGCCATGGGATCGTCCTTGGCTCCAGAGACGGCGTCACCGAAGAGGGGCATGGTCGGGGCCCGGCCTCCACCCAGGGTCGGCTGGGAGAAACGCGGGTTGATACTGGAGTTCATCTGAGCCTCATGCAGGGCGGCGGCTGCGATCTTTTCAGCCGTCGGATCGACCTGAATCTGCGCGTTGATAAGCTGACCGAGCGCTTTAGATTCGAAGATGGCACGGGTCGCACGCCCCATCTTGGCGGGCACGACGCCTCCAGCCTCTGCGACATCCCGCGCGATCACCGCGTCAACCTGTTGGTCGGTGACGGTGATGCCCACGCTGGCACCTGCGGCGGCCAGGGCTTCACTATTCATCAGACTCTTACGGATCCCATACTCGGTATCCACCGAGTCCGTGAGCTTCATGGCGAACAGCTCCTGGGCGGCTTCCTTGATTTCCGCGTTGGAGTATGTGACTCCCGACGAGGTAACGACGGCAGCGCCGGGATGGGCGGAGCACGCCCCCATTCCCAGTCCTGCGGCCACGATCAGGGCGGCGGTAGCGAGCTGGCGTGTGTAGCGCACGAGCATTCCTTCCTCAGATGTGTTGCGACGCAATAGGACCAGTGTATTCCACCACAGGCACTACTCGCCAAAAGGCACAAGAATCTTGGTCACCAGAGTCTCCACCCACTCCAGGAGAGCGCCGTCGGTGAGCGGGGAGCCACCGACTCGCGAGGTGAGTGGCAGCGGCACGAGAACCTGGCGAACGGCGGCCTTGATGACCGTTCCGGGGTGCAAGCGCTTAAGGCGCATGACCTGGGAGTCGCGCAGTTCGACGGGCGAGACACGCAGGTACTTGCCCTGCGTGACGATCTCGGCGATCCCCGCGCGGCGGACGATCTCGCGCAGCCGTGCGACTGCGAAGAGCAGGTCGACCTGGGGCGGGATGGGACCGTAGCGGTCCACGAGTTCCTCGCGCACGTCGGCTTCCTGTTCGGGCGTGGAGATAGCCGCGATCTTGGCGTACACCTCGAGACGCAGGCGCTCGCCGCGCACGTAGCCATCGGGGATGTGCGCGTCGACCTGCAGGTCCATGCGCACATCGGTCTTTTCGGTGGGAGCATCGCCTCGGTAGGCGGCGACGGCGTCGGAGACCATGCGCACGTACAGGTCGAATCCGACGCCTTCGACGTGGCCGGACTGCGCCCCACCCAGGAGGTTGCCGGCACCTCGGATCTCGAGGTCACGCTGGGCCACGGCCAGGCCCGCGCCCAGCTCGGTGTTCGCAGCGATCGTCTTGAGACGCTCGTGCGCGGTCTCGGTAAGCGCCTTGTCGCCCGGGTAGAAGAAGTACGCGTAGGCGCGTTCGCGGCCTCGTCCGACGCGTCCGCGCAGCTGATGCAGCTGGGACAGACCGAAGGTGTCGGCGCGATCGACGATAAGGGTATTCGCGTTGGAGATATCCAGGCCCGTCTCGACGATGGTCGTACACACAAGCACGTCGAACTCGTGGTTCCAAAAGTCCTGGATGACGGCCTCGAGCTGGTGCTCGTTCATCTTTCCGTGGGCCGTGCGCACGCGCGCCTCGGGCACCAGCTCCGCGATGTGGGCGGCGACGGAGGAGATCGAGTCGACGCGGTTGTGCACGTAGAAGACCTGGCCGTCGCGCAGGAGCTCGCGTCGGATCGCGGCGCTGACCTGGGCGTCCGTGTAGGCGCCGACGAAGGTCAGGACGGGCTGGCGTTCCTCGGGCGGGGTCTGGAGAATCGACATCTCGCGGATGCCGGAGATCGCCATCTCGAGGGTACGCGGGATCGGCGTGGCGGACATCGACAGGACGTCCACGTCGGTGCGCAGAGCCTTGAGCGTCTCCTTGTGCTCGACACCGAAGCGCTGCTCCTCGTCGATGATGACGAGGCCGAGCTTCTTGAAAGAAACCGTGCCGGTCAGCAGCGAGTGGGTGCCGATGACCAGGTCGACTTCGCCCGAGGCCAGCCCAGCCTTGACCTCCTCGGTTTCCTTCGGGGTCGAGAAGCGCGAGAGCGTGCCGATGCGCACGGGGAAGCCGGCGTAGCGCTCGGCAAAGGTCTCCGCGTGCTGGGTGACCAGCAGGGTCGTGGGCACGAGGACGGCGGCCTGATAGCCGTCCTGGATGGCCTTGAAGGCGGCTCGCACCGCGATTTCGGTCTTGCCGTAGCCGACGTCGCCCGTGAGCAGGCGGTCCATGGGCACGGGCTTTTCCATGTCAGCCTTGACCTCGTCGATCGTGACGAGCTGGTCGGGGGTCTCGACGTAGGGGAAGGCATCCTCGAGTTCACGCTGCCAGGGTGTGTCGGGGCCGAAGGCGTGCCCCTTGGTCTGCTGGCGCACCGCGTACAGGCGGATGAGCTCCTTGGCGACCTCGTTGACGGCCTTCTTGGCGCGGGCCTTGGTCTTGGCCCAGTCGGCGCCGCCCATCTTGGTCAGGGTGGGCTCGTCGGATCCCGTGTACTTCGAGATCTGGTCCAGCGCGTCGGTGGGCACGAAGAGCCGGTCGGCGGGCTGCCCGCGCTTGGAGGGCGCGTATTCGATGACCAGGTAGTCGCGCGTCGAGGCAGCGTCCCCGCGCCCGATCGACCGGGAGACGAGCTCGATGAAGCGTCCGATGCCGTGCTGGTCGTGGACGATGTAGTCCCCGGGGTGCAGGGTCAGCGGGTCGACCCCCTTGCGCCTGCGCGAGGGCATGCGGCGCATGTCGCGCGTGGAGGCGCCCGCTCGCCCGGTGAGGTCGCCTTCGGTGAGGATCGCAACCTTGAGGTGGGGCGCGACGAAACCGACGCCGGCCTGCGCGGTCGTAATGGTCACGAGGCCGGGGTCGGGACGCGCTTCCACGTTGTCCGCGAGCGCGGCCGGGCACAAGGCGTCGGTGAGGATGGAGCGGATGCGCCGACCCGGGCCGGGGCCTTCGGTGGTGACGACGATGCGCCAGCCGTCGCGGGCCAGGTCGGTGAGGTCGGCAGCTGCGCGGGCGAAGTCTCCGCGGTAGGGCTGCACGTCGCGGGCACCCACGCGCATGAGGGTGGGCGAGACGACGACGGGCGCGGGGCCGTCCGCTGAGGGCGAGTCGGCCTCGTCGATCGCGGAGGCGAGGTCGGCGGGCGGCAGGTCGGTGAGCTCCCACCAGGGGCGCGTCCCACTCCCCCACAGGTCGGACAGGTCGAGGAACGAGGCCTTGGAGGCCTCGAGCGGTGTGTCCGCTCCCCCGGCGGCGGCGCTCCACGCGGCGGCGAGGAACTCCTCGGTCGTGGCGACGAGGTCGGCGGCGCGGGCACGGATACGTTCGGGGTCGGAGGCGAGGATCGGCGAGCCCGCGGGCAGCAGGTCGAGGAGTGATTCCATGCCGCCCACGAGGATGGGTGCCAGGGATTCGATGCCGGGTGCGGCGATTCCCTCCGCGGCGAGGCTGAGCATCTCGGCGGCGCCGGGCAGGCGGTCGGCGGCCTCACGGGCGCGGGCGCGCACGGCCTGGGTGAGGAGGAGTTCGCGGCAGGGGACGGCCCACAGGCCGTCGGCAGCCTCGCCGAGAGTTCGCTGGTCGGAGACGGAGAAGGCGCGGATGTCGTCGACCTCATCGCCCCACAGCTCCACGCGCAGGGGGTGGGGTTCCTGCGGCGGGAAAACGTCGAGGATGCCGCCGCGCACGCTCATCTGGCCGCGGCCTTCGACCATGTCGACGCGCTCGTAGCCCAGCTCGGCCAGGCGGTTCGTGGTCTCGGTGAGGTCCAGGATGTCGCCGGTGCGCACGCGCACGGGCTCGAGGTCCGCAAGGCCGGAGATGATCGGCTGGAGGAATGCACGGATGGGGACGACGAGGACCGAAAGCGGACCGGCGCTGTCGTCTCCCTTGATCGGGTGGACGAGGCGGCGCAGGACGGCGATGCGACGTGCCATCGTGTCGACCTGGGGCGAGAGGCGCTCGTGGGGCAGGGTCTCCCACGCGGGTAGCATGGCGACGCCTGGGATCCACGAGGCCAGGGCGTTGGTCAGCGATTCGGCGTCGCGCCCGGTGGCCGTGAGGACGACGAGGGGTGTGGCCGCGCGCGAGGCGACGGCCGCGAGCAGGGGCGGCCTGATGCCAACGGGAGCGACGATCGTGCCAGAACGGCCGGCTTCGACGGAGTCGGTGGCCGTCTCGATCGCGGGATCGGTGGTGATGTCCGGGAGGAGTCCGGTGAGTAGCACGCGCTGCCTTTCGCGGTGAGGGTGCGCGGCGACGCCAGGGGTCGCCGCCTCGATCAGGACCCGGTGTGCAGGGCCATCTGGGTGGGGGCAAATCCCTTGGTCACGATGTCTTCGACGACGTCGGCGGCCTGCTCGAAGGTGACGTCCCAGTCGGGGCGTTCCTTGGAAGGCAGGGTCGCGAGCACGTAGTCGGCGGGATCCATGCGCCCCGGCGGGCGGCCCACGCCGATGCGTAGGCGAGCGTAATCGCGCGTGCCCAGGTGCTGGCTGAGGGACTTCAGGCCGTTGTGGCCACCCTCTCCCCCGCCGATCTTGAGGCGCAGCGTGTGCGCGGGCAGGTCCATGTCGTCGTGGACGACGAGGATGCGCGAGGGCTCGATCTTGTGGAAGGTGGCGAGCGCGCTGATCGGACCGCCGGAGGTGTTCATGTAGCTGTCGGAGCGCGCGAGAATCACGCGGGGTCCGGGCACGCCTCCGGGGCCGATCCCTAGGCGAACGTCGGCGGTGTGCGTGCGCGAGCGGTGCGAGGTGAGGGTCGCGCCGCCACGCGAGGCGAGCACGTCGAGGGTCAAGTACCCGACGTTGTGTCGGGTGGAGGCATACTGCGCGCCGGGGTTACCTAACCCGACGACGAGCCACGGTCCGTCAGTCGTCATACTCCGATTGTGCCACCCGCGCCGAGAGCATGTCCCACTGGGGGGCGTCCTCGACGACGGGGGCTGCCTCACGTCGAGATGTGGCCCACGCGTCGGCGAAGAGCTGAGCCCACTTGGCGTATGCGGCCGAATTGGGGTGGAAGAAGTCCGCCGCGTGGTAGGCGAACGTGTAGGTCGGCAGGGAGTATTCCTGCGTGAGGGAGCGAAGGTCGACGACGTGCGCGTCGCTGTCGGCAACGGCGGCCGCGATGCGGTCGGACATGTCCTGCGCGCGGCTTTCCTGCGGCATGATGCCGAAAGACGGGATGGTGGAAACCAGGGCATCAGCAGGCAGAGAGGCGAGGACCCGGCGCAGGCGCTCTTCGAACTGTCCGGGTGCCATGTCCTCGGCCATCACGTCGTTGCCGCCGATGGTCAACGTGACCAGGTCGGGACTGTAGGGCCCATCCAGGAGGCCCAGGCCGCGCATCTGCGGGATCTGAGTGAGCTCCACGGACTCGATCGTGGCCCCCGACAGGGACAGGTTGAGCAGCAGGACCTCGCGGTCCAGCTGGGCGTCGATGGCCGAGGCGAGGCGTGCCGGGTAGGACTCGGTGATACGCGAGGCTCCCATGCCCTGCACGGAGGAGTCACCGAGGGAGACGATGAGGTAGGGACGCTCACCCTCGGGATGCTCGTCGAGTTGACGCAGGCGGTCCAGGGTCGCCAGGTTATGGTCCTCCCAGGCCTTGCGGTAGTCACCGCGCTGGGAATCCAACCGCAGGAGGCGTCCGATCGCCAGGCCACCACCGAAGAGGCTCGCGCCGCCGGCTGCTGCGCCCGCCACCTGCCATGCTCGTTTACTGATCCCCATCGGAATGTCCTTCCCTCGTGTCTGCTGACCTTCAGTGTAACGAGGCCGGGGCCGGTGCTTCAAATGCTGAAGCACCGGCCCCTCGGTTTGTCTCCGATCGCTCAGTCCAGGCGTCCGGCGGGAGCTCCCGGGAGGGATCGGATGAAGTGGGGAGGCTCCCAGCCTCGCTCCGCGTAGGCGGCCGCGACGGCTCGCGCCACACCCTCCACGGCGGGCGCGTCAACAAGCGCGATCGCGCTGCCGCCGAAGCCGCCACCCGTCATGCGGGCACCGTGCGCGCCCGCGGCTCGAGCAGCCTCCACGGCCACATCCAGTTCCTCGCAGGAGACCTCGTAGTCGTCGCGCAGCGAGTCGTGCGAATCGTTCAGGAGAGCGCCCGCGACCGCCAGGCGCGTACCTTCCAGCGGTCCCTCGTCAAGAAGCTCGACGAAAGCGCGCGTCCGCGCAATTTCGGAGACGACGTGGCGCGTGCGAGCGGCCAGGCGCTCGCTGCCCAGCGCGGCCGTGGCCTCGTCCAGGTCCTCGACGTCCACGAGCTGGTCCACGCCCAGGATGCGCGCCGACTCCTCACAGTCCGCGCGGCGCGAGCCGTACTGGCCGTCCGCCAGCGAATGCTTGGCGCGCGTGTCGATAACGAGAAGCTCCAGTCCGACCGCGCTCAGATCGAAGGGAACCTGGCGCGTCGACATGTCGCGGCAGTCGAGGGCCAGCGCATGGCCCTCGCGGCAGCGCAGGGACGCCGTCTGGTCCAGACCGCCCGTGTTCGCGCCCGCCACCTGATTTTCCGCGGTGCGCGCGGCATCGACGAGCACCTTGCGCCCCTCGTCGTTGGGGGCCTCAATCGTGCCCGCCAGACCGAGGTCGCACACCTCGTCGAGGGCCACCGCCGTCGCGCACTCGAGCGCGGCGCTCGACGACAGCCCCCCACCCAGGGGCACGCACGACCACAGGGCCGCATCAAAACCGGGCAGCGGCCCAAATCCAGCCTGCTCGAGAGCCCACGCGACGCCCGCGAGATACGCGGTCCAATGGTTCGTCACCTCGCCGGGGGTCCCCTTCGGGCCGATTACGTCGAGATCGAGGACGTCGATCGCCTCGCGGGTCTGCGGAGAAATCAGGCGAATCGTCCGATCCTCGCGAGGCGACAGCGCCACGTACGCGCGGTGCGGCAGAGCAATCGGAACGCACGGACCGCCGTTGTAGTCCACGTGCTCGCCGATGATATTGACGCGTCCGGGCGCGCTCCACACGCCCCGAGGCTCGTAGCCAAACGCGTCACGGAACAGGTCTGCGGCCTGCGCGGCCCCTTCATCGGGAGTAGCGGCGTCGGCCCACACAAGATCAGTCACAAGATCCTCCTTGGTCTCACTTCCTCAAGGCTACGTGAACGCCCTCACACCCTTCAAGCGCTACGGCCTCATCGCGCACGCCCGGACACCCGGTACAGTGGAGCCACCACAACCGCGACACAGGCAGGCCCCATGTTCCTCCCCCAACGACTTCCCGGCCAGGACTGGCTCGGTGTCGTCGTCGCGATTCCCGAACCGTGGGTCACGCAGCTCACCGACCTGCGCCTGCGCCTCGGAGACCTGGCAGGATCACGCATCCCCGCGCACATCACGCTGATGCCGCCCACACCCGTCGCACGCGAAGCGCGCGCCGAGGTCATCGACCACCTGCGCTCCATCGCCTCGAGGCACTCCCCTTTCCGCGTCACCCTGTCGGGCACCGATTCCTTCCGCCCCGCCTCCAACGTCGCTTTCATGACGCTGGCCGAAGGCGCTTCCGACTGCACGGATCTCGCCGAAGAGATCCGCTCCGGCCCCCTCGACCACGAGACGCGCTTTCCGTATCACCCCCACGTGACGCTGGCTCAGGACGTCGACGACATCGCCCTCGACATGGCCCTCGACATCGGCGCGACCGTCGAGGCCTCGTGGATCGTTCCCGGATTCCGCCTGGACCGCATCGACCCCTCGGGCATCTACTCCTCGATGGCACTGTTCGACTTCGACGCCTCCGGGCACTGACTTCCTGCCAGTCTGTCGCCCGCTCTTTTCGCCACCCGCTCTTTTCACGCCCACTTCCCGTGCGACGCCCACCAATTTCGCATGCAATTCCCCCACGCCTATTTCAAACTTTGAATTCGCTTCGTTGGAATTGCAACGTTTTCAGACTTTGTTGAACCTTCACCCAATTGAATTGCATGCGGAATTTTGGGGCAGGCGACGGTGACGACTACCGGTACGCCACGGATGACAAGAACACCGCATACACGAAAGGCCGCGACCCGGGAAGGACTCCCAGGCCACGGCCTCGTCGATGAGACGTCAGATCTCGTAGGTTACCGAGACCGGCGCATGATCCGAGAAGCGCTCCGCGTACTCGTCGGCGCGGCCGATCGCGAAGGAACGCGCGCGCTCGCCCAGGGCGGGCGTCGCATACTGATAGTCGATGCGCCAACCCGCGTTGTTCACGAAGGCCTGGCCGCGCCAGGACCACCACGAGTAGGGGCCCTGCACGTCGCCGGCCAGGTCGCGCACGGCGTCACGCCAGCCTTCCTCCACCCACTGATTGAGGAAAGCGATCTCCTCGTCGAGGACACCGGCGCGCTTGTTGTGGTTCGGCTTCCAGTTCTTGATGTCGGCCTCGGAGCGTACGACATTGAAGTCGCCGCACACGAGCGAGGAGATGCCCCCGGCAGCCTCTTCGGCGATCAGCTCGGCCATGCGGGCGCCGATGCGCGGCAGGTGCGCCATCTTGGCCTCCTGCTTGGGGGTGTCCTTCTCACCCGAGTGGAAGTAGGCAGAAACCACGCGCACGGGAGTCTCTCCGCCCTCGGGACGCACGATGGCCTCGAGCCAGCGGCCCGAATCCACGTCCGTCTCAGCGTCGTCGAGAACCGGGCGAGGCTCGCCCTCCAGGACCGCGCGCCCGCGTCGCACAGCTACACCCACGCCGGCGCGCCCCTTGATACGGCAGGGAACCCACACGCTCTCCCAGGCCTCGCCCATGATCTCGCGGGAAATCTCCTCGGGTGCGCGCACCTCCTGCATAAGCAGCACGTCAGTATCGGACCCCTCCAGCCAGTCGAGGAAGCCACGCTTGTGGGCGGCGCGAATGCCGTTGAGGTTCACGGTAGTCACCGTCAGAGTCATCGTTTTCTCCTTAACGAGAGTTTTCTTCAGTCTAGATGAACGAGGAGGCGCGGCGAGGAATGGATATCCTCACCGCGCCTCCTCTGCGTTCGCGTGCGGCCCCCACATGCACCAAGGCCACGCACGCCTGTCAGTTCGCGCTGATTCCCGCCTGGCGTTCGGCAGCCTCAACGACGTTCGTCACGAGGAGCGCCCGGGTCATCGGCCCAACGCCACCGGGGTTGGGGCTGAGCCAGCTGGCCACCTCATCCACGCCGTCCGCGACGTCACCCATCAGACGAGCCTTGCCGCCCTCACCCTGCACGCGGCTCACGCCGACGTCGAGAACGATGGCACCGGGGGCCACCATGTCGCGAGTGATGATCCCAGCAGATCCCGCCGCCGCCACGATGACGTCGGCACGGCGCACGTGATCAGCCAGGTCGGTCGTGCCCGTGTGGCACACGTCGACCGTCGCGTTCACTTCCTTGCGCATGAGCAGCAGGCCGATCGAACGGCCCACGGTCACGCCTCGACCGATGACGCACACGTTCTTGCCGGCCAGGTTGATCCCGTGGCGTTCCATGAGCTCGATGACCGCACGCGGCGTGCACGGCAGAGGCGAATCGATGGGACCCGAGCCTCGCAGCACGAGGCGTCCGAGGTTCATCGGATGCAGGCCATCCGCATCCTTCGCGGGGTCGATACGCTCCAAAACGGCGTTCGTATCGATTCCGCGCGGCAGGGGCAGCTGAACGATGTAGCCCGTGCAGGCAGGGTCTGCGTTGAGCTGATCAATCGCAGCCTCCACCTGCTCCTGCGTCGCGTCTGCGGGCAGGTCCACACGAATCGACTCGGCGCCAATCTGCGCGCAATCGCGGTGCTTGCCAGCGACGTAGGCGACGGACCCGGGGTCCTCGCCGACGAGGATCGTGCCGAGACCCGGGACGACCCCGGCCTCGCGCAGACGATCGACACGCTCCTTCAGCTCCGCCTTAATAGCGGCAGCGGTCGCCTTGCCATCCAGGACCCCGGCGGGGCCCTCCCAGGGAGCCCTCACGATCAGAGCCCGGCGTACAGCGGGTGCTTGTCCGTCAGCTTCTTGACGCGGGCGCGCAGTGCGTCCACCTCAACATTGCCGCCGGACGCGCCCTGGGACAGGGTCGTGCCGATGATGTCCGCAACCTCGGCGAAGTCCTCGGCGTCGAAGCCACGCGTCGCGAGGGCGGGAGTGCCGATACGCAGGCCCGAGGTGACGGCCGGCGGACGCGGGTCGAAGGGGACGGCGTTGCGGTTGACGGTAATGCCAACCTCGTGCAGCAGATCCTCGGCCTGCTGGCCATTGAGCTCGGAGTCGACCAGGTCAACGAGGACGAGGTGCACGTCGGTGCCGCCCGTGACCAGCTTGACGCCAGCCTTCTTTGCGTCATCAGCGCCCAGGCGCTCAGCGATGATCTGCGCGCCCTCGAGGGTGCGGCGCTGGCGGTCCTTGAATTCGTCGGTCTGCGCGACCTTCATGGCGATGGCCTTCGCGGCAATCACGTGCATGAGGGGACCGCCCTGCTGGCCGGGGAACACGGAAGAGTTCAGCTTCTTGCCCCACTGCTCGCCGCGCGAGGACAGGATCATGCCGGAACGAGGACCACCCAGAGTCTTGTGAACAGTCGTCGTCACCACGTCGGCGAAGGGGACGGGGTTCGGGTGCAGGCCCGCAGCCACGAGGCCTGCGAAGTGAGCCATGTCCACCCAGAGGGCGGCGCCGACCTCGTCCGCGATGTCGCGGAAGGCCTGGAAGTCGAGGTGACGCGGGTATGCGGACCAGCCCGCGATGATGACGCGCGGACGCTCCGCTAGGGCAGCCTCACGAACCTTCTCAGGCTCGATGCGCATGGTCTCGCGGTCAACCTCGTAGGCGACGGCCTTGTAGTTCTTGCCCGAGAAGTTCAGGCGCATGCCGTGGGTCAGGTGACCGCCGTGGGCCAGCGACAGGCCGAGGATCGGGTCGCCGACATTCGCCATGGCCATGAGGGCGGCTGCGTTAGCCTGAGCGCCCGCGTGGGGCTGAACGTTCACGTAGTTGCCACCGAAGACCTGCTTCGCACGTTCGATGGCGAGAGACTCCGCGACGTCCACAAACTCGCAGCCACCGTAGTAGCGGCGGCCCGGGTAGCCCTCGGCGTACTTGTTGGTGAGGACCGAGCCCTGCGCCTCGAGGACGGCACGCGGCACGAAGTTCTCCGAGGCGATCATCTCGAGGGTGTCACGCTGGCGACCAAGCTCGGCGTCCAGAACGGCCTGAATCTCAGGATCCAGCTGCGCAAGTGTCATGTCATTGAGGGAATCCATGGGGTTCTCCTATTGATCATCCGATGATGGTTGGCAGTGGCCTCTAGCCCAGGCGGGCGGCTATCGATGCCGACGCGTCGCTCCCCGGTGGTGGCCCACCTGTTCGCCAGTCACGACACGCTGACCAGTCTATCGCTCGGCGGTTTTCCGCGCATTCTGCCAAGGTGTCAGCAAGCTACCAGCTGGTCACAGGACATTCAGATCTGACTTGCACAACTCGTCAGGTGTACGAAATCACAGCCTTTTTTCGCTTGTACTTAACCCTTTGGTTAGCAACCAAGCTAACCATATGGATAGACTAGGGTTAACACCTAACGGTGACTGAGTTGCGCAAGGGACGCTTACCTAGTAAACGCCCCAGTCCAGAGCGGATTTTCCGCCTCTAACCGACATGCAGCATTTGAGTTTGATGAAGTAGAAGGAAGACGCACAGATGACAACCTTGACGAAGCCCACCGCACGAGCCGCATCCACGACTCTCGCATTCGAGCACGCGTCGGATCTTGCCGCCTCCGCCGACAACGCCATCAAGCGCATGTGCGACATTTTCGCAGCTCTTTTCGGCATTATCCTGCTGACTCCGCTGTGGATCATCGTCGCTGCGATGGTGCGCCTGAACGACGGCGGCCCCGCTTTCTTCACTCAGGAGCGGGTCGGCCTCGACGGCAAGACTTTTACCATGTTTAAGTTCCGCACCATGCGCGTGGACGCCGAAGAGCTCAAGGACTCCCTCATGGAGGCCAACGAGGCCGACTCCTCTGCCGGAAATTCGATCATGTTCAAAATGGCCAACGATCCGCGCATTACGCGCATCGGAGCCTTCCTGCGCAAGACGTCGATCGACGAGCTGCCCCAGCTGTTCAACGTCCTGCGTGGCGACATGTCCCTCGTGGGCCCGCGCCCCCCGCTCCCCAGCGAGGTTGCACAGTACGAACCCCGCGTGATGGGCAAGTTCGCCGTCCGCCCCGGCATCACCGGCCTCTGGCAGATCTCCGGCCGCTCGAACCTCTCCTGGGATGAGACCGTCCACCTGGACCTCTCCTACGCCCAGCACCGCTCCCTCACCCTTGACGCGTGGATCATGCTCCAGACCGTTCCCGCGCTCCTGCGTCACGAGGGCGCCTACTAAGCCTTTCTTCTCTGTGTGTGATTGGGTGTGGCCCGAGCCGATCGGCTCGGGCCACACCTTTACTTCCAACGCTCTACCAAGCTCTTGACGGCCCGCCAGAACGCGAACAACGACGCAAGCGCACACTCCTCGCACATTCTGAGATCGAGCCGTCAAACAAACAGCACACACTAGCGATCGACTCACGCGACACGATGACGAGTACCCGATCAGCAGCTCACAAGCCCCACCAGAGTTTGACACCTGCACACAGGAGCGCCCTTCACCACCTGCATCACAGGAAGCCGTCACACCCTCATAATGTTTTATGTGGGTTACACCATTCACTGCATAACCCTTTTTAAGCATCTATTCGGAAGCGTTTTGAGACACGTTCAGTGCCGCTCACTCCACCGTCTTCACACCCCTTGAACACTCCCGAAAGCCGACCGCAGCGTCAACACTATAGAGCGTCTGACCTGGGGGGTTTAGCGTCCCGCAGCCCCTGCTGGCGCCCACTCTTCAGACGCATCACCGACCAAAACCAGCCTCTTGATCTACCTGCCTCGCTCATCGGCCGGGAGGACACGTCATGACGATGCGGATAGGTTATGGCGATCTGGATAGGAAAATGAGCCATCCAGAACCGCCGTTCCTATCCAGCACACAACTTCCTATCCAGAACGCACGTTGCAGCCGCCTGGAGACATAAAGGAGGCCGGACCCCGCGGGGTCCGGCCTCCTTCACGATGACGAGCATCAACCACGGTCAGCGAAGCGGCACGCCTCCGACCAGCCCGAGATCGTCGAAGCTACCCATCGCCTCGAGCCGAGAGATCAGCTCGGGCGCGTGAGCGACAAAGTCGAGGGCTTCGACGGTGTAGCGCTTCGTGAGGCGTTTGGGCTCGTGCGCGATGCGCCAGGCCCACCCGAGGCGGGCGGCGTGCACCCAGTTCGGGAAGTAGTCGTCGGCAGCGCGCGCGTACTGGTCGATCCAACCGCCCGCGGTGCACACGGATGCCTCGGGCAGGAGGTCGAGCACGAAGGATGCGACAACCTCCTGGAGGCCCGCCCCCAAGCCCACGATCACGAGGCGAGGGTCGAAGGCGGTGAGCACAGATGGATCCGCCTTCAGGCGACGCAAGCCCTCGTAGCCGTCGATGACCTGCACGTCGAAGCGGTGCAGGCGCTCTGCTGCGGCCTGACCGGCCTCAGGCACAGCACCGATGAGCGTGATGCGAGTGCCGTCCTCGAGGCGTTCGAAGACGTGCGGCAGGACGAGGTCCGCGGAGGTGCGGGCGACCTCGTGGCCCGCTGCGCGCAGACGCATCTGCAGGAGGGTCCCGTCAAAGCCGACGGTGTGCATACGAGCAAGCGCACGGAAGTCGGCGTGCAGGAGGGACCAGTGGTTCAGCCACGTGGTCGTGTGCCCTCGGGTGAGCACGCGCTGCGCCATCGCGTCGAACGCGGGGTCGGTCGCGAGGGCGCCGACCGCGCCGGCGGCTTCGGGCTGAGCCTCGCCGCCGGCGGGGGTTGACGTCGCGGTCATGAAGATCACCTCACCAGGCTTGCCGTGAGATCGAAGGTCACGGACGATGCTTTCGCGTAGTTGGCGTGAGACTCAACTGCGATACGGTTGACGCCATCCTTGAGCAGCTTGCGGGGCACCGTGATGCGCACGAGCTTGTTCTTCGCCGTAGTGAGGCCCACGTTGGAGGAGGCTCGCGTGTTGGCGTCGATCGTGCCCTCGGGCATGTTCACGCGCTTGATTTCGGTGCCGTTCACGTAGATGACTGCACCATCGTCGACGCGGACGTTGAGGGTGAGCTCGAAGTCTGCACTAAGGGTTCCGAAGTTGATGTCACGCACGAAGTAGTTCGTGATGGCTCGGTCCGCTGCCGGCATCGTAAAGGGCGTGCCGGCGTCACGGTCGCCCCAGCCGAGCGGGCTGGCACCGTGCTTCCAGGAGGACAGGTCGGCGGTGGAGTTCCACGCCGGGTCCGGCGATTCCTTGGAGTTCCAGTAGTTCCAGTACATGCCGGAGAACATGAAACCACCGAAGTTCAGTGCGGACACGTCAAGCACCTCAAGGGGCTTGTCCGGGTCGGGCGTGAGCGGGGTCTCGGGTTCAGGCTGGGGTGCCGGGTCCGGCTCCGGTTCGGGCGCGGGAGCGGGTGCCGGCTCGTTGCCCTTGGTGACGACCTGGACCATGCCGTCGATGGTCATCGACGAGCTGGAGCGGTAGTTCAGGTGTGTTTCGACGGCCAGCGTGTTCGCGCCGGCGACCAGCTTGTCCGCGGGAACAAAGACGATCTGTCGGTCGGCTCGCGCAGAGGGCGTCGAGACAGAGGCGGATGCGAATGTAGACGCATCAACCGCTCCATCGCCCATGCGCTGGCGAGCCACCTCGTTGCCGTTGACGTACACCACGGCACCATCGTCAGCCGTCACGGCGACGTTGACGCCGCCGATGGCGGTGGGATCAGCGACCGTGAAGTTGATTCGCGCGTAGGTGGTAACGGGGCGAGTCTTGGCCGCGCCCGGTGTCAGCTTCGTGTTGATGCCGGGGCCGCCGTAGCCAATCGGGGATGCACCGCGGCTCCAGGAGGAATCATCGAACGAGGTCTGGGCCCAGTTCTCGGCGACCGGATCGGTCGACCAGTGGTACGCCCAGGTGTCGTCCTCGTCCACGAGCAGCGAAGAATCGTCGGACTGCGCGGGCTTACCGTTGGAGTCGACCACGTAGGCGTGCGTGGACGCGCCGCGCAGGCCGTCGGAGGCGACAGCGCGCACGAAGAAGCGGTTCTTGCCGCCCAGGGGCACGGTCACGGAGTTCGAGGTCGTGGTGGCGATCGGACGATCGTCACGCAGGATGTCGTAGGAGACGGCACCGGGCACGGAGGACCACTTGAGGGTAACTTCCTTGGAGTTACCGCCTGAGGCGCGCAGGTTCGCGGGGACCGCGGGGGCGGTGGCATTGCGGGCGGGCATACGCACGAAGCCGCCGGACCACTGGCCTGAGGTGAGCGACGTGTAGGAGTAGTTGAAGTCGCCACCTGCCCACAGGGCACCGTCGTCAGCCATTTCGAGGGCCCACGCGCCGGTGGAGCGCAGGGAGCCGAGGCGGTAGGGGGTCCAGCCGATCTGGCGGCCCGTGGCCTCGTCCCATCCGCCGACCCACTGGATTTCGTCGGCTCGGGTCCACGAGGTGCCGAGCGTCAGGTAGTGGTAGGCGTCCTGGAAAGCGAAGTCGGAGCAGTGGCACGACGCGTAGACGACACCGGAGGCGGAGCGGGTGGAGGCCTGTATGTCGCCACCGTTGTACATGGTGATAGAGCCGGAGGTGCGCGTCATCGAGTCGGAGTTGTATCCGAAGAGCGAGTGCTGCGAACCGCCGAAGTAGACGCGGCCGTGGGCCGCGGTGACGGTCTGCTGGTACTTGCCGATCAGGTAGGAGTGCTGGAAGGTCCAGGACTGATCCAGCGCAGCGCCAGCGGCGGTGGACAGACGACCCGCGTTTTCGACGACCCGGTTGTGCGCGCGCGTGAAGTAACCGGCAGCGTAGTAGTAGGCCTCGTTCTCGTCGACATCGATATCGATGACGGAGCCGTTAAACTCGGGGTTCCACGTGCGGTCGGGCTTGCCGTTGATGTCGAGGCGCGCGCCGTTACGGGCGTAGGTCCACGACGCGCCATTGCCCTGGAAGTGCGTGAAGATACCGCCCAGGTAGATGTGGTTGTTGACGATCTTGATGGACTTGACCGAGACGCGGCCACCATTGGTACCGGTGCGGGCCTGCAGGGTCCACGACGGATCGATCTGACCGGTCGCCGGGTCGATCAAAACCGTGCCGACATGGGTCTCACCGTTGACCTTCGTAAAGTCACCGGCGACGAGCAGCTTACCGCCCGGTAGCTCGGCGAGGTCCTTGACCTGATTGTTGAAGGAGAACGTCTGGCCGTTCCACTCCCCCGTCGTCGCGTCGAAGCCGGCGAGGCCACTTGAGGCGATTTCCTTGCCGTTCTTGCCCTTTTTGACGCCGGTGAAGTTGCCGCCCACGTACATGGTCGAGCCGATCTGCTCGAATGCCTGGACCTGAATATTGCCTTCCTGGACAGAGCCGTTGAGATTACCCGTCACGCCCCACGACATCGGTGAGGCGAACTCGGACACGGAGGCCTTCTGCTTTTCGGCGGCCGTGCCGCCATCACCGATGGCGCGGAAGCTGGAGTCCGTGGAGCGCAGCTGCGGACGCACGTAGGCCTCAGCGTAGGGGTTGATGATCGAGCCGTTGCGATGGAAGAACGACGTCGAGGAGGACGTGTCGTACCAGGAGGTGGCGAGGGGGCCGTAGCCCCAACCGAGCGTGTACTTGTTCTGCGCGGAGGCAATGAGGTTGACGTAACCCCACCCGGTGTTGGTACCAAAGCCGGACCACACGATACCGCCGTTGACCCACCCTTCGCGGTTAAACTTCACGTCCACCGGGTGAGCACTCTTGAACGGCCAGATGAAGTCACGCATCTTCGGGAAGCGCATGCGCACGGTCTGGTAGGCGGTACCGTTGTGGTTCCAGGCGCGCTGGACCATGAGGCCGTCCTCGAGGTCGGACACGGAGGTGCCGCCGAGCAGGCCGTTGACCGTCTGGTGCGAGGCCTGGACGACGTCGAAGTCACCTGCGGTGCGAGGACGGGTCTTGAGCTTCTCCTGGTCGCCCTGGCCCTGGCTCCACGTCTCCCAGCCTTCGCGGCCGCGACCGATGAGGACCCAGCCGCCACCGTCCGTGGTCTGGTCGCAGAAGAACTGGCCGGGGGCCTCCATGGTGGAGGTCTGCAGCCAGTACGTTCCGTTCTGAGAACGCGGGTCGTTCTGCTTGATTTCCCAGCACGAGGCCGCAGCGGTGGCCTCGCTCAGGCCATCATGAAGCGGGTCGGCGGCCGCGTGGGCAGCCGGGGAGAATGCAAGCATGCTCAGGCCGGTCACTGATGCCAGTCCGAGCGCCAAGCAACGGCGCATAAAACTCATGGGGTCCTCACAGGTATCGCGTAAATGGTTACTTCTATAGTGTCACGATAATTGCCGACGCTCAACCACTTGGTTAGGACCGGGCGGGAGTCGTTTACCACATACAGGTGCAACCCCCGCCAAGACGGCGGGGGTTGCACCTGTCAACACGATTCACGAGCTGGATCGAACCATTTTCACCGGCTCACACCTCGCGCGAACTCAAGCAAAGAAAGACGATTCTTTCCTTATTTCGCAAGAGTCGCGTTCAGGTCGAAGGTCATCGAGGGCGAGCCCTTGTAGTTAAGGTGCTCCTCGACGCCGATGCGATTCACGCCGCTCGTCAAGAGGCTCGCAGGGATGGTGACCTCAAGCAGATCGGAGGCCGCCTTGGCGGCACTCACGGCCGAGTTCGCGTAGGTCGTGTGAGTAATGTTGCCATCGGACATACGTTTCGTGTCGACGATCTTGCCATTGACTCGCAGGACGACGCCGTCATCCGCGCGCACCTTCACGGTCAGCGCGGTGTTCGGGCTGATCGCGCCCAGGTCGATGTCGCGCGCGAAGAAGTAGGTCACCGCGCGGTCCTTCTTGGCAATATCGAGGGCGGTCACCGCGGCGGAGTCTCCCCAGCCGATCGGGCCGGAGCCGCGGTTCCAGCTCTGGAGGGAGCCGGTCGTCGCCCAGTCAGAGGCGGGGGCATCCGTCGACGTCCAGTAGTTCCACTCATCGCCGGTCTGGATGACCGTGCCGGACTTGACGGAGGCCGCGTTGATCGGCTGCGTCGCGTCGGTCGGATCGGTGTTACGGTCCGCGGGAACAGAGCTGTTGTCGTCCGGGGTGCCTTCCACGCGGAAGATGGAGGCCTGCATCGAGACGGTCGCGGTGCGCATGTAGTTGACGTGGGTTTCCACGGCGATCACGTTGTCACCGGTCTTCAGCGCCGATGCGGGGACGAAGACCTCGGAGGGGGAGGCGGATGCCGCGGCGAAGTTGGGCGCGGCGTCGGCGCGGGTCGCGTAAGTGACCGTGCCGGCACCCATGCGGGTGCGGTCCACCTCGACGCCGTTGATGTAGACGACGGCGCCATCGTCGGCCAGGTACTTGACGTTGATGCCCTTGAGGGCCTTCGCGTCGGCCACCTGGAAGTGCGTGCGGTAGTAGGTCGTCACGGGGCGCGAGCCCTTGGTGGCGATCTGGGTCGCGATCGCGGAGTCGCCGTAGCCCAGCGGGGCTGCGCCGGTCGGCCACGCGGAGTCATCGAACGAGGCCTGGGCCCAGTTCTCGGGGGCGGCGCTGGCATCAGCGCGGTAGTTCCAAGTGGCACCCGCTTCGAGGAGGACCGGGTTGGCGGCATCCGTCTGGCCGGGGGCAGGAGCGGTGTAGACCGCGGTGGTCGCGGAGCGGTTGCCCTCGGCGTCAACGGCGCGCACGAAGTAGCGGTTCTCGCCGCCGCGCGGCACCTCGACGCTGGTGGTCTCGGAGGTGGCGATCGGACGATCGTCGCGCAAAATCTCGTAGGACACGGCGTCGGCGACGCCTTCCCACGCGAGGGTCACGGTGGAATCGTTCGACGCGGTGGAGCGCAGGAGGGAGGGCGCCTCAGGCGCGACGTTGTCACGGTTGTCGTAGCGAGCAAAGCCGCCGTTCCACTGAGTGTGCGTGGCGTCGGTGTGGGAGAGGGTAAAATCGCCGCCCACCCACAGGTTGCCGTAGTTATCGGTCTCAAGCGCCCAGGCGCCGGTCTTGCGGCGCGAGGACAGCTCGAAGGGGGTCCACTTCAGGCTCTCTCCGGTGGCAGCATCCCAGGCACCGACCCACTTGATCTCGTCGACGCGCGACCAGGAGCCGTTCATCGACCAGACGTACATGTCCTGGTAGGTGGCGTCGGAGCAGTGGCAGGAGCCGTAGATAACGCCCTTGGCAGACACGGTCGTGGCCTGCAGGTCGCCGCCATTGCTGAACATCATGGCACCGGAGAGACGCTGGTTGCTGGCCGCGTCATAGCCGAACAGGGAGTGCTCGGAGCCGCCGACGTAGACGCGGTTTCCGGCCGTGGCGATCGTCTGCTGGTACTTACCGGCAGTGGCGCTGGACGGCTCGAACTTGAAGTCCGTATCCACGGCAGCACCCGGCTGCGTGGAGAACTTGGCTGCGTACCAGGCGCGCTGGTTGCCGTGCGCGGTGGTGAAGTGGCCGCCCGCGTAGAAGGCGCTGTTGGCCTCGGATACACCGACGGCCTGGACGGAACCGCTGATCTCGGGGTTCCACGAGCGGTCGGGACGCCCGCTCAGGGAGACGCGTCCAGCATTACGCGCGTAAACCCGGGAGCTGCCACCGCCGGAGAGGTGGGTGAAGGCACCACCCATGTAGACGTTACCGTCGTAGTAGGTCAGGGCGCGCACGCTCACGGCACCGCCGCGCAGCGCGTTGGTGATCTGCAGATCCCAGGAGGGGTCGATCTGGCCGGTCGAGGGGTTGATGACGACGGTGCCGACGTGGGGCTCGCCGTTAACGCGGGTGAAGTCGCCGCCGACGAGGAGGCGGCCGTCGGGCAGGGCGAGGAGCGCCTTGACCTGCGCGTTGAAGTCGAAGGTCTGGCCGGTGAAGTCGCCGGTGGCCACATCGAAGGCCGCGAGGCCTCGCGAGGAGATCTCGGTACCCTTCTCACCCTGCTTGACGCCGGTGAAGTTGCCGCCCACGTACATGGTGGAGCCGACCTGGGCGAGGGCCTGGACCTGGATGTTGCCTTCCTTCACGGAACCGTTGAGGTTACCACTCACGCCCCACGAGGTCTTGGCTGCGTACTGCGAGACGGTGCCGGAGACCGTCGAACCACTCAGGCCCTCGTCGGGGATGCGGGCGAAGTCTGCCGAATCCGAGGAGATGCGCGGACGCACGTAGGCCTCGGCGTAGGGGAAGACCGTCAGGCCCGACTTGTGGAAGTAGGAGGTGGCGGAGGTGACGTCACCGGTCCAGTTGGCGGTGAGAGCACCGTAGCCCCAGCCAATCTGCCATCCCGTCGTACGGGCCGAGGGGTAGGTCTGCAGGCCGTTCCATTCATTGTCGTAGCCGGTCAGGCCCCACATGACGCCGGAGCGCCAGCCACTCTTGTCGAGCTGGACATTGACCGGGTGGGCCATCTTGAAGGGCCAGACGAAGTCGGTCATCTTGGGGAACTGAAGATCCAACGTCTGGTAGGAGCGGCCCGATGCGCTCCACGAGCGCATCACGCGCACGCCATCCGCCTGGTCCTTGACCGGCTCGTTGTTGAGCAGCTGCGTGACAGCCTTGTTGGAGAGCTGAACAACCTCAAAGTCATCGGGGGTGCGCGAGCGAGAGGTCAGCTTCGCGGGATCACCCTTGCCACCGCTCCAGGATTCCCATCCTTCACGGCCGCGACCGATCATGACCCATCCGCCACCGTCTGTCGTCTGGTCACAAAAGAACTGGGCTGGGCGATCCATCGCGGGTGTCTGAAGCCAGTAGGCACCGTCCGCAGCCCCAGGATTCCGCTGCTTAATATCCCAGCACGACGCGGCAGCAGTCGCGGCGCTCGAACCGTCGCGAACGATAGCCTGACCGGGTGCCGAATCCCCCTGACCTGCGCCAACAGCGTGAGCCATCGGAGCAAGCGCAAGGGAAGCGCAAGCGACAATCGGTGCAGTTGCAAGGATTGCAAGGCGCGAAATCGCAGAAGCCATGACACGACCTTTCGGAAGAAACAGAAACTTGTTGCATAAATAATTACACAACAATCCCTCTTCGATCAACCGGATGGTCAAGTCAGACTTTCACAGGTGCATCACGCACCTCATTTTTACCCCCGACGACGCCTCGCGAGGGACCCAAGTCCCGACAGGTGGAGGCGATCCCTAAACGCGGCACAAACACAGGCAAAAACAAGGACCGAGAGGGCCGAGCCAACGACGGTTGCAACGAAAGAATCGCGCCCCAGCCACCACGCTATACAACCGCCCGGAATCACCGCAGACGCGCCCACAACGAGAATCGGCTTGACCACCTCCGACAATTTCGGTGTCACGCCAATAAACCGCGAGACCTGAACGGTCGCCATAGCCGCGTCAAGCACCATGCACACGGCCCAGACGATCGCAGCGGCGACCATTCCTCCCCGCGGAATAAAAATGACGTTACCCACAACGTTGAGGGTCAGGACCACGATCTTGTTGACCGCAGCCCACCCGGAGCGCCCGCTCATGATGAGCAGCGAGTGAATATTCCCCGCCATAAAAGTAACAATCGAGCCGATGCACAGGACCACGAGGACGTTCGCGCCGGGAGCAAAACCGTCACCGAGGATGCGCATGAGCGCGGGCGCGTAGATCGCCATGAGCGCGTAGATGGGGGCGGCGAACAGGACGAGCCAGATCGAGGCCGTGCTGTAGAGGTCGCGCAGCTCCTTCGTCTTACCCTGGTGTAGGAGCTTGGAGAACTGCGGGGAGACGACGACGCGCAGAGCCGTGTCGACGACCATGCCCGCCTGAATGAATCGAATGGCACCACCGTAGATGCCCGAGGCCGCGTCGCCCGCCAGGAGACCGACGAGGAGGACGTCGAGCCACTGCAGCGCCTGCTCGAGGCCAGCGGTGAGGGTGCGAGGCAGCGCGAAAGACACGACTTGACGACGCCGCTGGGCACTCGGCCAGCGTCCCACCGAGTCGGCCGCCGAGGGCATGTGTCGCAGCAGCAGCCACCATGCGGCCACGAGGACGACGACGAAGGGCAGCGCCCAGGCGACCGACACGAAGGCCAGCGACCCGGTGAACGCGGCCGCGAGCGCAACGAGAAGCGGGCGCAGGCCGGGCAGCAGCAGGTTCTGAACGAGGACGTACTCGCGCATGTTGCCCAGCGCCCGCAGGGCGGCGGATGCGACCAGGGTGAGGGCGCCGATCGGCACGAACCACAGCACCGCCCGGGTGGAGGCCGCGACCTGCGCGTTCCAGATCAAGGGAGCCACGGCCTCGAGAATGAGGACGCACACGGTCGACACTCCCACCGTCATGGAGGCCATGAACGACAGGGTCGCGCGGATCTCCTCGGGAGCATCCAGGGACAGGCGCGGCATCAGGTAGATGGCTGTGGAGTCGAGGCCCACCTTGGCCAGGGCCATGACGATCGCGAAGACACCGGTTGCCTGGGTGACGATACCCGCCCCCTCGGCACCCAGCATGCGCGAAAGGATGATCGTGAACACGAAGCCCAGGACCGCGGAAGCTGCCGCTCCAACGAAGCCAACGACGCCCCCGCGCGCGAGGGAACGCCTGGCTTGATTTGCCTCACTCATGATTAACCTTCCCGCTACCGCGCGGTAGCCTTTTTCTATAACCTACCGATGGGATACACATGGACTTCATCAACTCGCTCTCCCCTGCCCGCAAAAAGAGCCTGCTGGCAGCCGCGATTCTCCTCATCATTGCGCTCGTCATCGTCGGCTTCCTACGCCTGACGGGCTCTGCCCAGACAGACACGGCCGCCTCAGCAGCGTCCGGCGCGCAGAGCACCGAGGAGGACCCGCAGTCCGACATCCCGCAGTCCGTCGCGAAGACCATCACCCCACAGTCGGGCGGGCCCGCGAACGAATCCGGTTCGCTGGCCACGGATGCCGAGGCCGCCGGACAGGCCACCTTCGTCATGAACACCCTGTGGGACGCGTACACGGACCCCGAGCAGGCTCGGGCGACCGACCTGTCTTCCGTGCTCACGGCCTCTGCGCTGGAGGAGTTCGACGCGCAGGCTCTCGAGTGGACGAGGGACGGCACCCACACCACCGGCTCACCGACCCTCGAGGACGTGCACATCCTCAGCGATGACGGTGCCGGAAACGTCACGGTCTCGGCGTGCGTCGACTCTTCCAACGTTCGCGTCCTCAACGACGCGGGAACTGCGCTGACGGACGACACGACCATGACCCGCGCCCTCACCTATTTTCTGTTTGTGAAGGACGGCGGCGCGTGGAAGCTGTCCGGCTTCTCGTTCCCCGACGACCCGACTTGTTGAGTCGAGCAAGCATCGCAGTGGCAAAAGCCCCGTCGTTCGCGGCGGGGCTTGTCCATTGCCCCATGCGCACGGCCCGCTGGGCGCGGACGGTCCCGGCGACGCTACCGGCGCTCGCGCCGCCCTCACGGTCGGCCTCTGCGCGCTTAATCGGATCGCTCTCCTCCTCGAGGTGACGCGACAGGAGCGCCACCGCGACGACGGAGATCATGAGGCCGGTGTTCATGCCGTAGTAGAACTGCTCCACCAGGGTCGCCAGGATGATGCCACCCAGGATCGAGCCGTACACGTCCGTGGCATGCCAGATCCGCGGGAACATGCGCAGGAAGAAGGCGAGGAACAGCGCCAGGCCGACCAAGCCGTAGGAGAAGATGACAGTCCAGAACTGGCCCTGCGTGCCCAGGGAGGGCAGCCACGGCGAGGCCGAGGGACGCGGGGCACCGAAGCCCAGGAGCGGGGACTGCTGGAGCTCATAGAGCGTCTCGAGGTAATTGGAGGCGCGGTCCTCCGTCGAGGAGGAGGCCGCGACGCGCTCGAGGAGCGACTGCGAGGCAGGGGTGGCCAGCCACGCGCCCACGCCCACGACGATGGCCGCGAGGATGCCCAGGACGGTACGCCAGGCTCCCGCACGCAGGCGCTGGAAGCCCACCCACACGACGATGACGATGAGGCCGATGTACATGCCTCGGTTGAGCGTCGCGGCTGCCGGAATGACCGACAGAGCACACACGGCCGCCACGATGAAGCGCCACTTGGAACGCTCGCGCCACAGCACGTAGGCGAAGACGAGCGCGAGCGGGAAGATCAACGAGTAGACGTTGCCGTAGGTGTTGGAGTAGATGAAGGGGGCCGACGGGCGCGGGTCGGAAAGGATCCACGACGACGGGTTCCACTGGGTGGTCGCACGCTTCGTGAACTCCCTGACGAAGTCGTTGGAGTGCAGGGCTCGCGGCACCAGGTAGTACATGAGCGTCTTGAAGCGCAGCGTCGGCGCCGCCATGGCGACGAAGCCGCCGATCGTGGTCGATGCCAGGAAGCCCCACATCGTGCCGGTAATCGTGCGCACGCTCAGGGACTTGCGCGCGTTAAAGGCGTAGACCGCGAAAATACCGGGCGAGATCTCCAGCAGGAAGCGATAGAACGCGCCGATGACGCGCCCGCCCGTGTCGAGCATCGTCATCGAGGCCAGCACCCACGCCAGGAAGAACACCCACAGGATTGATCCGGGCGGGAAGCGCAGGCCGTGTCGGCCGATCATGAACACAAGCATGATCGACGCGAACAGCGGCCACATCAGGTCACCGGAGCCGAGCACCCACCACAGGAAGTACGCCGAATAGGCCACGACGAAGGGCCACGCGGGTAGATCCTGCGCGTCCTCTCGTAGCGGCCCGATTTGGGCGGGGGCGGGTTTGGCCCAGAGTCCTCGGCGCGGGCTCACGCGTGACCGTTCCCTTCGCCGGTGTTTTCCTTGCCGGACGAGGCCTGGGCCTCCTCAGCGCTGCTCGGTGCGGTCACGCTGCTCTGCTCGGCTACCTGCTCGGACTGGCGCGGGGCGCCGAGCCTGTTGCGCTTGCGCGAGGACAGGTAGAGGAAGGGACCCTCGAGGAAGCCCTTGATCTCGGACTTGGTGAGCGAGCCGGGCACATCCTCGTCGGTGCCAGCGACACGAGCGCCACCGGGCTTGACGCGATTGAGGACGCCGGGCACGCGGGTCGCGAGCGTACCAAGCACGGAGGGCTTAGCGATGATCGCCTTCGTCAAAAGGGCCGCCATGCCGGAGCCGTTGCCTCGGATCTGCTTATCCAGGCCGGCCTCGTCGACGCGGTGACGGTGGTGCACGAGGGCGTCAGGCGTGTGGATGATGACGTCACCCGTGGCCAGGATGCGCGCGAACATGTCGAGGTCCTCGCCGCCGCGCGTTGAGGTGCCAGCGCCCAGCGCCGGATCGAAGGGCCCGACCTCCATGAGGACGTCGCGACGCATGGCCATGCACACGCCTGCGCCCACGCGGGCCGTCGTGATCGGGAACAGCGGGCCGCCGTCACCCTTCTCACCCAGGACCTCCAGGCCCTCGGGGATGTCACCGACGCACCACACGCGCGGGGACATGTCCTTGGGGAAGCCACCGCGCGACTCGAACCACCGCTGGGGCGCGTAGCGCTGCTCCAGCGGCAGTGCAATGCCCGTCGTCGCAGCAACGTACGGCGAGGCCGTGAACGGGTCAATCATGGCGGTCAGCCAGTGCGGGTCGACGATCGCGTCGTCGTCCGTGAAGACGATGACCTCGCCGCGGGCGGCAAGCACGCCGCGGTTGCGGGCGCGGGACAGGCCGGGGCGGGAGGCGGAAACAATGCTCAGGCGAGTGTCCTCAATGCCCGCGAGCTTCTCCCGGGTCAGGCCCGTCTCCGGCGCATTATCCACCACGACGAGCGTGAAACGCTGGTGATCCTGAGCCAGGATGGCGCGCACGGCGTCCTCGAGCATGTCGCACGAACCGACCGTGCACATGACGACGGTCGCGTCCACGTCGGCACCGGCGCCCTCCTCCCAGCCGCGAGCGGGGGCCGGTTCGACCTCGAGCACGCGCGGATCCGTCTCCGGATGGTCCGTGCCCTCGATCTCGACGAACGCCGAATTACGGCCGTCGTCGCGCACGAGCACGAGCGCTCGCGGATCCGACGGGTCGCCCGAAATCAGCTGGGAGACGCGCGCGGTGCGGTCAACGTGCCAGATGGAGGCGGCCTTGTCGTCGGCCACGGTGGTTTCCTCGGCGCTCACTTCTTGCCCTTCTTCGAGGAAGCCTTGGACTCCGCCTTCTTGGAGACGGCTTTCTTGGAGTCGGCCTTCTCATCCTTGACCTTCTCGTCCTCGGCCTGCTCAGCCTGCTCAGCCTGCGCCGCTTCAGAGGACTGCTCCCGCGCCTCGTCCGTGGGGACGATGACCTCGGCCGCCTGAGCGGGAGCGGTCGGAGCGGAGACGGGCGCGGCCACCTGGTCGCCCAGGTAGATCATGCCGTTCACCTCGCGGTTGATGATCGCGAGCTCATCGAGCAGGTGGTGCAGCTTCTTCAGATCGTGGCCCTTACGCACGGCGACGAGGACGTGACGGGAGGGGCGCACCTCGTCGAGGAGCGAGGCGAGAGGCTGGTTGATGTCGATGAGGCGCGGCGCAGGCACGCGGGTCTCAGCCAGCGAGGCGGACAGCACGCGGTGCAGATCGCGGGCCTGCGGGTCGGAGGCGTCGACGATCAGGTCCACCCAGTGATCGCGGTCGATCGCCATCGCGAGCATGCGGGTGGGGGCGAGCCACGGCTCGGGGGCCCCCTCCTCGGCACTCCACACGGGCAGCGCCGTCAGGTCGGCGAGCTGCGTGGGCGAGATCAGGGAACGCGAGCGGGTCTCACGGACGAGCACCAGGACCAGGCCAGCGAAAACGCCGACGACGGTCGTGATGAGGATCAGGCGAAGCTTCGAGGGCGAGACCTCGTCGCTCGAGGACGCGGCCGGAGTGATCACGCGGCCAGCGGTGGCGTGATAGGGGGCGAGCTGCTCGGCATCCTTGGCGAGCTTGGTCAGCTCGGTGCGGATCTCGGCGGCGCGCGGGTTGTCCTTCGTGTTGCCGTCCTCGTCGACCACGGGCTGGAGGGAGGCAAGCTCAGTCTCGAGAGCCTGGATCTGCTCGTTGACGCCGGCGGCCATCTCATCGGCGCGCTGCTCCACCAGGGCGGTGCGCTCGGTCAGGTAGGCGTTGGCGATCGCGTCGGCGGCATCAACGGCCTGCTGGCGCGTGGGAGCCACGTACTCGATCTTGACGATCGTGCCGTTCGTATCGCCCGACACCTCCACATTGGAACGAAGCTCCTCAGCAGTGACACCGTTGCCGAGGCGCGCGGCAACGACGTCGAGGACGGCGGCGGACTTCGCGATGCCCTGCTCGGTCACCATGTCCGTCGTGTTCGACAGGGAGGCGCGCACGGCGGGAGCCGGCGTCGGGGACGGAGACGTCACGGTCATCGACACGGCCGCCGAGTGCGACGAAGGGACAGCAAAGGCGGCTGCGACACCTACGACCAGGCCGGCCACGGTCCCCGCAACGATCGAGGTCCAGCGGCGTGCCAGCGCGTGACGAAGGATCTGCTGGCCGCCCGCAGGCGGAGGGGTCAGGATCATGACTGTTCTCCTTGGAGGTGAGAGCGCACCCACGCGGCGCGCGCATTGAGCCGGCGCTCGAGAGCGCGGCGAGACGTTGCGGGTCGAGACGCGACCCCCTGAGTGTAGACCTGCACGAATCGGTCGAGCTCGCGCTCGGCCTCGTCGCGAGGAAGCGAAACGAGCGAGACCAGGCGCGGCAGTTCCTGGCCCGTCAGAGACACCGACAGCTCGGCGAAAGCCTGGGCCTGCTCGGGATTCTTCCACGAATCCGAGCGCCACGAGGCGTTTCCGGTGACCTGGCCCGGGTGGATGCGGTACAGCAGCCCCCAGGGCGCGATGCGGCGGATGCGACCGCCCGCGGAGGCGACGCGCATCCACAGGTCGTAGTCCTCGGCGGGGACGGCGCGGTAACCGCCGACGCGGTCCATGATCTCGCGGGTGGCGAGCATGGTCGGGTGGCACACGGGATTGGTGAGCAGCAGGTGCCAGCCCATGTCCTCGGGCGTGATCTCGTAGGGCATGCGGGGCACCGGGCGGGAGCCGCGCAGCTCGATCATCTGCGTAAAGACCATGTCGTCGCCGCGCTCGATCGCGCGCATCGTGCGCTTGAAGCGCCCCTTGAGGGACACGTCGTCGGCGTCCATGCGCCCCACGAGGCGCGAGTCGGTGCGCTCCATCAGCTGGGTGAGGACGCGGGAGACGCCACCCTCGCCCGGGGTAATGTCCTCGATGCGCAGGCGAGGATCGACCACTCCCCCACGCGACGCGCCGCGGATCGCCTCGCCGACCGTCGAATCAGACGACGAGTCGTTGCCGACGACCAGTTCGGCGTCGCGCGGCATGGCCGCCAGCGTCGAAGCCACGGCGCGCGTGATCGTGCCCGCCGCGTTGCGCGCGGGGAGCAGGACGGACAGCTCAGGCACGGGACTCCCCCTGCTTGGCGGCCTGCTTGGCCGCCTCCTTGGCGGCAGCGTCCAGGGCACGCAGGTCGCGGAAACGGCGACGCAGCGAGATCGAGGAGTGCGCAACTGCAATAGCGGCGAGGAACGTGTAGAGCACCATGAAAGGAACGCCGAAGCCCCACAGCACGAAGGACCAGCACAGCACGCCCGGGTCGGTGGGCAGCAGCACGAAGGAACGCAGGTTCCCGCCGCGCGTCTGCTTGCGGCGCGCCGCACGCACGAACTGCTCGGCGAGGATCTGGCTCATGAACTGGCCCGACGTCACCCAGCCGTAGACGAGCGCGACGATAGCCAGCCACCACGACTCGGGGCGGTAGACCATGACCGCGGCGGCGGTGCAGAAGTGGATCGCAGGGGAACGGAACGCGTCGGCGACATGATCCACCCACTCGCCCGTCTTCGAGGACGCCCCCGTGACGCGGGAGACCTGGCCGTCCGCGGAGTCAAACATGAAGCCGACCGCGAGAGCCGTGCCCACGATAAGGCCCGTCCACCACGCGGGTTCACACGCGACGAGGACGATGAGGCCCACCGTCGAGAAGCACACGGAGATGAAGCTGACGAAGTTCGGGGTCCAGCCGAAAGCCGCACAGGCGGCGGCCGCGACGCGTGCGGCGCCGCGGTTCACCCAGCGCATGTACGCGGGGACGCCCGCGCCCGGCTTCTGCGCGGCGGCGAGCGCGGAACGGTAGGCACTAAAACGAGTTCCCCACGAGGAACCCGGCTCAAGCACGACGGGCAGGCTCACTGTGCCTCCCCTTCCGCCTTTTCCGCGTCCTGCGCCGGGGCCTCGTCGGAGAAGTCCTCGGGGGCGATAAAACGGCGCAGCTTCGTCGACGAGGTCGACGGCGTGTAGGGCAGGTAGACGACGCGCGCGCCGACCTCGGCCATTTCGGCCTCGAGCTGAGCGCCCTTCGGGGTGTCCTTCCAGTCGTCACCCTTGAAGAGGACATCGAAAGGCTGGAGACGCCACGCGAGGCGCTTGTCCTGGTCCAGGTCGACGACAACCGCGTCCACGAAGCGCAGCGACGACACGAGGTCGCAGCGCTCCTTGAGCGGGATGACCGGAGCGCGGCCCTTCATGCGGATGAGGGCCTCGTCCGAGGTCACGCCGACGACGAGGCGATCGCAGCGCTCACGCGCGGCGCGCAGGATGTTGAGGTGTCCCTGGTGGAACATGTCAAAACCCCCGGGCACGTAGCCGGTGATGGGGGTGCGTTGCTGAGTCGTTTCGTCCACGTAACAAGTGTGCCATTTATCAGGCGGTCAATGCGACACTTACCCACTAAATGACCGAAAGATCACGTCCTAACGTTCCCCACCAAGTGACAAGACACCCCACACAGGGGCGCCATATCGCGCAAATATGACCAGATGGCCGCACGTTACCTTGTTACAGGGCACGACACGCCAGCCGGGTGTCACGAGGCCGGCGCGCCGTTCGGGCGGTCAGGCTCCGCGTGCGCGCAGACCGCACCACGGCCTCGTTGCTGCGTCGTTGAGGGGATCTCAGCGCGAGAAGACGACCGTTCGGTTGCCATTCATGAGGACGCGACGCTCCGCATGGAAGCGGACGGCCTGGGCGAGGACGCGGCGCTCCACGTCCTGGCCGAGGGCCACCATGTCCGGCGTGGAGTCGGCGTGGGAAACGCGAGTGACGTCCTGCTCGATGATCGGCCCCTCGTCCAGGTCAGCGGTCACGTAGTGGGCGGTCGCGCCGATCAGCTTGACGCCGCGATCGTGGGCCTGCGCGTAGGGGCGCGCACCCTTGAAGGAGGGCAGGAAGGAGTGGTGGATGTTGATGACGCGGCCCTGCATGGCGCGGCAGACCTCGTCGGAGAGGATCTGCATGTAGCGCGCCAGGACGACGAGCTCAACGTTTTCAGAGGCGATGAGGTCGAGGAGCTGGCGCTCCGCCTGGGCCTTCGTGTCCTTCGTGACGGGAATGTTGAGGAAGGGGACGCCGTAGAACTGGGCGACGGGCGCCAGGTCCGGGTGGTTGCCGACGACCGCGATGACGTCAATGGGCAGGCCCTGCGTCTGCTGGCGGTACAGGAGGTCGGTGAGGCAGTGGCCTTCGCGCGACACCATGATGATGGTGCGCAGCTTGCGGCCCAGGTCGTCGACGCGGTAGGTGGCGCCGAAGTCTTCGGCGACGCGGGCCAGGCCCTCGTCGATCGGAGCGCGGCCCTTCGGGGAGTCGACCTCGACGCGCATGAAGAAGGTGCCCGTGTCGGAGTCGCCGAACTGCTGAGACTGGATGACGTTGCCGCCGGACTCACCGATCACGCCGGTCACGGCATGCACGATGCCGGGGCGGTCCGGGCAGGACAGGGTCACAACAAGCTGCGCGTTTTCAGTCATGCGTTCCAGTCTAGCCAGCTTCATACCCACGAACGAGGCAGGGGCAGGGATTGCGGGCGATGCCACGGGGTTGCGGGGTGGGGCTACCGCAGCCAGGGCGGAGGGTACGTTGTTGCGTTGTTGCGGTCGGGGTTGCTGGCTGGGCGGGGCCATGGCGATTTCACGCATGTTTCACGCCAGGTTCACGAGGTACCAACGGCACGGAGCGCGTTGCCTTCGACTGGATCAAGGACGGCTCTACCGGCACAGCAGCCAACTAGTTCCACCTCCTCGATCACACTGAGCTACCGAACAATCTCGCACGTAATTCCTAGACACCACAAATTTGCGAGACCCCAGAAAGCGCGGAATTTCAACGTTCTGATTTCAAATTCTGAAGGACTCTCATTTGAATTACGTGCGAAATTTATAAAGGCTGCACCCGTTATGGAGCATTACACCCGATCAGTGGGCATTACACCCGATCAGTACGGGTGTAATGCCCACTGATCGGGTGCACGGCCTCATCGACGACAAGCTCTATCGCGGATGCACTTGCTAGGTGGAATGGACACCACGACTAAACCCCACTCCACACACCGACGCTCCCGCCAGGGCCACTCACGATGGCACTCACCGACGCGTAGTAGGCATCAGGCCGCAATGATGCTTGTTCCTAAGTGGTGTTACACCACTTAGCGGGGTATTACACCAGCTCGGAGCTAGTGCAATGCTCCCTAACTGGTGTAATGCTCCCCAACTAGTGCAGTGCTGCCCGGCATAGCTCGTCTGGTATCTCCTTGGAACAGCTATGGTGCAGATCTTGCCGCACACACGCTTGTTACTAAGCAGCATTGCACCACTGCAGCATTGCACCGGGTAGTAAGCAGTGCATTGCCGCGCTATCTAGTGCAATGCCTCGCTATCTACTGCATTGCTGCCGCACCTAGTGGATCGCTCCATGCGCAGGGCTGCCGCACATCACCGAGGCACCACAACGCGCCACGCTCACAGACAAACCCCACACACATGCGGGCGCGCGCCCGGCCAATCAGCCGGGCGCGCGCCCTTCCCACCAACCGCCACGAGGGCGGTAGCCTCACTTGATGAAGCCGAGCGCCTTGACGGCGTCGTACTCTTCCTGCAGGGCCTTGATGTTGTGTTCGATTCCGGCGCGGGTCGCGTCGGAGATCTCGAGGCCGTCGACGACCTGCCACTCGCCACCGTCGGAGGTGACGGGGAAGCCGAAGTTCAGGCCGGCGGGGACGCCGTAGTGCGTGCCGTCGGACATGACACCGGCGGTGACCCACTCGCCCTCGGGGGTGCCGTGGATCCACGAGTACATGTGGTCGATCGCGGCGTTCGCGGCGGAGGCGGCCGAGGAGGCGCCACGCGCCTCGATGATGGCGGCGCCACGCTTGGCGACGGTGGGACGGTAGTAGCTGGACAGCCACTCTTCGTCCACGAGCTCGGTCGCGGGCTTGCCGGCAACCTTCGCGAAGGAGACATCCGGGTACTGGTCGGCCGAGTGGTTACCCCACACGACGACGTCCTTGATGTCGGCGTTCGCGGCGCCGGTCTTGTGCGCCAGCTGAGCGATCGCACGGTTGTGGTCGAGGCGCATCATCGCGGTGAAGCGCGACGCGGGAACGTCCGGCGCAGCGTTCTGGGCGATGGTGGCGTTGGTGTTCGCGGGGTTGCCCACGACGAGGACGCGCACGTCGTCGGCGGCGCCGTCGTTGATGGCCTTACCCTGGGGGCCGAAGATGCCCGCGTTGGCCTCGAGCAGGTCGGCGCGCTCCATGCCGGCGCGGCGCGGCATAGCACCCACCAGGTAGGCAACGTTGGTGCCCTGGAACGCACGGTTCACGTCGTCGAAGATCTCAACGCCGGCCAGGGTCGGGAACGCACAGTCGTCGAGCTCCATCGCGGTGCCCTCAGCGGCCTTCACGGCCTGCGGGATCTCCAGCAGGTTCAGCTTGACGGGCACGTCCGGGCCGAACAGCTGGCCGGAAGCGATGCGGAACAGGAGGGCGTAGCCGATGTTGCCGGCTGCGCCAGTGACGGTGACGATACGAGGTTCTGCCATGATGTGGCGCTCCTTTACAGTTCCTGTGGGCGTGTGCCCTTCAGTCGCGGTGTTCCCCGCGCTCTATCTTCTAGGATACGTCGTCCGTCACACTCAGACCCGGGCACCCAGTCCCAAGAGAACCCGCCCAAGTAGTGATCTGCGACATATCGAAGGGGTGGAGGTCTCCACCGCAGGCCCCATCGGCATGTACAGTAGGAGCATGTCCGACAACCGTCCCACTCCCTCCCCCGGCGCCGGATCCGCGCGAGAATCAGCCCCCGCCTCGTCCCATGTCGACGAGGCCGTGGCTCACTCCCACGAGCACGCGCATTCCCCGGAAGGCGGGCAGGGCGGCCACTCGCACGATCACTCCCACGCGGGGGCCTCGACCAAGCGCTTGGGGTGGGCGCTCGCGGTCACGGGGGCGGTCGTCGTGGCCGAGCTGCTCGGCGCCTTCTGGTCGGGCTCCCTGTCGCTGGCGGCGGACGCGGGGCACATGGTCGTGGACGCCTCCGGCCTCGTCATCGCGCTGATCGCCGCTCGCCTCATGCGCCGACCCCGCGACGAGAAACACACGTGGGGGTGGGCGCGTTCCGAGGTCCTGGCCGCCACCCTGCAGGCCGGCATGCTCCTCGTCATCAGCGCGATGGTCGCGTGGGAGGGGGCGTGGCGCCTGGCATCCCCGCCCGAGGTCGAGGCCGGCCCCATGCTCCTCGTCGGCCTCATCGGCCTGCTCGCGAACGTCGTGTCGTTGGCGATCCTCGCGGGCGGGCGCGAGGCGAGCCTCAACATGCGTGCCGCGTTCCTAGAGGTCGCCAACGACGCCCTCGGATCCGTCGCGGTTATCGTCGCGGCCGGCGCCGAGTGGACCTTCGGATGGACCCGCGCCGACGCGATCGCCTCGCTGCTGATCGCTGTCCTCATGGCGCCTCGCGCGCTCACCCTCCTGCGCCGCTCTGTCGCGATCCTCATGGAACAGACGCCCACGACCGTCGACGTCCCTGAGCTGCGCGCGCACATGCTGGGCGTCGACGGCGTGCTCGACGTGCACGACCTGCATGTGGCCGCCGTGTCCTCGCACCTCGTGACCGTCACCGCGCACGTCACCGTCACGCACGAGGCCGACGGGCCCACGCGCGACCGCATCATCCACGAGCTGGGCGAATGCGCGTGCCACCACTTCCCCATCGCGCACTCCACGTTCCAGCTCGAATGCCCCGAGCACGCGAGCCACGAGCACATCGAGCACTAAGCGACGCCTCGTCCTCATATACAAACAGCGAGGCGGCAGGAGCTTCGCACTCCCACCGCCTCCCCCAGATACACGTCGGGGGCCGCGCCCCTCGGCGCGACCCCCGGTGATCAGAAGCGATTACTTCGTGCGATTCGCGCGGTAGTACTCGATCAGAGCGCGGGTCGACTGATCCTGCGCGTCCAGGGCCTCGGCCGAGCCCTCGATGGCGGGGAGGATCTGCTTGGCCAGGACCTTGCCCAGCTCAACGCCCCACTGGTCGAAGGAGTCGATACCCCACACGGCACCCTCGACGAAGGTGATGTGCTCGTACAGGGCGATCAGCTGGCCCAGGACCGACGGGGTCAGGGCGGGGGCCATGATCGAGGTCGTGGGACGGTTGCCGGTGAATACGCGGGCCGAGACGATGGCCTCGGGCGTGCCCTCGGCGCGCACCTCCTCGCTGGTCTTGCCGAAGGCCAGGGCCTTGGTCTGGGCGAAGAAGTTCGACAGGAACAGCTCGTGCATGTCGGCGTCGCCATCGCCCAGCGCCCACGTCGGGTTCGCAAACGCGATGAAGTCGGCGGGGACCATGCGGGTGCCCTGGTGGATCAGCTGGTAGAAGGCGTGCTGACCGTTGGTGCCGGGCTCACCCCAGAAGACCTCGCCGGTCTCGTAGGTGACGGGGCTGCCGTCGCGGCGCACGGACTTGCCGTTGGACTCCATGGTCAGCTGCTGCAGGTACGCGGGGAAGCGGTGCAGGTACTGGGAGTAGGGCAGGACGGCGTGCGTGTCGGCGCCCAGGAAGTTCGAGTACCACACGTTGAGCAGGCCCATCAGCAGGGGCACGTTCTTCTCGGGCGCGGCCTCGGCGAAGTGACGGTCCATGGCGTTGAAGCCGGCGAGGAAGTCGGCGAAGCCCTCGGGGCCAATCGCGACGGCCAGGGAGGTGCCCACGGCGGAATCCACGGAGTAGCGGCCGCCCACCCAGCTCCAGAAACCGAAGGCGTTGGCCGGGTCGATGCCGAACTCGGCAACCTTGTCCAGGGCGGTGGACACGGCGACAAAGTGCTTGGCGATCGCTTCCTTCTCGGAGGCCTCGTCGGTGACGATGCCGCGCTCACGCAGGCCGTTGAGCAGCCAGGCGCGCACGACCTTCGCGTTCGTGATGGTCTCGAGCGTCGTGAAGGTCTTGGACGCGACGATCACGAGTGTCGTCTCGGGGTCCAGGTCCTTCGTGGTCTCGCCCGCGTCAGTGGGGTCGATGTTGGAGATGAAGCGGCACTCCAGGCCCTCCTGCACGTAGGGCTTGAGAGCCTCGTACGCCATGACGGGGCCCAGGTCGGAGCCGCCGATGCCGACGTTGACGACGGTCTTGACGGGCTTGCCCGTGATGCCGACCCACTCGCCGGAGCGGACGCGGCGGGCGAAGGCGTAGACCTTCTCGAGGACCTCGTGGACATCGGCAATCGCATCCTGGCCGTCGACCGTCAGGGAGTCGGTCGCGGGGCGGCGCAGCGCGGTGTGCAGGACAGCGCGGTCCTCGGTGACGTTGATGTGCTCGCCCGCGAACATGCGGTCGCGCAGCTCGAGGACACCGGTCTGCTCGGCGAGGGCGAGGAGGTGGCCCACCAGCGTGGGGCACACGAGGTTCTTCGACAGGTCGACATGCAGGTCGGCAGCATCGAAGGTGAAGGTCTGGGTGCGGTTGGGGTCGTCCGCGAACAGCTTGCGCAGGTCGGGATCGAAGTTGTCGGCCAGCTGGTCGAGCGTGTCCCACGCGGGGGTCATCGTCGGGTCGATCACGGGGATATCACTCATGGGGTCTCCTGACAGTAGAGATAGGTTCGCACTCTAGTTTAGCGGGGACTTGGCCCCTGGTCACCCCCGCTTCGCTCTCCTGAAACGACGAGGCCGTGGCCCCCGAGCGCTCACGGAACCACGGCCTCGTACGGCGTCGGGAGCCCCTCCGGTCAGGCGACCGGATCGTCGATGGGAATGGGGGTGGCCTCGATGCCCGGGTTCGGCAGCGACACGATGCGCTGAACGGGGACGAGGTCAAGCCACCACTGGTGGAACGGGCGACGATTCTCGATGTCGAGGTCGTCGAACATGTTCTTGACCGGGCGGGCCTCGACGGCGTTGCCGACCTGGCCGATGTAGTAGGCGCCGCGGTCGCCGCGCTCGAACTGGTCGACCAGCTGCTCGAAGGCTCGTGCCACGAGGCGCGTGGCGAGCAGGCGGTCGTACGGCGAGGGCGAGCCGCCCTGCTGCATGTGGCCGAGGGCCTGGTGACGCACGTCATAGATTCCCTCGGACTCGGCGTTGAACACGTCGGCCAGGAACTCGCGGTCGTAGTACTGGGACGCCGACTCGTTGAGCAGCGTGAGGAACAGGCGTCGGCCGGACTTGAAGGAGGCGACCATCCGATCGGCGTCCGCGGCGATCTGCTCGAGCGAGGGGGACTCCTCGTTGATGTACATGTACTCCGCGCCGCTCGACAGGGCACTCATGAGAGTCAGGTAGCCGCAGCGGCGACCCATCGTCTCGGCGATGAAGCAGCGCTTGGAGGCCGCCGCGCTCTCCTTGATGCGGTCGATCGCCCACGTCGCGTTGTTGATCGCCGTGTCCGTGCCGATCGCGAGCTCGCAGCCGGGCAGGTTGTTGTCGATCGAGGCGGGGATGAGCAGGATCGGAATCTGGAACGCCGGGTAGCGATCCTTCTCCGAGGTGATCGCGTGAACACCCAGGTAGGCGTTCATGCCACCGATGACGAGGAGGGCGTCGATCTCATTGCGTTCGATGGCGCGGCCCAGCGCGTAGAACTGCTCGACCGGCGGAATGTCGCGCTTCGTGCCGAGCTCAGCGCCGCCCTTGAAGGCCCAGCCTTCCACGTCGGACCAGCTCAGTTCACGCACGCGATCATCCGCCAGGCCACTCCACGAGCCCTCCACGCCGAGCATCGTCCACCCGCGCGCGATGCCCAGGCGCACGGCCACGCGGGCCGCCGTGTTCATGCCGGGGGCCAGACCGCCCGCGTGCAGGATAGCGACGCGCTTGATCTCGCCCGTCGGCTCGGGGGTGAGCTGCGGGGGCGTGGAGAGAATCTGGTTGATGCCCACCATCGAGGAGAAGGACGAGCCGCGCGAGGCCTGGGCCGCCGCGTAGTCGCCGGCCGCGATCAGGTCCTTCACGGCACGGGTGTCGTGGACGGCCTTCATGAGGGGGATGCGGGTGATGCGGTTGCGACGCACGCCCAGAATGACGGGTTCATCCTCAGCCGAGGACGCCAGGATCTCCTGGACGGCCGCGTAGCCCAGCAGCGTGGACATCCAACGGTCGTAGGCCGACGGAGTGCCGCCGCGCTGCACGTGGCCGAGGATCGTCACGCGGGCGTCCTCGCCCGTGCGCTCCTGGATCGTGTCGGCGATCAGCTGGGTCGACAGCTCGTTGCCGTCGCGGTCGTGGGCGCCCTCAGCCACCAGGACGATGGACTCACGGCGACCGGCCTCTCGGCCCACGCGCAGGTGCTCTGCCAGGTCGTCCTGCCAGCCCGGGCCCGCGGGGTCCTCCGGCGTGAACACGTAGTCGGCGCCGCCGGCGACCGCCGCCATGAGGGGCAGGTAACCGCAGTGGCGACCCATAACCTCGACGACGAACGTGCGCTGGTGCGAGGCCGCCGTGCTCGTCAGCTGGTCGATGGCGTCCAGGATGCGGTGCAGCGCGGTGTCCGCGCCGATCGTCATGTCCGTGCCCACCAGGTCGTTATCGATCGAGCCGACGAGGCCGACGATGATGAGGGCCGGGTGCTCGGCGGCGGTCTCGGGCGAGATCACGCCCTCGGCAGCCAGCTCGGCGACGTGCTGGGCCCACTCGCCGCGGAACTCGTTCGTACCCGACAGGGAGCCGTCGCCACCAATCACGACGAGGTGATCGATGCCATGCTCGAGCAGGTTCGCAGCCGCGCGGTGGCGGCCCTCGTACGTACGGAAGTCAGCGCTGCGAGCCGTACCGATCACCGTGCCGCCTTCGGCCAGGATCGAGGACACGTCCGACCACTCCATCTTCTTGATGGAATCACCACCCACGCAGGCTCCCTGCCAACCTTCGTAGATCGCGTAGGGCTGCGCGCCACGCGCCAGCGCCGTACGCACGACGGCTCGAACAGCCGCGTTCATTCCCTGGGCGTCACCGCCCGACGTGAGGACACCGATACGAACTGTGCTCATTTTTCTGCCATCTTTCGTTGACGGAGCGGGCCGTCAGGCCCAGTGTGCCTATCGTTTCCCATTCTACGTGACCTGCGCCTCCACCACTAGGGCCAAACTCCCATTTACCGAGGAAACGACAAGTGCGCGCCCACCGTTTTCGGCGGGCGCGCACTTACGCAGTCACTGGAAACTAGGCGACAGTTTCGCTGCTGTTACGAGCGGCAGACTCAGCCAGCTCCTCGGGGCTGACAACGCCCTCGACGGAAACGCGGTCCAGGTAGGCCATACCGTCAAACGCCAGCTCGCGAGCGTTCTCCGGGTCGCCCTCATTGCCGATCGAGCCGTGGGCCATGCGGTCCACGATGAGCGCGATCGCGCCGTCGCCCGTCACGTTGGTGGCGGTGCCGAAGGAGTCCAGAGCGATGTAGGTGGCGATCATGAGCGCGACCTGGGCGTCGTTGAAGCCCAGCATGGAGCTGAGCAGACCCGTGGCGGCCATGATGGCACCGCCGGGGACGCCGGGGGCGGCGACCATCGTGATGCCCAGCATGAAGATGAAGCCGACCCACTGCAGGGAGCTCACAGTCAGGCCCTGGGTCAGGACGATGGCGAACGCGAAGGAGAAGATCTTCGAGGTCGAGCCGGCCAGGTGGATCGTCGCGCACAGCGGAATCGTGAAGGACGCGACCGCGTCGGACACGCCGTTCTTCTTCGTCTGACGCAGGGTTACCGGGATGGTGGCCGCAGACGAGGAAGTGCCCAGAGCCGTCAGGTAGGCCGGCATCATCGTCAGGAGAGCCTTGATGGGGTTACGACGCGCAACAACGCCGGCGAAGCAGAACTGGGTCAGCAGGATGACGACCTCGAGGACCAGAACCACGATGACCACGCGCACCAGCGTGCGAATGACCGAGGCGGCCTCGCCCGTGTAGGTCAGGTTCAGGAAGATGCCGAAGATGTGCAGCGGCAGCAGCGGGATGATGATCGTCTCGATGAGGCGCGTAATGATGGCTCGGAACTCGATGAAGCCCTTACGCAGCACGCCGCGCGGGACCATCGACAGACCCAGGCCCACCACGAAGGACAGGAGCAGCGCCGTCATCACCTGTAGCGGCGCGGGCATCTCGATCGTGAAGTAGGACTCCAAGGCACTGCCCGGCTCAGCCACGTCGCCCAGCTGGGTGGAGGCGAGAATACGCGGGAAGAGCATGGCACACACCAGGTAGGTCAGGAAGCCCGAGAACAGCGTCGACGCGTATGCAATTGCCGTCGTAATGCCCAGCCACTTGCCCGCGCCTCGGCCCAGGTCCGCGATAGCGGGGGTCACGAGGCCGATGATGATCAACGGGATCGAGAAGGACAGGAACTGGCTGAAGACCGCCGAGAAGGTCGCAAAAATACGGCCGATCTCGACGGGAACCAGGTGGTCGCCGCCAATACGGACGGATCCGAGGACGGTCGCGAGGATGATCGCAGCGATCACCCACACGAGGATTCCGGATTTACGCAGGAACTCGCGCATGTGTTTCACCTTGACAATAGGGATGATGGGTCGCTCATAGCATGCCCGAGCTTTACGAATTCTTGAAGCGGTAACCAGGATTCGGGATAGCTGCGGCAAAACTCACGTGATAAAGAAAGCGTGGTAGCGACGGCATTGCCCCCGCCCAACGGCCATTTTCCGCGGATTTAACGCACCGCGAGCGTCGACACGTACGGGGAAAACCACCAAATAATCGCGGCGAGGATCACGTACACAGCAACATCCATGAGGCGGGCTCGCGACGCAAACCACGGACGTCCCGGCGTCCACAGGCGCAGAGCACCCATGCCAACGAGGACGGCGACCATGAGCATGACCGCGCGGTGGCGGTGATCGCTCACGGCCAGCGCAATCACACCGAGAACGCCGAGCGCGCTCAGGGCAGCGCCAAGCCACGCACCCACTCGTGCGCGCACGGTCTTTTCCTCGTTATTCACGCCCCTACCCTATCGCACGAGCGCTCGTGATCATGCGAGCGCTCATCTGCGCCCCGCCAAGCCAACCACGGCCTCGTCTTTTCAAAAGAATAGGAATAAGAGGCATGCGGGTTTAATATTGGTCCAAAGGTCCCTGAGACCCGCAACATATTTCTCGCACCAAAGGAGCATTCGAGTGTCCCGCTTTATTGTCGTCGCCCCCGGTTCGTCGGAGGCAGCCGCCCTCGCCACTGACGAGCTGGCCCGCGCTCTTGGCGTCGCCACCGTCGACGCCTTGGCCGGCACGACGGCTACCGACGCCGCCCTCCGTCCCGCCTCCGCTCTGCCCGCCGCGGTCGAAGCCGTGCGCGCTGCCGGCGACGACGCGCTCATCGCCCCCGCCCGTGAGGCCTCGAACCGCGCCTTCGACCACGTGGCCTGGAACCTGAATCTTGCCGCCTCCACCCGCGCCGGCGTCGTCCTCGCCTTCGACGCCGAGGGCGCCAGCGCCGAGCTCCTCTCCGAGGAAATCGCCGCCGCCCGCCTGCGCGCCAAGGCCGCTGCCGCCTCCGTCGTCGCCGTCGTCCTGACCGGTGGCGCCCCCGCGCTCGAGGCCGACATCCCCGTCCTGACGCTGCCTCTGGGCGACGAGGCCGCCGCCACCCTGCGCGCCACCGCCACCCCCACCGCCGTCACCCCGCTCGCCTTCCAGGCCGATCTCATCGAGCGCGCACGCGCCGACCGCAAGCGCATCGTCCTGCCCGAGCCCGACGACGACCGCGTCCTGCAGGCCGCCGCCCAGGTCCTCGCCGCCGGCATCGCCGACATCACCTTCGTGGGCGACGCCGACTACGTCGCCAAGCGCGCCGGTGAGCTCGGCCTCGACCTGAGCGCCGCCCAGGTCGTCTCCGTGAACGATCCCGCCTACCTCGAGCGCTACGCCGAGGAGTTCGCGCGCCTGCGCGCCAAGAAGGGCGTCACCCTCGAACAGGCCCGCGAGAAGGTCACCGACGTGTCCTACTTCGGCACCATGATGGTCCACATGGGCGACGCCGACGGCATGGTCTCGGGCGCTGCCCACACGACCGCGCACACAATCGTCCCCTCCTTCCAGATCATCAAGACCGCCCCCGGTGTCTCCGTCGTCTCCTCCATTTTCCTCATGGCGATGAAGGACCGCGTGTGGGCGTTCGGCGACTGCGCCGTCAACCCCAACCCCACCGCCGAGCAGCTGGCCGACATCGCCGTGACCTCCGCGCGCACCGCCGCCCAGTTCGGCGTTACCCCGCGCGTCGCGATGCTCTCCTACTCGACCGGCACCTCCGGGGCCGGCCCGGACGTCGACGTCGTCGTCGAGGCCACCCGCCTCGCCCGCGAGAAGGCCCCCGAGCTGGCCATCGAAGGCCCCATCCAGTTCGACGCAGCCGTCGACGAGGCCGTCGCCTCCAAGAAGCTGCCCGGCTCCGAGGTTGCCGGCAAGGCCACCGTCTTCGTCTTCCCCTCGCTGGAAGCCGGAAACATCGGCTACAAGGCGGTCCAGCGCTCCTCCGGCGCGCTCGCCGTCGGCCCCGTCCTGCAGGGCCTCAACAAGCCCGTCAACGACCTGTCGCGCGGCGCCCTCGTCGAAGACATCGTCAACACCGTCGCCCTGACCGCCGTCCAGGCCCAGGGCTGAACGGGACCGAGGTCTCGGGGTCCGGTTACCATTGAACGTAAACGGGCCCCGGCCTCGTTCTTTTACTCCCACCCCCACAACACGAAAGGCGAACGCGTGACCTCGTCCTCCGTCCTCGTCATTAACTCCGGTTCCTCCTCCATCAAGTACCAGCTCGTCGACCCCGAAACCGGCGACGCCATCGCCAAGGGCATCGTCGAGCGCATCGGCGACGCCACCGGTCGCATCAAGCACGAACATGGCGACGCCGTCACCGAGGAAGAGCTCCCGGTTCCCGACCACACCGTCGGTATGCGTGAGGTCCTGCGCCTCTTCGACACGGAGGGCCCGTCCCTGGCCGAGGCCCACATCCTCGCCGTCGGCCACCGCGTCGTTCAGGGCGGCCGCTACTTCGACGGCCCGGCCCTCATTACCGACGAGGTCCGCAACCTGATCGAAGAGCTGTGCCCGCTGGCTCCGCTGCACAACCCCGCCCACCTCAAGGGCATCGACGTGGCGCGCGAGCTCATGCCCGACGTCCCCCACGTCGCCGTCTTCGACACCGCGTTCTTCCAGCAGCTGCCAGACAAGGCCGCCCTGTACGCCCTCGAGACCGAGACCGCCGAGAAGTACTCGGTGCGCCGCTACGGCGCCCACGGCACCTCCCACCAGTTCGTCTCCCAGGAAATCTCCAAGATGCTGGGCCGCGACGACCTCAAGCAGATCGTCCTGCACCTGGGCAACGGCGCGTCCGCTTCCGCTGTCAAGAACGGCAAGCCGATCGACACCTCCATGGGCCTGACCCCCCTCGAGGGCCTCATGATGGGCACCCGCACCGGCGACATCGACCCCGCCGTCGTGTTCCACCTGCAGCGCGTCGCCGGAATGACCGTCGACGAGGTCGACACCCTCTTCAACAAGAAGTCCGGCATGAAGGGCATGACCGGCGAGTCCGACATGCGCTCCGTGTGGGAGGTCATCAACAACACCTCCGATCCCGAGGCCTCCAAGCGTGCCCGTACCGCCATGGACGTGTACATCAATCGCCTGCTGAAGTACGTGGGTTCCTACGCCGCTGAGCTCGGCGGCCTGGACGTCATCACCTTCACCGCCGGCATCGGCGAGAACGACGACGACGTGCGCCGCGAGCTGGCCGAGGCCCTCGCCCCCTTCGGCGTCAAGATCGATGTCGAGGCCAACAAGGGCCGCATCAAGGAACCGCGCATCGTGTCCGCTCCCGACTCGGCCGTGACCCTCGTCGTCTACCCGACCAACGAGGAGCTGGCGATCGCCCGCCAGGCGCTGACCTTCGCCTGATTCTCAGGCTTGTTCGAGGCCGGGATTCCCACGTGGGGCCCCGGCCTCGGGCGTATCCTGAGAGAGTAGCGCGAGCGAGGAGGCCCTCATGAACGACGACGTTTCGACCCTGGCGGAGTGGATCGCCGCCTCACCATCCACGGTGTTTTTCGGAGGCGCGGGCGTGTCCACCGAGTCGGGAATCCCCGATTTTCGAGGGGCCAACGGCTTTTACTTTCAGGAGCGCGAGATTCCCCTGGAGACGGTGCTGAGCATCGACTTCTTTGAGAGGCATCCGCAGGCCTACTGGGAGTGGTTCCACGAGATCTACCGTCCGGTGGAGCCCAACGGCGCGCACAGGGCACTGGCGTCTCTGGAGGCCGCAGGTCGCCTGGACGCTGTCATCACGCAGAACATCGACGGCCTGCACCAGCGGGCCGGGTCGCGCGCTGTGTGGGAGCTGCACGGCAACTGGGAGCGACTCGTGTGCACGGACTGCGGGACAGTCGCATCATTGGGGGATGCCGTCACGGTTGACGGGGATCCCGTGCCCGCGTGCCCCTCGTGCACCTCACAGATGCGCCCTGACATCGTCATGTACGGCGAGGCCCTCGACCAGGGCGTCATCGAGGCCGCCGTGTCCGCCATCGCGCGAGCGTCCGTGCTGATCGTGGCGGGCACGTCCCTCGTGGTGTATCCGGCGGCGGGCCTCATCAACTATTTCTCCGGGGACCACCTGGTGCTCATGAATGCCACCCCGACCTCGGCGGATGCGCATGCCGACCTGATCATCCGCGAGCCGGTCGCCCGCACCTTCGACCAGGTTATGGCCGAGTTGCGCGAGGAGGGCGTCGTATCTGCGTAGGGTTGTAATGTACGAGTTTTAGAGCACTGGTCATAGCCCACTGGCGCGAGCAACCGCTAGTATTCCTGCCTTTGCTTCTTCCATCCGGATCCGATCCTCGGGGCTCAGCCTCTGGCTGATCGACATCGCAAGGGCGGGGCGTTCTCTCGCGAAGATGTCGGAGTTATGGAGGTCCCGAACCCCTCCCCGGGAGTGCGACAGGTACAGTTTTGACTCGATCGTCGGCTTCCTCCGCATCAGTTCCTCGAAGGCTGTTGGAACCCAGTCGAACGAACTGTCTTCAAGGAGCTGGTATTCGAAGGCACGCCGCACGGCCGCTGCGACCCAGTCGGCAAATTGAACGTTTGCACTGAGCTTCGAATCGACATGCATTGTTGATTCGATAAGCCGTCGCATTTCACCATGGTCAGGATCTGCTGCGCGGTTAAAGACATGGGCATACGAGTTCTGCACTTGAACGACCCGTTCTTTCTCGTTCTCGGTGTCCATGATAACAATCAGGTTTTCCCCGTGACGCTCTGCATACGTACAGAGCCTATTGAGAGCTTGGTGGAGACAGCCCCACTTAAACTCAAGGAGTCCCTGCTTCTGAAGCCGAGAGTCTTTCCCCCACCTCTCTGTGGCAGTGTCCAGCGGTTTCTCTTCACCATAGAAAAACAAACGTCCGCCACGGGCGCAGAGGAAACGTACGAGTTCGCGAAAACCTTCGATTGGACGCCGATAGCAGTCCCATGCCACCGGGGTGAAGATATCAGACCCTTTCCTCTCCCAGGTCCCAGCTGTCGCTTCAACCGGGATCAGGTGGGCAAAGAGTCTCCGTTTCTTCTCAGTGAAGTACTGCGACATCACTCGCACTTGATCACTCGGGATCACGAAACCCGCATATCCAAAAGCAGGTGATCCGTTGTAGTTCTTATGTGTTTTGCTAACAAAAGCTCCCGCCTCGGCAACTTCGTCGAGATAAGCAACCAGCATCTGGCCTCCTTTGGCTAGATAGACGGAAACCCACACCGCATGGGCGTGGGTTTTCGATGTGGCACTCTGAGCGCTAGCCCCGTTACCGATTCCAATACTACGCGCACCGGCTACTGCTGTCCACCAGTTCCTCAGAGTCTGCTCATGTCAGGATCAGCCCTCCCCCAGGCCCGCGGGGTCAACGAGGGACAGGGCGCGCGGGGCGCGCGAAATCCGCACGCTTTGGCCCCAGGTGAGGGTCAGGCGGTCGGACTCCATGCCATCGCCGAACAACACGAGGGATTCGGAGGCGACGACGAGGCCGAGGTCTTCGCCTTCATCCAGGATGCCCTCGGTGTATTCGACGCCGGTGAAGGGCGAGGGCCACGCCTCGCGCACGAACCACGCGAGGCAGCGCGAGGTCGGCGCAGGCAGGTCCCCCATGTGGCGGCCGCGCTTGAGGGATGCTCCCCACCCGGTCGCCCCGGTCCCGGTCGAGACAACGACGCCCGAGGAGGACTGCCGCTCGACACGGGTTCCGAGGGCCAGCTCGTAGCGGGCGCTCTGGTGGCTCGGATGCCCGATGAACACTTCGTTGAGGGCGGTGAGCGTGCGCGAGTCGTCGGCGCTCGCGCGGACCATCGTCAGCTGGTCCAGCCGCAGGTCGGTGCCCGCGTCGATACGACCGAGGGCCGCGACCCCCTGGTCGGGAGTGCATCGGACGAGCACGCCGGCGTTCGACTGAGGCACCGAGTTGACGCCGATCACGGCCTGGTCGCCCGCGTACTTGGCGACGTTGGCGACCAGGCCGTCGGGGCCCACGACGACGATGACGTCCTCGGGGGCGAAGAGGAAGCGCGACAGGGAATCGCGCTCGACGTCGGCGCTCGCCCACCCGTCCGGGATGCCCGCACGCACGCGAGCCAGGGCGGCCACGTGAGACTCGTGCGCACGCTCGACGGACTCGAGGGTGCGCCCGCGGCTGCGCAGGACGAATTCGACCTGGCCGCGCGTGGAGTAGCGGTCCATGAGCTCGTCGAACTCCGTGGGGCGTCGGACGATGACGGCGCGGCGGCGCATGACTACTCTCCCGCCTTTGCGGAGCCGGTGAAGGCAGCGACAAGATCGCTGAGCACGTCGGCGGTGATAGTGATGTTCCCGAAGGACGGCATGTTTTTCGCCATTTCCTTGAGGGCGAGGGCGCGGGCAACTTCAGGCCCGGCTGCCGCGAGCGCCTGGATGTATGCGGCGTCGTTCGCGATCCTGGCGCGGCCAGCAGTATTCCAGTCGACCTCGTAGGCCTTGGCTTTTTCGGTGATACGGCGCGCTTCCGCTTCGACCTCAATCGCGTCGGCGGCGGCCTTCTCCTCGGCCTCGCGCCGGGCGTTGTGTCCCTCCTGGTCGACGAGGTCGGCACGCTTGCGGGCCAGGTCGAGCTTGGACTGCATCTCGTTTTCGGAGATCTGTGACTCGCGTTCGACCGCGAGCGCCCGGCGCTCGTAAAGAGCGCGGTCGGCCTCGGCCTGGAGTTGTTCGAGGAGAGGGGCGCGCAGGGAGGATTCGACTCCTTCGTCCGGGCGCAGGCTCAGCAGGCGGGTATCAACGACCGCGACGCCGGTGGCCCGCAGCTGATCGTCAGTCTCAAAGGCCTGGGCGAGCACACGACCAACCCTCTCCAGGGAGCCGCTCATTGCATCGGTGAGCGTCATCTCTCCGATCGCCGAGGCCAGGGCTGAGAACGCAATGCGGGTGACGGTTTCGTCGATCTGCCACAGCCCCTGGGCGTCTGCTCCCGCTTCGCGCGGGTACAGGCCGAAGTCGTAGTGCACGGCGGCAGCTTCGGCGTCTTCGATGTGGTAGGTGATCGAAACCTGCGCGTTGATGTTCTGCTGGTCGTCGGTGGTCGTCTGGACGAGGAAGCTGTGGGCGCGGTTGGCGGTGGGGACCTCCGCGAGCGCGCAGCGTCCGGCTCGCAGCCAGAAGGACTGGCCGACACCCGATCGGATGGTGCGTCCGGCGCGGATCTGGACGACGTAATCGCCGGCGCCTCCCTGGTAGCGGATGAGGAAGGGGTGGTGGTGGAGGGTTCCCATGATGACTCCTTGGTTGGGTGGCGAACCACTTGTTTGTGTCAGACTGACGATAACACCGTATCACATTTAATGTCAACTCGACACAAATAAGTTATGCTGACACCATGACCTCTCCCCTCACCATCCCCGTCGCGGTCGACATCGTCGCCCTGACGGTCATCGACCACACGCTCCACGCCCTCGTCGTGAGGCGCGGAATCGAGCCTTTCAAGGACCATCTGGCACTCCCCGGCGGCTTCCTGCGCGAGGGCGAGCAGACCGAGGAAGCGGCAGCGCGCGAACTCGAGGAGGAAACCGGCATCATCCCTCCTGGCCACCTCGAACAGCTGCGTTCCTACGGACCGGAAGGCCGCGACCCGCGCGGGCCCATTCTCTCCGTCGCCTACCTCCTCCTCGCCCCCTCATTCTCACCAACCCGCTCGGGCGGCGATGCCGCAGGAGCCCTCTGGCACCCCGTCGACGCCCTCCTTGCTCCCACCTCACCCCTCGCCTTCGATCACGCGGCAATCCTCGCGGACGGCGTGGAGCGCGCTCGCTCCAAGATCGAATACTCACCCCTGGCCACATCCTTCTGCGGCCCCGAGTTCACGATCACACAGCTGCGCACCACCTACGAAGCTATCTGGGGATCGGCGCTCGACCCGCGCAACTTCCACCGCAAAGCAACAAAGACGGCTTCCTTCATCGAGCCGACGGGCGGCACCGTGCGCGAAGGGGCAGGTCGCCCGGCAGCCCTCTACCACCTCGTCCCGGGCGTTGACGAAACAGCCTTTGTCCTCGACCCACCTCTGCGCCGCCCGCCCGCGCCGGCCTCGTCACCAAAGAGCGCGAGCGCGCCGAGTGCGCAAGAATAGCCCAGTACCAAAGGAGAACCATGAACTTCCATTCCCTCTACGATCAGGGCTTCGCGCGCGTTGCCGCCGTGACCCTGCCCGTACACCCCGCTCGCCCGTTCGAGAACGCGCGCGAGATTATCGACGCAGCCCGCGAGCTTGATACGCGCGGCGTCGCGATGGGCGTATTCCCCGAGCTGTGCGTCTCCGGCTACGCCATTGACGACCTTTTCCTGCAGGACGTGCTGCTCGATAACGTCGAGAAGGCCCTCGCCAACATCGTCGAGGCCAGCGCCGACCTGCTACCCCTCCTCATCGTGGGTGCGCCCCTGCGCAAGGACAACGCCCTGTACAACTGCGCCGTCGCCATCCACCGCGGCCGCGTACTGGCGATCGTCCCCAAGTCCCACCTGCCCAACTACCGCGAGTTCTACGAGAAGCGCCACTTCGTCACCATGCCCCCGCGCGCCTGCGAGCGCATCGAGGTGCCGTGGGGCGGCGTCGAGGAATTCAGCGGCGGCCCCGTGTGGGTTCCCTTCGGCCAGGTTCTCCTGTCCGCCGACGACGTGCCCGGCCTGACCATCGGCATCGAGATCTGCGAAGACATGTGGGTGCCCGTCACCCCGTCCACGGAGCTGGCGCTCGCGGGCGCGACCGTCCTGGTGAACCTGTCGGCCTCCCCCATCACCGTCGGGCGCGGCGCGGATCGCGAGCTCATGGTGCGCTCGATCTCCTCACGCTGCTCGGCCGCCTACGTGTACACGGCGGCCGGCATGGGCGAGTCCAGCACGGACCTCGCCTGGGACGGCGAAACCATGATTTACGAGGCCGGGGACCGCCTGGCGATTGGCGAACGCTTCCAGGAGGGCGCGCACATCACGATCGCCGACGTGGATCTCGAGCGACTGCGCACCGAGCGCAAGCGCCAGAACTCCTTCACGGACAACGCCCAGCGCTACTTCGCGGGGGATGAGCGCTTGTCCCCACAGGAGGTCGAGTTCACGCTCGACCCGCCGCGCACCGACCTGGGCCTGGAGCGCTCCGTCAACCGCTTCCCCTTCGTCCCCAACGACCCCACGCGCCTGGAGCAGGACTGCTACGAGGCCTACAACATTCAGGTGGCAGGCCTGGTCCAGCGCCTGCGCGCGATCGGGAACCCGAAGATCGTCATCGGCGTGTCGGGCGGCCTGGATTCGACACATGCGCTGGTCGTGGCCTCCCGTGCGATGGACCTGCTGGGCCGTCCGCGCACGGACATCCTGTGCTACACGCTGCCCGGTTTCGCCACCTCCGAGCGCACGAAGACGAACGCGACCCGCCTGTGCGAGTACCTGGGCACCTCCTTCCAGGAGATCGACATCCGCCCGGCGGCCACGCAGATGCTGGCCGACATCGGCCACCCCTACGGCGAGGGCGAGGCCACCTACGACGTGACCTTCGAGAACGTCCAGGCGGGCCTGCGCACCGACTACCTGTTCCGCCTTGCCAACCACCTGGGCGGCATCGTCCTGGGCACGGGCGACCTGTCCGAGCTGGCGCTGGGCTGGTGCACGTACGGCGTGGGCGACCAGATGAGCCACTACGCGGTCAACACGGGCGTGCCCAAGACCCTCATGCAGCACCTGATCCGCTGGGTCGTGGCTTCCAAGCAGTTCGACGACCGCGTCGGCGAAGTGCTCCTGTCGATCCTGCACACGGAAATCTCCCCCGAGCTGGTTCCCGCCAAGCCGGGCGAGAAGATGCAGTCCACGCAGGACAAGATCGGCCCCTACAACCTGCAGGACTTCACGCTCTACTACGTGCTGCGTCGCGGCGCGCGCCCCTCGAAGATCGCGTTCCTGGCAGAGAAGGCCTGGTCGGACGCCTCGGTGGGCTCATGGCCGGTCGGCTTCCCCGAGGAGGACAAGGTCGCGTATTCGCTGGACGAGATCGTCAAGTGGGAGCGCCTGTTCCTGTGGCGTTTCTTCAGCCAGCAGTTCAAGCGCAGCGCCCTGCCCAACGGCCCCAAGGTCATGGCCGGCGGCTCCCTGTCCCCGCGCGGGGACTGGCGCATGCCCTCGGACGTGTCGGGCGCGGATTGGGTCGCCGAACTCGACGAGGCCGTGAAGGGCCTGGTCGACTGACCTGACATTTCGCTCGGGATTCCGAGCTGTCCTCTGAGGGGCGGTGCTCACGCGAGCACCGCCCCTCGGCTTACTCACCATGCTCATTTCCGGGCCTCATCAGGCCATACACCCCTGCACCTCACCCTCGAAACTATGCAGGTTTTCACACCGCCTCTGCCTTCGCGGCGACGAGGCCGGGGCCGGGTAGAATGGGCGCGCGGCCCTTCGTGAAACGGCCGTGAAACGCTTATCTTTCGAGGGGTTCCCGTGCACGTCGGACTGATCGCCGCCTTCCTGATTCTCGCCGTCGCTCTCATCGCGGGTGGGCTCTACCTGTTTGCCTCGGGCCTGACCGCGCGCGCCGGCGTGTGCCGCCCTCCCCTGGGGCTGCGCCTGGCAGGCATCAAGCCCGGCTCGCAGGAATGGGAGCGCGCACACCGCGCCGCCTGGCCCATCCTCTTCGCCGGCGGCGTCCTCGGCACCGCCCACGGCATCGCCCTGGCGGCCACCACCCTCATGGACGCACGCATCTCCGTGCCCATCGTCTTCGTCATCTCTGGGCTCATCGTCGAGGCCGGCCTCTGGCTGGTCGCGAAGGGCGCCGGCAAGGCGTCGCTGAGGTAACGCTTCGCGGGGCGCCGCCGCCCCGGCCTCCCCGCGCGGATACGACAAACGGGCCCCGGCCTCGTGCATCACCTCACGAGGACGGGGCCCGCCGCACAGTGTCGGAGCCTCAGGCCTTGGGGCGCTCGCGGCGATCCAGCATGTACAGGGCCAGCTTCGAGGGCTCAAGCGCGCGCACGGCGTGCGGCAGGCGCGTGCCGAAGTGGATGACGTCACCGGGCTTGAGGACGACGGTGCGACCGTCGGCCTCGATCTCGAGGGCGCCCTCGAGAGTGTGCAGGATGACGGGCATCGCGGCGGTGTGCTCGCTGAGGATCTCGTCCTTGTCGAAGCTGAAGAGGACCAGGCGAACGCCCTCGGCGTGCATGACGGTGCGCGAGACCGTTGCTTCCTCGTTGATCTGGATCATCGAGGCGATGTCCTGCAGGTCCGTCATGATGGGCGTGGGGACCTCGGTGTTCGATTCGGGCGACAGGCTCATTGGCTCTCCTTGGGTTTGCGCGCGACGATGGCGACGCCGCACAGGTGTCGGTCATATTTCTTAAACGTGCGCGCCATCGTCTGGACGCGTTCACGCAGGTCTTTGTCCCGCGCCACGTTACGCATGATGCGCAGCGCGCCGGTCACGCCCTCGTCCGCGATCATGCGGCCGGGCTTGAGGAGGGCCATCGGCGCGATCCGGGTCTCCTCCACGACGAGGCCAACCTCCTTGAGCGCGCGCCTCCAGTCGGCGACCGTGAGGGGGCGGGCGTTGACGTTGATGGCTCGGGCGAGCGCGCGGCGAATCTCGGTGGCGGGCTCTTCCGGGATCGTGTCGGGGCGCATCGCCAGCTCGTGGATGACGTAGCGGCCGCCGGGGCGCAGGATGCGCGCGGCCTCGCTCATGATGGCTCGCTTGGCTTTCTCCCCCTGCATGGAGAGCATGGCTTCGCCGACGACGACGTCCGTGCTCTCATCCGGCAGGCCAGTCTCGGCAGCATCAGCATTCACGCAGCGCCCCACGCCCGAGGCGATGGCGTCCACGCGCGCGGAGGCATTCGGATCGCGCTCCACGCCGATGTAGGAGGCGGGGCCCACCCCAATAATCGCCGAGGCCGTCACCCCCAGGCCGGGCGCGAACTCGACGACGTCCGAGCCGGGCAACACGGCACGCTTGAGGGCCCACGTGCTGAGGGCGAGGCCGCCGGGGCGCAGCACCGTTTTTCCGGCGCGCGCGAGGACCCAGTGGCCGGGCGCCTTCTCGACGGGGCGATCGGCGAAGGGGAGGGCCTCCGCCGGCGATTCACTGTGAGTTGCCATATACGCAAGTATAGCGTTATCTATTTCTTTACGCATGGCTTTTCCCGCAGAAAATACGCCGACGAAGCCCCCATTCGCTCCTACAGGCCGATAATCTCGGCGAAAGCTCCCTTAATTGAGTCGAGACGCTCACGCGCCTGCTCCCAGGGCAGCGACTCGCCTTCGGCAACCGGCAGGATCACCTCGAGGTAGCACTTGAGCTTTGGCTCGGTACCCGAGGGGCGCGCGATGACGCGATCCCCCGCCTCGGTGAGCACCAGAACGCCGTCCGTGGGCGGCAGGCCACGGTACCCCTGCGACAGGTCCGAAACCTCGACGACGGGAGAACCGGCCAGGACGCTTGGCGGCTGGGCGCGCAGACGTGCCATACCGCTGGCGATCTGCTCGATCTCCTCGACGCGGAAGGTCAGCGGCGAGCTCACGTGCAGGCCGTGCAGACGCGCCAGCCGCTCCAGCTCGTCCCACACGCTGCGCCCCTGCGCCTTGAGCGCGGCCACCAGGGACGCGGCGACGACCGAGGTCGCAATGCCGTCCTTGTCGCGCACGTGGGCCGGATCCGGGCAAAAGCCGATGGCCTCCTCGTAGCCGAACCCAAGCCCGGGGGCGCGGGCGATCCACTTGAAGCCCGTGAGCGTCGTGTGATGCTCCAGGCCGTGAGCGCGGGCAATGCGCGAGAGCAGGCGCGAGGACACGATCGAGTTCGCGAGCGAGCCCGTCATGCCTCGCTCGGCCAGGAACTCGCCCAGCAGCGAGCCGATCTGGTCTCCGCTGAGCGGGCTCCATCCCGTCTCCGAGGTGGGGTCGGGCACCGCGAGCGCGCAGCGGTCCGCGTCGGGGTCGACCGCGATGATGAGGTCGGCCCCCTGCTCGCGAGCCTGCTCGATCGCCATGTCGAGAGCGCCTGCCTCTTCGGGGTTGGGGAAGGGCACGGTCGGGAAGTCCGGATCAGGCTGGGCCTGTGCCTCCACAAGGGAGACGTTGGAGAACCCCGCTTCGGCCAGGACGCGCGAGGTGATCGCGGCACCCACACCGTGCATGGCGGTCAGGACGATGCGCAGGTCCTCGCGGGCGGAGGCCTCGCCCGAGGCCAGGGCGGACGCGCAGGCCACGTATTCCTCACGCGGGTCCACCGCCTCAATGAGGTCGTCGCTCATCGGAACCTCGTCCGCGGGCGGGGCAGCCTCGATGGCGGCTGCAATCTCGGCGTCGAAGGGCGGGACGATCTGGACGCCACGCCCGTCGCCCTGCACGACGGTGCCGCCCAGGTAGACCTTGTAGCCGTTGTCCGGGGCGGGATTGTGTGAGGCGGTCACCATAACGCCCGCGTCCGCGTCGAAGTGGAGCATCGAGAAGGAGGTCAGCGGGGTGGGGTTGGCCTGCGGCAGCGCGAGGACGCGCACGCCGGCGGCAGAGGCCACGCGGCAGGCGGCCGTGGCGAATTCGGAGGACCCGTAGCGGGCATCGCAGCCGACAACCAGCGTGGGTGTGCCGGTTGCGTGGCGCTTGACGACCTCGCACAGGCCTGCGGTCGCGCGGATGACGACCGCGAGGTTCATGCGGGATTCGCCCGGACCCACGACACCTCGCAGGCCGGCGGTACCAAACTGGAGGGGGCCGTTCATGGCCGCACCCACGTGGGCCGCAGCCTCCTCGTCGCCGCGCTGTGCGGCCTCGATGTCGGCACTTAGGGACGAGGCGGTGGCAGGGTCAGGGTCGTGGCTCGCCCACTGGCGGGCGCGCTCGAGCAGCTCCATCGTCTTTAGTCCTCCAGTCCTGCCAGGATGGCGTTCGTTGCGGACACTCCCAGGCGGGAGGCACCGGCCTCGATCATGGCCAGGGCGCTCTGCGCGTCTCGGATACCGCCCGAGGCCTTGACTCCCAGGGCGTCACCAACCGTGGCGCGCATGAGCGCGACCGCGTGGGTCGAGGCCCCGCCCGCGGGGTGGAAGCCCGTCGAGGTCTTGACGAAGTCCGCGCCCGCGGCCACCGAGGCGGTGCAGGCGGCGACGATCTCGTCGTCCGTTAGGGCGGCGGACTCGATGATGACCTTGAGGATACGGGGCGCGGGGACGACGCGGCGCACGGCCGCTATCTCCTCCTCGAGCTCACGGAGGCGTGCGTCCTTCACCAGCTCGATGTTGATGACCATGTCGATCTCGTCCGCGCCGTCGGCCACAGCCTGGGCGGCCTCGAAGGCCTTGACCTGGGGCTTGACCGCACCCGAGGGAAAGCCGACCACGCAGGCAACCTTCAGGCCCTCGGGAACGTCCAGGGGCAGCATCGAGGGGGACACGCACACCGAGAAGGTGCCGGCGGCGGCCCCCTCCTCGACGATGCGGGCAACGTCCGCCCGGGTGGCCTCGGGCTTGAGGATCGTGTGGTCGATCATCGCGGCCACGTCACGCTTGTTCATGGAACTACTTTCTTGTCGCATCACAGCTGGGCCAGGGGCAGGGCCAGCTCCATCATGGTGGTAAAGGACGTTTGACGCGCCTGAGCGTCGGTGGCCTCGCCCGTGACCAGGGAGTCCGAGACCGTAAAGATACCCACGGCCTCGACGCCCGCGTGGGCGGCGGTCGCGTACAGGCCGGCGGACTCCATCTCGACCGCGAGCACGCCCATGCGCTGCCAGGCCTCGTTGAAGGTCGGGTTCGCGTTGTAGAACGTGTCGGAGGAGAGGATGTTACCCACGTGGATCGGCACGTCTGCCTCGCGGGCGCGGCGCACGACGTCCTCGATGAGGCGGAAGGAGCCGATCGGGGCGTAGGAGCCGGGGATCTGGTACTGATCGAGGAACGCCGAGTTCGAGCACGCGGCCTGGGCGACCACGACGTCGTACAGGTTGACGTCTGGCTGCAGGGCGCCGCACGTACCCACGCGCACGAGGCGCGTGCAGCCGAACTCGTGGATCAGCTCGTGGGCGTACAGCGAGATCGAGGGGATGCCCATGCCCGAGCCCATGACGGACACCGGGGTGCCGCGGTAGGTGCCGGTGTAGCCCAGCATGTTGCGCACGGCGTTGAACTGCTGGGCGTCCTCCAGGTAGGTCTCGGCGATGAACTTCGCGCGCAGCGGGTCTCCGGGCAGGAGGATCGTCGGCGCGATGGGGGCGGTGGGGTTGATGTGCGGTGTCGAGCGCATGTGTCCTCCTGTGGTGTCGAGGAGCCGGGGGCTCCGTCGAGGCTTCTTTACCCTTGTCGCAAGGCTATGCCGTGCAATTGAAATATGTCAACGAGTGGTTTGACAAATGTTCTCATCCGCTCGGGGTACGATCACGCACCCCGCGCGGTGTTGCCCCGCGCGGCCGTTCCAGCAGCGCGAGGGCCAGGTCCTGGTCGACCACCAGGTGCGTGGCCAACCCCATGTGAAGCGCCGTGTCCAACGCCTCCGCTTTCACGCGCCCGCCAGCTACGAGCACCCGCACAGGGCGAGAGCGCAGCTCGTCGAGCGTAATGCCAACCGTCCTGCGGTCGACCGACGCCAGGGCGACGTCACCCTCGCGCGTGAAAAATCGCGAGCACGCGTCCCCGACTGCGTCGCGCAGGAGCGCCTCCACCTCGTGATCCTCGAGCTGGCCGAGGTTGAGCGAGAGGGCCTCGCGCCCCAGGGAACCGACCGTAAATACCGCCACGTCCACGCCGCGCCCCTCCTCCAGGATCCGCTCGATCGACCGGTCACGGCGCACGATCGAGAGCATCGCGGTGTCCTGGAAGATCACGGGGAGGGGCAGATAGCGCGGCTGGGCCCCAAAGGCCTCGCAAAACGAGCGCATGATCTCAAAATCGTGCGTCGCCCTCTCGGAGAAGGACGCCCCGCCCTTGAGCTGGACGACGCGCACGCCCACGCGCGGGGCGCGGGGCAGGTGGGCCGCGAGCGCGCTCATCGTGCGCCCCCATGAAATGCCGACGCTCATGCCGTCGCACACGAGCTGCGTGACCACATCGGCACCGACGCGGCCGACCTGTTCGATGGCCTCGCCCTCGGTCATGTCGGGGCCGTGGGCGACGCGAGCGCAGGCCAGGCCGAAACGCTGCTCCAGCCGCAGGGCGATCTCCGAGGCGTCCTCGCGCGGATCGTGGATCTCGATGGTGACGAAGCCGCGCTCGCGGCCGTGAGCGAGGAGTTTGGCGATCGTGGGGCGCGACAGGCCCATGCGGGTGGCGACCTCGGCCTGGCTCAGGCCCTGCTGGTAGTAGAGCTTGACCGCCTCGATCGACTGTTCGTCACGCCGTTCCACGATTCCTCCTCCCTGTGCGCTCGCGGCTCGCCGCTTTTAGGACACCGTCTCCAGGACGACGCTGCGCGGCTCGGGGCTCACCCCGTCGGCGATCTCGATGGCGCCGGAGAGGGACTCCAGGGCACGCTCGATGCGCCACTCGTCGTCGGTGTGGAGCGTGAGCAGAGGCTGGCCCGCCGCAACGGTGTCGCCTGGCTTGGCGTGGATCTCGACGCCGGCCCCCGCCTGCACGGGATCCTCCTTGACGGCGCGGCCCGCGCCCAGCCTCCACGAGGCCACGCCCACGGACAGCGCGTCCATGCCCACGACGGTTCCCCCTGCCTCGGCGAGGACCTGGTGGGCGTGCGCGGCGCGCGGCAGCGGCGCGTCCGGGTCTCCGCCCTGCTCGCGAATCATCGCGCGCCAGCGGTCCATCGCGCGCCCGTCCGCCAGGGCAGCCTCCACGTCGGCGTCGCGCACCCCCGCAAGGTCGAGCATGTTGCGCGCGAGCTCGCACGTCAGCTCAACAACGTCGGCGGGCCCGCCGCCGGCGAGCACCTCGACGGATTCCTCCACCTCGAGGGCGTTGCCGATCTTGCGCCCCAGCGGCACGGACATGTCGGTGAGGAGTGCGCGCGTAGCGACCCCAGCGTCACGTCCAAGGTCGACCATCATGCGGGCGAGCTCGCGCGCGGCATCCAGGTCCTTCATGAAGGCACCCGATCCGACCTTGACGTCGAGGACGAGGGCTCCCGTGCCCTCGGCGATCTTCTTGCTCATGATGGAGCTGGCGATCAGCGCGATCGACTCGACGGTCGAGGTGATGTCTCGCAGGGCGTAGAGCTTCTTGTCGGCGGGCGCCAGGCCCGAGCCCGCCGCGCAGATGACCGCGCCGCAGCCGGAGCCCAGCTGGTTCATGATCTCGTCGTTGCTCAGCTGCGCGCGCCACCCGGGGATCGCCTCGAGCTTGTCGAGGGTGCCGCCCGTGTGCCCCAGGCCTCGGCCCGACAGCTGCGGGACGGCCACGCCGAAGCACGCGACGAGCGGGGCCAGGGGCAGCGTGATCTTGTCGCCCACGCCGCCCGTGGAGTGCTTGTCGGCGGTCGGCTTGCCGATCCCGGAGAAGTCCATGCGCGCGCCCGAGCGGATCATCGCGTCCGTCCAGCGGGCGATCTCGCCCCGGTCCATGCCGCGCAGGAAGATCGCCATCGCCAGGGCGGCCATCTGCTCGTCCTTGATGACGCCCTTCGTGTAGGCGTCGATCGTCCAGTCGATCTGATCGGGGCTCAGCACTCCCCCGTCTCGCTTGACGCGAATGATGTCAACGGCATCAAAGAGAGCCATCGTGTCCTTCTTTCTCTTCCGACGAGGCCGGGGCCGCCTGAGCGACGCTCGACAGGTCGTGGGGTCCGAACGCGCCGGGCAGTACCTCGGTCATGGGCGCGACGCCATCAGGCATGAGGACCAGGCAGGACGGCCCGCCGTGCTCGTAGATGAGCTGTCGGCAGCGCCCGCACGGGGCCACCGGCTCCTCGTTGCCGTTGACAGCGACGACCGCGACGAGGGTGCCGCCGCCGGAGCGGATGAGGTCGGAGACCATGCCGCACTCGGCGCACAGGGTGACGCCGTAGCCCGCGTTTTCGACGTTGCAGCCGCTGACGAGCCAGCCGTCCGCCGTCAGGCCAGCGGCGCCCACGGGGAAGTTCGAGTAGGGGCAGTAGGCGTGCTTCATGGCCTCAATGGCCTCGGCCAGCAGGTCGTCCCAGTCAATATCTGTTGGATCCATGCGGATTCTCACTTCACGTAGGGAATGTTCTCAGCGGCGGGGGCGCGCGACTTGCCGACGAATCCAGCGACGGCCACGATCGTGACCACGTAGGGAATCATCGAGACGAGGTCGGCGGGGATCGCGGGCTCAATGTTGGGCAGCATGCGAGCCAGGGCCTGCGCAAAGCCGAACATGACGGCCGCACCCATGGCACCCAGCGGGTTCCACTTGCCCAGGATCATGGCGGCCAGGGCGATGTAGCCGTTGCCCGCGGAAATGTTGTCCGTGAAGGCCAGGCCGGAGCCGATCGTGAAGAACGCTCCGCCCAGACCAGCGAAGGACGACCCCAGGATCGTGTTGAGGGTGCGCGTACGCCCCACGTTGATGCCAACCGTGTCGGCCGCGCGCGGGTGCTCACCGCAGGCCCTCAGCCGCAGGCCCCAGCGAGAACGGAACAGGAAGAACGACAGAGCGATGACGGCCGCGTACATGAGGTACACGAGGATCGACTGGTTGAACAGGACCGGTCCGACGATCGGGATCTCCGAGAGCAGTGGAATCTTGATCTTAAACAGCGAGAACTGGTCCGTGTTCAGGCTCTCCCGGGCATCCTTCATGATCGTGCCGTAGAAGAACGTCGTCAGGCCCAGGGCCAGGACGTTCAGGACGACGCCGACGATGATCTGATCGACCCCGTACTTGACGGAGAAGAGCGCCAGGAGGGACCCCAGGAGGGCACCCGCGAGAGGAGCCGCGACGAGGCCCGCGTAGGGGGTCTGGAAGTACGAGGCCGCCATGACGCCCGCGAAGGCGCCGACCAGAAGATCGCCCTCGATCGCGATGTTAACGACGCCGACGCGCTCCGAGACGACACCCGAGAGGGAGCCGAATATGAGCGGCGTCGAGATCGCCACGGTGGACACAAGCGTCGAGGTCAGGGTGACGACGCCCGTCGAACCGGAGCCCGCGTAGAACAGGAATCCCAGGATCGTGGACAGCCCGACGACGGCCATCCCGCCGACGCGCGCCCACGCGGGTTGCTCTACCCGCCGCAGGGTCACGATAATCGTCCACGCGGTGATCGCGATCGACGCCGCGGCAAGCACCCACACAACTGGCGCGCCCGCGGTGACGATGTCGGGAATCGAGTAGGACTGCGAGTTGTCGTTCAGGCGCAGGGTCATGTCCCCGCGCGCGGCCGCCGCGAAGACCACGAGCAGCACGCAGGCCGCCACGTAGATGCCGGGAAGCTTCCACGAGCGCTTCGCCTCGACCTGAGTAACGACGGTGGACTCACTTGTGCTCATCGGCGTTCCCCTTTCGCGTATTAGCCGCGAGCGCGCGGGCATCGGGCAGATGGAACAGCCAGCGCACGAGCGCAGGCGCTGCGATCAGCAGAACGATGACCGACTGCAGGATGAGGATCATGTCGATCGGCACACCCTTGGCCTGCATCGTGTAACCGCCCGCCTTGAAGGCGCCGAAGAGGAGCCCCGCACCGAAGGTTCCCCACGTCTTGTTGCGGCCCAGGAGGGCCACCGTGATCGCGTCGAAGCCGATCGAACCGGCCACGTCACGCGAGACGTACCCGATGGTCCCCAATGCCTCGTTCGCCCCGGCCAGGCCGAGGAACGCGCCCGAGAGAACCATCGTGATCGCCGTGATGCGCTCGACCGAGATGCCGGCCGTGCGGGCGGCGGCCGCGTTCGCGCCGACCGCACGGATCTGGAATCCCAGCGTGGATCGCTCGATCAGCCACCAGAAGGCGACGAGGGCGAGGAGGGCAACCAGGAACCCGACGTGCAGCTTGAAGGGGGCGGGCAGAAGCCGCGCGAACGCCGCGCTGTCCGCGACCTTGGGTGTCACCGGCTGATTCGTTCCGGGCACCTGCCACGCCTTCTGCGCGAGGGTGTATCCCAAGCCCAGCGTCGCGATCGAGTTGAGCATGATCGTCACGATCACCTCGTTCGCGCCCGTCTTCGCCTTCAGCACGCCCGCGATGCCGGCGTAGAGGCCGCCCGCAATCACCGCGACGAGCAGGGCCACCAGCGTGTGCACAACCGGCGGCAGGCTCACAGCAAAGCCCACCCACACGGCCGCGAGCGCTCCGACGATAATCTGACCCTTGCCGCCAATGTTGAACAGGCCGGCTCGGAAACCGAGCGCCAGGCCCAGGCCCGAAATAACCAGCGGGATCGAATAGAAGAGAGAGTCCGTCAGCGGCTTGATCATGCGAACGGCGCTCGGCGCGTTCAGGTCCACAATGGAGCCGCGGAACATCGCATAGTAGGCATCCAGAACGGATGCACCCGACAGCGCGATAAGGATCGCGCCGATCGCGAAGGCGATGAGGACTGCCAGCACCGACACGAACCACTGGGAGCCAAGGATCCGGGTGAGGACGGCCAGCACCGAGACAAACCACCGCGAGCCAAGGATCCGGGTGACGACACCCGGCCTCCTACTCGTGCGTGCGCTCATTGTTCCTCCTTTCGAGGCACCCCGGCGTCCCCAGCGGATCCCGAGGAAGCCGCCACGGCCTCGTCCAGGGGGACGCCGGCCATCATGAGGCCGAGGACGTCGCGGCCCGTGTCCGCCGGGACGATGCCGACGATGCGTCCGCGGTACATGACGGCGATGCGGTCCGCGAGCGAGACGACCTCATCGAGCTCCGAGGAGATGAGCAGGACCGCGCAGCCCTGGTCTCGCACTTCCACGATCCTGCGGTGAATAAACTCGATTGAGCCGACGTCGACGCCTCGCGTCGGCTGATTCGCGACCAGCAGCGTCAGGTCACGCGACATCTCACGGGCCACGACCACCTTCTGCTGGTTACCGCCCGACAGGGAGGACACCGGATCCTCGATCGACGTCAGACGGATGTCGTATTCCTTTTCCTTGTCGCGGGCATTACGCGTAATCGCACCGCGCTTGAGGGAACCGAGCGATGAGAAAGACGAGGAGCGGAACTGGTCCAGCACCAGGTTGTCCGCGATCGAGAACGAGGCGATGATGCCGTCCGTCGACCGATCCTCAGGGATGAATCCGACGCCCGCGTCCAGGGATTCGCGAGGCTTAGCACGCGTAATATCGGCGTCTTCGAGTCGGATGACCCCGCTGTCAGGTGTTTGCAGGCCCAGGATCACCTCGGCGAGCTCCGTCTGACCGTTGCCCTGCACGCCGGCGATCGCCAGGATCTCACCGCGGGGAACATCGAAGGACACGTGATCAAGCAGCGGCACTCCGCCCGCACCCAGCAGCGACACGTCCTCAAAGGACAGGCCACCGCCCGCGGGGCGCGCGGGCTCCTTCTCCACACGCATCAGCACCTCACGCCCGACCATCTGCGTGGCCAACGAGGCCTCGGAATCGCTCGGGGACGCCTGCCCCACGACCCGACCGCGGCGGATCACCGTGATCTCGTCGGCCACCGCGCGCACCTCGCGCAGCTTGTGCGTGATGAACACGATCGAGGTCCCCGCGTCGGCCAGCTGGCGCATGATCGTCATCAGCTCGTCCGTCTCCTGCGGGGTGAGCACCGCGGTTGGCTCATCGAGAATGAGGACCTTCGCCTGGCGCGACAGCGCCTTGACGATCTCCACCCGCTGCTGGGCACCCACCGGCAGATCTTCGATGAGAGCATCGGGGTCCAGGTCGAAACCGAAGCGCGCCGAGACCTCGCGCACCGTCTGGCGGGCGCGCTCACGGCTGATGATCCCGGCCGGTCCGGTCGGCTCGAAGCCCAGAGCGATCGACTCGGCGACCGTGAAGACGGGGATCAGCATGAAGTGCTGGTGCACCATGCCGATACCCGCCGCGACCGCGTCGCCCGGGCCCTTGAACGTCACGGGCTCGCCATCAATGAGGATCTGCCCCTCGTCGGGGGCGTGCATCCCGTACAGGACGTTCATGAGCGTGGACTTACCCGCGCCGTTCTCCCCGAGCAGGGCGTGAATATGCCCCTCCTCAATCGTTAAATCGATCGAGTCGTTGGCGGTGAGGGGGCCAAACCTCTTCGTGATCCCCCGCAGCTCTAATTTCATTCCTTCGACCTTCTCCCAGCAGGTGGGTGAACCCCCGATGCCCGTGTGGGGCTGGCAGCGTCACCGCCACCAGCCCCACACGCATCGCATCACTTCGGGGCGTTCTGCGATTCGATGACGAGCTTGCCGGACTTGATGTCGTCCGTGAGCTTGGTCAGGTCCGCCTTGAGCTCCGCGGACACCTTGTCGTCGAAATCGTGGAACGGGGCGATCGAGACGCCGCCGTTGGCCAGCGTGCCCACGTACGGGGTCGAGCTGAACTTGTCATTGACCGAGTCCTGGATCGCCTGCTCGACCGAGGCACCGATCTCCTTCATGACCGAGGTCAGCACGATCGAGGAGTAGTCGGGGTTGGCCTCGTACCAGTCGGAGTCAACGCCGATGATCCAGGTGTTGCCATCCGCCTTGGCGGCCGCCGCAGCGCCCAGGCCGACCGGGCCCGCGACGGGCATGATGATGTCCGCGCCCTGCGAGATGAACTGCTGGGCCTGCTCCTTGCCAAGCGTCTGATCGTCAAAGGACTGCGTGAAGGAACCGTTCTGCGTGGCCTTGTCCCAGCCGAGCAGCTGCACGTTCGTGCCCTTGGCCTTGTTGTAGGCCGCGACGCCATCAGCGAAGCCATCCATGAACACCGTCACCGAGGGGATCTGGATACCGCCGAAAGTGGCGACCTTGCCGGTCTTGGTCATGCCCGCGGCCACGTAGCCGGCCAGGTAGGCGGCCTCAGCGGTGTTGAACAGCAGCGGACGCGCGTTGTCCAGCGTCACCGTGTTGTTGTTACCGTCGTTGAAGCTGGAGTCGACGAGGGCGTAGTGCAGGTCCTTGTTCTCCTCGGCGGAGGTGTGGATTGCCTTCTCCAGGTTGAAGCCGACGCCGATGATCAGGTTGCAGCCGTCGGACACCATGGACTCCACGTTCGGGTTGAAGTCCGCGTCCGAGTTGGACTCGGCCGTGTTGATCTGGATGCCGAGGCTGGTCTGGGAGGCCTTGAGGCCGTCGTAGGCGGACTCGTTGAAGGACTTGTCGTCCCAGCCGCCGGCGTCAGAGACCGCGCAGGCCTTGAACGTGGTGGCGTCCTTCGCCCCGCCGGACTGGCTGGTGGCGGTTCCTCCACCGCCGCCACAGCCGGCCAAGGCGAGCGTTGCAACTCCCGCCGCAGCGAGGAGCTTCGTGAGGTGCTTCATGAGTGTTTTCCTCCGTTGATGTGGATTCTTCCTTGAACCGGTGGCGGCGCGGGCCGCGGATCGTGCCCACGCAGCCACTGCGCGAACATTTGTCATGATCGACTTTTACGTCTGATCCGAGTCTCCCGCGCCACCCCTACCCTGTCAAGGGCTACTTGTTCTCGCTTTGGTAACGATTGAAGCGGCGCCGGGCGAACACCCCGGCAACGCCGATTGCTCCGACAAACATCGCTCCGGCCATGCCACCCACGTCCGCGCCCGTGCGGGCCAGGGAGCCCTTGGGCCCCTTCGTGTTCTTGTGCTGCGCGGAAGGTGCTGCCTGGTTACCCGACTGGGAACCATCCGCAGCATCGGCCGAGGGGCTCGGGGCGGGCACCGACGTACCAGCACAGGTCACGGGGATCGTCAGGCCGTCCCCGGCCTCGACGACGGTGGCGAAGTCGGTGGCGACCGTGACGGGCACATTCACGACCTCACCGGCGGCCTTGCCCTCACATGCGCCCACGACCGTCACGTCCACGCTCGCCTGTCCCGCGCCATCGGTAGTAATCACCGAGGCAGCATCGGAGGCGTGCGCGTCCACGAGGGAGTTGTTGACGTCGGCCACGGCCTGCGCTCCCCCGGCGCTCACGCGCACCTTCGAGGTGATGGAGGGGCCCTCGGAGAAGGACAGGCCGCGCAGCGGGATCGTCACCGTCGACCCGTCGGCGACGGGATCCGTGGGCAGGGTCAGGCCGATGGAGGACTTGGCCTCGCGCGGCGTCAGACCTCCGGTGGCCTGGATTGAGCGGGCCGCCGTTCCCGAGTGCGCGCTCAGGTAGGCGTTGAAGGAATCGCGATCCAGGTTTCCGTTCGTCGTGGCCGCTCCCCCTCGGGTCAGGGCCTCGAAGGAGTCGCCACCCGCCAGCAGGAAGGTCACGGAGCCAACCGTGTATGTCGCGTCTGCCTTCAGCGGTTCACCGTTGATCGTCACCGACGTGATGCGCTCCCCGTAGGGCCTGGCCGGATCGTAGGTGTAGCGCACGTTCGAGGACAGGCCCAGCTTGAGCATGGGCCGCGAATTCTGCGAGTTCAGATCCGTCTTCCACTGCTGCTCAAGCGCGTCCTTGACGTCCGATCCCTTGAGCGTCACGTACCCCAGCTCGTTGGAGAAGGGCTCGACCTCGTAGGTCTGCGCGTAGGTGATCGTCCCGTCCTCGTTCGGCACCAGGTCGGCGCGCAGGCCGCCCGCGTTAATCATGCCGATGTCGACACTCTTTCCGTCCGGGGTGAGGATCATTTCGCGCAGCGAGTCAGCCACCAGATCACCCAGCGAGGACTCGATGCCTCGGTTCGATCCAGGGTCCGTCGATCCCTCGGGCGACGTGAAGACGCCGCGCCTAAAGGGCTGCGTGTACCCGGTCGCAACGACGCGCTTGCCGGCTTCCTTCGAGTCGGCCTCGGCCTTATCGACAATCGCCTGGGTGTCCGGGTCCGCGCCGCACTGGGCGACCTCGGAAGCCGGGATGAGGATCGAGTCGGCGCTGGTCACCTGACGCGTCGCAGGGTCGATCGTGAGGCGGATCAGGCCCAGGTTGTCCGTGTAGGAACCCGACGCGATACCCGCCAGGCGCGGATTCGCGGACTCGAAGGACTCCACCGAGTTGACGTGGTCGAACTCGTAGGGCACGTGCGTGTCCCCGCCCATGAGGCCGTCAACGTCCTTGCCAACCTTCGTGTAGTTGTTCTTCACGTCGTCGTCCAGCATGGCGATGACGACGTCGGCCGTGCCGCTAGTCTTCAGTTTGGCGGCCAGGGAGTTGATGCGCGCGATCGGATCCGTGAAGGTCAGCCCCGCCGTCGTTCCGGGACTGAGCTTGTAGGGCACGTCCTGGGCGATCGCCCCAATGAAGGCGACCTTCATGCCCGAGGGCGACGTCCACACCTTGTAGTCCCCCAGGTAAGGAGTGCCGTCCCCGTATGTGCCCATGCCCTCGATGTTGGCGCCCAGGTACGGGAAGGTCGCCTGCACGAACTCGCTCGGGTTGGAGCCGTCGACGCGCTGCTTGAAGACGGCCTGCCCCATGTCCAGCTCGTGGTTGCCGATCGTCGAGGCCAGCGGATCCATCGTGTTGAGAGCCGCGATGGTCGGATTGTCCTTGAGCGCCCCAGAAATGTACGGGGACGCGCCGATGTTGTCGCCCAGCAGGGTGAACGAGGAGTTGGGGTTCGTCGCGCGCGCCTTCTTCAGGTAGCAGTTCATCGCGGGCAACCCGGCCTCGCGCACGACGCCTTTCTTGGCGACCTGCTGGATGTGCCCGTGCACGTCCGTGAGGGTGTAGAGGTCCAGGGTGATCGGCGAGGCTTCGTTGCGTGACGCCTCATCCTGTGGGGCCGCGAGTGCGGCTGCGGGCAGGGAGGCCAGGGAGAGGGCGGCCGCCGAGGCGAGCGCGAGGCGAGTCCATGGTCTGCGCATGGGTGTGTTCCTTTCATCGGGGCGGCGACGGCGGTCGCCTCCTGCGTGGTGGGTGTGGAGTTCGTGGTGTCAGCCGCGGCTTCGAAGGCGACGCGAGGCGAGGATGAGCCCACCGCCGATGGCGGCGAGGAGAATCCCGATGCCGATTGCCGGGCCAGCATCCGCACCGGTGCGCGCGAGGCCGCTTGCCGTGCCAGCGCGCGTGGGTGCCTTGCGGGACGAGGCCGTGGCCGTCCTCGAGGGAGCCGGCGCGGGTGACGCGGACGGGTCTGCTGGTGACGGGGCCGCGGTGGGGGCGCTGGATGGGTCGGTGGACGGCGTCGGTGCCGGGGCGTCCCCGCCGAGCAGCGTGAGCCCGATGAGTTCGGGGTTGTGGTCCGAGGAGCGGTAGGGGTTGTCGGCTTCGACGGCCAGGTGGGCGTTCATGCCGGCCCTCGAGTATTCGAAGGCGATGGACTCCTGGGCGTTGACGGCCCAGCTGGTGACGCCCGCCAGGAGCGGCTTCGCGGCCGCGTTGGCAAAGACGTGGTCGAGGGAACCGGAGCGTCCCGCGTAGACGTAGGAGGCCTCGCCCGCGCCGGAGACGCGCTCCCAGCCCGCAGCCTCAAGGGCCTTGATCGGATCCTCCTGCGAATAGGAGTTGAAGTCACCCACGAGCAGGGTCGGCTTGTCCGCGAATCGGGCGGCAAAGGAGGCCAGGGAGGCGGCCTGGGCAACGCGGATCGCGTTCGCGTTGCCCTGACCGTCCCCGCTGTCAACGTTGCCAGCAGGCGCGCCTTCGGGCACGGATCCCTTCGACTTGAAGTGATTGGCGACAACCACGAAGGTGGCGGGCGCGGATCTCTCGGTCGTCACACGGGCGAACTCTTGGGCGAGGGGCTGGCGCGCCAGGCCCGTAAAAGCCGGGTCGTCGTGAATCAGCGAGGGACCGACGGGGGCCACGGTCGCGGGCTTGTAGATGAAGGCGACCCGGATGACGTCCTCAGCCTCGGGCACGGACCCGGGAGACGGCACGTACGCCCACGTTCCGGCGCCCGCGTCCTTGTTGAGGGCCTCGACGAGGCGCGCGAGGGACGCGTCACGATCCGTCCCCGCCCCGACGGCGACGGGATTTTCGATCTCCTCGAGGGCGACCACGTCGGCGTCCAGGGCGTTGATCGCGGAGACGATCTTCGCCTCCTGGTTGGCGAAGGCCTCGCGCGAAAACGCGCCGCGCACCTTGCACTTTTTGGCCGTTACGAAGGCACCCGCGCGGTCCGGGTAGCCCTTGCATCCGGCCTCGTCGACGCCCAGGTCGGAGAAGTAGTTGAGGACGTTGAACGTCGCCACGCGGGTGTCGCCGCCGACCGTGGGGGCGCTCGGGCGCTCCCCGGTGATAGTCACGGGCGAACGGTCGGGGTGCCCGGCGACCATGGAGGCCGGCTGGAAGACGAAGGACCCGTGCCGGGGCTCGAGGACCACGGGCTTGGTGAAGGCCACGTGATAGCCGACGCGCGCGGGCGAGCCGTTGGCCAGGTAGGCGTAGGCGGCCTCGGTAGCGGTCCCCTTCTGCAGGTTCGTGTTGGTCCCGTCGTCGAGGGCGATGGCGCGGGCGGCGTTGGCGGCCTCGTACTCGCGGGCCGCCTGCCCGGGAGCCACCACGTCCGTGGCCGAGCGCAGCGGGCTCTCACCAGGGGTGAGGGTCAGGGTGCCGTACTGGTTCGTCTGGTAGTTGTCGGTGATGGTCCACGTGCCCTGGGGCGCGAGGAGCATGGACTCGAGGGCCTCGGCCTCCTCCGGCGTAGGGACGCGGGTTGCTGGGACGGGCGTCGGCGCCTGGCATCCCTCGACCTCGCTCACGGAGGTCGCGGCCAGCTGGGTGAGGCTCTGGGGGTTGCCCTTCGCACTCGTCGCGGGAAACTCCCCCACCGTCCCGGTCACGCGCACGCAGGTGCCCGGGGCCGGGATCTCGCCCTTGTTGCCCGCGTAGACGAAAAGGCCATCGGAACGAGTGCGCCCCGGCTCCCACGCGCCGCCCGATCCGGGTGTCTGGATCGTGTAGCCGTCCAACGTCTCGCCCATCCCAGACTCGCCGGCCGGGTACGCGGCCGTCACGACGCCGAGAGTCGTCACGGTGGCCCCCACCATCGCGGAATCGTCACCATCGCCCACGGCCTGAATATCGGGGATCGGCGTATCGACGAGGCCGGGGTGCTCCTCACCCGATTGGCTCATATCCGCCGCCCACGCGGCGGGCACAAGCCCCATCGCGGACAGCGCGAGCGCGCCGAGTACAGCTAGTGATCGTGTCCCGCACTTCATCGGGAATATCCTCTCAACCTCACCTCACCGTGAGGGGCCGGCGAGCCCCGTGCCGCAGGCGTCTTTACCAACGGCAACACGAGTTATGACAAGTGTAGCCTCACGCACAAACGTGCGGAAGTGATTGAGAATATTCCCGAAAATACAAGGCGCAAGCGGGCGGGCGTGCACCCGGGAGCGCACAGCCGCCCCGACCTCGTCAAACTCAGCCCGACCCCGCTGCGTTCCCCAGCCTCGTCAAACTGGGTGAGCAAAGCTCAGGACGCCGAATATGGGGAGACGACCACCTGGGCGCGCTGGAGGTCCTTGACCTCCGAGTATCCCGTCGAGGCCATGGTCCTCTTGAGGGCTCCCACGAAGTTCAGGGAACCGTCCGCGCGCGTCGAGGGGCCGTAGAGGATCTGCTCAAGCGTGCCCGTCGTGCCCACGTGAACGCGCTGGCCGCGCGGCATGTCCGGGTGGGTCGCCTCAGATCCCCAGTGCCAGCCGCGCCCAGGAGCCTCCTCCGCGCGGGCGATGGCAGCGCCGAGCATGACGGCGTCAGCGCCGCACGCGATCGCGCGCGCCAGGTCGCCGCTGCGGCCGATGCCGCCGTCCGCGATGACGTGCACGTAGCGGCCACCGGACTCATCCATGTAGTCGCGCCGGGCTGCGGCCACATCCGCGATCGCGGTCGCCATGGGCGCGTGCACGCCCAGGGACTGGCGCGTCGAGTGGGCCGCACCCCCGCCAAAACCGACGAGGACGCCCGCCGCGCCCGTGCGCATCAGGTGCAGGGCCGCCGTATCCGTGCAGACGCCGCCGACGATGACGGGGACATCCAGCTCGTAGATGAAACGCTTGAGGTTGAGGGGTTCGCGACGCGAGGACACATGCTCGGCGGACACCGTCGAGCCGCGAATGATGAGCAGATCAACGCCCGCGTCCACGACCGCGCGCCAGTGCTTTTGCACGCGCTGAGGCGAGAGCTTTCCGGCGACGACCACGCCGGCCTCGCGCAGCTGCTTGAGGCGCGCCGTGATGAGCGAGGGCTTGATCGGCTCGGAGTAGACGCGCTGGAGGGTCGCAATCGACTCCTCCTCGCCCAGGTGAGCGATGTGGTCGAGGATCGGCGTGGGATCCTCGTATCGGGTCCACAGGCCGTCCAAGTCGAGCACGCCGATACCGCCGAGGCGGCCAAAGGCGATCGCGGTCTCCGGACTCATCACCGAGTCCATCGGGGCCGCCATCAGCGGGGTGTCGACGTGGTAGGCATCGATCTGCCAGCCGACGTTGACATCCTCGGGGTCACGGGTGCGCCGCGAGGGCACGAGGGCGATATCGTCCAGCGTGTAGGCGCGGCGTCCGCGCTTGCCACGACCGATTTCCACTTCGTCGCTCATGACCCGATTCTACTGCCTAATTCCCGCTTCTACCGCCTCCGGGACGCAGATGTGCCCACCCTCTGCCACACTGGAGTCACCGGCAAGGCTAGGAGCAATCATGAGCTGGATCGATGACCCGTGGATGGGTTTTGACACCGAGACGACGGGCGTACGCGCACTCAAGGACCGCCTCGTCACAGCCGCGCTGGTGCTGCGCATCGACGGCGCCTCCTACCGCAGCGGCGTCAGCGCCCCCGACCAGGTGGCCACCTGGCTGACCGACCCGGGCATCGAGATCCCCGAGCAGGCCACGGCCGTCCACGGCATCACGACCGAGCAGGCGCGTCGCGACGGCCGCCCCATCGAGGAGGTCCTCCACGAGTTGGCCGGTTCCATCGTCGAGCACTGGCTGCGCGGCTACCCGGTCGTCGCCTTCAACGCGACCTACGACATCACGCTGGTCAACCAGGAGCTGCGTCGCCACCGACTGGGGTCTTTCGAGGAGCGCCTGGAGGGCGCGCCCATGCTGGTCGTCGACCCATTGGTTTTGGACCGCAAGCTCGACCGCTTCCGCAAGGGCAAGAAGACGCTGACGGAGATGGCACCGGTGTACGGGGCGGTTGCCTCCCCCGACGCTCACACGGCCGAGGTGGACGTGGCCATGACGCTCGACGTGCTCGCCGGCATGGTGGACAAGTACCCGCAGCTGGCGTCCATGAGCGCCCTGGAGCTCATGGACTATCAGCTCCAGGCTCACCAGGATTGGGCCGAGGACTTCGAGAAGTACCTGCGCAAGCAGGGCAAGGACGCGAACATCGACCGTGAGTGGCCCCAGATCACGCCACGGGGCCGCGGCGACGATCAGGAGTAGGAAAGCGACAGGCGGGGGTCGGCAGGTGCCGGTCCCCGTTTTCGTTGTGTCTGAGGTGTCCTCCGCGCACAGGGGGCTTGCATGAAAAGCCTGGATGGGCACGGCGGCTAGCGCGGTCGATTCCCGAAAAGTCGCATGCAATTCGATTGGGCGAAAATTCTACAAAGTCCGAAAACGTTGCAATCCCAACGTTCATCTTTCATTACATGAAAGGTTGACAGGGAACTTGCATGCGAAATTAGTGAGGAAGGCTTGGAGGGCGCCGGCGGGGCAACATCGGTATCTCCGCGCCCTGCCGGATAAGAGTCGCACATAATTTCCCACGGTCATTTTTCGAGCACCGCTCAAAACGTTGCAATTCCAACGATGCCATTTCAAGGTTTGAGGTAGCCGTAGGGGAATTACGTGCGAAATTGGTGAGGAGGCGTGGAGGGCGCCGACGGCATAGCTAGCGGGAACCTGCTCATCCAGACGGCCTTCGCGCACGCGTTGGAATTCTGGATAGGAAACGCTGTTTTGGATAGGAAAAACAGTTCTGGATAGGTTATTAACCTATCCAGAACGCAATAACCTATCCAGAAGGTTGTTTCCTATCCAGTTCCGGCAGCTCTCGAACGGCTCGAGCGGTGCTCTCCGAGCAACCGAAGAAGACGGGAGCGACAACACAGCTACACCCTTAGCGACGAGCGTTGTCGCGATTGGTTGTGCCTCAAACCTGGATGTCATGCACCAGTTGGGGAGCATTACACCAGTTAAGGAGCATTACACCACCTCCGAAGTGGTGTAATACCCACCTAAGTGGTGTAACACCACTTAGCAACAAGTCTAAATGCGGCACCGTCAGGGGGAAAGGGAGCCGAGGCCCCACGGATACCATCACACACGCGGATAGGTAAGCAACATCCGGATAGGTAACGAACATCCGGATAGCTTAATAACCTATCCAGATACGCATAACCTATCCGGATGCGCACAACCTATCCGGATAGTACTGAGACAGGCAGCTAGCGGGGACCCGGAACGACTGCCGTGCCGGGGCGAGGCGACGGCGCGGCCGGGCACCAGCAACCACCTGCCACTAGTACGGAGCGCATCGACGGGTTACAAGGCCTGGCCACCCCCAAATGTCGCATGCAATTCGATTGGGCGAAGATTCAACAAAGTCAGAAAACGTTGCAATTCCAACGCTCATCTTTCAATACATGAAAGATTGACAGGGAAATTGCATGCGAAATTGGTTGAGTGCCCAGCAATTGAGGCGTGCGAGGGCTGCAGGTGAAGTGGGCCTGACCAATCAACGCGCACCACACCCCACCAGTGTGGAGGGCGCCGGCGGGGCCGCAGGGCCTGGCCGGGCTTCGAACCGACGCGCCGAGCGAAGCTCGCGGCGCGGACGGTGAGCGGGCGGGCGGGCCCGACGGCGCCCGGAACACCGGTGGCACAGCCAGCAGAAACACCGGCAGTAGAACCGGCGGGCGGGCGGGCCCGACGGCGCCCGGAACACCGGTGGCACAGCCAGCAGAAACACCGGCAGCACGAAAAAGCCCGGAGGCGGAACCCCGCCTCCGGGCCTCTACACAAGGCTCACTTTTCCTTGATGAGATCCAGCCACGTGCGGCGCTCGCCCACGAGGAAGCCAAAGTCGCGGTTCTGGTCCGCGATGGCGGCGTCGGTCGCGGGGTTCTTGATGAGTGCGGCCAGCACGTCGGGGGCGGCGGTGATGGCACCCACGCCCTGGCGGACCAGCTCGAGGACCTGCTCAGAGTTCTTGAAGGACGCGGCCAGCACGTCGGCCTTCAGATCGTACGTGCGCAGGGTGCGGTGGATTTCGGAGGCGACGCGCACGCCGTCGATGCCGTAGTTGTCCATGCGGTTGACGTAGGGGGCGACGTAGCGAGCCCCGGCCTTGGCGGCCATGAAGCCCTGCATCGAGGAGTGAATACCCGTCGCGGTCACCTGCATGCCTTCGCGCACGATGCGCGGGATGGCGGCAAAGCCCTCGCGCGTGACGGGAAGCTTGATGAAGAGGTTGCCTCCGATTTCGCCGCGCAGCGCGCGGGCCTCGGCGACCATGTCGTCGGCGCGCTGGGAGACGATCTGGACGTGCAGCTGGGCGCCATCGGGCAGGACGGACTTGATCGCGTGGAGGACCTCGAGGGGTTCCTTGCCCTCGCGGTACAGGATCGTCGGGTTGGTCGTCACGCCGTCGATGGGCAAGTATTCCAGGGTCTTGGCGATGGAATCGACGTTCGCGTGATCGATGAGGATGAGCATCTGAGCAGCTCCTTTGCGGTGTTGTGAGTTTTCGCACCCCTAGGATAGCGCGGGCGGGAGCAGCCCACCGACTGCTCCCGCCCATCACGATCGCTCTACCTGCGATTACCTCGCCGAAGAGGAGTGGTAGTTCGGCGCTTCCGTGGTCATCTGCACATCGTGCGGGTGCGACTCGCGCAGGCCCGCGCTGGTGATGCGCACGAAGCGACCGTTGGCCTTGACCTGGGAGATCGTGGAGGCACCCAGGTAGAACATGGTCTGATGCAGGCCGCCAACGAGCTGGTAGATGACCTGGGCGAGGGAACCGGTGTAGGGCACCTGGCCCTCGATGCCCTCGGGGACGATCTTGTCGTCGGAGGTGACGTCAGCCTGGAAGTAGCGGTCCTTGGAGTAGGACTTGCGCCCGCGCGAGCTCATCGCGCCGAGCGAGCCCATGCCGCGGTAGCGCTTGAACTGCTTGCCGTTGGTGAAGACGACCTCGCCCGGCGACTCCTCACAGCCGGCCAGCAGGGAGCCGAGCATGACGGTGTCGGCACCGGCCACGAGGGCCTTGCCGATGTCGCCCGAGTACTGCAGGCCGCCGTCCGCGATGAGTGGGACGCCGGCGGGACCGCAGGCCTTGGCGGCCAGGTGGATTGCGGTGATCTGGGGGACACCGACGCCGGCGACGACGCGGGTCGTGCAGATCGAGCCGGGGCCCACGCCGACCTTGACGGCGTCGACACCCGCGTCGATGAGCGCCTGCGCGCCCTCGGTCGTGGCGACGTTGCCGCCGATGATGTCGATGCCCTCAAACGTCGGATCGGCCTTGATGCGGCGGATCATGTCGAGGGCGAGCTGGGCGCCGCCGTTCGCGGTGTCGACGACGAGCACGTCCACGCCGGCCTCGGCCAGGGCGGTGGCGCGCTCCCAGGTGTCGCCCCAGTAGCCGACGGCCGCGCCGACGATGAGGCGTCCGCGCGAGTCCTTCGTGGCGTTGGGGTACTGCTCGGTCTTGACGAAGTCCTTGACGGTGATGAGGCCGGTCAGGTGGTCGTTGTCGTCGACGATGGGCAGCTTTTCGACGCGGTGCTCGGCCAGCAGGTGCTTGGCGTGTTCGCGGGAGATGCCGACCTGGCCGACGACGAGGCGGTCACGCGGGGTCATGCAGTCGCGCACGCGCAGGGTGGCCCACTCGTCCTGGGGGACGAAGCGCAGGTCGCGGTTCGTGATGATGCCCAGGAGGGTGCCATCCTCGTTCACGACGGGCAGGCCGGAAACGCGGTAGTGGCCGCAGAGGCTATCAAGTTCGTCGATGGTGGCGTCGGGGCCGACGGTCACCGGATCCTCGACCATGCCGGATTCGGAGCGCTTGACCTGGCGGACCTGCGCGGCCTGTTCCTCGATGGAGAGGTTGCGGTGGAGGATGCCGATACCGCCCTGGCGGGCCATGGCGATGGCCATGCGCGCCTCGGTGACGGTGTCCATGGCGGCGGACAGGAGCGGGATGCGCAGCGAAATGTTCTTCGTCAGGCGACTGCTCGTGTCAACGGATGAAGGAACGACGTCCGTGAGCTCGGGTAGAAGCAGGACGTCGTCGTAGGTGAGGCCGGTCAGGCCGAAAGGATCATGTGTAGCGAGTTCTCCCATGGGCCAATTGTAGGCGGTCGGTGGCGCTTTCGCGTCCTCGCCTCCGCGAACGCCTCGAAGCCGGGCGTCGGGGGACGAGGCCGGGGTCCCTCAGAGATCGTCAGGAGGACGCGCTCTGGTTGGCTTGGGAGGCGTAGCGGGCGGCGGTCGCACCCGTGACTGTGAGATGGATCGGGGCGGCGCCTCGTGCCAGCATGCGGGCGGCGGTGAGGGCGTCGGGGCGTCCCTCCCACACGAGCATGGAGACGGATCCATCGGGGGCGACCTCGTGGATCCAGCGGCCCATTCCGGCGCGCGCGTGGGAGTCGGCCCAGGCGATGGCGCGGGCGTAGTCGACGGCGAGTTCCTCGGCGCGCGAGGGGTCGACGACCTCGGCGAGGACGCGGGCGGCGCTGGCGGCCTCGCACACGACCCAGTGCATGCGTTGGGGGGCGGCGACGATCCCGGCGGGGTCGAGGGTGTAGACGATGCCGCCCACGCCCTCGTTCGTCCATCCGTCGGCCAGGGCGCGGTCGTAGAGGGCGGTCGCGGTGTCGATCATCCAGGGTCCGGGTTTTTCGCCCATGTGGGTGAGGATCGCGTAGACCTGTCCGATGAGGCGGGCGGCCTTAAATCCGAGGCCGGGGAGCGTATCGCCGGGCCGGATGAGCTCGACGGGAGCCTGATTGGAGGAGGCGGGCAGGGGGCGCCATTCCTCGTCGTAGAGGTCGGGCAGGGCGAAGCCGCAGCGCGCGGCGATCTCGCCGACGAGGCGCAGGATCGAGCGCGCCCGGTCGAACCACACGCGCTCCCCCGTCGCTTCCCAGGCTGCCAGGTAGGCCTGGGCGGTATCGAGGTTGGTGGAGAGGCGACGCAGGGGCGAGCAGACACCGGTCTGGGCCTCGATCTCTTCGCGCACAGCGCCGGCGCTCGGATCCCACCAGCGCTGATCCTGGTCCGCTTCGAGGTCGGCGAGCAGGTCGCGCGCGGCCCCGTGCCCGACCATGGCGGCAGCGGCAGCCGCACCGATCATCGCGGACTGGGCGCGCTGGGAAAAAACCACGCGAGGAACGGGGGTGGCGCTGTGCTCTGACGTGGGCACAACCTCGGCGTACCAGGAGCCGTTCGGGGCGCGCAGGGGGCCTGCGAGGGCGGCGAGGCCATGGTTGACGAGGTGAGCAGCCCCCTCGATGCCGCGCATCTGCGCGAGGGCGAAGACGTGGGTCATGCGAGCGCTGATGCGCGCGTCGAGGGGACGCCCAAGGTCGACCTGACCGTCGGCGCGCAGGAAGGCGAAACCGACCCGCGCCTTCGACCGGGAAGCGAAGGCGACGAGCGCGTCAAAATCGGCGTCAAAAGCGCAGCGCAGATCTTCGTTGTTCCAGGGGGCGTTCATGACTGTTCTCCTGCCGGTACGTGCCTTCACGGTATCACCTGTACCGGCTCTGCGGGCGGAGGTGGGGGCCGCGTGCGCGCAGTTGAGGCGCAATTGCGCGTGAGCCGTCAAGGGCGTCAGGAGCGGCCGACAAGCTCCAGGTCGGCCTGGGGCGCGAGGAGGGCGAGGGCCTCCTCGACGCAGGCGCTGATGGTGCGCACGCGCTGTACCTGGGGCGAGAGGATCTCGGGGGCGTCCGCGCCCACCATGATCGTGGGAACCCCGTAGCGGACGACGAGGTTTTCCACCGTTTGCGCGCACACGTCACCGCATCCGAGGACGACGGTGAGGGCGGGCACGCCGGCGCGCACGTACTCGCGGAAGCGTTCTGCGGTGCTGACACCACCGTAGTTTTCGCTGGAGAGCATGCGCACGTCGCAGCCGTACCAGGCCAGAGCGACGCCGATGACTTGGGCGGCGGTCTCGTGGAGCGAGTCGGAGATGAGCGCGACGCGGTCCCCTCCGACGAGGGAGCGGGCGGGGCGGGACTGGTAGACGGAGCGGCACACGCGCTGGAAGGCGTTGACCAGCATGAGGGCGGGCGCACCGCCGACGGGTTCGCCGCCCGGAGCGGAGCGCAGGGATTTGAGGGTGGGTTCAACGAATCGCGACCAGGTGTGGACGAGGCCGTGGCTGGCGACGGCGGCCTCGATCACTTCTTCGAGGCGATGGTAGTCGTCGGAGAGGGCGACGGAGCGCAGCTGGGCGGCGTTCGCCGGGCCTCGGCGAGGCAGGAGCGTACTTTCTGCGAGGGCGCGCTTGGCGGCCTCGGCGGCGGACATACCGGCACGCACGTGGTGGATCATGGCGCGCAGACGGTCAACGTCCTCGGGCTGGTAGCGGCGTCGCTCGCCGGTCTCGCGCTGCGCGGGACCGAGGCCGTAGCGCCGTTCCCACGTGCGCAGAGTGGAGGGGGATACTCCCAGTTCATCGGACACGGAGGACATGGTGCGGGAGCGGTCGGCGTGCGCCGACTGCGCCAGTATGGCTCGTGGCATGTCCGCTCCCTCCGATCCTCGTCCGTACCTTGCTCTGATTCTTGCGTGTTCGCAGCGCGCACGCCACAGGAAGGGATAGGACACTCACACCCAAGTTGTTCAAAAAGTTATTCACAATCTGTTCACTCTGCACGCCATGCATTTCTCCACGTTTTAACAGCACGGGCACGCTCGATCTGAGAACTGGATCATAATTCGAGAAAGATCCTTGAATAACTACCGCACAAGTGTCTATTCTTGCCGACATCGTGTGCCGAAAGTGTCGGCACGACAGACATGAAGGAGGCACCCAATGACTGACGTCTCCCGTCTGCCCGGACCCATGATCGACGCGTGGGAATGGCAGTACGAAGCGGCGTGCCGAGACCTGGACACCGAGCTGTTCTTCCACCCCGAGGGTGAGCGCGGCTCCACGCGCCGTCGCCGCGCGGCAAACGCCAAGGCGATCTGCGCGACCTGCCCGGTGATCGAGCAGTGCCGGTCCTACGCTCTGGCCGCTCAGGAGCCTTACGGCATCTGGGGTGGAATGACTGAAGAAGAACGACGCGAAGAGATCCGCTCCTCCGGACGCGGTCGCCGCGTCTCCTAACGCGCATCCATTTTCCGGTGCGGCATCGCCACCGCGGTGCCGCACCTTTTTACTGCCCGCCACAACGCCCATCCTCTCCGGGAGCTCGCATGACTAGCAACGACACCAAGGCCACACAGAAAAAGGCCGAGGACACCTCCGCCAACCTGTACAAGACGCTGTTCTTCGTCACCGCACCGATCACCGCGGTCCTCGCGGGCGCGTGCGTGTGGATGGGTGTTCAGCTCTCCTCCACCTCTCCGGCGAGCCAGGCGACCCCGGCGGCCACGCCGACCGCGGCCGCGCAGATGCCGCAGAACACCGAGACTGCGGCCCCCAGCCAGACGAACGCCAACAACCTGGAGATCATGAAGTCGTTCGTGCGCCACCAGGCTGATGACCCGCAGGCGAAGGGCGACATCAACGCTCCCGTGACGATGGTTCTCTTCTCGGACTTCGCATGCCCCTACTGCACGAAGTACGCCCAGGAGGTCGACCCCGCACTGGCTGATCTCGTCGAGGACGGCACCCTGCGCGTGGAGTGGTACGACCTGGCCCAGATCACCGAGACCTCTCCCCTGGCGGCCCAGGCGGGCATCGCTGCGGGCGAGCAGGGTAAGTTCTGGGAGTTCCACGATGTCGTCTACCAGGCCGCGGATCCGACCGGACACCCCCAGTACTCGGAACAGGCCCTCGTTGACTTCGCACAGAAGGCGGGCGTGGCCGACCTGGATAAGTTCCGCGAGACGATGCTCTCCGACCACACCGCCTCCACAGTGAAGGCAGCCAAGGAACAGGCCCACCAGGCCGGCATCACCGGCACTCCTACGATGTTCATCAACAAGGCGTTCGTCAGCGGCTACCGCGACGTCGACTACATCCGCAACACCATCCTCGAGCAGGCGGCGCAGTCCGCGTCCTAATGCGAGGACCCGCGCCGCACATGCGCAGCACGGAAGACACGAACAAAAGGGGCGGCCCGGAAGGAATCCTTCCGGGCCGCCCCTGTAGCGTTCAGTGTGCGAAGCGCTCAGCGCTCCACGACCGCCAGCACGTCACGCGAGGACAGGATCTGGAACTCCTGGCCGTCGTACTTGACCTCGGTGCCGCCGTAGCGCGAGTAGATGACGACGTCGCCGACCTTGACGTCGACGGGGATACGGTTACCGTTGTCGTCCACGCGGCCGGGGCCCACGGCGATAACTTCGCCTTCCTGCGGCTTCTCCTTGGCGGTGTCCGGAATGACCAGGCCGGAGGCGGTGGTCTGCTCGGCCTCAACCTGGCGGATGACGATGCGGTCCTCGAGGGGCTTGATGGAGATCGACATTGTCGCTCCCTTTCTTCTTTGTCACGAAGGTGCTCGTCCTTTCCCTGCCGTCGCGGGGGTCAGGTGCAGGACCGGTCGCGGGTGTTCCCGCGCTTCCTCCACGAGTGTAGGCGCGGTCCTGGCACTCGGGCAAGCTGAGTGCCAGGCGCGTTCACCCTGGGCGAGACGCCGACCGCACCCCGAGCGCAGACCCCACACGGCCTCGTCCGGACAGAGATGGGACAATGAGCGTGTGAGCGCCCTGACCCCCATCCTGTCCTCCCCCGGCTGGGAGCTGCTGGAGTCCCTGCAAGCGAAGCAGGCCACCAACCCCATCCCGCTGCCCGAGCTCGGATCCGCCCTGCGTGCCTCCGGCCTCGACGCGGAGCTCGTGGTCGCAGTCCTCACCCAGCTGGCCTTGCGCCAGGCGGCGCGCGCCAAGTTCGGTCCCTTCGCCTCCCACATGGTGTTCACTCGCGACGGCCTCGAGCAGACGACGCGCCTCGTCGTAGCAGCGCGCCACGCCCAGCGCTTCAGGGACTGCGGCGCGACGCGCGTTGCGGACCTTGGCTGCGGCATCGGATCGGACGCCATGGCGATCGCCGGCCTCGGCATGAACGTGCTGGCGGTCGACATCGACCCCGATACCGCCGGCGCCGTGGCCGCAAACCTGCGAGCCTTCGAGGGATCCGAGGTGCGCCTGGGCGACGTCACGGACCTCGACATGGACGAGCTGGCCGCCGAGGGGGTCGACGCAATCTTCGCAGACCCGGCCCGCCGCACGGGTGCCTCACGCGGGTCGGCGCGCATCACGGACCCCGAGCAGTGGTCCCCTCCCCTCTCACTCGCCCTCGGCTGGACCTCCACGATCGAACGCGTCGGCATCAAGGTGGCGCCGGGCATCGCGTACGAGCACATCCCTTCCTCCTGGCATGCACAGTGGGTGAGCGTGGGCGGCGACCTCGTCGAGGCCTCGCTCTGGTCCCCCGCGCTCTCCCCCGAGGGCCGCGGGCGCTCGTGCCTCCTCTTGGACGAGGCCGGGGCCGCCCATTCGCTCTCGACACCCGAGGGGTACGCGCCCAACGCCCCAGCGCCTCGCGTGGAGGTCACACCGCTGGGCACGATGATCGCCGAGCCCGACAGCGCGGTCATCCGATCGGGGCTCCTGGGACGCCTCGCGGACGAGGTCGGCGCGGGCATCGTGTCCGACAAGATCGCCTACCTGACCGGGGACGACCTGCCCGATTCCCCCTTCTACGACCGCTTCGAGGTCCTCGCTGTGACCAACCTGCGGGCAAAGGCGATATCCGCCGAGCTGCGCACGCGTGGCGCGGGCAGCGTCGAAATCAAGAAGCGCGGAGCGGACATCAACCCCGACGACCTGCGCAAATCCTTGAAACTGGGCGGAGGAGAGCAGCAGCTCACAGTCATCGCGACGCGCGTGGAGGGCCGCCACCGCGCGATCATCTGCCGACGGTTGGCTAACAACCTGTAAGAAAGCTCTCCGCCGACACCATGCGTCGCCCTGCCACAATGGAGGAAGCCAGCGAAAGGATCGACATGTCTTTGCCCTTCGGTTCCTCCCAGCGTTCCACGATCGGTGTCGAATGGGAGCTTCAGCTCGTTGACCGCGACTCCCACGACCTGCGTCAGAGCGCGGACGCGATCATCGACCGCGCCACGACCGACGGGAAGCTCTACCCGGGCGTCCACCGCGAGATGCTGCTCAACACGATCGAGGTCGTGTCCAAGCCTCGCTCGACCGTTGCCGAGTGCATGGCGGACCTAATGGACTGCGTCGACTACCTGACCCCCCTGGCCTCGGACCTGCGCATCGACCTGGCCACCGCCGGCACGCACCCCTTCGCGCGCCCGGGCCGCCAGCGCGTCACCGATTCCGAGCGCTACGCCCAGCTGGTGGAGCGCACCGCCTACTGGGGGCACCAGATGCTCCTGTACGGCGTCCACGTGCACGTCGGCGTCGAGGATCGCGCGAAGATCCTTCCGATCCAGGCCGCCCTCACCGCTCACCTGGGCCACCTGCAGGCCATCTCCGCGTCCTCTCCCTTCTGGGCGGGTGAGGACACCGGCTACGCGTCCAACCGCGCGATGGTCTTCCAGCAGCTGCCCACCGCCGGCATCCCGCGTCAGTTCGCGACGTGGGAGGATCTCGAGGCCTACACGGACGACATGATTCGCACGGGCGTCATCGAGGGCTTCGACGAGGTCCGCTGGGACATCCGCCCCTCGCCGGCCTTCGGCACGATCGAGAACCGCGTGTACGACGCTGCGACGAACGCGACGGAGGTCGCCACCTTCGCGGCCTTCACCCACGTCCTCGTCGAGCACTTCTCGCGCCTGTACGACGCGGGCGAGCCGCTGCCGTCCCTGCCGGATTGGTTCGTCGCCGAGAACAAGTGGCGCTCGGCGCGCTACGGCATGGACGCGACGCTCATCGTCTCGCGCGACGGCACGACCGAGAGCGCGCGCGACGGCATCGCGCGGCTGAAGGAAGAGCTGGCCCCCGTGGCTGCAGACCTGAACTGCGCGCGCGAGTTCGCGGGCCTGGAGACGATTCTGACGATCGGGGCCTCCTACGAGCGCCAGCGGGCCGTTGCGGCGGCCGCGCGCCCCGGCCAGGGCCTCGACGCGGTCGTGGACCTCATGCGTGCCGAGATGAGCGCTGGGCGCCCCCTGGCTCTCGCCGAGTTCGCAACCCTGAACGTCTAACTCCGTCACGCCAACGCCCCACGCTCTCACGCGGGCGTGGGCACTGTTGCCACCGCCACACACTCCCAGACAGTATTCAGGCGACTCTCAGAACGTCGCCGTATGCTGTGGGAAGATCGAAAACTGAAGCTGAGAGGACACTCACCCATGGCGCAGGAAGACACACAGTCACCTGAATCCGAACACGTTCCATCTGCGCTCACCAAGGTCCTCTCCCCGATCGCGGCTACCCTGCAGACTCTCTGGCTGCTGCTGTCCTCGCTGGTCCACCTCACGCTCCGCTGGCTGTCGCGATGCCCGGCCACCGCCGTCCTCACCGTCGCGCTGACGATCGTGTCGGCGACCTACTGGGTTTGGCGCGATCAATTCACAGCCCTTGAAGCTGATCCTTCCAGCCCTCACTGGTGGTCGGTCCTCTCCGCCGTCGGCGCGGTTCCCGGTAGTTTCGTCGCCACGGCCGTGTTCGGCATCGTCGTGATGATCATTGCCGGCGGCGCTGCGGAGCGGCACCTCGGCACACGCGCATGGGTGGCGGCAGCCGCTGCCGGCCAGGTCGTCGGCGTCGCCGCCACGTGGCTGACGCTCCCCCTGCTCACCAGGGTGTTCTCCATGTGGGGGCAGACGATTGACGCGGGGAGCCTATGGGGCACAAGCCTCATCCTCGTCGCCCTCGTGGGCGCCGCAGCGCAGTCGCTGTCCTCTCACTGGCGCTGGCGCGCGCATTTCCTCCTCATCGGAATCCTCGTCCTGTCGGCGGCGATCCTCGGATCGGCGATCTCGTACGCGCGCGTGTGGGCCCTCCTCGCTGGCATCGTGGCCGCGCATCTCGCGGGCGTGCGCGGGGAGCGCAGCGGGTCCAGAAGCGACATCACGATCGGACGGCAGCTCGCGTCCATCGCCGCCCTGTGCTGGGCGTGTGCGGCGGCGCTGACCGTTATTTCTTCGTCCCCCGAGGGACCGCTCGCTCAGATGCGGTGGTCGCTGGGACCCGCGTGGTGGCTCGAGGGGCGCACCGGCGTCATGACGACTCTCCTATGCTTGGCCCCCATCACACTCCAGCTGATCTTCGCCTACGGGCTGCGCAAGGGCAGGCGCGCCGCCTACTTCGGCACTCTCATCCTCCAGCTGGTCCTCGGTCTGTCTACGGTCGCGGCGACGGGCGTCGCACTCACCCAGGGCACCGACGACAACGGGATGGCTAGGCCTGAGCTCGTCACCACGGCCTCGCTCCTTCTCGTTCCGGTCATCCTCAACGCCGCCCTGTGCGTCATCACGTGGTGGGTGCGCCGTTCCTTCACGATTCACGCGGAGCCCTCTACGACCTCGACCCTGCTGCGGCGCTGGCTGCTCCTCATGGTCGGTTGCGCGGGCGCGGTCCTCATCCTCGGGTTCCTCACGAGCGACTCCTTCGTCCCCCTCGAGGCCCTCAACTCCGGCGACGACCTGACCGTCACCGACTATGCAACTCCCCTGCAGATCCTCCACGACTACACCCTCGCGCTGCTCCCCACGGCGACGGCCTCGATCTTCGAGCCGTCCCTGGTCCCGCTGACCCTCTTCGCCGAGGCACCCGTCCTGTGGGTTCCCCTCGTCGCCTGGATCGGCACCCTCGCCATCATCCTGAAAGCACTGCTCGCTCGGCCTCGTATCCCGCTGTCCTCACCGCTCGAGAGCCTCACGCCGCTCTTGCGCGCCCACGGTGCAGGCACCCTCGGGTGGATGCAGACCTGGGAGGGCAACCAGGTGTGGGTGTCCCCTTCCGGCGAGGCCGGGGTCGCCTATCGCGGGTCTGGCGGCGTCGCACTGACGGTCACCGACCTGGCGTACGAGCCGGGCAAGGCCTCCGAGGCGATCGCACAGTTCTCGTCCTTCGCGTCCGCCTCGGGCCTGACCCCCGCGCTCTACTCGGTCCACGAGGAGCTCGCGCAGGCCGCGCGCGAGGATGGGTGGACAATCATGCAGGTCGCCGAGGAGTCCCTGCTTGACCTGCCCGGCCTCGCGTTTAAGGGCAAGGCCTACCAGGACGTGCGCACCGCCATGAACCACGCGTCCCGCGAGGGCGTCGAGGCCGTGTGGACCACCTGGGAGAAGTGCCCGGCGGGTTGGCGCGATCAGATCACCGTCATCTCCGATACGTGGAGCGATGACAAGGCCCTGCCCGAGATGAGCTTTACGCTCGGTGGAGTGCCTGAGCTCGCGGTCCCCGAGACGCGCATCCTGGTCGCCATCGACGAGGAGTCGACGATCCACGCCGTCACCTCGTGGCTTCCCATCTACCGCGACGGAGCAGTCGTCGGCCTGACCCTGGACGTCATGCGTCGGCGCACGACCGGGTGGCGTCCCGCCATCGAGTTCCTCATCGGCAAGGCCGCCCTGGCGGCCCAGGAAGAAGGGCTAGAGATCCTGTCCCTGTCGGGCGCTCCCCTGTCGCGCTCGGCCGATGACACCTCGGCCTTTGGCCCCCTCACCGACGCGCTGGCCGCCATCATGGAGCCGCTCTACGGATTCACCTCCTTGCATGCGTTCAAGCGCAAGTTCAAGCCCCGCACGCAGTCCCTGTACCTGGCGGTGCCGGATCCGGCCTCCCTCGCAACGGTCGGGCTAGCCATCTCACACGCCTACGTGCCCCACGTGTCTCCCGCGCAGACCCTCACGCTCGTCGCCTCGGTCGCCGGGGGCCTCGCCAAGCTCGCCGCAAAGGGGGTCGGTGACCTGCGCTCGACGCGAGCGGCCTCCAAGCGGAATACCTCCGATGCGGACGCGACTGGGGCCACGGCCTCGTCCAATGGGAGCGGAAAGGAGAGCCGATGAGTGCCCTGGGAAGCATCCCCCTCACCTCACTCAAGACCCTCGCGGTAGTCGTCGTCCTAGCGATTGCATCCCTGTTGGCTGGGGCGTCTGCGCTTGCACGTTCGGCCCCGTCGCGCTGCCCGGGACGCACGAGGCGGTGGCTGGGGCGCACGGTCATCCTCCTCGTGCCGACGATCCTGATCGCGTCCGCGGGGGCCCTCGTCTTCAATCGCTCGCTCGGCCTCGTGAAAACCAGCGGGGACCTGACAAAACTCGTGTTCTCAACCGTCTTTGGGACGACCGCCCAATCCGGCGGCGAGGCCGACGTCGAGGCGCAGTCTGCCGCTGCATCCGCACTCGACGCGACCTTCACAAAGACCGAGGACGGCATGCTCGAGACCACCTGGACCGGCCCCTCCAGCGGGATCACCCTGCCCGTCTTCGTCATCACCCCACGCGATTACTCCCCCACCGACGGCAAGACCTACGCGGTCATCGAGCTTCTCCATGGCTACCCGGGCGAGGCCGACGGCACGATGCAGGGCGCACAGGTTCAGGAAGCGCTCAACAATGCCATCGACGAGGGGATCATCCCGCCGACAATCATCGTCGGCCCCTCCCTCAGCGTCGACGAGGAGGCCCACGACTGCGCCGACATCGAGGGGCGCCCCGCCGTCTACACGTGGGTGTCCCACGACGTCCCCGAGATGATTCGGCACAACTTCCCCAATACGACGTCCAATCGCGACGCCTGGATGATCGGGGGCTTCTCCGCGGGTGCCTACTGCGCGGTCTGGACGGCCCTGCGCACACCCGAGACCTACGGGGCCGCCGCCTCTCTGTCCGGTTATGACACGCAGATCGAGGGGCAGATGACCAACCAGGGCGAGCAGTACCTGACCGACAACACGCTGTCGGTCATGCTGGCGAACCGCACGCCTGACGGGATGCGCATCTACGCGATGGCCGCCGGCGACGACGCCGTTGGCGGCGCGTATACCGCTCTCAAGATGGCGTCAGCCGTCAAGGAACCCGACAGCGTCACCACGGACGTTCCCCCGACGGGTGGGCACGCGGGCCCGCTGTGGCGCGAACACATTCCGACGATGTTGGCGTGGTGGGGTTCCTCCGACCGGGTGTCGAGAGCCGTCGGTGCCCCTTCAACGGCGGCGACCGCACAGTCCTCCGAAGCCAGCGCGTCCATCGAGCCGGTGACGACCGTGACCCACGAGGTGCGGCCGACCGCCCCGAACGGGTACCTGACGCTTGGCCTCCTGATTACCGGCGTACTCGTCTCGCTCATTCTCACGTGGCTTGTCGCGCCGCGCTGGCAGCTGCGCCGCCATGAGGACGAGGACGAGCGCGAACAGGCCGACGACCATCCGCACCGGGCGCGTCACCGCGCGCAACGCTCGGGTCTCTTCGCCTCTGTACCGCTTCCCGCGCTCCGAGGACTCGGATACCTGGCGCGTCTGACGTCCCTCGGGGCGGCCACGGTAAGCGCCGCGCTCCTCATCGGCATCGCCGCCAACATGGTGGGCGGCTTCTACACCTCGTGGAGCTCGATCGCGCAGAGCTTCATGGACGGCCTGCGCTAGGCCCGCGGGCCGCTCTCAGGCGCGCGGTGCCAGGTACGTCGTCGTCAGCTCCATGCCCGAATCCGGGGAGAAGTCCCAGTCCGACGGCGGCAGGCCCGCCGCGACCAGCTCGGAGCCGATCGCCGCGATCTGAGCGCCGTTGTCCGTGCAGAAGCGCAGAGGGGGCATACGAACCTGCACGCCGGCCGCCTCGGCTCGCTGTGCCAGCAGAGCACGCAGTCGAGAGTTCGCAGAGAATCCACCGCCCACGACAATCGTGTCGCAACCGGTGTCCAGCGCGGCACGCACAGCCTTCGCAGTGAGGGAATCGTTGACGGCCTCGGAGAACGCAGCGCACACGTTTTCCTTGCTGACGACCTCGCCGCGCGCAGTCGCGCCCTCGATGTAGCGGGCGACGGCGGTCTTCAGACCCGAGAAGGAGAAGTCGTACTTGTGACGCTCCTTATCCTTGCCGGCAGCAAGGCCGCGCGGGAAACGGATCGCCTCGCGCTCCCCCTGCTGAGACAGACGGTCCACGTGCGGGCCGCCCGGGTAGGGCAGGTCGAGGAGGCGCCCGACCTTGTCGAAGGCCTCGCCCGCGGCATCGTCCAGGGTTCCGCCCAGCTCGACGACGTCCGTCGCGATATTGCGGATTTCGAGGATATTAGAGTGGCCGCCAGAGACGACGAGTCCGATAAAGTGCTCGGGCAGCGGCCCGTCGGCGAGCTTATCGACGGCCAGGTGGCCGATCACGTGGTTGACGCCATACAGGGGCTTGCCCAGCGACGAGGCCAGTGCCTTCGCCGCACAGATACCGACTGTCAGCGAACCAACGAGCCCCGGTCCGGCCGCAACCGCAATCGCGTCCACGTCCGCCAGGGTGACCCCGGCCTCGTCGAGAGCAGCATCCAGCGTGGGCAGGAAGGACTCCAGGTGGGCACGCGACGCGATCTCAGGGATGATGCCGCCGTAGCGGGCGTACTCATCCATCGACGTGGCCGTGCGGTCGACCAGCAGCTGCGTGCCGCGCACGAGGCCGACGCCGGTCTCGTCGCAGGTTGACTCAATACCAAGGACCAGGGGTTCACTCACGCCCCCAGTTTAATCCGCGCACGCGGGTGCCGCCGCACGCGCGTGGCGAGGGGGTCCGGCGCGTACGGAATCGGCGTCGATCTAATCGCGCGTACGCGCGTTCGCGATGAACATCGAGACGCCCGCAACCGCGAAGACCACAAGGCTCCAGGGGAACAGCGAATCGGCGATCGGCTTGATCTGGGGGGAGCCAAAGAGCATGCCCAGAAGCAGGAGGATCGACAGAATCGCGAAGGCGATCATCGCCGTGATGCCGACGGTCGCGCTCACCCAGTAGCGACGCGTATGCGTGTTTGGACCGGTTTCATCAAATTGCATGGCGTGCTCCTCTCTGAGCCGATGATGCTTCCATGATACGCCGTACGCCGGTCCGTCATGCGCATTTTGTGTTCGGGCACTGCTCCTGCATCGCCGCGTCATTGCACCGCGACAGATCGCCGAGCCACCACATCTGCCCCACGCAAACGCGGGAGGGCCCGGCGCATGCGCGCCGGGCCCTCCGCGAGGCCACTCCAGCCGAATCAGACGCCCTTGAAGGCAGCCTTGCCGAGCTGGCGGTTGAGGTTTGCGATCACGTCGAGCGGGATCTGCTTGGGGCAGACCGCAGCACACTCGCCGATGTTCGAGCAGGAGCCGAAGCCCTCCTCGTCCATCTGGTTGAGCATGTTGACGACACGCTTGTAGTTCTCGGGCTTGCCCTGCGGGAGCAGGCCGAGGTGCGTGACCTTCGCCGAGGTGAAGAGCATCGCGGAGGCGTTCGGGCAGGCAGCCACGCACGCACCACAGCCGATGCACGCGGCGGCCTCGAACGCACGATCCGCGTCCTGCTTCGGGACCGGGGTCGCGTGCGCGTCGGGGGCTGCACCCGTGTTCACGGAGATGTAGCCGCCGGCCTGGATGATGCGATCCAGGGCGCTGCGGTTGACCACGAGGTCCTTGATGATCGGGAAGCCCGACGCACGCCACGGCTCGATCGTGATGACGTCGCCATCGTTGAAGGATCGCATGTGCAGCTGGCAGGTCGTGGTGACCTCCGGGCCGTGAGCGATACCGTTGATGACGATGCCACACTGACCGCAGATGCCCTCGCGGCAGTCGGAGTCGAAGGCGACGGGTTCCTCACCACGTGCGAAGAGCTCTTCGTTCAGGACGTCGAGCATCTCCAGGAACGAGGACTCTTCCGAGATTCCCTTCACCTGGTATTCATGAATTGCGCCCTTGTCTTCGGGACCGTTTTGGCGCCAGATCCTCAGTGTCAGGTTCACTTGTAGCTCCGCTGCTTCAGCTCGATGTCGTTGTAAATCAGGTCTTCCTTGTGGAGGATCGGGGGCTCGCCTTCGCCAGCGTATTCCCAAGCCGCCACGTACAGGAACTTGTCGTCGTGACGCAGGGCCTCACCCTCGGGAGTCTGGGACTCCGCGCGGAAGTGGCCGCCACACGACTCTTCGCGGTGCAGCGCGTCGATGCACATGAGCTCGCCCAGCTCCATGAAGTCGGCGACGCGGCCGGCCTTCTCGAGGGACTGGTTGAGTTCACCAATCGACTTGCCGGGAACGCGAACGTTCTTCCAGTAGTCGGCACGCAGCTCGCGGATCATACCGATGGCCTTCTTCAGGCCTTCCTCGGTACGCTCCATGCCGCAGTACTCCCACATGATCTTGCCCAGCTCCTTGTGGAACGAGTCCACGGAGCGGGTGCCGTTGATCGACATGAGGGTGTCGATACGGCCCTGAGCCGACTCGAGGGCTTCCTTCACCGAAGGCGAGTTCTCGTCCAGCTTGGGCAGGTGGAAGCAGTGCGCCAGGTAGTCGTTGATCGTGTTGGGCAGGACGAAGTAGCCGTCCGACAGGCCCTGCATGAGCGCCGAGGCGCCCAGGCGGTTCGCGCCGTGATCGGAGAAGTTCGCCTCGCCGGCCACGTACAGACCGGGCAGGTTCGACTCGAGGTCGTAGTCAACCCACAGGCCACCCATGGTGTAGTGGACGGCCGGGTAGATGCGCATCGGCACCTCGTAGGGGTTGTCGCCCGTGATGCGCTCGTACATGTCGAAGAGGTTGCCGTACTTGGCGGACACGGCGGCCAGGCCCATACGGTTGATCGCGTCGGAGAAGTCGAGGTAGACGCCGCGGGCGACACCGTCGATCTTCGGGCCGACGCCACGGCCCTCATCACACATGTTCTTAGCCTGACGCGACGCGATGTCGCGGGGCACGAGGTTACCGAAGGAGGGGTAGATGCGCTCCAGGTAGTAGTCGCGATCCTCTTCGGGGATATCGCGCGGATCCTTCTCGCAGTCCTCGGCGCGCTTGGGAACCCAGATGCGGCCGTCGTTACGCAGCGACTCCGACATGAGGGTCAGCTTCGACTGCTGGTCGCCGTGCTGGGGAATGCACGTGGGGTGGATCTGCGTGAAGCAGGGGTTGCCGAAGTACGCGCCCTTGCGGTACGCACGCCAGATGGCGGTCGCGTTGCAGCCCATCGCGTTGGTGGACAGGAAGAACACATTGCCGTAGCCGCCGGTCGCCAGAACGACGGCATCGGCGATGAAGGTCTCGAGCTTGCCAGTGGACATGTCGCGGGCGACAATGCCGCGAGCCTTGCCCTCATCGACGATGAGCTCAACCATCTCGTGACGCGAGTGCTCGGTGACGGTGCCGGCCGCGACCTGGCGCTCGAGCGCCTGGTAGGCGCCGATCAGCAGCTGCTGACCGGTCTGGCCACGTGCGTAGAACGTACGGGACACCTGCACGCCACCGAAGGAGCGGTTGTCGAGGAGGCCGCCGTACTCGCGGGCGAAGGGGACACCCTGCGCGACGCACTGGTCGATGATGTTGGCGCTGACCTCGGCGAGGCGGTAGACGTTGTCCTCACGAGCGCGGTAGTCGCCGCCCTTGACCGTGTCGTAGAAGAGACGGTAGACGGAGTCGTTGTCGTTGCGGTAGTTCTTCGCTGCGTTGATACCACCCTGCGCGGCGATGGAGTGCGCGCGGCGGGCGGAGTCCTGGTAGAAGAACACGTCAATGTTGTAGCCCATTTCGCCGAGCGAGGCGGCGGCGGCGCCGCCAGCGAGGCCGGAGCCGACGATGATGACGCGCAGCTTGCGGCGGTTGGCGGGGTTAACCAGCGCGGCGGTGAACTTACGCTGTTCCCAGCGCTGCGCGATCGGGACGTCGTGGGGGGCCTTCGCGTCGGCGATCTTCTCGCCTTCACGGTAGAGGCCGTGGATGAGTGTATCGGTCATGATTGCGTGCCCTTCCTCAGTGGATCAAGCCGGTGACGATGGCGACGGGCGGGGCCATGAACATCACGAAGATGACCAGACCGACCAGGCCCGAGAGGAGAACCAGCGGCTTGCGGGTCGCGGAACGCACCCAGCCGAGCGACTGGAACATGGACCAGAAGCCGTGGGAGACGTGGATGCAGGCGCAGCCGACGAACACGGCGTAGAGGATCACCAGGACCGGCGACTGGAAGGAAGCGATCATGCGGGCGTAGGGCGTGGTGACGTCAGCGCCGAAGTTCGCGACCTTCGCGGGCAGGCTCACGGTGGTGAAGTGAGCGATGTGGAAGATCAGGATCAGCAGGATGAGGACACCGCTCATACGCATGGTGCGGGCCGCGTAGGAGTCCGAGACGGACTTCTTGACGACGTAGCGGGTGGAGCGAGCGCGACGCGAACGCTTCCAGGTGTAGGCGGCGGCCCACAGGTGGATGACGAGCATCAGCACCATGGCGGCGCGGAAGACCCAGATGAATCCGCCGTGCGGGAAGATCGGCACAAAAGCCTCTTCATGCAGCCAGTGCGCATAGTCGTTGTAGACCTCCGCGCCCAGGAACATCTTGAGGTTGCCGTAGGAGTGGAACAGCAAGAAGAAAACGAAAACGAAGCCCGAGACGGCCATCAGCTGCTTAATAAAGACGCTGGTGGTCCACGCGCGGCGCTTCTTCGTTGCGACATTTTGAGTGGCCATGGCACGAGCATATCGACGCTTTTCGTCCGCTTCGTAGGACCATGGCACGAGGCCGACCGTGAAGGATCTCGACACGCTGTCATTTTCCGCTATTTTCCGCGGTTATATCAGGCAGCTTGCGCCGGCGTCGCAAGGAAAACACCTAGGACCATCGACCCCAAAAACAGGGGTCGCAAGACACGAATTTTGATACATCGACCATACCTATTTAGTGGCGGCCGTCGCATCGCGTCAGGTCAGAGGCGCCCTCATCTCGACGGCCTCTTCGACGGGGTTGCGGAAGTAGCGCGGGCGGCGCCCGATTTCGACGAATCCGCGGGACTCGTACAGGCCGATGGCACCCACGTTGGAGGGTCGCACGTCGAGGAAGATCTCGCGTGCTCCGGCCTCACGCGACCAGGCGAGGAGTTCGTCGAGGATGGCCGCTCCGATGCCTCGGCCACGCGCGTGGGCGCGCACGCCGATGGTCATGACGTCGGCCTGATCTCCGCCGACCTTCGCGCCGCCGTATCCGACGACGTCACCGGACTCATCCGCGGCAATCCAATAGCGAGAGGCCGGAGAGGAGAGCTCCTCGGCGATCATGTAGGGGGTCCAGGGGTCCTCGGCGAACACCTCGGCCTCGAGGGCAGCGAAGAGTTCGAGGTCGTCCGGTCCCGCGACGCGCAGCGCGGCGTTCACAGGCGCGCGGTGGGCTGGCCCTGGATGTCGGGGCGGCGCAGGTACAGGGGGTCGGTGCGCAGACGGTCCTCCTCGCCGCGCGACAGACGCGTGGCGACGATACGGCTCATGACGGCGGGGTCGAGGCTCACCTGGGGTCCGAGGTCCGCGCGGGCGAGCGCGTCGGCGCTGTGCGCGGGGATCGGCGCTCCCGCGACGACGAGGCCGGGGGCGGTCCGCATGGCGCCCAGGAGCGCGCTGACCTCGCCGACTTCGAGGCGCCCCTCAAGGGTGACGTCGTCGGGTCCGGCGGCCACGTACGAGCCCCAGTAGAGTTCGCGGCGGCGCGCGTCGGCGATCGCGTAGACGCGGGTGTCGGGGGCAAGCAGGTCAAGGCCCTGACGGGCGATCACGTCCAGGGCGGACACACCGTAGACGGGCACTCCGGCGACCGAGGCGAGGACGCGGGCGGAGACGAGGCCAGCGCGCAGCCCGGTGAAGGGGGCGGGCCCGGTGCCCACGAGGACGCGATCAACGCCGGCGTGGGCGAGCTGCGCGGGCAGACCTGCTGCCGCGAGCGCCTCGCGCACAAGCGGGGTGATGGATTCGGCGTGGTGACGTCCAGAATCGTTCTGGGCGCGGCCGATGACGCGGCCGTCGTCGATGATGGCGACGGTGGTGGCTGCTTGGGTGTCTAGGGCTATCTCTCGCACGGTGTGATCCTACTCGTCGGTGCCAGCCTCGTCGATGCGGGTTCCGCCGTGGGCGGCGACGACGCCATCGAGGACGCCGTCCCAGCGGTGCCCGTGGGCGTGCAGAATGATGACGCGCGTGCCGTCGTCCATGTTCTCCAGGTCGATCACATCCCCGTCGTGGGCGGCCTCGCCGCCCGAGGCTCGGCGCACCTCGATGGAGAGGCGTTCGTCGCTCATGGCCTCGGTTTTGCCTTCGCCCCACTCGACGACGGTCACGGCCTCGTCGAGGGAGGAGTCGAGGTCGAGGGTCTCCAGGTCGTTCAGGTCGGTGATGCGGTAGGCGTCCGCGTGGATGAGGTCCGGACCACCGCTCAGAGAGGGATGCACGCGGGCGACGATGAAGGTCGGGGAGGCGACGCGTCCGCGCACGCCCATGCCGACGCCGATGCCCTGGGTGAGGGTGGTCTTGCCCGCGCCGAGGCCGCCCGAGAGCATGAGGAGGTCTCCGGCCGCAAGGATGCGGCCGAGGTCTTCGCCGAACGCGCGCGTCTGGTCTGCGTCGCTCGTTGACACCTGGAACGTGGCGGTGATTGTGTCACTCATGCGTGTTCTTCTCCTGCGTGTGCGCTGTGTCGTCCCGGTAGGCGCGCGGAATGTGGGCGCCGAGGCTGGTGACAATCTCGTAGTTAATGGTAGAGGCCGCGTCGGCCCACTCGTCGGCCAGGGGTTCGCCGAGCGCGCCTGCGCCGAACAAGATGGCGGTGTCACCCGGGGCTGCGGGCGCATTCCCGCTGCGCGCGGTCGGTGTTCCGGGTTCCCCCTCGGCGGGACCGAGGTCGACCATGAATTGGTCCATGCACACGCGTCCGACGAGCGGCGCATTGAGGAGGCCGGCCTCGGTGCGAACGACGACACGGGCCTTATTGGAGGCCGCGCGGAAGATGCCGTCGCCGTAGCCGAGGGGCACGAGGCCGATCCAGCGGCGCGTGGGCGCGACCCAGGTTCCCCCGTACGAGGCAGGGGTCCCCTCCTCGATGACCTTGACGGAGGTGAGGGGCGCGCTCAGCTCGAGGGCGGGGATGAGGCCAAGTTCGTCGGCGGTCGCGACCGCAGGGTCGGGGCTGAGGCCGTACAGGCCAATGCCGGCGCGGACCATGTCGTAGTGGGCCTCGGGATGCCACAGGATGCCCGAGGTGGCGGACAGGTGACGGATGCGCGGCGTAATGCCCGCGTCGGCGAGGATCGCCAGGCCCTCCTCGAAAATCCGCACGTGGCTCGCGGTTGAGGCGTTTCCCTCATCGCTGGGGTCGTCAGCGCGGGACATGTGGCTCCATGCTCCCACGATGTCGACGAGGCCGTCGTCCGCGGCCATGCGCAGGGCCGAGGCGAGGGCGGGCAGGTCGGCGAGGGT
>OKWY01000014.1_pt1 | contig 136547 bp, 104 predicted proteins | sample 1607041 | NCBI WGS metagenome assembly OKWY01 (sample SAMN07501038, study PRJEB24779) | human gut metagenome | isolation source: stool | host: human infant | place: USA: Pittsburgh, PA | reverse complement strand
AACTAAAATTATAAATTTACAAATTAAATATAATATCAGAAAAATTTGTAGCAGAAAACATTAACTATAAAGGTGGTGTTACAAGCAAACACATGGAAAAAAGAAAAAATGAAATATTAATTTGGAGGGAACATTGAAATTGAGCCGTAGAATTTAATAATTGATGGAGTAAAATTGGCGTAAAGAAGTTTTTACTGTTTAAGCTAACAGCGAGTTTAAAAACTTTAGCCAATTTTACGGAATCAATTATATAAATTCTAGGTGAAAATTTCACAGTTTCCGGAAAATAAATATTTCATTTTTCGCTTCCACGTGGTGTGTTATATCATTAATTTTTCGGCTCCACGTGACGAACAATATTATTCAATTACATTAGTAATTAACAGTATAATTTACCGATAATTAGATATTTTATATATTGACTTATAAAAAATTCAATGCTAGAATACATAGTGTGCTATGTAATGAGGAGGATGAAAAATGAGAAACTTTGATCCAAAAGAACATGTAGGTCTGTTAGTAAAATTTATAAATGGAAGAGTTAACACTAAAATTAATAAAAACCTTGCAGAATTTAATCTAACAGGTGTACAACATGAGATTTTATGCTTCATAAATAGAAATGAGCATGAAAGAGATGTGTTTCAAAAGGATATAGAGAAATGTTTAAAATTGACTAATCCTACTGTAACAGGCATAGTAAAAAGATTAGAAGAAAAAGAAATGATAGTTAGATGTCCAAGTAGCGATGATGCTAGATATAAATGCCTTCATGTAACAGAAAAAGGAAAAGAGGTTATATGCAAAAGCTTTAAATTTGGAGCAGAGAATATAGAAAAGCAATTAGTTAAAGGCATGAGCGATGAAGAAGTAAAAATGTTAAAAGACTTATTATATAGAGCGCTAAGAAATATGGAGGAGTAATCCTCTTATTTTTAATTTAAATACATAGTTACCTATGTATTGTTAAAATTTAATTAAATTTGTTAAGGAGCATAAAATTTGATGTACAAAATATAGATTTGTAACATCAAAAAGTGTTTATATAAAAATAAAAAAATCGATGTACAAGAAAGTATATTGAATGAAAAGGAGAGGTGAATTATGATAAAAAAATTAGCTCCATATATGAAAAAATATAAAACTCCACTAATTTTAGGTGTTTTATGTGCAGCATTAGAGTCTATTTTTGAATTATTAATACCATTAGTAATGGCACAAATAGTTGACGTTGGTATTTCCACAGGAGATACAGGCTATACAATAAAAATGGGATTATTAATGGTTGTTATGGCAGCTATATCATTAAGCTTTGGTATGGGGTTATCAAAATTTTCAGCTATAGCAGGTCAAGGCTTTGGTACAGAACTTAGACAAGCAGAATATGAAAAAATTCAAACTTATTCTTTCAAGAATATTGAAAAGTTTAGTACTGCATCATTAATTACAAGATTAACTACAGATATTACAATGATACAAAACTCATTAACAATGGGAATAAAGCTTTTAGTTAGGGCACCTATGATGCTTATAGTGGCTTGTAGTATTTCAGTTACAATTAGTTCTAAATTAGCGATGATATTCTTAGTATCTATGCCAGTTCTTACTATCGCAATTGGTCTTATAATAAAGAATGTTAAGCCAAAATTTGAAGCAATGCAAAAGAAGATTGATAACTTAAATACTACAGTACAAGAAAACTTAATTGGTATAAGAGTTGTTAAATCTTTTGTTAGACGTAGTAAGGAAAGAGAAAAATTTAAAGCAAGTAATGATGATTTATTACAAGCTTCAGAAGGTGCATTTGGTATAGTTGTTTTAAACATGCCAGTTATGCAAGTTGTTATTTTTTCTAGTGTTATAGGTATTCTTTGGTTTGGTGGTAACATGGTTAATGCAGGTACATTAACAGTTGGTAAGCTTACAAGCTTTATGACTTATTCTTTCCAAATTTTAATGTCTCTTATGATGCTTTCAATGGTTCTTATGATGATGTCAAGAGCAGTTGCATCAGCACAACGTATAATTGAAGTTTTAGAAGAAGAACCAGATATTAAAGATCCAGTTAATCCAGTAACAGAAGTTAGAGATGGAGAAATTGAATTCAGAAATGTTAACTTCAAGTATGAAGATGATAGTGATGAAAATAATTTAGAAGGAATCAATATCAAAATAAAAGCTGGTGAAACTATTGGTATAATTGGTAGCACAGGTTCAGGTAAGTCAAGCTTGGTTCAACTTATACCAAGACTTTATGATGCAACTGAAGGTGAAGTTTTTGTTGGTGGAGTTAATGTTAAGAATTATCACATAGAAACTTTAAGAAATGAAGTTGCTATGGTACTTCAAAAGAATACATTATTCTCAGGAACTATTAAGGAAAACCTTATGTGGGGTAATGAAAATGCCACTGATGCAGAAATTGAAGCAGCAGCAGCCTCAGCATGTGTTGATGAATTTATTGACAGGCTTCCAGGAAGATATGATATGCACTTAGAACAAGGTGGAGTTAACGTATCTGGTGGACAAAAACAAAGACTTTGTATAGCAAGAGCTATATTAAAGCAACCTAAGGTATTAATCTTAGATGACAGTACAAGTGCTGTTGATACAGCAACTGATGCTAAGATTAGAAAAGCATTTGCAGAAGATTTAAAAGATACTACTAAGATAATAATTGCACAAAGAGTTAATTCTGTAGCTACTGCAGATAAGATTATCGTTATGGATGATGGTAAGATAAGTGCAATGGGAACTCATGATGAGTTAATGGAAAGTAGTGAAATTTATAAAGATGTATACAAATCTCAACAGGAAGGGGTGGGTTTACGTGAATAAGGATAAGAATAATATGCCTCAAGGACAAGCTGAGCCAGGTAAAGGTGGTAAAAAGCCAGGGCCTCCAAAACCTAAAAATATGAAAAAGACATTAAGAACATTAATGAGTTACTTAGGTAAGTATAAATTACAACTAGCTATAGTAATGGTATTAATAATTGTAAATTCATTTGCAATGATAGCAGGGTCATATTTCTTAAAACCATTAGTAAATAATTATATATTACCAGGTGACTTTGCAGGACTTGCTAAGATGTTAGTATTATTAGGAACAATCTTTGGATTAGGTGCAATTGCTGCTTATGGATATGCAAGATTAATGGTTCATGTTGCACAAAATACTATTAGTAATATAAGAACAGATTTATTTAATAAAATGCAAGAACTTCCTATTAAGTACTTTGATAGAAATACTCATGGGGACTTAATGAGTTTATATACTAATGATATAGATAATATCAGTGAAGCTTTAAATAACAGTTTTACAAATATATTAGCTTCAGGACTTACATTTGTGGGAATGATAATAATGATGGCTGTTTTAAGTCCAATGCTAATTATAATAACAATAACATTCTTAGCAATAATGATATTTGTTATAAGTAAAGTTGGTGCTAAGAGTAAGTATTACTTTGGAATGCAACAAAAGCAAATTGGTAAGTTAAATGGTTATGTTGAAGAAATGATAGAAGGACAAAAGGTAATTAAAGTATTCTGTCATGAAGATGAGGCAATTGAAGACTTTAGAAAGCATAATGAAGAGTTAAGAAAAGCTTCAACAGGAGCACAAACATTTGGTGGATATATGATGCCAATGCTTGGTAACCTTTCTCATATGAATTATGCAGTAACATGTTGTGTTGGTGGATTGCTTACAATTTCAGGGATATTTGACCTTGGTTCATTAGTTTCATATTTACAATATACTAAGCAAGTAGCTAACCCAATTGCTCAAGTTTCTCAACAAGTAAATGTTATTTTAGCAGCATTAGCAGGGGCTGAAAGAATATTTACAGCTTTAGATGAAGAAGTTGAGGTTGATGAAGGTAAAGTTACTTTAACAAGAGTTGAAGTTAAAGAAGATGGTAAATTAGTTGAAACTGATAAGTATACAGGTCACTGGGCTTGGAAGGTGCCGGCATCAGTAGTAAGAAAAATGAGAGATGCAGAAAATTATGATTTGATTTCAGAAATGGCAGCAACGTCTATAAAATCAGGAGATTCTCAATTAGAGTCAGCAACTACATTAACTGATGAACAAGTATTAGTAGAGCTTACTGGAGATGTTAGATTCAAGAATGTTGTCTTTGGATACAATGAAGAAAAGACAGTATTAAAGGATATTAGTTTATTTGCAAAACCAGGACAAAAAATTGCTTTTGTTGGATCAACAGGAGCTGGTAAAACTACAATTACTAACTTAATAAATAGATTCTATGAAATCAATTCAGGTACAATTACTTATGATGGAATAGATGTTAAGGATATTAAGAAGGATGATTTAAGAAGGTCACTTGGAATAGTTCTTCAAGATACTCACTTATTTACTGGTACAATAGCTGATAATATTAGATACGGTAACTTACATGCAACTGATGAAGAAGTTAAAGCAGCAGCTAAGCTTGCAAATGCTCATACATTTATTAAGCATTTACCACATGGATATGACACAGTTATTACTGGTGATGGTGAAGGATTATCTCAAGGACAAAGACAATTACTTGCAATTGCAAGAGCTGCAATTGCTAATCCACCAGTTTTAATAATGGATGAAGCAACAAGTTCAATTGATACAAGAACTGAAAAACTTATTGCAGAAGGTATGGATAAGCTTATGGAAGGAAGAACTGTTTTTGTAATTGCGCATAGACTTTCTACTATTAAGAACTCTCATGCAATAATGGTTCTTGAGCAAGGTGAAATAATTGAAAGAGGAAATCATGATTCTTTATTAGAAGAAAAGGGAAGATACTATCAATTATATACTGGTAAAGCAGAATTAGATTAGACAAAATTCGGGCTGCCTCCGGGGAAAAACCATATAATGGTTGTTCCCCGGAGGCAGCCCCATATTTTGTAAAAAGTTCTTAAGAGAAAAGGAAGAATAAGCCTTTCTCTTAGGAACTTTTTTAATTTTACTAATTACCACTAGAATTAGGGGCTTAATAAGTTTCAGATTCAGAGTTGGAATCACCACCAGATCCAGAACCACTGCCAGAACCAGAACCATTGCTAGATCCAGAGTCACCGCCAGAACCAGAACCACTGCCAGAACCAGAACCATTGCTAGATCCAGAGTCACCGCCAGAACCAGAACCACTGCCAGAACCAGAACCATTGCCAGATCCAGAGTCACCGCCAGATCCAGAACCACTGCCAGAACCAGAGTCACCGCCAGAACCAGAACCACTGCCAGAACCAGAGTCACCGCCAGATCCAGAGTCACCGCCAGAACCAGAACCATTGCCAGAACCAGAGTCACCGCCAGAACCAGAACCACCGCCAGAGTTAGAGTCACCACCAGAGCCAGAACCACTGCCAGAGCCAGAGTCACCACCAGAACCAGAACCACTGCCAGAACCAGAACCACTGCCAGAACCAGAACCACTGCCAGAACCAGAACCATTGCCAGAGCCAGAGTCATCGCCAGAACCAGAACCACTACCAGAACCAGAATCACTACCAGAACCAGAACCACTACCAGATCCAGAACCACTACCAGAGCTAGAATCACCGCCAGAGTTAGAGCTACCACTAGAAGTAGAACCACTACCAGGTTTAGAATTAGGTTTACTTTGGGTTGAGCTATTTACATCATCATCATCATCATCATAACTATTATATTGTGAATCAGTATCAGTATCAAAATCAGTATCAGTATATTCATCTTCATAATCAGCACTATTAATATTTTCGATTTTTGGTACATCTTCAACTATAACTTCCTCATCTGGAATATATGCTTCAATTTCTTCATCCAATATAGGGGACTTTTCTTTAAGAGAAAGAGAATTGTTAGTAGCTGAATTTGCTTGGATAACATTAATTGCAAAAATTAAAATAATAGCAACTAACAAAAAAACAATATAAATGTTTTGAAACTTTTTCGACTTAAAATTCATAATTTGACTTCTCCTCGTATGATAAATAATTACTTTACATTAAATAATATTCTATAAATTGAAAAAAAATCCTTTAAAAATTTAAAAATGATTACTTGTTTTCATTATAAATAAACCTTTCTATGAAAATAAAGTAAAAAATGGTATAATTATATGGGAGAATGTAGTTTTGTGGAGGGAAAATTATGGGGATAAAAATAAATGGGAAAAAAAGAATAATAATTGGAGTAACCATAGGTATTGCTTTAACTATAATTGCCACACTTGGAATTGGTATAATTAAAGTAGTGAATGCTAATAAAATAACTACTTCAATAGAATTAGGAAAAAAATATCTAAAAGAACAAGAGTATGATAAAGCACAAGAAGAACTTTTAAAGGTAACACTAATAGAAAGTGATAATGAAGAAGCGTTAGATTTAATAGAATTAACAAAATGCTATATAGAATTAGAAAATCTATATCAAAACAAAGAATATATTTTAGCATCGGAATTAATTGCTAAAATTAAAGGAAATAAATATTTAGAATATATTGAGCAAAAAGTAAATGAATTTTCAAGTGTAGTTGAAGAAAAGATATCTATAATAAATGAAATAAATAATATAGATGGTCAGATTGATACATTAATAAGTGAGAATAAATATGAAGAAGCTATTAGTTTAATTAATAATTATTTAGGACAAGATATAACAGAAGAATATTTTAATAAATTAAACACTTTAATGAGTAAAGTTAATAATTCTAAAAGCTCTTATGAGGAAGAAGTAAAAAGAATAGCAGCAGAGGAAGAAGAGAAAAGGTTAGAAGAAGAAAGAAAAAAGCAAGAAGAACTTGCTAATCAACAAGAGATGAATAAGCAAGAAGAAAGTATTACTAATAGTGAAAGTGTAAATACAGGTTCTAATACAGTCAATAAAGAGATATATCAATTAGAGGCTGTGGATATGGCATTAGAAGTAGTTAGAAAGAATCACCCTGGATATGGGCCACATTATTTTGAGAGAGGACTTGTTAGTGAAGGAGAAATGAGATGGGCATTTATATTTCTTAAGCTTGAAGATCCAAATGCCACAAGTGTAGAAGATAGTAATATAATTGGAAAAGTTGGATATACGGTAAATGTTAAGACTGGTGAAGTAAAGCAAGAAGATTGGTTAGTAAATTAGAATTTGATTGGGGCTGCCTCCGGGGAAGATCCATTATATGGATCTTCCCCGGAGGCAGTCCCATATTTTGGTTAATCAATATTTCGCATTCCTAAGCAGAATTCTTGTATTATTAAATGAAAAAGTATATAATAAGTAAGTTAAGTGAGACTCCAAATTTTAATTTGGTTAGTCGAACTTACTCAGCGACTGAAAGGAGTCGAGTTTCCTTTAAATTAAGATTCTAAATTTTAATTTAGCAAATCGAAGTTACTCAACGACTGAAAGGTAGTTGAGTTACATTTAATAAAGAAGTAAATTTAATTTATATATAAATAATTTTTTAGGAGGACATAACATTGGCTGATTACATAAATGAGATAAAAAAGAGAAGAACCTTTGCAATTATTTCTCACCCTGATGCTGGTAAAACAACATTAACAGAAAAGTTCCTATTATACGGAGGAGCAATAAGACTTGCAGGTTCAGTAAAAGCAAGAAAAGCATCAACACATGCTGTTTCAGACTGGATGGAAATAGAAAAGCAAAGAGGTATTTCTGTTACTTCATCTGTTATGCAATTTAACTATGGAGGACACTGCATAAACATTCTAGATACTCCAGGACACCAAGACTTCTCAGAAGATACATATAGAACACTTATGGCTGCTGACTCTGCTGTAATGGTAGTTGACGCTGCTAAAGGGGTGGAAGATCAAACAAGAAAGCTATTCCATGTTTGTTCATTAAGAGAAATGCCAATATTCACATTCATCAATAAGATGGATAGAGAAGCTCAAGATCCATTTGGGTTATTAGAAGATATTGAAGCAGAACTTGGAATCAAAACATATCCAATGAATTGGCCAATAGGTTCTGGTAAAGACTTCAAAGGTGTTTATGATAGACAAAATCAAAGAATTATAGCATTTAACGGTGGAAATCATGGTTCTACAGAGGTTGAAGCTATTGAAGGTTCAGTTGATGATGAAAAGTTCAGAGAAATATTAGGTGAAGCACTACATGAAAAGTTAATGGAAGATATTGAACTTCTTGATATTGCTGGTGATGAACTTGATATGGAAAAGGTTAGACTAGGAGAATTAACTCCAGTATTCTTTGGATCAGCTTTAACAAACTTTGGTGTTGAGCCATTCCTAGAACATTTCTTACAAATGACTACATCACCACTTGCTAGAAACTCAAATATTGGAGAAATTGATCCATTTGATGATAAATTCTCTGCATTTGTATTTAAGATTCAAGCAAATATGAACAAAGCTCATAGAGATAGAATTGCTTTCATGAGAATTTGTTCAGGTAAGTTTACTAAAGGTGAAGAAGTATTCCACATGCAAGGTGGAAAGAAACTTAAGCTAGCTCAACCTCAACAATTCATGGCTGAAAACAGAGAAATTGTTGAAGAAGCATATGCAGGAGATATTATTGGGGTATTCGATCCAGGTATATTCTCAATAGGAGACACTTTATGTTCACCATCTAAAAAGTTTAGATTTGAGGGAATTCCAACATTTGCTCCTGAACATTTTGCAAGAGTTAGACCAGTTGACACTATGAAGAGAAAACAATTCGTTAAAGGTGTTACTCAAATAGCTCAAGAAGGTGCTATCCAAGTATTCAAAGAAAACCATGTTGGTATGGAAGAAATAATTGTAGGTGTTGTAGGGGTACTTCAATTTGAAGTTCTTGAATACAGACTTAAGAATGAATACAATGTTGATATCAAGATGGATAGACTTGCATTTAGATATGTAAGATGGATTGAAAGCTATGATGGAGATATTGAAAGATTAAACTTAACATCTGATGCTAAGAAAGTTAAAGACTTTAAAGATAGAGACTTAATAATATTCCAAAATGACTGGGGAATTAACTGGGCACTTGACCATAACAAAGGGTTAGTTCTTTCTGGTGTAGGTAAAGACGAAGAGTAATTAACTAAAATAATAGTTAACTAATAAAATAACATAAGAAAATTAAGACTTAATTATATAAGTTAAAATAAAAGGCATGTAGTAAAATTAAAGTTAATGTAATCTATTTATATAGTATTGTTGAAATAATAAAATTAATAGATATAGATAGGATATATTAAATTTATTACTACATGCTTTTTTATATTATGAAATAATTTATTTTTACTTAAATAAACAAATAAAACCATAATTATATTACAAAGCAATATAATATAATACAAAATAAGTAAAAACATGGTATAATAACTGTTGGAAAAAATTAATTTAATTGTATTATATATGTTTGGGAGGTTATTAATGTATAAACAAATCTTAGAAGAAGATATAATAAAAAAACAAACCAGGAAAATATTAAAATATATTTTTACCATTGGGGTAGTGGTAATGAGTATTTTTATAGTAAGGATATTTTGGGTTTATGACGATAAAGAATATATCAATTCTTCTGTAATATTTGTTAGACAAGTAAATGCTTTAATATCTGTTACTGCAATAGCTAGTTGTTTAATACTATACAAAAAAACAAAAGATTCTATAGTATTTACATTACTATTAGTGTATGTTGGACTTTCAATAGCATCTATTACAGGACAGCTTGACTATTACACATTTTTAGATAATGAATTTAGAGTTAGTAATTATTTAAGTATAACAACATCTTTTTTAAGAGCAATTTTACTTTTTACTGCAGTTAGACCAAATTCGAAATTACATAAGTTATTAAATAGATATAAAGCACAATCGTTTATATTTGTAGTTATTTACTCTATTATTAGTTGGGAAATAGAAAAGAGAAAATTTATAGGTGGGATTTTTAGTAGTGAAGCAATATTTGTTTCATATAATTTACTTATATCTACTGTATATGTAATAGTAGCATTAAAATTATTATTAATTGGTATAAAAGAAGCAAAAATTTTATTAGGCACTTTTAGTATAAGCTTATTTTTAATTGCTATTAAGGTTTTTTATATTATATATGGAGTGACATATAATTCAATAAATATGAAGTTAACATCATCTTTATTAACATATCTATCATTTATTATAGTTATTATTGGTTCTATAATAGAGTTATATTTACTATATAAAGAAGCTGATTATTTAAATAGGGAATTAAGAAAGTTTTATAATTTAGCTAACAATAATAAACACTCATATATATTTATTTGTGATAAAAATTATAATGTATCATTTATGAATGAAAAAATAAGAGAAGATTATGGTTATAAAATGGATAATGAGGAATTTAAAGAGCAATTATTAAAAATTAACCTGCCAGAAGAAATTAAAGAGATAATTAGTAAAGAACTTGTTGATAAATCAAATTGGAGAGGGATACTAAAAACTTTAAAGAAAGACTCAATTGTAGATTGTTCTATTCAGTTATTAAAATCTGAAGAAGAAGAAAGTCAAATATTAGTTAGCTATATTGATATGTCAGAAACTATTAAATTACAGTCAGAAATTGAAGCTCATAAAATTAATGATGTAAAAAGATCAGAATTTATATCAACACTTTCTCATGAATTAAAAACACCTTTAAATATTTTTTATTCAATAATACAGTTATTAGATAAAACTGAAGCTATTGGAATAAAAGAATTTAAAGAAGCTTATGATAAGTATAGCGCTTCATTAAAATTAAATAGTAAGAGAATGTTAAGACTTATAAATAATATAGTAGATTCAACAAGAATAGATACAGGGGATCTTAACGCAGAGTTTGGAAATTATGAAGTGGTTTCAATTGTTGAAGATATAGTAATGTCAATAGTACCATTTGCTCAATCAAAGAATATAAATGTAGAGTTTGATACAAATATTGAGGAACATTTTATAAAGTGTGATCCTGTTATGATTGAAAAAATAGTATTAAATTTAGTGTCAAATTCAATTAAATACACTGAGGGTGAAGGAATCATTAAAGTAGATTTAATGTTAAAAGATGATATATTAGAAATGCAGTTTAAAGATACAGGGATAGGAATTCCAAGTGAGTTAAAAGATAAAATATTCCATAGATTTTCAAGAGTTGATAGTTCATTAAAGAGAGCAAATGAAGGAAGTGGAATTGGTTTAAATATAGTTAAGTCTATGATAGAGGTTCATAATGGAAGTATATCAGTAGATAGTATATTAAATGAGGGTAGTACTTTTAAGGTTAAACTACCAAATGTATTAATAGAAGATTCACCAATGATAATTTATGAATTTAATAAGGCAAACACAGAGTTAGAATTATCAGATATATATAATTAATCAAAAATTTCCTTTTCCTACATAGAGGTTGTACTATATAATAATAGATAAATATAAACAAGAAAGGGGATAAAGGAATGATTGATATACACTCACATATAGTAGCTGGGATAGACGATGGTTCAAAAGATATAGAAATGACAATTAATATGCTAAAAAAAGCAGAAAAGTCAGGAACAACAGATATAGTTGCAACACCACATTTTATGCGAGGAAGATTTGAAGTTGAGTATAATGAAGTACTTAAAAAAGTGGAAGAATTAAAAGAAATATCAAGAGAAAATAATATAGATATTAATATATATGCAGGTCAAGAAGTTTATTATAGTAAAAACATATTAGAATATTATAATGATAAAATGATAGGAACAATTAATAACACAAAATATATGTTAATAGAACTTCCTATGTTAGAATTTAATATAGATGAAGTAATAAATACAATATATGAGCTACAAATAAGAGGAATTGTTCCAATAATAGCTCACCCAGAAAGATATAAACCATTTATTAAAAAGCCTTCAATGATTAATAGTCTTATAAAAGAAGGGATGTTATTTCAATTAAATGCAGGAAGTCTAACTGGTTCTTTTGGAAAAGAAGTTAAGAAAACTGCAACTAAATATTTAGAAAATAATATATATAGTTTTATTGGATCTGATGCCCATAGAGATAGAGGTAGAGATACTGATATTAAAGAAGCATTAGGTATTTTAGAAAGAAATCAAAGAAAAGCATTTATTAATAATGGAAGATTAATGCTTGAAAATGAAGATGTAAATTTTAGAGGAACTCTAGTTAAGGAAAAGAAGTTCTTAGGAATTTTCTAAAAAAGAATTACTTAATAAAGGTTCACTTTCCTTATATTAAGTAATTCTTTTTTGCTTTAATTTTCAATAACTTTTTGAAGTTTAGTTAGTAGGGAAATTAATTCACGTCTTTTCTTTGGATAATTTAAATTATTATTAATGCAGTATCTATATAAAGTAGTATTAGGAGTTAGGTAAGCGATTTTAATTAACTTATACTCATTAGGAGACAGGGTTTTAAGAAGGTTTTTTAATAAATCATTTATACTAGAATTAACAATATATTCTTCTAAATTGAAAGAATCACTAATTAAATCTTCAATTTCAATATCCTCATCTATGGGAATATTAAGACTAGATTCATCATTATATTTAATTTGATTACGAGCTAAGTTTCTAAAACAATTTTTAATAGAATTAATAATATAAGAATCAATAGACTTACTTCCTTTAGAAAGATCATATTTATTAATAGCCATAATAACAGAAATATTTCCAGTTTGAATTAAGTCATCTTTATCAAAGTTTTTTAACTTATATTTAAAAGCATACTTTTTTATAAGTGGTTGATATTTTTCAATGAAAAAAAGAATAGCATCTTTATTATTATTTTTGGCTTTACATAGATTGTGAAATAAAAAGTTAGAATCATAGGTTGTGGAAACCATTTTTTCTTTTGAGTTAGTATTTTTTTTAATTTCTAAATATAAAGACTTCAAAATAAGGCCTCCTTTTTAAAAAAAGATTTATCTAAAATAGAAAAATAAGAGTTAAATAAAATGAGGTGAACATATATTCTAGAACGCATGTTTATTATAACATATATTCAAAAAAATGGAATATGGAAACTCAAAAAAATATAATATTTTTTTATAAGTGAAAGAATAATAAAAAAATAGTAAAAAATATATAACAACTTTCGACAATAGAAATTAAATAATTAAAATATCAATAATGTAGATTAAATAAAAATTATAATATATTAAAAAATATTATTTAAAAAGGAAATTAAAATGTAGTTTTTTACAAAATAAAACAAACGATGAAAATGAAACGTTTACTTGACAGAAGATTTGTACAATAGTGACCTTTTACGTATTTTTTTTTTGTGATATAATAATTTTCGGATAAAATTAAGATAAATTTAAGAAGTTAAAAACATAGAAAAAATATGTAATTTATAGATGGAAATTTATATAGAAGTTAAAAGAAAAATTTTAATATTATTTTTTTATAAAATTTTTTATATACATCTAATAATTATTAAGAAAATAGCGTAAAATGGATTATAGGGGGATAAATGATAAATATTTTAGAGTATCTGAGCGAAATTAAGAAAAATTGTAGAAATATAGTTATAATAACCTTAAGCTTCGTTCTTATAGCAAGTATATATACAACCTTTTTTATGAAGCAAGATTATGAAGCTACAGTAAAAGTATTTATAGGAAAACAAAAATTCAAAAATACAATGGAAAGCTATAATAATGAAGAGGTTACTTTATATCAACGTTTAATTACTACATATTCAGAGGTTATTAAAAGTAAAAAGCTTATTAATAAATCAATTAATGAATCTAAAATAAACTCATTAAAAGAAGTAGAAGAAAAAATTGAATATGGATCAGTTATTGGAAATTTAACAGTAAATCCAATAACTAATACTCAAATAATTGAATTGAAATATACTAGTAAAAATCCACAACAAAGCTATAACCTAATTTATTCAATGACTGAAAATCTTATAGCATATTCAAAAGAGTTGTATCCAACAGTTAATATAAAAGTTTTGGAGCAAGTTAATGTAAGTAGTGGCAATTTAATTAGTAAAAAGATAATGGTTATGGGGATAGGGTTTATAGCTGGATTAATAGTTAGTATAGGGGGAGTAGTTATGATGATGTATTTTAATAATACATTTAAGAGTAAAGAAACTCTTGAAAAAGAATTAGGATTAATAGTTCTTGGAACTATTCCAGATATACAAGGAATTAATGTTTAATAGTTATAATAGGAAGTGCTATGCAATTCCTTAATAAATAAAACAAGAAGATTAAAAATATGTGATAAGTATAAATAGTAAAAGAGAAATTAGGTATATTAATAATTTACTGCTTTTAACTGAATAATTATCACTATTAAAAGGAGTGTTTAAATAATGAATGAAATGGAAGAACAAGTAATAAGTCTGTCGGAAATTTTTGAAGCTTTAAAGAAGCGTTGGATTATGATAGTTACAATTACAGTAGCAGCTACATTAATATCAGGGGTTTTAAGCTTTTTTGTAATTGATCCTGTATATGAGACAAGCACTAAACTATTTATAGGTAAAGAAGAAAGTGATGAAGCTGCATATAACACTAATGATATTCAAATGTATCAAAAATTATTACAGACATATGCACAAGCTATAAAAACAAAAGATTTAGTTGGAAGAGCAATTAATGAATTAGATTATGATTTAGAAGCAGCTAGTGTTGTTTCAGCATTAACAGTAACGCCAGTAACTGATACTCAAATTCTTCAAATTAAATATCAGAGTAAAGATCCAGAGGAAGCTGTAGATGTATTGAAAAATATAACTGCAGAATTTATTGTTACTTCAAAGGAGCTTGTTTCTAATGGTAATGTTAGAGTAATTGAAGAAGTGGAACTTCCAGAAAGTCCAGTAAGTCCTAATAAGACTATGAATATTGCTATAGCATTTTTATTAGGTCTTATGGTAAGTGTAGGATTAGTTTTCTTAATTGAATATTTAGATAACACTTATAAGAATAAAGAACAACTTGAAAAGGAATTAGATATACCAGTACTTGGAACAATTCCAGATGTTGATATGGTATAGGAGGTAAAAAGATGTTTGTAGTTGAAAAAAATCCAAAGTCAATAGCAGCAGAAGCTTATAGAAGCTTAAGAACTAATATTCAATATTCTTCTTTTGATAAAGAGTATAAAACTATTGTAGTAACTAGTGCAAACCCAGGAGAAGGGAAATCTACTACTTCAGGGAATTTAGCTTTAACTTTAGCAGAAGGTGAAGCAAGGGTACTTCTTGTAGATTGTGATATGAGAAAACCATCTGTACATAAAAATTTTAGAGTAACTAATACTTATGGTCTTTCTGATGTATTACTTCAAAAGCAAAAGGTTATGGATGTTGCACATAATTATAAGAAAAATTTATATATTATAACTGTTGGTAAAATACCACCAAATCCAGCTGAAATGCTAGCATCTAAGTCTATGACTTTATTCTTAGAAGAAATGAAAGAACATTTTGATTATATAGTTTTAGATGCACCTCCAGTACAAGCTGTTGCAGACCCACAAATTCTATCTACTAAGGTTGATGGAACTTTAGTTGTTGTTAGAGCGGGAGTTACTAAGAAAGATGATGTTCAAAATTCTATTGCTTCTTTAAAGAAGGTTAATGCAAATATTATTGGAACAGTACTTCATGCTGTTGATAATACCAGAAATAAATATTATTACTATTATGGAGATGAAAAATAAAATTTTTTAAATAGATTTAGAATTACTTTGTATTTTTGAAGTTTATAAATCATAACTATATAAATAGATTTTAAGTAAGTTTATGTAGTTTAAAAGGGGGGACGAAAATGGAGGAAAAACAGTTAGAGATTGAAAGTGAATCTTCTATGGAATTTAGCTTTTATGAGGTTGTTAAAAGGTTAATTGATGTTGTTTGTTCTTTTATAGGAGTAATAGTACTTAGTCCTTTATTTATTATTATTGCAATTATTATTAAGACTACTTCTAAAGGACCAGTATTTTTCTCTCAAAAGAGGGTTGGAAAAAATGGCAAAGAGTTTGATATGTATAAGTTCAGATCAATGGTAGTTAATGCTGAAGAGCTTAAGGAAAAGTTAGCGGCTCAAAATGAAATGTCTGGACCTATGTTTAAAATGAAGGATGATCCTAGAGTTACTAAGGTTGGTAAATTTATTAGGAAAACTTCTATTGATGAACTTCCTCAGCTTTGGAATGTGCTTAAGGGTGACATGAGCTTAGTTGGACCTAGGCCAAGCTTACCTAAGGAAGTTGCTCAATTTGAGGATTGGATGTATAGAAGATTAGAAGTTAAACCAGGTCTTACTTGTTACTGGCAGGTTAGTGGGAGAAATAATATTGATTTTGAGGATTGGATGAAGCTTGATATTAAGTATGTTGATGAGAGAAGCACCTGGATTGATATTAAGCTTATTTTTAAGACGGTAGGAGTGCTTTTTGGAGATAAAAATGCTCATTAATTAATGAAAAGTGTATTGAAAAATATAAAGCAATTGTAAAGACTAAGATAATTTATTATAAAACAATATTTTCTAAAGAATACCAGTGGAATTTGTAGTTGAAGATTTATTTAAATATATATTGAATAATAGATATATTATTCATATTTGTAAGAGAAAATGACATAATATTTTAGGAATCAAAAATATAAAAAAATAATAACAATTAAGAAAATATGAAGAAATAAAGACAATACGAGTTCCAATAATTATAGAAAAGAAATAGAATTGGAGCAACTGAGGAAAAGCTTGATAAATTTAAGTAGTTGGTAGTTTGAATTTAGTTTTTAAATATATTTCTAAATAAGCGAAAATAAAATAGTTAAGAGAGAGTATCCGATGATAAGTTTGTTTTTTGCTTTTTAATATTGAAGAAAAGTATGGAGCAATTATAAATGTATATACTATAGGAGTAAATTGAAAAATAATAACTAAATAGAAAAAATTGGGTTAAGATCTAATGTAGTATAGGATACTTTTTTAATGTTATTACCATAATAATATGAAATAAGTTATTAAATAAAGAGGGGAATTAATAATATGAAGGATACAAATCATATTAAAATATTACATATCGCTCAAGCAGCAGGTGGTGTTGAGCGATATTTGCAAATGTTATTAGATTCGATAGATACAAACAAATATCAGAATATTGTGATTTGTTCATCTGATTATGATAAAAATTATTTAAAAAAAAATAAAATTAAATATTATGAAATTAATTTAAAACGCTCAATAGGTATATCTGATTTTGTTGCAGCTATAGAAGTAAGAAAGTTAATAAAAAAAATTTCTCCAGATATCATCTATTGTCATTCTAGTAAAGGTGGGGCAATTGGTAGATTGGCTAATATAGGTCTTCATTATAAATGTATATATAATCCACATGGTTGGGCTTTTAATATGAATTGTAATAAAATAAAAAAAAGTTTATATTCCATTATAGAAAAAATATTAGCTAGTTTTTGTGATTCTATAGTTTGTATTTCAGGGGCAGAGAAAAAATCTGCTTTGGATAATAAAATTAGTCCTGAAGAAAAATTAATTGTTATAGAGAATGGAATTGATATAGACAAATATCAACTTGATACTATGATATATCGTAAAGAACTTAACATACCTGAAGATGCTTATGTAGTTGGGACAGTAGCTAGATTATCAGAGCAAAAAGCTCCAGATATTTTTATTAAAATGGCAGAAAAAGTTAAAGATAAAATTCCAAATGCCTTCTTTATTATGGTAGGTGATGGAGAGGAAAGAGAGAAGATAGAATCTTTTATTGAAAATAGTAATTTAAAAAATTCGGTTATTATTACGGGATGGATAAATAATCCATTTTCATATATGAAAATATTTGATGTAGGTTTGTTATTATCAAGATGGGAAGGTTTTGGACTTGTATTGGCCGAGTATATGTTAGCAAAAATACCCATTGTAGTTACAGAAATAGATGCAATACCATATATTATAGAGAATGAAAAGAATGGTTTACTGGTAAAAGTTGATGATATTCTTGAAGCTACTAAAGCGGTAATACGGCTTCATGATGATATTGATTTATGCAATAAGATGATAGTAAATGGTTTTAAAATAGTAAAGGAAAAATATGATATAAAGCGTGTCGCCAGCGAACATGAGGAATTAATAGAAAGAATACTTTTATAATGAGGAATAGTATTATGAACAAAATAGATAATAAAATTACAATTATAACCAGTGGATATTTTCCTGTTCCAGCAGCAATGGGAGGAGCTGTAGAAGCATTAGATGAAAATATTATGAAACAAAATGAGTTAAGTAATAAGTTAGATTTAACAATATTTAGTTGTTTCAATCATGATGCAAAAATTCAAGCAGAAAAATATAAGAATACAAGAGTTGAATTTATACAAATCCCACTTATTATTCAACAAGTCGATAAGTTATTATATTTATTTGCAAAAAATATTTTAAAAAAAGAGAAGAGTATGTCGTATAGATATATATTGCAAAGATTATACTATATAAGAAAGGTAGCAAAAAAAATAAATAAGGATGACTATGGAAAGTTAGTAATAGAAAATCATTCAACATTATTTATGATATTAAAAAAGTACAATAACTATAAAAAATATGAAGGAAGATATTATTATCACTTGCACAATGTAGTTGTAAATGATTATGGTTGTAAAAATATAATTGCAAACTGTAAATCTGTATTAGGAGTAAGTAATTATATTAATAGAACTTTAAAAGAGTTTTTAGGAAAAGAAGATAATAATAATTATTTTGTTTTAAAAAATAAAATTGACCAGAGAAAATTCAGAATTAATATTAAGCAAGAAAGAAAAGATGAGTTAAGAAGAAGATTTAATTTGGATTCATCAGATAAAATTGTGTTATTTACAGGAAGATTCACTCATGAAAAGGGGATTAAAGAACTGTTATTGGCCTTTAAAAAGATTAACCATGAAAATGTTAAATTATTAATAGTAGGTGGATATTATTTTGGAAGTGGAATGGTTAGTAAATTTGAAAGCGAAATGAGAGAATTAGCACTAAGTATGGAGGATAAAATTATTTTTACAGGATTCATAGAGTATAATATGATTCCAGAGTTATATGCATTGGCAGATATAGTTGTTATACCATCTATATGGGATGATCCAGCTCCACTTACAGTAGTGGAATCATTAACAGCTGGTAAGGCACTAATTACTACATACTCTGGTGGGATTCCAGAATACACCAATGAGAATAGTAGTATACTGCTAAAAAGGGATGAAAATTTAATTTCTTTATTATCAGAGAAGATAGATTATTTGCTAGATAATCCAGATGTAGTTGATAATATGGAGGAGGCAGTACTGGGGATGACAGAGAGTTGGAATTTAGAGAAGTTCTATACTGATTTTTGTGATTTACTAGAAGTTGGACAAGTAAGATAGAATGAATCAATATAATTTAGAGAAGTATTAGGAAAGGATAGAATTATGGATTTAATATCAGTTATAATACCGATGTATAATGCTTCAAAGTATATAGAGCGATGTCTTAAAAGTATAATTGAACAGACCTATAAAACATTAGAGATTATTGTGATTGATGATGGTTCTACAGATAATTCTACAGATATTATCAAAGAATTTTTGAAAATTGATAAGAGAATTAAAATTATACAAAAGAAAAATTCTGGTGTTTCTGATAGCAGAAATTTTGGTATAGATAATGCACAGGGAGAATGGATTTGTTTTGTAGATAGTGATGATTATATCGAAAAAGATTATATTGAAACCTTATATAATTATTCAATTAAGAATGAAGTCGATATTATCTACTCAGGTATAAGAATGATAAATGGGACTGAGGTTACATTAAAAACTAATAATTGTGGAAAGAAAATATTAGAAAAACATGATATAAAAGATTTAATGTGTTCATTAATAGATAATTGCACTTTAGAAGAGAGTAATATAGATTTACAAGTTTTGGGTTATCCATTTGCTAAATTATTAAAAAAATCAATAGTTAAAGATATAAGATTTGAAAGAGAAATTTCTATACGAGAAGATGCATTGTTTAATATGGATGTGTTAGATAATGCACATAGAATATTATTAGTAGAATATGCTGGATATAATTATATTATACATCCTAATTCAGCAATGGAAAAATTCCATAGTAACTATGATAAAGAAGTATTCATTTACTTAGAAAAGTGTAAGATTCGATGTGAAAGATATAATTTAGGAAATGAACCTTATAATATTGCTGTTTTATATGCATATATGATGTGGATTAAATTATTTTTAATGCATAAAAAGTCATACATAGATAAAATCAAGAAAATAGAAATATTAAAAAAATCTTTCAGTAATCAAGTTTGGTATGACGCATTTTATAATGTTAATGAGAATAAATTAAAATTTCAATATAAGTTATTACGAAAATTCTATATAAATAAATCTTATCGAGGAATTAAAATTCTCTATACTTTATCAAGATTAAGAAAATGAGGTAGTGACTATGAAATTTACAAATAATTTTAAGATTAGTAAAGATTCTGTTTTTATATTTTTGTGTATGCTGGCCTTTATAAGGCCAGAATTCTTATTAAGATTTTCATACATAAATAAGTTTTATGATATTTATAGAGTTTTAATATCTTTGATATTAGTTAGTAAACTAATATTTAGAGCACATTTTAGTAAATTCAATTTAATATGGATTGCATTTGAAACATGGATAGTATTGGTAACAATTATTAGAGGGGGGAGTGCACCTTATTCGATAAAAATGGCAGTTATTATAATTTCAATTGCTGCTATATTTGAAATTTACTCTAATAATCCAATGAAATTATATAAAAATATGTATTATGTTTTTGAAATTTTTATTTATATTAATTTTATTACTTTATTATTATTTCCTAATGGTATGTATAGTACAGGAGTTATAGGGGAAACAACAGAAAATTGGTTTTTGGGATTTAAAAATAAACATTTAATATATTTTCTTCCATCTACAGGAATTACTTTGATTTTGTGTAAGTTTGATAAAGTTAATTTTAGAAGAGTATTGTTGTTAATTATTACCATTATTAGTGCAATATATGTAAAATCAGGAACAGGTATTTTGTGTCTTGGTGTATTATTTATTATAGTTTTAATACCATTTATCAGAAAAAAATATAAAATATTTAATATGCGTACATATTTATTTGTGATAATTATAATGTTCTTTGCTATACCTATATTTAGATTACAATATTTATTTTCATATATAATTGTTGTTATACTAAAAAAAGATATAAATCTAACATATAGAACAGGTTTATGGGATAGAGCATTAAATGCAATATCGCAGCATCCTATAATGGGGTGGGGAGAACAGAGTTATGATGTAAAGCATCAATTGTATTCTTCTAATTCAATCATATCAGCACACAATCAAATATTAGAATATTTATATATTGGTGGTATAATATTGATAATATTATACTTGATAATAAATATTATGTTAGTAAAAAAAACAATGAGGTACTCTAGATTTGAAGTTACACAAATTGTTTCAGCATTATATTTGGCACTACAGATTGCATTAATTGTAGAAGTATATGTTGATCCTTCTATGTATATGATTTATTTTATGGTTTGGCATATAGATTCAATTTGTAAAAAAAACCAAAATGTAAATATAATGAACTTTCTAGAAGGGTAGGGAAAAAATGGGTAATAAAACTTTAACAGTAATAATTCCAATTTATAATTCAGAAAAATTTTTACCAGTAGTATTTAAGTGTATTGAAAAAAGAAATGAAGATATAGAGGTTATTCTTGTTAATGATGGTTCAACTGATTCAAGTGAAAAATTGTGTAATGAATTTATGAAAAATTCTAATAATGTGAAATATATATATCAGGAGAATGCAGGTGTAAGTGCGGCTAGGAATAGAGGACTTGAAAACGCAAAAAGCGATTGGATTGTTTTCTTGGATTCAGATGATTTCATGATTGAAAACTGGGATGATATACTAATGGAATCAATTCAAAAAAATAATTCTGCTGATGTTATTCTTTTAAGTAATAAAATTTCTGAACAAGAATATGATAGGTTTGAATGTGCAAAGGCTGCAATTGGTTCTAATGCTTTGAAGGAAGCAGGGAGCTCATTATGCTGGGTTTTTTCAAAAATATATTCAAGAAAATTTTTGATTAGTAATAATATATTTTTTAATACGGGAATGATTAATGGAGAGGATATGTTATTTAATTGTGAAGTCTTTATAAAAGCACACAAAATAGTAGGTGTAAATAAATCATATTATTGTTTTTTTAAAAATATGCAATCATCAACAAATAAGTTTAACTTGAAAATAGTTGACACAGAAGAATATTTCCATAAAATTTTTTGGGAATTATTATGTAATAATAATTTAAACGAAAATAAAGATTGGGTTTATATTTATAAAAAGTCATTATTAACTGGATTATATTCAATCATGTATAGAGTTGCATTAGCAGAAGGGAAAATAATTAAAGATCCTATACTATATTTTAAAGAAAAGAATGAATATAAATTGGTATTAAAAGATTTAAAAAGTTATATGCAGGATTTATCAAGTATACAAAGAATTGTATTAGGATGTTTAAAAAGTGAAATGATAGTTTTACCAATATTTATAATGAAAATTTTTTGTAGAGTAAAGGCTGTCTATTATATAAAAAATAAAAATGGAATAAGAGTAAAGATTTAGGTGAAGGAGAAATAAAATGAAAATTGGAATAATAACTTTTCACAATTCGTATAATTGTGGTTCTATGTTAGAATCGTATGCAATACAAACAGCTGTACATAAATTAGGGTATCAGGCGGAAATAGTTGATTTTTCTTCTGAAGGACAAAAAGAACTTTATGCTACTAGATTTAAGAACGATTCAATAAAAAATATTATAAAAAATATACTTACTATGCCGGTAATAAATAAGATTGAACGTAATAATCAAAAATATGAAGAGTTTAAGAAAAAAAATTTCGTTTTAAGTAAAGAATATACAAAAGGGTCTGAAATATCTGAAGAGGGATATAAAGCGGTAATTGCAGGTAGTGATCAAATTTGGAATATTACAATAAAAGATTATGATGATGCATATTTTTTACCATGGGTTAAAGAGGCAAAGAAAATAGCATATACGCCAAGTTTTGGTGCAAAAAAAATATCTGATTATACAGATGATAAAGAAAAATATTGTAATTATTTAAAGGGGTTTGACTGTCTATCTATTAGAGAAAATAATGGACAAAAGTGGATTAAGGAAATGATTGGAATTGATGTTCCAGTGCTTTTAGATCCAACATTATTATTAACTGCAGAGGATTATAAAAAAATCGAGGATAATTCTCTTCAAGATAAGGATAAATATATATTTTTTTATTCTCCATCATTTGATAGGGAAATGTGTAAATTTGTTAAAAAAATAGCGGATAAATATAATTTGAAAGTAATTACTTGGAGTACAAAATCATATTACTTTAAGCTTATTAAAAGTTTTGGATTTATTTTACCAGAATATGAAAGTCCTTCTATATATTTAAATTTAATTAAAAATGCAGAACTTGTATTAACAACATCTTATCATGGAACTATTTTTTCAACGATATACCGAAAAAAGTTTATTACAATTAAAAATGGTGAAATGTATGGAAATGATGATAGAGTAATAACATTACTAAAACAGTTAAATATGGAGAATAGGCTTATTCCATATGATTTTGATGATAATTTCAACTATCTAGGAGATGTTGATTATACTGATTACGAAAAAAATATTCATATTTTAAAAAAGAAATCTATTGATTATCTTAGAGAAAGTTTGAGGAATATTGAATAAAATGAAAAGTACAAATAAAAACTTTATATATAATGTAATTTATCAGGTATTTACTTTTATAATTCCATTAGTTTCAACTCCATATATTTCTAGGGTTTTAGGTGTAGATAATATTGGAATATATTCATATACATATTCTTTAGTATATTATTTTATGCTTGCATCAATGTTAGGTATAAATAATTATGGTGCTCGAGAGATAGCGAAATGTAGTTCTGATAGAAAGAAATTATCACAAAAGTTTTTTTCTATTTACTTTTTGCAATTAATTTGTAATATTCTAATGATTATAATATTTTATAATTTTATAATATTTTATAATTATGATCATAAAGGAATTTTGGTAATTCAATCTATATTTTTAATATCTAGTGCATTTGATATTAATTGGTTCTTTTTTGGGATGGAAGAGTTTAAAATTACAATATCAAGAAATGTTATAATAAAGATATTATCGTTAGTATTAATTTTTGCTTTAGTTAAAAGCAGCAATGACTTATGGTTATATACTTTAATTATGAGCATTAGCACATTGATTAGTCAAGTATATTTATGGATATTTATTAGAAAAAGAGTTTCCTTTTGCAAGGTGTCTTTAAAAGAAATATTTTCTCACTTACCTCAGTGTTTAATGCTTTTTATACCAGTAATATCATATAGTGTATATAGAGTTATGGATAAAACTATGATAGGTTTTTTTGCCAATACAACAGAGCTTGGATATTATGAGAGTGCAGAAAAAATTATTAATATACCTATTAGTTTTGTTAGTGCATTAGGAACTGTGATGATGCCCCATATAGCAAAATCTAGTGATAAAGAATTAGATAATAAATTTTCATCAACATTCTATTTATGTTATTTTTTTATAATACCTATGGTATTGGGGTTATTTGTGATTTCTAAAGATTTTACAATAATGTTTTTTGGAGAAGAATTTTTAAAAACAGCAAATATAATAATACTTTTATTACCAACAATAGTGTTTGGATCGATGACAAATATTATAAGAAGTAATTATTTAATACCTAAATCAAAAAATAAAATATATGTTATGTCAACAGTGATTGGAGCAATAATTAATTTGATGTTTAATATTATTCTTATAAAAAATTATGGAGCATATGGAGCTTGTATTGGAACGATTGCTGCAGAATTTTCAGTTTTGTTGTATCAAGTTATATATACTAAAAAACAAATTAACTATTTAAGAAATTTAAAAAAAATAATTCCAATAATATTAAAATCATTTATTATTATGATTTATTTGATTGTAATAGGTAGCTTAATAGAAAATATTTATGTGAAAATAATAGTACAAGTATTTAATGCAATAGTTATTTATTTTATTATTAACTATAAATATATCTTAAATGACTTTTTAGGTATAAACAAAAAAAATAAATAAGAATGTATTTATTTAAATTGTTAGAGATTATTTAAATATTTTTCTGTTTGAATTTGAATTAATGACTAAAGTAATTAATTTAGAAAAATTAGTATTGAAGATTATACCTAATTAGTAATGTATAAATATTTTATCAATAATAAGAATTAAATTATTAATTATGATAAAAATTATCTACTATACTAATATAAATAATAATCACAATAATTATTAAATTAAAAGGTAAAAGTACAATTAGAGAAATGTTGTTTTTAAGAATAACTATCAATTTGGTAAGCAAAGAAAATTCGAATATATATGTTCCAATAATTTAATACACCAATATTAACATTTAGGATTAATTCTAAGATGTTTTTTGAATTTCCAGTAATCCTTTTTTAATTGTAGCAAGTTTAGGTATTGGAAATTAACTTAAAACTAACTACAAAAAACATTATACTAGGAGAAATAAAATGAAAATTGGAATAATAACTTTTCACAATTCGTATAATTGTGGTTCTATGTTAGAATCGTATGCAATACAAACAGCTGTACATAAATTAGGGTATCAGGCGGAAATAGTTGATTTTTCTTCTGAAGGACAAAAAGAACTTTATGCTACTAGATTTAAGAACGATTCAATAAAAAATATTATAAAAAATATACTTACTATGCCGGTAATAAATAAGATTGAACGTAATAATCAAAAATATGAAGAGTTTAAGAAAAAAAATTTCGTTTTAAGTAAAGAATATACAAAAGGGTCTGAAATATCTGAAGAGGGATATAAAGCGGTAATTGCAGGTAGTGATCAAATTTGGAATATTACAATAAAAGATTATGATGATGCATATTTTTTACCATGGGTTAAAGAGGCAAAGAAAATAGCATATACGCCAAGTTTTGGTGCAAAAAAAATATCTGATTATACAGATGATAAAGAAAAATATTGTAATTATTTAAAGGGGTTTGACTGTCTATCTATTAGAGAAAATAATGGACAAAAGTGGATTAAGGAAATGATTGGAATTGATGTTCCAGTGCTTTTAGATCCAACATTATTATTAACTGCAGAGGATTATAAAAAAATCGAGGATAATTCTCTTCAAGATAAGGATAAATATATATTTTTTTATTCTCCATCATTTGATAGGGAAATGTGTAAATTTGTTAAAAAAATAGCGGATAAATATAATTTGAAAGTAATTACTTGGAGTACAAAATCATATTACTTTAAGCTTATTAAAAGTTTTGGATTTATTTTACCAGAATATGAAAGTCCTTCTATATATTTAAATTTAATTAAAAATGCAGAACTTGTATTAACAACATCTTATCATGGAACTATTTTTTCAACGATATACCGAAAAAAGTTTATTACAATTAAAAATGGTGAAATGTATGGAAATGATGATAGAGTAATAACATTACTAAAACAGTTAAATATGGAGAATAGGCTTATTCCATATGATTTTGATGATAATTTCAACTATCTAGGAGATGTTGATTATACTGATTACGAAAAAAATATTCATATTTTAAAAAAGAAATCTATTGATTATCTTAGAGAAAGTTTGAGGAATATTGAATAAAATGAAAAGTACAAATAAAAACTTTATATATAATGTAATTTATCAGGTATTTACTTTTATAATTCCATTAGTTTCAACTCCATATATTTCTAGGGTTTTAGGTGTAGATAATATTGGAATATATTCATATACATATTCTTTAGAAATAAGAGGATAGTTTCATTATTTTCGATGAATATCTAAAGTAGTAAAATTTTTTAGCGATAATTTGTAAAAACATAAAAAATATATATTTTTACAGTACCTTTAAGAAATTAGATATGGAAATATAATTGAATAAATAATATAAAATTTAATTAAAAAGGGTAAAAAAATATGGAAAAGAAAATAAGAAAAGCAATAATACCAGCAGCAGGTCTGGGAACAAGATTCTTACCTGCAACAAAAGCACAACCAAAGGAAATGTTACCAATAGTTGATAAGCCAACTTTACAATACATAATAGAAGAGTGTGTTGCATCAGGTATAGAAGAGATTCTTATAATAACAGGAAGAAATAAAAAGAGTATAGAAGACCATTTTGATAGAAGTGTTGAGCTAGAAATAGAGCTTGAAAAAGCAGGAAAAAAACAAATGCTTGAAATGGTTAGAGAAATATCAGATATGGTTAACGTTCATTTCATAAGACAAAAACAACCAAGAGGATTAGGACATGCTATCCTTTGTGCAAAGACTTTCGTTGGAGATGAACCTTTTGCAGTACTTCTTGGTGATGATGTTGTTTATAATGATCAAAAACCATGTTTAAAGCAACTTATTGATTGCTATGGTGAGTATAAAACTTCAGTTTTAGGAGTACAAACAGTAGCACCACAAGATGTTAATAAGTATGGTATAGTTGGTGGATTACATATTGAAGATAGAGTATACAAGGTTAAAGACCTAGTAGAAAAACCATCAGTAGAAGAATCACCATCTAATGTTGCAATATTAGGTAGATATATAATTACACCAAAAATATTTGAAATATTAGAAAATACTAAACCTGGTAAAGGAAATGAAATTCAACTTACAGATGCATTACTTAAGCTTATTGAACATGAAGCAATGTATGCATATGATTTTGAAGGAAGAAGATATGATGTAGGGGATAAGCTTGGCTTCCTTCAAGCTACAGTTGAATATGCTCTTAGAAAAGAAGAGTTAAGAGAGGGATTTATTGAATATTTAACAGGGATTTTAAAATAAAAATATTTAAGTCATTATAATAAGTCATACTTTTGTATGGCTTATTTCTTTAGTGTATAATATATTTATTAGTATAAGCTAAGAATTTAAAGGGGGTAAAATAAATGCAAAACTCAAACATAGAAAAATTAGTTATAGATTATTTAGAAAACAATGTAGTAGAAAGTATAAAAGAAGAATTTCTAAATGCAGCAATACACTTTATTATTAATGAAGAGATATGTAGTAAAGAAGACATCCTAAGAATTAAATATAGGTTTAAAAAAATTAAATCTAATGAAGTTATTGATTATATAAAATTGAGTGTAACTTATGGATATATTCTTTATAGAGCATTAGTATTTAACTTAGTTGATGAAAATAGCAAATCTAGTTGTTGTGAAGCTTTTCTTAATATAAGTAATGAAATTACTAAGTTTATAACTATGGAAATTGATGAAGAGGATTTATATAGAAATATAAAATTAGCAATAAGCAGTTTATATATTGGTGATGATTGTAATAATAAGGTTTTAGAAAAGTTTAGGGGATGTAGTATAGTATTTTAAGTGTTAATAATAATTTTATAAAAAAATAATTATGTGATTAACTATTCATAAAAGTACTGTAGGAGGGCTATTTGTGAAGAAGATATTTATAATATTTTGTATATTTTGGATGGGATTTATTGCTTATAACACAAGTCAAACAGGAGAGTCATCCAATAATACAAGTGTTTTTATAACAGAAGGGATAATTAATAAAACTCAATCTGTTATTAATAATAACGTTAATAATAGTGATAATTCAATTATAACTAGAAATGATGATGAGTTTATCAAAAAGCTTAATAAATATATTAGAAAATTTGCACATGGGTTTGAGTTTTTAGTATTAGCTTTAATAGTATTTTTAACTTTAAAATCTTTTAATATAAAAAGTAGGGAATGTATAATTTATACATTATTTATTGTGCTTTTATATGCTGTTATAGATGAGTATAGACAATTATACATACCTGGAAGAAATAGTAGTGTTAGAGATATAGTTATAGATTTTATTGGTGGAATTGTTGGAGTGATAATTTTACAATTTATCATTAGTTTTAAAAAAATAATTTATAAGATTAACATGACTAATATATCAAATTGTAAAATAAATTAAATGAATGTAAATAAATTTACAAAACCAGTTGAAATAAGTAAGTAGCTTTAGAAAATAGTCAAAAAAATGAAGTAAAATTCTTGAATAAATCATATTTAATATGGTAAAATATAGTTAAATAATAAATAAGTGTAAAAACTTATATTAATTATTTTAATAAATATTATTTATTTTATAAAAAAATAAAAAGAGCAAAAGTAGCGGGAACTACATTTACTCTAAAATGTTATTGAATACCAAAAGTATACAATTAACCATAATAATTACATTGTAGTACATTTTGTAAACATCTTCAATAACTTTTCTAAATACAATTAGGAGGTTAAAAATAATAAGCATAGAAATATTTTATTTTTTAATTAAGAATAAATAGTATTTTACTTTATTATAGAGTTTTGAAAGGATTTTTTAATAGAGATATATTATTAGATTCTTTTAAAAACGTTAATGGATGTTGATTGTAAGATAATAGGGGGTATTATTGATATGGGAAATAATAATGGCTACAATAATGTGGACAAGTACAGTAAATATATTAAGATTTTTAATTCATTATTTATTAAAAGTGATGATGAAGGAAATGATATTAATAATGAAGAGGAATATACTGAAAGCGAGTTATTTGAAATTTATGAAAAAAAGTTTATGGAAGAGTTCCTTACTACTGCATTTCAACTTGGAGTAAATGCAATGAGAAATAGTAATTTTATTAATGAAATTAATAATAAGCATTCTTATAGTAATGTTAAGAATGAACAAGTAGTAACAAAAATTGATTTTATGGATTATCAACAAAACAAATGTAAAGGTTTAAATAAAGGGGATAAGTGTTATAAAAAATGTAGTAATTGTATTTTAAATAATAAGAAACCAGTAATTAATATGAAGAAAGTTGATAATATATGGACTTATAATAATATTGAAGTGGATTTTATAAATTTTACTGCAAAAGTAAATGGAGAATATGTAAAGTTGGGAATGATGCCAATTAAGATATTAAAGCTTTTGTTAGAATATGAAGGACAGGTTTTGAGTAGAAGTCAGATTTTAGATAATATATGGGGAACTGGTATATCATTATGTGATAGAACTATAGATGTTCATATTAGTAATTTGAAGAAAACTTTAATGTTAAGTGGGTATATTAAAAGCATTAGATCCATAGGATATAAAATTAATTAATTTATAGTATTTTTTTAACTCAGAGGTGAAATAATTTCATTTCTGAGTTTTTTGTATGGAAATATATCTATTTTACAATTTTAATAAAAAAACTTTCTTCAATTTATATTCCTTTAATATTTCAGGAGTAAACTTTAATTATTAAATGGAAGTGGGGGTATGAATCATGAAAAATATTAAGAATATTATTAATCAAAGAGAGGAACTTATAAAGTCTTTAGCTATTTTAAAAGTAAAAAAGTATCTTTCAATTATTGATGAAAAAGAGTTTACAGAAGAGGTAGTAGATATTTATTCTAATGAATATTATTGTGGGGTTATAGAAAATCTTTCACATATTTCTTTTAATGAAGTTGTTCGAAGAATTGAGGAAATAAAAGAGAGTGATGTGGAGCTTAAGGTTTTGTTTAATGAAAAAGTGATGATTCAGCTTAAGGGATATTTTACTACTAAAGTTTGTGATGTAATTTTATTAACTAAAAATAGTATTGAAGTAATTAAAATAATATCTAGGGAAGAGGATGTTATTAATATTTATGAGTCACCAGAAATGAAGATAATTGGACTTGGAGTTATAGATAAGTTCTTGACTCAGACAAGTAGTGAAGTAATTAATTTAACAGTAATTCAACCTAATATATTATTAGTATCAATATTTCAAGTAGGAGTGGAAGCTCTTTTACATCAGTGTGAATATACATTAATTTAGTAAAACTATATCCTGGGGATGTTGGAAAAAATAACATCTCTAGGGTATATAGAAAGGTGGGTTTAAGTTATGGGGAAGCATTTAGATATATTACATAAGCTTGTACTAGATAAGGAAATTAACAGAAGAGAAAGAGATATGCTTATTGCATTAAAGTCATTTGATTTTGAAGATAGTAATGTTATTTCTATAGGATTGAAGTCTTTATTGGATTATTTTTGTATTAAGAATAAGGAATGTATTTATAGTATATTAAGGAAATTGCAAGCTAAGAATTATATAAGAATTGAAAAGAAATGTGGAAAGAAAAATGTATATGTGATAATAAAGGATTATTTGTCGGGTAAGGATGTTGAAGATAATGGATACAATCATGTATCTAGTAATGCACAAAGTGGTTACACTGATGTATCTATAAGAGAAAAAGGTAGATATGCTGATGTACCTAGTAATGTACAAGGTAGATACACTGATGAAACTAGTGGAACAAGTGGACATGCTGATGTATCTAGTTGTGAGAAAGATAGATACAAGGATATACCTAGTACTGGATACGCTGATGTAACTGGTAATGGAGAAGGTGGTTACACTGAGGTATCTAGTCATGAAGAAAGTAGATACATTGATGAAACTAGTGATGTAAGTAGACATGCTGATGTATCTAGTTGTGATGAAGGTAGATACAAGGATGTACCTAGTACTAGATATGCTGATGTATCTAGTGATGACCAAGGGGGATACGATAATGTATCTACTCCACGTAATAATATATATATAAATAATAATAATAATAAAATATTTATAAATAATAAAATATATATAAATATAATTAATCATTGGAATAGTAAGAAAATAGGTAAATCTGTTAGTTTAAATATTAAAGTTATAGACAGTATAAATAAAGCTATGTCGAAATATAGTTTTGCTGAAATTAAAAAAGCAATTGATAATTATGCCAAGGTTTATATCAGTGATTATTTTTATGATTTTCAGTGGCATTTATCATACTTTTTAACTAGAAATAATGCCATAGGAAAGTTTGTTGATGATGGAGAGATATGGCTTAGATACAAGAAAAAATATTATACTCTTAGGGATGAATATGAGGAGTGGGGAATAAACACAGAGGATTATATAAATAGCATATAAGATTATAAGGGGTGAGTATTATGTTAGAGAGTGGTCAAGTACAATTAGAGCAAGAAATATTAAGTTCAATTCTTAAAAATAGTGAGCTTATAATAACAGCAAAGGAAGTTATAAAGCCGTATATGTTTTTGTATGAGCCTCATGTAAATATTTATTTAGGCATTATGGAAATGGTTAATAAAAAAATGTCTATTGATTTGGTTAACTTTTTAGAATATCAAAGAGAAAATATTACTTCTATGGATGGGGTTTCTTATGTTACAGAAATATATACTTGTAATCCAAGTGATCATGGCTTTAATACAAAGCTGGAGTTACTTATTAGGGGCTATAAAAAGCATCTGTATGTTGAAATGTGTAAGAATATTTCAAGAGGTATGTCTGTTGAGGAAATTGAAGCTGAGGTTGAAAATACTAAGATTAATATTCATAAGTGCCAAATTAAGAAGGAGTTAGATATAACACAAGAATATGATGAGTATTTAAAGTGGCTTTATAATGAGAATAGGGATCAAGGAATAAAAAGTGGATTTTATTATATTGATAAATATTTAGGGAATTTTCAAAAGGGAAGGCTTATTACTGTTTTTGCTAGAAGTGGTGTTGGAAAAAGTACATTTTCTATTCAGGCAGCAGCTAATATGGTTTTTAGTGGAGCTAAGGTTTTTTATGGTAGTGCAGAAATGAGTACTAATCAAATATTTAATAAGATGGCAGCAAGTGCATTATCACTATCTAGTAATTCTATTGATGAGGATAGTATTTTGGTTGAGCAAAAGGATAGTATATCTAAGCTTATGGCTAAGTTAATGAGTAGTAGTTTTTATGTTTCTACTGAAACTGATCTTGATAAGTTTATTCATGAGATAAAAGTGTATAAGCTTCAAAATAATTTAGATGTTGTTTTTGTTGATTATATTAATAAGTATGTTGATTTTGGTGAAAAGGATATTATGACAAATAAGCTTGGGAAGATTAGTGGGAAGCTTAAGACTTTAGCTATGAATGAGGGTATATGTGTAGTTTTAGTGGCTCAGGCTAATAGGGTGGTTGATAGGAGAACTGGTGATATTGCTGTTGAAAAGATTGATTCTAGTGATATTCAAGATAGTGCTAGGATTGAACAGGATAGTGATCAGGTTATTGCTCTTTATAGGAATATTAAGCTTGATGATAGGCAGTATAGGGACATGCTATTTAAGCAGGGGAAGCTTAATTATAATTCTAAGGAAGCGGATAGGAATCCTGAATGTATGAATGCTGTTATTATTAAGAATAGGCATGGGCAGCGTGGGACTTGTGCATTGAGGTGGAATGGGAGGTATTCACGAGTTAGTGATTTATTATAATATATAAGAATCAAAACTGCGTAGATAATGAAGCTGAGCAGTTTTTGTTTGTAAAGTAAAATTTGTAGTATATAATAAAAATATGTAATGATATATGTAAAAAGGGAGTGAATATCAGCAGTGTTAATAATTGAGAATTTAAGAATAAAAGATGATATGTCTAATTCAGAAAAATGCATAGCTGATTTTATTTTAGAAATAGGAATAAAAATAGATAAATATTCAACAAGAAACTTAGCAGAATCTACGTATACTTCACCTGCAACAGTAATAAGATTTTGCAAAAAATTAGGGTTTAGTGGATTTGATGAATTTAAAGAAAGTTTTATTAAAGAGATAAATTACTTAAATCAACAATCGGGAAAGATAGATGTCAATTTCCCATTTTCAAAAGATGATACATTAATGAAAGCAGCAAATAATATTTCACATTTATATATGGATACTATTCAAGATACAATGAGTTTAGTAGATTATGATTCTTTACAGAAAGCTATTACTATAATAAAGTACAGTGATTGTATTTCAATATTTTCTGCTGGTACTTTATTAAATCAAGCAGAATCTTTTAAAGAAAAGATGATGAAAATAGGTAAGCGTGTATCTATTTCGAATAATTTAAACTATCAATTATATGAAGTAGAATGTTTAACTTCCAGAGATATAGCTATAATAATTTCATACTCTGGAGAAACAGAGAAAATAATTGAAATAGCAAGGGAGTGTAAAAAAAGATCTATACAGATTATTACAATTACATCTTTTGGAGAAAATACTTTATCTCAATATGCATCATGTAAGTTAGTCTTATCAACGAAGGAGAGCTTATTTCAAAACTTAGGTGATTTTAGCACACATATATCTTTAAATTTAATTTTAGATATTTTATATTCATCTTATTTTTTATTAAATTATGATGAAAATTATAATAAGAAGTTAGAAAAAACAAAAAAATTAGAGTATAAAAGATATTCAAAAAATACATTATTAATGAATAGAGATGTAGAATGAAACAGTGTTTTATAAAAAACTATTATTTAAAGCGTTTTCATAAAACACTGTAACCATCAGTTTCATATGCCTTTTTTTAGAATCTCCTGCGATATATACTAAGTGTATCCAGGAGATTTTTTTATAAGGGAGGATATTTATTTTGAATATGAAAAAAGATTTTTTATGGGGAGGAGCAACAGCTGCAAACCAATATGAAGGTGCTTATCTTGAAGGAGGTAAGGGATTAAGTATAGCCGATGTAGAGATGGGTTCTAGACATGGAGTTCCTAGAGAAGTACATGATTATGTTAAAGAGGGAAAATATTATCCAAGTCATGAAGCTGTTGATTTTTATCATAGATACAGTGAAGATATAGAATTATTTTCAGAAATAGGTTTTAATTGTTTTAGAATGTCAATTAATTGGCCAAGGATTTTTCCAAATGGTGATGATACTGAACCTAACGAAGAAGGATTAAAGTTTTATGATAAAGTTTTTGATGAACTTTTAAGTAAAGGAATACAACCAGTTGTTACTTTATCGCATTATGAAACACCATTGAATTTAGTACAAAAGTATGGTTCGTGGAGAAATAGAAAGCTTATAGGATTTTTTGAACGTTTTTGTGAAGTTGTTTTTGATAGATATAAAGATAAGGTTAAATACTGGATGACTTTTAATGAAATTAATGAAACGATGAATCAAAAAGAGCCATATCATCAAGCTGGTATTTTATATAAAGAAGGAGAAAATCATAATGAGATTAAGGTTATAGCAAGCCATAATATGTTTTTAGCTAGTGCAAGAGCAGTTGTAATTGGACATAAAATTAATCCTGATTTTAAGATTGGTTGTATGTTACAGTATCCTACAACTTATCCTAAAACATGTAATCCAAATGATGTATTAGCTCAAAGATTTCATATGATGCCTAATTATTATTATACAGATGTAATGTGTAAAGGATATTATACAGCTTTATGTAAAGCTCAACTTAAAAGATTGAATGTCTCTTTAGAAATGGAAGATGGAGATGCAGAAATTCTTAAGGAAGGTAAAGTTGATTATATAGCTTTTAGTTATTATTTCTCTTCTATTGCATCTAGTGAAGATGGTAATAACATAGTAGTCGATAGGTCAAATACTTATTTAGAAAGAAATGATTGGGACTGGCCTATAGATCCAACTGGATTAAGAATTGCTTTAAATGAGTTATATGATAGATATGAATTGCCATTATTTATTGTTGAAAATGGATTAGGTGCTATTGATAAAGTAGAAGAAGACGGAAGTATAAAGGATACTTATAGAATTGACTTTTTATCAAGACATATTGATGAAATGAAAAAAGCAATTGAGTTAGATTTCGTTGATGTTATTGGATATACATGCTGGGGACCTATTGATATAGTATCAGTTGGAACTGGTGAAATGAGAAAGAGATATGGATTTATTTATGTTGATAAAGATGATGAAGGCAATGGAACTTTAAAGAGATTGAAGAAAGATTCTTTTAAGTGGTATAAAAAAGTGATTGCTACTAATGGAGAAGATACATCCTACTAGGAAAAATTTAATTATCAGGTATAAATAGATTTAATAACGGGGGGATAAGAATGAATGTTAAAGCTGTTGCAGAACAGGTTCTAAAGGAAATTGGTGGTTTAGATAATATAAAGCATCTTACACACTGTGTTACAAGATTAAGATTTACATTAAATTCAATAGAAAATGTAAATGAGGAAAATATCAAGAATATTACTGGAGTTTTAGGAGTTGTAAACAAAGGTGGACAATATCAGGTTGTTATTGGATCTGAAGTAGCTAGAGTTTATTCTGAAATAATGAAGCTTGGAAATTTTGAAAGTAAAAAAACTCAAAGTAAAGAAGATGAGAAAAATGAAGATAAAAAAGGAAGGCTTAATACATTATTAGACACTATTGCAGGGATATTTGCACCTATAATGCCTATTATAGCTGGAGCAGGGATGATAAAGGCCCTGCTTTCAATCCTTACTTTATTTAATCTTATAGATAAATCAGGTAATGTTTATTATTTTTTAAATTTTATAGCTGATTCATCATATTACTTTTTACCAATATTTTTAGCTGCTACTGCTGCAAAGAAATTTAATTGTAATATGCATATGGCTATGTTGATGGGTGCTATATTGTTACATCCTAATTTTATAGCTTTAAAAGAAACAGGTGATTTTGTTAAGGTTTTAGGTATACCAATTAAGATGGTAACTTATTCATCATCAGTTATTCCAATAATTTTAATTGTTTTTGTATTATCATATATTGAGAAGTTTGTTGAGAAAATTACTCCATCAATGATTAAGTTTATAGCTAAACCATTACTTACAATATTAATAATGGTTCCTATTTCAATGGTAGCCTTAGGACCTTTAGGTGGGTTTATAGGCGATGCTCTTGTAAACGTATTGTTATCTATAGAAAGTATAGCACCTTGGATATTACCAACAGTAATTGGAGCATTTATGCCGTTCTTAGTTATGACAGGAATGCATTATAGCCTATTGCCGGCATATGTAAATTCACTTTCTACTTTAGGTTATGAATCAATTATTGGACCAGGTAATCTTCCATCTAATATTGCTCAAGGGGCAGCTGCATTATGTGTTGCCGTAAAGACAAAGGATAAGGATTTAAAACAATTATCTATTTCTACTGGTGTAACAGCATTATTAGGAGTTACTGAACCAGCATTATTTGGTGTTAACTTAAGGCTGAAAAAACCTCTAATTGCAACAACAATTGGTGGTGGATTAGGTGGACTATATGCTGGACTTACAGGTGTATTAAGATTTGGAGGCGGAGGAGCAGGTCTTGCTGCCATTGGTCTTTACGTAGGTGAAGACCCTATGAATGTTATTAATGCATTAATTTCTGCTGCAATTACTTTTGTTGTCACTTTTGCAATACTATGGTATATAGGTTTTGAAGATGTTGTAGATGAAGATGAATCTGGTAACAAAAATAATGAAAAAGTAAATGAGTCAATTTATAGTCCAATAAAAGGTGAACTTATTAAATTAGAAGAAGTAAATGATCCAGTATTTTCAGGTGGAATGATGGGGAAAGGAATGGCTATAATTCCATCAGAGGGAAAGGTATATGCTCCAGTTAACGGAAGAATTGCTTCGATTTTTGAGAGTAAACATGCTATTGGAATTGTAAGTGAAGATGGTACTGAAATATTGATACATGTAGGACTTGATACAGTACAGCTTGGAGGAAAATTCTTTAAGGAGCATGTTAATGTTGATGATAGAATTAAAGTTGGGGATTTATTATTGGAGTTTGATTGTAAGGAAATAGAGAAGTGCGGGTATGATATTGTAACCCCAGTAATAATAACTAATTTAAATGAGGAACAAGAGGTTGTAGCTACTAAAGAAGGAAATGTAGATGTAGGAGAAGTAGTATTGACATTTGCATAGAATAATATGGAAATATAAAGGATAAAAAATGGAGGACGAACTTTATGTATACGAATAAAGTTCCTCCTCTTTTTATGAAGTAGTTAAAACTAGAACAATAGCAGTAGTTGATATGAATGACTTGACTTATTTTTCTTTCTCATATGTATAGATTTATTATTAATGTGTTGACACCGTTTTCTATACGTGATATTATGTAGACAGATAAATAATGTTGATTAAGTAGGATTGTTACTGGAACGCAGGCAAGACCTAATGTATATGTAGATGTTTTTTATATAATTTATCTATATATACATTAGGTTTTTTTTCGTTCAATTAGAAATCACAATCTTTAATTTAATAATATTTTAGGGAGAGGTGTGTATGAGGATTACACGCATAATAAATAACAATGTAGTTTGTGCAGTGAATGAAAGAAATCAAGAGCGAATTCTTTTAGGATCAGGAATTGGTTTTCAAAAGAAAAAAGGAGATGAAATAGAAAAAGGAAAAATAGAAAAAGAATTTTTCTTAAAGTCTAGATCAGTATCAGGAAAACTTTTTTCATTATTAACTCAAATACCTATGGAGTATATGAGAGTTACAGATAATATAATAAAATATGCAAAAGAATCTTTAAATGAAGAGTTAAGTGAAAATATATATTTGACATTAACAGATCACATTAGTTTCTCAATAGCAAGGCAAGAAAATGGGCTACCTTTTAGTAATGCATTGTTATGGGAAATAAAAAGATTTTATCCTAAGGAGTTTAATATTGGCCTACATGCAGTAGACTTATTAAATGAAGAGTTTAATATAAGCTTACCTGAGGATGAAGCTGCATCTATAGCTATGCATATTGTAAATGCAGAATTAGGCAGTGGGGCAGTAAGAGATACTATACAAGTTACAGAAGTTATTCAAAATATTTTAAATTTAATAAGATATCACTTTAAAACTGATTTAAATGAAGAATCCCTATATTATAGTAGATTTTTAACACATTTAAAGTTCTTCGCTTATAGGATATTAAATGATAATATTAACGGAGTTGGGGATGAAGACTTTGAAGAAGTTGTTAAGCTTAGATATCCAGAATCATACGAATGTGCTTCAAAAATTGCTAATTTAATTAAAGATAAATACAATAAGAGTTTATCATCAGATGAGTTAGTTTATTTGACAGTACATATTAAAAGAATTACAACAAATTAAAACTTAAGGAGACTTGGTTTAATAGGATTGTTACTGGTAGTGCAGGCAAGACCTAGGGTGTTATTAATTAGTTTATATATACTTGAAGTTAAAATTGTATATATAAACTAATTAATAATTGCTCTAGGTCTTTTTTTATACAAATTTTTCATATAAGGAGAGATTTTTATGGATTTTAAACAAATGGCAACCACTATATTAAAGCTAGTTGGTGGTGAAAAAAATGTAGCAAGTGTTACAAATTGTATGACTCGTTTAAGATTTAACTTAAATGATGTAAGTAAAGCTCAGGTTGATGAGATAAAGAAACTTAAGGGAGTTCAAGGTGTTGTAAATAAAAATGGGCAATTCCAAATAATAATTGGGACTCATGTAAGTAAAGTATGTGATGAAATACATAAGTTAGGCAGCTTTGGTGAAAATTCATCTTCTGATGCTGAAGATAAGGAAACAGGAGTTATAAATAAGATTTTAGGTACTATTACTGCAATATTTACACCTGTTATTCCAGCTCTTGCAGGATCAGGGATGATAAAGGCGTTATTAGCAATATTAAACCTTTTTGGAATAGTAAGTGTTAATTCACAAACTTATACTTATTTAAGCTTTTTAAGTGATACAGTATTCTATTTCTTACCAGTTATATTAGCTTATTCTGCTGCAAAGAGATTTAAATGTAGTCCTTATTTAGCGGCAGTACTTGGTGCATCTTTATTACATCCAAGTTTTTCAGCGTTAAATACTGGTGATCCAGTTGCATTCTTTGGTATTCCAATAAGAATGATTTCTTATGGAGCAAGTGTTGTTCCTATACTTTTAATAGTATTTGCACAATCTTATATTGAAAGGTTTGCTAAAAAGATATCTCCAAATGCTGTTAAAGTATTTTTAGTTCCTTTAATAACTTTAGTGCTAACTTCATTACTTGCCTTTAGTGCCTTAGGCCCTTTAGGAAACTATGTTGGTGAAGTTATTGCTGTTGGTATGAACTTTGTTAATGATAAAGCTGGATGGCTTATTCCAGTAATTATGGGTGCTTTATGTCCATTCTTTATAATGACAGGTATGCATTACTGTTTTGCTCCAATTCAACAAATTCAATATTCAACTTTAGGATATGGTACAATTTTAGGTCCTGGTATGCTTTCATCTAATATAGCTCAAGCTACTTCAAGTTTAATAGTTGGATTAAAGAGTAAAAATAAAGACTTAAAACAATTAGCTTTATCAAGTAGTGCTACTGCATTTATGGGAATTACTGAACCTGCTTTATATGGTGTTAACTTTAAGCTAAAAAAACCACTTTATGCTTCAATGATAGGTGGAGGAGTTGCTGGTCTTTATGCTGGTATTACTGGAATAAGAACTTATGCTTCTGCAACTGCAGGTCTTGCTGCAATTCCAGTTTATATAAGTGATGATATGTCAAATGTTATAAATGCTTGTATTACAATTGTTATTTCTATAGTTGTTACTGCTATTGTTACATTAATATTAGGTTTTGATGATATTAAAGATGAAGATACAGTAGAAGAAGCTACTAATGATTCTGAAAAAAATGCTGTTAAAACATCAATAGTAGGTGAAATATCTATGCCATCTCCAGTAGAAGGTGAAGCTATTCCATTATCACAAGTTAATGATGATGTATTTGCACAAGAGCTTATGGGTAAAGGTATGGCTGTTATACCATCAGAAGGAAAAGTATATTCACCAATTAATGGAACAGTAGAATCTTTATTTAAAACAAATCATGCTATTGGGTTAAGAGCTGAAAATGGATTAGAATTATTAATACACATAGGTTTAGATACTGTAAAATTAGGTGGAAAACATTTTACACCACATATAAAACAAGGTGATAAAATAAATGTTGGAGATTTATTAATAGAATTTGATAAGGATGCAATAAAAGAAGCCGGATACGAATTAGATACTGCTGTTATAGTTACAAATAGCACAGAGTATTTAGATGTACTTGGAACTGAAAAAACTTATGTTACTAAAAATGATACTTTAATAAGGGCAATTAATTAAGAAGGGAGAAGTTTAATGGCTATAAAATTTAATGATGACTTCTTATGGGGAGGTGCAATTGCAGCAAACCAATGTGAAGGTGCTTATTTAGAAGATGGAAAGGGCTTATCTATTCAAGATATTATGCCAAATGGTGTAGTAGGTGATATTTCAGATGAACCATTAGAGGAAAATTTAAAGTTAATAGGAATAGATTTTTATCATAGATATAAGGAAGATATAAAGCTTTTTGCAGAAATGGGCTTTAAGACATTAAGATTTTCAATAGCTTGGTCAAGAATTTTTCCAAAAGGTGATGAACAAGAGCCTAATGAATTAGGATTACAGTTTTATGATGATGTTATTGATGAATGTTTAAAATATGGAATTGAGCCTTTAGTAACATTATCTCATTATGAAACTCCTCTGCATCTTGCTAAAACTTATGATGGATGGAGAAGTAGAAAGCTTATAGGTTTCTTTGAAAATTACTGTAGGGTTGTTTTTGAAAGATATAAGGATAAGGTAAAGTATTGGCTAACATTTAATGAAATAAATGCAGTAATTCATTTTCCATTAATGGGAGCTGGAGTATATACTCCTAAGTCGGAATTAACTAAACAAGATGTATATCAAGCTGCACATCATGAATTAGTAGCAAGCGCTCTAGCAGTAAAAATTGCACATGAAATTATGCCAGAGGCAAAGGTTGGTTGTATGGTACTTGGAGTTGTAAATTATCCAATGACTCCAAATCCTGACGATATGATTGCTTCAATGGAGCGTGATAGGGATCTTATGTTCTTTACTGATGTTCAGGTAAGAGGTAAATATCCACGTTATACAAAGAAATTATTTAGAGACTTAGGCGTTGAAATACAAATGGAACCTGGGGATGAAGAACTATTAAAGAATACAGTAGATTTTATTTCATTTAGTTATTATATGAGTAAATGTACTGCTAAGGATGTATCTAAATATGAAAAGGGTAGGGGGAATTTAACATCTGGTGTTAAAAATCCTTATTTAAAAGAATCTGAGTGGGGATGGCAAATAGATCCTCAAGGATTAAGATATATATGTAATTATTTTTATGACCGTTATGAAAAGCCACTATTTATTGTTGAAAATGGTTTAGGTGCTATAGATGAATTAGTAGAAGTAAATGGTGAGAAGACTGTTATTGATGATTATCGTATTAAATATTTAAATGATCATTTGGTTGAGTTAGGTAAGGCTATTGATGATGGTGTTGAGGTAATGGGATATACAAGCTGGGGTTGTATTGACTTAGTAAGCGCTTCAACTGCGGAATTAAAGAAGCGATATGGATTCATATATGTAGATCGTAATAATGATGGAACTGGATCTTTAGAGCGTTATAAGAAGAAAAGTTTTCATTGGTATAAAGAAGTTATAAGAACTAATGGGAAATCATTAAAGGAAGAATAAATTTTTTAGGGTAAAGAAATCTCGAAATAATTAAAATAAAATGTATTTAAAAGTAAATTAGGTGTTAAAAGCTAGACCGTTGGGGTCTGGTAGGTTTTAATGGCAAGCTTAGGCTTGCCATTTTAATTTTCTTTAGAAAATTATATTATATAATAAAAAGTCATTTTGATATATGAACCCAATAGAAATAAAGTACACAGAAAAATATTACAAATATCATTGTTATAAATGTAAATATAGTGAATATGCTCCCGTCGATATCGTAGATGAGTTTATAGATATGGATAAATATTGTGATGGCGAATAAATAAAAAAACTTATAATAAAAAATGAATGCAATAATTTATACATTAAATATTTCATAAATTGTGAAATACTCAATTTTGGGTAGTATACTAACAAGCATATGTATATGATATTTGCATGCATTTGCTTCTATTATTATTCTAAATACAAAAGGAGCTACGAACTAACTATTTAGTGCATAGCTCCATGCTTTTCATGGGGAGAGTAGATAGATTTGTTTTTTACACAAATCTATCTACTCTCCCTTATTTTAATTCAGGCCATAATCCCTTATTAGTTGCAGATATTTATAATAATTTTTCTATATCACTTTTTTTAATCCAGTACTTTTTATAATAATATTTATATCAATTCCAGCTTCAAGTAAATTTTTAGCTACTTCTATAGCTTTATTATTTCGTCCCTTTTCCTCAGTATTTTCAAGAGCACTTACTTTATCTAATAACGCAGCTCTTCTATCTTCTATCTTCATATTTCATATGTTCCTTATCACTAGCACTTAACCTTAATAATTTACTTTTTGCTTCTCTGATTTCTTGTATAGTCATTATTATTAAGAATAGGCATGGGCAGCGTGGAACTTGTGCATTGAGGTGGAATGGAAGGTATTCACGAGTTAGTGATTTTTAGGGAATAGTAAGAAGGAGCATCGTATAAATTAGATTTTGTGTTTATAAATGAATATTTAGGTTATATAATATAAATAGGTTTATAAAAAGCTTATATAGGATACAATCTGGAGGAATTAACTATGGTAAAGAGTTCAGAAATTATATATCTTGCAAGTTATATGGAGATAGAATTTCCTGAAATTCGAAAACATAGATTTACAAAAGATTTTTCTTGGGGGTTTTATTGCACTAAAATAAAGGAACAAGCAGAAAGATGGGCAGAAAAGTTTAATACTTCAATAGTAAATGTTTATGAAGTTAAGGATATTGATTCTTTAAATATTAAAAGATTTGAAGATTATACTGATGAATGGCTTGAGTTTGTAGTTAAATGTCGTAGTGGAAGTACTCATGAATATGATGTAGTTATAGGGCCTATGGCAGATGATACTATTTATGACTATATTGAAGCATATACACATGGGCAAATGAATAAGGAGAAGTTTTTTGAGTTAATGAAATTTAAATATCCTACTCATCAAATAAGTTTTCATACAATTAAAGCTTTGGATTGTATAAATTTTAGAGAAAGTTATGAAGTTCATTAAAAAAGAAAATAGGTAACTTAGTAGCAAATGAAAAATTTAAAAAAGTTTAAGTATTATTCTAAATATAAAAGGAGTTACAAACTAACTATTTAGTGCGTAGCTCCATGCTTTTCATGGGGATAGTAGATAGATTTGTTTTTTACACAAATCTATCTACTATCCCTTATTTTAATTCAGACCATAACCCCTTATTAGCTGCATATATTTATAATAATTTTTCTATCTCACTTTTTTTTAATCCTGTAATACTGCTAATAGTATCTATATCAAGTCCCGCTTTCAAAGAATTTTTAGCTATTTCTATAGTTCCCTCTTTTTTCCCAATTTCTTTTCCAATTTCTTTTCCGATTTTGATTCCTTTTTCTTCAGCATTTTCAAGAGCACTTACTTTATCTAATAATGCAGCCCTTCTATCTTCATATTTCATTCTTTCCTTATCACTAGCACTTAATCTTAATAATTCACTTTTTGCCTCCCTGATTTCTTGTATAGTCATTTCAGCCTTTTCAAGTTTATTACTTATAGGATTTTCTATAAATTCCATCCAGGCATCAAATACATCTTTTATTTCTTCATTCTTAGGAAGTTTAGGTAATTCTATAAAGTGTATTTCCTGAATATCTGTTAACTCTTCATTTGTGTTAACTTCTTTTAATCTATATATTGAATGAGCTTCTTTTGTATTTAAGCACTTAAAGTTTAATATATTTATACAAATAGTTTTTGCCAATTTATCATAATTTTGTCCTTCTGTAAGTTGTCCTTCAAACATTTTACTCCAATAATATAAGCTTCTCTTAACCATATTATGTTCATCTTTAATTTGAATCTCAATATTAATTAATTCATTTTTATTAGTTTTTGCTTTAATATCTAATCTACTAAATTTATCTTCTATAGATTCTTTATCTATATCGTTATTCATTATTTGTACTGTTTCTATTAAATCTTTTGGCTTTATTACTGCATTTAAGAATGAAATTAATATTCTTGGATTATTTTCATTACCAAAAATTCTTTTAAATACAAAATCTATTTTTGGACTTAATATTTCTAATCTAGTCATTATAAATCAACTCCTTATCAAGGGTAATATCTTATCTATATTATACTATTGTGTTCATATAAAGTAACTTTAATTTATTTAAAAAACTTTAATTTTTGATACTTATAATAATATATCCTTTATTTTTTTAATAAAATTATATTTAATTAGTTATTGCATAATTAAAATAAGTATGATATATTAGTGTTAACCAATACAGTAAACAATTACATAGAGCTTTGATTTAATTTTTATTAAGGCATGTTACTGATAATGCAGGCAAGACTAAGATAAAAATGATTTATTTTTTATGGATTAAATTCTGTTAAAAGAGTCATTTTATTTTAGTCTTTTTTTGTATTCAAATAACAATAATATGTGGTTAAAAGTATTGTATAGCTAGCTAAAAATTATAATTTAAAACAATAAGAATAACTTTATAATATTAATTATAAAAATGGAGGGGTAAAAAATGGACTATAAAAAAGTTGGATTAGATGTTCTTGAATTAGTAGGAGGACCATCTAACGTAAGTAAGTTAACACATTGTGCTACTAGATTAAGATTTGAATTAAAAGATATGTCTAAGGTACAAGTTAAGAAAATTGAAAGCTTATCTGGAGTAATTTCAGTAGTAAATAAGGGAGGACAATTCCAAGTAGTTATAGGGAATGAGGTCCAAACAGCTTATAGAGCTATACTAAATAAGTTAGGAAATAAAGGATCAAGCAATAAATCTTCAGATAAAAAGAAGGAAAAGCAAGGGATAGTTTCAGAGCTTATTAGTGTTATTTCAACTACATTCACACCAATGATTCCAGCTATTACGGGAGCTGGGATGATAAAAGCTTTACTTGCAATATTAACACTTACAGGTGTTTTAAGTAGTGATAGTCATACTTATGCTTTATTAAATACAATATCAGATGCAGCGTTTTACTTTATGCCAATATTATTAGCATATGGTGCAGCAATTAAGTTTGAATGTAATCCAATTTTAGCTATTACTGTAGCAGGAGTTTTATTACATCCTAATATAGGGGGACTTTTAGCATCAGGAGAAGCTATAAGTTTTATGGGAGTACCTGTTAGATTAACTGATTATGCAGGTTCTGTATTACCGATAATTATTACTGTTTGGGCAATGTCTTATATTGAACATTTTGCAGAAAAGGTATCACCATCAATCATAAAATTCTTTACAAAACCATTATTAGTATTACTTTTAACAGCACCTTTAGCATTAATAGTAATAGGACCTTTTGGAACTTATTTAAATGATTTAGTAGCTGCAGGGGCAGAAATTATTAATGGAAAAGCAAGTTGGTTAATTCCTTTCTTAATGGGAGCTTTGCAACCATTCTTAGTTGTTACAGGTACAGCTTGGGCAATGACACCAATTGCTACTATGCAATTATCAAATATGGGTTCTGAAATGATTAATGGGCCAGGTATGTTAGCATCTAACATAGCTCAAGGGGGAGCAACATTAGCAGTTGCATTTAAAACAAAGAATAAATCATTAAAACAATTAGCAGCATCTTCAGGATTTACAGCAGTTTTAGGTATTACTGAACCATCTTTATATGGTGTAACATTAAAGCTTAAAAAACCACTAATTGCAGCAATGATAGGTGGAGGAATAGCTGGTATATATGCAGGGGCTGTAGGACTTGTAAGATATGCATTTGTATCACCAGGATTAGCAGCACTGCCAGCATTTATAGGTGAAAATCCAATGAATATAGTACATGCTATAGTAACTTGTTTAATAGCTTTTGGAACAACATTTGTATTAACTTTAGTTATAGGATTTGATGATCCAGTTGAAGAAGAGGATTTAAAAGAAGATAACTTAGCACAAACAGAAACAGAAGTAGCAGTAGATTATAATGATGAAATAATTATTAAAAGCCCATTAAAGGGGAAAGTAATACCTTTATCAGAGGTAAATGATGATGTTTTTTCAAATGAAATTTTAGGAAAAGGTATTGCAATAATGCCAGAAGAAGGTGTAGTTGTTTCACCAGTAGCTGGAACTGTTGAAGCTGTGTTAGAATCTAAACATGCAATTGCATTAAAAAGTAAAGAAGGCGTAGAAATTTTAATTCATGTTGGAATTGATACTGTTAATTTAGAAGGTAAATATTATAATACTTTTGTAAATGTTGGTGACAAAGTTAATGTTGGAGATAAATTATTAGAGTTCGAAAAGGATGAAATAATAAAGGCTGGGTTTGAAGTAGTAACTCCAGTATTAATTTGTAATTCAAATAACTTTAAAGATATTGAAAAATTAAATGTAGGCAAAAATACTAATTTTAGTGAAGATATTTTAAAGGTAGGAGGCAAAGCAAATGATTTATAAGAATATAAAGAATTTCCCAAAGGACTTTTTATGGGGAGCATCAACATCAGCTTATCAAGTAGAAGGAGCATGGAATGAAGATGGCAAAGGGTTATCAGTAATAGATATGTTAAACCATCCAGAAGATACTTCAGATTTTAAGGTAGCAAGTGATCATTATCATAGATATAAGGAAGATGTAAAATTATTTGCAGAGATGGGATTAAAGGCTTATAGATTTTCTATAGCTTGGACAAGAATTATACCTAATGGAGTTGGGGAAGTTAATAAAAAGGGAATTGAATTTTATAATAATCTTATTGATGAACTTAATAAATATAACATAGAACCAATTGTAACTATGTATCATTTTGACTTGCCTTATGAATTAGAGAAACAAGGTGGATGGAGCAATAGAGATACAATAGATGCATTTGTAGAATATGCAAAAGTATTATTTGAGAACTTTGGACATAAGGTAAGATATTGGCTTACTATAAATGAACAAAACACAATGATATTACATCCAGGTGCTATAGGCATACCAAAGGGTGGAAAATTACCAAGTAAGAAAGAATTATATCAGCAAAATCATAATATGTTAGTAGCTCAAGCTAAAGTTATGAATTTATGCCATGAGATGCTAACAAATGCAAAGATAGGACCAGCATTAAATATAACTACTATGTATGGAGAAACTTGCAATCCTAATGATGCTATAGCAGCTCATAACTGGGAAACTTTAAGAGGATGGAGTTTCTTAGATTTAGCGGTTTATGGAAGATATAATAGGCTTTTTTGGAGTTATTTAGAGGATAGAGAATTAACACCTGTAATTTTAGAAGGAGATATGGATATATTAAAGAGTGGAAATCCAGACTTTATTGCAATGAATTATTATTCTACAGCAACTATTGCAGAAAGTAAGGGTGATTCTTCTGATGTATCTCCAAGAGCTGGTGATCAGCAAATAATGTTAGGAGAGCCAGGGGTTTATAGAGCTGCTGAAAATCCTTATGTTGATAAATCTAAATATGGGTGGGTAGTAGATCCAGTAGGTTTAAGAATCACATTAAGAAAAGTTTCGGAAAGATATAATTTACCTATATTAATCACTGAAAATGGATATGGAGATAAGGATGTATTAGAAGAAAATGATGTAATTAATGATGATGATAGAATAGATTTTATAAGAAATCATTTAGAACAATTACAATTAGCAATAGCTGATGGAGTTGAAATGATTGGATATTGTCCATGGTCGGCAATTGACGTTGTAAGTACCCATCAAGGTTATGGAAAGAGATATGGATTTATATATGTAAATAGAGGTGAATTTGACTTAAAGGATTTAAGAAGGATAAAGAAAAAGAGCTTTTATTGGTATAAAAATGTTATTGAAAGTAATGGAAAAAACCTTTAATATATTAACATAAATGGTATATTAAAGATTAATAATACTATAAGTTATTTATTGCCTAAGGTAAGGATGAGGATAGTATGGAAATAGTAAAAGTTATGAATAATAGCCTTGTTTTTGTAAAAAACGATGATAATAATGAAATAATAGTTATGGGTAAAGGTATTGGATTTATGAAAAAGGCTGGAGAATTTATTGATTCCAGCAAGATAGAAAAAATATTTACATTAAAAGATGATGAAGCTAAAAAAAATTATTTTAGAGCTATGGAAGATGTAAGTAGTGAATATGTTGATGTTACAAATGATATAGTTAAATATGCATCAGATATATTAAACTGTAAATTAAATGATAATGTCTTTATATCTCTTATTGATCATATATCATTTGCAATAGAAAGATTTAATAAAAATATAAGTTTGCAAAATAGACTATTATGGGAAGTTAAAAAGTTCTATCCAAATGAATTTAAAGTAGGTATTTATGCAGTAAATAAAATAAATGATGTTTTAGGGGTGAAGCTTCCAGAGGAAGAGGCCGGAAATATAGCATTTCATATTGTAAATGCACAGACAGAAAATTCAGAAATGGAAAATACAATTTTAATGATTAAAATGATGAAGGATATTTTAAATATAATTAAGTATCATTTAGATGTTAAATTAGATAAGGAGTCATTGAATTATTCAAGATTCATAACTCATTTACAATTTTTCTTGCAAAGAGTAATAGAAGGAAAAGTAGCTGATAGTAAAAATAGTTTTATTTTAGCACAGGTTGAAAGTCAGTATCCTGAAAAAGTTAATTGTGCTAGAAGTATTAAAAGTTATGTTGAGAAGCTTCTAAATATAGAAGTTGGGGATGATGAAATATTATATTTAGCCATGCATATAATAAGAGTTTCTTAAAAGATAAAATATTATTTAAATATGTAAATAGTCCTCTTTATTAAGGGGAAAATTTTTAAGATCCAAGCTTTGAAGCTTGGATCTTTTAGTTAATTAAAGATTTGTAAAATTTAATTTACAGAGAAATAAGTTGGTGTTATAATTTACCTACTAATATTCATAAGAAATTCAGATAATATTCATGTTTAATGCTATATATGAATATTATATCTTGAATTTAGCACAAATAAAATAAATTAAAAGGAGGAGGCGCATGAAAAAGGTTATAGCTATTGCTCTAACATTTATGATTATTTTTTCAAATTTTACTTATAATGTTAGTGCTGCTGTTACTGAAGGTGGAAAAACAGATGTATTAAATTCAGAATATGTTGTTATAGTTAATACAAGCTCAAGTGACAGCCAATCAACTGGGAAAATTATATTTGATGAATCTAATGTTAAATATAATTCAGATTCACAAAAATCCAACTCAGAATCAGAACAATTAAATGAAAATTTAATTACTAGTCAACTAGAAGTAGAAAGCTCTGAGGCGGAAGAAGCTAAAACGCTTCAAGAAATAAAAAGTAAAACATATAATATTGGAGACCAAAAGACTATAGGAAATAAAACTTATACTGTAATAGGTATAGGTGATAAATCTTATATTTGGATGGAAAACAACTTAAAGTCTTCTTATGATAAAGTTCAGGGCAAGACAGAGTTAGCAGCTAAAGAAATGATAAGAGTATATGAAGGACGTCCTTATGAGATGTTAAATGAGTTAGCAGATAATAATATACCTTATTTAGATGGATCAGGAAAATTATCAATTTTTTTAGAAGTAGCTGATGGTAAGGCAGGATTTTATAATAATGAAAAAGATATAACAGGAATACATATTAATACTAAATCAGATCCAAATAGTTTTTATGAAGGTGGATTTGATAATACAAATGGATTATTAGTACATGAAGGACAACATGCTTTATTTAATATTTTAGCTTGTAAGGGAAATGCTGCTCAATCAACTAATTTACTTTGGTTCAACGAAGGGATGTCTGTAGCTGTTATGGATTATCTTTGGGGCTATTATGATAGTAATGAGTGGTTATCTAAAATAAATAATAGTGTAATTGTTAGAAATGGAACATCGTTAATATATGATTCATATAGAGATAGTACTGTTCAGGATTATTCTATGCAATATTTGTTTGTAAGATATCTTGCTAGTCAAGCAATTAAAAGTACAAGTCCAATGGAGTTTTTTAAACAAATTTATAAAATAGATGCAGCTGGAAAAACTGCTGAAGAATTTATAAATGAGTTAGCTTCTAAGTTTACTAATTTAAATGGAAGAACTTTTAAGGATTTACTTGGAAGTTTCTATGTAGCTGCTTTTTCACAAGAAAAAAGTGGAGAATATAGTTTCTATGGAGATCCTATAATTGAAGAAAAGGTTACTGACTATCCTATTTACGGTGGGGAAAGTGGAAAATCAGTTACTTTAGAACCAACAAGTGCAATAGTTATAAAAACAAAGGATGGAAAATTTACTGTTCCTAGTGATGCAGGAAATGATGTTAAATTCTTTGGAGTAACAAAGGCTTCAGACATATTTAAACCTGCAGAAGGTGATGGGACAAGTAGTAATCCTTACATAATAAAAAACGTACAAGAATTAAATGCTTTAAATAAATATCAAGATGCTTATTTTAAACTTGGAAATGATATAGACATAAATAAAGGAGAATACTTCAGTGCAGATAATTTTTATGGAGTACTTCAAGGAAATGGATATACTATTAGTGGTTTAGATAAGGCATTAGTTAGAAATAACTATGGAACAATTAGCAATCTTAAAATAAATGCTAATTTTAACGGTGAGTATTCAGGATATGCTGGAACAGTTTCAGAATATAATAGAGGTATTATTTCTGATGTTGAAGTATATGGTAACTTTAATGTTTCATTATATACACCGAATCCAATCTTTGCACCTGTGTTTGGTGGAGTAGTAGGTAAAAATGATCCATCTGGTGTGATAGAAAGAACAGCATTTTATGGAAATGCTACAGTATCAATGACTACTAATGATGCAATTATAGGAGGTATTGTTGCACATAATTCAGGACGTGTTAATAATTCTTACTCTAAAGGAAAGATTACAGTATCTCAAAAGAATTTAGGTACTTATAACTTAAAAATGGGAGGAATAATAGGTTATTATCAAAGTTTTGGAGTTGGTGCTAGCTTAAAGAATTCTTATTCTATGGCATCATTAACTTATAAAGATGTTAATAATACTTCAGGACAAATAGGACAACTTATAGGAGCAGCTGGATCTACTCCTTATATATCAGATTCTTATGGATTAGATGATATTGATTCTATAGGTAATGAGCCTGCAAAGACTGAATATAAGAGAACATTAACTCAATTACAAGATAAGAATAACTTCATTAATTGGGACTTTGGTGCTGTTTGGAAGATGGCATTAGATGGTGATAAAACTCCTGTATTTTTAAGTTCAAATGAAAGTAATAATGTTACTGCAAAGTTATCAAAAGATACTTATTTCATAGGAGAAGATTTATCTTTAGTAAATGCAAAAATAAATATTAATGGAACTGAAATTCCATTAGAAAAATATATGTTAAATATATCAGAATTTGATTCAACAACAGAGGGAAACTCAAAGGTTATTAATGGTACTTATAAAGGAAACAACTTTACTGTTACTTATAATGTTAAAAAGCCAACAACTGTTGAGGATTTACAAGTTGTAAATCAAGGTAAGGTAACATATTTTGAAAATGAAATGTATAGTAGTGAAGGTGTTGTTTTAAAAGCAAAGCTTGATGGACAGCAGTATTATACTTATATATATTCAGGATTTACAAGCAACTTATCAAATCCGCTTCAAAGTACAGATAAATCTGTAAAATTAACATATGTTAATAAGGATATTGATATTAATATTAATGTTGTAGGAAAGAAAATTAGTTATATTACTACCCTTAAGCAACCAGATAAGACTATGTATGCAGAAAGTCAGTTATTAGATTTATCTGGAGCTAGATTCCAAATAACATATAATGATGGAAGTAAATCAGAGATATTTGGAGCAAAGGAATTCTCAAAATATAACTTATATGTTGCTCAAGCCAATGCTAATGGATCTAATGTAGAGACTGTTGATTTAAATAAACAATTAACAGTTAAAGATAACGATGGTAAGACATTATATTTATATTATGATTCATTCTTACCAGGGCAATCAGGAGCAATTTTTACAGAGATATGTAAGATTAGTATAAATACAAAAATTGCAATGCAAGATAAAACTTTTAGAGCTGTTGTAGGTAGAGATGAGTATTTATGGTCTGAGCCATTATTATATGCAAATTATGATGTTACAACTACTATAAAATCAGGTTCATTACCAGATGGAATAAAGGCAACTTCTGTACCTGATAAGACTAGGAATAATTTATTTATATTCCAAGGTAGACCAACAAGTCTTGGAACATACGTAATAACATATACAATAACAAGAGATAATGGTGATTCAACAGATGTTACATTTACTTTTAGTGTAGAAAATATATCTAATGAGCCATTATTAGAAGCATTAACTTTAGAAAAAGTTAATAATAGTGCCTTAACTACTGATATTGAAGGGATAATAGATAATATAAATAATACTATTGTATTTACTGTTCCTTATGGAACTGATATTACTAACTTAAAACCTACCCCAACTTATTATAAAGGTTCAACATTAGAGTCAGATCGTTGGAATGGTGCAGCTTTTGACTTCTCAAAGGGATCTGTTCCTTATAAGGTTACAGCAGAGGATGGTGTCACTACAAAAACATATGAAGTTAGTGTTGTTGTATTACCAGAAACAATTGTTGTTCAAGAAGTAAAAGTATCACCTGATACAATTGAAATAGAACAAGGAAAATCACATCAATTTAAATCAACTGTAGTTGTAAATGGAGCTGAAGATGCATCTCAAACTGTTACTTGGACAGTTGAAGGAAACAACAGTATTGACACTACTATAAATAGTAATGGTGAACTTACTGTTGGAGCTAATGAAACTAGTAATATATTAACAGTAAAAGCTACTTCTAATATAGATCCAACAAAGAGTGGTATAGCAACTGTAAATGTAAAAGAAATGGCAAAACCAACACTTGATAAGGTAGAGGGATTAAAATGGGATGGTAAAGTTGCAAGATGGGATATCGTTAATAATGCAACAAGCTATGAAGTTATTATATTAAGAGATAATGTTGTAATTGCTAAAAGGGAAACAACAAATAATTGCTATGATTTATCTGAATTCCTAAATGAAGGTGGAAAATATTCATTTAGAGTTATAGCTAAGGCTGATGGATATAATAGCAGTGTAGATACAGATGTTAGTGAAGAAAATAACATTATAAAAAATTCAGCACCAGAAATAATTGCTTATGATAAGGAAGTAAAGGTTGGTCAAAAATTTGATTCTAAGCTTGATGTAACAGCTAATGATAAAGAAGATGGAGATATAACTAATAAGATATTAGTTATAGAAGATACAGTTGATGTAAATAAAATAGGTGAATATAGAGTTGTATATGAAGTAACTGATAATGGTGGTGCAACAGTTAGAAAAACAATTACTGTAAAAGTAGTAAGTAATGATAAACCAGTAATATCAGGGGCAGAAGATACAACAATAGAATTTGGAAGTGAATTTGATAAGTATGCAGGAGTAACAGCAACAGATACTGAAGATAAGAATATAACAAGTAAGATTGTAGTTACAGGAGAAGTAAATGTTAATGTTGCAGGTGTATATGAACTTAAATATTCAGTAACAGATTTAGATGGAAATACTACTACTGTAATAAGAAAAGTTACAGTTAAGGCTAAACCAGAAGAAAAGCCAGAGGTACCAGAAGAAAAACCAGAAGAAAAGCCTGAGATTATAAATTCGGTACCAGAAATAATTGCTTATGATAAGGAAGTAAAGGTTGGTCAAAAATTTGATTCTAAGCTTGATGTAACAGCTAATGATAAAGAAGATGGAGATATAACTAATAAGATATTAGTTATAGAAGATACAGTTGATGTAAATAAAATAGGTGAATATAGAGTTGTATATGAAGTAACTGATAATGGTGGTGCAACAGTTAGAAAAACAATTACTGTAAAAGTAGTAAGTAATGATAAACCAGTAATATCAGGGGCAGAAGATACAACAATAGAATTTGGAAGTGAATTTGATAAGTATGCAGGAGTAACAGCAACAGATACTGAAGATAAGAATATAACAAGTAAGATTGTAGTTACAGGAGAAGTAAATGTTAATGTTGCAGGTGTATATGAACTTAAATATTCAGTAACAGATTTAGATGGAAATACTACTACTGTAATAAGAAAAGTTACAGTTAAGGCTAAGTCAGAAGAAAAGCCAGAGGTACCAGAAGAAAAACCAGAGGTACCGGAAGAAAAGCCGCAAGTGCCAGAAGAAAAACCTGAAGTACCAGAAGAGAAGCCAGAAGTACCGGAAGAAAAACCAGAGGTACCAGAGGAAAAACCTGAAGTACCAGGTGAAACACCAGGTACACCAAATGAAAAACCACAGGTAGTTATACCTGAAGGGACAACAGGAAATAATAATCTTAGTGATAAGCTACCTCAAACTGGAGGAGGTTATTCTGTAATAGGTGCATTAATGGGAATGGTTATGACTATAGGTGGAGCATTCATATATGGTGGTAAGAAAAAGTAGAATATATTATTAAATTCTCCATTACATCAAAGATACGGCTGGTCCAGTAAATTTTCAGTGACAAGCTTTTGATAGTATCTTAAATAATAAATTTATTTTTAAAGCCAAACTTTATGTACAATCATAAAGTTTGGCTATATTTTTTGAAATAAAATTATATTCTTTTAAGTATATGTTTCTCTTAAAACATTATTTTTAAATATCACATAAACTGTGAAATACTATTTAAGTAATAGATTATTTTAATTCAGGCCATAATCCCTTATTAGCTTCATATAATTCATCTAATACCTTTTTACCAACAGTATAATTAGGAATTGTTTTATTAAGCATCACAGCTTCTAAAGCTTTTTGGTAAGAGCCAGATAATGCTGCATCAACTGTCAATTTTTCATATGCTTTTTGCATTTCCATTAAGCCCTTTTGGAAAGCTGGTATTTCACCAATATTGATAGTTTCAGCTCCCATTGAACCAATATAAGCTGGAGTTTCAACAACTGCTTCTGAATCAAAATTAGATATTGCCCCATGATTCTTTTTATTAACTATAAATCTCTCTCTAGTATTATGAATAATCGCATGAGCAATATCCACAATATAATTACCATGAACCCCTGCATGTAATGAAGAATCTTTAGCAGAGCCTTCTGCAATCACTCTACGACATTCATCATAAATACGTTTTTCCCTACCTTGCATTACATAATCTCCACGAGTAAATGAAGGATCATCATGAGCTACCATTTCATCTGGAGTTAAATAATATTGTAAGTAACAATTAGGGAAATACTCTGGAAAACGCTTAAATAAACTAATCATTTGTTTATAAGTATCAACCCAATACTGATCTCCAACAGTTTCATCATTTGACATTAAAAGTGTATCAATTTTGCCAGAAAGAACATCTTCACGTAATTGTGGCAATAAATCAACTCCTTTTTCATCATAGACATTGCTCCACCAACCAAAATGATTTAGCCCAAAGTATTTAAATGTTAAATCGTTGTGCTCCTTATTAAAGTACTTTGCAATAGCTCCTTCAATTGAAATCGGCATATCACAAATACATAAAACATTAGCTTCTGGGAACTCTCTATAAATTGCTTCTGATAAAATAGCCTCTGGATTTGTATAGTTTAAAATCCAAGCCTTAGGGCAAATTTCTTTTACCTTTTTTATGATTTCTAGAACAGCTGGTATTACCCTCATAGCAAATGAGAATCCACCTAATCCACAAGTTTCTTGACCAACAACACCATTATTTAAACAAATTTTTTCATCAATAGCTCTTTGTTTATTCAAACCTGGACGAATTTGCATAAATAAGAAGTCAGCATCTTTTAAAGCTTCATCAATATTAGTTGTATAAGTAACATTTACTTTAGAGCCTAATTCTTTATAATACATTTTTGTATATTGTCCAAGCAGATAAACTCTTTCCTCATCAATATCATATAAAACTAAATCAGTTAAGTTTAACTCTTCTGCACGCTTTCTTAAAACTTCTAAAATACCAGGTGATTGAGTAGAACCACCACCAACCATTACAAATTTATTACCCATTTTATCTTTTCCTCCAATTTATTAAAAATCATATTTTGCTTTATTTATTTTTCTTAAGATATTCTATATAAGCTTCAACTTTTTCACGTTCTTGTTCCACACCAATACCAATAATTATTTGTATGTGCTTACCTTTATCAACGATTCCAGAGGCTTTTACTTTTTCTTTTAATATTTTAATGTTAACTTTACTTTCATCTTTTACATCAACACGTAATCTTGTATAGCAATTAATTATATTTTCAATATTGTCAGCACCACCTAAGCCAGCAACGATATTTTGAATTTGTGGCTCAAACTCTGAATCAGAATCACTTACAATAGAATCAACGACTGGATCACTTGCATCTTCATCTTTTTCACGGCCTAATGTTGGAATATTTAATTTTATGATTAATTTTTTAAATACAAAATATTCTAAAGCAGCTGTTACAACAAAGATTACTGGAATCCAATATTGATGTCCTAAACGTGCTGGAAATGCAAAACTATTAATAAACATATTTATTCCTGTATCAAACTGTATATTAATACCTACTAGATTTGTAATAAATAAACTAAATCCATATACTACAGCATGTGCAAGCCATAAAAGTGGTGATAAGAACAAGAATAAAAATTCTAGTGGTTCAGTAACACCAGCCAAGAAAGCTGTAACTACAGTAGGAATTAAAATCGAAGCAACTTTTTTCCTGTTTTCTGGACGTGCTGTTTTCCAAAGTGCAAAAGCAATACCTATTGGTAAAGAAATTGAACCAAAGTTTGATAAATAACCTATAGATGGATGCATCGTTGTGATTTGACTTACATTTCCTAACTCTGCTAACCAAATATTGAATGCACCATTATATACTTGACCTGCAATTTCTGCAGTACCACCAAGTGGAGTATAAAAAATTGGCATCCATAAGAAATGGTGTAAGCCTAAAGGTAAAAGTAAACGATTTAAGAAGCCATAGAAGAAAAATCCTACTGATCCTGCTGTTGTAGTTGCTTTTACAACTGCTTCAACAACTGAATTAACTATTGGCCAAACATAAGTAAGTCCTATTGCAAATAGAATTGTTGCAAATACAATAAGTATATAAACAGACTTTGTACCAGAGTATGGAGACAAGTACCTATGTAGTTTAATATCACCGAATTTATTGACCATCCAGCCGACGAATACACCTAAAGAAATGCCTAGGAAAACTCCCATATCAGTTACTTGAACACCAAATACCATTCCTTGTCCAGTACCATAAAGTCCTTGTTCACCAGCAACAGCCAAGCGATCTGTAATTGTTAACCAAGAATTATTGGCGTATAAAAAGATTAAAAACGTAATAATTCCTAAAATTGCAGCATCTGTTTTATATTTTGGTTTTGCTAAAGCAGTAGCAATTCCTACACAAAATATAGCGCTTAGTTGACCAATCATCCCTCCAGATAAAATATTAAAGATAAAATCTCCAATCTTTTTTGTGAAGTCTGGCATTATATCTAATTTCAAAATTGCACAAACTGATAAAATTATCCCAGTCACTGCCATAAACATTACTGGCTGAATAATTGCTTTTGAAAAAACACTGGCTGATTTAATAAACTTATCTTTCATATATGTCTCTCCCTTTTAATATTTTTAATTTAATTATTACAACTTTAAAAAAGTTTTTATCCAATAAATATTTATAGATTTTTGTAATTACATGTCACAATTTGATTACATTCAAATAGTTGCTTCATTTGTGAGTCACATAAAATTGATACTTCCTTAATACGTTGAACATTGAATGAAGAATTGAAATATAGGCCTTCATCTACATAAGCAGGATGAACCATAAGTTCTGTTATTTCATTATCTTTAACTTGATCAAGTACTGCTTGAATTTCATCAAAACATTTTATTCTGTTTTCTTCAAAAGATATTGTTAAATCTCGGATAGCTGAATGATTCATCAAATCTAGAAAACCAGTAATGCCTTTTTGAGCAGGTAGTTCTACATTTTCTTCTAAGCCAAAGATATTTCGAAAACACAAATTATATTTATCTGCAATTCTTTTTGTTATCTTCAAGTTTTCAGGAAAGGCATGAACATGATGATGACTATCCAAATGGGTCAATTTAAGCCCGTGATCCATTAAATAATCGATTTGATAAGACCATTCTTGAAAAATTTCTTCATCACACATTTCATTACGATGTTTTTTATATTCAGATAAATTATAAAAATCTCCATTTTCATTTATTAGTGAAGCAGCTTTAGTTAAAGGTTTTCCACAAGTTAAAGCAAGGTGACAACCTACTCCAAGATCTGGGTTTTCCTTAGCAAGCATAATAGCTTCATCACATCCAGGCATATTAGCCATTAAAGTTGTAGAGGTTAGAATACCTTTTTTATGAGATTTGATAATTCCTAGATTGACTGCTGAAGAGTAGCCAAAATCATCGGCATTTATAATTACTTTTTTCATAATCTCCCTCCTTCATTAAATACGTTTTCTTAGTTATATGACCATTACTCTTTTTAACTCTAGTAAATACAATAAGTTTACCTAGAAATAATTATCACAATTGCAATTGCTTTCTTTATGTTAATAGTATATTATATTAAAAAGGCCTAAACAATGCATTTACACTAGTATGGTTACGTTTTCGCTTTTTGAATATACTTTCACAGGAGTGTGAGATAATGACCAAAATTTATTATTTAAATCGCTTATTTCCTAAAAATAATTTTCGAAATGAAGATGAAAAGATAATCCAGAGCATTATTGAAGCAGTTAAAAATAAATCTGTAATCGATATTCGTACTATTGCACAAATGAACTATACTTCTCAATCTTCAATTAGTCGATTAGCAAAAAGGGCAGGCTTTAATAATTTTAAAGAATTAATTTTTTTCCTTTCAAAGGAATTTTCATATAAATCTACAAATCAATTAGAAGCATTACCTTTTGTGATGGTAAATCAAGATTGGGATCAAATAGATGACTATTTTAATAATGCTTTTTCAAGTAAAAAAATATACTTGTTTGGAGAAGGTTTTTGTCAAATGTTAGTTAATTATACTTATCGTAAATTACTATTGAAAAAGATTTATGCTATTGACTTAAATGGAGTGGAAATTAGTTTGGTTTCAGATAAAACACCTTATACATTAATTACATTTTCACAATCAGGTGAAAATAAAAATGGCTTAATAAAAATGGAAGAATGTAAGCAGTATGGGGGGAATGTTATTGCTTTGACAGCTACAGAAAATAGTAGCTACACGGTGAAAAGTGACCTTGCTTTCATTGTAGAAAATGGGTCTACTGGTATAGATCACGAAAATCAGAATTTAAATTATTTTTTTGGGAATTCTTTGAATTTGATGGAGTATCTTATTAATCGTTACTCAAAAACAATATCAAATAATTGATAAAAATAAATGTAAAGCACTAATTTTTAAAGCCAAGCTTTATATATAAATCAAGCGACAAGCTTATATGAGAATATGAGTTTGTCGCTGTTTTTTGTTAAATTAATATTTAAGAGTTATTGTATAGAAGGAGATTAGATTTTATTTATAATAATTCTTCTATCTCACTTCTTTTTAAGCCAGTACTTTTTATAATAATATTTATATCAATTCCAGATTCAAGTAAATTTTTAGCTACTTCTATAGCTTTATTTTTCTCGCCCTCTTTTTTCCCAATTTCTTTTCCAATTTCTTTTCCAATTTTGATACCTTTTTCTTCAGCATTTTCAAGAGCACTTACTTTATCTAATAAAGCAGCTCTTCTATCTTCATATTTCATGCGTTCTTTATCACTAGCACTTAATCTTAGTAATTCACTTTTTGCTTCTCTGATTTCTTGTATAGTCATTTCAGCTTTTTCAAGTTTATTACTTATAGGATTTTCTATAAATTCCATCCAGGCATCAAATACATCTTTTATTTCTTCATTTTTAGGCAGTTTAGGTAATTCTATAAAGTGTATTTCCTGAATATCTGTTAACTCTTCATTTGTATTAATTTCTTTTAATCTATATATTGAATGAGCTTCTTTTGTATTTAAACACTTGAAGTTTAATATATTTATACAAATAGTTTTTGCTAGCTTATCATAATTTTGTCCTTCTGTAAGTTGCCCTTCAAACATTTTACTCCAATAATATAAGCTTCTTTTTACCATATTATGTTCATCTTTAATTTGAATCTCAATATTAATTAATTCATTTTTATTAGTTTTTGCTTTAATATCCAATCTACTAAATTTATCTTCTATAGATTCTTTATCTATATCGTTATTCATTATCTGTACTGTTTCTATTAAATCTTTTGGCTTTATTACTGCATTTAAGAATGAAATTAATATTCTTGGATTATTTTCATTACCAAAAATTCTTTTAAATACAAAATCTACTTTGGGACTTAGTATTTCTAATCTAGTCATTATAAATCAACTCCTTATTAAGGGTAATATCTTATTTATATTATACTATGTTGATAAGATAAAGTAACTTTAATTTTCAATACCTACAATATTTTATCTTTTCTGAAATATATAAATTTTATTTATATATTAATGTAAAAAATCTATTTTCATGGATATGTATTAATTGTAAGGAAAATAAATAAAAAACTTACAATTAAAAGTGAAATGGAGGAATTTATTATGGCAAACAAGGCTTTAGAAAGCACAGTACTATCAATTGAAGTACAATCAGGAAGTGATAAGGATGGTAATCCAACCTATACTAAAAAGAAAATAGGTAACTTAGTAGCAGATGCAGAACTTGAAAAAGTTAATGTAGTAGCTTCATTAGTTGCAGATTTACTTAGTGCAAACACTAGAAATTTCTATGTAACTGAATTATCTCAAATCCAAGAATAATAAAGGCGGGGTGTGTGAATTATGGAATATACATTAACAATGACATTTTTAACTGAAACAGGGGAAAAGTCTAATATATCTATTTCAGATGTTAAAGCTGGAATAACAAATGATGAAGCTGTAGCTTTAATGGACAGTTTAATTGAAAACAACATTTTTGAAAATAGTAAGGGAAGATTAGTTTCTAAGTATTCAGCTCAAGTAACAGAAAGACAAGTTACTAAGTTTACTGTTTAGTAATTTGAATTAAATATAAAGCGGCAAGCTTATATGAAAATATGAGTTTGTCGCTATTTTTTCGTTAAATTAATATTTAATAGTTATTGATAGAAGTGAATTAGATTTTATTTATATATTTATACTAAAGATATATAATAATGGTATTAAAAAGGTGAAAAATAATGTAAAATATGATATTATTAGTATTAAATAATTAAGTTGGATAAGAGTAAAAACTAAATAATAAACTATTTTTATGAGGTGGAAAAATGACTAAGGGGAAAAAGATAACAGTTTGGATTTTAGCAATAGTATTAGTAATTATTTTAGGTGCCGTAGGAGGAGTTTATTTTTATGGTAATCACTTATTTAATAAGTTAGAAAAGGTAGAAATTGATAAAGATAATATAGGAATTACTGAAGAAGTAGAAGAAAAATTATCTCAATACAGTAATAGCATAATTAATATTGCATTATTTGGAGTTGATGCAGTTGAAGGTGGAGCCGGTAGATCAGACTCTATAATGATAGCAACCCTAGATACAGTGAATAAAAAGTTAAAATTGACATCAATAATGAGAGATTCTTATGTTGCAATTGATGGTCATGGAAATGATAAGATTAATCATGCTTATGCATTTGGAGGTCCACAACTTGCAATAAAAACTTTAAATGAAAACTTTGATTTAAATATAGAGGATTTTGCTTCTGTTAACTTTGAAACATTACCTAAAATAATAGATAAAATTGGTGGAATAGAATTAGATATAGATGAAGATGAATTAAAATATATAAATAGCTATATAGCAAATCTTAATAGCATTAATGGAACTAATGAACCATCTATAGCGTCTGCAGGTCTTCAACATGTAAGTGGTACACAAGCGTTAGCTTTTTGTAGAATTCGATATACTTCTGGTGGAGATTATAAAAGAACTGAAAGACATAGAGAAGTATTAACAAAAATACTTGAAAAGATAGAAACTTTACCAGCAACATCTTATCCTTCATTATTATCAGATATATTACCTATGGTAAATACAAGTTTAGATTATTCTGAGATATTAGAGTTAGGGACTGAGGTATTAAAGCTTGGTGATTCAAAAATGGAATTAGAAAGATTCCCTCTTGATGATTATTGCGAAGGAAAAATGATTAATGAAATATATTATTTAACTTTTGATAAGGAAACAACTGTTAATCAGTTACATAATTATATTTTTGAAGATAAAATAACATGGCAATAAAAAATACCTAGAATACCCTAAATAAATATAAAATGTCGAAATATATCGTATGAATTTATATCACAAGTTGTCCTTATAATGGTATAATTACTGTATTAATGTCTAAAAAGTGAACGAAATAAAACTATGATAAGACATATATTTGAAATAGCTGTAAAATCTTTATATACAGTTTACTAAAAAATTATAATTAGAACTATAGTAAAAGGTAAGGAGACAATAATTGTTATGGAAAAAAAAATAAGAAAAGCGATAATACCTGCTGCTGGTCTTGGAACTAGATTTTTACCAGCAACTAAGGCACAACCAAAGGAGATGCTTCCAATAGTTGATAAGCCAACTTTACAATACATAATAGAAGAATGTGTTGCATCAGGTATAGAAGAGATTCTTATAATAACAGGAAGAAATAAAAAGAGTATAGAAGACCATTTTGATAGAAGTGTTGAACTTGAAATGGAGCTTGAAAAAGCAGGAAAACAACAAATGCTTGAAATGGTTAGAGAAATATCTGATATGGTTAATATCCATTTCATAAGACAAAAAGAGCCAAGAGGATTAGGACATGCTATCCTTTGTGCAAAGACTTTCGTTGGAGATGAACCTTTTGCAGTATTACTTGGAGATGATGTTGTTTATAATGATCAAAAGCCATGTTTAAAGCAACTTATTGATTGCTATGGTGAGTATAAAACTTCAGTTTTAGGAGTACAAACAGTAGCACCACAAGATGTTAATAAGTATGGAATAGTTGGTGGAATTCATATTGAAGATAGAGTTTATAAGGTTAAAGATTTAGTTGAAAAGCCTTCAATAGAAGAAGCACCATCAAATGTTGCAATATTAGGTAGATATATAATTACACCAAAAGTATTTGAAATATTAGAAAATACAGCTCCAGGTAAAGGAAATGAAATTCAGCTTACAGATGCATTACTTAAGCTTATTGAACATGAAGCAATGTATGCTTATAATTTTGAAGGAAGAAGATATGATGTAGGGGATAAGCTTGGTTTCCTTGAAGCTACAGTTGAATATGCTCTTAGAAAAGAAGATTTAAGAGATAGTTTTATTGAATATTTAAAAACTATTATAAAATAGAATTTTGAATTTTATATTTTATAAAGTAGTACTACAGTAAGGTTATTTTATAAAATAAAGAAATTCCTCCATAGAAAATCAAATTTATGATTTTCTATGGAGGAATTATTTTTTGCAGCTTTTTATTTTTCAAATGGATACTTTGAGAATCTTATAGAAAATATATTAATAATTAATGGAATACATTAAAAATATATGGAAAGAATTATAATAAAGTTATTTATTATAAGAGGTGGTTATTTGATTAAATATATTTTAATTATTGGATTTGTATTTTTAGTATGTTTAGCTCTTTTTGCTTTATTAAAGTCAGCAAGTGATTTTGATGATGAAGCTGAAGAATTTTATAATAATTTTTATGAAGATGATGGTTTAAATGAAGAATATGATTATTATGAGGATAGATATAAGGAAATAATAGATAATCATAAGGAGATATAGTTTATATTTTATAGTAAAATTGAAATTTTTAATATTAAATTTACAAGAACTTAAATTTAGTTTAACAAAGAGAATATATTATAATTATTGAAACACTTTGATTTCTTAGGGGAATAAAAATTTCATCTGTACATTATAGAGTAGAAGTTTTTATTCCTCTAGGAGTAGAGAATAAATAGAGTAAATAATTAATAATAATAATAACCCCAGAGGTAATGGAATTCATTCCTTACTTATGGGGTTATTTATTATTAAGGTTATATTAAGATTGAGTAAATAAAACCTTTATCTTTATATCCTATAATTATCTTATAAAAGATAGAGTGTTATAAGGAGTATAAAGCATATGAAAAGAAGCAGTATAAAAAGGTTAATAATAAAGAACAAGAAGATTATAATTATAGTTAGTGCAGTATTTATCTTAGGTGGCGGATTGGTATTAATAAAAGCTAGGAAAAATGCAGAGTCTCAAATATCAAATATAGAAAGTATACAAGGAACTGTTAACCTTGAAAAGGGAGAAATAAATAAATCTATAATAGTTAATGGAAATGTAAAAAGTGGAGAGGTTTCTAATGTATCATCATATATTGCTGCAAAAGTTAAATCTGTTAATGTAAAAGTTGGAGATATAGTTAAATCTGGAGATGTTATTTGCGTTTTAGATGATAGTGATATTATTAAAGAAATTGAAAGTAAAACTAAAGCATTAGAGGAGCAAAGAAAAACCTTACAAGATAATTATAATAAGCTTGTAAGCCAATTAAATACATTAAAAAACACACAATCACAAAGCTCAAGCAGTCAAAATAAAGCTGTTGAAGCAGCTATTAATATTTTAAATAAAGCAAATGCAGAGTTAAGCAGTTATGAAGGGACTTTTAATAGTATAAAAAATACATATGACATTATGATTAGTGGTATAAAAGATAAACAAGCTAATTATGATAATGCAGAAAATTATAAGAAACAAGCTTATGAGAATTGGGTAAAGTCTGGTGGAACTACCGATTCACAAGAGTATAAAAAATATATAGAGGCTAGTGAAAATTTAGATAAAAAGCAAGAAGAGTTAAATAAAGCTAAGGAGCTTTATGATTATGATAACATAAGCAATAAGTACAATGAGACGTTAAATACATATAATGAAAAAATTGCTGCAAGGGATTCTGCTAAGTCACAATATGATGAAGCAGTATCTAATAGTAGAAGTACAGCAAATAGTAATAAAGCAGAGATAGAGACATTACAAGCTAGTATAACTGATGTTAAGAATCAAATAGAAAAGCTTAATGATAATGATGAGCTGAAGGAGCTTAAAGAAAAGCTTAATAATACAGTTTTAAAAGCTGAAACTAGTGGAAAAATAACAGAACTTAAAGTTAATGTTGGAAGTATGACAGATGGTGCAATTGCAACAATTCAATCTACAGATAATCTTATTCTTGAAGTTAATATAGCAGAATATGATATTCAAAAAGTTAATACAGGAATGAAGGCTAAAATAAGTAGTGATACATTAACTGACAAGGTTGATGGTGAGCTTGTAAGAATATCTCCAGTAGCTAGTGAAGGTGATAAAAAAGGATTTGTTGCAGAGATATCTATAGCAAATGCTTCAGGTTTATTTATTGGAACTAATGCAAAAGCAGAAATAATTATTTCTGGGAAAAGTGATGTTATATTAGCTCCTATTGATGCTATAAAAAATATAGATAATAATCCTTCGATATTTGTAAAAGAAGCAGATGGAAAGTTTAAGGAAGTTCCAGTTACTGTTGGTGAAAGGAATGATTATTATGTAGAGATTAGTGGAAGCAATATAAAAGAGGGGATGGAGATTAATGCTTATGCTTCCTATGATTCAGAATATAATAGTGAGAGTAATGAAGATATTAATGAGGGCTCTGATATAAATGAAGGGGGAGTCTATGATGAAGGAATGTAGGGATAAAAAGCTTCTTATTAATATGAACAATATAGTAAAGAGATATTATATTGGTGAACCTAATGAACTTGAAATTCTTCATGGAATTGATTTAAAGATATATCAAGGTGAATTTGTGGCTATTGTAGGTGAATCAGGATCAGGAAAGTCTACATTAATGAATATTATTGGGGTTTTAGACAAGCCAACAGAAGGAGAATATTATTTAGATGGAATTAATGTTAGAAATGCCTCAGAAAAAGATATGAATAATATAAGAAATCAAAAGATAGGTTTTGTATTTCAAAACTTCAATCTTATAGGAAGAACTTCAGCTCTAAAAAATGTAGAATTGCCAATGCTTTATGCAGGTATAAGCAGCAAAAAGCGTACAGAAAGGGCAATTGAACTTCTTAAAAAGGTAGGCATGGAGGAAAGATGCAATCATCAGCCAAATGAGCTTTCAGGAGGGCAAAAGCAAAGAGTTGCAATTGCTAGAAGTTTAGCAAATGATCCATCTATAATACTAGCAGATGAACCAACTGGTGCTCTAGATAGTGAGACAAGTCGTATTGTTATGAACATTTTTCATGAATTAAACATAAAGCAAAAAAAGACAATAATTCTTATAACTCATAGTAAAGAGTTAGCGGAAGAGTGTCCTCGTGTAATAACTATAAGGGATGGAAGAATTATAGATGATAGAAAGGGAGGGAGTCTTTAGTGGGATTACTTGAAAATATTAAGCTATCTATAAGTAATTTATTAGCAAATAAGTTACGTTCAATTTTAACTATGCTAGGGATAATAATAGGTATAGCTTCAGTAATAACAATTGTAACAATTGGAGACTCACTAGCTAGTTCTATAACTGATGAAATGTCTGGATTTGGAGCTAGAAATATAAATGTATACTTAGAACAAAAGGCTATGAATACAGAGTCAGAAGATTTTGATATACAGGGTTTTACTTATGTAGAGCCAACAGAGCAAGATAATATTACAGATGAAATGTTAGATAAATATAAAAATACATTAGGTGATAAAATAGAAGGTATATCTGTTTCAGAAAATGTAGGAAATAATAAAATTAATAATGAAAAAAATAGTGCTAATATTGATATATATGGTGTAAATAATGGTTATTTTAAAGTAGAAAACATTAAGCTTTTATCCGGAAGATTTATTTCTAATAATGATATAAGTGATTTTAGAAAAGTTGCTATAGTTAGTGATATTTTTGTAGATGATTATTTTGGAAGTCAGTATACATATGAAGAGGTATTAGGAAAGAGTTTTGAAATAACAGTTGGGAGTAATATGATTAGAGTATATATTTCTGGTGTTTATGAATTTGATAAAAGTAAAGCTTTGGGAGTAGATTCTGGAAAGGAAAAAACAAATACAAGTTTATATATTCCAATTTCAGTTGTTAAAAACATCAATGGTGGAAATAAAGGATATAATTCTTTAACAATACTTCCTAGTAATAATGTTAATGTAGAAGAGGTTTTAAATATAACTAATGAATTCTTTGCTAATGAATATAGAAAAAATAAAAATATAGTACCAGTTGGATCTAGTATGGAGTCTATGATGGAATCAACAAACAAAATGATTAATAGTGTTAAGTTAGCTATTAGTGCTGTTGCTGGAATTTCATTATTAGTAGGTGGAATTGGAGTTATGAATATAATGATGGTTTCAATAACTGAAAGAACCAAAGAAATTGGTATACGTAAAGCTTTGGGTGCTGGTAGAGGTATTATATTAATTCAATTTATTGTTGAATCTATAATTATATGTATAATTGGAGGTATAATAGGAATTATATTAGGATTTATATTGGGAGCTATAGGTGCAAAAGTAATGGGATATACAGCTAAACCTAATGTAGGTGCAATTTTAGGTGCAGTTGGATTCTGTATGGGTATTGGTGTATTCTTTGGCTATTATCCAGCAAGTAAGGCAGCTAAATTAAATCCTATTGATGCATTAAGATATGAATAGTGTATAAGGAGAAAAGATAATATGTCAAATAAAATTTTAATTGCAGAAGATGATAAAGATATTATTGAACTGTTAAGGTTATATTTAGAAAAAGATGGATATGAATTAATTTTAGCAACAAATGGAGAAGAGGCATTTCAAAAGCTTCTACAAAATAAGATCTCATTAGCTATTTTAGATATAATGATGCCTAAGATGAATGGGTATGAACTTACTAAAAAGATAAGAGAAATAAGTAAAATACCAATTTTGATTCTTTCAGCTAGAAATCAAGATAGTGAAAAGATTTTAGGACTTGATTTAGGGGCAGATGATTATCTAACTAAGCCTTTTAATCCTTTAGAGGTGCTTGCAAGGGTAAAGTCTCTTTTAAGAAGGAGTTATGAATTTAAAGTTAACGATTCAGAAGAAGATAATATTATAACTATTGGTGAAATTACTTTAAATTATGAAGATAGAATTGTAATTAAAAATGGAGTGGAAGTTCAGCTTACAGCAACTGAGTATAAGATATTAGCATTATTAATGCAAAAGCCAGGAAGAGTTTTTACTAAGGCACAAATATATAAATTTATAAATGGTGAGTATTATCAAAGTGATGATAATTCTCTTATGGTTCATATTTCTAGAATAAGAGAAAAAGTAGAACCAGATCCTAAAAATCCTATATACGTAAAAACTATTAGGGGGTTAGGTTATAAATTTGAAAAACTATAAGAAAAAACGAGGTAGTATATTTTTATTATTACTAAAAAATTATATATTTTATAGTATCGTAATTATGATAACTTGGGTAATAATAAACAGTATAGTATCAATGGTATTTGATAAAAAATATAATTTTGGATTAGGATTAAGTGTTGATGATAAAAAGTTACTTGTGGAAGAAGCCTTTGATAATTTAAATGTAAAATCTATAGCTGGTCGTAATGGAGAAATAGAAATTCTAAATGAAAATAATTATATTATTTATAGTTCATCTAATAATAAGGACAAATATACAGAAAGTGAATTAAATTTTATTCAGAATTATGAAGGAGAGTATATTTATACAGGTATTTATGATTTTAAAGGTGAAGATAATAATGATTATAAAATTATAATATCAACTCCATATGATATTAATGAGAATGGAGAATCTTATTACAATATTGATAAGGGCTGGTTTAAAGTGTTAGATAGCAATCTAAATGTGGTGTATCATTTAGGAGATAATTCTGATAATATCAATTCGTATACAGAAGAGGAGTTAGGATATATAACTGGTGATTACCCAAAGGAATATTATTTAACTAAATATACTTATGTTAATAAAAATGGAGAAAATAGAACGGCCATCATAAAGTCAAAAAAAGTTAATGAAGAAGTTTTATATGAAAGTTTTGATAAATTAAATAATATTTCTTTTGGGCTATTTTTTATTGCTTGTATAATATGTACTATTATTTTTGGATTATTTTTAAAAAAGAAGGTTCAAAAGCCTTTGAATAAGTTAAATAGAGCAATGCAAATTTTATCAGAAGGAAAGAATAATGAGGAAATAATATATTCTGGACCTAAGGAGTTTGTTGAAATTTGTGAAAGCTTTAATGTTATGGTAAACAAGTTAGAAAGTAGTGAAATGGAAAGAGATAAATTGATTAAAGATAAGCAAAGTATGTTAGCTGATATTTCTCACGATTTAAAAACTCCAATAACTACGATTCAAGGGTATTCTAAGGCATTAGCGGATGGAGTTATTTCTCCTGATGAATATGAAAAATATTTTAATATTATTTATTCTAAAGCAAATCGACTAACGGAGCTTATTAATATTTTCTATGAATATAGTAAATTAGAACATCCTAATTTTAAGTTAGTTCTTGAAGATGTAGATTTAGCTGAATATCTAAGAGAATATATAGCAATTAAGTATGAGGATATTTTAGAAAATGGATTTAGTATTGAAGTAGATATTCCTGAAAAAGTAATGGAATGTAAAATTGATAAGGTACAGTTTCAAAGGGTTTTAGATAATATTTTAGGAAATGCTATGAAACATAATCCTGTAGGAACAGAGATTTATGTTGCTTTAAGTGGTGAAAGAGGAAGTTATAAAATTATTATTGCAGACAATGGAGTAGGTATTCCGCAGGAGATAGTTAATGATATATTTTCCCCATTTACTGTTGGAGATGAATCAAGGAATACAAAGCAAGGTTCTGGATTAGGTCTTGCAATAACTAAAACTATAGTAGAAATGCATAATGGAACTATTAAGTTAAATAAATCCCTTCAAAGAAAGTATAAAACTGTGTTTGAAATAGAAATATAAAGTTATGCATCAATGTATTATTCAAATAGTGATAAATTATTATAAGTAGAAGAAAATAAATAGGTAAAAGTCTATATTAAAATGTAATGTTAAGGTAAAAGGTAATTTACTAATACTTAAATTTTTATATAGACTTTCTTTATTTAGATTAAATATTACCTATATATAATAGTTAAATTCAAAATATTTGATTAATTAGGTTTATATTTGTTATTTAATATAATAATTGAATGGATAAATAAAATGAAAACACAGTAAATAAATTTAAAAAAATGTAAAAATTAAAATTTTTAAGGAAGTGAAATAATTGACCATAGCCTTAGTTGGATATACAGGATTTGTTGGATCAAATATAGATTTAAGGGGATATATATTTATCAATATATATATTTAAAAATAAATAATTAATCAAAAAAAGTATAGTAAAATATAAAAAATATAAAAAAGTAGCTAATGTTGATGGAAAATATTGACAAAAATATAATATGAATATATAATTTAGATATAGATTTTGAGAAATATATTATGTATTTGGATACTTGGAGTATATCGATATACTAGTGTAATTGGCTATTATAATTATAGAAATAATAAGATACTATGATTATAATATTTTTTTATCAATTGTTGTAATTATTAACCATATTTAGGATTTAATGGAGCTTAAGATGTATATTCTGTATTTGGGCACTTGGAATATATTGAAGCAGTAGTGCAACCGGCCATTATATATAAAAATATTTTTATAAATACTTTTATATATAATGGCTTTTATTTTTGCTTAAAGTTATATAAAAAATATTTAAATATATATTAAGACAAATAGGTTTAGGGGGATTATAGAATGAATAAGAAAAAATTATCAATAACAATAGCAGCAGGAGTATTAGCAATAACAGTAGTAGGTGGATCATTAGCTTGGTTTACATCTACAGAGACAAAGACAAGTAATTTTACTACAGGATCAATTAGTCATGAAATAGTAGAAGATTTTGATGAAACAAGAGCTTCACAAGGTTTACTACCAGGTGATGAAGTGAATAAGGATGTATGGATAAAAAACACAGGAAATTCAGATGCATTATTAAGGGTTAAAATAACACCAGTATGGATGAATGGAGAACAAGAGGATAAAACTTTAGACACTGATTCAATACAATTAGTTTTTGATACAAATGTTCAAACTTTATTAAAGGAATCAGGAATAACTAAAGGAGCTACATGGGTATACGGAAATGATGGATATTTCTATTATACAAGTATACTACCTGTAAACTCTAAGGCTATTGAAATGAAAACAGAAAAGTTATTAGATGCAGTTAGATTAAGTGGATCAATAACAGATCAAAGTAAATATGCTAATAAAGAAATGAGTGTAAAAATTGAATCTGAAACAGTTCAAGTAAATAAAGATGCTTACAAAGAAACGTGGAAAACCACTGCAACTGTAGAAGCTAGTATTACTAATATGTTAGATAATTTAGTAGATTCTTATAAAACAGCAAATGGAAAAACTCATGTTAATAATTCATCTAGCAATAACTAATTAATAAAAAATAATGAGTAAAAAAATGAACTGGATATATAAAACATTATTTATAATTTTTATTACTATAATTATTACTCCATTTAATAATGTAAAAGCAGATACTATAAATGGAATATCAATAGATAATATAGAGTCAGAATTAATTATAGGAAATAATAATTTATTTAATAATAATGAGGAAATCTCTGTTTTTATAAGTGCAAGCAATCTTATGCCAGGAGATTATATAGAGAAAGACTTACTAATAAAAAATAAATCTAATAAAGTATTTAATATAGTAATGAATGCAGAAGAAATAACTAATAAAGAAGATGAATTTTATTTATTAGACAAATTAGAAATAACTTTAATATATGATGATAAAGTTATTTATCAAGGAAAAGCATCTGATATAGATATTCTTAATAACAACTATATAAATTTGGGAAAAATAATAAAAAGTGATGAATCTGTATTAAAGATAATTGCTGAATTAGATGGAAGTTCTGTAGGAAATGATTTTCAAAGTAAAGATGGTATTTTTAATATTAATTTCTTTATTAATGAGGAATATGAGGATTACAGTAATTACCCTAATAATGTTTCAAAACTACCCCAAACTGGTAAAGACAATATTATACATGTAGTTTTAATATCAGCATTATCAATATTAGTTGGATATAATCTAATAAAAAAATAACTTAAAGATAAAGACTAACTTGGAGTTATTACCAGTTAGTCTTTTGTAGTAAGTGAGATTTTAAGTTTTAATTTAGTTAATGAAAATTAACTGAAAGTAAGAGGTAGTTTTTTATATTATTTTAAATATCTGTTTAACAAAGGAGTAGAGTTAAATGAAAAATATAATTAAAGTTTTATATAATGTGTTTTTTTATGCTTTTATAGCTGTGATATTAGTAGTTAGTATAGTATCTTTTAGTGCTAATGAATATAAAGGTGTAAAGAAGATTGGAAATTTTGCCTTTTTTAATGTACTTACAGGAAGTATGGCTCCAACTATAAATCCAGGAAGCCTAATTATTATCAAGGATTATCAAGGAAATAAAATTGAAGTTGGTGATATTGTTACTTTTTCTGGAGATCAAACTAATAGCATTGTAACTCATAGAATTGTTGAAGAAAAAAACAATGGTGAATACTATGTAACACAAGGTGATGCTAACGATACTGTTGATTCATTTCCTGTAACTAGAGATATGATAGTAGGAAAGGTTGTTGTTACAATACCTGTATTAGGCTCAATAATGTTATTTATTCAGAATAATATATTTATAGTTTTAGGAGCTATACTGTTAATTGTTGTATTAACAGAGATATTTAAAAGTAGATATAAAAAGTTGAGGTGATAAATAAGTGTTAAAAGGTAAAGGGATTAAAATATTATTAATTATATGTATTATTTTTGGAATATTATCTTCTAGTAAGGTACTAGCTACTAATAGCAATATAAGTGCATATTCTGATTATGGAGCAGAGGTTTTAGATGTCAAATGGTTTAGAACAAAAGAACCAACTAATTCTAAAGATTATATTAATATCTTAGATAATAAGGAATTTAATAGTACTGTTATAAGTGTAGATGAATATTCTCCAAAAAGAACAGGAGATGAGAAGATATTTTCTATAGAAAACTTAGGCGAGGGAGTTCATACATTAACATTTAAACTTACTGGTAAAAAGAATGAAAGAGCTAGTAATACTGCGGCTCATATAAGTTTTTCAAAAATATACTCGACAAGTAGTGATACTAATGGAGTACAAATTAATGCTAATGAAAAATCAACTGATTCTAATGCACAAAATAAATTTATATATAGCAATGCTTGGAATGTAGAGAGAACAAGAGCTTGGACAGATGTAAAGGGAAATAGTTTTACTATAAACTTTATAGGAGAGAAAATTGAACTTTATGGAATAAAGGATCCCAATCATGGAATTAGTGAAGTAACTATTGATGGAGAAAGTTATTATACTACTGAAGTTATTGATGGAAATACATATACAGTAATTAATAATTATCCAAGTGATGGTAATCAATTAGGGAAGGTTTTATTAACTCCTAGAACAATATATTCAGGACAAACTGGTAATAGGATTTTATTTGAATATAATGCTTTAACGGCACTATTAAATCCTATTGAAGAAAGTAATGTTTGGGATGGAGCTTCTTCAGATAGATACTATAGTGGATATATAAAAGATAGTGATATAGCTAATGGGCATAAAGTTAAAGAGTTTGCAACGTGGACACACTATGGTGATGGTGATTCATGGAGATTGTTTAGGGGCGATTTTACTTTAGATTTATCATCATCAGAAATGAAAAATAAGAGAGTTTATTTAGGGGTTTTAGGTGAAAATGGACCAGAACTTATAATGCCTCTTAATGACTTTATGATTGTTTTAGTTGATGGAAAGCCAACTGATATTAATTTTACTACTCAGCAGGTAACAGATAGTAATAAAGATAATATTAAGTTTAGATTTTCTGACAATGAAATATACACACCTACTTTTAAAAGAGCTTATCATAGAACAACAGGAAATATGATATGTAATGATCCAAATCATACCTCTATAAGTAAGCATACAGATACTTGGCATGCTCATTTAAATAACCAAGCTGAATCAAGTACAGATGGATATACATTAGGAGATATAACATCTTTCTTAGATGATGGCAAAGATCATAAAATAGAAATTTTATGTGGTGATAATACTGAGGGGGGCGGTGGAACTAAGATTGATATTTTCTTAGTTGAAGACCCTAGTATTGAAGTTAGTAAAAGTGGATTTTTATTAGATGAAAATAATGAGAAAAATTATATAAGAGAAGATGGAACGTCACATGTTTATCCAGGTGAAAGGGTTTATTATAACTTTACTATTAATAATACTGGTAAGGATAGATTAACTAAAGTTGAGTTTAGTGATGCGCTTATAGATATTAAAATTGATAGTACTGGAGTTTATAAAGGTGATGGAACTAAGTTAAGTAATGAGACTTTGAGTATTACTAAGGTTTCTGCTGATGGAAATAAAACTACTGCTACTGGAGATAATGCTTTAAAACTTCTAGATGTTCTTGAAGTTGGTGAAAGTCTAACAGTTGAGGACTTAAATAATATTAAATATGATGTTACTTTAGAAGATTTAGAAAGAGAAAATAAGGTGATTACTAATACTGTTGTTGGAAGTGCTAAGTATTTAAATAATCAATTAACAGCTGAAGCTAATGCTAGTTTTAAAGTTTATGTTGCAGAATATGGGGAAGCTGTAGTTGATATTAGTAAATATGTTTATGAAGTTAAGAGAAATAATAATGTGATTTATACGCATAATAGTGAATCAACTGATTCAGATAAAGATGTACCAGGATTATATCCAGGAGATGAAGTTTCATTTATTATAAAAATAAAAAATAGAACTACTGATGGTGATAGAGTTACTAATACAGCATTACCTATTACTAATTTAAGTATTAATGATTTTTTAACAATGCCTTATGAAACACCAAATTGGATATTTACTTGTGAACAAAAAGAAAACTTTGATTATAATAATTTTGATTTAAAGGGAAATGAAAGTATATCTGTTATAGCTAAAGGATGGATTGTGCCAGAACCTTATAGTATGAATGAAGATAATAGTATAAATATATGGGATTATAATGTAGTTAATACTGTACAGCTATACAAGGAATATAGTGATGGTAAAAAGGAGTTAGGTACTTCTACTGCAAAAGTTAAAATATTACCAACTAAATTATATATTAAAAAGATTGTTATTGATGAAAATTATAATGATATAAGTAATGATGTAAGTAAAAGCTTCACTATAAATATAGAAGGTAATGATGGTACAAGCTTTGTTGTTGAAGCAATGCCAAATGAAAAATATGTAATTAACAATTTAAAATATGGAGTTACTTATAATTTTAGTGAAGTTATACCAGCTAATTATGTATTAGAGTCAATAGAACTTCAGGATAGTAAAAGTAATGTAATTTCAGAAGGAAATAATATTACTTTAACTTCAAAAAATATGGATAGTATAATTGTAGTAAAAAATAAACTAGCAAATAATAAGTATTTTTATGATGAAGATCAAGAGACTAATATATTTACTTATCCTTTAAAAGGAAATAGGTAGAAAGGTAGTTTTTATGAAAGATAATAATAGTAATTATAATGAGCATGATAATTATTTATATGGAATTAATTTAAGTAAAAGAAAAAATAAGATAAATAAAAATAACAAATTATATAATTTTTTTGAAAGAAATAAGCTATCATCAGTAAAATTTAAAATATTATTAGTATCATTAGTAGCAGTACTAGTTTCTTTATCCTCTCTTTTAAATGCTAGTTTAGCTTATTTTATGGATAATAATGAGAATGTAAATGCATTAAAGGTAGGTAGAATCGATGTAGAAATAAAAGAAGATTTTGATCCTAGTAGTGGTAAGAAAAATGTTTGGATTGTTAATCCAAGTGAATCTCCTGCATTAATAAGAGTTAGTATTAGTGGAAGATGGGTGAATCCTAATGATTTAAATGAGGTATTACCTGTAGATGATAGCTTGGTCACTTTGGTTTTTGCTGAAAACTTTCAAGATTACTGGTATTATTGCGAAGAGGATGGTTATTACTACTATAAGAAAGTATTAGAGGGCAAAGCAACAACAGAAATGTTATTAGAGAGTGTAACTTTTAGTAGTGATATTGAGAGTAATTCAATATATGAAGGTATGGAGTATAGAGTTGAAGTTAAAACTGAAGCTGTACAAGCTAATAAATATATTGATGAAAATGGTGAAGAAGTTTATCCATATAAGGAAGTATGGATGAAATAATAAGGACCCCGTGGGAAACAAATTTCTGGTTTCACGGGGTTCAATCATTTTCCAATTGTTTTCTAGGATTTAAATTATATGATATAATTATAAATGTAAGAGAAAGTAGATTTTATGACTTTAATTTAAGGAGAGATGAAATAATTATGAAGTGTTATTATCATGATAATAAAGAGGTAATAGCTGCATGCACAGAATGTGGAAGATTTATTTGTAATGAATGTAAGGTTGATATAAATGGAAAAGCAGTATGTAAAACATGCATAGAAACAGAAGTATTTAAGCCAAATAATAAATATAATAGAACAAATCAACAAGGTTATAATTATTATGCAAAAAAATCAACACAAAAGAGTTGGTTAGTAACATTATTACTATGTCTTTTTGTTGGAACTATAGGAGTACATAGATTTTATGTAGGAAAAATAGGAACAGGGATATTGCAATTACTTACTTTTGGTGGTTTTGGAATATGGACTTTAGTAGACTTTATATTAATTGCTTGTAAAAAATTCACTGATGCAAATGGTGATTTAATATTAGATTAATAATAAAAGAGGGAGTTAAAAGGTATGAACTGTTCAAATCATGAAGAAAGAGAAGCAGTAGGTATGTGCGTGAGATGTCACAAACTTATATGCAAAGAGTGTAAGGTAAAAATAAATAATAAGTATTATTGTAAAGAATGTGTATCTGAAATGTATTCAGATAATAATAGTAACAATAATTATAATAATGGAAGTACTATAAACTCAGATAAGGTTAGAGAGTATACTGATAAAGCAGTAAATGCTACAGTTGAGGCTACAAATAATACATTAAATTTAGTAAAGGATTTTTCAAAATCTGAAGACTTTAAAGAAGTTACAAATAAGGTTAGTCAAAATAAAAAAATAATTAATTATGTTCTTGGAATAATTGCTATTATATTATTGGTACCTAAGGTAATAAATAATATTAGTAGTATACCATATTTCTTTGAGGAACTTATATTTTCAGCTAGATATTATGGAAGTTTTAGAACTCTATTTTACACTATAGAATTTATTTTAGGTTTTATTGAACCAATAATAATTATTGCATTATCAACATTATTATTTAATAATTTTATTAATTTAAAGAGAGAAATTAGGATAATAGCACCTATAGTTGTTGTTATAGCATTTACATTAATTAGATTTGTTAGTGCAAATATATCATCTAGTTACTTTAGATTTCATATAGTAGCAAATATGTTTTCATATTTTATTCCAGTAATATTAATAGTAGTAGGAAGCTATTTAGATAAGGAGTAATAATATTAGAATTTACTTAGGAGGTAAAAATATTGAGTAAAATAAAAGTCTTGAGTGTATTTGGCACAAGACCAGAGGCAATAAAGATGTGTCCTTTAGTTAAAGCTTTAGAGAAGGATAATAGAATAGAATCAATTGTATGTGCTACAGCTCAGCATAGGGAAATGCTTGATACAGTACTTGATATATTTGATGTTAAACCACAGTATGATTTAAATGTAATGTCACATGGCCAAACAATAGTTGATGTATCTAATAAGGTTTTAACAGGTGTAGATAAAGTAATAAAAGAATGTAACCCTGATATAGTTTTAGTACATGGAGATACTTCAACAACATTAAATGGAGCATTAGCAGCTTTTTATAATCAAAAGCCAATAGGTCATGTTGAAGCTGGGCTTAGAACTGGAGATATTTATTCTCCATTTCCAGAGGAAGCTAATAGAAAATTAACAGGAGCAATTACTACTTTACATTTTTCAGCAACGGAAAGTAATAAGGCTAATTTAGAAAGAGAAAATATACATAATAATATATATATAACAGGTAATACTGTAATTGATGCTTTGCTTAGTGTTGTAGATAAAAATCATAAGTTTGATAATAAAAATTTAAATAATATAGATTTTGAAAATAAAAAAATAGTCTTATTAACTGCACATAGAAGAGAAAATTGGGGAGAGCCAATGAAGGATATATTTGCAGCAGTTAAAGAACTTGTTAGTAAGAATGAAGATGTAAATGTAATATTCCCAATGCATAAAAATCCTTTAATAAGAGAACTTGCAAATGAAAGTTTTAAAGGAGTAGAGGATAAAATACATTTAATTGAACCTCTTGAATATGTTGATTTTGCAAATCTTATGGCTAAGTGCTATCTTATAATGACAGATTCAGGTGGAATACAAGAAGAAGCACCAGCTCTTGGTAAGCCAGTTATTGTTTTAAGAACAGAAACTGAAAGACCAGAAGCAGTTAAGGCTGGAACTGTAAAATTAGCAGGAATTAAGAAGGAAGATATATTTAATATTGCTGATGAACTTATAAATAATGAGGAAGCTTATAATAAAATGGCTCATGCAGTAAATCCTTATGGAGATGGAAAAGCTTGTCCAAGAATTGTTGATTATATAGTAGAATACTTTAAAAATAAATAGATACAAATAAAAAATCCCGTATAACCAACTTAGGATATACGGGATCATAATTTTTAATATTAAATTGATATTTGTACTTTATTTATTCTTTTACCTGTTACAGACAAGATCTTAAACTTTACAGAATCAATAGTAATTTCTTTATTAATATACTTATTAGGTACAGTATTTATATTTTCAATTATTAACCCACCTAAAGTATCTATAGAATCTGATTTAAAATCTAAATTTAAATTCTTATTTAAATTTGAAATGCTAACTAATCCAGTAGCTATATAAGTGTTAGAATCAATTTTTTCTATATAATCAATGTTTTCATCATATTCATCTTGAATATCACCAACTACTTCCTCAAGTAAGTCTTCTAAAGTAACTATTCCTGAAAATCCACCATACTCGTCTATAAGTATAGCCATATGGTTTTTAGAATCTTGTAACTCTTTAAGAAGTATATCTATAGATTTAGTTTCTGGAACTACATATGGTTTTCTGATAATACTTTTAATATTAACATTTTCAATTCCTTTTTGTATTATCTCTGAAAATATATCCTTCATATAAATGACACCAATAATATTATCAATATCATTTTCATAAACAGGAATTCTTGAATAGTTTTCTTGCAATATTAAATTTATATTTTCTTTAATATTAGAACTAGCTTCAAGACAAAATGTTTCAATTCTTGGAGTCATTACTTCACGAGCTAAGATGTCATCAAACTTAATTATACCATCTATCATAGTCCTTTCAGTTTCATTTATGGCACCTTGTTCTTCACCAAGTTCAACTAAACTTTTGATTTCCTCTCTTGATATTTTTTCTTCACCAGATTTATCTTTTATTCCAAATAATCTTAAAATAGAATTAGTTGAAATAGATAGAAACCATACGAATGGTTTTGTAAATTTGGAAATAAATATTATAGGTTTTACACTAAACATAGCAACCTTTTCTGCATTTTGTAATGCTATTCTCTTTGGTACCAATTCACCAAGTACTAAAGTTATATAGGATATTATTAAAGTGGTTAATAATAAAGCTATATCATCACCATAAGGAACTCCTAAATTACTTAAATACAATCCAAATCCTTTGGAAATTGATGTTGCAGCTGAAGCAGATGCGAAAAATCCAGCAAAAGTAATACCAACTTGTATTGTAGCTAAAAATCCACTAGCATCCTTAAGTAAGTTTAATAATAATTTTGCTTTCTTATTATTGTCCTCAGCTAATAAATTTAATTTTGTTTTGTTAATTGATACTATAGCCATTTCAGCAGATGCAAAAAATGCGTTTACTATTACTAGTATAAGAATAAGAATAATACTACTCCCCGAGCTATCGTCCATTAAAAAAATCCCTCCTAAAAATATGATGAGAATATTATAGCATGTACAATTTTTAATAACAAACTAAGTAAATATACTTAAATTGATATAAATAAGTGATATATCATCTACAAAGTGATTAAATCTAAAAAAATAGGTATATTTAGTAAAAAACAAGGTAAAATAAAGAAATTTAGTACATAAATATTTTTATTAAGGATGTAATAATTAATATATGTATGGCAATAATTAAGATAGATTAATTTATCTATAAAGGAGTTATAAAATTAATATGAAGAAGATTTTTAGAATATTTATAGTTGCTTTTTTGGTATTAAATACACAAATTTTATACGTACATAGTGAAACATTGAACTTAATAGAAGAAAAATTAGAAAATATAGGGGTTCCTGATGAGTATAGTGATAATATTATTAATTATATTACTAATTTAAAACTTACTAATGAAGAAACAAAAGAATTATTAGAGGAAGCAAATAATATTTTTTTAAGATTAAAGGGAAAAGATGATTATAGTGATTTTACATTTACAGAATTGCTTAATATTTATGGGGAAGCTTTAAATATAGCAGATGAATTAAATATTAATTTAGATTTGGATTTATCGAGTAAGGAAGTTGTTTTAAAAGATAAAGATAGTAAGTTAACATTAATTAAATGTGATATGAATGATTTTAAAAGGTATTATGAAAATTATAAAGAATCGCCTATTACATCACAAGATTATGAGGAGTTGAAAAGTTACATAGCTGAAAATACTATTATTAATGATGAAAATAAAAATAGTAGTGAGAGTAGTAATGATTTTAATGATATTGCTAAAAGTTATGATTATAGTAATAGTGATTTAAGTGATGATGAGGTAGCTGAGGATAGTAAGAGAAGTAATAGTAGTGATTTAAACGATGAAGAAATGGAGAAAAATGGAAAGATAAGTGATAATAGTAATTCTACAGAAAATAATAGTGAGACTTTAAATACTGTTAGTGCAATAAAAAGTAAAAATATGAATAGGGTGTTGAGTATAGTATTTTTAGTTTTATTTGCTTGTGTAGTAGCTTCATTATTAATAAAGTCAATATTTTTTAATAAATAAGAAGAGTGGTAATAGTTTGTAGAGGTGATGCTAGTATATATAATTGGAGGTAAGTTATTTAAACTTATATAGTAAAATAAATGAGATGCTAGCTAATAATAGCATCTCATTTCAAAATACTATCTAATTTAAAGAGTATAAAAAGTTATGAATATCTTCAGTAGTAGATTCAATATCTATCATCATATGATACATATCGGTTAATATCATTTCAGATTTTCCATCAAGAGGGAATCTAGATTGTTCAATATCAGTAACTCCCATACTTAAAACTTCAGTAGCGATAGATAATATTTCAGTATTAGTAAGGTTTGTTGATACTAATGGCAAAATATCACTCATCATTGAAGTTAAGTCAGCAATTGATGCTGTTTTAAATTTTTTAAATAATGCTTCAAGTACATCTCTTTGTCTTTCAGTTCTTTTAAAATCCCTGCCTTCAGTATACCTTATTCTACAATAAGCAGAAGCTTGGGTACCATTTAAAGTTTGTAGACCTGAAGAGGTTATACGTTCAGTAGTTGTACCATTTTCATTATCAATATTAGAAATATATCCATTAATATAATTTAATTCATCATCAGTTATTGTAAGCTCAACTCCACCAAGTCTATCAATAATTTGAGGTAAAGTATGTAAACTGACATAAATAAACTTATCAACAGTTAAGTTAAAGTTATAATTAATAGTTTTTAGTATTAGTTCTGGGCCACCATGAGCCATTGTATAATTTAAGTTTTGTTTACCACTACCATCAGGTAAGTCTAAATACATATCTCTCATTAATGAGAAAAGTTTAAGTCTATTATTTTTTTTATCAATACCTAATATCATAGTAGAATCTGAAGCACCATATAGATTGCCATAGGCTTCATTTTGGCTAAAGTCAGCTCCAAATAATGCTATAGTAATAACGTCTTTATCTTCTTTTGCAGGTTCTTTACCAGTTTCAGTAACTACATTTCTATCAATTTCAACTCTTTCAATTTTTGACATGTAATGATTAATAGCAAAAATTAATGATACAATAAAAATAACTAGTAATAATAATAATCCAATTAGTATCTTTTTTGGTGTTATTAATTTTTTCTTCATATTTCCCCCAAAGTATTTATAAAGTTTATATTCATATAAGTTTTTAGAATAATGAACTAATTATATCATAAAAAGTTATATTTAGACAAAATATTATAAATTTAATAATTAAAATATGTAAAATAATATGAATAAAATAGAAATTATTGTTTGAAAAACTTTCGAAAAGTTATATAATAATTTAGGATAAAAATGGAAAAGAAAATAGGTTAATTTAAAGGTTATAGGGGGAATAAATTTGCGAAATTTTAAAAATATTTTTATTAATATGGTAATAAACACACTTAAAATATTGTTCTTAGTTTTATTTTGTGGAGCAGGACTATTAACAATTAGTTTTTCTAAAGGGATAAATTTAATAACATTTTTATCTATAATTATATTTGCTATAGTGATGTTTGTAATTTATAAAACAATTAAAAATAAATCATTATATTTAAGAAATAAGGTCATAATTATAATATTTATAGGAATGATTTTAAGAATATTATGGTTAGTTAATGTTAATACACAACCATATTCAGATTTTGAAACACTGTATAATGGTGCAATTGCGTTAATAAATAATGATAATACATTGTTTACTGGAGTAAATTATATTGCAAGATTTCCACATTTATCTTACATGATAGTTTATATGGCTGTAATAATGAAATTGTTTGGACAAGCTGTATTAACAATAAAAATTGGAAATTTAATTTTTTCAATAATAACTATGTATTTAATTTATAAAGTGTCTTTAGAAGTATTTGAAGAAGAAAACCTAGCATTAGTTTCTTTAGGAATTAGTGCAATATTTGCACCAATGATTACATATGTTGGGGTATTAGCAACTGAAAATATAGCAATTCCATTCTATTTAGCAAGTATTTATTTTTTCATTAGAGCTATTAAAAAGGATATGTCTTTAGGATTATTAGCCTTAAGTGGTTTATTATTGGGCATTGGTAATTTATTTAGAATGGTAGCAGTTATTATGGTAATTGCATATGTAATGTATATATTAATATTTGAAGATAAAAAAATAATATCTAAAATTAAAAGTAGTATAGTTATAGTAATAATGTTTGTTTCAGTATTAGTTTCAGGTAGTTTTTTATTAAAATCCTTAGGTATAACAGAGGTTCACTTATGGAAAGGAAAAGAACCAGCAGTAACTAATATATTAAAAGGAAGTAATATAGAAAGCTTTGGTAGATTTAATGATGAGGATGCAGCAATTCCAGAAAAATATAATTATGATTATGATAAAGTAAAAGATGCTTCCATTGAAATAATTAAAGAGCGTTTGACTACAACATCTCCAATAAGGTTAGCTATATTTTATGGTGGTAAATTTATTGGACAATGGGGACAAGGAGATATGTCAGGAATTTCATGGAGTGAATCAGGTGCAGAAAAAATAGGTGTAATTAATAGTGAAAATTCTAAAGTTGTAGTTCAATTAGCATATATATCAATTATTTCTTTATCGTTAATAAGTCTATTTAATAAAAAAAGAATTATATATGAAAATAAGATAATTAATCTTTTTTATATAATATTATGTGGATACGGTTGCTTTTATTTAATAAGTGAAATGCAAGGAAGATATGCATATATAGCTTGTTGGTTATTTATAATTTTTGCAACTTCAGGAGTGGAAAAAGTTTTTGATTATAAAATGAAAAAGAGATTAGGTGAAAGAAATGAACACAATATATCTAGTGGTGCCATGTTATAATGAAGAGGAAGTTTTACGAGAAACAGCAAGTAGACTTAAAGATAAAATGCAATGGTTAATTAGAAATAAAGTAATATCAGATAAAAGTAGAATTACATTTGTAGATGATGGAAGTAAAGACAAGACATGGAGTATTATTGAAGAGTTAAATTCTAATGATAAAATATTTTCAGGTGTTAAATTATCAAGAAATAGAGGTCATCAAAATGCTTTATTAGCTGGATTAATGACTGTAAAAGGTTATTGTGATGCTGCAATATCATTAGATGCGGATTTACAAGATGATATTAATGTAATTGATAAATTTATTGAAAAATTTAATTATGGCTGTGATGTAGTTTATGGAGTTAGAAGTGAAAGAAAAACAGACACAGTATTTAAAAGAACTACAGCTCAAGGATTTTATAAGATAATGAAAGCATTAGGTGTTGATATAGTTTATAATCATGCTGATTATAGGCTTATGAGTAAAAGAGCATTAGATTCATTACAGGACTTTAAAGAGGTTAATTTGTTTTTAAGAGGAATAGTTCCTTTAATAGGATATAAAAGTGATGTTGTGCTATATGAAAGAAATGAAAGATTTGCAGGAGAATCAAAGTATCCATTAAAGAAAATGCTTTCCTTTGCATTTGAAGGAATAACTTCATTTAGCGTTAAACCAATTAGGCTAATATTAATAGTAGGAATATTGATGTTTATATCAAGCCTAGCAGCGATTCTATATTTCTTAATTATATGGATGGCAGGAAAAACTGTTCAAGGTTGGACTACAGTAGTAGCTTCTATATGGATGCTTGGTGGTATTCAATTACTATGTTTAGGGGTAATAGGAGAGTATATAGGAAAAATATATATAGAAAGTAAAGAAAGGCCGAAATACATAATTGATAAGTTTATTAATGAATAATTAGGTAAATATTGAAAAGTATATTTATTTAACAAAAAAAGGATTAATGGAGAAAAAAGTATGAAATTTTTATCAGAAGATTTGTCTAGATTTATTAAATTTGGACTAGTTGGAGTACTAAATACTATAATTAACTGGATTTTGTTTATATTATTAAATAGTATGGGAGTATATTATATAATTTCAAATATAATAGCTTATAGTATATCTACATTAAATAGTTATTTATGGAATTCGAAATGGGTATTTAAATATACTGGTGATAATGTAAATCAAACAACTTTTAAATTTATAACTTTAAATATAATAGGGTTAGTTTTAAATACTATTATTTTATTCTTATTGGTTGATATAATTAAATTACCAAAGATAATAGCACTAATTATTGCAACTGGGGTTGTTATGATACTTAATTATTTTATAAATAAATTATGGGTTTTTAAAAAATAGCAATGAGCTCTGAAATTATAAATGATAGATTGTATTTATCATTTATAATTTGCTTTATTGATTTAAAATTAGCAAGATAACTAATGTATAGCACAACTTTATTAAATTAATTAAAAAAGTTATTCAATATTAGAATAAATTGTTATATAATAATAATTGAAGAATATAAAATGTTGGGAGGAAATTGTATATGGCAGTTTTAGTATCAGGTGGAATGGGATATATCGGAAGCCATACAACAGTAGAACTTTTAAATGCAGGATATGATGTTGTAATAGCAGATGATTTAAGTAATAGTAAGGAGCTTGTTAGAGATAGAATTAAAGATATAACAGGCAAAGATGTTAAGTTTTATAATGTTGACTTAACGGATGTAGAAAAGACAGAAGAAATTTTTAGAGATAATAATATAGATTCAGTAATTCACTTTGCAGCATTTAAAGCAGTAGGTGAATCAGTAGAAAAGCCATTAGAATATTACTATAATAACTTAACTAGTGCATTAGTAGTATTAAAGGCTATGAAGAAATATGGTTGTAGAAACTTTGTATTTAGTTCTTCAGCAACAGTTTATGGAGATGCAAAGGTTGTTCCAATTACAGAAGATTCTCCACTTTCAACTACTAATCCATATGGATCAACAAAGCTTATGATTGAAGATATGCTTAGAGATATTGCTAAAGCAGAGACTCAATTAAATATAGCAATACTTAGATACTTTAATCCAGTTGGAGCTCATAAGAGTGGAACAATAGGAGAAGATCCAAATGGAATTCCAAATAATTTAATGCCATATATCACTAAGGTAGCTATTGGTGAATTAAAGCAATTAAGAGTATTTGGTAATGATTATCCAACTCATGATGGAACAGGGGTAAGAGATTATATCCACGTTGTAGATTTAGCAGCTGGACATGTTAAAGCTTTAGAAAAACTAGCAACTAATCCAGGACTTGTTACTTATAACTTAGGTACAGGTAATGGATATTCAGTATTAGATGTTGTTAAAGCATTTAGTGAAGCATCAGGAAAAGAAATTCCTTATGAAATAGTTGCTAGAAGAGCAGGAGATATAGCTACTTGTTATGCTGATCCTAAGAAGGCTAATGAAGAATTAGGATGGAAGGCTGAAAGAGGAATCAAGGAAATGTGTGAAGATTCTTGGAGATGGCAAAGCAATAATCCTAAGGGATATAATTAAATTTAATTTTAATTGATATTATTTTATAGATAGAATATATATGATTTTATGAAAGAGAACCTATTTACATAGGTTCTTTTTTTGATTTACAGGAAAGTATAAAATTTTTAAAAGACGCAAGGCTAGTTATATTAACAGACTTCAGGACTTAAAACTATAAATTTGATACCACGAAGTGGACGTGGTGATGACCACTTTATTCTTCATGTAATTTAAATTTATATTGATTGAAGTAAAAAAATGTATTATAATAAATCTATGTTCAAAAAATGAACAACAGGAGGAGTTATGAAAGGTAAAATTAGAATTTTAAGAGAAATAAATAAAAATCCAGGAATTAATCAAAGAGCATTAAGTAGTGAGTGTAAAATATCATTAGGAAAAGTAAATACAATAGTAGATTCTTTGGAGATGGATAAACTTATAGTAAAAGAAATTAAAGGTAGACAATATAAATATAGTATTACTAAAAAAGGGTTAATAATATTGGAAAATGAGATTAAAGATAACAAAGAAGTACAGTTAGAATTACATTCTGAAAAGATTGTACCTATAAAAACAGCAGTAATACTTGCAGCAGGAAGAAATAAAAATTTTGATAAGCCAGTTGGAAACCTAGAGATAAATAATTTAACATTACTTGAACGAAACATACACATTCTTAGATACAATGGTATAGAAAAGATAATAATTGTTATTGGTTATAAAGGTGAAGAGATAAAGAATAAATTAAATGATAATAATATTATTTTTGTTGAAAATAGTAATTTTAAGTGGACGGGTACCATGTCATCATTAGTAACTGTAGAAAATAATATAGATGAAGACTTTATTTTGCTGGAAAGCGACATAGTGATTGAAGAAAGTGGAATTAGAGGAATAATTAATTATCCTTGTAGAGATTGTGTATTAATAACAACTGAAAGTGGTTCAGGAGATGAAGCTTTTGTTGAAATAAAAGATAACAAAATATATAAAATATCAAAAGATATTGCACAATTAAATAAAATTGATGGTGAAATGATAGGTGTAAGCAAAATATCTTTAGAGTTTTTTGAAAAAATGATGCAAGAATATAAATTTAATAAAAATCCTTATATGAATTATGAATATATGATGCTTGATATTTCAAGAACTTACTCATTAGGATATATTAAGATTGATAATTTATTATGGCATGAAATTGATAATAATGAACATTACTACTATGTAAATAATATATTATTAAAAAAAATAGATAAGAAGGAAAAATCTATTTATTTAGAAAATCTAAAAGGTATAATTTATGATTCAATGAAGGTTTCTCCAGAAAGAATTAATAATATTTCGCCTATTGGAGGTATGACTAATAAGAATTATAAAATAGAAATAGATAATGAATGTTATGTATTAAGGGTACCAGGTAATGGTACGGGAGAAATGATAAGTAGAGAGGATGAAATAAGGAATGCTGTATATGCTAACGAAGTAGGCGTGGATTCGGAATTATTATATTTTAATGAAAAAAGTGGAATAAAAATTTCAAGATTCATAGAAAATGCTGAAACTTTAAGTCCAGAAGCAACTAAAAAGCAAAATAATATGATTATGGTATGTGATATATTAAGAAAGCTTCATAATTATAATAGGAAAATGGCTAATAACTTTGATATATATGGGAAAATAGAACAATATGAAAATCTTGCTAATGAAGTTAATGCTATATTCTTTGATGATTATTATGAGGTTAAGGATAAGGTATTGCTTCTAAAAAATATTATAGCTGAACTGGATGTTAAGTTAGCTCCATGCCATAATGATACCATTGCTGAAAATTTCATAAAAAGTGGAGAAGATAAGATGTATTTAATTGATTGGGAATATGCAGGAATGAATGATCCAATGTGGGATTTAGCAGCGCATTCTTTAGAAAATAAATTCTCTGAAGATGAAGAAGAGTTATTATTAAATATATATTTTAATGGAAAAGTAGAGGAAAAGTACAAGAAGAGAATTTTAATAAATAAGATTTATCAAGACTTCTTATGGAGCACTTGGACAATTATTAAAGAGGCAAAAGGCGATGACTTTGGATCTTATGGTATAGATAGATATACTAGAGCAAAGAAGAACTTAGAAATTATATTGAAAGAAGGACTGTAATTTATGTTTTATGGATTAATGTCAGGAATATTATGGGGATTAGATACTGTATTACTTGGTATTGCAATTGCAATGACACCTTTTATTGAAACTGAGCAAGCAATATTCTTAGCACCATTTGTTAGTACTTTTTTACATGATTTATTTTCATCAATATGGATGGCTATATATATGATGTTTAAAAAGCAAATAGGTAAAACTATAAAGGCAGCTAAAACTAGAAGTGGTAGATTCATAATGTTAGGTGCAATATTAGGTGGGCCAGTAGGAATGACTGGTTATTTACTTGCTATAAAATACATTGGGCCAGCGTATACCGCAATTATTTCTTCATTATATCCGGCAGTTGGAGCATTTTTTTCATTTATATTTTTAAAGGAAAAGATGAAGCCATCATCAATAATAGGGTTACTTTTAAGTATTGCAGGAATAATAGCTTTAGGTTATGTTCCAAGTGGAGAGGTAAATAATTTAGCTATTGGTTTTATATTTGCATTAATGTGTGTTATAGGATGGGCATCAGAGGCTGTAATATGTGCTTATGGAATGAAAGAAGAAGAAATAACACCAGAGCAATCATTACAAGTTAGACAATTAACATCAGCAGTAATATATGGATTTTTAATTATTCCAATAGTAAAGGGAATCAGATTTACAACACAAGTAGTACCTAATACTACAACTATGATTATATTGTTAACCGCATTTGCAGGAACTGCTTCTTATGTATGCTATTATAAGGGAATACATAAAATAGGTGCTACAAAAGCTATGTCTTTAAATATAACTTACTCAGCATGGGCAATAGTTTTTGGAGTTATTTTATTAGGGAATTCTATAGATTTAAAATCTATAATTTGCTGTTTATTTATAATGGTAGGATCAATTATGGCATCAGGAGATATAAAATCCATATTTAAATTAAGCGTAAATAGCAATTAAATATTAAATTATGAAGTTAATAATATAGAATTTATTAATTTTCAATGAAAAAGAAATTAATAGAGATTATGTAATCTAAAATTTTGTGATAAATAAGAGAAATATATGATAAAATCAATAAAAGAACTAAAATTGATTTATGTATAAATTATGATATAATTATCTTTGTTTATAATATTATTGATATATTTAAATGAATTTTAGTATCATCATTAATATATATAATAAATATAGATTGAAAATATAATTATATAAAGGTGCATTATGAATAAATCTATTTCAAAAAACATATTTTTCAAATTATTATTAAATGTTTTCAATTTAATAATACCAATATTGATAGGGCCTTATGCATTAAGGGTTTTAGGACCTGATAATATGGGAGTTATTAATTTTTCTCAAACTATATATGGATATTTTTATATATTTGCAGGTTTTGGTGTTTATCAGTATGGATTAAGAGAGATAAGTAGAGTAAGAGATAATAAAGAAAAATTATCAAGTGTATTTACTAACTTATTTATATTCACATTAATAACTAATATTATAACTATAGTTATATATATTTTATTTATACGTAATAGTTATTATGGTTCTCAAACATATGTTGCATGTATTATAATGACATTTAATTTAGTGGCTAATGTATTTTATATTGAATGGCTAAATGAGGCATTGGAGAATTTTGGATTTATAACAACTAAAACTATAGTTGTAAGAATAATATATGTAATATTATTAATAAAAACAGTTAACTCAAGCAATGATTTAAAAGAGTACATGATTGTTTTAGTAATATATACATTATTAAATAATATATTAAGTTTCATATATATAAAGAGAAGAATAAAATTTAATTTTTCTAATATTAATTTAAGAAAACATATAAAGCCTATGTTTTTAGTAGTTATTTTATCAAATGCTAATGTATTATATACTCAATTAGATAGGTTAATGTTAGGTGAATTTATATCTACAGTATCAGTTGGATATTATGCTACAGCACAAAATATAGGTACTATGATTAATACATTATTGTTAACTGTAATAACAGTAACAATACCAAGATTATCTAATTATATAGCTAATGATAGTGATAAAGAATATTTGATTCTATTAGATAAGATAAGTAAGCTGTATTTTATGTTTTTATTTCCAGCATCAATAGGTATGTTTTTATTATCAAAAGAAATAATATTGTTATATGGTGGGGTTGAGTATGTTGCTTCTACTCCAATAATGATGGTGTTTTCTCTTTATATTATATCATTAGGATATGACACTATATTAAGTAATCAAGTTATGTACACAAGAAGGAAAGAAAAACAACAAGTTCAAATAATATTTATAGGTGGATTAATTAATTTATTATTAAATATCATATTGTTAGCACTTGGAAAATTTAATGGAACAACAGCGGTAGCAACTACATTATTTGCCAATATATGTGTAATAATAATGGAGAATATTTATGTTAAAAAAGTACTTAAAGTTAATTTTAATATATTTTCAATAGACAAACTGAAATATATGTTTATTTCTTTAATATTCATCCCATTCACAATCATAATAAGGCAATTTACAGGAAACTTGTTTGAATCACAAGAACTAAATGCTATAGTTGTTTCAATAATTACTATAACTATTAATGGATTAATATATTTATTAATTCTATTTATAATAAAGGATGAAAATATAATAGAAGTTAAAAACAAAATTTTAAATAAGATAAAAAAATAGAATTTTAAAGTAACCTTAAATTTCAGATTGAAGGTTACTTTTTTATTTAGAATAATATAGGTTTGCCTTGTGGTTCAGAGTAGTTATAGAAAAAAGATTCTTTTTAGAAAAATATTTTAGATTTACCAACTAAAACATTAAGATCATGCAAAGTTTTTTATAAAAAGTAAACTATAGCTAATTTTGAATAATAATTTTATTAACATAAACGTGCTAGCATAAGTTATTTTTACAATTAATTAGTGTTGTAATTTATTATGAAAAAAACTAGCAAAGGTTTCATATATAAATATTAAAAAATTAGTGTAAAAAATTTATATTAACTTTTTTATTTAAGAGATATGAGAATGAAATTAGAAGTAAAAATAAAAGCAATATTTGGTAGTATAGTGTAAAATTTAGTGTTTATTATAGAAATCAACCCTAATTAGATATATAATTAAAGTTGTTATTTTATGTAATAGGAGGATTAGTGGTGAAAAAAATATTGAATAAATCAATTATAGTTATTATCTTTATTCTAATAATGGTTGGAAATGGACAAGTTGTTATTGCTGATGATACAGTTGAAGAAAAAAATAGTGGAATTACTAGTAGAATTGATGACATTAATTCAAATACAGAAGATAATAATATTCAAAAGAATGGATGGGTACAGCAAAATAATAAGTGGTATTATTTTGCTGAAGATGGAACTTTAAAAAAAGGTTGGCTAAATGAGAATGGTAAATGGTATTACTTAAATGATGATGGAGAAATGGCAACAGGATGGATTAGGGATTTAGGTAAGTGGTATTACTTAGAAGCATCTGGAGCTATGAAAATAGGATGGGTAAAAGTAGATAATAAATGGTATTTCTTAAATAATAGCGGTGCGATGGGTACGGGATGGTTGCACAATGAAGGTAAGTGGTATTATTTAGAACAATCAGGAGAAATGAGAGTTGGTTGGTTGAATGATAATAGTAAATGGTATTTTCTTAAAGATAATGGAGAAATGGCTATTGGTTTCATTGATATAAATAGTGAAAGATATTACATGAGAGAAAATGGTGAAATGGCCACTGGATGGATATATGACAACGGTAAGTGGTACTATGCAAAAGAATCAGGGGTAATGAAAAATGGATGGTTAAATTATAAAGGTAAATGGTATTACTTATATAAAAATGGAGAAATGTCAACAGGTAAAGTAGAGAATAATAAGAATATTTATTATCTAAATGATAATGGCTTAACTTTAATTGGATGGATAAAATTTGAGAATAAGTGGTATTATGCAGAAACTACAACTTCCATGAAAAGCGGATGGTTAAAAGACAATGGTAAATGGTACTATCTATATGAAGGTGGAGAAATGGCTACTGGTATTATTGAGGATAAAGAGAAAAGATATTACTTAAATGGTAATGGTGAAATGATTACTGGATGGATTAGTGACAATGTTACTTGGTACTATGGTGATAGTAATGGTCAACTTGTTAAAGGATTTATTACATTAGGAGTTGATACTTACTATTTTAATGATGACAATAATATGGTTACAGGAAACCAAACAATAAATAATAAAGAATATTATTTTCATAGTGATGGAGCAATGGCTAGATTTGAATTTATAGTAGACAGGTACTATGGAAAAGATGGTATATTTAAAGATATTGCAAATGGAGAAAAACTGACTATAGTATTAGATCCAGGACATAATTATGGGGGGGATGATGGGGCGTACTCACAACATAATGGAATTCAATATATAGAGAGAGACTTAAATATGCAAGTAGCTCTTAAATTAAGGGGACAATTAGAAGCGGAAGGTTATAATGTTATCTTAACTAGAAATCCTGAGGATAAAACTTATGAAACAACAAAAGAAAGCTTAAAAAAGAGAGTAGATTATGCAAACTCAAATGATACAGATTTATTTATAAGTATACATCATGATTCTAGTACTTCATCAAGTGCTAGTGGATTTACAGCATTTTATAGTTCGATAAAGGGAAATTCAACAGGAAAAGATTCTAAAGTAACTAATAAATCAAAAGAAATAGCGACTAATATAGTAAATAATGTTAGTGCTGAATTAGGATATAGAAATAGAGGAGCTAAGGATAATAATTTTTATGTAATAAAAAATACTACAATGCCTTCTATATTATTAGAGTGTGGATTTATTAGTAATTATAGTGAAGCTAAAAAAGCAGCTGATGAAGCTAATCAAAATAAATTATCTGTAATCATTATGGAACAAGTAAATAGGATGTTTAACAAATAAATTTAGGGGGATAAAGGATGAAAAGAAATAAAAGATTAAAATCAATAATGTCATTGATTTTAAGTATATTATTATTATTGCCATCAGTTAGGGTATATGCCACTGATAGTAAGGAGGAATTTAGTAAGAGCATTCAAGATGAAGTTGATCACTTAAAAAATCAGGAGATAAACGATAATGTTTCTGAAGAAATATTTCAAAATGAAGGTGTTATAGTTGATGAAGAGACTATGACAAATAGTGAAATTACTGTAGATGGTAAAATAAGTGATGGTAAAGGTAATGTAGGAGAGTTATATGAAAAAGTAGATTATGCTGTTCCGTATAGTTATGGTGATTCTAAATTTGAAAGAGAAGAATTACAATTAAAATATGAAAATATTTATAATGAAACAAGATTATTAAATAAGACAGAAGATAATTATGAAGTAGCTTTAGCATACAGCGATGGAAGTTATAGTTTTATTGATTCAGCTAATAGTATAGAGGAAGCAAAGGAAAAAGCACTTGAAGAAGAAAAGAAAAGAATTAATGGAGATACAATACCTGTTATTTTAAATAACAATGGACAAGTTGTATATGCAACTTTTGCAATGGGAAGAATATTAAAGCATATTAATGGTGCGCCAGATCCTACTTTTAGTAATAATACTTATGTATACACTAGTTCATCATTAGGAAGTGAATATACTTATGTTAATCATGGATATGTTGATGATGTTCCAGTAATAGAGGATATTGGTTCTGCGGCAAAAGTACAAATTTCAGGATATACTGGATGGGTTAAGAAAGATGTAAGTTCTTCAGAGTATGATTTGCTTATAGTTCCTATAAATCAGGTTTCTAATCCAAGTTATTATATTAATAAAGACGGAGTTTTATATCATTTTATATCTAGTGATTTAACTAATAGTTCACAAAAAGGGTATTTAATAAAGTTAGGAGTGGCTCCAAGTTATTTAAAAGAGGGAGTTAAGTATTTAAGTTATGATGGAAATTATTTCTATGATGGATCTGATATTTCGTTAGGGTTGACTAATTTGATATCTGATTTAAGAAATAATGTTAAAAATAATTCTATAAATAAAAATGAACCTTATCATACTTATTTTAACTATTTACCTTTTAGAAGTACAACTACATATACGGCTGAAGATTTAAATAAATTTATATCGGCAAATACAGATTCTAGTAGTAAATTAATAAATACTGGACAGTATTTTATTAATGCTCAAGAAAAATATGGAGTTAATGCACTTTTAGCATTAGGGATAGCAATAAATGAATCAGGATGGGGTAAATCAACTATAGCACAAACTAAAAATAATCTTTTTGGAATGAATGCGGTCGACTCAAGCCCAGGTGAATCTGCTAATTATTATAAGAGTGTTGAACTTTGTATAAATGAATTTGCAAAATATTATATATCAAGGGGATATGCAGATCCTGCTGACTGGAGATATTATGGTGGATTTTTAGGAAATAAGATAAATGGAGCAAATGTAAAATATGCATCAGATCCATTCTGGGGAGAAAAGGCCTCTGCTCATGCCTTTACAGCTGATTTATATTTATCTAATAATAATGTTACTAATTTAAATGATTATGATGCATTAACAGTTATTAAATATATAGGTGAAAACTCTGTAATAGATAAAAATAAAAAATTACTTTACAATATATCTACTAGTATAAATAGTGCTACTGCTTGTATAAACTCTGTATCTGTTGTAACTGATAAGAATGTTAAACTTATTGATGGTAAGTATTATTTAGAAATTTATCCTGATAGAACTAGTTATATTGGGAATGGAGGATCTGCTAATAAGTTCCAAGGTGAATATAGCTTTAATGATAAGGCGTATGTAGAAAATAAAAATATTGTATTTATAAATGCTAGCAAAACAGATATTTTACCTATAGATCCAAGTAGTGCGAACTCATGGAAAGAGTATAATGGCAATAAGTATTATTATGATAAAAATGGAGTTCTTACAAGAGGTTGGAAGCTTATAGAAGGTTACTGGTATTATTTTGATACAAATACTGCAGCTATGAAAAGGGGCTGGTTATCATATAATGGACAATGGTATTATTTAAATCAAGATGGAAAGATGCAAACAGGCTGGCAAGGGATAGAAGGGACATGGTATTATTTTCTTTCTAGTGGTGAAGCAAAAACAGGTTGGCTAAATGAAAATGGAAAATGGTATTATTTTAACTCGGATTGTAAGATGCAAATAGGTTGGCAAGGGATAGCAGGAACATGGTATTATTTTCTTTCTAGTGGTGAAGCAAAAACAGGTTGGCTAAATGAAAATGGAACATGGTATTATTTTAATTCAGACTGTAAGATGCAAACAGGTTGGCAAAAGCTAGCGGGAACATGGTATTATTTTATTTCTAGCGGTGAAGCAAAAACAGGATGGTTAAATGATAATGGAAAGTGGTATTATTTTAACTCAGATTGTAAGATGCAAACAGGCTGGCAAGGGATAGAAGGGACATGGTATTATTTTCTTTCTAGTGGTGAAGCAAAAACAGGTTGGCTAAATGAAAATGGAAAATGGTATTATTTTAACTCAGATTGTAAGATGCAAATAGGTTGGCAAGGGATAGCAGGAACATGGTATTATTTCCTTTCTAGTGGTGAAGCAAAAACAGGTTGGCTAAATGAAAATGGGAAATGGTATTATTTTAATTCAGATTGCAAGATGCAAACAGGCTGGATTAAGGTTGATGGCAAAAAGTATTATCTATACTCAGATGGATCTATGGCAGTTAATACTACAATTAATGGAATATATTTAGGTAGTGATGGAGCTGCAACAAGGTAAATAAAAAGGGGCTGTGCACTAATTATTTAGTGCGACAGCCTCTTTTTACTAAAAATTAAACCTAAAATTTTATAAATCTAGGATTTATGATAAAATATCTTAATGTCAAAAAAATATTAGCTAAGCTTACTAATTTTTTCTATGAATAGGAAGTAGGGTTATCTCTAGTAGATTTTTTTATGCTAATGTTACAGTCTTTTTTATTTATGTATTAATTTAAAAACGTATGTTATAATAAAAAATAAATAAAATAAATGATTGTAGGAGGCTTTCAATGGATAATTTGAAACTTGCTCAAAATATAGCTTGTTATACTCTGAAAAATATAGATAGGGTATGTAGAAAAAATAATATTGAGTATTTTATTTGTGCTGGAACATTGCTTGGAGCTTATAGACATGGAGGATTTATCCCCTGGGATGATGATATAGATATTGCGATGACAAGAGAAAATTACAATAAGTTCTTAAATATTGCTCAGGAAGAACTAGGAGATGAGTTTTTTGTTCAAACTACTGAAACAGATCCAGGCTATGATATTTTTCATGTAGAGTTAAAGGTTAGATATAATAATTCAAGGGTAAATGATGGAAAGGAACATAATTATCATCAAGGCGTATTTGTAGATGTTTTTGCAATGGATTATGTACCTAATAATAAGTTAATTAGAGTATTGCAAAGAAATCTGGCTTTAGTAGTAGCAGGTGCTGACGCAGCTGTTAATGCAGATTTTAAAAATATAAGTTTTAAAAATAAGGTTTTATATCCTATACTTTGGCTTTTTAGTAAAAAGGTAAGTTTTAAAAATAGAAGAAAATTAATATCTATATTAAGAAAGCTTACAGGAAAAGATAAAGAGTTAATGTCATATGGTTTAGATACTATTTGGAAAACTACCTTTAAAATCACGGATATTTATCCAATTAGAGAAATAGAGTTCGATACTATGAAGGTAAAAGCCCCTAATAATGTACATAATATTTTAGTATCTGAGTATGGTGAAAATTACATGCAATTACCAAAAGAGGAAGAAAGGGTGCCTGAACATTTTATAGGAGTAGAGGTGTTAGATAAAAGAAAGATAACTTAATATGAAGTATAAGGAATATATTGAGTTATATTAGGAGAATAAGTTTGATTTTAAAGTATTTTTTATCAAATTAGGGTGTTTTAATATGGGAAAATTTGCTTTAGAATTGTAGCTATTGCAAAAGGAAAAGCTATAAGTATAATGAAAAAGTTTAAATAACCTAATTTAAAAGATTAAGGAGCCTCAATAAATTTGAGGCTTTTTTGATTTTTTCTGCTAATATGATATAATACTTATGATTATTGTTAGAAATAATAATAAATAATTTCATACAATATTAATATAAATTAATACAAATAAGTGCTATAATTATGTAAATATGAACAAAAGTGAGGGAATAGCTGTGGAAGAGCAAGGAATGATATTAGAAGATTTTTATATTGCGGTAAAGAAAAGATGGATAATGATACTAGTATTAATATTAGTTCCAATTTTAATTGTACTATTTAAGCCTAAAGGCATTATTATTCAAGAATATGAGGCAAGCACAAAATTATATGTTATTAGAACAGATTTAGAGACTATTGCAGATAGTCCAAAAGGAAGTATAGAATACAATTTGTTAAATAGTTTTGTAGAAAGTTTAAAGACTAATAAAACTATTGAAGAGGCTTTAGAAAATGCTAATTCAACTTTAACTATTGAGGAAGTTTCCTCAAAAATATATGCAGGGATTTTTCAAGATAGTAATGTAGTGGATTTATCCCTAAGTGGTACAGATGAAAGAGAAATAATAAGAATTTTAGATGAGATAGTTAAAATTGCTGAAAAGACAGTGACAAATTACATACCAAACTCTGAAATGAGTGCTATAGATACAATTACAGCTTCAGAGGTATCTTCAATAAATAGTGGAGATAATGTTAAGAAATTAATATTGATATTTGGAGCAATGACATTTATAGCATTATTACTAGCTGTTACTCTTGAGTATTTAGATGACTCATTTAAACATGAAGATCAAATTGAAAAAACATTAAAGGAGCCTGTTTTAGCAATATTTTCGAAAAAAAATAAAAATAATAAAATTATTTATAATAAAATAGTTACAAATATTTTATATAATCATAAAGATATGAACAATATATTAATATCAGCTACAACTAATAATGAAGGGAAAGATGAATTCGTAGAAGAGGTTGCAAGAGCTATTGCTGAAAAGGGAAACAATATATTGGTTATTGATGTAGATAGGGGTTTAAGTGAGAACAATGAAATTAAAAAAATAATGGAGGTTGAGGATGTTAATAAATTAATAATTAAAAAGGAATATGATCTATTATCTATTAATAATGATAGCTTATCAGAAGACAATATAAAGAAGTTATTTATAAGTTTAGACGGGAAGTATCAGTATATTTTAATAAATGGAACGCCGATAAATAATGGGGTGTTATCTCAATGTTTTGCAAAAGAAGTTGATGGGACAATTTATATTGTAAAAGGATATAAAAATAAGAGAAAAGTTGTTTTAAGATCGATAAATGAGTTAAAGGCGTATAATAGTAATATAATTGGAATAGTGCTAAATAATATAGAAGCATAAATATTATAATTTACTGCTTTTACTATAGAAGGAGCAAAAAATATGGAAAGCATAAAAGGTTTAAAAACATTTTTACTTGTGCTAATTGATATTATTATAATAATGTTATCTTATATGGTAAGTATTTATATAAGGTTAGGATGGAATTTTGATCAAATATATCTAGATGTATTTTGGAAGTATATAACTATAATTATCTTAATATATATTTCCATGCTTTTAATTTTTAAAATGTATAGAAGTACATGGAGAATAGCAGGAATAGATGAAGTTATTTATGGGGCAACTGCTTGTAGTATTGCAGCAATATTAAACTTTATATTTATGGAAATAGTTCCAGTAAGAATTCCAAGAATGGTTACTATATTATCATTTGTATTTATAACACTTATGATTTTAGGGGTTAGGTTATCTTTTAGATTAATTAGAAGAATAATGGTATATGGAAATATAATGGTAAGCAATGATAGAGAGAGAGTTCTTATAATAGGAGCAGGAACTTGTGCACATTTATTAATTGATCAAATTCATAAGGATAAACACTTTAAGTATAAAGCTATTGGATTAATTGATGATAATCCAGCCAAAAAGGGGAGCTACTTAAATGGAGTTAAAGTTTTGGGGGATAGAAATGAAATATTGGATATATGTGATAAAAAGAATGTTGATTTAATTTTGTTTGCTATATCTAATATAGGCGCCAAAGAGAAATATAAAATATTAGATATATGTGAAGAAGCTAATGTCAAAGTAAAATTAGTTCCAAGTATAAATGAGTTAATAGATAATAAAGTTGCACTAAATAAAATGAGAGATGTTGATTTAAGAGATTTATTGGGTAGGGAAGAAATAAAGTTAGACAAAGATGGGATTAATGAGTATCTTAGTGGAAAGATTGTATTAGTTACTGGTGGTGGTGGATCAATAGGTTCTGAACTGTGTAGACAAATTGCAAAGTTTAAGCCAAAGAAACTACTTATACTAGATAACTATGAAAATAATGCTTATGATTTACAAAATGAACTAACTAGAAGTGAGCCTGACTTACAAAAAGAAGTAATAATTGCTTCAGTAAGAGAGAAAGATAGACTTGATAGTATTTTTGCGCATTATAAACCACAAGTAGTATTTCATGCTGCTGCACATAAACATGTTCCATTAATGGAGGATAATCCTCAAGAGGCAATAAGAAATAATGTTTGTGGAACATTAAATTTAGGTGAATGTTCAGACAAATATAAAGTAGAAAAATTTGTTTTAATATCAACTGATAAGGCTGTAAACCCAACTAATGTAATGGGAGCTACTAAACGTTTGTGTGAAATGATTGTACAGGCGTTAAATAAAAAGAGCAAAACAGAATTTGTAGCTGTTAGATTTGGAAATGTATTAGGAAGTAATGGTTCAGTTATTCCTTTATTTAAGAAGCAAATATCAGAAGGTGGACCTGTAACATTAACACATAGAGATATTATAAGGTATTTCATGCTTATTCCAGAGGCAGCACAACTTGTTCTTCAAGCAGGAGCTTATGCAAAAGGTGGAGAAATATTCATATTAGATATGGGAAAACCAGTTAAAATTTATGATTTAGCTGAGAAATTGATAAGATTATCTGGTTTTGAGCCTAATAAAGATATTGAAATTAAAATAACGGGATTAAGACCTGGTGAAAAATTGTATGAAGAGCTATTGATGAGCGAAGAGGGGTTAGAGAATACAGCTCATGAAAAGATATTTACGGGGAAATTATCAGAGTTTGATTTGGATGAATTAAAAACAGAGATTAATAATCTTTTAGAGGTTGTAAAGACTGGTAATAAAAATATGATTAAAAGAGAAATAAAGAAAATAGTACCTACTTATACAATAACTGAAGTACATTCAAATAAAGCAAATGAAGATGAAGCTGCGGTAACTAAGTAATAGGAGGATTAATCTAGTGAAAAGGGCTTTTGATTTTATAATGAGTTTACTTGGAATTATATTACTATCACCAGTTATTTTGGTATTAGTAGTATTAGTAAAGTTAACGTCTAAAGGACCAATATTATTTAAACAAAAAAGAATAGGAAAAGATAATAAAGAATTTTATATATATAAATTTAGAACTATGAGAGTTGATACGCCTAATGTTGCTACTCATTTATTAGAAAATCCAGAACAATATATTACTTCAGTTGGTAAGTTTATGAGAAAGACTAGTTTAGATGAATTGCCACAATTATTTAATATAATAAAGGGAGAAATGAGTATAGTGGGGCCAAGGCCTGCTTTATATAACCAATTAGATTTAAAAGAGAAAAGAACAAAGTGTGGAATTCACAAATTATTGCCGGGATTAACAGGGTGGGCTCAAATCAATGGAAGAGATGAAATTCCATTAGAATTAAAAGTTAAGTTAGACAAAGAATATTTAGATAAAATGAGCTTTGCTCTAGACTTAAAAATAATATTCTTAACTTTATTTAAGGTTTTAAAAAGAGAAGGAGTTAAAGAAGGAAAGGCTTAATAAAATAGAGGCTGGTGAACTAATATGAAGATTTTAATTACTGGTGTATATGGAATAGTTGGTAGTTTTCTAGCTAGCAATTTAATGAATGAACACGAAGTAATAGGAATTGGTAGAAGAGAACAATATGATGGTTGTCATAAGTATTATAGTTGTGACATAACAAATAAAGATGAAATAGAAAAAATAATTAAAGAAAATAAGGATTTAGATTTTATAATTCATTGTGCAGCATTAGCGCACAATAAAGGGAATGATCTATCTTATGATAGATTTATTAAAGTAAATTATGAAGCTACTGCTGATTTAATTGATTTAAGTAATAAGTACTTAAAATTGAAAGATTTTATATTTATAAGTACAATTTCAGTTTATGGAGAGAGCTTGGATAAGAAGTATTATCTTGAGGATGATTCTTGTAATCCGAGAAGTCCATATGCTGTTGCTAAAAAGAAATCAGAAGATTATATTATTAGCAAATATAAAGGTAAGTATTCTATTTTAAGACTAAACCCAGTATACTCAAAGGATTTTTTACTAAATATACAAAGAAGAACCTTAATAAAAGGTATTACATATAAGGTTGGAGATGGAATGCAAAAGTTAACTTTATGCCATATTAGAAATATATATGAAGCTGTTAACTACTTAATAAATAACTGCGAAAATGAAATTAGTGAAATATATAATATTGGAGATTCAAGAGTATATTATTATAAAGAGTTAGTTGAAAAATTTAATGGGAAAAGTAAAGTTACAATACCTAAATTTGCATTCGCGTATTTATACAAGTTAAATAGTTTAACTTTAAAGAAACAATTTATTCATGAAAATTCAATTAAGTTAATAAGTGATAATATCTATTCATCAGATAAGATAAATAAAAAAGTAAACTTAAAATATACAATTAAGGATATATAAACAATGAAGATTTTAGTAGTATCACAATATTTTTGGCCAGAAGATTTTAGAATAAATGATATTTGCAAGGGGTTAAAGGAAGAAGGGCATGAGGTTACTGTACTAACTGGATTACCTAATTATCCATTTGGAAAATTATATGATGGATATTCATTTTTTAATAGGGGAGAAAAAGAGTATGAAGGTATTAAAATTAAAAGGTGCGCAATGATTCCTAGGGGTAAGGACAATGCAGCAATGTTAGCATTAAATTATATATCATTTATGATAAATGCATCTGTAAAAGTTATTCCATTATTATTTGAGAAATATGATAGAGTATTTGTTTTTCAAGTATCACCTATAACTTCTGCTATACCAGCGATAATTTACTCGAAAGTAAAAAAAGTATCATCGTATATTTATATTCAAGATTTATGGCCAGAAACCTTTTATTCTATTATAAATATAAATAATTCAAGATTAAGAAAAGTATTAAAAAAAATGTGTAATAAAATATATGATTCATTTGATAATTTATTAATTGCATCACGAGGATATGAAGAAATATTACTTACTCAAGGAGTAAGTAGAGAAAAACTTTATTATTTACCACAATGGGCTGAAGACTTTTATAGTAACTCAGATATTAAGAATGAAAAAAAAGATAATAGGTTCACTGTAACATTTGCAGGGAATATAGGAAAAGCCCAAAGCGTAGATACGATAATAAAGGCTGCTAATTTAGCAAAAGATAATAAAGATATTATATGGCAAATAATTGGTGATGGAAGTGAATTCGAAAATGTTAAAAATATTGCAAATGAATTTGGGTTAACTGATACCGTTAGGTTTATAGGAAGAAAGCCATCTTCAGAAATGCCGAAATATTTTTCGGAATCACAAGGGTTAATAGTTACTTTAAGGGATGAAGAAATATTAAGAGTTACTTTACCAGCGAAGGTACAATCCTATATGGCAGCAGGAAAGCCAATTTTAGCTGCTATAAGTGGAGAAGGGAAAAAGGTAATTGAAGAAAGCAAATGTGGTTTAGTTGCCGAGGCTGAAGATTTTCAAGGGTTGTATAAAAATGTAATAAAGTTATACAATATGAATATAGAACAAAGAAGAAATCTAGGGAAACTTGGAAAAGAGTATTTTAATAGCAAGTTTACTAGAACTAAATTATTACAAGATTTAAAGAATATAATTACTAAATAATAAAGGAGAGGTAAATATGATATTCAAAGATAAGGTTCTTTTAATTACAGGTGGTACAGGATCATTTGGGCATGCAGTTTTAAGAAGATTTATGGATACAGATATAAAGGAAATAAGAGTTTTCTCAAGAGATGAAAAGAAGCAAGATGATATGAGAAAATATATTAAAAGTGATAAAGTAAAATATTATATTGGGGATGTAAGAGACTTAGATAGTATTAATTATGCAATGAAAGGTGTAGATTATGTATTCCATGCTGCTGCATTAAAACAAGTACCTTCATGTGAGTTCTATCCTATGGAAGCTGTAAAAACTAATGTTGAAGGATCTGATAATGTATTTAAATCAGCATTAATGAATAATGTTAAAAAATGCATATTATTAAGTACAGATAAAGCTGTTTATCCTGTAAATGCAATGGGTATATCAAAAGCTATGGCTGAAAAAGCGATGATTGCTAGAGCTAGAGCTGCTCAGCCAGGGGATACTGTTTTTTGTGGAACTAGATATGGAAATGTAATGGCATCAAGAGGATCAGTTATTCCATTATTTGTTGATTTAATGAGACAGGGAAAGGACTTAACTGTTACAGATCCAAATATGACAAGATATATGATGTCACTTGAGGAATCTGTTGATTTAGTTTTATATGCATTTGAAAATGGAGAACAAGGAGATATATTTGTTCAAAAGGCTCCAGCTTGCACAGTTTTAGAGTTAGCAACTGCATTAAAAGAAGTATTTGATTCAAATGTAGGAATTAAGATAATTGGTGCTAGACATGGAGAAAAGGCATATGAAACTTTATTAACTAAAGAAGAATTTGTTAAAGTTGATGATTGTGGAAATTACTTTAGAATACCATCAGATAATAGAGATTTAAATTACGCTAAATACTTTACAGAAGGTGAAGGATCAAGAAGAAATCAAGAAGAATACAATTCTGATAATACTAATAGAATTAACATTGAACAAGTTAAGGAAATGCTATTAAAGCTTCCATACATTCAAAAAGAGTTAAAGACTTTCAAAGTAGAAGAAAAAACAGAATGTGATAAGTTATCAGAGCATATGTAATAGGGAGTAATGTATGAATATATTAGTTACAGGTGCTAATGGGTTTATAGGTAGAAACCTAGTAGGTGCATTAAAGAGATTAGAGAACTACGAAGTTATATCAATAGATAGGAATAATTCAAAAGAAGAGTTAGAAGAAGGATTATTAAAATCAGATTTTATTTTTCATCTAGCAGGAATTAATAGACCTAAAAATGAAGAAGAGTTCTTTGAAGGGAATTCAGGATTAACAGGAAAAATTGTGGATTTTTTAAAGTCTAATAATAAAAATACTCCTATAGTAATAACATCATCAATACAAGCTGACTTAGATAATGATTATGGTAAAAGTAAAAAACTTTCAGAAGAAGCATTATTAAATTATAAGAATGAAGCTAAAGCTAAAGTTTTTATTTTTAGATTACCAAATGTATTTGGAAAGTGGTGTAGACCTAATTATAATTCTGCTATAGCAACCTTTTGTCACAATATAGCTAGAGGGGAAGAGGTTTGGATATCAGATCCAGCCAGAGAAATGACTTTAGTATATATAGATGATGTTGTAAATTCCTTAGTTAATACTATGATAAATACTGATAATAAAGAAGATGGATATGTTAAGGTAGATATTGAACATAATGCTACATTAGGTGAAATAGTAGATTTGATAAAATCTTTCGTTGAAAGCAGAAATAGTTTAATGATTCCTAATATGTCAGATCCATTAGTTAAAAAATTATATAGTACTTATTTAAGTTATTTACCAGAAGAGAGTTTTAGTTATCCATTAAAGATGAATATTGATAATAGAGGATCATTTACGGAGTTTATAAAAACTCCTAATAGCGGGCAAGTATCAATTAATGTTTCAAAGCCAGGAATTACAAAAGGAAATCATTGGCATAATACTAAAAATGAAAAATTCCTTGTAGTTAGTGGAGAAGGAGTAATTAGATTTAGAAAACCTAATGAAGATAATATAATTGAATATAAGGTAAGTGGAGAAAAGTTAGAAGTAGTAGATATACCAGTTGGATATACACACAGTATAGTTAATACAGGAGATAAAGATTTAGTGACAGTAATGTGGGTAAATGAAGTTTTCAATCCGAATAAACCAGACACTTACTTTTTGGAGGTATAGAAAATGAAGAAACTAAAGGTAATGACCATTGTTGGCACTAGGCCAGAAATAATAAGGTTAGCAGAAGTTATAAAAAAATGTGATGAATACTTTAATCATATATTAGTTCATACAGGACAAAATTGGGATTATACATTAAATGATGTATTTTTTAAAGAATTAGAGTTAAGACAACCAAATCATTTCTTAGGAGTTGTGGGAAATGATCTTGGAGAAACAATGGGAAATATAATAGCAGAAAGTTATAAGATATTAGTGCAAGAAAAACCTGATGCTTTAATAATATTAGGTGATACAAATTCTTGTTTAAGTGCTATTGCAGCTAAGAGATTAAAAATTCCAGTGTTTCATATGGAAGCAGGAAATAGATGTTTTGATCAAAATGTTCCTGAAGAAATTAATAGAAGAATAGTTGATGTTACTTCAGATGTTAATTTAGCTTATACGGAGCATGCAAGAAGATATTTATTATCTGAAGGTATGAGAAAAGAATATACTTTTGTAACTGGATCACCATTACCAGAGGTATTCTATAAGTATATGAATAAAATTGATGAAAGTAAGGTATTAGAAGAGTTAAATCTTGAAAAGGGTAAATTTATATTAGTAAGTGCTCATAGAGAAGAGAATATTGATAATGATGTTAACTTTAAAAGTTTAACGGATGCTTTAAATGCAATAGCTGAAAAGTATGATATGCCAGTTATTTATTCAACTCATCCAAGAAGCTGGAAGCGAATTGAAAATATGAATATAAAATTTCATGAGAATATTAGACAATTAAAGCCTTTTGGATTCTATGATTATAATAAACTTCAAAAGGAGTCATTCTGTGTTCTTTCAGATAGTGGATCTTTAGCAGAAGAATCAAATATAATGGGGTTTGCCGCTGTATCTATTAGAACTAGTACAGAAAGACCAGAAGCAATTGATAAAGGATCTGTAATATTAGGCGGAATTACATTTGATTCAATTACTCAAGCAATTGAAGTAATAACAAAGCAAAAGGCTTTAGGAGAGGATACTGTAAAAGTTCATGATTATACAGATATAAATGTTTCAACTAAAGTTGTTAATATAGTTCAAGGATATACTGATGTAATCAATAGATTTATTTGGAGAAAATAATATGAAAAAAGTAATCTTTGTTAATAATCCAGCTGCTATTAATGGCGGAGCTTTAACAGTATTAACTCAGTTTCTAGAAGAAATTAAGTTAAGAAAAGATAAAAGTAAATTTTATTATTTTTTTGTTAGTGCAGATTTGAAAAAATACGAATGTGAATATATAAAAATTATTGATGATATAAAAGGTCGTCAAATGATTGATAGAATGAAGTGGGATAAATTTGGAATGAAAGCTTGGGCAAAGGAACATAATATAAAACCAGATTTGGTAATATCATTGCAAAATACAGCTATAAGTTTTAATGGTGTTCCACAAATAATATATTTACATCAATCATTACCATACTCAGAATATTCTAAATGGAATATACTTAAGAGGGATGAGAGAAAATTATGGTTTTATACTAATATTTATAAACATTTAATTCATAATTCAATTAAGAAAGATATGTATGTTTCAGTTCAAACAAAATGGATGAAGGATTCTTTAATTGAAAAAGGAATAAGTAAAGATAAAATTATAATATCTAAACCAAAGCTAAAAGAATTTGATGTAAATGACATAGAAAAGTTACATTTAGATAATAATAAATATATTTATTTTTACCCAGCAGATGAATATAAGTATAAAAACCATAAGGTAATATTAGAAGCTTTAAATCACATTAAAGAAAATTATAAGGATAAAATTAAGAATATAAAAGTAATATTTACATTAGATGAAAAGTCAGATTCCTACAGTTACTGTAAAGAACATGGTCTTTTAGATATAGTAGAATTTAAATCTACGTTAACTTATGATAAAGTATTGCAGTATTATAAAAGTTGCAATTGTGTTTTATTTCCAAGTTATATTGAAACTTTCGGATTACCATTAATTGAAGCAGCAAAGTTTGGAAAAAGAATATTAGTTTCAAACTGTAAATATTCAAGAGAGGTACTTGAAGGATATACTAACGTAAAATTTATATCTCATGATAATTATCAAGAATGGGCCAATAATATTATCAGTTTTGATAAAACAGAAGTAAGTATAGATAGTGATAATTTAGTAAAGGAAACATGGGATGAATTCTTTAATTTAATTAATAAATCCATATAATATTATTTTAATAGCACCAGCGGGGAAATTCCTATTGGTGCTTTAAATAAATTATGTAGAAATTTAGGAGGATACATATGGTTAAGGTCTTACAAGTTCATGGAGGAATGGAAAGAGGCGGAACAGAATCTGTAATAATGAACTGGTATAGAAATATAGATAAAACTGAAATCCAATTTGATTTTACAACTATGCAAGAACAACGTTGTGCATATGATGATGAAATTGAAAGCATGGGTGGAAAAATAATATATGTTCCATCAAGAGCTAAAGTAGGAAATTTAAATCACTTTAAAGCAATATATAAGTGCATAAAAGAAAATGGTCCATATGATGCTGTTCATTCTCATATGAATTATCATGGTGGATTGGTGGCATTAGCAGCAAAACTTGCAGGCGTAAAAACTATTGTCTGTCATGCACACAATACAGAAGATGTAACAGAGCAGACGCTAAAAAGAAAAGTTGAAACTACAGTATTAAGAAATTTAATGCATACGTGTTCAACTAATTTATTAGCATGTGGAAAAGAAGCAGGAAAATTTGTATTTGGAGAGAATTCAAAGTTTAAAGTTATAAATAATGCAGTAGATATAGAAAAGTTTAAACCAGCAAATGACAAAATGAATAAAGAAATTAAATTATTAAAAGATAAATATGATTTAAATGGTAAATTAATATTAGGGCATATAGGGAGATTTAATATACAAAAAAATCATAAATTTATAGTTGAGATATTAAAGGAATTAAAGATTAGAAATAGTGATTTCAAATTTTTATTTATCGGAGATGGTGAACTAAAAGGGGAAATATTAAATTCTATTAAGGAGAATAGATTAGAAAATAATATTATATATTTAGGATTGCAAAGTAATATAAATGTATGGCTTAATATTATGGATATATTAGTATTCCCTTCCCTTTTTGAAGGATTACCAGTAGTGCTAGTAGAAGCTCAAAGTACAGGCTTACCTTGTGTAATTTCTGATAAAATATCTAGGGATGTTGATTTAGGATTAAATTTAGTTAAGTTCTTAAGTATTAATAATGGCACTAATATTTGGGTAGAGGAAATAATAAATAATAACATGAAAAAAGAAAATGATAAAAATAAGATAAAAGAACAGTTGAAAATAGAAGGATATTATTTAGAGGATAATATTGAGATAATAAAGGGCATTTATAAAGACTAAAGTAAATAAAGGGGAATAGTAAATGATATATTTTTCAATATTAATATTATTAATATTATGTGAGTATATTAATATATTAACTAACCATAAATATAAGTATTTAAGTAGTATGTATTTAGTTGTAATAGGGAGTATATTATTTTTGCTTGCAGCATTTAGAGATGGAATAGGTTATGACTACGAAAACTACAGAAGAATATTTAGCTTAATTACTATAGATAAAGTACCACAAGGTTCTAGTAATGTTGAGTGGGGTTTCTATTTGTTAAATGTTATTAGTTATTCTTTTACTATTGTTATATTTATAAGTGCGCTTATAGCTATACCTATGAAAATTAAGTTAATATGTGAATATAGTGAAGATGGATTATTAAGTTTAATAATGTATTTTACAAGTGTATTTATCATGTTTGATATGGGAGTAATTAGACAAGGAATTGCTATTACATTTATGCTATTTAGTGTTAAGTATATTATTAATCGAGATTTCAAAAAGTTTCTATTAGTTATTTTATGTGGATCATTATTTCATATAACTATTTTAGTTACAATTCCATTATATTTTTTAAGTTATATGGAGTTTGATAGAAAAGTAATTTATGGAGCATCTTTTATTGCATTATTATTTTCTATGTTTAAAGTAACTACTATAATTTTTAGATTATTGTCTATGTTGCCATTAGGAACTATATCTTATAAGTTAAATTATTATTTAAATAGTAATCAAAGTAATTTAACTATGTCATTAATAAAAAGAATTATTTTCTTAGTATTATTTGTTGAATTCTTTAAGGTAAAAAATATTAAAGATAAAAAGGCACTAGTATTTTTAAATGGTTACTTCTTATCAATATTAGTAATGGGATTTTTCTCAAGTGTTGATATAATAGGTGGAAGGGGATCTATGGGGTTATATTTTATGCAAGTATTCTTATTTGCTATAATGATTAAGAGAATAGAAAGAAAACCATTAAAGTTAGCTCTTTTTGCAATCGTAGTACTATTATCAATTAATACTATGCTAGGACCTATTAAACATGGTAATAGTTCAAATCAACCATATACACCTTATAAGAGTATATTTAGCAGTAATGATAGTTAGAGTTTAAGTAATAATTAATGATTAGTATAAGATATAAAATAAAAATAGATATAGCTTATTTATATAAAAATTTTATATTTACTGTATTAAGGGGTATATCTAGGTTTAAAAAATTATATCCTATATAAAAGTAGAAAATAGTTATTATAATAGATAATCTTAAAATACATCATGATAAATTATTAAAACTATTTTTAGAATAAATTAAAGACAGGCTCTGCTTAAAACTGTAGAAACTTTATTACGATATATATATAAATAAAAATCATGCAAAATTAGATTTTAAATTCTAACTATGCATGATTTTTATTATATATTAATTATAATTTGAAAAATAGTTTTTATCATATATATTCATTAAAGATACACCAAATCCAAGAATTATAAATATAGCTGTAGATAATTTTAAAGTGCTATAATAGCAATCAAAAATACTTAATAAATTAAAAGTAACGAATACTATAAATATAGATAACATTAATTTATTTATTTTAATATTTCTATTTCTGATATGCTTAAATAACATAATTGAAGTTATTATTAAGAAAACTAGTAATGAAATGCTACCTAGAATTCCTGCTTCAACTTGAAATTTTAAGAACATATTGTGAGGATGTTGAGCGATCCATCCATAGCCTTCCATAGTAGTAAGAGTTTCTTTTGATTTATTTACATAATCCATATATAAAGCTGAATAATTTTCATAACCTATTCCGAAGAGTGGGTGGTCTTTAATCATTAATGCTGTAGTTTTCCAAATTTTATATCTAGAGCTATCAGGTGTAAGAGATAAAAGATTTAAAGCTAATATTCTTATTTTAGGTATAAGTAATAATAGTGGAGACAATGTATAAAAATATAGTAATTTTTTATTGTAAAATAATGTTATTATTGCTACTCCTATAATTATTCCTAAAATAGCATTTCTTGATTGGCATACGACTATATTAAATGAACAACAAGCAAATACAATGCCATAAAATATTTTTAGCACAATATTTTTGGTATCAATAATTAACATTAGTGAGATAAATAAACACATTAAAGAAAATATTCCTAAATTATTGGAATTCTCTAAAAGTGATGCAATTCTATTACTTCTACTAATAGTTAGACCAGTAGAATAAAGTGCTTTAATTTCTATTATTGAATAATATGTAATTATTAAATTAGTAATTAAAAAACTATTTATGAACATTCTTATATTATACTTATTTATGCATATATATGAAATAGTATAAAAAATAAATATGTATAGAGAGAATCGTATACTATGAGTTATGCTTAATCTCTTATCATATGCAACTATAGTTGATATATATAATATTATGTTTAGTATTATTAGGCTAAGTAGTATTCTTTGAGAATAAATAGTTTTTAGTAAATGAAATATTCTTTTTCGTTCAGATTTAAATATTAAAAATCCTATAAGTTGAATTATAAAAAGTAAGTAAATTAAAATATCTGTATTAAGTTTACTAGAACTTAATATTAATGGATTTAATATAATAAATAATAATGTTATAATCTGAATTATTTTAATATATATTTTCATAAGTAACCTCATTTATGTTAAAAATATAAATCTGCTGTATGTTAATTAAATTTTATGCAACAGTTTTTAGTTTAAATGTTTTTATCTTAGTATTTAGTCAATTTTCCTAAGATTCTTAATTGCATTATAATTAGCTTTTTCAGCACCTAATTTATATATTAGTATATTTAAGTAAGTTGTTAGTCTTTTCTTGAATAGAAGCTAATTCAACAATTACTGTATCAGCAAGATCTTTCTTTAAATAAGCATATCTAAAAAATAAATTTCTTTTTTCTGCTATATTCTCAAAAGATAGTATCTATTTTCTTTTATATAGATATTATATACTTTATCATAGTATAAATGCAAATTTACTTATATTAGTTGGAGTATTTGAATTTATATAAGGATTATAGTAATATTAAGTAATTAGTATATAGAAATTTGAATTTTGATATTTAGGAGTGGAGATAAATGAGAGCAATATTATTAGCTGCTGGTATGGGAACGAGATTAAGACCGTTGACTTTAGAAACACCAAAATCATTAATTGAAGTAAATGGAAAAGCGTTATTAGAGAGACAAATTGAATTTTTAAAAGAAAAGGGAATAAATGATATAATTATAGTAACAGGTTATTTAAATGAAAAGTTTGAATATCTTAAGGAAAAGTACAGTTTAAAGCTTATATTTAATGATAAATATGATATATATAATAATATATATAGTATGTACCTTGTTAGGGATTATCTAGCAGATGCATATGTGATAGATGCTGATGTTTATATTAATAGAAACTTTATTTTAAGTGATATCGATAAGTCTACTTATTTTTCTGCATACAAGAAGAATGTAAAAAATGAATGGAAATTATGTTTTGATGAAAATAATAAAGTTAATGATATAAAAATAATTAATGGAGATGGATTTATTTTATGTGGTGTTTCTTATTGGAGTAAAAACGATGGAGCATTAATTAAGAGTAGAATAGAAGAGGCACTTAAAACTACAAATTTTAAAAATCTTTATTGGGATGACATAGTTAAAAGTAATATAAAAGATTTAGACGTTAGAATTGAAAAGATAAATAGTGATGATATTTATGAAATAGATAATATTGAAGAACTTAAATTGGTAAAAAGTATTGTTGAGAGTAAATAATAAAAGTCAGAAATAAGGCTTTGATAGTATAGGTACGAACTATATATAATGTTTACTAATATAGAACAAATATGTTGATTAGTATAGAGAAATTATAGTTTGGAGGAGAAGGTATGCTTTATAAGTTACCATAGATTATAATATCTACTTTATAAGTAAAATTGCTGAGAAAAGAATTAATGGAAATATGTATTAAATTATCATAGATTAATAAAATTAGCCAATATCCGTAAATGATATTGGCTAATTTTAAATAGTTTAATAATTTAAAAAAACATTGCAATCAATTTTTCATCAATTTGTCTTTTAAAGACATACCGTATCAATTAAAATTTATAAAACTTAAATTAGAGTAGTGTACGAGTATGATATTCATGAGTTTATATGGAGTGAAATAAAATAATTATTTTATCAATACTTCTACTCTATTATATTAAGTTCTTTTCTAGGCTTTATAAATAATCCAATAACTAAAGAAAGAATAGTAGGAATTACCCAACCAAACCCAATACTAGCTAATGGAAGAGCATTTAATGCAGTACCAAAGAATGAGAATAAGAATCCACATACTAAAGAAATATAAACAGCTAATCTTATAGCAACAATGTTAGTTATAAATTTATTAAGCATAGTAACAACAATTATTGTAATAGCTACTGGATATAAAACATTTAATATAGGAACTGATAATTTAACAATTTTATCAACACCTTGGCAAGCTATTACATAGCTTATTAAAGAAATAACTATAGCATTAACTTTATATGATAATTTTCCATTAGTTACTTTTTCAAAGAATGTAGACCCTGCAGTTAATAAACCAATTGAAGTAGTTAAACAAGCAAGTCCAATAGCAGCCCCAATTAAAACTAGACCAAATGTTCCTAAAATTTTATTAGCAATGAACACCAATAATGAAGTATTACTAATTCCAGAATCAACTAAATTAATAGTATGAGCACCTATAAATGTTAAACCACCATAAACAAATGCTAAACCAATAACAGCAATTGCACTAGCTTTTAATAGAACTGATTTTACTTCTGTACCTTTATAACCCTTTTCTACTATAGAAGAAGTAATAACTCCTGCAAATAGTAAGGCAGCTAATGCATCCATTGTTTGATATCCTTCAAGTAAAGATGTTGATAGTATGTTAGTAGCACCTGTAGGAACCATTTCTCCAATTGGATCCATTATACCTTTAACAATTACTATAGTTAGTATAACTATTAAAGCTGGTGTTAAAAACTTACCTAGTGTATCTATAATAGAAGAACGTCTTAGAACGAAGAATAAATTTATTAAGAAATAAACTGCCATTACTATTATAGGTGACCATGTAGGGAATAACGGCAATATTGAAATTTCAAAAGTAGTTGCAGCAGTTCTTGGTATTGCTAGTAATGGACCTATAGCAATAAATAGAACTGTTGTAAGAATTAAAGTGAATTTATGACCTATTTTATTTGTAATTCCTTCAAAAGTACCATTTCCTTTAGAACAAGCTAATATAGCAAGTAGAGGAAGTCCAACTCCTGTTAGAACAAATCCTATTATACCTAATAAATATTGATCGCCTAATTTATTTCCAAGTGCTGGTGGGAAAATTAAGTTTCCAGCACCGAAGAACATTGAAAACAAGGCAAAACCTACTACGATGGAATCTCTCATTTTGTTTTTCATGTGTGTACCTCTTTCTAATTTTTAATTTCATTACCTGATTAACAAATTAATAAAAAATAGCGAAAAAAATTCAAAAATTATTGTTAATCTATTAAAATTTGATATAATAATAACATTTTATGAGTATATTTTCAACAAAATATTATAGAAAAAATATTTGAGTATCTTAAAAAGTGTGAATTTAAGATGTTAATATTTAAGAAGAGTTTTTTTATTATCTTTATAATTAAAAGAATAGTATTGATTAAATCATTATGTTATTATAATTTTATATATACTAAAATTTTACTTAGTTAGAGAGGGAATAGAATGAAAGTAAGAAAGGCTATAATACCAGCGGCTGGTCTTGGAACAAGATTTTTACCAGCAACAAAGGCACAACCAAAGGAAATGTTACCTATAGTTGATAAGCCTACAATTCAGTATATTATTGAAGAAGCAGTTGCATCTGGAATTGAGGAAATATTAATAATAACTGGTAGAAATAAAAAATCTATAGAAGACCATTTTGATAAATCTGTTGAATTAGAAATGGAGCTGGAAAAAGCAGGAAAGCAAGAGATGCTTGATTTAGTTAGAGGGATATCAGATATGGTAGATATTCATTATATAAGACAAAAAGAACCAAGAGGGTTAGGTCATGCTATTAACTGTGCAAAATCTTTTGTAGGTAATGAACCATTTGCTGTAATGCTTGGAGATGATGTTGTTGAGAGTGAAGTTCCTTGTTTAAAACAATTAATTGACTGCTTTAATGAATATAAGACGACAATATTAGGAGTTCAAACTGTAGCACCTGAAAATGTTGATAAATATGGTATAGTTGATGGAATTAATATTGAAGATAGAGTTTATAAAGTTAAAAGATTAGTAGAAAAACCAGATATAGAAGAAGCACCAAGCAATGTTGCTATTTTAGGAAGATATATAATTACACCTCAAATTTTTGAAATATTAGAAAATACTAAGCCTGGTAAAGGAAATGAAATTCAATTAACAGATGCATTAGAAACTTTAATAAAAAATGAGGCTATGTATGCATATAACTTTGAAGGTAGAAGATATGATGTTGGAGATAAATTAGGATTTTTACAAGCAACAATTGAATTTGCATTGAACAGAGAAGAGCTTAGAGAAAGTTTTATTGAATATTTAAATACAAAACCTTGGGAAAACAAATAAAATATTAAAAGTTAAAGTGTAAGTCGACTTAAAGCTGCCTTTCACTTTAACTTTTTATTTAAACTGTAATTATTAATTGTATTATCTTGGTATAAGACCAATTTTCTTTTGCATTTTTCTTAAATTCTTAAGAGCTGCATAATTTGCTTTTTCTGCACCTAATTTATAGATTTCCTCTAAAGTCTTTTTGTCTTTAAGTAAGCTATTAACCCTTTCTTGAATTGGCGATAACTCATCGATTATTGCATCTGCAACATCTTTCTTTAATTCAGCATATCCTTTGCCTTCATATAGAGATACAACTTCATCTTTACTATATCCTTTAATGGCAATTAAAATATCAAGTAAGTTTTTAACTCCAGGTTGTTCATCAGAATAGTTAACAACACCAATACTATCAGTAACAGCTCTAGCTATTTTCTTTCTTATAATATCAGGTGAATCCATAATTAATATATAGCTATTTGGATTATCATCTGATTTTGACATTTTCTTAGCTGGATCTTGTAAGCTCATAACCTTAGCACCAACTGGTGGAATATATGGATCTGGAATTTTAAATGTTGGGCTATAAGCATTATTAAATCTATTAGCTAAGTCTCTAGCTAACTCTAAATGTTGTTTTTGGTCAATTCCAACAGGAACTAAATCTGTATTATATAATAAAATATCAGCAGCCATAAGTACTGGATAAGTAAATAGACCTGCAGGTATAGAATCACCATGTTTTTGAGATTTATCTTTAAATTGAGTCATTCTTGAAAGTTCACCCATATAAGTATTACATGTTAAAAGCCAAGCACCTTCAGAATGAGCTGGTACATGAGATTGAATAAATAATGTATTTTTTTCAGGGTCAATACCACAAGCTACATAAATAGCTAAAACTTCTAAAGTTCTTTTTCTTAAGTCTGCAGGAAGTTGTTTAACTGTTATAGCATGTAAATCAACTACACAGAAGAAGCAGTCGTATTCGTCTTGAAGTTTAACCCAGTTTTTTAATGCTCCTAAATAATTTCCTAAAGTTAAATTTCCAGAAGGCTGAATACCACTGAAAATAACTTTTTTCTTTTCTGCTACGTTTTCCAAATATAGCACCCCTTTTCTTTTTTTATAAAACTGTTTTATATAATTATTATAATTTCGTATTTCAATTATAGTTACTATTATAAAATTACCCAAATTTTATGTCAAATGAAACATTAATTTGTTTTTTTATTCATAACTAAAATAAGATTATATGCAAAAAGAAGAGCTGCAAAGCAACTCTTCATTAATTCAAAAGATTTATCTTCTGTCTCTATTCATCTTTTGAGCTTTTCTAGCTCTTCTACAATCAGGGCATCTAACAGGATCATTTTCAAATCCCTTTTCTTTGTAGAATTCTTGTTCCCCTACAGTAAAAATGAATTCCTTCCCACAGTCTTTACAGATAATTTTTTTATCTTCCATTTTATATACCTCCTTAAAATCCATAGGTCTAATCTTGATAACTATTATACACACCTAAGGAAAAGAAGGGGTACTTTAATGATATTATCATAGAATTTCCTAATGATTTTTATTACATTATTATTATAGCATAATTTGGTAAAAATGCAACAAAAATACTTGGGATATATGTTAAAAATGAAATTATTTTTTCTTAAATCTTAATGAAAAAGCAGTAAATGCAATAAGTGGAACTGCTACAAATAATACTAAATTAATATATTCATAATATTTAAGAATATAAAATAAAATATAATTATTTCTTGATAAAAATGTTCCAAATATAAAGATTGCTAAAGTGTAAACTGTAGTAAAATATTTATAATTTTTTATATATTTTTTATAAATTATATAAACTCCATAGGTTGCAATTACATACTTTAGAAAAAAGCCAGCTACTGTTTGATATAAGAAGAAGAAATCTCCAAATTCTAAGAATCCATAAAGCTGAACTCTTTGACTTTGAGTAAACTCAGGATAAAAGAGATTAGTTGCTCTAAGTGGACCAAATGTAGATAATATTCCAATAAGACTGTAAATACAGATAGCACCTAATATTCCTAAGGCTATAAAGCTATGTTTTTTTAAATTTTTTCCGTTGTTTAGATATCTTAAATATGGTAAAGCAATAACAAAAGCAGATAGTGAACCTAAAACTAATAAAAATGTTGATAAAAATTCGCTTGCTATATTACCTGCAAAAACAGGCATAATATACTTTACATCTTTATACCTTTCAGTAATTACAGATAAGATAAAAGTATTAACACCTAATGAAGATATAAGAACTATTACAAAAATTAAAAATGAACGTATATTTTTTCCAATTAGAAAAACTGATGGTAGAAGAAAAAATATAATTATATACCAGCTAGGAGTTTCAAGAAAAAAGCAGGATTTAATTATATTAGTTTCTACTGCAGCAGATTCAAGAGCTGCTAAAAATAAACCTAAGGTAAACAAAAATAAAAATATGTTACCTAAAGGTTTAGATAATCCCTGAGTAAAAATTTCATTTATATTATAAACTTTTCTAGAGTCAATAACATAAATTAAGTACATGGCAAATGCAAAGAAAATTAAATAAATAATTAATGTATATAGCCAAGTGTCTCTTCCCCCTTCTGCAATAAATAATGAGGGGTATGTTTTAAAAGATATATATGTAACACCAAAGACAAAAAGTATAAAGTGTTTTGCTGATAATTTATTCATTTCTTTTCCTCCAATTTCTAAATATATGCTAAGTCTATTTTATTATTCTCAAAAAAATGAATATTAAACATGGTGAGAGGAATAATATCTTTAGGTGATGTAAATGGATAATTTAAATTATGTAAAAGAAAGGTTTGAAGGATGTTTTGATGTCAAATATAGAGATGTTAAAACAATATTAGGAGACGGTACTTTAGTATTCATAGATGATTTATGTAATGGTCAATGGATGATGGAATACTTAATATTGCCATTAAGAGGATTTGGGGAATTAAAAAATACAAGTATAAAGAGTCCAAATGATTTATTGGAAAAGGTACTTGATATAAGTGCAACAGGAATGGCAAAGGATTTAGATGATGCACTTATGCATGTATTATCTGGAGATGTAATATTAATTTTAAAAGATTTTGACGAAATTATATTTTGTGAAGTTAAAAATTTTCCAAGAAGAGGGATAGGAATTCCAGAAACAGAAGCAGTATTAAAGGGACCTAGAGAAGGATTTAATGAACTTATAGTAGATAATGTTGCGTTAATTCGTAGGCGTGTTAAGAATCCAAATTTGAAGTTTGAAACAGTTATAGTTGGAGAAGAATCACAAACTGCAGTTGCAATTACTTATATAAAAGGAATTGCACCAGATGATTTAGTTAACAAGGTAAAGGATACACTTAAAAAATTAGATTTGAGATTTGTTTTAGATTCAAATTATATAGAGGTGAATTTAAAGCAGCAACATTCATTTTTTGATACAGTAGGATATACTGAAAAGCCAGATGAAGTTGCAGCAAAGATTTTTGAGGGGAGGATAGGTATTTTAGTTGATGGAACACCATTTGTAATTACAGTACCATATTTTTTCTTAGAAAATTTTCAAATGCCAGATGACTACTATCTAAATAGATATTATACAAATTTTAATAGAATATTAAGATGGTTTGCATTTTTTATTGCTTCATTTTTGCCAGGAATTTATGTTGCAATTACAACATATCATTTTTCAATGATACCGAGTCTTTTTGTATTTAGGCTGGCAGTATCAAGGGCGGGTGTACCATTACCAACAGTTGTTGAAGTATTTATTATGATGGTAGCCTTCCAGCTTATAAAAGAAGCAGGATTAAGATTACCTCATCCAATAGGTGGAGCAATGAGTATAGTTTCTGCTCTTATTCTAGGAGATGCAGCTGTAGGTGCTGGAGTTGCATCAAGGATTACAATAATAGTAGTTGCAATAAGTACATTAAGTTATTTCCTAATACCTAAGGTATATGGGGCTGTTTCATTTTGGTCAATAGTAATAATGTTATCGTCATCATTACTTGGAGTACCAGGATTCTTATGTGCATCATTAATTTATATTATTCAAATAGCAGAATTAGAATCAGTGGGATATCCATTCTTATTCCCACTAGGTAGTGTAAGTGAATATAGATTTAAAGATGTATTTTTTAGAGGTAAATTAGATAGAATTTCAAGAAAGATAATAGGAACAGGGGGCAAGAAGAATGCTGAAAAATAATAAAAGAAAAGCCTCAATATTCTTAAGTTTATTACTTCTACCATTACTTTTAACTGGTTGTTTCGATTATCATGATATTAATAAAGTTACATTTCCAACAAGTATTATTTTTGATGTAGATGATTTAGGCCAAGATATAGTTTATTTAGATTGTATTAAGCCTTATAGAAGTACTAATGATAGTTCAGATAAAGGGCGAAGGATAATTTATAAAGGTGTAGGTAAAACTGCTTTAGAAGCATTAAGTGATATAAATAGAGCGTCAAGCTATAAATTAGATTACACTCAAACAAGAGCTTATATATTTACTGAAAAGGCTTCAAGAACAGGTATTAAAAAGTTTTTGGATTTAATTAATAATAATAGTGAATTTTCAATGAAACCAAGTACATTTGTATACTATGGTGATGTAGAGGAATTATTAAACACTGTATCTACAGATGAAGAGTATTTAGGATTATTTTTAAATGATTTATCCGGTAAGGAAAAGTATAATCCTATGGCTGTGAAATCAAATATAAACTATTATTTAAGTAATATTTTGATGGGTAGCAACACAGCATTATTAACGTCAATAGCATTAAAGGATAATGCTATAGATAAAAAGATTGAAATACAAGGTTCATCTATTTTTAAAGATAATATTTTAGTGGAAAAAATAGATACGGAGAATAGTTTAATTTACAATATTATGATGGGAAATGCAAAGAGTGGGACATTAGAGGTTGCTAACCCTCAAAGTAAAGAGAATTTTATTACATTACAAATATTAGATAGTAATATGAAGGATAAATTAGAATTTCAGGATGGAAAGTATAAGCTAATAAAAGACATTAATATTGAAGTATCAGTAAGTGAGATACAAGGAGAATTAATAGTGGATGCTAATGCATTAGACTATATTAAAGTAAATGAAGAAGCATATATAAGTGGATATGCTGAATACTTATTTAATAAGTATAAACAAGAAAATCTAGATATTTTTGATATTGATAGATTAGTAGAGATGTACTATCCAAATGAAAATATAGATAACCCATTAAATGTTACTGAAATAGAGGTTAACACTAAATTAATTATAAAAGGAACAGGAGTTGTAAAGGATAGTCTTTAATATTTTAAAAGTATTAATAGAATAAATATAGAAGAATACTATTTAAATTAAATAGATGAATTTAATTGTTAAATGTAAAAGAACAAAGGATAATGCAACAATAAAGTTATTTTCTTTGTTCTTTTTTTTTGTATTATAAATATAATATATTACTATAAATTTTTTATTGAAACTTAGAGCTAAAATTATCAGTTTTAGTTTAGGTTGAATATTATATCTTATAGAGAGTTTAAGGTAAAATATAATGAATAAGAAAAAACTACTATCTTTAATACGACAGAGGGAAGGTACTAAGTTAGATTTTAAGCTAAAAATAGATATTTCATCAGAAGCTGGTAAAAAAGAACTTGCAAAGGATGTATGTGCTATAGCAAACTCTAAAGGGGGAAGAGGATATCTAATAATAGGAGTTGAAGATAAAACAAAAGGGTTAATTGGAATTAATAAGGCTAAATCTTTGGATGAGGAAAAAATCCAACAGGTTATAAGTTCAAGATGTGAACCCCCAATTCCAATAACAGTAGAAATAGTTAATTTAGATGGAATTGATATTGGAATAATAACAATATTTGATGGAGGGCAAAAGCCGTATCAAATAAAAGAAACAGGAGCATTTCATATAAGAAGAGGATCTATTACAGACACTATGAGAAAATCAGAGCTAGTGGCAGCGTTTGAAGAAAATCAACTATTAACAGTTGAAACATGTCAAGTAGTAAATAGTAGTGCTGAATTTTTGAATAGGGAGTTAATAGAAAGATATTTCAAAAGTAAAGAAATAAATATTAATAGGGAAAATGAAAAGTTTCTACTAGAAAGTGCAGGTATAACTTATTTAGACAAAAGGAATAGAAAAGTTAGATGTACTTTTGGTGGATTATTAGTATTTTGTGATAGTAATAATATATGTATCCCTAATAATTCAATAAGAATAATAAATAAAATAAATGATAATTATCCTAGATCAATTATGATAAACGGTAATCTATTAGATATGATAGATAAAACAGAAAAACAAATGTATACGTTGTTACCAAAAGAATACCCAGTTTTTGCTGTTATGGAAGCTGTAAAAAATTCAGTAATGTATAGAGAATATTCAATTATAGATAGATTAATAGAGATAATATTAACTAAAAGCTCAATAATAATTATAAGTCCAGGACAATTAGTATCTAAAAGTAATATGTTTGGGGATATGGGATATAATAAGAGAAATATGTGGATTTATGATAAGCTAATATCTTTAGATGAAGGAAAGAGATTTATTAATGATGGTAATGGATTAGTAAGAATAAAGGAAGCATTCAAAGGAAAAAGAAAGGTACGGTTAATAAATTCAACAGTAGATGATTGTTTTAAGGTTATTTTACCAATGAGCATTGAATAATAAAATTTAATGACTAATAATAACTTTAAAAAAGTGAAGAAGATTTATTGTACTGAAAATTATTTTACTAGAATTTTTAATTATGTGTAAAAAGTTTTAAATTATATCTTTAACAGAAATGTGAAGATAATTAACTATATAAAATAATTAAAAAGAAGGAGTGGTTCCAATGATTCAAGTTTTTTGTGCAAGAAGAGGCTCTGGAAAGACAAAAAGGTTAATAGAATTAGCCAACCACCAACAAATAAGCGCTAAAGGCGATGCCGTTTATATTGATGATGATTCTAGACCAATGTTACAGTTAGCAAGAGGTATACGATTTGTAGATACTAATGAATATAATGTTGATGATTGTCAAAGTTTTTATGGTATGTTATGTGGGATAATTTCATCTAATTATGATATTGAAAATATTTATATTGATGGATTATCAAACATTGTTAGATGTGCTATGAAGGATTCTACAGAATTATTTAGAAAGATAGCTGGATTAACAGATAGATTTAGTATCAATGTATATATTAATGTTAATGTTGATACTGCTGAAGAAGTACCATCATGTATTAAAGAATACGTAGCATAGGATTGAAAATAATTAAATTTAAATAAATTATGAATAAAGCTACTCAAAAATGGGTAGCTTTTAGTTTAAAAGTGTTTAGATATATTCTTAATAAAGTCTAAGTATAATATTTTTAAAAGTTAAATGTTCTTGATAAAACGTTGTAATAAATATATACTAAGTAATATATAAAATTTTATAGGAGGTAAGGATATGGCTAACGTTTTAGACGAGTTATTAGATCGTGGATACATAAAGCAATTTACTCATGAAGAAGAAACAAGAGAATTGCTAGAAAAGGAGAAAATAACTTTTTATATAGGATTTGATCCAACAGCTGATAGTTTACATGTAGGTCATTTTATAGCAATGATGTTTATGGCTCATATGCAAAGAGCTGGGCATAGACCAATAGCTTTACTTGGTGGAGGAACTGCAATGGTTGGAGATCCATCAGGAAAAACTGATATGAGATCTATGCTTACAAAAGAGCAAATCGAGCATAATGTTTCTTGTATAAAGAAGCAAATGGAGAAATTTATAGATTTTTCTGATGATAAGGCTATTTTAGTAAATAATGCAGATTGGTTATTAAATTTAAATTATGTTGACTTCTTAAGAGAAGTAGGAGTTCACTTCTCTGTAAATAGAATGTTAACAGCTGAATGCTTCAAACAAAGATTAGAAAAGGGATTATCATTCTTAGAATTTAACTATATGTTAATGCAAGGATATGATTTCTACGTATTAAATCAAAAGTACAATTGTAAAATGCAATTAGGTGGAGATGACCAATGGTCAAATATGATTGCAGGTGTTGAGTTAGTTAGAAGAAAAGCCCAAGGTCAATCTATGGCAATGACTTGTACATTATTAACTAATAGTCAAGGTCAAAAGATGGGTAAAACAGTTGGCGGAGCATTATGGTTAAATCCAGAAAAGACATCACCATTTGATTTCTATCAATACTGGAGAAATGTAGACGATGCTGATGTTGAGAAATGTTTAGCGTTATTAACATTCTTACCTATGGATGAAGTAAGAAGACTTGGAGCTTTAGAAGGTGCTGAAATAAATAAAGCAAAAACAGTTCTTGCTTATGAAGTAACTAAGCTTGTTCATGGAGAAGAAGAAGCAAACAAAGCTAAATCAGCTGCAGAAGCATTATTTGCTGGTGGAGTTGATATGAGTAACGTTCCAACAGTTACAGTTACATCTGAAAGCTTTGGAAAAACTGTTCTTGATGTTATAGCTGAAACTAAGATAGTTCCTTCAAAGGCTGAAGGAAGAAGATTAATCCAACAAGGTGGTCTTTCTATAAATGGAGAAAAGGTTACAGAAGTAACAAGAGTATTCACTGAAGAAGATATACAAGATGGAGCAGCTTTAATTAAAAGAGGTAAAAAGAATTATAATAAAATTGTAATTGAATAAACTTATGAATTAGAAGAGCTTGTATTAGATGTATAGTATTATATTAATTTAATACATGCTCTTTATTAAGCTCTTTTTATAAAAATTTAAAAGGTAACTAATATAAAAGGTGGAGAAGTTATGGAAATAAATAATGATGTAACAGTAACTAGGTCTATAAATAATAATGTTTTATTAGTTAGGGATAATGGAGTAGAAAAAATATTATTTGAAAAGGGAATTGGGTTTGGAAAGAAATTTGGGGATAAAATAAAAGCTAAAACAGAAGTAAGTAAGATTTTTGTAATATCAGATGATAATAATAGGAAGAATTTTAATGAAATCGTAACCACTGTAGATAATAAATTAATAGGGGTTTTTGAAGAAGCTTTAGGAGAAATACAAGATGAATTAGGGGAAGAGCTAAACGAAAATATACATGTAGCACTTATAGAGCATTTATCTTTTTCAGTTAAGAGATTAAAAAATAAGCAAGAAATAATTAATCCTTTTTTAAATGAAGTAGAAACTTTATATTCTAAGGAGTTTAATTTAGCATCTAAATTAGCAAGAAGGATAGAAAAGGTGGCGAAGGTTAAAATTCCAGATGGAGAAGTTGCTTTTATTGCAATTCATATTCACTCTGCACGTAATAATGGTAAATTAGCAAATACAATAAAATATGCATATTTAAGTAATACAATAGTTGAAAATATTGAAGATAGACTTGGAATTTATATAGATAGACAATCATTAGATTATACTAGATTTTTAATTCATATTAGATTTGCAATTGAGAGAATTATGAACAATAAGAAAATAGAAAATACTCTTAAAGATATTATAAAAGAAAAGTACAAGCTTTCTTACGAAATATCAAAGGATGTAGCAAAGATTATTAGTAAGACATTAGAGTGTGAAGTTTGTGAAAGTGAAGTAGCATATATAACTATGCACATTGAAAGATTTAGGATATCATTATCATATAAATAAAGTAAATATATATTGCAAATAAAAATAATAATTTTAAAAATGAAAATGTTTTAAAATAATCATTGACAAAAAAATTACTAGTATTTATTATATAGATATAAGATATTAATAATGGAATTTAATTCACGTGTGTAATCATAAGTATATTATGAGCATTAGCTGAAAGAGGTTTTCTTATGCCTTTTTCAGCTTTTTTTTTTTTATGAAAAAATGAAAAATTATAGATATTTTTATTTATCTATATTGGTAGGGGGATTTTTATGAGAAATAAGATTAAGGTAAACATAGCAAGGGCATTAGCTGTAACTTGTGTTGCAGGACTGACAGTATCAATACCAGTAGAAGTAAAAGCTGGGACGAATGATTCGATAAATAAGGGTGTTACAATTACAGCGAAAAGCAACACTAATAATCATAGTGTAAATTTAGCTATGGATGGAGATAAGGAAACTTATTGGGAGTCATCAAATCATTATAGATGGGTAGAGATAGACTTGGGTGCCACATATAATTTATCTTCAATTAAGGTTTTTAACAAAATTGGAGGATACTATCATTATAATATATATGCATCATCAGATGGTGAAAATTTCATAAAAATTGGAGCAAAAGAAAATGATGATCTAGCAACAATAGATGGTGATATACATAATACAGGAAATGTAAAGGTTAATAAAATAAGAATAGATGTTACTTTCTCCTCAAACAATGATAATTCAAATATAGCTGAAATTGAGTTATATGGTAAGAAGGTATCTGATGAAGTTGCAAAGAAAACAGCAATAGAAACTACTGATTTTGCAGGTTCAAAATGGGAAACTGAGTATAATAAATTTACTACAGATAAATCATATGCTGATTCAAAAACTGTAAATGAAATGACTAATATGGTTGGAAGAGTAATTGGTGATGAGTATAAAGATAATTTCATATTTGAAATGAGAAGTGCAACTTCAACAGGAAATGATGTATTTGAAGTTGAAGATGGAGCGGATGGGAAAATAGTTATTAGAGGTAATAATGGAGTTTCATTAGCATCAGGGTTTAATTATTACTTAAAGAATTATGCAAAAGTAATGTATAACCCTATAATGGGATCTAATTTAAATATGCCAGAAACAATGCCTTCAGTTGGAGAAAAGATTGTTATTGATACTCCATATGAAGAAAGATATTCACTAAACTTCTGCACTTATTCATATACAATGTCATTCTGGGATTGGGATGAATATGAAGCTTTCTTAGATTGGTCAGCTATGAATGGATTTAACTTAATGTTAGATATAATTGGTCAAGAAGAAGTCTTAAGAAGAACTTTAAATGAGTTTGGATATTCAGATGAAGAAGTAAAAGAATTTATTTCAGGACCAGCTTATTTTGCTTGGTTCTATATGCAAAACATGACAAGCTTTGGTGGACCACTACCAGATAATTGGTTTGAAGAAAGAGCCGAACTAGGAAGACAGCTTCATGATAGAATGCAAACATTAGGAATTAAACCTGTATTACAAGGGTATTCAGGAATGGTTCCACTAGATTTCCAAAGCAAGAATCCAGATGCGCAAATATTACCACAAGGTGATTGGTGTGGATTTGATAGACCTAATATGTTAAAAACTTATGTAAATGAGGGAGAAAAAGATTACTTCCAAGAAGTTGCAGATGTATTTTATGAAAAACAAAAAGAGGTTTATGGAGATATTACAGATTACTATGCAGTTGACCCATTCCATGAAGGTGGAAATACAGGTGGGATGGATAGTGCAAGAATATATGGAACAATACAAGATAAGATGATTGAACATGATAATGATGCAATTTGGGTTATTCAACACTGGCAAGGTAATCCAGACAATACTAAGTTATCAGGATTAACTAATAAAGAGCAAGCTTTAATCTTAGACTTAAACTCAGATTTAAATCCAGATTATAAGAGATTTGATAATCAAGATATTCCATGGGTTTGGAACATGCTTCATAACTTTGGTGGAAGAATGGGATTAGATGGACAAGTTGAAACTGTAGCTACTTCAATTCCAGATGCTTTAGCAAATACAGAGCATATGAAGGGAATTGGTATTACACCAGAAGCTATAAACAACAGTCCAATAGTTTATGAATTAATTGGAGATATGGTATGGACAAGAGACCCAATTAATTATAGAGAATGGGTTAATAATTATATTGAAAGAAGATATGGTGCTGTAAATGAAGATGCTATTGCAGCTTGGGAAATTCTTTTAGAAACAGCATACAAGAAAAGCGACTATTATTATCAAGGGGCAGCAGAATCAGTTATAAATGCTAGACCAGCAATGTCAATTAATAGTGCATCAACTTGGGGACATAGTAAAATTCCATATAATAAGAAAGAGCTTGAAAAAGCAATGGAATTATTTATTAGTTGTTATGATGACTTGAAGGGCAGTGATGCATTTGTTTATGACTTCTTAGATATAACTAAGCAAGTATTAGCAAATTCAGCACAAGAATATCATAAGGAAATGGTTGCAGCATATAATTCTGGTGATTCAGAAAAGTTTGATAAGATTTCAACACATTTCTTAGACTTAATAAGATTACAAGAAAGAGTATTATCAACAAGTCCAGAGTTCTTAGTTGGAACTTGGATAGAGCAATCAAGAACAATGCTTGAAGGGGCAGATGATTGGACAAAGGATTTATTTGAATTTAATGCAAGAGCACTTATTACTACTTGGGGAGATTATAAAAACGGGGGCTTAAAAGATTATTCAAATAGACAATGGGCTGGATTAACTGGAGATCTATATCTTAAGAGATGGGAGATGTGGGTTGATGGTATAAGCAATGAATTAAAAACTGGTAAACCAGCACCAGGTATTAATTGGTACAGAGTTGAATACGAATGGGCAAATGAAAAGACAACTGAAGAAAACCAATATACTACAGAAGGTTCAGGCGAAGACTTAGCTATGTTAGCTAATATAGCTATGGATGAATTTTCTGTTACTAATATGGAGAAATTCTTAGGGGGATCTTCAAGTGCAGTTGAAAAAGTAAATATTGCTTTAGGAAAGACAGTTACATCTAATGTAGAAACTAATCCAGATTATCCAACTACTAATTTAACTGATGGTACTACAGGAACAGCTTGGATGGCTAATGGAGTTACATGGCCAGTAGAATTAACTTTAGATTTAGAAAAAGAATATAGTGTTGATGGAATTGCTTTTGCACCAAACCAAGCAGCAGGTGGATTCGCAATAAACTATGTAGTTGAAGTTAGAGAAAATGGTGAGTGGAAAGAAGTTGCAAGACAAGATGAAGGAACTATAACAGGAACTATTTCAATTGACTATAAGGGAATGGCTGATCAAGTAAGATTAAAATTAAATAGTACTAAGAATCTTTTAGTACCTGAAATGACTGAAATAATGGTTTATCAAGGTCAAGAAGAAGGTGAAAAGGTAGAATATGATAATATTGCTTTAGGAAAGCCAGCAATTGCAAGTAGTACTGAATCAAACAGTAAAGGTGCAGCTAATGTAACAGATGGTGATTTAAGCTCTTTATGGGTAGCTAATGGTTATGAAAATAATGGGGGAATGGGATCATATGTTGAAGTTGATTTATTAAAGGATGAATATGTCGAAAAACTAGAATTAAATTTTGAAAAATCAGGACTTCCATTCCAATTTAAAGTTGAAGCTGATGGTGAAGTTATATTAGATATGACTAATAATAAAGAGATATTAAAGAAGAGTTATACTATAGATGTTAATAGGGAAATTAAAGATATTAGGGTAACTATAACGGGAAATAATGGACAAGGATCATTTACTGGGGCTTGGGCAAGTGTTGCTGAAATTAAGGCATTAAGAAAAAATGAAGAACAAGTTAAATTAGTAAATGTAGCTGAGGGCAAAACTGTAACTGGAACTTCAGAACAAGAAGGAAATCCATTATCTAATGTTACAGATGGAAATACATCAAATATTTGGATAGTAGCAAATGAAGTATATCCATCTTCAGCAAATGTTAACTTAGGGAAGGAGTATTTTGCTGAAAATATTGAAGTAGTATTTGAAAAGCCAGGATTACCATTCAAATTTAAAGTAGAAACAGTAGATTCTGAAGGAAATACATCTTTAGTACTAGATAAGAGCAATAATAATGAAGTTTTGGATAAATCATATACTATAGATGTTAAGGATGATGTTAAGAATGTTATAGTAACCTTTACAGGAAAAGCAGCTGTAGGTAATGCTCAATTAGCGTGGCCAGCAATTGCTGAAATTAAGGTTAACTCTAAGTCTACTCCAAATCAAGGTGTTACTGCTTCAGTAAAAATACCACAAGGAAATATGAGTATTGAAGCAAGTTCACAACATCCAAACGTAGGAAATGAAGGTTTAGCGGAATTTGCTATTGATGGCAATAAGGATACTATATGGCATACTGAATATGGTTCTGGATTTACTCAATTACCACATGATATTACAATTAACTTAGGTAAGGAATATACAATAAATAAATATAGTTATTTACCTAGAAGTGGAAGCAGTAATGGTAATATTACTAAATATGAAATACAAGTAAGTACTGATGGACAAAACTTTGATAAAGTAGCTTCAGGAACTTGGGAAAATAATTCAAATGAAAAAATAGTACAATTTGATAATGTACAAGCTACTCATGTTAGACTAGTTGCTTTAGAAGGTGTTGAAGGATTTGCTACAGCAGCAGAATTAAATGTATATAGTATACCTGATAATATTGCAATTAATGAATCAACTACTGTAAGTGCAAATGTAAATAATGAATCTATAAATAATGTTAAAGATAATAATTTAGAAACAGGGTGGGAAGCAAGTGCAGCTGAAGATAAGGTTGTAACATTCGATTTAGGTTCAACTAAGGATATTGCAGCAGTTGAAATATTAAAGAGTTCAAATGAAGCGTTAAGATATAAAGTTGAATACTCAAAAGATGGTGAAGCTTGGATTAGTATTGCTGATAGAAGTAAAAATGATAAAAATTATAATAACTATGTTGAGGAAATTGATGGTGGAATAATTGCTAAATATATTAAATTAACATTATTAAACAATGAGGTTAATTTAAATGAAGTTAAGATTTATAAGGGTGATTCAACTCAACCATTAGTTAACTATATAAGTGTTGTACAAGGTATTTACAATTCAGCTGTAGTTGGAGATATGGCAGGTAATTATCCACAAGAAGCTAAGGATACATTAGGAGCAGCTATTGAAAAGGCAAAAGCTGAACTAGATAAAGATCCAGATTCAGTAAGAGTTCAAGAGGTAGTTCAAGAGTTAAAGACTTCAGTTTCAAACTTCAGAAAGCAAGCTGTTAAAATTAATAGAATTAAGTTAGCTGTATTAATTGATGAGGTTGATGCTGTCTTAAATAGCTTAAATACTGAAAGATTAGCAGAATTAACAGAGGAAGAAAGAAATATTGTTGAAACTGCTATAAAAGAATTAAAAGTTCAAAAGTCAAGTGCTATAACTATATATGAAACTGTTAAGGTTGGACAAAGCCAAATTGATGGAGCTTATGATTCGTTAAAGGTAGCATTTGATAATTATTTAGAAGTTGCTGATGAGCAAGCTAAATATGAAGCTGCATTAGCAATAGCAAAAGAAACTGTTGAAAATGCTGTAGTTGGATCAGGAAATGGTCAATATACTCAAGAAGCTGTAGATAAATTGAATGCAGCTATAGCTAAAGCAGAAGCTGATTTTGCTAATGTTAGTGATATTAGTGAAATTGCAACTATAGTTGAGGAATTAAATAGTGAAGTAGAAACATTTAAATCAAGTGTTATTATAGTAAATGTTACTGAATTAGAAGCTGCAATAGTTGATGCTGAAGAGGCATTAAGTAATGCAGAAGGAATTAATACTCCAAATGCTATTGCAGAATTTACTACAGCAGTAGAAGTTGCTAAATCAGTATTAACTAATAAAAATGCATCTCAAGTAGAAGTTGATGAAGCTGTTGAAGCGTTAAGGACTGCAAAAGCTAAATTTGATGAAGCGTTAGTTATTGATAAATCAGATTTAAATAAGCTTATTGAAAATGCTGGTGAAGCTATTAATAAGTTAAATAAATATTCTGGAACTGAAAAGTTAGTAGCTAAGATGGAAGCTGCAGTTTTAGAAGCAGAAGCAATTTCAAATGATGCAAATTCTACTAAGGAATCTGTAGATACAGCTACTAATAAATTGGTAGATTTAATAGCAGAAGCTAATGAAAAGTTAGCAGAGCTTGAAAATGATATATTTAAAACTTATTTAATAATTGCTATTGAAGAAGCTAATAAAGTAACTGAAGCTGAACTTTCAAAGGTTGTACCAGTAGTAGTAACTGAATTTAAAGCTGCATTAGCTGAAGCACAAGGACTGTTATTAAATTCAAATGCAACTCAAGATCAAATAAATGCATCATTTGCTAGATTAAGTAAGGTAATGCAAATGTTAGCTTTCGAAAAAGGTGATAAGCAATATTTAATAGCTTTAGTAGAAAGAATTGATGCTTTAGATGGAAATAACTATATAAAATCTACTTGGGATAAGTTACAAGGAGTATTAGCTATTGCTAATGGAGTAATTGCAGATGAAAATGCTTTAGAAGCAGAAGTTAATGAAACTTATACTAACTTAGTTAGATCATTCTTAGAGTTAAGATTAAAGCCAAATAAAGATATATTAAATGACTTAATAAATAAGATGGAAAGCTTAGATTCAAGTAAATATACAAGTGAAACTTGGGCTGTATTAGAAGCTGAATTAGTTAATGCTAAAAATATATTAAATAATGAAGAAGCTACTAGTGAAGAAGTTGATAACGCTGAAAAAGCATTAAGAACAGCATTTGATGGATTACTTGCTAATGCTACTGATGAGAATAATGGTAGCGGAAATGGCGGAAATAACGGAAATAGTGGTAATGGAAATGGTAATAAGCCATCTGAAAAACCACAAAAGCCAGGAAATAATTCAAGTTTACCAAAAACAGGTGGAACACCATCGGTTTTAGCAGTTGTATTTGGAGGAATATTAGCTGCAGGTGGAACATTATTAGGAAGAAAAAATAAGAAGAAATAAATAATTTTATAAGAAGTATATTAGCCTCAGGAAATAATTAAAATATTGAATTTTCCTTGAGGCTAATTCTTTATGTAAAATATTAATTAATATTAGAATTAATAGTGATGGGATTTATGTTAATACTTTTAATGGAAAGTGTGATATAGAGTTAAATCATTTAAAAGCTATGCAATTACTTTTTAGTCCATTTAGTAGTTTTATATTAGAAGATGAAAAGGTTAATAGGGTTATAAATTCATGGTTTCCTATGCCATTGTTTATATAAACTCAAGATAAAGTTTAATTTTATGATGAACTGTTGAGAAATCCATATGTTGTATTGATCCCGTAGGTCGTTGTAAATATTAAATTGACCTGACAAGATTTTTATTTTAAGATTAAGTGGTTATAATAAATAGATAAATTAATTAATTTAGACATAAGATAAGGGGGATGACTATGGCTTTATATGCTATTTCCGATTTACATCTTGCATTAAGTACAGATAAGCCTATGGATATATTTGGTTCACATTGGATTAATCATGATGAAAAGATAAAGAATAATTGGATAGAAAAAATAACAGAAGATGATACTGTTTTAATTGCAGGTGATATTTCTTGGTCTATGAAACATGATGAAAGTAAAAAAGATTTAGATTGGATTGATAGTCTTCCAGGAAAGAAGATTATAAGTAAGGGAAATCATGATTATTGGTGGAGCAGTATATCAAAGCTAAATGCAATGTATGATAATACGAAGTTCCTTCAAAATAATTTTTATGAATATGATGATTATGCTATTTGTGGAACAAGAGGATGGATTGATCCAAGTAGTGATAAGTTTAATACAAAAGATGCAAAAATACATGCAAGAGAACAAATAAGATTAAGATTATCTTTAGATAGTGCTAAAAATGCAGGATATAATAAGTTTATTGTTATGATTCATTATCCACCATTTGGTGAAGAAGGTAAGGATTCTGATTTTATGAAAATATTCAAGGAATACCAAGTGGAAAAAGTTATATATGGACATTTACATGGGCCATCTAATATTAAAGCTATAGAGGGCGACATTGAAGGGGTTGAATATATAATGACTTCTTGTGATTTTATAAATTTTAATCCAGTTAAGCTTTTATAGCTTAAGATATACAAAAAATATTGTTTTATGTTGAAACTATAGTAAGTATTGGTTACACTTTGGTTTATTTCTGATATAATCTACTTGTAGTAAAATTAAGGGTGATGTTTATGGCAATGCAAAATTGGAAGAGTTTCCTTATGCCCTATGAGCAGGCTGTAGAGGAGCTTAAGGTTAAACTTAAAAGCATAAGAAAAGAATATAGAAAGAGAAATGAATATTCTCCAATTGAATTTGTTACAGGAAGAGTTAAAGAAGTTTCAAGTCTTTTAGAAAAGGCAAATAAGTTTGGAATTCCTCTTGATAGAGTAGGTCAAGAAATGGAGGATATAGCTGGTATAAGAATAATGTGCCAGTTTGTTGATGACATAGATACTGTTATTGAACTTATTAGGGCAAGAAGAGATATGCAAATACTTTATGAAAAAGACTATGTAAGAAATGTTAAACAAAGTGGATATAGAAGTTACCATATGATTATTAAGTATACTGTTTATATGGCAGAAGGGCCAAGGGATATATTAGCAGAGTTTCAAATAAGAACTTTAGCAATGAATTTTTGGGCTACAATAGAGCATTCTTTAAATTATAAGTATAAACAGCATATTCCTAAGGAAATACAAGATAAATTAAAAGAGGCAGCGGATTCAGCTTTTAATTTGGATGAACAAATGCTAGAAATAAAAGATGAAATAAAGGATGCTCAAAGGTTATTTGAGGTTAAGTCAGATATAATAACTAATATAATGAATAATATAATGACTTTAATGTCTCTAGGCAAAACAGCAGAAGCAAGTAGGTATCAGATTATGTTAAATAAACTTGTAGATGAAGGAGAAGTTTGGGAGTTAAATAATCTTTTAAGCAGCATCAAAAAAGACATTATACGCTACAAAGAAAGTGAATAATATTGTTCGTCACGTGGAGGCGAAATATTAATTATATAACCTCCAGGAATTGTGTAATTTGCGTTAAGAATTTATATCTTTCTTTCCGTAAAAACTGCTAAAGCTTCGAAAGTCATTTCATTTCCTCAG
>OKWY01000012.1_pt1 | contig 154335 bp, 123 predicted proteins | sample 1607041 | NCBI WGS metagenome assembly OKWY01 (sample SAMN07501038, study PRJEB24779) | human gut metagenome | isolation source: stool | host: human infant | place: USA: Pittsburgh, PA | reverse complement strand
GGGGTGTGAGTCGTGATTTGGTGAGGATGTCGAGGCTGAGGTAGCGTCGGCCTTCGGCCCATTCGTCGTTTTGTTCGGCTAGGACGGCTCCGACCAGGCGGATGATGGCCTGGCGGTTGGGGAAGATTCCCACGGTGTCGGTGCGTCGGCGGATTTCGCGGTTGAGGCGCTCATTGGGGTTGTTGGACCAGATCTGGGTCCATACCCCGGTGGGAAAGGACGCGAACGCGAGGACGTCTGCCCTGGCTTGATCGAGGTGGTCACACACGGCGGGGAGCTTGTCGTGGACGTAGTCCAAGAGCCGGTCGTATTGAGCGTTGACCGATGCCGCGTCGGGCTGGTCGTACACCGAGTGCAGCATCGCTTTGACAGCGGGCCATAGCGCTTTGGGGGTGACCGACATGAGATTAGCGGCGTAGTGGGTGCGGCACCGTTGCCAGGCGGCTCCGGGCAGGTTCGCGGCGATGGCCTCGACCAGGCCCAGATGGGCGTCACTGGTCACCAGGCGCACGCCGGTGAGGCCTCTGGCGACCAGGTCAGCGAAGAACTCCTTCCATGCCGGACCGGTCTCGCTGGTAGATACGCGCACCCCCAGCACTTCGCGGTGTCCGTCATTGTTGACTCCGGTGGCAACCAGGACCGCGCACGAGACGACGCGCCCTCCTTCACGCACCTTCATGGTCAGCGCGTCAGCGGCGACGAACGTGAAAGGCCCGGCATCGTGGAGGGGCCGGTTGCGGAACTGATCCACGTGCTCGTCCAGGTCTGTTGCCATGCGTGAGACCTGGGACTTGGACAGTCCTGTGATCCCCAGGGTTTTGACGAGCTTGTCCATGCGGCGCGTGGATACTCCTGCTAGGTAGCAGTCAGCGACCACTGTGATCAAGGCGCTTTCGGAGCGTTTGCGGCGCTGCAACAGCCACTCTGGGAAGTAGGTGCCTGAGCGTAGCTTGGGGATCGCCACGTCGATGGTGCCGACCCTGGTGTCCAGGGGCCGGTAGCGATACCCATTGCGCTGGGTGTGACGCTGCGGGTCTTGTTGGCCCCACTGGGCCCCACACACGGTGTCAGCGTCCGCTGATAACAACGCGTTGATCACGTGCTGGAGCAGAGAACGCATCAAATCCGGGGACGCCTGGGATAACGCCTCGCCAAGCAGGCCAGCAGGGTCGATAATATGAGGAGCGGTCATCGTTGTGCCTCCAAATCATTTCGAGTCAGAAGTAGAGAGCTTTCTCGAAGGATCACACGGTGACCGCACACATATCAAACGAGCCGACCACCACACGGTTACACCACTATGCGGGACACTACTGTGCTGCCTGGCGGGGTGTCGATAAACGCCGGTGGGGCGTCGCCAACAACGATGGGGCGTCATGGGCGGTCAGCTCCGCGAGGGCGCTTGTTGCCGATGAGGTGTTACACCCGATCGGGAAGATTCAACCCGTTCTGATCGGGTGGAATCTTCCCTAACGGGTTGAATGCTCCCGATCAGGTTGAATGTTCCCGATGGGGCGTATCCTGTCTGAGGCGCAGCGGCGCGAGCGCGCTAGCTCGATGCCCCGCCCTCGACGTTGTCGGGGACCGAGTCGCGACCGAAACGTATTGTCCTTGAGTCGGTTGTCGGCAGGCAGTGAGATGTGGGTGACCAGCTATCCGCTGTGCCGCTGTTGTATCTCCTTGACACGTACCATACAATTCCCATGAAGGTTACCTAATATTCATCGTGATTGTGTCAGTGAGGTCATCATGCGTTTTTCCACCGTTGCTAAGTTGGTTGCGTCTGTGGTGATCGCAGGTGCAGGATTCGTCGGTGGCATGAAGGCTGCCCCGGTATTCGGCATCGGGTCCGGGGACCAGGGCGCGGAACCTGTCGTTACCGTTGACACGACCCTTGTGAAAAACTCTTTCGCTGACATTGGTGAACTCGCCACTGAGTCCTACAACTTCACCCAGGTGGGGAAATACTCTGAGGAGGGAACCAAGGTATTCGGCATGGAAGTGCCGGGCACGAGCGCCCATTACCTCATCACCTATTCGGGAGAAGTGAAGGCCGGAGTGGCCGACGTCAGCCAGATTCAGGTCGATGTGGATGAAGCGGGGCACGTCGTGACGGTGACCGTGCCTGCCGTCGAAGTTCTCTCCACCTCCATCGACCCCTCCTCGGTCGAGACCTACGACCAGTCTTTCTCCATCGTTAACCAGATCAAGGTCGGTGACGTCACCACATTCCTGGCGGATCGGGAAGCAGCCGCAGCGGAGGAAGCTGTCTCCAAGGGGCTGCTCGACAAGGCGCAGGGGCGTTTGGAAGACGTCGTGAAGAAGCAGGTCAACGCTGTTCTGGGTGAACAGGCCAGCAAGTACGAGGTGCGCGTCGTCCTGCCGCCTCCGCCCGCCCCGTGACGCTCCGAGCCTCACAGCGCCGCTTGCCCCGGCCTCGTCGGCCCCGTGCACTAGACTTGCCAGCGTGAGCCGATCCTCCCAACGAAACCAGCGCGACACGCGCAGCCGCCTCGACCCGACCCTCCCCGAGGGTGCCGTCCCCTCCGAGACGGGCCTGCTCGGCCCCCTCGAGGTCAAGGCCATCTCCGAGGCGCTCGGCATCCGCCCCACGAAGGTGCTCGGCCAGAACTTCGTGCACGACGCGGGCACGGTGCGCAAGATCGTCGCAGCCGGCGGTGTCGAAGAAGGCGACGAGGTCGTCGAGGTCGGCCCCGGCCTCGGCTCCCTGACCCTGGCGCTCCTGGAAGTCGGCGCGCGCGTGCGTGCCGTCGAGATCGACCCGCCCCTGGCCGCCGCCCTGCCCGAGACCGTGCGTGCCCGCATGAGCGAGGCCGCCGACCGCTTCCACGTCGTCACCATGGATGCCACGGAAATCAGCGGCGTCGATGATTTCGGCGTGGACTGGCCCGCTCCCACGAAGCTCGTCGCGAACCTGCCGTACAACGTGGCCGTGCCGGTTCTGCTCAACATGCTCGAGGCGTTCCCGTCCATCCGGGGCGTCGTCGTCATGGTCCAGGCCGAGGTCGCGGACCGCCTGGCCGCCGGCCCCGGATCGCGCACCTACGGCGTGCCCTCCGTGAAGGCCTCGTGGTACGGCTCGGTCGAGCGTGCCGGCGCGATCGGCCGCTCCGTGTTCTGGCCCGTGCCCGGCGTCGACAGCGCCCTTGTGCGTCTCACGCGCCTTGAGACCCCGCGCGGCGACGACTGCCTGCGCCGCGCCACCTTCGAGGTCACCGACGTGGCCTTCGGTCAGCGCCGCAAGACCCTGCGTGCGGCCCTCAAGAATTGGGCGGGCGGCCCCGAGGTCTCCGAGGCCCTCCTGTCCGCCGCCTGCATCGACCCGACGCGCCGCGGCGAGACCCTCTCGATCGACGAGTTCGTCGAGCTGGGCCGCGCCGTCATCGAGGCCCGCGCAAACGGTACCCTCGCGGCGTCGACCGCGGCCCGCTGACGGCCACCGGTCAGACAATCGGCAGGAAGAAGGAACACAATGCGTGAAGTGCGCGCCAGTGCGCCCGGAAAAGTCAACCTGACCCTGCGCGTCGGTGCGCCCACGCCCGACGGCTACCACCCCCTCGTCACGGTCTTCGAGGCCCTGAACCTGCGCGAAACCGTCACCGTGCGCACCTCCAAGACGCCCGGCGTGCGCGTCGAGACGATCGCGTACCTGCCCGACGGCAGCGTTGACGAGGCCACGACCCGCGCCATGGCGGGCGTGGACCTGGCCACTCACCTGGCCGTGCGTGCCGCGCGTGTCCTCCAGCGCCTCGCCGCCGCTGGCCCCTGGGCGTCCACCGCCGCGGGCCTGAGCATCCGCGTCGACAAGCGCGTCCCCGTCGCCGGCGGCATGGCCGGGGGGTCCGCCGACGCGGCTGCCACGCTGGTGGCCTGCAATGAACTGTGGGAGCTGGGCCTGGGAGACGAGCAGCTGCAGGCCATCGGCCGCTCGCTGGGCGCCGACGTCCCCGCGTGCCTGGCGGGCGGCATTGCCCTGGGCACCGGGCGCGGTGACCACATGAGCGTCCTGCGCGAGGGGGACGAGGAGGGCCAGCACCACTGGGTCATGCTCCTGTCCCACGAGGGCCTGTCCACCCCCGAGGTATTCCGCGAGTTCGACCGTGTCGACGCGGCGGGTGCGCCCGCCCTGGCCGAGCCCACGCCCGAGGAGGTCGCCGCCCTGTGCGGGGGACCCGAGGAACTGCGCCACTGCCTCGTCAATGACCTGCAGGCGCCCGCCCTGCGCCTGCGCGCCGAGCTTGCCGACACGATCGCGTCCGCCGAGGATACGGGGGCCCTGGCCGTCACGCTGTCCGGGTCTGGCCCGACCGTCGCGGCCCTCGCGCGCGACGCCGAGCACGCCCACGCGCTCGCGGCCACCCTGAGCGACGCGCCCACGGTCGCGCGAGCGATACCCACCCACGGACCCGCGTGCGGTGCCCGCATCGAATCGACGGAGGCCATCTGATGGCGCACCTGCTCGGAACTCAAAACGTCGGCGCCCTCGCGGGGTCGCGCAAGCTCCTCGAAGGGGTCACGGTCGGCCTCGACGATGGCAGCCGCGTCGGCATCCTCGGCCCCAACGGTGCTGGAAAGTCCACGCTTCTGCGCATCGTTGCCGGCACGCAGGAGCCCGACGGGGGAGTGGTGACCCGCCGCGACGGCGTGCGCGTCGCCGTCCTCACCCAGGCGGACACCCTCGACCCCGAAGACACCGTCATCCAAGCCGTTCACCCCGGCATGGAGGAGTACGAGTGGGCCTCCGACCCCGCCGTGCGAGATATTCATGCCGGGCTCCTCGCCGACATCAACCCCGCCGCCCTCGTCGGCACGCTGTCCGGCGGACAGCGCCGCCGCGTCGCGCTCGCCCGCGTCCTCGCGGCCACCGCCGACATCGTGTGCCTGGACGAGCCCACCAACCACCTCGACGTCGAGGGCGTGGCCTGGTTGGCCGCGCACCTGAACGCCCGCTTCGCCCGCCCCGGCGCATCCGGCGCGCTCCTGGCCGTCACCCACGACCGCTGGTTCCTCGACGCCGTGTGCGAGCACATCTGGGAGGTCGTCCCCGGAGTTGACCCGGGCGGCGACCGCCCGCAGATCGCCGGCCACGTTGAAATCTACGACGGCTCCTACGCCGCCTACACCCTCGCCCGCGCCGAGCGCATGCGGCAGGCGGACGTGGCCGCCGCCAAGCGCGCCAACCTGCTCACCAAGGAGCTCGCCTGGCTGCGCCGCGGTGCCCCCGCCCGCACCTCCAAGCCGAAGTTCCACATCGCCGCCGCCGAGGCCCTCATCGCCGACGTGCCGCCGCCGCGCGACACCGTCGAGCTGGTGAAGATGGCGACCGCGCGCCTGGGTAAGGACGTCATCGACCTCGAGGACGTGTCCGTGTCCTTCACGCGCCCCGACGGCTCGCGCCTGGACATCCTCGAGGGCGTCACCTGGCGTCTGGCCCCCGCCGAGCGTGTCGGCATCGTCGGCGTCAACGGCGCCGGCAAGACGACGATCCTCAACCTGCTGCGCGGCGACCTCGAGCCCACCTCGGGGCGCGTCAAGCGCGGCAAGACCGTCCAGGTTGCCACCCTCTCCCAGGACACGCACGAGCTCGACGCCCTGGCCGACATGCGCGTCGTCGAGGCCGTCGCCGACGTCGCCCAGACCGTCGTCGTGGACGGCAAGGAGGTCAGCGCCTCCCAGATGACGGAGCGCATGGGATTCACGCGCGCCCGCGCCTACACGCGCATCAGCGAGATCTCGGGCGGCGAGCGCCGCCGCCTCCAGCTCATGCGCCTGCTCATGAGCCAGCCGAACGTGCTGCTCCTCGACGAGCCGACCAACGACCTCGACACCGACACACTGGCGTCCATGGAGGACCTGCTCGACACCTTCCCGGGCACCCTCGTCGTCGTCTCCCACGACCGCTACCTCCTCGAGCGCGTCACCGACCACCAGGTCGCCCTCCTCGGCGACGGCCAGGTCCGCGCGCTGCCCGGCGGCGTCGAACAGTACCTGCAGATGCGCGCCTCCGGCGACTTCGGTGCTTTTGCGTCGTCTTCTCGCACCGACGAGGCCGGCTCCGCCTCCCGCCCCGCCGCGTCCTCCGGGGATGCTTCCTCGGGCGAGGAGAGCGCGGGGCAGGGGAGCGCTCGCGGCGGCGTGAGTGACGCTGCGGCGCGGCGCGCGGCCAAGAAGGAAGTGGCCCGCATCGAACGCAAGCTGGAGCGCCTGCGCGCCGAGGCCTCGTCCCTGGAGGCGAAGCTGGAGAAGCTGTCGATCCAGGTGGCCACGGATCCGTCCGTGGTCTCCGAGCTGACGAAGGTCTCCTCGCAGCACCAGGACGTCCTGTCCGAGATGGACGAGCTGGAGGAGGCCTGGCTCGAGGCCGCTGATTTGCTCGAGTAAGCGGATCTGTGAGTGGTGGCTGACGGCAGTAATCGCCTCTAGCGCAGCAACGGCCGAGTCCTCGTCGCCTCATTAGCAATCCCTGCCAGCGCATCGGAATCTCACATTTATAATTACAGTGCAAATATTGACTGTCGGTCTAATCCGCAGTATTCCGCGGTTCTTCACCGCGAAAATTTCTCAGCAACTCTTTGACAGTGGTCAGATTCCGCTACTATGTGCTCGTGTTCGTTCCGACAAGTGGAACCCAGGAGCGAAGCGGCGCCGTGAGCGCGCTTCAGGGCATGAAAAGAGGCTTGAGAGTTACATGAAACGCGGACCATTTATCGCCGGAGCAGGCCTGCTCGGCGTCATCGCGCTGGTGCCCGCACTGGTCCCCAGTGCGGTCGCGGCCGACGAGCAGTACGGCGCGACCGTCCCCTACACGCGATACGAGGCCGAGGAGGCGAGCCGTTCCGACGGGACGACACTCGAGCGCTCCGACGACATCGAGTCGACGGCCATCGAGGCCTCGGGCCAGTCCTACGTGGCCCTGAATGACAAGAACTCCTCCGTGGACTTCACGGCAAGCACCGCGGCCAACGCCCTCGACCTGCGCTTCACTCTGCCGGATCACGCCTCCGGTCGTGTTGACGTGCGCGTCAACAATGAGACGGTTGCGACCCTCGATCTCTCGTCGGAGACCGCCTGGCAGTACGTCGGCGGCGACCACGTGTACGACGAGCCGGGAGATGGTAGGAAGGCGCGCTTCCGTTTCGACGAGGTGCACACGCTGCTTGGCCGCCAGGTCGAGAAGGATGATCACATTCAGATCGTCAAGGTCGGCGACGACCAGAATGCCTACGGCATCGACTTCATCGAGCTCGAGCAGGCTGCGCCCGCCATCGAGCGTCCCGAAGGTGCCGTGAGCGTGGCCGACTATCAGGGAGCAAAGCCCGGCGACGGCGTCGATGACTCCGACGCGCTCATCTGGGCGATGAACCAGGCGGCGGCCACCTCTAAGACCGTCTACATTCCCGCAGGCACGTGGGAGTTCGGCCGCAAGATCGGCCTGGACCACTCCGGCCTGACCATCCAGGGCGCGGGCATGTGGCACACCAACGTGCGCTTCACCTCCGATCAGGCTGGCGGCGGCGGCTTCGTCTTCAACCGCGGCGTGGGCGGCGTGACCATGACCGACTTCTACATGTCCTCGAACCTGAAGTCTCGCTTCGACGAGAAGGCACAGTACAAGGGCTTCGCCGGTTCCGCCGGTGCGAACAGCCGCGTCGCCAACGTGTGGGTGGAGCACTTCGAGTGCGGCTTCTGGATGGGTGACTACGTGGATGCCAGACAGATGACCTACACCGACGGCATGGTCATTGAAAACGCGCGTATTCGCAATAACTTCGCGGACGGCGTTAACTTCGCGCAGGGCACGGCGAACTCCACGGTCCGCAACTCCTCGGTACGAGGCAACGGTGACGACGGCCTGGCCTCGTGGTCGAGTATCGACAAGTCCACCAACAGCCAGGCGCGCATCGCCGAGCGCAACTCCTTCCTGGGCAACACTGTCGAGCTGGGCTGGCGTGCGTCCGCCATCGGTCTCTTCGGCGGCAAGTCCCACGTCATCAAGGACAACCTCATTGTCAACAACTTCTCCGGCGCGGGCATTCGCCTGAACACCGTGTTCGACGGTCACAACTTCGATCTCAACACGGACGGCGGCATTTCGATCACGCACAACAAGCTCGTGCGCTCCGGCACCACGAACGACTTCTACGGAAACACGCGCGGCGCCATCGACTTCCAGGAAGTGAAGGGCGACATCCGCAACGTCACCGTCTCGGACAACCTCATCGTGCGCCCCTACGCCGAGGAGATTCGCGCGGACTTTGGCCTCGGCCAGGATGCCCTGTCCGCTCGCGGCATCACGCTGCGCGATAACAAGCGCGACGACGAGGCCGTGGCCACCGAGCAGGCCCAGATCGTTAACCACGTGCTGGTGGGGGATCAGGTCGTGCGCAACGTCCCCGAGACGGAGAACTACAGCCTCTACTGGTACCAGCGCGACGAGCGTGGCGCTCACGGCACGATCGACCGCTACTGGGTTTCCAAGGCGGACGGCGTGGCCATCACGCCCGACATGGAGTACTCCGTCGAGGGTGGCAAGCGCGTCTACAACGTGACGCTCGCTGACCTGCCCCAGTACCTGCCGACGTCGACCGACTTCTCCGGTTCCTACGACTATGTCGCCGATCTGGAGCGCTCGCAGCCCGCAGATGACGGCACGACGATCGTGATCCGTTTCTGGTCCGCGAAGTGATCGCTTCCTGACTGACGTCTCCGTTCCGCAATCGCCCGCGCTACCCCTCGGTGGCGCGGGCGATTCTTTGCGTGAGGGTCGATCAGGGTAGGTGTGCCACACCCGCGCAGCGCAGGCTCACCTATCCGAATTACGCAAAAGAAATGCCGCATTTATTTACGTAATTAGTGATGGTGTGAATGCGAAAATAGCTCCCGAACGGCGCGCAAACACCATTGGAATTTCAACGAAAACTCGCCACGTTTTGGATGTGTTGCGAAAAGGCGTATCACTGGAGTCAACAGCGCGGCCACCCCGGTCGCGACCGGCTACATTGAGGCCCCACGGGGCCACGTTGAAAAGGACACTCCAATGGCAGATATGCCCCGCATCCTCGACTGCTCCGTCACCGACTGCTCCTACAACAAGGAGAAGAGCTGCGGAGCCGCCGCTATCACCGTCGGCTACTCGACCTCCTGCACGACCTTCATCCCGCTGACCGTCAAGGGTGGCCTCGCCAAGGCCGAGACCTTCGTCGGTGCCTGCCAGAAGGCCGACTGCACCCACAACAACGCCCTCGAGTGCACCGCCGCCTCCATCTCGGTCGGCGCGGGCACCGCGGACTGCCTCTCCTACGAGGCGCGCTGAGTCTGACTCAGAGGCGAGGCCGTGGCTGGGATTACCCGCCACGGCCTCGTCGTATGAAAAAGACGAAAAACTCAGCGTCCGTCGCCCGAGCGCACCCGCAGCGTGGGGTGGGGGCGCAGGCCGCGCTGGCCGTTCCAGATAAGGTTGACGACGTGGGCGGCGACCTCGTCCTTCTTCATGCGGCGGTCGTCAAGCCACCACTGGCCGACCTGCGCGATGAGGCCGACGAGCATCTGCGCGTACAGGGGAGACCAGGTGGCGTCGAAGTCCGAGCGCTTGAACTGCTCGGCGATGATGTGCTCGACGCTGGTCGCCACGTCGCCCATGACCGAGGAGAACGAGCCCGCCGTGCGATCCGAGGGGGCGTCGCGCACGAGCACGCGGAAACCGTCCGTGTTGCGCTCGATGTAGTCGAGGAGGCCCAGGGTCGCGTTCTCCAGGATGAGGCGCGGGCGCTCGGAGGACTCCAACGATGACTGGAGCGAGGAGATGAGCGCCTGCACCTCGCGGTCGACGATGACTGCATACAGGCCTTCCTTGCCTCCGAAATGCTCGTAGACCACAGGCTTGGAGACCTTCGCCCGGGCGGCGATCTCCTCGACGCTGGTCGCGCCGAAGCCCTTTTCGGCGAACAGGGAACGCCCCACGGCCACCAGCTGCTCGCGGCGTGCGAAGCCGCTCATTCGTGTCCTCTTCTCAGCCATGCCCCCAGTATCACACGAGGCATCGGTCGGCCCGCGCTTAGACCAAGCAGCGGGCGCAGGGTCGCGTTTGAAAGCGTGCGCGGGGTGCAGGTATCATCACAGTGGACGCATTCCGCCTTGGTGTAACGGCAGCACAGAGGTTTTTGGTGCCTTTAGTCTAGGTTCGAATCCTAGGGGCGGAGCGACCGGTCCCGATGGGACCGCAGACCCCCCGAGGAGGAACATGTCTCGCCCCGCCGCCGTCATCGTCCTGGCCGCAGGTCAGGGAACGCGCATGAAATCTGCCCTCCCCAAGGTCGTCCACCCCCTGTCTGGCCTGTCCATGATCGGACATGCCCTGCGCGCCGCCCACGGCCTCGACCCCGAGCACCTGGTCGCCGTTGTCCGTCATCAGCGAGATGTCGTCGCCGCCGAAATCGAGCGCGTCCTGCCCAGCGCCATCATCGCCGACCAGGACGAGATCCCCGGCACCGGTCGCGCCGTCCAGTGCGGCCTCGAGACCCTGGATAAGGCCGTCGAGCCAGTCTCCGGCACCATCGTCGTCACATACGGCGACGTTCCCCTCCTGTCTACCGACACCCTGGCCGAGCTGGTCGCCACCCACGAGGGCGCGGGCCACGCGGTCACCGTCCTGACCTCGCGCGTCGAGGACCCCACCGGCTACGGTCGCATCATCCGCGACGCCTCTGGCACGGTCACAGCGATCGTCGAGCAGCGCGACGCCACGCCCGAGCAGGCCGCCATCAACGAGATCAACGCGGGCATCTACGCCTTCGACGCGGACTTCCTGCGCACCTCCCTGGCTTCCCTGGGCACCGACAATGATCAGGGCGAGGTCTACCTGACCGACGTCCTCGCGGCTGCTGCCCCCGCCGGGCGCACGGCGGGCGCTCTCGAGCTGACCGACCACTGGCAGAGCGCGGGTGCGAACGACCGTGTCCAGCTGGCCGAACTTGGCGCCGAGATGAACCGCCGTATCTGCGAGGCCCACATGCGCGCCGGCGTGACGATCGTCGACCCTGCCTCCACCTGGATTGACGTCGACGTGAGCGTCGGCGCCGACACCACCATCTACCCCGGCACCTGCCTGCGGGGGACAACCACCGTTGGGACCGGCTGTGAAATCGGTCCTAGCGCCACGCTGATTAATGCGGAAATTGGGGACCGCGCTGTGGTTCCCACCGCGTGGATCGGTCAGGGCTGCGTCGCAGCCGATACGATGGTCACGCCATATAGCACCATCGGCACATTGATCGCGGCGCCTCGCGCCTGATCCAACACAAGGAGAGACAACCGCATGAGCGGACTGGTGACCACCGGAGAGAAGAACCTCGTCCTCGTTTCTGGACGAGCTCACATGGACCTGGCTCACGCCGTGGGCGAGGAAATCGGATGTGGGGTTTCGCCGGTGACGGCCTACGACTTCGCCTCCGGCGAGATTTACGTGCGCTTCAACGAGTCCGTTCGCGGCGCCGACGTGTTCGTCCTGCAGTCCATCGAGGGCGACATCAACAAGTGGATCATGGAGCAGCTCATCATGATTGATGCTGCCAAGCGCGCCTCCGCCAAGCGCATCACCGTGGTCGCTCCCTTCTACCCCTACTCGCGTCAGGACAAGAAGCACCAGGGTCGCGAGCCCATCTCCGCTCGCCTCATGGCTGACCTGTACCGCACCGCCGGTGCCGACCGCATCATGAGTGTCGACCTGCACGCCTCGCAGGAGCAGGGCTTCTTCGACGGCCCGGTCGACCACCTCTTCGCCATGCCGGTCCTCGTGGACTACGTGCGCGGCCGCGTTGACCTGGCCAACACCGCCGTCGTCTCTCCCGACGCGGGCCGTATTCGCGTCGCCGAGAAGTGGTCGAAGAAGCTGGGCGGTGCGCCCCTGGCCTTCGTCCACAAGACCCGCGACACCACTCGCCCGAACGTCGCCGTCGCGAACCGCGTCGTCGGCGAGGTCGCCGGCAAGGAATGTGTCCTGGTGGACGACATGATCGACACCGCCGGCACGATCACCGAGGCGATCAACGTCCTCAACAATGCCGGTGCCAAGAAGGTCATCGTCGTTGCCACGCACGGCATCCTCTCCGACCCCGCCGCGAAGCGTCTCTCCGAGTCCGGCGCCGCCGAGGTTGTCGTCACCGACACGCTGCCGATCCCCGCTGAGAAGCGCTTCGAGCAGCTGACCGTCCTCTCCATCGCGCCGCTCCTGGCTCGCGCGATCCAGGAGGTCTTCGAAGACGGTTCGGTCACATCGCTCTTTAACTGAGCGGCTCCCGCTTCACATCCGCCCTCGCTGTGAGGTAACCTATTGGGGTTGCTCCGGCGAGGGCGGATCCGTATCCGCCGTTATCGACAGGGCCTGAATCGAAATGCCACGCGTTTCCTTCACTCTGCCGACACCGACGCCGGACCTGAGAAACGAAGGAAAGACACATGAGCGACAACCCCGTCCTGCTTGCTGAAGAGCGTTCCGAGTTCGGTAAGGGTGCTGCCCGCCGCGCCCGCCGCGCCGGCAAGGTCCCCACGGTCCTCTACGGCCACGGCGCCGAGCCCCGTCACCTGGACGTTCCCGGTCACGACCTGTTCCTCATCGTTCGCGGCACCAAGAACGCGCTCGTTGAGCTGAAGATCGAGGGCAAGACCCAGCTGGCCCTCGTCAAGGACGTTCAGGTTCACCCCGTGCGCCGCGACATCCTGCACGCCGACTTCCTGGCCGTCAAGGCCGGCGAGAAGGTCGACGTTGAGGTCCCCGTCGTCGTTGTCGGCGAGGCTGCCCCCGGCACCGTCCACTCGCTCGAGGAGTTCACCATCCTGGTGAAGGCCGCCGCCACCTCCATCCCCGAGAACCTCGAGGTGTCCATCGAGGGCCTCGAGGCCGGCTCCGCCGTGCACGTCTCCGACCTGAAGCTGCCCGCCGGCGTTGAGGTCGAGCTCGATCCCGAGACGGTCATCGTTGCCGTTCAGGAAGCCGCCGCTGAAGAGGCTGAGGAAGCCGCCGAAGAGGCCGCCGAAGAGGCCGCCGCCGAGGGCGACGCCGAGTGACACTCGCGTAGCACACGCTTTCCACGAGGGGGCGAGGCTGATGCCTCGCCCCCTCGTCGTATCTGCGATACTGGGGGCATGAGTGACTTGCACGTGATCATCCCCGCCGGTGGCGCCGGCACCCGCCTGTGGCCGCTGTCGCGCCGCCGCCGCCCCAAGTTCCTCCTCGACCTGGCGGGCACGGGCCGCACCCTCCTGCAGGGCACGGTGGACCGCCTGGAAGAGTCGGCCTCGTCGGTGACCATCGTGACCGGCCACGCGCACCGAGACGGCGTGCTCGCCCAGCTGCCCGAGTTCGCCTCGTCGGATAGTCGCACCCTCCTCATCGAGCCGTCGGGCCGCGACTCCATGGCCGCGATCGGTCTGGCTGCATACGTCGTGCGCGAGCGCTTCGGGGACGACGCGATCGTCGGCTCTTTCGCGGCCGACCACCTGATCGCACGCCCCGAGCTACTACGAGACGCCGTCGAGACCGCGATCGGCGCCGCACGTGAGGGCTACGTCGTGACGATCGGCCTGACGCCCACCGAGGCCTCGACCGCCTACGGGTACATCGCGCCCGGTCCCGCCCTCTCTGACGGCTCCGGCACCGCTGATGCTGAGCGCGGCGCCCGCCGGGTCGCCGAGTTCGTGGAGAAGCCGGACGCCGACACCGCCGCCCGCTACGTGTCGCAGGGATACCTGTGGAACGCGGGCATGTTCATCGTGTCGGCGGGCGTGCTCGCCGGTCACCTGGCCCGCCTGTTGCCCGACATGCACGCGCGCCTAGAGACCATCGCGCGCGCGTGGGGCACCCCCGAGTTCGACGAGGTGCTGGCGGACAACTGGCCGCACCTGACGAAGATCGCCATCGACCACGCGATCGCCGAGCCCGTCGCCGCCGACGGGGGAGTGGCCGTCGTTCCCGCCGACGCCGAGCTGGGATGGACGGACCTGGGTGACTTCGAGGCCCTCACCGGCATCGTCGCGGAGGCGGGCAACCTGGGCGACGCACTGCGCGTTGAATCCGATGGCGCGGCAGTCTTCGGGTCCCTCGCGCAGGACGGCGAGGGACCCCTCGTCGCCCTCGTCGGCGTGCCCGACGTGGCCGTCGCGCTGACCCCCGACGCAATCCTCGTGACGCGCCGCGACCGCGCGCAGTCGGTGAAGGCCGTCGTTGACCAGCTCGCGGACCGGGGCCGCTCCGACCTGCTCTGACGCGCCGGAGACGCGCGGCCTGACGCATCCCCCAGCGGGGCTCCCGCGAGGGGGCCAGGCTCGCCGCGCCCTGTTCGCTCTCGGGTGAGGTGCGCCGCCCCGCCCGCCGCGCGGGGGTGCGGGGCTGGTAGCGTGTTGGGCAGCAAGAAGCCCCGACGAAAGGCATCACACGTGAACAAGCGGACCATCGCCGCCCTCGCAGCCACCGCGACCGCGGCCTCCTTGGCCCTCGGAGCTTGCTCGACCACGCCCGCCGCTACCCCCGCAGCCTCCGCGAAGGTCTGCGCCGCCATCTCCGGAGCCCACGGCGACGCCGCAACGGACCCCGTCGCGACTGCGCTCGCGGGTGCCGCGAATGAGGCCTCTGTTGCTTTCGAGGCGGCCAGCGGACAGGAGGCCCCGGCCTCGCTTGTGACCTCGGGCTGCACGCTGATCGTGGGCGCGGACTCGACTATGGCGGCCTCGGTCTCCGAGGCCGCGCGCTCCAACCCGAAGGTGCGCTTCGCCCTCGTGGGTGCCTCCTTCGTCGATTCCAAGGGCGGTGCGACCTCTCTGAAGAACGGCTCGGTCGTTGACGTGGATGCCTCGCAGGCCGCCTACCTGGCTGGCTACGCTTCCGCGGGTATGACGACCACGGGCACGCTCGCCGTCGTCGGCGGAGAGCGCGACAACGTCACGAGCTCGCAGATGTCCGCGTTCTCGCAGGGTGTGGATGCCTACAACCTGGCCAACGGCACGTCGATCACCGTGCTGGGCTGGAACCCCGTGACGAGCGACGGCACGTACGCGGGCAGCGCCGACGAGGTGCGCACGGCGACCGCCGACGCGATCTCTCAGGGCGCCGACATCATCGCCCCCTTCGCCGGCGAGGCCAACGAGGGCGCCGCCCGCGCCGTCACCGAGGCCGCCAACCCGACCGTGCGCCTCGTGTGGTCGGGCCTGACGAAGGACGATCTGAAGGGCCTGACCCGCGACGAAGCCCAGTCCGCTGAGACCGCGCCGATGTCCGGCCAGTCCGGCGCCCCGGCGGCGCAGCAGGTGGACACGCAGTCCTTCGCGGACGCGTTCAGCTACATCCAGATCTCCGACGAGGTCCGCTCCGCCATCGGTGCTCCCGTGCTGACGGGCGTCGTCGTGGATTACAAGGCCGCGATGGACACCCTCATCGCCCAGGCCGCCGCAGGCGAGAAGGCATCCGTCGTGCCGGTGTCCCTGGCTTCGGGCGGCGTGATCCTCACGGGCTTCGGCGCCTACACGCCGATGCTGTCCTCCGAGCTCAAGCTGGGCCTGTCCGACATGGCCGGCCAGATCGAGACGGGTGGCATGGTCATCTCCACGCCCTTCGACGTGTGAGCTGACTGCGCAGACGACAGTGCCCCGGGGACACCTCCCCGGGGCACAACTCGTGAGGTCTCAGGCTCCCAGCACTGCCAACGCAGCTCCCGCGCACAGGCCGTCCGCGTCGAGCACGAAGGCCGGGTCCACGCAGTACAGGCCCGGGCCGGTGGGCGCGGCGGGGGAGGCGCTGAGTGCCCCCGCCAGCGCGGTGCGGACCTGCTCCTCGTGCACCGAGGCAGTCAGGGTGCGCCCGTCCGTAGAAATGCTTAGGGAAAGAGCGGCCCCCTCCTCGACAACCGGCACGCCCAGGCGCTCCAGGAGAGTCGCCAGCAGCCCCGAGGCCTCGTCGACCGACACGGAGGCCGTGCGCGCGCCGGCAGGCTCCAGAGAGGCGATACGAGAGGCGCAGCGGTCCACGTACGCGCCGATCATTCCGTCGCCCACGGACTCCCAGCCACCCTGCGAGCGGGGGAGTGAGGCCTCGTCGCCGTACGCGGCCACGGCCTCGTCGATGAGGGCCAGCTCGGCGTCGGGGGCCAGTGCGCCCTCGCGCGAGCGGTCGATCGCGCGCCCGCCCAGGTAGATGAGTGCCTCGCCCGACGCACGCACGTACACGGCGCCGTCCGCCATCACCATGCGCACCGAAAATGCCGTCAGGGGAGCGGGGAGTGCACGCGGCATGAGGAGGGCATGACCTCCGCTGGCCTCAATGATCGCAGCGCCGTCGCGCGCCGCGTCCTGATTCTCAGGGGTTTCGTAGCCGATGATCAGGCGGAAACGGCCGCCGGTACGCGCGGACAGGAAAGAAGCGATACCCGCAAACAGCAACGGGCTAGCACAGCGTGTCATGTGCTGAGGGTAACACCTCGGGTGGCCCGCGCAAAAACGGGTTTCAGGAACGAGGCTGGGGCTCGCTCCCGGGAAACGGTGGAGGGACGCAGGTGGGGGAGTGCGCCGCTATCCTGGAGGCATCCACGAAGGAGGAACCATGCAGCTGACGAACCTGACGGACCCGGTCGAGCTCGCGCGCCAGATGATCGACATTCCCTCGGTGTCAGGAGACGAAGGGCCCCTGGCTGACGCCGTCGAGGCGGCCCTGCGGGGCGCCGGATTCGGATCGGTCCCCTCCCTGGAGATTCTGCGTGACGGTGACGCCGTGTGCGCGCGGACCCGGCTCGGCCTCGGCGAGCGCGTGGTTGTCGCTGGGCACCTCGACACGGTTCCCATCGCCGACAATGTCCCCGGTCGCTTCGAGGAGCGCGACGGGGCCACGGTCCTGTGGGGACGCGGGTCGGTCGACATGCTCGGCGGCTGCGCGGCGGCGCTCGCGCTCGCGTGCGAGGTCGGTGCCGTCCTCCGTTCCGGCAGCGAGGCCGCGCTGAGCGTGGACGTCACCTGGATCTTCTACGACCACGAGGAGGTCGCCTCCCACCTCAACGGCCTGGGGCGCGTTCAGCGCAACCACCCCGAGTGGCTCGCCGGCGACCTGGCGCTGCTGGGGGAGCCCACCGCCGCGCATGTGGAAGGCGGCTGCAACGGCACGCTGCGCGTCATCGCGCACTTCCCGGGGCGTGCCGCCCACTCGGCGCGCGCATGGATGGGCGTCAACGCGATCCACGCGATGGCTCCCGTCATCGAGCGCATTGCCGCCTACGGAAACCCCGTCGTGACGGTCGATGGCCTCGAATTCCGCGAATCCCTGTCGGTCGTGCGCGTCGAGGGCGGCATCGCCAACAACGTGATCCCCGAGGCCGCCTCGATGACTGTCAACTACCGTTTCGCCCCCTCGATGCGCGCCGACGACGCCCTGGAGTGGGTGCGCGGCCTCTTCGAGGGCACGGGTGCCACGATTGAGGTTGACGACCTGTGCGAGGGGGCCAGGCCGGGAGCGGACTCTGACGTCGCCCAGCGCTTCCTGTCGGTCGCCCGCCGGGTCGCGGCATCGCGGGGCGAGGAGCTGAGGCTCAGTGCGAAGGTTGGCTGGACCGACGTCGCGCGCTTCACCCAGGTGGGCGTGCCCGCCATGAACTTCGGGCCGGGCGACCCGCTGCTGGCGCACACGCGTGACGAACATACGCCCGTATCCGATATCGTGAAGGTGCACGATACGCTGCGCGCGTTCGTGCTCGCGCAGCCGGCACCGACGCCGGCACCACACAGGGAGGCATGACCATGACCAAGCCGACGAACACCTACCGCCGCGGGCCCGTCGTCCTGCGAGGCGACCAGATCCCACGCATGACCTCGGACGCATCGCTGCTCCAGTCCGACCAGAGCGCGGATTGGAAGCACGAGGACCCGTGGCGGGTCCTGCGCATCCAGTCCGAGTTCGTTGAGGGCTTCGAGGCCCTCGCGGAGGTCGGACCGGCTATCTCGGTGTTCGGCTCCGCCCGCACCCGTCCGGACGATCCCCTCTACGGGTGCGCCCAGCGCATCGGCGAGCTCCTCGTGGATCGCGGCTACGCGGTCATCACGGGCGGTGGCCCCGGCATGATGGAGGCCGCGAACCGCGGCGCGTGGGAGGCCGGCGGCACGTCGATCGGCCTGGGGATCGAACTGCCCCACGAACAGGGCTTGAACCAGTGGGTGAACCTGGGCGTCAACTTCCGCTACTTCTTCGCCCGTAAGACCATGTTCGTCAAGTACTCGCAGGGCTTCATCGTGATGCCCGGGGGATTTGGGACCATGGATGAGCTCTTCGAGTCCGCGACCCTCGTGCAGACGGGGAAGATCCGTTCCTTCCCGGTAGTCCTCGTGGGGACCGACTACTGGTCGGGCCTGGTCGATTGGATCCGCTCCTCGATGGTCGATGCCGGCATGATTTCGTCCGGTGACGTGGACCTGCTGCGCGTCGTGGACGACCCGGAGCAAGCGGTGCGCCTCGCGACGGGTGCCTAGTAGTTTCGCACCCTTTATGCGGGTGATATGTTCTGTCAAACTCCTGTTATCACGGGCATAATTAATCGATTGGCTTATTTTTCTTTGATTACTCTTTGCGATGTGTTAAGGAAAAATGGCGCTTATCCGGTAAAATAGGTATGTTACCCCGCCTGAGGAGGCGCGGGCATAACTCTGAGAAGGAGTACTCTCATGGCAGCAATGAAGCCTCGCACGGGGGATGGACCCCTCGAAGTCAGCGCCGAAGGGCGCGGTATCGTCATGCGCATTCCCAGCGAAGGGGGCGGGCGGCTCGTCATCGAGCTGACCGCGCAGGAGGCGGCGGAACTCGCCGAAGCTCTCGGAGCGGCCATCTGACACACAATAAGACAGCGGCGGAACAGGATCTCCTGTTCCGCCGCTTCTGCGTGAATGGGGGCGCTCAGCGCTTGACTGCAACCGCCAGGCCGTCGCCGACGGGCAGCAGCGCGGGCACGAACTCGTCGGAGTCGCGCAGGTAGTTGACGACCTCGCGGGCGACGACGGTGAGCGCGTCGCGGCGCGCGGGGTCAGCCACCTGGTCGCGCCACAGGGCGTGCACGAAAGCGATCGTTCCACCGGGACGCAGGATGCGCACCGCGTGATCGAGGTACTGCGGGGTTTCCTCCAGGTCGCCGTCCAGGACGACCATGTCGTAGCCGCGAGCAGCCATGCGCGGCAGCACGTCGAGGGCGCGCCCGGCGATGAGGCGCGTGCGATGCGAAGACAGGCCGGCGGCAGCGAAGTTGCGGCGCGCGTGGCCGAGCAGCTCAGACTCGGAGTCGATCGTCGTGAGGACGCCGTCAGCCGCCATGCCGTCCAGTAGCCACAGGCCGGACACGCCCGCGCCCGTGCCCACTTCCAGGACCGCGCGTGCGCCGGAGACGGCCGCCAGCATGCGCAGGGCGGCGCCGGTGCCAGGGGACACGGGGGACGCGCCCATTTCGGTAGCGACGGCACGTGCGGCGGTCAGCGCTTCGCTTTCCGCCACGTAGTCCTCGGTGTACACCCACGTCTGGGCCTTGTCCGCCATCGCCGTATCCTCACTCGTGTTTGATCGCCTGGGTGAGGTACGCCTGCGCGTTGTTGCCTCCCCAGGCATCAGGGTACAGGCGAGGATGCGCAAGGGCGCGCTGGCGCACCGAAAATGCGCGAAAAACTCACCTGACAAGCAGACGAAACCCCGGCCTCGTCGGCACGGACGAGGCCGGGGCAAAGCCGCGTGGGCTCAGTGCTGGATGGGGGAGACCCCGAGGGGGCGGCCCGCCAGGCCGCGGTTCGTCGAAGAGAGCTGCTTGGCGAGGGCCGTGAGCTCCTCAGCGGCGGGGCCCGAGGCGACGGCGACGGGCTCGCCGCGGTCGCCGCCCTCGCGCAGCGCGATGTCGATGGGCACCTGGGCCAGCAGCGGCACGGAGTAGCCCAGCTGCGCGGTCAGGCGCTGCGAGACGGACTCGCCGCCGCCCGCACCGAAGATCTCCAGGCGCGAGCCGTCGGGCTGGGGCAGGAACGACATGTTTTCGACGACGCCGATGACCTTCTGGTTCGTTTGCGAGGCGATGGAACCGGCGCGCTCAGCGACCTCGGCGGCCGCGACCTGCGGAGTCGTCACGACGAGGATCTCCGAGTTGGGCAGCAGCTGCGCGATCGAGATCGCGACGTCGCCCGTTCCCGGAGGCATGTCGATGAGCAGGACGTCCAGGTCGCCCCAGAACACGTCCGCGAGGAACTGCTGGAGGGCGCGGTGGAGCATGGGGCCGCGCCAGATGACGGCCTGGCCGTCGGGCACGAACATACCGATCGAGATGACCTTGACGCCACCCGCGCCCACGGGCGGAATCATCATGCCGTCGATGACCTGCGGGTCGTGATCCACGCCGAGCATGCGTGGGATCGAGAAGCCGTAGATGTCCGCGTCCATGACGCCGACCTTGAGGCCCTGCGCGGCCAGCGCGGCGGCCAGGTTCGCAGTCATGGAGGACTTGCCGACGCCGCCCTTACCGGAGGTGACGGCGATGACGCGCGTGAGGGAGTCGGGGCGAGAGAAGGGGATCTCGCGCTCGGGGCGACCGCCGTTCAGCTTCTCACGCAGCGCCTTCTTCTGGGCCTCGTCCATGACACCCATCTCGACGGAGACGTTCTCGACGCCCTCGACGGCGCTCACGCGCTCGGTGACGTCCTTGGTGATCTGGGTGCGCAGGGGGCATCCGGCGGTGGTGAGCAGGACCTTGACGGCGACGGAGGAACCGTCGATCGTGACCAGGTCGGGGGTCACCATGTTGAGGTCGGTGATGGGGCGGCGGATCTCGGGGTCGATGACCTGGCCGAGAGCCTCCATGACGGAATCAAGCGTGACTGGCATGGACTCCACTCTACTGGCCGGTGTGCCCATTTTCTAGGGGACGAAAGGCACCGTCGGCCTCGGGCTCAGCCTCCGCCTCGTTCGACGAGGCGTTGGCCGCGTCCGCGGCGATCTCCGCACGCAGGTCCTCCAGCATGTCGCGCAGCTCGGAGCGCACGAAGTCGCGCGTGGCGACGTCCTGGAGCGCCAGGCGCAGGCCTGCGATCTCGCGGGCGAGGTACTCGGTGTCGGCGAGGTTACGCTCCGCGCGAAGGCGGTCCTGCTCGGCCACGACGCGGTCGCGGGCGTCCTGGCGGTTCTGCGCGAGCATAATCAGCGGGGCCGAGTACGAGGCCTGGGTCGAGAACGCGAGGTTCAGGAGGATGAACGGGTAGGGGTCCCAGGCGGCTTCCTCGCTGATGCCGGCGAGCATCAGGTTTGCGCCGATCCACGCGATGACGAAGATCGTCATGTAGAGGACGAAGCGGGGCGAGCCCATGAAGCGGGCGGTGGCCTCGGCGAAGCGGCCGAAGCCGTCGCCGCCGCCTGACGAGCGGCGGAAGAACCACCGACGCTTGTCGATCGGGTTATCCAGGCGATCAGCCATCGATGCTCCTTGCCATCATGCGGTCGGTCACGTCGTCGTCGAAGTCTCGCCAGTCCTCGGGCAGCAGCTCGTCGAGGACGTCATCGACCGAGACGGCGCCGTGCAGGTGGCCGTCCTCGTCGACGACGGGCAGGACCGTCAGGTTGTAGGTCGCGAGCAGACGCGTCACGGTCGCGATGTGCGCGTTGGGGTCCACGGACTCGATGTCGCGGTCCAGGATCGTGCCGAGCAGCGTCTGCGGGGGCTCGCGCAGCGCGCGCTGGATGTGGACCATGCCCAGGTACTGGCCGGTTGGGGTCTCCTGGGGCGGGCGTGCGATGAAGGCGACGGTCGCGATCGAGGCCGGGATGTCCTCGCGTCGTACGGCCGCGAGCATCTGCGCGACGGTTGCGTTGGGGCCGAAAATGACGGGCTCGGTGGTCATGAGCGAACCCGCCGTCGACTCGTCGTAGGTCATGAGTCGACGCACGTCCTCGGCCTCTTCGGGCTCCATGAGGGCCAGCAGGGACTGAGCCTTCGCGGCGGGCAGCTCGGCGACGAGGTCGGCCGCGTCGTCGGGCTGCATGACGTCCAGGACGTCGGCGGCTCGGGCGGCTTCCAGCGCGGAGACGATCGCGATACGGTCGTCGTTACCCAGCTCCTCGAGCACGTCGGCGAGGCGCGCGTCCGTCAGCTGCGTGGCGACCGCCATCTTGCGATCCTGGGGGAGCGTGTGCATGAAGTCCGCCAGGTCCGCGGGGCGCATGTCCTCCGTGTACTGCACGAGCGCGGTCGCGGACTGGTTGGTGTCGGTCTTGAGCAGGCCGGACACCTCGGACACGTCTACGGTGAGGGTCTCGCCGCTGCGCGTGAAGCCGAGGGAGGAGGTGCGCACGCGCTGGACGTGCAGGGTGGAGATCACCCAGTCCTTGGGGCGGCGCTGGCGCATCGCGACGTCGAGGATGCGCACCTGCCCCGAACCATCGTTCATCGTGACGACGCGGTCGAACAGTTCGGAGAGGACGAGTGTCTCGATGGGACGCTGCGTGAAGGAACGGATGTTGAGCAGGCCCGTCGTGATGACGGAACCGGACTCGATCGCGGTCACGCGAGTGAGCGGCAGGAAGACACGCTTACGCGGGCCGACCTCGACGACGAAGCCGATGACGTTGGCTTCGGATTTCAGCCGAAAGATGACGACGACATCGTGAATCTTGCCGACCTGGTCGCCCAAAGGGTCGAAAACACTGGTGCCAGCGAGCTTCCCGATGTAGACGCGGCGACTCTTGGTGCCTAGTTCAATAGATGCAATGCTCACTCTTCCATCTTAGGCTGGTGACCAGAGATGCGTACTGATGAGCCGGTCGCCGCATGAACAATGCGTTCTATGCCACCGAGGCCGGGGACGAAGGAGAAGAAATGGCTGTCGTGATGGACCCGCAGATGCCCACGGGCACCGAGGTTGCCTCGTACGAGACCTACGCGCAGGCCCGCGCCGGTGTTGACTTCCTGTCGGACGCCGGCTTCGACGTTTCCGCGATCACGATTGTCGGCTCCGACCTGCACCTCGTCGAGCGCGTCAAAGGACGCCTGACGATCGCCCGCGCCTCCCTCTCGGGTGCCTCCAGCGGTGGCCTGTGGGGAGCCCTGTGTGGCATGCTCATGTCCGCCGGACAGAGCGCGGGCGGAACGGGTTCGTGGGTCGTCGGCGGCATCATCGTTGGCGCCCTGATCGGTATGGCTCTGTCCGCCCTGTCCTTCATCATTCGCGGACGCAGCCGCGACCTCGTGTCCTCTCAGCAGGTTGTCGCGCAGCGCTACGCGGTCCTGGCCTCGGCCGACATTGACCGCGCCTATCAGATCCTGCAGCGCACTCCCGGCAACCGCGCGCGCGTCGTGCGCCCGCGTACGGAGCAGGTGCGCCCCAAGAAGGATTCCGTCGGCTTCTTCCCCGACGGCCGCCCCCGCTTCGGCGCGGCGACCAAGGACGGGGAGGTGCCCGGCGGGCGTGAGGACGCCCCGGCCTCGTCCCCCGAAAAGGACCAGACCGAGGCGTAACCTCAGCGTCTTCGCGTGGCTCAGCGGGACTGAACGCTCGCGATCCACTCCTCGACGTCCGCGATCGTGCGCGGGATGTCCTCGGAGATACGCGTGACAGTGCCGTCGGCGTTCACCACGACGTCGTCCTCGATGCGCACGCCGATACCCCGGTACTCCTCGGGGATCAGCAGGTCATCGGCGCGGAAGTACAGGCCCGGCTCGATCGTGAAGACCATGCCCGGCTCCAGCAGCGCGCCCTGGTAGAGCTCCGCGCGTGCCTTCGCGCAGTCGTGCACGTCCAGGCCCAGGTGGTGGCTGGTGCCGTGCGGCATCCAGCGGCGGTGCTGCTGGCCCTCGGGGGACAGCGACTCTTCGGGGGTGACGGGCAGGATGCCCCACTCGTACAGGCGGGCGGCGATGACTTTCATGGCGGCGTCGTGCACGTCCTTGAAGCGGCAGCCCGGCTCGTTGGCGCGGGCCAGGGCGGCCTCGCAGGCGTCGAGGACCGCCTGGTAGACGCGCGCCTGGACCTCGGTGAAGCGGCCGTTGACGGGCAGCGTACGCGTGATGTCAGCCGTGTAGAGGGAGTCGACCTCGACGCCTGCGTCGACGAGCACCAGGTCGCCCTCGCGGACCGTTCCGTCGTTGTCGATCCAGTGCAGGGTGTTCGCGTGGTTGCCCGAGGCCGCGATGGTCTCGTATCCCTCGCCGTTGCCCTCTTCTCGGGCGACCGCTCGGAATGCGCCCTCGATGACGCGCTCGCCGCGACGGTGGCCGACGGCGCGCGGCAGGACGCGGATGATGTCCTCGAAGCCAGCCTTGGTGACCTCGACCGCGCGGATCATTTCCTCAAGCTCGAAGGCATCCTTGATGAGGCGAATCTCCGAGAGATGTTCTTCGAGGGCCTCGTCCTCCTTGCGCGCGTCCTCGCCCGCGGGCAGGGAGGCCTGGGTGCGCACCTCGTTCACCATCGCCTCGACGTTCGCATCGACGCCGCGCACGACGCGCAGCTGCACGGTCCCGGCGTCCTTCGCCAGCACGTCGCGCAGGGTGTCGATGTGGCGGGTCTCGAGGCCGGTCTGCGCGCTCAGTTCCTCGAGCGAGGGGCGCGCGCCCACCCAAAATTCGCCGTAGCGGGCGTCCGCGTAAAACTCCTTGGAGGAACGCGAGGCGCGGGGCTTGAAGAACAGTAGGGGAGTGTGGGTGCCGTCCTCGTTCGGCTCCAGCACCAGGACGGTGTCCGGCTCCTTTTCGCCGCCCAGGCCCGACAGGTGCGCGAAGGCGGAGTGCGCGCGGAAACGGTAGTCGCAGTCGTTGGAGCGGACCTTGTAGGGGCCCGCGGGCACGACCAGGCGCTCACCCGGGAAGGGAGCGCCGGCCTTGAGGGTGCGGTTGTGCAGGAAGTCGGCGACGCGCTCTCGCTCGGGCAGTTCGGAGGGGCGAGGCCCCCAACCGGAGCCGATGAAATCGCGGAATGCGGAGGACTGAGGCTGACGGGAGCGGGTTTCGCCGCGATCGGCCATGGACTGGGAGGCTTCTTCACTCATGGTCACTATTCTACGGCCGGTTGGTCCTCCTCGGCTTCCGGATGGTCATGACAAACCCCGGCCTCGTGTCCCTGTGGCGCGCGCTGCGCCGGGGACGAGGCCGGGATCGTGTCGGGTGGAAGAGACTCAGTCCTGGAGGGTGAGCTCTCCCGCGATGGACAGGTCCATCCACCGCTTGAAATCGGCACCGCGCTTGCCCTGCGAGAGCAGGAAGACGGTCTTGGCGTAGAGAGCCTCGAGGGTCATGTCGTGCGCGCCGATCGCGCCGAGGCGCGCCAGGGCGTTGCCGGCCTCGTAGTGGCCGAGCATGACCTCGGACTGGTAGCACTGGGAGGCGACGATGATCGGTACCTCGGCCTGAGCGAGCTCAGCCAGGACGTCCACGAGCCCCGGCTCGGAGGCGGGGATGTTACCGACGCCGAAGGTGCGCAGGATGACCGCGTCCGGGTGGGGCGTTGTCATGGCGCGCAGTCGCGCGGCGCTCATGCCGGGCACAACGTCGATGACGGCGACGTCCTGGCGCTTGTATGGGCTCGGATCCTGCCAGCCGGTACCAGGATGGGGCGCACCGTACCAGCGCCACGGGGCGCCCGTGCGCGCCATGGGAGATACGGAGGGCGACTCGAAGCCGCGGAACGCCCACGACGAGGTCTTGGTGGCGCGGTTGCCGGCCAGGAGCTTGTGCCCGAAGAACAGCATGACTCCGCGGGCGTGGCGCGAAATTGCCGCGCGCAGCGCACCCGTGACGTTCGCAGACGCGTCCGATCCGACGACGCCGAGCGGGTACTGGGACCCGGTCAGGACGACCGGCTTTCCCATGCTCGCCAGCGCGTAGGACAGGGCCGCGGCAGAGTAGGCCATCGTGTCCGTGCCGTGCAGGACTAAAAAGGCGTCGGCCTCGTCCGCGTGCGCGTTGATGTCGTCGATGATGGCCTGCCAGTCCTCGGGGGTAGCCTCCGAGGAGTCGATGAGCGGGTCCAGCGTCGACATCGTGATGTTCGAGGCCAGCTCGATGCCCTCCAGCTGGGAGCCGAACCAACCCTGCAGGTCAGCGCCGGGACGCAGACCCTCGGGGGAGTCGACCATGCCGATGGTGCCACCGGCATACGTGACGTGAAGACGCACTGTTCGTCCTTTCTCAGTCGCCCGCCACCAGGGTTTCCTCGCCCTGCAGCGAGGCAGCGGCCTCGTCGGTCAGGTTGCCGACGCGCCCGCGCACGTAGTACCAGCCGGCGACCATGAGGACGACGACCACGCCGAAGAGGGCCAGGGTCCAACGGCCCGACTCGGAGGTCACGTTCGAGGCCACGACGACCGCGAAGAAGAGCAGCGCCAGGTAGTTGGTGTAGGGGGCGCCGGGCATGCGGAACTCGGGGCGCTGTTCCTCGCCGCGCTTGACCTTGCGCAGGAACGCCAGGTGCGAGATGAGGATCATCGCCCAGGTGCCGGCGATGCCGATGCCCGCCAGGTCCATGACGATGTTAAAGGCGTTCTCCGGGACGAAGGCGTTGAGCAGGACGCCGAGCAGACCCAGCGACGCGGTGATGATGATGCCGCCGTAGGGGACGTGGTTCTTGTTGAGGCGAGCCGCGTAGCGCGGTCCCTCGCCAACGAGCGCCATCGAGCGCAGCGTGCGGCCGGTCGCGTACAGGCCGGCGTTGAGCGAGGACAGGGCGGCGGTCAGGACAACGACCTGGATGATGTCACCCGCGTGAGGCACGCCGAGGCCGGAGAAGAACGTCGTGAAGGGAGACTCATTCGACGAGTAGGCGGTGTAGGGCAGCGCCAGGGCGAAAAGCACAACGGAGCCGACGTAGAAGAAGAAGATGCGGATGACCATCGAGTTGATGGCCTTGGGCAGGATCTTCGCGGCGTCCTTGGCCTCGCCCGCCGCGACGCCCACCATCTCGGTGCCGCCGAAGGCGAAGACGACGCCCAGCGTGAGGGCAAAGACGGGAGCCAGGCCCTCGGGGAACCAGCCGCCGGACTCGGAGATGTTGTGGATGCCCGCGCTGTACTCGCCGACGGGCGCCTGCGTGATGATCGCCCAGATGGCAACGCCCATGAAGATGAGGATCGTCGCGACCTTAATCATCGCGAACCAGAACTCAGCCTCGCCGAAGGCCTTGACGCTCATCATATTCAGGACGAACACGAGGCCCAGCGCGATGAGGGCGATAACCCACTGGGGGACCACCTTGAACATGTTCCAGTAGTGCATGTAGAGCGCCACGGCGGTGATGTCGGCCATGACGGTGACCGCCCAGTCCAGGAAGAAGAACCAGCCGGTGATGAACGCGCCCTTTTCGCCCAGGAACTCGCGGGCGTAGGACACGAACGCGCCCGAGGAGGGGCGGCGCACCGCCAGCTCGCCGAGGGCGCGGACCATCAGGAACGCGAAGATGCCGCACACCGCGTAGGCGAAGGCCAGAGCGGGGCCGCCCTGGGCCAGACGGCCGCCCGCGCCCAGGAATAGGCCGGTGCCGATCGAACCGCCGATGGCGATCATCTGGATGTGTCGGTTTTTCAGAGCCTTGTTGTACCCGGCATCTCCCGCGTCAGTCGCGGTGGACACCTGGGTCTGATCCTTGTCAGACACGCGTGTACTCCAATCGGTGTTGAGGGAGGCCAAATGGCCGTGTGATGCCAGTTTCCTACAGCGGGCAGCCCGCCGCTGCAGGTGGGAGGTTTGTCAGAAAGGATGGTGTCGAGGCGGGAGAACGTGCAGACAATAAGGTCAAATTCAAGCAAATACGGGCACTTTGGTGAGGCGCGTGGCGCTCGCGGGTGGTCTTCGCCGGAGCGGTTGTGTGATCGGATTAATGGGGTAGTCTCAAATGGTGAAGCGAATTGACCCCCACACTCATAGCGCGTATTCAGACGGGACGGATACGCCCGCGCAGCTCCTGGCTATCGCCGCTCAGGCCGGGCTGGACGCTATCGCGCTGACGGACCACGACACGACGACCGGCTGGGACGAGGCCTCGGCCGCCGTCGCGGACACCGGTGTGAGCCTCATCCGGGGCGCCGAGATGTCGTGCGCGTCCTCGGGGATCTCCGTGCACCTCCTGGCCTACCTCTTCGACCCGGCCAGCCCCAGCCTCGTCGATAATTTCCGACGCACGCGCGAGGACCGCGAGACGCGCGCCGCGCGCATGGTTGAGAACCTGTCGGCCGACTACCCGATCGCGTGGGAGGACGTGGCAGCCTTCGCGCCCGAGGGCGGCCCCGTGGGGCGCCCGCATATCGCGGACGCGCTCGTCGCTGCCGGCGCATTCCCCGACCGCAGTGCCGCCTTCGTCAAGGCCCTGCACCCGTCGGGTCCTTACTACGTGTGCCACTGGGCACCCGACCCGGTCGAGGCCGTGCGTTGCGTGCGCGAGGCCGGGGGAGTGCCTGTCCTGGCCCATCCCCGCGCCCGTAAGCGCCAGCACCTGCTGCCCGAGGCCGTCATCGCCGACATGGCGGCGGCCGGCCTCTTTGGCATCGAGCGCGACCACCGCGACCACGCCCCCGAGGATCGCGCCGACGTCGATCGTATGGCCCGCGAGATGGGCCTGGCGGTGTTCGGCTCCTCCGACTATCACGGGACGGGCAAGCCCAACCGCATCGGCGAAAACACGACGGATCCGCAGGTGATCGCCGAGGTCATCGCGCAGGGCGCCATCGAGGTGGTCGAGCCGTGAGCCTCTTCGACGTCACACTCTTCGCGACTGCCTTCGCGACGCTCACGGTCATCATGGACCCCATCGGGACCGTGCCCGTCTTCCTGGGCCTCACCGCCCGATACTCCCAGCCCAAGCAGCGCCACGCCGCCATCCAGGCGACCTCCGTCTCCTTCGGCGTCATCCTGACCTTCGCGATCCTGGGCGGGCAGATCCTGCGCCTCCTCCACATCTCGATGGAGGCCCTCCAGCTCTCCGGCGGCGTCCTGCTCTTCCTGGTCGCCATGGAACTCCTCATGGGCACGGACTCGTCGTCTCCGGATACGGGGGACGAGGGCGTGAACGTCGCGCTCGTCCCGCTGGGTACGCCGCTGCTCGCAGGCCCCGGCTCGATCGTCGCCGTTATGGTGTCCGTCGGACAGGCCGGCACGAACGTGGGATCGTGGATCGCTGTCATCGTCGCCGTGGTTCTGGCCCACCTGGTCATGTGGCTGACGATGCGTTTCTCGCTGATGCTGTCGAGGCTTCTCGGCCCCGGCGGCATCATGCTGCTGACAAAGATCTCCGGTCTGCTGCTGGCCGCCATTGCGACGCAGCTCATCATGGAGGGTATTTTCCAGTTCATTGAGGCTGCGAAGATCTCCTGACCTGGCAGTTTTCCGCCGTGGTGGAGTTGATCGAGGCCCCGAAAAATAGTGGGATGCGACTCGCCGATGCGTGATTTTTGAAAATCTGTGCGTAATGGTCAGGAAGTGTTGTAGGGTGGGTGAGAACGCCGTGACGCGACACGGCCCGCACTGGTCAGGGTCACGCATTCATCCCTCACCACAATCGTTCCAGGAGAAACAATGAAGAAGACGACCTCGTCTCTGTTCGCCGCCACCGCGGCGCTCGGTCTGATCGCCGCTTCGGCAGGTGTCGCTTTCGCCGCCGAGTCCCCGGCCACCGAGCAGCCCTCGCCCCCGGCCCCCTCCGTCCCTGCCGAAGAGACGCCCTCGAACCCGGCCCCTGAGGCCCCCGCCGAAGAGACGCCCTCGAACCCGGCCCCCCAGCCCTCGACCCCGGCCGACGACAACACGGGCTCGGACGACAACACCGGCGCTGACGACAACAACACCGGTGGCGCCGCTGAGATGCCGCCCGCTTCCAATGATTCTTCGGCCCCCGCCGCCGATCAGGGTGGCGCTGGCGCCGTTTCTGGCCCCGTCGGCACCACCGGCGTGACCACCCGCGGCCAGATCTCCACCGGCAACGGCCCGGCCCCCGTCTCCGCTCGCGGCGGCATCCGCAACACGAACGCTCCGGCCGGTGCTCCCGCCGCCTCGAACCCGACGCTCGCCAACACCGGCTCCGTCGCTTCGATCGCCGCTGGCGCTGGCGTTATCGCGCTGGCCGGTGGCGTGACCCTGGTGGTTGCTCGCAAGCGCCACTGAGGTATCTTCGCCTGACAAATAACGCGGGCCCGCTCGATTCGAGCGGGCCCGTGTTTTGTCTAGTTTGCGCAGATCGCGCGATAGTTGTGCACGAACGTGCAGTTAGGAACCGCGAATTTGCACCGAAAAATCATCATTTCGCCTTGAAATGATGCGTGCATCACATGCACAATGGAAGTACCGAAAGTCACCATGAATTGAGCCCTCATGATGAACCGGTGATGGGAAGTGGCACCACTCATCAAGAGCGGTGCCACTTTCCTGTTGATGCGTCCCTGCGGAGCGTGCCCCCCGCAGGGACGCGCCCTGCGGGGGATGATCCGTCAGCGCTGGCGACGGCGCAGAGCCAGAGCTCCCAGGCCGGCCAGTCCAGCGATGATGGCCGCACCGGCCAGCATCGGGGTGTCAGCGCCCGTGCGGGCGAGGTTGCCGCTCGGGGTCGCGGACGGGGCGGGAGCGGGGGTCGTCGGCTCGGGCGTCGGGGAATCCGACGGCGCCGGCGTGGTGGGCTCCTCGGTGGGAACCTTGCACTCGCTGTCCGTGCCGGTCAGCCAGTTGTGCAGGACGATCGGGGCCAGGACCGGGGAGCCCTCGAGGGTCTCGCCGGTCAGGGTGCCGTTGATGTTGAAGGAGAAGCCGGAGTTGGCCGGCATGTGATCGATCTTGACGGTGATGGTCTTGCCGTCCTCGCTGACCTTGATCTCGCCCAGGCCCTCGACGGTGTTCGTGAAGCCGTTACCCTTGAGCGCGCCGGCGCCGGGGTTGGAGATCGTGTTGATCTTGGAGGCGTCGAACTTCAGGCCCTGGACGGCCTTGATCGTCAGCGTCGCGTTGGTGAGGTCCTTGTGGGTGGCGCCGTACAGGCGCAGGGTGCGCGAGTCGCCGACCTTCGGGTCGGTGCCGGTGGCGACAAACCAGCCGTCAGCGTTGGCCTCGCCCCACTTGGGCTCCTCGGAACCCCAGGAGCCGGAGTACTTGGAGCGCTCATCGATGTCGCGCGAGTAGGGGCTCCACACGGTGCGGTCTACGGTCGTGACCTGGCACTTGGTGAGCTCGGGGGTCTCGGGGGTGGGCAGGTCGCCGCACACCTGGCCGTCGGCCGGGAACTGGGCGCCCACCAGCTTGGCGGACGCGGTCGAGGACTCGGCGCCCTCGGGGAAGGTGCCCGTGAACTGGAAGACCGTGCCGGTGTTGGCGTCGAGGCCCTTGTTCAGCTTGATGGTCCAGATGTTCTTCGCGGCGTCGGTCAGGGTAGCCGTGAAGTCGCCGTCATTCCACGTGTACTCGGCTTCGCGAGGGCCCCACGACTGCATGAAGGCGTTGAGGCCATCGCGGGTCTCGAGCTTGCCGATGAACTTAGTTTCGGCCATATCGTCGGGCAGGTCGACGGTGATCGTCGTGCCGGCGGCCAGCTTGTTCTTCGTAGCCACGGGGAAGCGCCAGTTCTGCATGGAACCGGCGATCCAGTGGTTGGCCTCGAACATGCCCGGAGCCTTGTAGGTCTCGGTGTTGAAGTTCGTCGAGATCTTCGAGGTGTAGCCGTTGTTCGAGCCGGTGGCGATCTTGTTGACGGTGCCGTCGGCGTTAAGGGTGATGTCGGCGGGGGTCACCAGATCGGGGTGGTGGGCCAGGATGTCCGTGTCGAGGATCGCGGCGGCGGTCCAGTCGGCGCGGCACGAGGTGGACTTGTCGCCGTTGGCGGTGCCGGGGCTCGGGGGCTGGTTATCGTGAGAGGTCGCGGCCATGGCGGGGCCTGCGATCAGGGCGGTGGCGAGCGTGGCGCTCAGAGCCGTCGCGATGGTCAACCTATGCGTCAGTTTCATCGTGTTCCTCGTGTTGAAGGTGATTCAGTCTCAAGGATACTGGCCATGGTGGCTGTTGTTAGCCTGGTCAGCATTGGTTACATGAGAACCTTAGTCCATGAACGCTGACCGTGTCTCACGTTTGCGAAAAATCATTGAGGGGATTTTTCGCAGCTTGCTGCAGGTGGGGATTGGTTGTCGTTTGTAAATGCGCGCCAACCTGGGCCTTTAGTCATGGGCTGGAATTGACAGGTGTGTTCCGTCACGTGGCCGGAGGTGGGGTTTCTCCCAGTGCTGTGTCAGAGCAGGGAATTGGGCCACATACTCGCTACCCTCTAGAGGTGAAGCCAGCTCCGACCTGGGGCGCTCGCCCCCGCGGCGGGCACGGCGCAGTTACACAAAAGGAAATCGTATGACGCTGGATCTGACGCAGTCGCTGCCCTCCCATGTGCGCGCGACCTCTGGACGCCCCGTTGAAGATTCGACCCTGATGGAAGTGTGGCAGGGGCTCTCCGCCGCAATCGTCGATCAGATCGCCGATAACTGGGCCGCCACCACGGAGCGTTACGCCAAGGGCCGTCAGGAACACTACTTCTCCGCCGAGTTCCTCATGGGCCGAGCTCTGCTCAACAACCTGTCGAACCTTGGCCTCGTCGAGAAGGCTCGCGAAGCCCTCGCCGCCTATGGCCTTGACCTCGGCGAGGTCCTCGAAGAGGAGCCGGATGCCGCCCTCGGTAACGGTGGCCTCGGCCGCCTCGCCGCCTGCTTCCTGGACTCCTGCGCCACCCTCGACCTGCCCGTGCGCGGCTACGGCATCCTGTACCGCTACGGCCTGTTCAAGCAGCTCTTCGACAACGGCTTCCAGACCGAGCACCCGGACCCGTGGATGGAAGAGGGCTACCCCTTCGTTACCCGCCGTGAAGAGCGCTCCCGCATCGTCTCCTACGCCGACCTGACCGTGCACGCCGTTCCCTACGACATCGCGATCACCGGTTACGGCACCAAGAATGTGGGCACCCTGCGCCTGTGGAAGGCCGAGCCCATCGAGGAATTCGACTACGACGCCTTCAACTCCCAGCGCTTCACCGACGCCATCGTCGACCGTGAGCGCACCATGGACATCTCCCGCGTCCTGTACCCCAACGACACCACGTTCGAGGGCAAGGTCCTGCGCGTGCGCCAGCAGTACTTCTTCTGCTCCGCCTCCCTGCAGGAAATCGTCGCCAACTACGTGCGTCACCACGGCACCGACCTGACCGGCTTCGCCGAGTACAACGCCGTCCAGCTCAACGACACCCACCCGGTCCTCGCCATCCCCGAGCTCATGCGCATCCTCATGGACGAGCACGGCCTCGGCTGGGAAGAGGCCTGGAAGGTCGTCTCCAAGACCTTCGCCTACACGAACCACACGGTTCTGGCCGAGGCCCTTGAGACCTGGGACATCCACATCTTCGACCGCCTGTTCCCGCGCATCGCCGAGATCGTCCGCGAGATCGACCGTCGCTTCCGCATCGACATGGCCGAGCGCGGCCTCGACCAGGGCACGATCGACTACATGGCCCCCGTCGCCGGCAACACCGTGCGCATGGCCTGGATCGCCTGCTACGCGTCCTACTCCATCAACGGCGTCGCCGCCCTCCACACGGAGATCATCAAGCGCGACACCCTCAAGGAGTGGTACGCCATCTGGCCCGAGCGCTTCAACAACAAGACCAACGGCGTGACCCCGCGCCGCTGGCTCAAGCAGTGCAACCCCCGCCTGGCCGCCCTCCTCGACGAGGTCACCGGCTCCGACGCGTGGGTCCGCGACCTCACCGTGCTCTCTGACTTCACTGAGGCTGGCACCGACGAGGTGCTCGAGCGCCTGGCCGAGATCAAGCACGCCAACAAGGTTGACTTCGCCGCGTGGGTCAAGGATCGTGAGGGTGTTGAGATTGATCCCGACTCGATCTTCGATGTTCAGATCAAGCGTCTGCACGAGTACAAGCGCCAGCTGCTCAACGCCTTCTACGTCCTGGACCTGTACTTCCGCATGAAGGATGACCCGACGCTGGACACCCCCAACCGCGTGTTCATCTTCGGTGCGAAGGCCGCCCCCGGCTACATCCGGGCCAAGGCCATTATCAAGCTCATCAACGCCATCGCGGAGCTGGTGAACAACGACGAGGACATCAACGGCCGCATCAAGGTCGTCTTCGTCCACAACTACAACGTGTCGCCCGCCGAGCACATCATCCCCGCCGCCGACGTCTCCGAGCAGATCTCGATGGCCGGCAAGGAGGCCTCGGGCACGTCCAACATGAAGTTCATGATGAACGGCGCCCTCACCCTGGGCACGCTGGATGGCGCGAACGTCGAGATTCTCGAGGCCGTGGGCGAGGAGAATGCCTACATCTTCGGCGCGACCGACGATGAGCTGCCTGAGCTGCGTCGCCACTACGACCCCCGTTGGCACTACGAGAACGTCCCCGGCCTCAAGCGCGTCATCGACGCCCTGACCGACGGCACTCTCGACGACTCCAACTCTGGCTGGTTCCACGACATCCGCCACTCGATCCTCGAGGGCGGCTACGATCCGGCCGACGTGTACTACGTCCTGGGTGACTTCGCCGCGTACCGCGAGACCAAGGATCGCATGGCCGCCGATTATCGCGACCAGAAGGCCTGGAACCGCCGCGTGTGGGCGAACATCTCCCGCTCCGGCCGATTCTCCTCGGACCGCACGATCTCCGACTACGCTCGCGAGGTCTGGCACATCGAGGGTGAGCCGATCGACTGACGCATTCGCTTAGGGGGGGCCCGGAACCGAATGGTTCCGGGCCTCTCTTGTTGTCTGGAAGAGTGTCGTTGTATCAGTCTGTGAGCCAACTGTATTAGTGGGTTGACACAGTTAGGCATCTGTGTCATTGTATTAGTGTATTAATACAGGAAGACAGGAGGGACACGTCGATGCGCATCGATGACACCCGCCCCATCTGGATCCAGCTGGCCGACAGCTTCCGCGCCCGTATCACCGACGGCACGTGGAAGCCCGGCCAGAAGATCCCCTCCGTCCGCGACCTCGCCATCGAGGCCGGCACCAACCCCAACACCGTCCAGCGAGCCCTCGCCGCCCTTGACGACGAAGGACTCACCGTCTCCAAACGGACGGCCGGACGATTCGTCGCCACCGACGACACTGCGCTCAATGCTCTCCGCCAGGAGGGCGCACGCGCGGCAGCAGACGCATTCGTCAGCGCCTGCCGAGCCCTCGGTGTCGATGTTGAAGGTGCCCACGGCCTCGTCGATGAACGCTGGAACGCGGACCTGTAAACCAGGAGGAATACTCTCATGACCACCCAACCCACAGGAGCGAGCGCGTCTGGCCCCGGCCTCGTCGAGGTCACCGGCCTGACGAAGAGCTACCGAGCGACCCCAGCCCTGCGCGACTACAACCTGAGTCTCGAAGCTGGCCACATCGTCGGCCTCATGGGCCCCAACGGCTGCGGCAAGACCACGCTGCTCAAGATCCTCGCCGGAGTCCTCTCTGACTACGAGGGAACCGTCACCATCGACGGGCACGCGCCCGGCGTCGCCACCAAGGAGATCGTCTCCTACCTGCCCGACGCCGACTTCCTGAACACCGAGTGGACGGCGGCGGAAGCGATCCGCATTTACTCCACGTTCTTCGCCGACTTCGACGCCGATAAGGCGGCCTCCATGGTCGACTTCTTCGAACTGCCCACCGACCGACGCCTCGGCGAGATGAGCAAGGGCATGGGGGAGAAGCTCCAGATTAGCCTCGTCATGTCCCGGCGCGCCCGCGTGTTCCTCCTCGACGAGCCCATCAGCGGCGTCGACCCCGCCACGCGCGACGTCATCCTCGACGGCATCCTGCGAGAGTTTGACCCCGCCTCGCTGCTCATCATGTCCACACACCTCATCTCCGACATCGAACACTTCGTCGACTATGCGCTTTTCATGAAGGACGGCCAGGTCTTCCTGCGCGGCGACGCCGACGACCTGCGGGCGACCCACGGCAATTCCCTCGACGCCATCTTCCGGAAGGAGTACCGCTGATGTACGCCAAACTGCTTGCCTACGAAATCCGGTCGCGCGCCGTCGCGGACGGCCGTTCCTTCGGTGCGTTTATCGCTGTGATCGCGGTTGCTGCGGGAATCGTCGCCGCGGGGCTGCCGGGGATCAGCGGCTCCACCGCTATCCTCGCCTACGCCCTGTGTGCGCTCACGCCGGTCGCCTGCGCGATCGCGGCCCTGGCTGACTACTGGAAGACCCTCTACGGGCAGCGCGGCTACTTCACGATGAGCCTACCGATCTCCGGAAAGGTCATCTTCTGGGCGAAGAATACGCGCATCATGATGGAGTGCCTCCTGGCCCTCGCCCTGGCCGTCGGCGGAATGCTTGCCGTCGCGTCGGCTGCCGCGTGGAGCGACGGTATCAGCCTCGCCGAGTACACGGCCGGACCGCGTTCCGTCGTGGCCGGAATGCCGACTTTCACCGTGGTTCTCATGATCGCCGTTCAGGTCATCCTGTGGATGTCCTGGGTCGTGCAGGCCTGCGCCGCCATGACGATCGGCGCGGAAGGGCGCTTCAATCACATGGGTTTTGGCGCGCCCATCATTGGTTTCGTCCTGCTGTACATTGTGAACCAGGTGCTTTCCACGGTTGGCACGTTCTTCCTTCCGCTGTCCGTTACAACTGACGGACACTTCTCCACCGAGATCATGTGGACCTCGTACCGTGCGACGATCGGAACCGAGGGATACCCGAACGTTATCGGCATCGGCTCCTACGTCCTCGTGCCCCTGTTTGCGCTGGCCATGGGCCTGTGGGCCTCCCGCTCGATCGAGAAGCACACGTCCCTGCGCTGAGCGCATGACCCGCTGAGCGCCAGTCGGCGGTGGGATAGGATTTTGGTATCTGACCCACCGCCGACTCGTTGTGGTCGTGCGGCGCCTCCTGGCCTTGCGCATGACGATGTCCACGGCCTCGGCGACCCTCACCGGCCTGGGCGGCCTGTGGGGCGGTGACCGGGGCTAGGTGTAAAGCTCTCGGCGGTACACTGGGCGAATGAGTGGTGGTATGCAACCAAGTCGAACGATCGAGTCAAAGAGGGTAGAACGTCGTGCTGTGTGGGTTGTTTCGATAGTTGTCATAGCATTTTCAGCTGTGTCGTTCTGCTTACGTGTGAACGAACGACTGTATGGTGAGGACCGCTATTTTATGCTCGGTTTCGGCCTCTCTGCGGTCGTATTTCCTTTTCTTGTATCTCTAAGAAGGTTCGAACGCTCGGCATCTCCTTGGCAGAAATATGCAACAGTGGAGATTGTCGTGCAGGCAATATTCTGCTTGAGCTTCTCTTGCATATTTCGCTTGTTAGGTGGGGCACCGCTTGCGCAGTTCTATGGTGTCGAGCAATCTGGAATTCTCTCAGCGTATGAGTCAATATTTGTATGGTTTATTTGTTTCATTGCTTTGGTGATCCAGCGACATTTTATGTTTGCAGACGACCTGTCTCGTGAGGGGAATGTGATCGTTGGTGGATGTCTTGGAATTATTGGTATTCTCATGCCGAAATTGCTTGAGTCATATGAAACGATCCAGGCCTATTGCTTCGATTCTTCCTGTGGTGCAGATAATCAACTGGGGATAGTTCAGTATGAGGTGGCAATAGCGTTGTCTGCATCCCTCGCTACTCTGTTTGCGGTAGGTGTTCTCGCGCCTTCATGGAAACTGTGGATTTTTGGTTTGTATGATGATGATAATCGTAAGAGTCTTGGCGGTGTAGGACTACAAGTCGCCAAGGAATCTGGGCTTCAAGATTCGTCTCCTTCGGCTGCAGTGCTCCGGAAGCGGTCTCAACGTAACGTAACTCCTCATCCTCTTTTGGAAGCAGCAGTCAGTGGTGTTGTTGCCGGTGTTTGCTTGTCAATTGCGAATCGTCTTTTCGGTCGCCGCTGAGCTGCGTTGCCTTGCATTTCGACTGGAGAGTCGTGGCATGCCGCCACACCGATACTTGTTGCTCAGTGGTGTTACACCACTTAGCGGGGTGTTACACCAGCTCGGAGGTGGTGCAATGCTCCCTAACTGGTGTAATGCTCCTTAACTGGTGCAGGGCTGTCTGCTGCGGCTTGGTTGGACGCTTGTTGGAGCTGCTACGGAGCAGCTCTTACCGCGACGGGGCTTGTTGGCCAGTGGCATTGCACTAGTTAGCACAGCGTTGCACTAGATAGCAGGTAGTGCAATGCCCTCCTATCTAGTGCATTGCTGCTGTATCTGGTGCAGCGCTGCACGGCCCGGGCCTGTCGGACGCCGGCGTGGCCGGCGCCAGCGAGTAAACCCACGTGCAGGCTTGTTGTCGATGAGGCGGTGCACCCGATCCGTAGGCATTGCACCCCTTCTGATCGGGTGTATCGCGACGTAACGGGTGTATCGCGACGGAACGGGTGCACAGTTGCACGGTCTGGTTCGGTCGATGGCTTGTTGATAGGGCTAGGGGCGCACCTTGCCGCATGTTGGCTTGTTGCTCAGTGGCATTGCACTACTTGGCACAGCATTGCACTGCTTAGTAGCTAGTGCAATGCCTTCCTACCTAGTGCATTGCTGTCGTATCTAGTGCACTGCTGAGTGATCTGGGCCTGTAGAACTCGGGGAGGGGATGCGGCCACCCGCCAGATCCGCGATGAAGTTTGTTGTTGATGGGCCACCGCATCCCCAACGGAACCAGTATCGCTAGGCAAGGTGACTGTGCAGCGCGCTGGTCGTCCAACCGCAGGTGCGAGCGCCGTGCGGGTCAAGCAAACCCGCCCATGTAGCACGTGAATTCCTGTGTGGAACGATCGCAATCGAACCGTGCGACCCCCGCCAACTTCATGAGGCCGCGCTTTCCTGGGAGCCCGCTGAGAGAATGTCAAACGATAGATAGAGCCAGCGGCGTGCAACTGGTTTACGCTGAAAACAGCTACCAGAAAGGAGCCGATGATGCCAGCAAAACCCCAGATCATTGCCGATCCTCAGACCAACCGTGGGACCGCCTTCACCGTCGACGAGCGCAAGCGCTTCGGGCTGATGGGGCGTCTTCCCTCAGCTGTCGAAACGCTCGAACAACAGGCCGCACGCGCCTACAAGCAGGTGTGTCGACTCGACGACGACCTCGACAAGTACATCTACCTCGAACAGTTGCACGACCGCAATGAGACGCTGTACTACAAGGTCATCATCGACCACATCGCCGAACTCCTACCCGTCATCTACGATCCGACGATCGGCGAGGCCATCAAGAAGTGGTCCGCAGACTACCGCCGCTCGCGTGCCATCTATCTGTCCGTGGATCGAGTCGAGGATGTGCGGCCCACGTTTGAAGGCCTCGGCCTCGGCCCTGATGATGTCGACCTTCTGGTCGTGTCCGACGCAGAACAGATCCTCGGCATCGGCGACTGGGGTGTGAACGGCACCGACATCTCCGTCGGCAAGCTCGCCGTCTACACGGCAGCAGCCGGTATTGACCCCTCGCGCGCCATCGCGGTCAACCTCGACGTCGGCACCGACAACGAGGAGCTGCTCAACGACCCCGATTACCTCGGCAACCGCCATGGTCGTGTGCGCGGAAAACGCTACGACGCCCTCGTCAATGAGTACTTGAGCGTCGCATCCGAGCTGTATCCGCGCGCACTCCTGCATTTCGAAGACTTCGGCGCTTCGAACGCGCGCCGCATCCTTGTCAACAACCGGGATAAGTACCGCATCTTCAACGACGACATGCAGGGCACCGGAGCGATCGTCATCTCCGCTGTCATCGCGGGCATGAAGACCAACGGCACGACCTTCGCGGACCAGCGCCTCCTTGTCTACGGCGCGGGCACCGCGGGAACCGGCATGGCCGATCAGATCCATGCGGGCATGGTGCGCGCGGGACTGACCTCCGACCAGGCGAAGGACCGCATCTGGCTGATCGACCGCGCCGGACTGGTGACCGACGACATGGAAGGGCTGCCCGATTACCAGGCGACCTACGCGCGCAGCGCCTCCGAGGTCGCCGACTGGGAGCGCAAGGATGGTGCGATCGGACTGCTGGAGACCGTACGCCGCGTCCACCCGACGATCCTGATTGGAACGTCGACGGACCACGGTGCCTTCACGCAGGATGTCATCGAGGCGCTGAGTGACGGGTGCGAGCGACCCATTGTTCTGCCCCTGTCGAATCCGACGGAGAAGATCGAGGCCATGCCGCAGGACATCATCGCCTGGTCTAAGGGGCGCGCGCTGGTGGCCACGGGCATTCCGATCCTGCCCTTCGAATACGAGGGGACGACCTTCCACATCGGGCAGGGAAACAACTCGTTGCTGTACCCGGGCCTGGGGCTTGGAACGATCGTGTCCGGTGCCCCTCGCGTGACCGATGCGATGATTCTGGCCGCCGCCGAGGCCGTGGCCAGTCAGGTGACATCGCACGAGCTGGGTGCGTCCCTCCTGCCGCCGGTGGACCACTTGCGTGCGTCGTCGGCGACTGTCGCGGTTGCCGTCGTCCGTCAGGCTATCGCAGATGGCCAGTGCGACATGGATCCGGGTGAGGTTGTCGAGGCCGTCCGTCGCGCTATGTGGCAGCCGGTCTACCAGGACCTGGAGAGCTGAATTGTGAGAGCAGGGCCGCGCCGGTTGCCAAGAGGCAGCCGGCGCGGCTTCTTGCGCGAGACGGAACGTTTTCGCGGTTGTGCTTGTTGTGGGAGGCGATGCACCCGATCCGTAGGCATTGCACCCCTTCTGATCGGGTGCATCGCGACGGATCGGGTGTATCGCAACGGAACGGGTGCACGGTTGCCCGGTCTGGTTTGGCCAGAGGCTTGTTGAGAAGCTAGGAGGTACACCTTGCCGCGTATTGGCTTGTTGCTAAGTGGTGTTGCACCGCTTGGCGGGGTGTTACACCAGCTCGGAGGTGGTGTAATGCTCGCTAACTGGTTGTAATGCTCCTTAACTGGTGCAGGGCTGTCTGCTGCGGCTCGGTTGGATGCTTGTTGGAGCTGTTATGGAGCAGCATTTTCCGCGATGGGGCTTGTTGGCCAGTGGCATTGCACTACTTGGCGCAATGTTGCACTAGATAGCAGGTAGTGCAATGCCCTCCTATCTAGTGCATTGCTGCCGTATCTAGTGCAGCGCTGCGCGGCCTGGGCATGTAGAACGCGGGCAGGGGGAGTGGCCGATCACCAAATCCGTGATGAAGCTTGTTACCGATAAGGTGTTACACCCGATCGGGAAGATTCAACCCCTTCTGATCGGGTTGAATCTTCCCTAACGGGTTGAATGTTCCCGATCAGGTTGAATCCCGCGCCCCCAATGTGCCAACAGAGCAGTTCGGTCAGTTGGTGGGCTACATGTGCCAGGTGAACAGTGGCATCGGTGCTAGTAAAACGCTGCAATCGTGCTTCTTCGCCGCACCCCCGCAACACAACAGGGGAGGGGCCCAAGCCTTGCGGCTCGGACCCCTCCTCATGTTGTATCAACGCGGCGCTATCGCCTCACTCGCCGCCCTTGCGGCGGCGGATGCGCTTGCGGGCGCGGGGCGCGCGCTCGGAAGAAGAACCGGCAGCCCCAGTGTCCGAGGAACCCGAACGCGGCGAGTGCTCGCCGCGGCCACGGCCACGAGTGCCGCGGTCGGAGCGGCCGGCCTTGCCCGCATTCAGCTTGCGATCCCCGTCCTGGGAGCCGCGACGCGACCCGCGCGAACGCGACCCGTCGGACGAAGCGCCACGCGACGAACGCCCGCGGCCGCCACGCGAGCCACCACGCGAGCCGCCACGGCCTCGTCCCTCGGAGCGGGGAGCGGAGCCACCCAGGTCTTCGAGGACCTCGGCGTCCAGGCCGGCGCGCGTGCGCTTGGCGCGCGGCAGGCGACCCGTCGTGCCCTCCGGGATGTCCAGGTCGGTGAACAGGTGGGGGGAGGTGTGGTAGGTCTCGAGCGGATCCGGCACGCCCAGGCCTAGGGCCTTGGAAATCAGCGACCAGCGCGGCGTGTCATCCCAGTCCACGAAGGTGACGGCCGTGCCCGAGTTGCCCGCGCGGCCCGTACGGCCGATGCGGTGGATGTAGATCTTCTCGTCTTCGGGGCACTGGTAGTTGATGACGTGCGTGACGTCGTCGACGTCGATGCCTCGCGCGGCGACGTCGGTGGCGACCAGGACATCGACCTTGCCGTTACGGAAGGCGCGCAGAGCCTGCTCGCGGGCGCCCTGGCCCAGGTCGCCGTGCAGCGAGCCGACGGCGAAGCCGCGGGCGGTCAGGTCCTCGCCCAGGCGGGCGGCGGTGCGCTTGGTGCGGCAGAAGATGACGGTGCGGCCGCGGCCCTCCGCCTGGAGGATGCGGGCGACGACCTCGACCTTGTTCATGGCGTGAACGCGGTAGATGACCTGCTTGACCGTGTTGACGGTCTGGTTCTGGTCGTCGGGGTCCTGCGCGCGGATGTGGGTCGGCTGGACCATGAAGCGGCGGGCGAGGGCCACGACGGGGCCGGGCATGGTCGCGGAGAACAGCATGGTGTGGCGGTTCTCGGGGACGCGACTGAGCAGCGTCTCGACGTCGGGCAGGAAGCCCAGGTCGAGCATCTCGTCGGCCTCGTCGAGAACGACGGTCTCGACGCCGGACAGGTGCAGGTGGCCCTTGCGCAGCAGGTCGATGAGGCGGCCGGGCGTGCCCACGACGATGTCGGCGCCACGCTGGAGGGCCTCGATCTGGGGCTCGAAGGCGACACCGCCGTAGATCTCGACGATGCGGGTCGACAGGTACTTGGCGGCCTCGCGCAGGTCCTGGGCGACCTGCTTGGTGAGCTCGCGGGTCGGCAGGATAATCAGAGCCTGCGGCTTGTTCGGGTTGAGCAGGTCCTCGTAGCCCTCTTCGTCGGGCGCGATCACGTCCTCGAGGACGGGGATGCCGAAGCCGAGGGTCTTGCCGGTGCCGGTCTTGGCCTGGCCGATGATGTCATGGCGGTCCAGGGCGGGGCCAAGCGTCAGGGCCTGGATGGGGAAGGGGTGCGTGATGCCCTTGTCTTCGAGGGCGTCGACGATCGGGTCGGTGACGCCGAAGTCTGCGAAGGACTTCTTGTCGAGGTCCTCGCCCTTGCCGGTGATGTCCGGGGTGGCCTCTTCGACCTCGGGGGCTGCGGGCTTGATGTTGCCGAGGCGGACGACGCCTGCGGAGTATTCGACGGACGAGGCCGGGGCGGCCTTCTCGGTGGTGTCAACGTCGCTGGTGGGCACAGCTGCCTCAGTGCTCGTGTTGGTCACGATCTACCTTGTCTCCCGGGCTTTTCCGGGGTCGGGGTCGGTGCCGATCGCGCATTATCTGGCGCGGGGAAACTCGTCCGCGCGTACGTGTTATGTCTCAAGAATGCGACCGGTCTTCCGGTGGTCACCTTTCAGTGTAATGGTGTGTGACGAGTTCGCGGGGGAGGGGCTGGTCACAGAGACGGGCACTAATCGGGAAGAACAGGGTCCCATGCGGCGGGCCGTGGAGCTTGTCAGGCACTATGCTGGAGTCATGGCACACGAGTTTGATTCCGTCCCCGCCGACGACGCCGAAGTCCTTGGTATTCTCGCCTATTCGTCGCTCGCGTTTATGACGCGCCTGGCGAAGGACGGCGAGCAGGCTCCCACGTTCGAGGCCCACGTGGAGCATGCGCGCATGGCGGCGCGCTGCTTCAAGCTTTACCAGCAGCTGGAGGTGTGGAGTGAGCACCGCGGCTTTGACCTGCTGTCGGCCGCCGACGCGTTCTCGGGTGCGTACGACGACCTGGATGCGCGCACGCGTCCCACGACATTCGCGGAGCGGGCTGTCAAGACGTTCATTACCCGCGGCATGCTGGGTGACATGCTGATCCGCGTCGCGCAGGTGCACGGCCTGTTCGAGGGGATCGAGGACGTGTGGCCTTTCGAGCAGGGGCACTGGGTGCGCGCGCACCTGGGTCCGCAGATCGAGGCTGACGAGCAGCTGTCGGCGCGCCTGTCCCTGTGGGGTCGCCGCGTGGCGGGTGAGGCTCTCGGCCTCGTGCGCGCGACGCTGTTCACCTACCCGTCGCTGGCGGCATCCCCGGAGAACGTCGACGAGATCACGGAGTACGTGATCAAGCGCCACGGGGAGCGCATGAAGGACATTCACCTGAAGGCCTGAGGCCACAGGGTATAGACGAGGCCGGGGTTCCTCGGGCGGTATGGTGTCCGCTCGGGTTCCCCGGCCTCGTTTGTCTGGGCGCGAATCAGTGGATTGCGAAGCCGACGCGACGCTCGGTCTTGGCGGCGATCTGCACGTATGCGAGGGCGTGGGCGGGCACGAGGGTGCGCTGGCCCTTGGTGTCGGTGAGGTCGAGGACGCCGTGGGCGGAGGCAAGGGCCTCGTTGACCTTGGCCATGAGCTCGTTTTCGCTCATGTCGATGTCGAAGCCGAGCTGGCGCGTGTTGCCGCGGATGCCGATGAAGATCTCCATGGTGACTCCTTGCTGGTAAATATCGTCATGGCCATCATATGTGCCGCAGATGCGGGTGGGGTCTGCGAGTATTGCGTTATGAGCGAAATTCAGGTCAGGTTGCGCAGCCGCAGCGCCGATTGGTGGCGTCTGCCGGAGCTGAACGCGAACCAGCGCGCGGTCGTGGAGGCGGTGCGCTCGGGCGACGTGATTGCGCGCGGCGCGCCGTCGTCGGGACGGAGCACGTGTGCCCTGGCCGTGTTCGAGCAGGCGGCCTCTCAGGGCCGCTCCGCGCTGATTCTCGCTCCCGATCGCACGCGCGCCGACGTGATGACTCCGCGTGCGCAGGCGCTTGGCCCGGATTCGGTGCGCCCGGTGCGTACCCCTGCCTCTTTCGCCTATCAGGTGGTGGCCACGTGGCGTACCCAGCGCGACGTGCCGTTGGAGGGCGTGGAACTGGTGACGGGCGCGGCTCAGGATCAGATGCTTGCCGAGGCCCTGGAGTCCGTGGAGGCACCGTGGCCGCAGGATATTGGTCCGCAGATGCGCGCGATGCCGGCGTTCCGCGCGGAGCTGCGCAACCTGGTGGCCCGCGCGGGTGAGGCCGGGATGGGCGCGGCCGATTTGTCCGAGGCCGGGGCGCGGTTCGGCCGTCCGGAGTGGCAGGGTGCGGGCGCGATTGTCGCGGCGCTGGAGAAGGGGCCCGAGCGCTCCCCGGAGTATCCGCGGACCCTGCGCGTGGATCTGTCGCGCATCCAGGCGCTCGCGGCTGACCTCATTGATGCGTGGGAGCAGGACGCGCCTTCCCGTGGCGTGCAGGCGCCCTGCCCGGTGCCCGACGTGGTGATCGTCGATGACCTGCAGGATTGCACGCCCTCGACGCTGAGGCTTCTGGAGGCCTGCCGCGACGCTGGTGTCCGGATCGTTGCGTTTTCGGATTCCGATGTGGCTGTGGCCGGGTATCGTGGCGGCGAGCCGCACCTGGACCGCAGGCTTGCCAGTGCTCTTGGTGTCGAGATCGCTGAGCTCGGCCAGGTCTACGACATGTCCCGCGCCGTGCGCGAGTTGGCGCGCCAGGCTTGCGCGCGCATCGCCCAGTCCGGCTCGCCCGCCCGGCGCGAGGCTAGGGTCGCAGACGATGCACCTGCGGGCCGTCTGGTGACTCACCTGGGTGCCACGCCCTCGCAGATGGGTGCCCTCATTGCACGCGCCATCAGGTCTCACCACCTGCACGATGGCATCGAGTTTTCGGATCAGGTCGTCATCGTGCGCAGTTCCTCGATGGTTGCCGAAACCAGCCGCTACCTGGCGCGTGGTGGCGTGCCCGTCGCGGGCGGCGGCCGAGCCTTTGACTTCGCGACCCAGCCGACGACGCGCCTGCTCCTGGACCTGGTGACCATGCCGACGGGGCAGAGCGACACGGACGTGGCCGTGCGCCGCGAGCTCGCCGAGCGCCTCCTGCCGTCGCCCCTCGTGCGCGCCGACGCGCTCGCCGTCCACCGTCTGTTGCGTCGCCTGAACGCCGCGCGCGTCCAGGCCGCCGAGGAAGCGGGCGACGAGGCCGCGCTGATCCCGCTGACGGCTGCCGACCTCGTCAGTGATCCGCAGACGTGGAGGCCTGCCCTGGAGCAGGCCCAGCAGGCGGGCGGCAAGCGCTCCCGCGCAGCCGCACTGCTCGCGCGGCCCCTCGAGACCGCCGCGCGCCTGTGGGAGCTGGGGATGAGCGGCAGCGCGCGCCCCCAGGAGCGCCTGTGGTCCCTCTGGGAGGCGTCCGGGGTGGCAGGCGAGTGGCGCTCGCGGGCCATCGCATCGGACGAATCGTCGGGCTGGTACGACGACCAGCTGGACGCAGTTGTGGCGCTCCTGCGCGTCGCGGACGTGTGGGAGCAGCGCAACCCCGCCGGGTCCGCCGTGGGATTCGCGTCCGAGCTGCTGGCCGGTTCGGTCCCCATCGACACGATCTCGCGCGTGGGCGTGCGCCCGGGCGGCGTCGAGGTCCTCACCCCCGCGCAGGCGATGGGCCGCCACTGGCAGGTCGTCGTCCTCGCTGGCCTGCAGGACGGGGCGTGGCCAAACCTGCGCCTGCGCGACCGGATCCTGCGCGCCGACCTGCTCGCAGACGTGGGCGCGCGCCGCGTCGCCGTGGGCGAGGACGGGCGCGAGGAACTCATCGACTCGACGCGCCAGGCCCGGCGCGCGGTGCTGGACGACGAGTATCGTCTCTTCGTCGCGGCCGTGACGCGCTCGCGCAGCATCGTGCACGCCGGCGCGGTGCGCTCGGAGGACGCTGCACCCTCGGTGTTTTTCGATCTGGTGGCGCGCCTGGCGGGCACGCACAGGGAAAACGACATCGTCCCGGTGGATCCGGTTGAGGCGCCGTTGTCCCTGTCCGGGCACATCGCGGACCTGCGGGCGCGCGCGGCCAACCCTGACGATCCGGCTGACGCCCAGCTCGCCGCCACCCTCCTGGCCCTCATGGCGCGCGAGGGTATCGCTTCCGCTCAGCCGCACCGGTGGCTGGGCGCGGGCGGCACGCCGACCAGCGCGCAGGACTACCGCGGGCAGATCGTCTTGTCGCCGTCGCAATTCGAACGCGCGCTGGCATGCCCGCTGCGCTGGTTCCTCACCACGATCGGAGCCGACGCACCGTCGAACGCGGCTGCCAGCCTCGGCACGCTCGTCCACGCGGTCGCCGAGGAGCATCCGCACGGGACTCCCGAGGAACTCACCGCGGCGCTGGAGGCTCGTATCGAGGAGCTGGGCTACAACCTGGACACGTGGGCGGGGCGCGTCGCCGACCGGCACGCGCGCGACATCGTGAACAACCTTGCGTCCTACGTCGTCGGCGTCCCCGGTGACGTCACGGTGGAACAGACGGTGTCGGCCGAGGTCGAGGGCGTGACCATCCGAGGCCGGATGGACCGGCTCGAGCAGGTGGACGAGGGCGTGCGCGTGACTGACCTGAAGACCGGTAAGAGCGGTTACACGAAGGCCAACGTACGGGAGAACCCGCAGCTGGCCGCCTATCAGATGGCCCTGCTCGCCTCGGGCGAAAAGGTCTCGGGGGCGCGCATCGCTCTGCTCGGCGGTTCCAAGCCGCAGATCTTCGATCAGCCGGCGCTCCAGGGGGAGGAGCTGGAACGGTGGCGCGAGTGGGTGCGCGAGGTGGCCCTCAGCGCCCGTGGCCCATACTTCGAGGCGAGGCCCTCTGCGGAGGCCTGCAAGTACTGTTCCTTCGATCGGCTGTGCCCGGCGCGCGAGCGCGGCCGCAAGGTGGTGGAGTGACGTGGGAAAGGACAGTGCAATGGCCCTGAGTGCCCTGCAGATTCAGGCAATTGTCGACGCGACGAAGACGCCGACGCCCGAGCAGGTGCGCGTCATCGAGGCCCCGCGTCGCCCGCTTCTCGTCGTGGCGGGAGCGGGGTCGGGTAAGACCGAGACCATGTCGATGCGCGTGCTGTGGCTCCTCGCCAATCACCCGGACTTGAGCCCGTCGTCGATTCTGGGCCTCACTTTCACGCGCAAGGCGGCGGGCGAGCTGGGGGAGCGCCTGCGTGAACGCATCCGGCTGCTCTCGCGCGAGATGCCGCAGCTGCGCGAGCGCCTCGACGAGGACCCCGTATCCCTCACCTACAACTCTTTCGCCGAACGCATCGTGTCCGAGCACGGGATGCGTATCGGCATCGACCCCGATTTCTCGATGCTCTCCGAGGCCGGGGCTCTGGACCTCATGCTGCAGATCGTCGAGGCCTGGCCCACCGACCTCGACGACGACCTCACGCCCCTGGGCGCAGTCGGCCAGATCCTGCACCTGGCCGGGGAGATCGCCGAGCACGGGTACACGGTGGAGAGTGCCCGGCAGGCCCTCGTGGACTTTGGGCGCGAGCTCGAACAGGTGGGCGAGACGAACGACGACGCGCGGCGCCTGCTGCGGGCGAACCGTCGCCGCATCGCCTTCCTTGACCCCATCGCGGAATACCAGAAGCGCAAGCGGGACATGGGCGTGCTGGACTTTTCCGACCAGCTCGTCCTGGCCACGCGCATCGTGCGCGAGGCCCCGGCGGTTCGCGAGTCGTTGCGCGAGGAGTTCCGCGCGGTTCTCCTCGACGAGTTCCAGGACACGTCCGTCATCCAGATGGACCTGCTGTCCATGCTGTTCGGCGACCATGCTGTCACCGCGGTGGGCGACCCGAATCAGGCTATTTACGGGTGGAGAGGGGCCTCGGCCTCGTCCCTGGAGTCCTTCCTGGATCGATTCCAGACGGGGCAGGCACAGGAGAGTCAGACGCTCACCCTGTCCACGGCCTGGCGCAACGATCAGGCGATCCTGGACGCGGCGAATCGCGTGGCCGCGCCCCTGCGTGAGGTCGCCGCATACCAGGAGGGCAAGCAGCGCCTCAAGGCCCAGTCGCCCGTCCTGGTCGCGCGAGACGGAGCGGGTCCAGGGCACGTCGACGTCGCGTACGCCCCCGACTACGAGGCCGCTCTGGGGACCGTCGTTGACTTCGTCGACAGCGTGCGCTCCCAGGCGAGCGATGGCGGCAAGCGGCGCACGGTCGCGGTGCTGTGCAGGCGACGCAAGGACTTCGCGTACGTGGACGCGGCCCTGCGCGACGCGGGAATCCCGACTGAGATCGTGGGGCTCGGTGGTCTGCTCGACCAGCCTGCGGTGCAGGACGTGCGCGCCGCGCTGGAACTGGCCTACGACGTCGAGGCCTCCCCGTGGCTGGCGCGCCTGCTGGCGGGCATCGACCTGGGGGCCACCGACCTGATGGCGCTGGGTGACTGGTCGCGTGTCCTCGCCCGATCGGAGGGGACGAATCCGCACCAGGCTGTCCTTCTCGATGCGGTGGATTCTCCGCCGGAGCCGGGGTGGGCGGCCGAGGGGCGGCCCGCGATCAGCGAGGAGGCAGTGCGCCGCGTGCGGCTGCTGGGCGAGCGCCTGCGGCAGGTCCGCGAGGGCGTGGGGCGTTCGGTCACCGAGCAGGTCGAGCGGGCGATCCTCATCATGGGCACGTTGGATGACGTGATCGCTGATCCGCTGTCGATGGGTGGGCGCGCCGCGCTCGACGAGTTCATCGCGGTGACGGCGGCTTACGAGAAGGACACGCCGGGGGCCTCCCTCGGCTCGTTCCTGGCCTACCTGCGCATGGCCGACGAGCGCGAGGACGGGCTCGAGGCGCCCCTGGGGGAGCCGGACCCGCGTGCCGTGCAAATCATGACGGTCCATGCCTCCAAGGGGCTCGAGTGGGACTGCGTCGTCGTCTTCGGGTTGAGCGATGGAATCTTCCCGTCGCACGACAAACGCAAGACGGTGTCGTGGCTGGATGAGCCGCCGATCAGTACCGCGTGGCTGACGGACGCCAGCGCGTTGCCGCATCCCCTGCGTGGGGATCGTGCGGATCTGCCGCCTTTCTTGCTGGACGTGGAGGGGGAATCCAAGCCCTCTGCCGCCTATTCGAAGTGGGTGAAGGGGCACTACGGGCGCGCGCTGGGTGTGCACGCGGAGCGCGAGGAGCGCCGCCTGGCGTACGTGGCGATGACGCGTGCTCGGAGTATCCAGCTCCTCGTGGGCTCGTGGATCTATCGGACGGGTTCGAGCTCGCGCCAGCCCTCCCGTTATCTGATGGAGGCGCGCGCACAGCTGTTCGGTGATGCGCCGGATCTGGTCGACGACTCGCTCGTGCGCGTGGGAGACCGAGGCGTGTGGGCCAGGGGAGATTGGCGCAGCCTGGGGGTGGAATCGCTGTCTGGGGCCGGGGTGTGCCTGATCGCGCCGGAGCCCGGCGACGAGGACATCGTCGAGAGCGAGGCCGGTGTGGGATCGGTGTCGTTCCCGCAGGAGGCGGGTCCCTCGCGCCAGAGGGTTTCGGAAGCTGCGCGGGCCGTCGAGGTGCAGATCCGCGACCTGGCGCAGGATCAGGACGTGTACGAGGCCTTGGCGCAGCTGGGGGATGACCCCGCGGTGCGCGATACGGTCGCACTCATCGAGGAGTATCACCTCGGACTGGAGACACCGGTCGTGGACCTGTGGGCCGAGCGCGTCCCCGCGACCTCCGTGTCGGCCCTCCTGCAGGACTCGGACGAGTTTGCGCGAGACATGCGTCGGCCGATGCCGGCTCGTCCCAGCTCGTTCTCTGCGCTGGGCACGGTGTTTCACGCGTGGGTGGAGCGCGAGCTGCACCTCGCGAGTGCGGATCCGGCATCGGAGATCACTGCGGGCCCCGGCGTGAGTGTGGGGGAGGATGCCGCGTTGGCAGGCGGCGACGACGGAGCTGACGAGGCCCTGCTGACGGACGGTGAGCGCGAGCGCCTGGAGCGGCTGCGCGCCAACTTCCGCGCCTTTGTTGCGGGTGAGCTGGCGGATTACCGGGCCGTCGCGATCGAGGAGGCATTCTCGGTCGAGGTGGGCGGCGTGTCCGTTCAGGGCCGTATCGATGCCGTGTTTGAGCGAGTGCGCGGGAATGGGCCCCGCTACCTGGTCGTCGACTGGAAGAGCGGGCGCCCGGTGAGCGCGACGACCAAGCCGGACAAGATCGCCTACTTCGTGACTCAGCTGCGCCTGTACCAGCGCGCGTGGGCGGCCCGCATGGGTGTGGATGCGTCCGAGGTGGGCGCGATGGTTGCCTTCCTGGCGGGCCCCTCGCACCACACGCTCGAGAGCTTGGAGGCCATGCTGGGAGCGGGCACCGCATCCCTGGACGAGGCGCTGCGCGATGTTTTGGATTTTTAAAATCCGTGTTTAATCAAAGTGGATGGGTGACAGGCTGATGAGAGTTTGACGAAAACGTTTGAAAAGCCCGTCATCCGCGTTCTCAAAAGCCTTCACAGGATCGTCAGGCTTAATCGCAGTATGTGATGAATGCAAAAATCTCGCTTGTGTGCCCTGCTCAGAGGATGGTATAGTTGTCCTGTCAATTTCAATGACGAGAGACGGCACATACGGGAACGTTCCTACCCACGCGCTACAGAGAGGCAGTGCACCCCCCTGGAACCCCAGTGCCCCTGACAAGGAAGGAGCGCAGCGTGCGCCCCACTATCTCCAAGTTCCTCGCACTCGGTGCAACCGCCTCGGCCTTCGCCCTGCTGGCAGCAGCGTGCGGTTCTGGAAGCACCGCGACCAACGGATCTGGCGCTGACCAGGTCCACCAGATGTACACCTGGGTCTCCACGGACAACGACCGCGCCCAGTGGCAGTCCTTCGTCGATGCGGCCAAGGAGAAGGATCCCAACTTCACCCTGACCTTCGACGGCCCAGCCTTCAACGACTACTGGACCAAGGTCAAGACCCGCATGGTTGCCTCGGACGCGCCCTGCATCCTCACCACGCAGGCTGCCCGCGCCCAGGAGCTGTCCGGACTGCTGGAGCCTCTCGACTCCTACATGGAAGCCGCCGGCATCAAGGCCTCCGACTACAACGCTGCGATGATGCAGGGTATGACGGTGGATGGACATGTTCTCGCTCTGCCCTACGATGCCGAGCCCGACGTCCTGTACTACAACCGTGAGATGTTCGAGAAGGCCGGCCTGGAAGCCCCCTCGACCTCCTACACGACCGAGCAGTTCCTCAAGGACGCCAAGGCCCTGACTGGTGACGGCAAGTACGGCGTCGCCGTCAAGCCGTCCCTCCTGGGCAATGCCCCCGGTGACTTCGGCATCGCCTTCGGCGGCCAGGTCTCTGCGGATGGTAAGAACACTCTGACGGATCCCAAGTTCGTTGAGGGCGTCCAGTTCGCCTTCGACCTGGTCCACAAGGAGCAGGTCGCGGTTGCCCCGAACGCCGCCGACAACGACGGCCCGGCCCAGACCGCCTTCACCTCCGGCACCGCCGCGATGATCGTGGACGGCCCGTGGATGTACGGCTCCTTCGAGAAGGAGCTGGGCGATAAGCTCGGTGTCGCGGTCCTGCCGACCCCCACTGGCCAGCCTCGTGCGGTCATCCAGGGTTCCGGCTTCGGCATCGCGAAGTCCTGCCCGGACAAGCAGGCTGCGTTCAACGTTCTGAAGGAGCTCGTGACCCCCGAGGTCATCGGCACCGTTGCTGACAAGCAGGGCACTGTCCCCTCCGTCGAGTCCGCGATGGACAAGTGGGCCGCGAACAAGCCTGCGGACAGCGCCGAGGCCGTGCGGATCCTCCTCGAGAATGGCACCCCGCTCGTGACCACGTCGACGTGGAACCAGATCAACACGTCCTTCCAGCAGTACTCGCCCGAGGGCTTCCGCGGCACCAAGACCGCTCAGGACATCCTCACCGATCTGCAGAACTCCGCTGGCTGATCCCAGCTCACCATGAACGAGGCCGGGGACTGCTCGGTTCCCTGGCCTCGTTTCGTGGGTTTCATTCCGTTAGCGCTAACGGTGGCGTGAGCGGGACTGCGGAACCCACTGATACTCGACGAAAGGTGTGCATAGCTCATGAGCGTTGACACTGTGAAACCCGGCCGCGAGGCGTCCTCGGGCGCGGCGGGCGCGGGGGAGGCGAAGGCCTCCAAGCGCGGCAAAGACTCCGCGCGCGCTAAGGGTCGGCGGGGCGATGGCCTGCGTGCCCTCGTCTACCTGTCGCCCGGAATGACGGGCTTCGTTCTCTTCATCGTCCTGCCCCTGATCGCCTCGCTCGTGATCTCCTTCTTCGACTGGTCGATCTTCGGAGGCGGCCGCTTCGTCGGAGTGGAAAACTACCGGCGCATGCTCAGCGGCGAGGATCCGGCGTTCTGGACGGTCATGCGCAACACCGTCGTGTTCGCCGCCTGCTACACGGCGCTGAACCTGGTGATCTCGATCGGCCTGAGCTACTGGCTCCAGCGCGTTCCCGAATGGCTCAGCCGTGTCCTGCGCGTCATCTTCTTCATTCCGGTCGTCACGCCGATGGTCGGTAACGCGCTGATCTGGCGCCTCATGCTCTCCGACAACGGCGTGGTCAACTCGGCCCTGGCCGTCTTCGGGATCGAGCACATCCCCTTCCTCAACCACCCGGCTCTCGCGATGGGCTCGCTGCTCGTGATGAGCCTGTGGCAGGGTCTTGGCTACAACATCGTCGTCCTCACGGCAGGCCTCAACGGCCTGAACACCTCGGTTCTCGAGGCCGCGACGATCGACGGCTGCAACGGCGTCCAGCGCTTCTTCAAGGTCGTCTTCCCGATGATTTCCCCGACCGTCTTCTTCTGCACGGTCATGACGGTCATCGGTGCCTTCAAGGTTTTCGCTCAGCCCTACTTCCTGACGCTGGGCGGCCCTGGCGAGGCGACTAACACGATCGTGCTAGCCCTGTACCGCAACGGTTTCTCTTTCGACAAGCTCGGCTACGCGTCCGCGATGGCGTGGGTGCTCTTCGTGATTGTCATGACGGTGACGGCCCTGCAGTTCGCTGGCCAGAAGAAGTGGGTGAACTACGATGCATAACAAGAAGCGTCTTTCCACGATTATTTCGGTGATCCTGCTCGGGATCATCGCGGTCGGTTTCCTCTTCCCCTTCGTGTGGATGGTCGCGACCTCCCTCAAGCCCACGACCGAGGTCTTCAGCCTGAGCCCGACGGGCAGCCGAATCGCCTGGGACAACTATCCGTCGGCTCTCAACTCGATTCCGTTTGGCCGAGTCGTCCTCAACTCGTTCATCGTCTCGCTGGCAGGTGCGGCCCTCGTGGTCGTCGTGTCGGTCCTGTCTGCCTACGCGTTCGCGCGCCTGCGCTTCAAGGGCCGCGATCACCTGTTCATGCTGTTCCTGGGCACGCTCGTCCTACCCCAGGAAGTTCTCGTGATCCCGCTGTACATCGGTATGCAGCGCATGGGCCTGGTGAACTCCTACTTCGCCCTCATCGTGCCCTTCGCGTTTGGCGCTTTCGGCGCGTTCCTGATCCGTCAGTTCCTCATGTCCCTTCCCCTCGAGTTCGAGGAGGCGGCTCGCATTGACGGCTGCAGTGACTGGAAGATTCTGACGAAGATCCTGTTGCCCCTGCTCAAGGCTCCGATCACGGTGGTTGGCGTGTTTGCGTTCATCGACTACTGGTCCGCGTTCCTGTGGCCCCTCATCGTGGTCAACGATTCGACGCTGGCGACGATCCCGCTGGGCCTGCAGATGTTCTCGGGCGAGCGTGGCACCGACTGGGGCCCGCTCATGGCCGCGGTGACGATGACGACGATCCCGTCGATCCTGCTGGTCGTGTTCCTGCAGAAGCAGCTGGAAAAGGGTGTCACCCTGGGCGCCTTCGGAGGACGATGACGAACATGAGTGAAACGATGAGCGATACCGAGCGCTGGAGTGCGCTGTCCCGCCCGACCCCGCAGTGGTTCGAGGACGCCCCGCTGGGCATCTTCGTCCACTGGGGCCCCTACTCGGTCCCCGCGTGGGCCGAGGACCACGGGGAGCTGGGCGTCGAGGAGGACTGGGAGGCCTGGTTTACCCACAATTCCTACGCGGAGTGGTACTTCAACACGATTCGTATCCCGGGTTCCCCGGCCGCGCTGCGGCACAAGGACCTGTACGGGTCGGCGTCGTATGACGCGTTCCTGGACGCGTGGGACCCCGACGCGTGGGATCCGGCCGAGTGGATGAGCCTGTTCCACCGTGCCGGCGCGGGATACGCGGTGCTGACGACCAAGCACCACGACGGCGTGACGCTGTGGGACGCTCCTGAGACGGGCACGCGCAACACGGTGCGCCGTGGACCGCGTACCGATCTCGTGGCCGGCTTCGCGGGTGCCGCGCGCGACGAGGGCCTGCGGGTTGGCCTGTACTACTCGGGCGGCCTGGACTGGCACTACCGGCCCCACCGCCCGATCCTCTCCGAGGATGACTGTAAGGACCTGTGTCGCCCGAAGGATGCGGACTATGCACGCTACTGCTTCGTGCACGTGCGCGACCTGATCGACCGCTACCAGCCCGACGTCATCTGGAATGACATCGAGTGGCCGGATGAGGGTAAGAACTTCGGCCCCTACGGCCTGGGTACGCTCTTCGAGTACTTCTACGCGGCGCGCCCCGAGGGTGTCACGAACGACCGCTACGGCGGCGTTCACGCGGACTACCTGACCAGCGAATACCAGCACATGGGTGACTCGGAGACGAGCGGCAAGCCGTGGGAGAACTGCCGAGGCGTCGGCCTGTCCTTCGGCTACAACCGTGCCGAGGGCGAGCATCAGTACCTCAGCGGCGCGGCCGCCGTTCGCCACCTGGTGGACGTGGTCTCGCGCGGCGGTCGTCTCCTGCTCAACGTGGGTCCGAAGGCCGATGGCACGATCCCGCGCGAGCAGCGCGAGTGCCTGGAGGGCCTGGGCGCGTGGAACGACCTGTACGGATCGGAGCTGCGCGGCGTACGCGCGCTGTCGGCGCAGGAATCCGAGGCCGTCACCGCTGAGTCCTCGCAGGACGAGGCCTGGGTGCGTCTTCTCGTTCACGATGACCATGTCGCCGTGGTGGCGGATGCGTCCGTCACGCAGGTGTCGGGTCTGCCGAGCGGATTCGACTACTCGCGTTCCGCGATCCTCACGCCGGGCGCGGCGTGCTCGTGGGATGGGCAGAGCCTGACCCTGCAGGCGGGGGAGCAGCCTCCGAGCGATGCTCGCGGTGATGCTCTGCCGCTGGTCATCACAGCTCCTCGAGTGTGAGATGAGTTTGTCGGCGCGGGCCTGAGGCCCGCGCCGACAACTTTTTTATACGCGCAGCGGCACCGTCGCTGCGCGAGGACGCCCCACGTGAGCGTCGTCAGCGTTGACAGATCCATAGACGCCTTTCGTGGATCGTACAGCGACAGAGGGGTGGAAGCGAACGAGTCGCTTCCACCCCTCGTGTCTCGCGCGGGAAGTTGAGGAACCGCGCGAAGCTGCTCACTGACCCAGCAGCGTGCCCTTCACGTAGTCGCGCGCAATGTGCGCGTACTCGAGCGGAGGGGCGATCTTCGGATCCTGCTCGGCTTCAACGAGGATCCAGTCTTTGTAGCCGTGCTCAACGAGGAAGGCGTAGGGCTCGGTGAAATCGATGGTGCCGTCGCCCGGGACCGTGAACATGCCGGCGAGGAAGGAGTCGAGGAAGGATCGCTTGGCCTGGCGGGACTCTTCCATCTTGGCGGGGCGCACGTCCTTGAAGTGCACGTGCTTGATGCGGTCGATTGCGCCGCGCAGCAGGCCCATGACGTCGCCGTCGCCCACGAACGCGTGGCCCGTGTCGAAGAGCAGGGAGACCTTGTCCGGATCGGTCAGTTCGAGCATGCGCAGCGTCTCGTCCTTGGTCTGGATGACGGTGCCCAGGTGGTGGTGGTAGACCAGGTCAAGGCCGTACTCGTGGGCGATCTCGCCGAGCTTGTTCAGGCCCTCGGCTAGGACCGGCCACTCCTCGTCCTTGAGAACGGGCTTGTTCTCGAAGATGCAGATGTCGCGGATGCCCTGCACCGAGCCGGTCTGCTCGGAGACGACGACGCGAGTCGCACCCAGGAACTGCAGGTACTCACACGTGGCGCGGAAGTCCGGGATGATGGCCTCGACGCCGTCGCGGACGATGAAGCTGGAGAACCACTGGGCGACGATCTTCAGGCCCGCGGCGTCGGCCTTTTCCTTCGTCTCTTCCTTCGAGGGGTACCAGCCGGCGACCTCGGTGCCAGCGAAGCCGGCCTCGGCCAGGTCGTCGAACATGACGTCGATGGTGTTCCATTCGCCGACCTCGGGAATGTCGTCGTTACGCCACGCAATCGGGTGCATGCCCCAGGTGATGCCATTGGGGTCGTTGATCGCGGTGGCGGGATCGTAGACGTGAGTCATTGCAGCTCTCCTATGAGTCGCGGTGTTGCATTGGCCAGTGTGCCGGTAGCGGCAATTCTAGCAGAAAATGGATGTTTGTCCAGACAAACTAATGGTAAAGGGGGGACGGGCTGCCGCAGCGCCCCCGCCCCATCGATTAGGAGAAGCGTTCCTCCATCTCCTTCTCGATCTCCTCCAGCGACTTGCCCGAGGTCTCGGGCATGATGCGGTAGAGGACGACGGCGACCACGAGGTTGATGATGCCGTAGACGGTGTAGGTGAGGCCACCGCCCAGGCCCTCGATCATGACCGGGAAGGTCCAGCCGACGATTGCGTTGACAACCCACAGGCAGAAGATGGCGGTGCCGTTCATGACGCCACGGACGTTGTTCGGGAAGATCTCACCCATCATGGTCCACACGATCGTGCCGTTCGAGGACTGAACGATCAGCATAAACACGGCCATGAGGCCGAGGATGACGTAGGCAGCCCACGCCGGGGGCGTCTGCTGCGCGTTCATGTAGGGGGCGATCATGAACTGGAAGACCGCGGCAATCGCGAGGAGGCAGGTGCCTACGCCGATGACGTCGGCAATGAGGATCTGGCGGCGGCGGAACTTCAGGATCAGCCAGATGCCGAGGGCGGAGCCGATCACGGACATGACGCCGTTGGCGACCTGAGCGACGATCGCGGAGGAGGTGTCCATGCCCGCGTACTGCAGGACCTCGGGTGCGTAGTACATGACGGTGTTGACGCCCGTCAGCTGGTTGGTCATGGCCAGGAAGATGCCGACGATCATGAGTTTACGCAGCCAGGGGGTGCGCCACACGTGGCCGAAGCCCTTGTGCTCGCTGGAGATCTCGGCCTGGTGGACAGTCACGATGTCCTGGAGCTCGTCCACGATGGGGCCATCGACGGCCTCGTGACGCACGCGCTTGAGAGCGCCGATCGCCTCGTAGAGACGGTCTTTGGCCACGTACCAGCGCGAGGACTCGGGCATCAGGCGGATGCCGATCCACAGGGCGATGGCGGGGATGGAGCACAGGACGATCATGTAGCGCCAGGTGTCACCGTTGCCTGCTGTGACGGTCAGCTGTGCGAGGAACTCGTGGTATTCCGCGGTGCCAAGGGTGCCGCCGCGCGAGGCCTGCATGAGGGCCAGGGTGTCGAAGTTGATCGTCTGGCCGATGTACTCGGCGGGAAGCAGCCCGGAAGGGTCAGTGGTGACGGTCAGCTCGGGGCCTCCACGCATCGTGGCGATGAGCGCGTTGATCGAGAAGGCCAGGAGCTGGCCGGTGACGATCATCAGTTGGTCGACGGCGACGATGGCGCCGCGGATGCGCTTGGGGGCGGTTTCCGCCAGGTAGACCGGAACCGTGGCGGAAGCGCCACCGACGGCGACGCCGAGGACTGCGCGGAAGATGTACATCACCCACACGTTGGGGGAGAGCGCGTTGCCGACGGCACCGAAGAAGAACAGGATCGCCAGGAGCGTGATGTTGTGGCGGCGGCCCCAGCGGTCGGACATGACGCCGCCGAACAGGGCGCCGAATGCTGCGCCGAGGAGGAGGACGCCGGAGATGGCACCCGCTTCCAGCGAGGTTAGGCCGAGGCCGTGAGCGCCAAACGGCATGTGCATGTAGGGCAGTGCACCGGAGATAACGCCCGTGTCGTAACCGAAGAGCAGGGAGCCGAGGGTAGCGACAGCGGCGATGGCGAAAACGCCACGGCGGGGCCCGGAGGCAGGCGTCTTCTCAACTGCGTCACGCAGCTGAGCAGGCGTCACCGTCGCGAGCGACAGGTTCTTGCTGGACATGGATTTCCTTCACTACGTTGTTGGAACAGCATAATCATCGATCGAAGGTGGTGGGGGTCGAGACGCGGGGGACTGTGCAGCATTGACGCCCATCGGCTTGTCGATCCAGAAAGGCTTACCGGCCTCGATTGCGGCCAGGGCGATCTCGTGGTGCAAGAAGTTGGGGGAGGCGATGGAGGCCGCGGCGAGACGGGGTGAGACCTCAAGGTCGGGGAAATGCTCCGTGACGTTGGCGTAGGTGTGCGAGTGAAGATGGCCCCTCCAACCCAAAGAGATGACACCGATGCCGAGAGGCATTCGTGCTGTCAGAGGTTGCTCCTTGCTACATTGCGAGGAAAGCGCGCATCAGCGCTGACAGCGCACATCACCATTTGACATGACAAACTCCGGCATAAATTTTTTATCCTGACACGGGCGGGACAAGGGGTGACAAGCGAGAACGGCTAGGAGTCTTGCCGAGTGGAGGATTGGCGCACGATGAGGCGCGGAACAGTGCTCAGCGTCGTCGGCTCGTGAGATGGTGCTGAGAGTACCGACGAGACGGTCGCCTGAGCGAGCTTATACGGATTCTGATTGATCGATGAGAGTTCGAAGCCGGGGCGTCGAGTCGGGTCGATGTCGCCGTAGCCGACGATGCCCAGGTCGGTCCCAAGGGTAAGGCTGTGGCGACGTCGGACTGCGTCACGGGACGCTCGCGTGCGGCCATGGGCACCTCCTTTACTCGCGCACTATATGAAAGTCCCGGCGGGGAGGGAACCCCCGCCGGGACTTTCGAGACGCTATCAGGCCAGCGACACGGGCTTGCCGGTCTTCGCCGACTCCGTGGCGGCCTCGGCCAGGCGCAGAGCCTCGATCGCATCGTCGATGGACGGCGTGGGCTTGGTGCCCGCGACGACGGCGTCGATGAACGCGGTGAGCTCAATGCGGTAGGCGTCCGCGTAGCGCTGCAGGAAGAAGTCCAGGTATGGTTCAGCCGCATCCGTGACCTCGGCGTTGGACAGGCGCACGGTGGTGGCGCGGATGTTGTCCGCGTTGAGCGTGCCTGTCGAACCCTGGGCCTCCAGGCGCTGGTCGTAGCCGGCCGAGCACTTGCGGTTGTTGACGATGGTTGCGACGACGCCAGCGGCGTTCTTCAGGGTGACCACGGCGGCGTCGAAGTCGCCGGCTTCCCTGATCTCCTCGTTGAAGTTCTGGCCGAAGGCGTGCACCTCGACGATGTCGCCCAGGAAGAAGCGTGCCATGTCGAAGTCGTGGATGGTCATGTCGCGGAAGATACCGCCGGAAACCTTCACGTACTCGGCCGGGGGAGCGGAGGGGTCACGCGAAATGATGAGCAGGTTCTCCAGATCGCCAATCTTTCCCTCTTCAAGCTGGGCGTGAACCGCGGCGAAGGAAGGGTCGAAGCGGCGGTTGAAACCGAACATGACGGGCACGGACACGGCACCCAGCTCGTCGCGAGCGGCCTCAACGTCCTTCATGTCCAGGGCGATCGGCTTCTCGCACAGCACGGCCTTGCCGGCCTTGGCGGCGGCGAGCAGGTGGGGGATGTGCAGCGGCGTGGGCGAGCCGATGACGACGGCGTCGACCCCCTCGTCGGTGAAGACGGAGTCCACGTCGGTCGTGTGGCGGGCGCCGTAGACCTCGGCCAGCTTCTGCGCGGCGTCACCGAAAGGATCAGCAACGAGGGCGAGGGTGGCGCCGGGGTGTGCGGCGATGGTCTTGGCGTGGACGTGGCCGATGCGGCCGGCGCCGATAACGGCAATGTTGAGCATCTATGCTTCTTTCTAGGTGAGGGGGTGCTGGAGAGCAGAAAAACTGTGGCCGGCGGTGGCCCCACCCGCGACGTGTGGGGCCACCGAGTGGATCACGGGGCGGGCATAATGACGTCGCGCACCAGGGCGTCGAGGTCAGCGTCTGCCTGCAGGAAGCCGCGCAGGGTCCTCGCGGTGGCGCCGAAGGTGTCGAACTCCTCCGGGGTCATGCCGTCGGGCTCGTAGGCGCGGACGAACTCGGGGATCGAGAGCAGCGTCTTCATGATGTCCTCGCGCACCGGGATGTCCATGCGCTCTTCCATCTTGTAGTCCGAGTCGTTGATGCGCTTGGCCCACTTGAACGGCGGGGAGACGACGACGTCGCCGCCGACGAACTCGGACCAGTGCATGACGTTACGGAACGCGGCGGAGAGTATGCGGGCTCGCAGGCCGCGCTTCTGGAACTCCTGGTAGGCGCGCTTGAAGGCGGCAATGCCACACCACTCGAGGTGACCCGGATCCAGGAACATCTCGTCGCGCTCGGCGACCTCCTTGATCCAGTCGTCGAGGCGGCCCACCATGAGGGTGACGACCGGGCCCATCTGGGAGGTGTCCTTGCCCTCGGCCTCGCGGCGCTTGAGGCCGCGCTCGATGGCCTCGCCCGTGGTGACGGCCTGTGCGACGGAGAAGGAGACTGTCACGTTGACGGAGACGCCGCGGTAGGTGGCCTCTTCGATGGCCTCGACACCCACCGAGGTGGCGGGGATCTTCACGATGATGTTCTTAGCGAGGTTGTGGAATTCCTCGGCCTGGTCGGCCAGGGCCTTGGCGGAGCGAGCCAGGCGCGGGTCCGTCTGCATCGAGAGACGACCGTTGCGGCCGTTCTCGGCCTCGAAAATGGGCTCGAGGAGCTTGGCGGCCTCGAGGGACAGTTCGCGCACGACCTGCCAGCCGATCTCAGACTCGGTGGCGTCGGGCATTTCCTTGGCGAGCTCCGCAATGCGGGGCAGCCACACGTCGCGACGCTGGTTGATGCAGGTGTAGGCAATGGTCGGGTTGCAGGTAGCACCAACGCCGCCGAAGGAGATGGACTGCGCCAGCTCGCTGGGATCCGAGGAATCGTTCCACAGGGCGGTGGGGGTGTTACGCGCGGCGTCCAGAAGGGGGCCGGGGGTGTACTCGATGGACATGGCGGGAAGCACTCCTTTGTGATTGCTTTCGACTTTCTCCGTCGGGGATAAGTCTACGGCGAGCACCTACGCCTGTCAACAGTTTGTTAGGACAAAGTGTCAATGTCTTGTCACTGGGCGAAGAGGCTAGCCTCGAAGGAGTATCGCGATGCGCGGTAGATGTGGTTGCCGTACTCGACAATGCGTCCCGAGGGGTCGTATGTCGTGCGCTGTGTCGTCAGCAGGGCGGCGCCGCGGTGTTCGGACAGGAGCTTGGCTTCCTTTGTTGTCGCGCTGCGGGCGCCGATCACCTGGCGGGCCGAGGCCAGGGTGACCCCGCGCTCGCGCATCAGGTCGTAGAGGGAGGCGGACTCGAGCTCCTGCATGGTCGGCGCGATGTCCGTCGGGATGAAGTTGGTCAGCACGGCGATCGGCTCGTCGTTGGCAAAACGCGTGCGCTCAATGTGGACGATGAGTGTTCCCTCGGTGATCTTGAGGATGTCGGCTTCCTGAGCGTTGGCCGGGCGCGCCTCGTAGCGCTGGATCGTCGTGTGGACCTTGTGGCCGGCGTTGACGAGGTCGCGCATGAGGGAGGTGAGCTCCATGGGGCGGTGAACGTGGCGCGGGGACACGATCGTACCGACGCCGCGGCGGCGCGTGAGGAGGCCGCGGTCAACGAGGCGCTGGAGCGCCTGTCGCGCCGTGGGGCGCGAGACATGCAGTCGCGCAGCCATCGACAGTTCGTCCTCCAGGCGCGTGTCCGCGGGCAGGGCGCCGGAGTTGATGAGCTGTGCGATGGGTTCTGAAATCTGGAAGTACAGCGGCACGGGGGAGGAGCGATCCAGCGTGATGTCTGGAACGTAGGGGGTGCTCTCCGAGGTGGGCGATGCTTTGGACATGTCAAACCTTCGTGTGTGGTGCGACAGTGGCGCTAAATATTTAGGGTTACATAGTATCAGCGTTGATGTAAAGGGTGAGAGCGACGCGCTGTTACATATTGTACAGACAAAGTTTGACGATTGCCTGTTGATAGTGCATCCTTGGAACGAAAGGTTTACGGGCCACCCCAATGGAGAGGAAGGAGGCGCCATGTCTCTCGAGCGCCGCTATGTCGACATTCTAACAATGGGTCGTTCCGGCATTGACATTTTTCCTCTCCAAGTTGGTGCCCACCTCGAAGATGTCGAAACCTTCGGAAAGTTCCTCGGCGGCAGCCCGACGAACGTCGCTGTCGCAGCTGCCCGCCTCGGGCATCGCTCCGGCGTCATCACCGGCGTGGGGGACGACCCCTTCGGCCGCTTCGTGACGCGAGAGCTGGAGCGCCTCGGCGTCTCCTCCGACCATGTCGTCACCGTGCGCGACTTCCACACCCCCGTGACCTTTGCCGAGCTTTTCCCGCCGGACTCCTTCCCCCTCTACTTCTATCGAGAGCCCAGCGCCCCGGACCTGGAGCTGGGGGAGGATCAGGTGGATTGGGACGCCGTTGAGCGTGCCGGAATCTTCTGGTTCACCGTGACCGGCCTGTCGCGCGACTCCTCCTTCGGCCTGCACCTGCGTGCCCTCGATCATCGCGACCGCTCCAATGGCGTGACGATCCTCGACCTCGACTACCGCTCCAATCTGTGGAGCGGCATGGCCCAGGCGCGTTCGCGCGTCGCAGCCGTTCTGTCCCGCGTGGACGTCGCCGTCGGTAACCGCCAGGAATGCGAGATGGCTGTCGGCGTCTCCGATCCCGAAGGAGCGGCCGACGCCCTCCTCGAACGGGGCGTCAAGCTGGCGATCGTTAAGCAAGGCCCCAAGGGAACCCTCGCCAAGACCGCCGAGGAGCGCGTGTGGGTCGATGCCTGGGACGTGGACGTCGTCAACGGACTTGGCGCGGGGGACGCCTTTGGAGGCGCACTCATCCATGGCCTCGTCGAAGGATGGGACCTCGAGCGCACGATCCGTTACGCCTCGGCCGCGGGAGCCTACGTGTGTTTGCACATCGAATGCTCGACCGCCATGCCCACGCTCGAGCAGCTGCACACCTTCGTCGAAACGGGGGTCCTCCCGTAACTCACCCGACCTGCCCCAGCCTCGTCCCCCTTTTCATCCAGCGGCACCGATGCCCAACTTTCAGGAGACCACGATGACTCTTCCCGACATTTACGTTCCCGCCGGCTCCTCCGGCCATGGCAATTTCACCGTCGACATTGACCCCCAGCGTGCCGGTTGGGCATTCTCGGGCCTGCGCGTCCTCGTTCTCGAGGCCGGCGCCTCCCAGGTCGTCGAGACCGGCGAGGTCGAGCTCCTCATCCTGCCCCTCGCCGGCGGCGCCACCGTCGAGGTCGACGGGCAGACCTTCGAGCTCGAGGGCCGCCGCGGCGTCTTCTCCGGCGTCACCGACTACCTGTACGTTGGACGTGGCAAGAGCCTGACCATCACTTCCGCCCAGGGCGGCCGCTTCGCCTTCCCCTCCGCGATCGCCACCCGCGATATCCCCGTTGCCTACTACCCCAAGAGCCAGGTCCGCGTCGACCTGCGCGGCGCCGGCGACTGCTCGCGCCAGGTCAACAACTACTCCCTGGCCGTCGAGGGCGTCACCACCTCCCACCTGCTGGCCTGCGAGGTCATCACCCCCGGCGGTAACTGGTCCTCCTACCCGGCCCACAAGCACGAGCAGGACTCCGAGGACGAGCGCGAGCTCGAAGAGATCTACTACTTCGAGATCGAAGACGGCCCCGAGGGCTCCAAGGGCTTTGGCCTGCACCGCACCTACGGCAGCCCCGGCCGCCCGATCGACCTGTGCTGCGAGGTCCACGACGGCGATGTCGCCCTCGTGCCCCACGGCTACCACGGCCCCTGCGTCGCGGCCCCCGGCTACGACATGTACTACCTGAACGTCATGGCCGGCCCGAACGAGGACCTCGTGTGGCTCGCCCCCGACGATCCGGCGCACCACTGGATCCGCGCGACCTGGGAAAACCAGGAAGTAGACCCCCGCCTCCCCATGAACAAGTAAGAAAGCCCGAAAGGACTACCCATGAGCAAAGAAGCCTACAAGGGAACCGTGCGCCTGACGGTCGCGCAGGCAATCATTCGCTTCCTGTCCAACCAGTACACCGAGCGCGACGGCGTCGAGCACCGCCTCATCGCGGGCGCCTTCGGTATTTTCGGCCACGGTAATGTCGCCGGCATCGGTCAGGCCCTGCTGCAGAACGAGATTGCGCCCGCCGAGGGCGAGAACCCGATGCCCTACATCATGCCCCGCAACGAGCAGGGTGCCGTCCACGCGGCCACGGCATTCGCCAAGACGACGAACCGCCTACAGACCTGGATGACGACCGCGTCGATTGGCCCCGGCTCGCTCAACATGGTCACGGGCGCCGCGACGGCGACGACCAACCGCCTGCCCGTCCTCATCTTCCCCTCCGACCAGTTCGCGACCCGCATCCCGGACCCGGTCCTCCAGCAGCTCGAGGATCCGACCTCGCTCGACGTGACCGTCAATGACGCGTTCCGTCCCGTGTCGCGCTTCTTCGACCGCATCAACCGTTCCGAGCAGCTGATTCCCTCGCTGCTCAACGGCATGCGCGTCCTGACCGACCCGGCCGAAACCGGTGCCGTCACGATCGCTCTGCCTCAGGACGTTCAGGCCGAGGCCTACGACTGGCCGGTCGAGTTCTTCACCAAGCGCGTGTGGCACGTGCGCCGTCCCCCGGCCGAGCGTGCCGCCATCGAGCGCGCGGTCGCCAAGATCCGCGCCGCCAAGCGCCCCCTCATCATCGCCGGCGGCGGCGCCATCTACTCCGAGGCCTCGGAGGAGCTGCGCGCATTCGCGGCCTCGACCGGTATCCCGGTCGCCGACACGCAGGCCGGTAAGGGTGCTATCAACTGCGATCACCCCTGCTCCGTGGGCGGCGTCGGCTCCACCGGCGGCGACTCGGGCAACCACCTCGCCGACAAGGCCGACCTGATCATCGGCGTGGGCACGCGCTACTCCGACTTCACCACGGCCTCGAAGACGCAGTTCAAGAATCCCGATGTCTCCTTCGTCAACATCAACATCACGCCCTTCGACGCCGCCAAGCAGAGCGCCGAGATGGTCGTGGCCGACGCGCGCGAGGCGCTCGTGGCGCTGACCGAGGAGCTGGCCGACTACCGCGTCGACGAGGCCTACACCGCCGAGATCGCCGCCGAGCGCGAGGCCTGGGCCGCCAAGGTCGAGCAGTGCTACCACGTGGGCAACGCCCCGCTGCCCGCTCAGACCGAGGTCTTCGGCGCCCTCAACGAGCTGATGGGTGACGAGGACGTGGTCATCAACGCCGCCGGCTCGATGCCCGGCGACCTGCAGGCCCTGTGGCAGGCCAAGACCCCCGTCCAGTACCACGTCGAGTACGCATTCTCCTGCATGGGCTACGAGGTCCCGGCCGCCATGGGCGTCAAGCTGGCGCGTCCGCAGTCCGAGGTCGTCTCGATCGTCGGCGACGGCACCTACCAGATGCTTCCGATGGAGCTGGCCACGGTTGCCCAGGAGGGCATCAAGGTCATCTACGTCCTGCTGCAGAACTACGGCTTCGCGTCGATCGGCGCCCTGTCCGAGTCGCGCGGCTCCCAGCGCTTCGGCACGAAGTACCGCCAGCGTGGGACCGGCTCGCACCTGGAGGATACGGACACGATCGCTGGCGTGGACATAGCGGCGAACGCACGCTCGTGGGGCATCGACGTGCTCGAGGTCCACACGATCGAGGAGTTCAAGGAGGCCTACAAGACTGCCGCTGCCTCGGATCGCGCGACCATGATCCACATCGAGACCGACCTGATGGGCCCCAACCCGCCCGGATCCTCCTGGTGGGACGTGGCGATCTCGGAGGTGTCCGTGCTCGAGTCGACGCAGCGTGCGTACGAGGACTACCGCAGTGATCGCAAGCCGCAGCGTCACTACCTGTGACGAGCTGAGTGCGTGAGGGGCGGCCCCGGAGAAATCCGGGGCCGCCCCGCTCACGTATGCCTCGGTGCGTGAGTAGCACCGGCGTGAAACGCCTCGTGAAACGCCTCGTGGAACGGCGCGTTGGCTGGGGCGGGGAGTTGTCGATGGGGCGTGTCCAATAGACGGGACAATTCGGTCCCTGTTTGCGCTGATGTTGCAGATGTCGCGACACAGGTCCTAGGAACATGCTACACTTTGTCCTAACAAAGTTGTTTCGCCATTCGTGGATGAATGGGAAGAAAGGTAAAACCAATGACAATCAACCTGTGGGTCAACGGCGAAGAGTACGTCGCTCACTCTGAGAAGACTATCGACATCGAAAACCCTGCCACCGGTAAGGTCGTCGACCAGCTCGCCCTGGCCGACAAGCATTGCCTCGACCACGTCGTCGAGATCGCCCGCAACGCGCAGAAGGAATGGGCTCGAACCGCCCTGGCCAAGCGCGTGGACATCATGTTCAAGTTCCGCCAGCTCGTCATCGATCACCAGGATGAGATCGCCGACGCCATCGTGCGCGAGGGTGGCAAGACCCACGGCGACGCCCTCGGCGAGATCGCCCGTGGCCGCGAGACCATCGACTTTGCGTGTGGCATCAACGCTGCCCTCAAGGGCGAGTTCACCGATCAGGCCTCGACCGGCGTGGACGTGCACACCCTGCGTCAGCCCGTCGGTGTCGTCGCCGGCATCTGCCCCTTCAACTTCCCGGCCATGGTCCCCATGTGGATGCACCCGGTCGCCCTGGCCACTGGCAACGCCTTCATCCTCAAGGTTGCCTCGACCGTTCCCAGCGCCTCGCTGATCATTGCTCGCCTCTACAAGGAGGCGGGCCTGCCCGACGGCCTGTTCAACGTCATCGCCGGCGACCGCCACCTGGTCACCGACATCCTCACTCACCCCGGCATTGATGCCATCTCCTTCGTTGGCTCCACCCCGGTCGCCCACATCGTGCAGGACACGGGCGTGGCCCACGGCAAGCGCGTCCAGGCTCTGGGTGGCGCAAACAATCACGCGATCGTCATGCCCGACGCGGACATCGAGTTCGCCGCGCAGCACATCAGCGCCGGCGCCTTCGGCGCTGCCGGCCAGCGCTGCATGGCCCTGCCCGTGATCGTTGCCGTCGGAGGCGTCGAGGAGAAGCTGGTTCCCGCGATCAAGGCTCGCGCTGAGAAGATCGTCGTCGGCCCCGGCACCGACCCGGCCTCCGAGATGGGTCCGGTCATCACCCGTTCCTCCCAGGAGCGCATCACCAAGTGGATCGACGAGGCCGAGGCGAAGGGCGCGAACATCGTCCTCGACGGCCGTGGCTACCGCCCCGAAGGCGAGGAATATGCGGACGGCTTCTGGCTGGCCCCCACCATCATCGACGGTGTGGATCGCAACCTGAGCGTCTACTGCGAAGAGGTCTTCGGCCCGGTCCTGGTCGTCGTGCACGCTGACACCTACGAGGAAGCCATTGAGATCGTGAACTCCTCCGAGTTCGGCAACGGCTCCGCGATCTTCACCTCCGACGGTGACACGGCCCGCCACTTCGTCGTCGATGTCGAGGCCGGCATGGTCGGTGTCAATGTGCCGATCCCTGTTCCGGTCGCCTACTACTCCTTCGGTGGCTGGAAGGAGTCGCTGCTGGGCGACACCCACATTCACGGCCCCGAGGGCGTGCGCTTCTACACGAAGGCCAAGGTCGTCACGACCCGTTGGCCCAAGCGTGCTGAGAAGGTTGGTTACGTCGGCATGAGCTTCCCGACGAACGTCTAAGCTTGACACTTTCCTCGGGAGGGGTGGGCGCATTGCGCCCACCCCTCCACTCTTTGTGTCTTTGTTAGAAAAAACGTAATGTGGACGTCCGTTGAAAACGTGGATACGCGAGTTATCGTCGTTGCAACAACGAAGTTTCAGCGCTCAATTGAATGTTTGTGTGGTCGAATCGTCGGTTGGGTGAGGCCTGTCTGGCACGATGGATACATCCGCGCCAGTGGATAGGCCGCATCTTCGACACCACCGACCCGACCTATGTCAACCTCTGCCTCGACTCCCCACACGTCGTCTACGGCGGCGACAGGGCCCGGCGGTAGTAGCCGACCGACTGGAGGGTGGCGCGAGGCCTGCTGGGTGGGTGGCTGCGGTGCCGGTGGGTGGCAACGGAGCGGAGATGTTGATGCATGTGGATAGGTTGTGCTGTTACGGATAGGTTGTCCGCATCCGGATAGGTTATTTGCCTATCCGCATCGCGATAACCTATCCGCGCATGCTCGTCATGGGTGTCGTTGTCTCAGGGGCACGCGGTGCGTTGTCTGGCAGCTGTGAAGACAAGGCGCTACCCAGGCATGGCCTGGTTTAGTGAGAGTGGGTGGCGCTGTCGGTCCCTGTAAGCGAGGTGGCCCGGTTGTCTGAAACCCCTGTCGCCTTTGCTCGCGTGTGTCTGTGCGGGGTTGAAACCGCCATCGCCTTTGCGGGTGAGAAATGGGTGTTTTTGGTGCATTTTCCGGGTGCAGAGGTGACACCGGTTTCACCGGTCCTTTGTTGGGGGCGAGCAGTGGTGTTGTTGGTTTCAACGTCGCCACGTTGTCGCGCCTCGGTTAAGTCCTGGGGCTGTGCGCACGTTGTTGACGGCTCGTTTATGCGGCTGTTGTCCAGGCCGCTCGGTGTAGTTCGTATTCGATGGGGGATTTGCCGCCGAGGCTGGTGTGGCTGCGGCGCCGGTGGGTGGCGGCAGGGCCTGGGGTAAGAGGCCGCCCGACTGGAGGGTGGTGCGAGGCCTGCTGGGTGGAGGTGGCTGCGGTGCCGGTGGGTGGCGGCAGGGCCGGGTGGTAGTAGCCGCCCGACTGGAGGGTGGCGCGAGGCCTGCTGGGCCTGGCCGGGCTTCGAGACGACGCGCCGAGCGAAGCTCGCGGCGCGGACGGCGAGCGGGCGGGCAGGCCTCGCGCCGCACGGAGGTCTGGCGGCGGGTTCAAGCGGTAGAAGCCGCCCACCGGCGCACAGAGGAGCCAGGGGCAACGATTATCAACGCTTAGCGCGCCACGGCCTCGTCGATGACGGAGGCGACCTCGCGGGCCACGGACTGCCACGTGAAGTGCTCGCGCACGCGTGCGCCCACAGCCGCCGCGCAGGACGCGCGACGCACCGGGTCGGTGACGGCCTCGCGCAGGGCGGGGACGAGCGCATCCGTGAGCTCGGCGGACGTACGTCCGTCGACGATCCAACCCAGCGCTGGGGAGGTGATGACCTCCTCGGTGCCGCCTCGAGGCGTCGCCACGATCGCGCAGTCCCCCAGGGCAGCCTCGAGGATCGAGGTGGGCAGGCCCTCGGGGTACATGGACGGGTAGACGAACACGTCGGAGCGGCGGTACAGGCTCATGACGGCAGGGAAGTCGAGCTTGCCCAGGAACGACACAGCAGGATCGGACCCGTAGCGTTCGTGCAGCTCTTCCTCGATGGGACCAGAGCCCGCGACGGCGAGACGCAGGGGTACGTCCGGCAGTTCGGCGCGCAGGCGCGTGAAGGCGTCGAGCAGTGCGACGATGCCCTTCTCGGCGATGAGACGCCCCGCGTAGGAGATGACGATCTCGGAGTCCTCGCGGCCTCGCGGCCATTCGCGCTCGTAGCGGTCGTCCGCCACTGCCGTATCCTCCGGCGTCACCGCGTTGTACCAGACCCCCGAGGCCTCGATCCCGAAGTGGCGCAGCCACTTGTTGCAGTTGCGTGACACCCCGTAGTAGGAAGTCACGTGCTTCTTGACGAAGTGCGTGAGGCCGTGCTCGTAGATGCCGCCGAAGAAGTCCAGCACCGGGTTACCCACGCTCATGTGCGCGGTGCCGTGCTCGATGAGTGCGACGGGGCGGCCCAGGCGATGTGCGAGGCGTGCGCCGAGCAGGCTGGTGAGGTGGAAGCGCGTGTTGACGATGTAGAAGTCGGCGTTCTCGGCCTCGACCGCGGCCATCGTCTCCTTGAAGCGCTCGTCGCGCTTGAAGAAGGGGTAGCGCTGCTTGAAGAGGCCCTTGGTGGGCAGGCGGTAGATGCGCAGGCCGTCCCGGTCTTCGAAACGAGGCAGGGACTCGTCGTGCAGGGACGTGACGATGAACAGGTCGTAGCCCAGGGCGCGCAGCTGCTCGCTCAAGCGATCCTGGTAGCGCTCGATCCCGCCCAGGTAGGGCAGGAAGAACTCCATGAAGATACCGACCTTGACGGGGGAGTGGGGGCGATCAGTCACTGACGGGCTCCGTTTCGATGGTCGGGCGATGGGTGGGGATGAGCATGAAGACGACGAAGAGGATTGCGAGCAGGGCCATGGTGGCCGCGTAGGCCAGGGACGCGCCCATCATGGCGAAGGAGCGCACCAGCGGCGCCGCCGCCAGGTAGGCGGTCCCTCCCGCGATCAGGAACGCGACGAGGACCGCGCGCAGGCGGCGCATGGTCGCCAGCGCGTAGTAGAGGATGACGCCGGCCGCGTTGAGGGCGCCACCGAGGACGAGCACCATCAGCTCAGGCACATAGTCGGACACGTCCGTGCCAAACACGAGGGTCAGGAGCGGAGCGCCGATGACGTAGGTGACGAGCGCGACGAGGACGAATGCGCCCGCGGTCGTGAGGAGGCCGCGGCGAACGATCGCGAAAAACTCCCCGCGTTTGCCCTCGGCCCAGCGCAGCGCCATGCGGGTGAGGAGCGGACGGAAGACGAACAGGGACAGCATGTTGATGGCGACCGCAGGCATGTAGATGATCGCGAAGACACCCAGCTCCTCGTCCCCGAGGCTCGCGTGAATCGCGAAGCGCGGAGCGTTGGCCAGGTACTGGTTGAGGAACGCGGCGATGAACAGGGGCAGGCATTCCCACAGGATCCCGCCGATGCCTCGTAGATTGAACGAGGGCAGCAGTGAGAACAGGCCGCGCGCGGGGAGCCCGTACGCGACGACGAGCACGACGCAGGTGACCGCGAAGGTGACGAGCGTGGCGAGGAGCAGATCCTGCGTGACCCAGTACAGGCCCGACCACAGGAACGTCGTCGTGAAGATGCGCGCGAAACAGGCCTTGCCGGCGATGTCGAGGCGCCCGGAGCGCTGAAACTCCGAGTAGTACACGTCCTCGAAGGCGTCGAAAATACGCAGCAGCGCCATCGCCGCGATGACCGTGAACGCGGGGTAGGGGTCCTTCGTCGAGGAGTTCCACGAGTGGATGAGGATCAGGCACACCATGACCAGGCAGGTCAACAGCCTCGTGGACAGGTAGGTGCCGAAGTCGAAGCGGCGCCGCACGTCGGTCACGTGGAAGGTACGCACCTCGTACAGGCCCACCGTCTGGTACTGCTGGCCGATCGCCAGCGCGAGGGTAAACAGACCGTACTGGGCGCGCGCAAAGGAATCCGTGGCGCCCGAGCGCATGATCGCCACGCCCATGATGACCACGGCGAGGCTCGACATGAGGGAGGCGGCCGTGTTCCACAGGTAGTCGCGCCCCAGCTGGCCGCGCGACTCGAGGGCCTCCTCCGTGGCCTCGACGGCCCCGCCCGGGTCCGAGGCCTCGGGCAGGGACGAGGCCGTGGTGTCCTTCTCGCTCACGCGCCGGCCTCCTCGGAGGCCTGGGATCCCGGATCATTCGGCCCGAAAACGATGTGGAAGGGCTCGTGTGTCACCCGATCTTCAGGATCCGGAATGCGCATGTAATCCCCGTAGCCGCGCGTGAGCACGACGTCGTACGCGGCGGGGATGCGCACCGTGATGTCCTCGAAAGGAACGGAGCGAGCAGGGAAGAGCTCAGCCTCGGAGGCGCTCCAGCGACGCGGGTCGCGCGTCGAAAAATCGCCGAACAGGATTGAGCCGTCGGCTGCCTTCTGCGGGTTCTCGCGGCCCTTGAGGGCGGCGCGCAGCCAGCGCCGGTACAGCGAGGCCTCGTTGACGCGCAGCGCCCGCATTCCCCAGTGGGCGCAGGCCATCGCTGCGGAGGCCAGCTGGCGCGCGGGTGTGGGCAGGCCCGTCGGCGGGTTGGGGATGGAACGCAGGAACATGAGGCGCGCCCACAGCCACGTGCCGCGCGACTGGGCGCGGAAGCGACCGGGGTCGTCCGCGATCTCATCCAGGACGAACAGATCCACGCCGATCGGCATGCGGAAGGAGCGGTCCTTCGCGACCTTCGAGACGAACTCCGAGCCCTTCAAGCCCAGCACGCCGAAGCTGATCGGATAGTTGGGGTGAGTGGCGGGGGAGGCGATGAAGAACTCGTCCCCGAGGAGGGCTGGGGCCTCGGCGATGAAACGCTCGTAATCCTCCCGCGGCATGCACACGTCCCCGTCGTCATCCCATGGGATGAAACCCTGGTGGCGAACAGCCCCGATCGCAGTGCCGCCGTAGGCGACGTAACGAATATCCAGGAGTGTGCAGACGCGATCGATTTCGGCCAGGCACCGCTTGGTGACGCGCTGAATGGCTGCCAGGGTTGCGGGGTCTGCTGCGCTCATCAGTTCTCCGATCGTTTCAGGGCCGTGAGGCTTACAGGCTGTCGGCGTAGGGGCCGAAGTCGATGACCGCGGCCTCGTGGTTGTAACGCTGCTCCGGGGGAGGCAGCTGCATGTAGTCGCCGTATCCGCGGCGCAGCAGGGCGTCGTATTCGTTCTGGATCATGACCGTGATGTCCTCGAAAGGAACGTCGCGGGTGGGGAAGAACTCCTCCTCGCGCACGATCCAGTTCTGCGGGTCGCGCATCGTGAAGTCCGCGTACACGCCCGTGCCCGCGCCCTCGTAGCGGCGAACCGCGCGCTCCCACCGAGCCTGCAGGCTCGCCGGCGTCGCGCGAACCGCCTTCAGGCCCAGGTGTGCGAGGGTCGTCGCTGAGAAAATCAGGGCCTTCTTCCAGGCGGGCGTGTTGATCAGGTGCGGGCGAGGCGTGCCCTGGAGGAACAGCAGGCGCCCCCACAGCCACGACTGGCGCGACATCTCCTGGAAGGCCTTGTCGTCGTCCGGAATCTCATCCAGGGGCAGGATGTCCAGGAAGAAGGGCATCCGATACTTCGAGTCCTTGTCCGCCTCGGGGATCAACAGGGTTCCCGGCATGACCATCTTCGTGAACATGAAGGGGAAATCATCGCGTGTGCGCGTGTTATCCAGGCGGAAACGCTCATCCATCAGGGCAGGAGCCTCCGCTAGGAAGCGCTCGTAGTCGGCGCGCGTCATCATCACGTCGATGTCGTCATCCCACGGAATAAAGCCGCCGTGGCGGATCGCACCGATCGCCGTGCCGCCGTAGATCGCATAGGACACCCCGATGCGTCGGCACACCCGGTCCAGCTCGGCCAGGATCAATGTCAGGAGCTTCTGGACCTTGCGCAGGTCGGTCTCGGGTGTCGTCATCAGTCCTCCGAATATGACAAAGCGGGTGGGCGTCTGTCCGCCCACCCGCCATTGTCTCACGCCTGGGAGCTCGTGACCTTCTCCGAGCGCCTGGGAAGCAGGTCACCCCACGAGGGGGTTGCCGCCAGGACCGTGCCCACGAGGATCACGACGCAGCACGCCACCTGGGTGGCCGTGGGCACCGTTCCCTGCAGGACGAGTGCGAAGATGATCGCCCACGCCGAGTAGGAGATGTTCAGGGCCATACCGCGCGAGGCACCGATCGCCGACAGGGCCTTGTAATAGAACAGGTACGAGGCCGTACCGGCCAGGCCGGCGAGAGCCACCACGCCCGCCGACAGGTGGGCCAGCGAATGCAGCGTGAAGCCGAAGACTCCCGCGATCGGCGCCACGACGAACAGGTACACGACCGCCGAGGTCGTTTCGCGGATCTGGAGGGCCACCTCGTTATCCACGGCCTCGTCGCGCATGCCCCACGTGAGGATCACGGCCTCGGAGCCCCAACCGATCACGCAGGCCAGGGCACCTGCGACGCCCAGGATCGCGTTGCCGCCTTCGATCGGCTCCGATGTCGCCGACCAACCCGTCGCGACGATGGCCGCGAGGGCGACCAGCAGGGCCGCGATCTGGCGGGGAGCCATGCGCTCCTTCAAGAGGATGAAAGCCAACAGGGTGCCGAGCGCCGGGTAGAACGTCGAGATGATCGCCGTCAGTCCCGGGCCGATGTTGTCGATCGCGATTAGGTAGCCGCTCATGCCGATCGGGCCGCCCAGGAGGGCCGCTGCGATGACCGACTTACCGGGGCGCGTGCGCAGCGCCGCCCAGGTGTCCTTCAGGCGGCCTCGGAGAGCCATGTACACGAGCAGGATCACGGCGCATGCAACGTCGTGCAGGACCGCGCCGGCGAGCGCCGACTGGCCGAAGTCGGCAAATGGGATCATGGCCAGTGCGATCGCCAGCACGACCGTGTCGAGGCCCCACAGGACGCCCGAGAAGATGCCGTAACGCTTGCCTCCGTGCTGAGTTTTCATGCCAGTTTACCTTCCGTGGAGATCTGAGTGCTCGAGGCGGCCTCGTAGGCTGCGAGCAGGGAATCGAGCGTGCGTGTCGCGTGCGAGTAGTAGATGTAGAGCCACTCGCCGACGTCGTCCCCCTCGGCCTCCTTGACCAGCGCCCACAGGTACCAGCACCAGCCGGCGAAGACCTCGTAGGCGAAGAAGTGGCGCTCCTCGGCCTCGCTGGGGGCGTGACCCAGGTAGAACTCCAGGGCGGCGTGAGCGCGCTCGCGGGTCATCTCCGCCGTGCACACGGTCATCGTGCCGAAGTCGGCGGCCATGTCCGACATGCCCGCGTACTCCCAGTCGATGAGGCTGATCTTTCCGTCCTTGTCCACCAGGAAGTTCGGCGGGAAGAAGTCGTTGTGCGAGGGGACGACCTCGAAACCGTCCGCGTCCGCGAAAGCCTTGAGGCGCAGGACCTTGTCTCGCAGCTCAAAGTAGCCGGGCACATCAATCGGGCCGAAGGTCTTCAGGAGACCCTCGTAGCGCAAGCCTTCGGTAACGAAGTCGAAGGAGCGGTCCAGGACTCGGCCGGAGTTGTGCAGGGCGCGGTCCATCTCCATGGCCGCTTTCAGTTCCTCAGGGCGGGTTACGTCCAGGTTGCGCACGTCGCGCACGAAGCGCGAGATCTTCCAGCCCGCCGCGGGGTCACCCGTGATGAAGGTATCGTCGATGCCGAGTTCGGCGGCCAGGCGCAGGCCGGCGAACTCAGCGCTGCGGTCCACGATCTTCTCCGTGCCGATGCCCGGGTGACGGTAGACGTACTCGTTGTCGCCCACGGCGAAGTGGCACGACAGGTTCGTGATGCCCTGCTTGAGCGGGTAGAAGTCGCGGATGTCCGACTTCTGACAGTCCAGGGTTTCCACGATGTGATCGAAGACCTCAGAGTCCACGTTCTCCATGAACAGGGGATCGAAGTCGCGCAGCTCGTCGACCGAATCGAACTCGTGGATGACGCCGTCCGGGTAGCGGCGGATCACCATGTCGAAGGACTTGATGTGGTCCAGGTAGATGGACTCCCACAGCTTCGACACCGTCTCGGGCAGGTGGTAGACCTGCTCGAGGATCTCGCGGAACTTCGCGGAAAAGACGCGGTCGAAGTAGACATGGCCGAGCATGACCCACGCGTCCTTGCCGCCCACGGTCGCGCCCGTGATGCGGTCGCCCGGACCCGTTTTGATGCACCACTCGTCGGTGGGACCCTCGACGTAGTTCGCCGAGTAGTAGGACTTGTACACGTAGGGTTCGAAGGGGTTCGTGGTGAAGTAGTCGTCCGAAGAACACACGTAGGTGTTGTCCAGGCGGTCCTTGACGAGCCACAGGGACCCGTTGTTGTTGCGCGTGGCGTATTCGCGGTTGATGACAATGTCGACGCCGTACTTGTCGGCCAGGTAGAAGAAGTATTCCTTCTTGTAGCCCACGACCAGCGCGATGTTCGTGATGCCGGCTTCGTGGAGCTGGCGGATCTGACGCTCGACGAGGATCTCGCCACGCACCTTGAGCGTGCCCTTGGGGCGCTCGTAGCTAATGGGGGCGAAGCGTGAGGACAGGCCTGCGGCCATGATGACGGCGCCCGTGACGCGGTAGGGCTCGAGGGCCTCGCGGCCTGCGTCGGTGATCGCGCGCTCGTCGATGTAGCCGGCGGCCTCGCACTCGCGGGTGGCGGTGTTGACGCGCCCCAGGCTCATGCCGGTGGCCTCCGACAGTGCCCGCTGCGTGAGGGGAGCGTCGGCCTTGGCCAGTGTGTTCAGGATGTTGAATTGGGGCTCGCTGAGCGTGCCGACGTTGGTCGTGGGCATGCGATCACCTTTCGTTCATGGAAGTCGCCTGTGCGCTACGTGTTCGAGCGTAGCACTATTCGGCAAATTTGTGAACAGTGTGGGTGTGAAGTGGCTATCGACGAGGCTCGGGCTGTGTTTCGGGGAAGCGCTGCCACAGGACAACGGCCAGCCCAATCGCGATAGCGCCGGCGAGAGAGCCAATGATCCACACGGCCATCGGACCGATCGGAGCCGTCGGCCACCACCACTCGTTGCCCGCGCTCAGGTTCCGCGTTGCGAGGTCGATCGGGTAGCCGTGCTGCGTGTACCCGAACGCGTAGCGCTCGATGACGAGGTAGAGGGCGCGGGCGTTGGTGAGCGCCCACAGGGCCGCCACAAGGCCCGTGGCTACGCGACCGGCGATGCTGGTGGGGAGGCGGAATGCCTCGCTGCCCGCAGGCCGCCCCTCGTCGTCCGCGCGGGCGGGGGAGGGGGCCAGGAGCATGAGCGCGAAGACCGCGAAGAGCGGCAGCATGTAGCGCGGCTGGTAGGTCAGGACGTTGTTGAAGTGTCCGCGCAGGCCAATCACCACGGGAACGCCCGTGATCGCGCCGGCCACCGTGATCGCCGACAGGGCCTTGCGCCAGGAAAGTGAGCGCAGCGACCAACACAGGACGGCGACGACCACGACGGAGGCGCCGTAGGAGACGGTGCCCTGGTAGGACACGTCGTTCCATCCCGGTCCGAACAGGTGACCGACGAAGCCGCGCAGGTAGTTGGGTAGCGAGGACACGTTGAGCCACGCGATGTGCGTGAGCGAGTATTCCGCCAGCTCGTTGCTCGAACCCAGGTGCGAGGCCGCCACGTTCGTGCGGGCCATGACCCAGATGCCCACGACGGAGGCGACGCACGCGAGGATCGCCTCGGGAACGATGCGCCTGCTCAGCGGCACCGCGAAGGCCAGGGCGACCGTGACGACGAAGAGGAAGAAGGCGCTGTCGCCGCGAGATGTGCACGCCAAGACCGCGCCAGTCAGCGCGCAGGCAATCAGGCCCACCCGGCGCGGCCCCACCGACCGGGTGGCAGCCAGCAAGCCGGCAGCAAAAGCAAACGTGCCCGTCATCGCCCACGACGACGGGTTCATGCCGGCGACGAAATAGAAACCCATCGGCAGCCACGCAACCGTCACAGAAACGCTGATCGCGCGTCTCAGCCCCGAATCCGTCAGGGCGATGATCGCGCCGATCAGGCCGATCGCGAGCAGCGTGTTCACGGTGCGAAGTGCGAGGACCGCGTGGCTCGTGGAGCGCTGCACGAAGAGGTGGGCGAACTGGTAGTAACCCCACGGGTAGTTGCCGTCGTCCCAGCGCAGCGTCGGCGCCAGCTCCTCGTCCGAGGCGTTGAGGGCACACTGAGCGGAATTGTCATGGTCGAAGGCGTAGCAAGTGACGTACTCCTTGGCCAGCGACTGCGGCACCATGACGGCCTTTTCGCCGTCCTTGGTGGAAATCTGGCAGCCCGTCTCGTCCACCGGCGGAGGGCACCACATGGCCCCCACGTGGAAGTCTTCGTCCGGGGAGGCCCCGACCGGGGAAGCCACGACCCACGCCAGCGAGGCCGCAATCACCGCGGCGACGAGGACGAGCACCGCTACGAGCGTGCGGCGCTGCGGGGCTGACGCGGGCATGCGGCGGCCTCCTTCGGGCGCGGTTGGCTCAGGAACGGGCGGCGGCGCGGAATGCCTCGATGTGGACGGAAGCGGCGCGAGCCCACGTGAACTCGTCAGCGCGCGGAATTGCCGCGGCCCCGAGGGCCTCGCGGCGCGCCGGGTCGTCGAGCAGCTCCGTCAGGGCCGAGGCGATCGAGTCGGGGTCGATGTCGCAGTAGGCGACGGCGTCGCCGCCGACCTCCGGCAGAGACGTCAGACGAGTCGTCAGCGTCGCAGCGCCGCAGCTCATCGCCTCCAGGACCGGCAGGCCGAAGCCCTCTGCGATCGAGGGGTAGGCCAGAATGACACAGCCCGAGAGGAAACCGGGCAGGTCCTCGAGGGGCAGGTAGCCGGGGCGCAGGACCGTCAGGTGCTCGGGCACCGAGGCCAGCGCCGGGTCGATGTCCTCGTCCCAGCCCTTGCCGCCCGCGAGCACGAGGGCCGGCGGATTCGGGCGGTCGCAGACGGCTTTGACCCAGCCGCGCACCAGGTTCGGCACGTTCTTGCGGGGCTCCAGCGTGCCCAGGAAGCCGATGTAGTCGCGGCCCTCCAGGCCCAGCGATGCCTTGACGCGCTCGCGCTCGGCGTCCGAGACCGGGTGGAAGATCGAGCGGTCCACGCCGTGATAGGCCACGTAGAACTGCGAGGGATCGCCGCCCGCGTACTTGATGGTCTCGTCGCGCGTGGCCAGCGAGGGAACCACGAGGGCGTCCGCGCGGCGAATCGCGCGGCGAATCGCCGTTGTGAAGAAGCGCTGCTTGAGGCGCGAGTGGGCCTGCGGGTGCGAGAAGAACGTCGCGTCGTGCAGTGTGATGACGACGGGAACGCCCGGGAACTGCGGGGACGTGTAGTGCGGGGAGTGCAGGACGTCGGGGCGGACCTTGCGGATCAGCTTGGGCAAGCCCGTCTGCTCCCAGGCCATGCGTGCGGGACGGGACTCGAAGCGCCGCGAAATCGGGATGATGCGGGCCGAGGGCAGGCGCGTCGCGAAGTGCTCGGCGTCGCGCTCCTGGACCGCCATCGTCAGGTCCACGCCCTGCTCGACCAGCTCCGGCACCAGGTCGTCCACGTAGCGGCCGACGCCGCCCAGGTCTGCGGGGATCGCGGTGCCGTCCAGCAGGACGCGGATCGGATGCGAGTGAGAAACGAAGTGGGCCACGATCATCCCCATTGGGTCGGGAGCAACAACTATTCCCCTTATCGTATGCCATTTTGCGCTTGCGGATACTTTTGTTCCCGCCCCCGCGCGCCCGTGAACTACCCTGGACGCATGAGCGTCAACGTTGGAATGGTCGTCGAGCAAATGTGGCAGCCGGTGCCCGGGGGGTCCGGTCGGTACATCGTCGAGGTCGCCGCCTGCCTGGCAGACCAGGGCGTGCGTGCGATTGGCATCGCCGCGCGGCGCGGCGCGGGCGAGCCCACACCGAGCGAGGTGGGCCTGACCATCCCCGTGCTCAACTCGGCGCTGCCTCGCCGCGCCCTGTACGCCGCCTGGGACCGACTGGGAACCCCTAGCGTCGACCGGATGCTCGGCGTCGGATCGGGCGGGGGAGCGGATGTCGTGCACGCAACCACCTGGGCGATCCCGCCGACCTCGCGCCCCCTGGCAGTCACCGTCCACGACGTCGCCTTCCTGCGCGATCCCGACCACTTCACGGCCCACGGCTCCGCCTACTTCCACCGCGCGCTCGAGATCACCAGGAAGCGCGCCGACGCGATCATCGTCCCCTCGCAGGCCACCGCCGATGACTGCATCGACGCGGGCCTGGACGCCTCGCGCATCACCGTCATCCCGCACGGCCTGAGCCACACGCCCGTCACCGATGCGCAGGTGGAGGAGTTCCGCGCCCGCCACGGCCTCTCCCGCCCCTACATCCTATGGGTCGGTACCCGCGAGCCCCGCAAGAACCTGCCCACCCTGCTCGCGGCATATGAGCAGATGCGCGGCACCGACCTCGACCTCGTCCTCGTCGGCCCTGCCGGATGGGGAACCGATCCGACCGACGCGCCGCTACCGCCCGAGCGAGTCCACGTCCTCGGACGCCTGGACGACACCGACCTAGCCTGCGCGTACGCGGGCGCCCGCGTCTTCACCTTCCCATCGATCTGGGAGGGCTTCGGGCTGCCCGTCCTCGAGGCCATGGCGCACGGTACACCCGTCGTGACCAGTGCGGACACCTGCATGGCCGAGATTACGCGCGACGACGCCGGCCTCCTCGTCCCGGCTACCGACGCCTCGGCCCTCGCCGAGGCCCTCGAAGCGGCCGCCGGAAGCGAGCACGACCGCCTCGCCGCCGCCGGCATCGAGCGAGCCCGCGACTACACGTGGGAGGCCTCCGCCGCCGCCCACGCCGCCATCTACGCGTCCCTGGCGGGTGCGCGATGAGGGCGCGCAGCGCGAGGGTCATCCTCGTCAACTGGAAGAACGCGCCGCTCACCCTGCGAGCCGCCCACTCGATCGCCCCGCAGATGGGGCAGGGGGACCACCTCGTCGTCGTCGACAACGGATCCGACGACGACTCCCTGACCGTCCTGCGCGACGGCCTCGACGAGCTGCGCGGCGTCGCCGATCCCGCGCGCGTGTCCCTCGTGAACGCCGGGACGAACGACGGCTTCGGTGCCGGCGTCATGGCAGGAGCGGCCGGCCTGAGCGAGGACTCCGTGGTCCTGCTCAACAACGACGCGACTGTGCGCGACGGCTTCCTCGACGCGCTCCTGGCTCCCCTGGGCGAGGGCGTGGGTGCCACGACCGCGCTCATCCTCCTGACCGGCACCTGGCGTCCCTCCACACCCTCGGACACGGAGTTCCTCGTCGCCCGCGACGGCAGCCGCTGGACGCGCGTCGCCGACGGTGAGAGCGGCGGCCAGGTCCTCATCAACTCCACCGGCAACGAGGTCGATGCGGCCGGCAACGGCTACGACCGCTCCTGGCTGGACCCCGCCGACTCCCCGCTGCCCGCCCCCGAGGTCTTCGGCCTGTGCGGCGGTGCCTGCGCCATCGACGCCGACGCGTGGCGAGGCGTCGGGGGAGTGCGCACCGACCTGTTCATGTATTACGAGGACACCGACCTGTCCTACAAGCTGCGCGAGGCCGGGTACGAGGTGCGCTTCGTCGCAGGGGCCGTCGTCGATCACGAGCACGCCGCCTCCTCGGGCACGTCCTCGCCCATGTTCCTGCGGGTCAACGCCCGCAATCGCATCATTGTCGCCGCCCAGCACGCCCCCTGGGGCGTCGTCGCGCGCGCTATCGCCCGCTCGATTGCGCGGGCAGTGCGCTCGGGTGGGCGGGGGCCGGTCGCCCGCGGAGTCCTCCAGGGGCTCCTCGCCCTGCCTCGCGCACTGCGTCACCGCACAGCCTCGCGTTCCTAGCGCCATCGACCCGGATACGAGGCCGGGGCCGATGGGTGCGTCACGGCACACAACGCGGGGCGGAGCTGCGTAGCGCCTACGCCTTGATAGACTGGCTGACATGGTGAAGACTGTCCTCGTTACCGGAGCCGGTGGCTACATTGGCCGCCACATTGTTCACGCCCTGCTGGAGCGCGGCCTCGACGTCAGCGTCGTCGACTTCCGCCTCGACGATGTCGACGAGCGTGCGCGCCGCATCGACACCCAGATTTTCAGCGGCGACGCTGACATCTACGACCAGCTCGGACGCCCGGACGTGGTCCTGCACCTCGCGTGGCGTGACGGCTTCGTGCACAACTCGCCGGCCCACATCGAGGACCTGCCCGCCCATTACCACTTCATTGAGAATCTCCTCAAGGGTGGCTGCACCCACGTCGCCGTCATGGGTTCCATGCACGAGGTCGGCTACTGGGAGGGCGCCATTGACGAAGACTCCGCGTGCAATCCCGCCTCGCTGTACGGCATCTCCAAGAACGCGCTGCGACAGATCACGACGCTGCTGACCGCCCAGCACGGTGCGACCATGCAGTGGCTGCGCGGCTACTACATCGTCGGCGATGACGCGCACGGCTCCTCGATCTTCTCCAAGCTCCTGGCCGCCGCCCAGGAAGGCAAGAAGACCTTCCCCTTCACCACGGGCAAGAACCTCTACGACTTCATCTCCATCCAGGGACTGGCCTACCAGATCGCCGCCGCCGTCTCCCAGGACGAGGTCACCGGCATCATCAACATCTGCAGCGGCGAGCCCATGAGCCTCGCCGACCGCGTTGAGGCCTACATCCGCGAGAACGACCTGGACATCACGCTCGAGTACGGGGCGTTCCCGGATCGTCCTTACGATTCGCCCGGTGTGTGGGGCGACGCCACGAAGATCCGCCAGATCCTGGCCGCCGTCGACGCTGCGGGGGAGTGAGACAGTGAAGCGCGCCGGTATTTTCCTGTTCTTTGATCCGCAGGGCCTCGTCGACGATTACATCGTCGAGTGCCTGACCTCGCTGCGCGAGTACCTCGACGAGATCCTCGTCGTCTCCAACTCTCCTCTGGATGACACCGCGCGCGAGCGCCTCCTGAAGGGCGCCACCGAGGTCTTCGAGCGCGAAAACACCGGCTTCGACGTGGGCGGATACCGCGACGGCATCGCCCGCTTCGGCTGGGACCGCCTCGGCCAGATTGACGAGCTGATCCTTTTCAACTACACCTTCTTCGCGCCCGTCAACCCGTGGAAGAACCTCTTCGACCGCGTCGAGGCCGCCGGAGCGGTGGACTTCTGGGGCATCACCGAACACGACGAGGTGCGCCCCCACCCCTTCCTGGCAGCCACCCGCATGCCGCGCCACATCCAGTCCCACTGGATCGCCGTGCGCAACCCGCTGCTCAGCTCCCCGGACTTCCGCAAGTACTGGGACGAGATGCCGCCGATCCGTTCCTACAACGACTCGATCCAGTGGCACGAGTCGCGCTTCACGGAGTACTTCGGCAACCTCGGATACACGCACGTCGTGGCCTACCCGCGCGAGGACTACCCCTCGCGCAACCCCGTCTTCGACAACGCCTCGATGCTGCTTGCGGACGGCTGCCCGATTCTCAAGCGCCGCAACCTCTTCCACGACCCGCTCTACCTGGACCGCCACGCGATCATCGGCGCGGACATGCTGGAGCTGGCGGAGAAGGCCGGCTACGACACCGACCTGATTCTCACGAACCTTGCGCGTACCTCGCGTCCGCGTGACCTCGTGACCAACGCGGGCCTGACGACCGTCATCTCTCCGCGCGCCGACCAGGCCACCCTGGACGCCGCCGCCTCCCTGAAGGTCCTCGCGGTCGCCCACATTTTCTACGCCGACATGGCCGATGAGATCCTCGACCGCCTGAGCGTCCTGCCGGAGGGCTACCACCTGGTGGCCACGACCTCGAACGAGGAGAACAAGGCCCTCATCGAGGCGCGCGCCCAGGAACGAGGCGTGGACGCCGACGTGCGCGTCGTGTCCTCCAACCGCGGCCGCGACATCGGCGCGTTCCTGGTGGACTGTGGCGACGTGCTGACCTCCGGCGAGTACGACATCGTCGTGAAGATCCACTCCAAGAAGTCCGTCCAGGACGACTACAACGCCGCCCAGCTCTTCAAGCAGCACCTCTACGACAACCTGCTGGCCTCCTCCGATCACGTGGCCGGCATCCTCGCGGAGTTCGCGGCCCACCCGGGCCTGGGCATGGTGATCGCGCCCATGCCGCACATGGGCTACCCGACGATGGGCCACGCGTGGTTCGCGAACCGCGCCCCCGCCCGCGAGTTCGCGAAGAAGGTCGGCATCACCGTCCCCTTCGACGACCACCAGCCGCTGGCCCCCTACGGCTCCATGTTCATCGCGCGCCCGGAGGCCCTGTCTCTGTTGACCGGTGCGGGCCTCGTCCCGGAGGACTTCCCCGAAGAGGGCGGCTACAAGGACGGCTCCCTGGCGCACGTTATCGAGCGCCTCCTGGCCTACGCGGTCCTGTCGCGCGGCTACTACGTGCGCCCCGTCATGACCCCGAAGTGGGCGGGCGTGTACTACGGCTACCTTGAGTACAAGCTGGCCGCGACCTCGTCGATGATGCCCGCCTTCGCGATCGACCAGGTGCCCTTCCTCAAGGCGCGCATGGGCGCGGTCCCGAACCTGCTGGGTGCCGTCAAGACCAACATCATGGTGCGTACCCCCGGACTGGGCAACGCGCTCAAGCCGGCGTACCGCGCGGCCCGCGGAGCCGTCCACAAGATCCGATCCATGAAGGGTGAGCGATGAGCCTGGCCTCCACGATTCGGGCTGCGGCCCCCCACACGCCCCAGTCCGTCGCGCAGGCATTCAACTCCAGGTCCAACTCGATCGGGTTTTTGCGCTGGCTGATGGCCTTCATGGTCATCTTCTCGCACGCCGGCCCGATCGCCGGATTCTACGGCGGCGAGGACCTGGGCGTGCAGATCTCGAAGGAGCAGTCCATCGGTGGTGTCGCCGTCGCGGGATTCTTCTTTTTCTCGGGCTTCCTGATCACGCGCTCGCGCATGGGGCGCGCGACGATCTGGCGCTACATGTGGCGCCGCGTCCTGCGTATTTTCCCCGCCTTCTGGACGGCCCTGCTTCTCACGGTCGGCATTCTCGCGCCGATCGCCTACTGGCACACTTTCCACAACATCTCCGGCTACCTGCACCCGGCCACCGAGTCACCGCTCACGTACTTCGTGAACAACATGTGGCTGAACCTCGGCCAGCGCAACATCGCCGGAATGGGCGAGAACCTGCCGTACTTCATCCTGCACGGTGCCCGCGACTGGAACGGCTCGGCCTGGACGCTCATCTACGAGTTTAAGGCCTACATCCTGGTGGCGATCCTCGGCCTGTTCGGGGCGCTCGCGAACCGTAAGGTGGGCGGCGCTTTCGCGCTCGTCCTCATCGCCCTCAACGCCCTGCAGTGGATGGGCGCCGGCCAGGTTGCCAACGTCAACTACCTGCTGCGCGACCCCTACATGCTGATGTTCATGGGTCCCTTCGCCTTCGGCATGCTGTTCACGCTCTACGGCGACAAGATCCCCATGGACTCGCGCCTGGCGTGGGGCGGCCTCATCTTCGGTGTGCTTTCCTACGCGTCGGGCGGATGGAACATCGTCGGCCAGTACGGCTTCCTCTACTTCCTCATGTACCTGGCGATTCGCCTGCCCCTGCAGAACTGGGAGAAGCACGGCGACCTGTCGTACGGCATCTACATCTACGCCTGGCCGATCATGGCGTTCGCCACCTACTTCCACCTGCAGGATCGCGGCTGGCTCGCCTACCACCTGACGGTTGTCGTGACCGTACACATCCTGGCCTACCTGTCGTGGCACCTCATTGAGAAGCCCGCGATGAGCCAGAAGAACTACCTGCCCGGATGGATGGACAAGCTCATCGAGCACTTCCGTCCCACGTACGAGGCCGTGGCTCGCCGCATCGTCACGCCGGCCCTGTCCTCGACCAGGATCGCGACGGTCATGGAGGCCGAAGAGGCCTCCGCGCGCACCGAGGAGGAGTCCAAGTGAGCGAGAAGAAGGCCGCCGGCCAGTTCAAGGAATCCGAGTCCGGTCTGCGGGACGTCTCCTTCGACGAGGGCGTCCCCGCGGGCTCGTGGAAGCATCGCCTCCGCTACGTGCCCCTCGCCGTTCTCCTCGCGGGCGCGTGCGCTGCCACCGGCGTGGGCGCCTGGTACAAGGCCACCCACCCCTCTCCTCAGCCGGCTGCGGCACCCGCCGCCCAGGCCTCGTCCTTCGCGCGCACCACGCCCCAGTCCCTGCCCGAGGTCTGCGCGCCCACCCCGCGCGCCGACGTGGGCCCGTGGACGCCCGGCGTCGCCGGGACTGCGGGGTACCTGCCCACCGACGCCGCCCAGGCCTCGTTCGAGCAGTCCATGACCGGCGTTTCCACCTACGTGCAGGGCCGCGATGGCTACCTGTTCCTCTCCGACGTCTTCAACGCGAACTTCTCCCAGGCGCTGGGCCGCGTGCGCCCCACCCCAGAGCAGGTGAGCGCGTGGGATCGCTACATGAGCGGCATCGAGGCCGCCGCGAGTGAGCAGGGCGCGACCGCACTGTTCATGCCCGCCCCGGCGACGTGGGACGTCTACTCCGACAAGCTGCCCCAGTGGGCCGACCCGCTGATGGGCACGACCTCCCTGGATCTCATGCGTTCGGCGCTGCCCACTCACGCGTGGGTGGACGTGCGTGAGGGCCTGCGCGAGGCCCGCGCGGGGAGCGAGGCGCCGCTGTACTCGGCGGTCAACCCCCACTGGTCTCCCTACGCCGCGCACGTGGCCTGGAACCAGACGCTGTCCTGCCTGGCCGTGGTCAACCCGCAGCTTGAGGGCCTGCCTTCCCTGGCGCCGTCTGGCGTGAGCGGCGTGGACGCCCCCAACGAGTACGAGGCCCTGGGTGCCCCCGCCCAGAGCGGCCCGTGGGCGGTGCCCACGTACGAGCAGGATCCCGGCAGCGTCCACCTGCTGCAGCTGGAATCCCGTGATGAGCTGGCCGATACCGCCGCGCGCCTGTCCGAGGTGAGCGCCGCCCCCGAGGTCTCCCTGGCCACCCCCGTCGACTTCCAGAACAAGCCGGCCCTCACCTACAACCCGAACGGACACGGCACCGCGCTCATCGTGCGCGACTCCCAGGGCAACAACCTGGGGCCCGACGTGGCCGCGACCTTCGAATACACGATCCAGGTTGGCCACGCCCTCGACTCCGAACAGCCGACGGACGTCGCCGCCCTCATCGAGGCCTACAAGCCCAGCGTCGTGATCGTGGAGTTCACGCAGCGCTACCTCGCGCTCACGCCGGCCGCCGGCAAGTAGAATAGATTTCCTGACCACGACAGAAGCGATGGGAGTAGCCGTGTCTGAGACGAAACGGGTCATCGACCTGACGGTGCGCATGGCGCAGCGCTCGATCTCCTCGGAGTTCAAGGGCACCGCGCTCGGCCGCCTGTGGTCCTTCATCAACCCGCTCGCGACGATCGCCGTGTACGCGCTGATCTTCGGCGTCGTCTTTCGCGGCGAGGCCGATAAGGGCGCGAACTCGGGCCTGTCCTCGTTTGCGCTGTGGATCGGCGTGGGCGTCATCGCCTGGAACTTCATGTCGAGCGGCATCCAGCGAGGCATGGACTCCCTCGTAGGCAACTCCGGCCTGCTCACCAAGGTCTACTTCCCGCGTCAGGTCCTCATCTACTCCGCGGTGCTGGCCCTGGCCTACGACTTCGCGTTCGAGCTGGGCGTCATCATTCTCATCATGTGCATCGCCGGCGGCCCCGGCGTGCTCCTCATGATCCCCGCGGTCATCGTCATCACGGCGCTCGCGATGCTCTTCGTGATCGGCATGGGCCTCATCCTGTCGGTCGCGTCGGTCTACTTCCGCGACATCTCGCACCTGTGGCAGATCTTCAACCAGATCTGGATGTACGCCTCCGGCGTCGTCTTCTCCCTCTCGATGCTCAACAAGGTCCAGACCGACCTGGCGGCCAAGGGATGGACGTGGGGAGGCGAGCCCCTTCCGATCGTCACGATCTTCCGCCTCAACCCCGCCGAGCTCTTCCTCGAGGCCTACCGCTCGACGCTGTACGGCTTCGCGATGCCGTCCTGGCAGGTGTGGCTCGGCTGCGCCGCCTGGGCCTTCGGCATCTTCGGCCTCGGCTCGCTGATTTTCCGCCGCTTCTCGGCACGAATCGTGGAGGAACTCTGATGACGAACGCGATCTCGGTGGAGGGCGTCTCCAAGCGCTTCCGCATCTACAAGAACCGCAATCAGTCCCTCAAGGGCGCGTTCCTGCAGCGTTCGCGCGCGCAGTTCGAGGAGTTCTGGGCCCTCGACGACGTCTCCTTCGAGATCCCGCAGGGCAAGACCTTCGGCCTGCTCGGACACAACGGCTCGGGCAAGTCGACGCTGCTCAAGTGCATCGCGAAGATCCTCACCCCGGACAAGGGCTCGATCTCCTCGACGGGTCGCATGGCCGCCATGCTCGAGGTCGGCTCCGGCTTCCACCCCGAGCTGTCGGGCCGCGAGAACATCTACCTCAACGGCGCGATCCTGGGCATGAGTAAGAAGGAGATCGACTCCAAGCTGGACGCGATCATCGACTTCTCCGGCGTCGAGCGCTTCATCGATCAGCCGGTGAAGAACTACTCCTCGGGCATGTACGTGCGCCTGGGGTTCTCCGTGTCGATCCACGTCGAGCCGGACATCCTCCTCGTTGACGAGGTCCTGGCCGTGGGCGACATGGAATTCCAGAACAAGTGCATGGACAAGTTCGCTCAGCTCAAGGATCAGGGGCGCACGGTCGTCGTCGTGTCCCACGGCCTCGAGCAGATGCGCACCTTCTGCGACCAGGCCGCCTGGCTGGACCACGGCACGCTCGTCGACGTGGGCGGGGCCGCCGAGGTCATCGACACATACTCCGACGTCGCTCACCACGCCGTCGAGGTCGAGGGCGGCGGCACGCGCTTCGGCAGCGGCGAGGCCATGATCGAGCGCATTGAACTTCTGTCATCTTCCGGTCAGCCCACGTCGCTCGTCTACCCGGGCGACCCGGTTCGCCTGCGCCTGCACTACCGTGCGAACGAGCGCATCGAGTCCCCGGTCTTCGGTGCCTCCATCGACACCCGCGAGGGCGTGTTTGTGTGGGGCCTGCACGGCATGGACGCCTGCTACGTGCCCACCTCGATCGAACCGGGCACCGGTCACCTCGACATCGACATCCCGCGTCTGACCTTCAACCCGGGCGCCTACACGATTTCCGCGGCCATCCAGAACCAGGACATGACCAGCGTCATCGACGCCCTGCAGAAGGCCCGCCGCTTCGACGTCCTGCCCGGCCCGGGCATGGAGTCCGGCGGCCTGGTGAACCTGGGCGCATCGTTCACAGGCCTGACGCCCGCGCGGCCCATGCGCGACGTGCCCAGGCGCGGTGCCGCCGACTACGAGCACCTCGCGCGCATGCAGGCCCAGCAGGCCGACGCGCTCGAGAACGAGGACTGACGGACGCATCGACGTTCGAGGCCGGGGCCCAGCGGAGTGATTGCCGCCGGGCCCCGGCTTTTTGTCGAGTTGATGACTCAAACGTGCCCGCATTGCGTGATGGGCAGCCTACACTTATGGGAGAACTGTTCTCCAACAACAAGGCACTGTCATGGCAACGACGCCCACGCTCGCCCGCCGCGCGCACATGCGCGCCCTCACCGCAGCCCTGACCCTCGCGCTCATCGCCCTGCCCGCGCAGGCCCGCGCTGACGCCGGGGACGAGGCCGCACCGCAGTCCGCAGCGCAAAGCTCCACTGCGGCCCAGTCCGCCCCGCAGGCCGAGCCGTCGGCCTCTCCCAGCCCCGAGACCACGGACGCTCCCGAGCCCGCCGCCCCCGCAGCGAACGGCGAGGACCGGGCACCCACTGCCTCGTCGGAGAGCGAGGAGCCTCCGACGATGGCCGCTCCCGATGAGACCGGACGGGGTGCGTGGATGCGTGACTCGGTCGGCTGGTGGTGGCGGCGAGCCGACGGCACGTACCCGGCCTCCCAGTGGGTGGGGATCGGGGGCGCCCGCTACTACTTCTACGACAGCGGCTACATGGCCACCGGCTGGTTTCGTGACGGTGCCGACTGGTTCTTCCTGGCTCCCTCCGGGGCGCTCGTTGGCGGCTGGCTGAAAGACGGCGGCTCGTGGTACTACCTGGATCCCGCGAGCGGCGTGATGCGCACGGGCCTGACCGCGGTGGATGGCACGTGGTACTACCTGGATTCGTCGGGTGCGATGCGCACCGGGTGGGTGCACCTGGACGACGGGTGGCACTACTTCGCGTCCAACGGCTCCCAGATCGGCGGCTGGCTGCGCGACGGGGGAGAGTGGTACTACCTCGACCCGAACAGCGGAGTGATGCGCACGGGGCTCACCGGCGTGGATGGCACGTGGTACTACCTGGATTCGTCGGGTGCGATGCGCACCGGCTGGGAGCGCCTCGCCGACGGGTGGCACTTCTTCGCCCCTAACGGTGCCCAGATGGGAGGCTGGCTGCGCGACGGGGGAGAGTGGTACTACCTCGACCCCGACACCGGCGTCATGCGAACCGAGCCCCTGGAGCTGAACGGTCACCGCTACGTGTTCGACGCCTCGGGCGCGTGGCGCGGGTACGAGGCCCCGGCCGGCTACCTGCAGCCCACCGACCACATCACGGGGCTGGGGAACGCGACCAACACTCTCACCTGGGGCATGAACGGCACCAAGGTACGCATCGCCCAGGTGCGCCTCGGCCTGTGGCACTCCAACAAGCTCGCCTCCGTCGACGCGCCCTTCGTGGCCGCCGTCAAGAACTTCCAGCAGCGCGCAGGCCTGCCCGTCACCGGCGTCGTCGACAAGGCCACCTGGGACGCCATGGACACCGGATACCCGTGGACCGTCGACCAGTACCAGGCCACGCCCCTGCCCCTGACGGCCACGCGCGGCGAGCGCGTCGAGGCCATGATCGGGTACGCGTGGAACCAGACGGGCTCGTCCTACACCTGGGGCGGCGCGGGCCCCTACGACCAGGGATTCGACTGCTCCGGCCTGGTCCTCCAATCCCTCTACGCCGCGGGCCTGGATCCACAGCCCATCGACGTCATCAAGCACGCGTGGCCCTCCTACCGAACGTCGCAGGAGCTCTACGCCTACCCGTACTTCCAGCATGTGCCCCTCGCCCAGCGCCAGCGCGGTGACCTCATCTTCTACACGACGAGCGGCACCGTCACACACGTCGCCATCTACCTGGGCGACGACATGATCGTCCACACCGACTGGATGGGGCGACCCGCCCGCATGCAGCACATCACCGCGGGATACGGGTGGGATCGTATGACGCCAGACGTTGTGCGCCCGCTGCCCTAGGACAGATGCGGAAGCGGGCCGGCCGTGGAGCGTTCCACGGCCGGCCCGTCTGTCTGAGTCAGGTATTCCTCAGCGCCCCAGCAGACGACGCAGGACCCGCTTGGGCAGGGACGCCGTGCGGCGCAGTGACCGCTGCAGGGCGAATCCGGCATCGAGCTGCTCGCGCAGGGCACTGACCTCTCCGCGCAGCTCATGCACCTGCTCGTGCAAGGCCGTCATCGTGTTCAGCAAGTTCACATGCACAAGATTCAGTGAGGAGTGCACGCCCGAATCCACGCGCGCCAGCTCCTCGCGCATCCGGCGGTAGTACTCCGCCGACAGCAGAGCCTGGCCCAGGTGCGGGGACGAAGGGTCCTCCGTCGCCAGCATGGCACGCAGGTAGCGGTCGCGGATATGCAGGTTGTCCCACTTGTGCAGGTACGCGTCCGTGACGACGGAGTTGCCCAGGGACGCATCCATCGTGTCGCGGTGGTGCCAGTAGGCCAGCGGCTCCCCGTCGACGAAACCGACCGGCGAGTCCGCCAGCAGTCGCAGGTTGAAGTCCCAGTCTGCCTGCGTCTGCAGGGATCCATCCCAGTGGCCGACCCGGTCGGCGACCTCGCGCCGGATCAGCTGAGAGATCGGCGGCGTGTAGTTCTCCACCATCATGTCCACGAGGGACAGGCCGTAGTTATCCGTCGACAGGACCTCGCGCTCGATCTCGATGCAGGTGCCGTCGGCGCGCACGCGCTCGCGGATGATCTCGCAGCGGGTGGCAACGCCGCCCGCCTCGGGGTGCTCGTCCAGGTAGGCGACCGTCTTCTTCAGGAAGTGCGGGTGCCAGGAGTCGTCATCGTCGTGGACCGCGTAGTAGCGGTTGTGCGACACCGCCAGGCCAGACTCGAGCGCGGCCTCGCGGCCGTTCGAGACCTCGTTCGTGACGATCGTGATCTTGGAACGAACGGCGCTCTTCTGCTTCTTGACGACCTCGCGGACCTCGGCCTCGTCGCCGGCGTCGTTAACGATGACGACCTCGTAGTCGTCGAAGCTCTGCGAAGCGATCGATGCGAGGGCACGGGTGAGCATCGCCGGGCGGTTACGCGTGCGCACGACGACGGTAACTGTTGCGCTCATGCAGTTTCTTCCTCTTCGGTCGGAGTGGTCGAGGCGGACGCCTCCACCTGGCGGTTACGCAGCAGGTAGATGGCGCTCGCCAGGGCAAGTGCGTATCCCAGGGAGGCCAGGCCCCACAGGGCCATTGGGCTCAGCGGCATGTCGGCCCACCACCACTGGATGTCACCATTCAGGTTACCCGGTGCGATCCATCCGAGGTGGCGGATCGACAGCAGGCCTCGGACGTAGCGAGCGATCGTCGTGTGCATCGCAACCGCGTCGACGACGCTCAGGAAGACGACGAACATGACGATCTGGCCACGGGTCAGCGAGGACTTCTTGAAAGCGGAGGAGAGCCAGATGAGCAGCCACGTACCCAGCAGCGGCAGGGCATAGCGGGAGTGGTATCCGCCGAGGTTGGGGAACGTCGGCGGGGTCGCGATCAGCAGCGGGATGCCGGCCATCGCACCGAAGACCATGAAGGCTGCCAGGGCCTTGCGCAGGCTCACGGTGCGTGCGCCGTAGAAGAGGACCGCGCCCAGGACGAGGAGGCCGAGGATCGTCGTGTAGCCCGGCAGGGGAGTGTCACGCCAGCCGGGGCCGGAGTACAACCCGATGAAGCCCGCGAAGTACTCGGGCAGGTAGCGGATGTTCATGATCGCGACCTCGATGCGCTCATGCAGGGTCACCGAGGCGTCGGACTGGGCGATGTGGCCGGACTGTCCGGAGCTGAGCATGCACCAGATGCCGATGACGCTGAGGAGCGACGCGACACCGATCTCGGGCAGGTGGTGGCGGCGGGCAGCCAGGATGAGGATGCCGAGGGACGCCACGAAGACGTAGAAGGCTGCGTCGCCTCGCGAGCCGTAGCACAGGAGGGACGAGAGACCGGCGACACCCAGGAGCGTCCAGCGGCGCCATCCCTGCGCGTTCAGTGCGCCGTAGAGAGCCGCGCCGTATGCGAAGACGCCCGTGATCGCCCACGAGGACGGATTGTTGGAGGCGATGAAGTACAGGCCTATCGGCGTCCATGCGACGAGCGCGGCCAGCGCGGTCGCGCGCCGGACCTCGCGGGTTGACAGCGCGCAGACTGCGCCGATCAGCGCCATTGCGATGCCAACGTTGATCGCTCGCATGATCCACACGGAGTGCTCGACGTTGTGGCCCACGAACAGATGGTGGAACTGGTAGAAGCCGTAGGGGTATTGGCCGTCGTTGTACCGGTTTGACGGGAACATCGTGTCGTCCGAGTATTCCTTGATGCACGCGTGCGACTTGTCAGCTTTGAATGCTTCGCACGGCGCGTGGGAGGTGGTCACGGGGGCCATGACGTACAGGTCACCGTCGATGGTTGTCGTACCGCAGCCCGTGGACTCGATGGGGCGCGGGCACCACGTGGAAACGAGGTGGTAATCGTCGTCCGGAGATGCACCCGGAGGAGAGGCGAAGATCCAGCCCGTGGCCACGGCGAGGATGCCGAGGGCCAGGATGATGAAGGCCAGGGGTCGCGCTGCGGTAGAGACAAAACGGTCCCGCGCTTGGGCGAGGTGGTCGACGAGCGCACGTGCCATGAAATGAGCCAATCTGTCCGGGATAGGTACGTCTAATGTACACGAGTCCGGGCGCGGGCCGGCGGGCGCGAGGCCGCGCGCAGGCTAGAAAACGACGGGCCAGTGGGGCATGCAGGTCGTGAGCGTCCCGTGGGCGTTCGTGGCCTCGGCGAGGGCCTGCGTGTAGGCGGGATTTACCTCGGGCTTTTCTCCGCGCTTGAGGGCCTCCTCGGCCTCCTGCTCATCGGCGAACTCCGGGATCGCGCCGGAGTCGAGGGCCTCGTTGCGCTCGACGTAAACGGCGAGGGCAGCGAGGGCCTGCTTGGAGGTCTCGTCCGTGGCTGCCTGGGTCAGGCGGTCGGAGTAGTCGTTTTTGAAGGAAGCCGCGAAGGCTTCCCACGCGCGGTGACGCTCGTCTGCGTTGGTTTCCCCCGAGCGCTTGGCCGCCAGCGACCTGTAGGCCTGGCCGGTCTCGGACCCGTTGAGCGCCTCGGTGAAGATCTCGTCCATGGCCGCGCAGCCGGAGGAGGCCGCGTGCAGGGTCGGCATCGCCGATCCTGACGGCTGGCCGGGGTCTCCCGGGGAAACGGAGGCCGCGGGCGTCGACTGTGTGCTCTGGGTGTCCTCGAGCATGGAGCACGAGGCGGTGGCACAAGCACAGAGGGCGAGCAGTGCGAGCGAGGGGACGAGACGAGTCACGAGGGGTCCGTTTCTGTTGGGGATACGTCCAATCTATCAGCGCCGCGCGGACCGTTAGCGGTCCTTCAGCGTGGCGAATAGTGACGTATCCGACGGGTAAGTGGGGGTCGGTGGCGAGGAATGCGTGAGAACTACGGCATAATAGGGTCAGGAATCGGGTGAGTAGCACCCTCGGACGCCTGCGGGCGCGCAAAGGAGAAGACCTCATGAAGATCGTTGTGACCGGCGGTGCCGGCTTCATTGGAGCGAATTTCGTTCACACGCTGCTGGAGGACCATCCGGACGTCGACGTCGTCGTCCTGGACAAGTTCACCTACGCGGGCAACCGTGCGTCCCTGACCGATGTGCCCGCCGAGCTTGCCGCTCGCCTGACCGTCGTCGAGGGCGACATCGCGGACGCCGACCTCGTTGACGGCGTTGTCGCCGGCGCCGACGCGGTCGTGCACTTCGCCGCAGAGTCGCATAACGACAACTCCCTCCTCGACCCCTCGCCCTTCATTCAGACCAACCTGGTGGGTACCTTCACCCTGCTGGAGGCCGTGCGTCGCCACAAGGTGCGCTTCCACCACATCTCCACGGACGAGGTCTACGGCGACCTTGAGCTGGACGATCCCGCGAAGTTCACCCCCACCACGCCCTACAACCCCTCCTCGCCCTACTCCTCGTCCAAGGCGGGCTCGGACCTGCTGGTGCGCGCGTGGGTGCGTTCCTTCGGCGTCGAGGCCACGATCTCGAACTGCTCGAACAACTACGGCCCCTACCAGCACATCGAGAAGTTCATTCCGCGCATGATCACGAACCGCCTGCGCGGCGTACGCCCGCGCCTGTACGGCGACGGCCTGAACGTGCGCGACTGGATCCACGTGCGCGACCACAACACGGCCGTGTGGGACATCCTCACGAAGGGCCGCATCGGTGAGACCTACCTGATCGGCGCGGACGGCGAGACGAACAACCGCGACGTCGTCGCCATCCTCAACGAGCTGATGGGCTACGCTCCCGACGACTTCGATCACGTCACTGACCGCCCGGGTCACGACCTGCGCTACGCGATCGACAACTCCAAGCTGGTCACCGAGCTCGGCTGGGAGCCCCAGTTCACGAACTTCCGCGACGGCCTGGCTGACACGATCGCCTGGTACACCGAGAACGAGGCGTGGTGGGCTCCCCTCAAGGAAGCCGTCGAGGCGAAGTACGCCGCCGAAGGACACTGAGTCCTTGGATCGCGTGACCCGAGACGAGGCCGCGCCTCGCCCCCGAGTCACCGTCCTCATGGCCACCTACAACGGGATGGCCGAGGGCGGGGCGTGGCTCGACGAACAGGTGGACTCCGTGCTCGCCCAGGTGGGCGTGGAGGTTCGCCTCGTCGTGTCCGACGACGCGTCGAGCGATGGAACGCGCGCGCACTTGGAGGCGCGTGCCTCCGCCGACCCTCGGATCACGGTTCTGCCCCAGCGCGACGGTACCCCCGGAGTGACGGGCAACTTTCTGCACCTCTTCACGACGCACGCCCCCGACGGCTCCTACGTCGCCTTCACCGACCAGGACGACGTGTGGCACGAGGATAAGCTGAGTTCCCAGCTGGCCCTCATGGCCGATCGCGGGGCTGACGTCGTGTCGTCGAACGTCACGTCCTTCCAGTCGCTGCCCGGCGGGGTGGTGGGGGAGCGTCGCCTCATTCGCAAGTCGCAGCCCCAGCGCGCCTGGGACTTCCTCTTCGAGGCTGCGGGGCCCGGCTCTACCTACGTCTTCAGTCCGAAGGCCCACGAGGCCCTCGTGCGAGTGCTGAGTGGCCTCGACTACAGCGAGATCGGCGTGCACGACTGGTACGTGTACGCGCTGGCCCGCTCCATTGGCCTCACGTGGGTGATCGGCGAGGAGCCGACACTGGAGTATCGTCAGCACGGCGGCAACGTGCAGGGTGCGAACTCCGGATCCGGGGCGCGCGACGCCCGCATGGCCAAGCTGCGCAGCGGCTTCTATCGCAACCAGTTCATTCTGACTGCCCGCGCCGCCCAGGAGGTTGGCACGTTCGACGAGCGCCGCGCGCGCCAGCTGCGCGCCATCCTGCGCGAGCTCGAGGGGCAGGGCGTCGCCTCGAGGCTGCGCTTCGCCCTGCGCTGGACGCAGATCCGCCGCGACCGCATGGAGGGCCTTAAGCTCGCCGGTGCGCGCCTCCTGGGCGTGTGGTGACCTTCTACCTCTGGTAGGCCACGAGGCCTCCATCCACGTCCTCCGTCGCCAGGATCTGTGTGAGCCTGTCTGGCGAGACGGCGTGCGGATCAATGATGACGACAGAGCGTCCCTGCATCCACTGATCCAACACCTGGCCCGCGCCCGTGCGCGCGTCCCACAGGAGCGCGACGCGGCGACCCTCAACCGGCGCCGACGGGTGGGTCCCAGCCAGTGCCTCGTCGCGGGCCTGGAGGAGCAGCGGGGGAGTGTCGACGACGAGCGCATCCGGCTGCGTGGCGATTTCCGCGAGGCCGTCGAGAGCCCCGTCCAGCGGACCGTCCCATGCGAACGACAGGTACTGGGCTGGTTGCGCCAGTACGTGCGCCCCGGCGTCCAACGCGTCGGATGCGTCGGAGCCGAGAGTATTGGTGACGAAAAGGTCTCCGGGGAGGGGGCGTCGTGTATCGAGTACCTCCCATCCCATCGCGCGCGCTGCGATCTGCCAGAGGGTGTCCTGCCAGGGCTGAAGAGTCGTGTAGATGCGAGTTGGTGTCGCTTCTCCCGTGCCGAACAGATCGGCCGCAAGTTCGTTTGTCAGGTAGTTCGCTATCTTCGCTAACCACCGGCTGACCACGGGTCCTCCCAGTTCAACCCGCTCCCGGCCGTATTGGGTGAGTGCTGGACCTGACCATCCGTTAATCGCTGTGATACAGTGGGTGAGCCTGCTCATAGTTTCTAAGGACTTATTGTTCATGGTTTCAAGTATATCGAAGGTCCCAGGCGAACCAAGTACTTAGTAACTGTGAAGTCCTTGAAATAGGGCATTGTTTTACCGTTGGGTCAAGTGCTACGGAAAAGGTCTCAATATCGCGAAACGGCTTGACTTCCGGCAATGACACGCGTGTAATTCTCGTATTGATCGATTCGTTATAAGGAGCTCCCGCAATGTGGAACATCTTCGGTGATGGACCCCTCGAGTGGTCCGAGGATGCCGACGCGGCACTGTACGCCCGCATTGACGGCCCCCTTGCGTGGCAGCAGCACGCTCTGTGTGCGCAGACGGATCCTGAGGCGTTTTTCCCCGAAAAGGGCGGCTCCACTCGCGAGGCTAAGGCTGTTTGTCAGGCCTGCGAGGTGCGCGAAGAATGCCTGGAATACGCGCTGGCTAACGACGAGCGCTTTGGCATTTGGGGCGGCATGTCCGAGCGCGAGAGGCGGCGCCTGCGCCGTATGGCCGGTTGAGCCCGACACAGCGCTCCGTCGGTGCGATCCTTGTCACAAGGGGAGAGGCACCGCTCACCCAGTCCGTACTGCGGGCCATCGAGAATCAATCGGTGGCTCCGCGTTCGTTGACCATCATTGACGTCGCAGGTCGCCACGTCACCCCTTTCCCCGCTGATCGAGTACCCGACGGTGCCGTGCTTGTCCGCGTCGGTCGTGCCCGCAACCTTGGCGATGCGATCCGTCGTGCCCAGGCACAGGGGGCCCCCTTCACCTCGGAGCAGTGGTGGTGGATCCTGCACGAGGACAGCGCCCCCGAGTCCGAATGCCTCGACGAACTCATTCAGGCCGCCGCCGTCGGTAGGACCGTCGGAGCTGTCGGCGTCAAGCAGATGAGCTGGGACGGCAACCGCCTCCTCGAACTCGGAATCTTCGCCACGGCCAGCGCCCGCCGACTCGAGCGCATCGGTGATGACGACATCGACCAGGGCCAGCACGATGGCACGAGCGACGTCCTCGGTGTCGGCACCGCCGGTCTGTTCATCAGTGCCGAGGCCTACGAGGCCATCGGCGGATTCGATCCCGCGCTCGGCCCCTTCGGTGACGGCCTCGACCTGGGACGGCGTCTGCACCTCGCCGGCTATCGCGTGATCGTGGCCCCCAAGGCGCGCGTGCGTCACGCCCGCGTCTCCCTCTACTCCGGCTTTGACGCTGCTTCGGAGACGGACCGTAGCGAACCGACGGGGGATGTCTCCGACGCCCTCGTCGATGGTAACGACGCGACTGATGGATCGTTCCGCAAGCGCCGCTATGCGCAGATGTACAACTGGTGCAAGGCCGTGCCCGCCCTTGTCCTGCCGTTCCTGGCGCTGTGGCTCCTCGTGTGGAGCCCCGCCCGCGCCCTGGGGCGTATCCTGACGGGCCGAGCCTCGCTGGCTCTGCCCGAAATCGGCGCCGTCGTGTCCCTGATTGGTGCGACCCCGCGTCTGCTGGCGGGACGTGCGCGCGCGGCTCGGTCGCGCCGCGTTCCCCGCTCGGCCCTCCGTGCGCTTGAGACGGCTCCCGGCTTGCTGCGCAAGGAACCCGCGGGCGTGGACGAAGACGAGCATGGAGAACGGATCGATCCGCTTGTCGTCGCCTCGATGCGGCGCTACCGCGTCCGCTCGGCATCGACTGCCCTCGGGCTCCTCATCATGACTGCCGCCATGGCAACCATGCAGTGGTGGGGTACGGCAACCGGCCTCGTCGGAGGTGCCTGGGTGTCCCTGCCCTCCTCCTGGTCCGAGCTGTGGGAAGCCGCGTGGTCCGCATGGATTCCGGGCGGCGACGGATACGCTGGCGGGGCCGACCCGCTGACGATCCTCATGGCGATTCTCAGCGCTCCGTTCGCGCCCATGGGCGTTACCCCGGGAGCGCTCGCCGCCTTCCTGCTGGTCGCGTCGACGCCAATTGCCGCGATGCTGGCGTGGATTCCCTCGCGCGCGCTCACCTCGTCCCTGCGCGTGCGCTTCCTCGTGTCCCTTGCGTGGTCTTTGGCCCCCTCTCTGCTCATGAGCGCCACGCACGGCGTTCTCGCCGCGACGCTCGCGCACGCAGCTCTGCCGGTGTTTGCCGCATACTGCGTGGGCCAGCCGAAGCCTCTGCTGGTCGCCGGTGCCGGCGGCGTCGATGAGGCCCCGCTGCGCCCCCGCGGAATTAACGGCGGATGCGCGGCTCTCGCCCTCGTCGCCCTGGCCTGCTGCGTCCCCTGGATGCTCCCGCTGGGGGCGGCTGCACTGGCGTGGCGCTCGCGTCGTTCTCTCCTCGCAGCACTGCCCGCCCTCGTCCTCCTCGTCCCCACCTACGTCTGGATCGCGGCGCGTCCCTCGGCCTGGCCGGCGCTCGCCTCGACGAGCGGGGGAGTCCACGCCTACGCGCGCTCCGACTCGTGGATGGCGATGCTCGGCATGCCCGCCGCGCCGTCAACGCCGCTTGAGGCGGTTGCGCTGTGCATTATCGGAGCCGGCGTGATTGCCGCCGCGGGCATCGCTCTCCTGCGCCTGCGCACTCGCTTCGCCGCACTCGCTTTCTGCGGAGCCCTCGTGTCCGCAGCGGCCGGCTGGGCTGCCTCGCAGATCGGCGTGGGAATCTCCGGCGCCTTGGTCGCAAGCGCGTGGAGCGCCCCTGCGCTGTCCCTGTCCTTCGGTGCTCTGCTCGCGCTCGCCGCCCGATCTGGATCGGCCAACGAAAACGCGGCCGAGGCCTCGCGTCCCGCATGGGATGGATCGCGTTCCTTCGCCGTGCGAGCGCTCGGCGCCCTGACCGCGCTTGTTCTACTGGGAGCAGGAGGAGGCGTGGCTGCCTCTTCCTTTGCCGCCCGCAGCGATGCGGCGGACACCCCGACCTTCACGCTCGCGCAGCGATCGACAGTTTCTCCGATGTCCTCGCCGATCGTCTCCGCCGTCGCCGCGCAGGCCCAGCGCTCGACGCGTGCGGGGCGGATCCTCGTCCTTGACGGCGATCCCACGCACGGCACGGTGAACGCGTCCCTGTGGCGCGGCTCGGGCCCCTCCCTGACCGATGGCTCGCCGGCAACGCGGGCCCTCGCCCTCACCCAGGCGCGCTCCGGCGCTGCGGAAGGAGTCCTGAGCGACCCCGCAACCGCGTCGCTTGCCCAGGCGGCCTACACCCTCGTCGTCTACCCCGACGACGCGACCGTGGCGGCCCTGGCTGCCCACGACGTCGACACGATTCTTGTGCCCCTGGGCGCCAGCGGATCCCAGGCTCTCACCTCCGGGCTCGACCGCGCCTCCGGCCTCGAAAAGGTCGGCGACACGAATTCGGGCACCGTCTGGCGCGTGCGCCCGAACGGCGTGACCCCCTCGCGCGTCCGCGTCGAATCTGCGTCCGGCGTGACCACCCCGGTCGGTGGCAGCCAGCTCAGCGTCAGTGGTGACGTCGATGCGAGCGGCACCCTCGTCCTCGCCGAGCGCGCCGACTCCGGATGGCGCGCATCCGTCGACGGGACCGCCCTGGCCGCCACTGAAGCAGCCGACGGATGGTCTCAGGCCTTCGAGATGCCTACTGCAGGCCACCTGACGCTCACCTACGCCGCGTGGTGGATCATCCCCTGGCGGATCGCCTCCGGCGTGTGCCTGGTCGTCGCCGCAGCAAGCGCCCTATCCGCCTGGAGGAAGAGATGACGAAGCGCCCAACCAACTCCCTGACGATCCTGATGGGAGCGGGGATCGCCGTGGCGGCCACGGCCTCGGCGTCGATGTGGGTGTCGTCAGCTCCGGCTACGGTGGACGGCGTCCCGCAGAGCGCGCACCCCTCCCAGGTCCGGCTCGCTTGCCCCTCAGGAATCGTCGATCCCTTTGAGACCACGAACGTCGCGGCGGGCACCACCTGGTCCTCGCTGGCGACGGCTCCCGTGTCTCCCGCACCCGCTTCCGTCACGGGGCAGGGCGGCGTCATCCCGACGGCCCTCACCCTCGCCGGCCAGGGCGGCGGTGAGCTCGCCGGCCTCAGCGCTGTCGGCTGCGCGGCCGCTCGCACGTCCCAGTGGATCGCGACCGGCGCGACCACCGCGGGTGCCGATATGGTCCTCATCCTGTCCAACCCCGGCCCCACAGCCTCTGTCGTCAGCATCGATGGGTACGGCGCGTCGGGCCCGCTCAACGCCGCACCGCGTCAGGTCACGGTCCCGGCACATTCCTCGGCCTCGGTCCTGCTCGCCGGGTGGTTCCCCGACGAGAGCGCGTTGGCAGTGCATGTGCGCGCAGACGGGGGAGGGGTCGCCGCCTGGGCGCAGACCTCCCTCATGAACGGTGAAATCCCGCAGGGAACCACCCTGGCATCCGCGGTCGTCCCTGCGACCACGCAGACGATCCTCGGCGTGGACCCGAAGGGAACCTCCCTGCTGCGCCTCGCCTCGCCGTCGGGAGAAGCCCGCGTGAGCGTCTCCGTCGCCGATTCGACGGGCGTGCACCCCCTGGCTGGTGGCGAGGCGACGGTCGCCGAAGGGACCACCCTTGACATGCCCCTCGACGGCGCGTCCAGCGACTCCACCCCGATCACGCTCATCGTGACCTCCGACCACGAGGTCGTGGCTCAGACGACGACGATCACCCTCGGTGCGCCCTGGGCCGAGCGAGCGAGCGCCTGGGTTATGCGGTCCAATGCGACTCCCGCCACTGCCCTGACGGAAGCGACCATTCCTGGTGCCACCCAGATCGAGGGCATGGGGCGCCAAGTTCTCTCCACGACGCCTATCCGCGCCACCTCCCTGGCAACCAATTCGGGCGTGACCAACGTGCGTGCGAGCCTCCTGCTCTACGCACCCGCGCCCACCCAGGCCTCGTTGAACGATCAGGGCAGCGCCTCATCGGATGCCCCCAGCCCGAGCGCAACCCCCGACATCTGGGCCTCGCCCTCACCGAGCGCCGGGCAGTCCGGGACGAGCCAGTCCGGCGACGAGGAGGATGCGCAGTCGAGCGGTACGTCCGCCTCCACGCCCGGAGCGGTCGCCGTGCGCGTGGGCGGGCGCACCGTCTACGTTGCACCTGGGATCCCCACCCTCGTCGATCTGCCCGACAATGGCACAACCCTCAGCGCGGACTCCCCGATTCAGGCGGCTGTTGTCGTCTCTGCGGACACGGCCGTGGGGCGCATGACAACGACGTGGAACGTGGGTACGGAAGGCATCAGCGCCGTCAGCGGTGCCATCCGCACCACCAACTGAAGCTCCTCTCAGCGCATCGCGTCGTCGATCTCGTCCGGCGGCAGCGCCAGGATGTGGCTGATGCGCTCGATCAACACCCTGCGCGTCATGAGCGCGACCTCCTCCGGGGCGCAGCGCAGCGTGACCGGCAGTCGATAGACGACGATACGATCGCGCAGACCGCGACGCCGATCCGCCGGGAAAATGCGCGCGACGACGACGTTGTGGGACTCCCAGGGAGCAGGATTCGACGGGGGAACATCCTCGACCCCGAACTCGATCGTGGCCACCTGCGGCCATCGTCGAATGAGCTCTGTGACGAGCTCACCGACCATCAGATCGAAGTCCTCACGCCGAGTCCTCCACGCCGGAGTCCCCGGGAAAAACAGGGGACCGCGCGGACCGCGACCGTGGCGGTCACGACTCGAGACATGGCGGCGCGTAGGAAACACCCCCTCAGGGTAGGCGTATGGCGCGCCGAAGCGGGCGATACGGGCACAGAGTGTCGTACTCTTAGGGGCGTGATTGCCCAACGCCACTGCTCCAAGCCCGGCTGCTCCACGGTCGCCGTCGCCACCCTGACCTACGACTACCGCGACTCGACGGTCGTTGTCGGTCCTCTTGCGACTGTCGCCGACCCTAACTCGTATGACCTGTGCGACGAACACGCGCATAACCTCACCGCGCCGCTTGGCTGGCAGGTCGTCCGTCTGGCAACCACCTTCGAACCCGCTCCACCCTCGGGGGATGACCTGGCGGCGCTCGTCGATGCCGTGCGCAGGGTCGCCCAGGAGGCTCAGGCTGCCCCGGTGCCGCCTCAGGAGACCCGCAAGCCGACCACCGGGCCGTTCGGGCCCGCACGTTCCGTGGGGACCCCCGACACGTCGAGTCCGCTCGACCCGTCGAGTCCCTACGCGCGACGCCGCGCCCAGTTCACCGTCGTCGACGGCACGGACACCGAGGGCACCGACTAGGGGTTACAGGCCGAAACGAGGCTGCGTCGCCTCGTGGAAGCGGGCCCGGCCGCGCGATCGGCGCTCAGCTTCCCGACCCCAGTCGCGATCCCTGCGGGCCACCAGCACGGCTGCGATCACAACCTCCGGGTGGAGACCATCCGGCAGAGGCGTCTGCACGCGACGCGAGAGGCGCTGCGCGAGTGAGACGGCGACCTGTGCTCGCACGTCCGTCTTCAACGAGCGATTCGACTGCAGGAAGGCGCGAGCCTCCGCGACGAGGGCATCGTCGAGGGGGAGGATCGTCGCGGTGCGCGCCCAATCTTCGAGGCCCGGCGGCAGCACGAGGGGCGGGTAGAATACGGAAGCGCCCTGCGAACACACCATCGTCCCGGCCGCCAGATCGCCCAGGCGCTTGCCTTTCGAGCTCATGATCTCCGCGAGTGCCGCCAGGCCGCCAAACGTCCCCCAGTTCTCCAGGATGCCCGTCGAGACGCGCACCGCGCTATGGCGGGCGGTGATCGCACCGCCGTCGTCGCGTACGACCCGCAGGTTAAACGCCCACTTCCCCAAGGAACGCCCACGCGTCGCGATCTCGACCACGAGCGGCAGGAAGAACATCGTTATCGAGAGGAACCCGATGATGATCACGCGCTGGATCGACGCGGACGGCGAGGTGAACCTGGCGGCCATCAAAAACAGCACCAACGTGCACAGGGTGTACGTCGTCGCATCCATGACGGCGGCGGCGAAGCGCTCCGGAGGTGAGGCCGGCGTCACGTCCAGGGTAACTGCCTCGCCAGTGCGCACAAAGTCGTCTTGAATGGCGCTCGATTGACTGCGTTGCGTGCTCATATATGACACGCTAGTCCAATGGACATTGATGTGCTGCGGGTAAGTGGCGAAACGGAATGGAAACGGCTGGAACAGCTGACGCGCCAGCGCTCGCTGTCAGGCGACGAGATCGATGAATTCGACCGCCTCTACCGTTCGACCACGACGGACCTGGCGCGCGTACGCACGCTCAACCCCGATCCCGACGTGATTGCTGAGCTCTCGCGCATCCTGTCCGCCGCGCGCGGGCGTCTCGCGGGCACCGGCGGGCTGTCCGGAGCCGTTATCGCGCGTTTCTTCACGGTGTCCCTACCGCTGACGCTCTACCGGATCCGTTGGGTGATCGTGGCGGTGATGGCAACGTTCATCGCCATCGCCGGCGTCCAAGCGCATTACCTGATGAGTCACCCGGACATCATGAACGAGCTCGGCACTCCCGAGCAGCTGAAGTACTACGCGCAGAGCGCGTTCGTGGAGTACTACCACCAGGACACGAACGCGGAGTTTGGCCTGTCTGTGTGGGCTAATAATGCCTGGATTGCCCTGGTGGGCGTGGCCACGGGGATCACGGGCGTCTACCCGCTGAAGATCCTGTGGGAGAACGCCACGAGCATCGGCACGTCAACGGCCATCGTCTTCAGCTACGGCGGAGTCTGGCACTTCTTCCGTTTCATCCTGCCCCACGGACTTCCCGAGCTGACTGCCGTCTTCATCTCGATCGCGGCGGGCCTGCGCGTCTTCTGGACGCTGCTCGTGCCCGGTCCGATGACGCGTTTCCAGGCCGTTGGACAGGCGGCTCGCGGCGCGATGACGGCTGCGGCGGGCTGCGCCATCCTCCTGGCCGGCTCCGGCGTCCTGGAGGGTTTCGTGACGCCCTCTGACCTGCCTGACGCCGTCAAGATCGCCCTCGGTGCCCTCATGACGGGGGCCGTGTGGGCATACATCCTCATCCTCGGGCGGCGCGCGCACCAGGCGGGCGCCAGCGCCGACGTCGGCATTGACGCCGGCTACTACCAGCCCGTCTCGGGGTGAGGCTCACGCGGCGTCAACGCGCGCGAGAAGTGGGCCTGGCTTAGAGTCGGCCGCTCTTCTTGAGTTCGATGTAGCGGTCCGCCGTCCGAGCGGGAAGCAGGCCCGCCGAGGCGCGCACGGTCAGCGCGCCGGCCAGGCGAGCGTCGGTGGCTCCCGCCTCGTCAGATCGTTCTGCGAGGGAGGCGGAGGCTGCAAGGAACACCTGCTCGGCGTCCTCGCGGCCCGCTCGCGCTCGGATTTCGTCTGGGTCGGTCGCCGATGCAACCAGCACCGTGTGGCGGTCGCTCAGGCGTGCCAGCGCGTCGGTGAACTCGGTTTCCATGCCGGCCGGCGGAATCTTCGTCGCGATAACGACGAAGGCGGAATGATGCACGGTCTGCTCGACCGTGCTGACCATCTCCGACCAGTCGGTGACGTCGAGGCGGGGCGAAATATCCGTGAACGTGTGGGCCAGGGTCTCGATGACCTTGGCTCCTCGGACGCCGGACACGCGTGCGCGGACAGCCGAGTCGAGGACGATGAGGTGCACCTTGTCGCCCGCTCGGTCTGCCAGGGCAGCGAGAAGCAGGGCAGTTTCGATGGAGGAATCGAGGCGCGGGGCGCGTCCCAGCGCGATCGAGTCGACCTCTTCGTGCTCGGGGGCTCCGAGCAGGGCCGAGGAGGCGCGCCCGCAGTCCACGACGATCACGACGTGGCGGTCGCGTTCGGGCCTCCACTGGCGCACCATCAGTTCCGTCGAACGGGCGGAAGCTCGCCAGTCGATGTCGCGCGGATCGTCGCCCACGACGTAGGAGCGCAGGGAGTCGAACTCGGTTCCCGCGCCGCGCAGTGTCGTCGGTGTCGTTCCTTCGAGCTCGTGAAGGCGCGCCAGGCGCGAGGGCAGCAGGACGCGCGCCTTGAACTCGGGGAGCACCGACAGGGAGAGGGGAGCGGACAGGCTCACCTGGCGCGCTCCCAGATGCAGGGGACCCCACGAGCGAATGGTGACTAAGTCGGCTTGGCGGGTGCCGCGCCGGTTCGGGGCGAGTACCGTGGTGATGCGCTCTGAGGTGCCCGGGCGTACACGCACTCGCTGGCGCGTCGGCGACGGGTTGAGGGAGGGGGGCCACGCGTCGCGCACGTCCAGGTTCATGTGGCGCTTCGTCGTGTTCGTCAGCCGGAGGCGAGACTCGGTGGTCTGGTCGGCGCGAATTGGCCCGGTCACGTCACGGCTGAGACGCAGGGTGCGCGGCGAGGGCGCGGCGAAGGCATCGAGGAGGCATACAGCCACCACGAGGCCGCACCACGCCCACGCGAGAGCGCGGGACGGGGCGAAAGCGAGGGGGATGAGCCCGACCAGTACGAGGAGCGCGCTACGCGCCGAAATCACCACGGGGGACTCAGCGGGGCACGGGGGTGGCCGCAAGGACACCGGCGATGACGTCCGTGGCGGTAACGCCCTCGAGGTTGGCCTCGGCGCGCAGACCCAGACGGTGTGCGAGCGTCACGGGAGCCATCGTCTTGACGTCGTCGGGGGTAACGAAGCCTCGGCCCTGGAGGAACGCCCACACGCGCGAGGTGCGCAGCAGTGCGGTCGCGCCTCGGGGAGACACGCCCAGACGCACGGCGGGAGAGGTGCGCGTCGCACGGCACAGGTCAACGAGGTAGGCCATGACGGCCGGGGAGACCTCGATGTGGGATGCAACCGCGTGGGCGGCCTGAATGTCGGTGGCGCTGGCGACTGGGCGGATGCCGGCCTCTGCCAGGGCCATCGGGCTGAAGCCAGCCTGGTGACGCGCGATGATGTCGATCTCGGCCTCGCGCGACGGCAGCGGCAGTTCGAGCTTGAGCAGGAAACGGTCCAGCTGTGCCTCGGGCAGCGGGTAGGTGCCCTCGTACTCGACCGGGTTCTGCGTCGCGATCACCATGAAGGGTTCCGGGAGCTGACGGGTCTCGCCGTCGATCGAGACGGTGTGCTCTTCCATCGATTCGAGGAGAGCGGACTGGGTCTTCGGAGGCGTGCGGTTGATTTCGTCGGCGAGCAGCAGGTTCGTGAAGACGGGGCCCTCGCGGAAGACGAACTCGGACTGGCCGGCATCCCACACCATCGAGCCCGTGATATCGGCGGGCATGAGGTCGGGGGTGAACTGAATACGCGCCATGTCCACGTCGAGGGCGCGCGACAGAGTGCGCACAAGCAGCGTCTTCGCGACGCCGGGCACGCCTTCGAGGAGCGCGTGACCACCAGCGACAAGGGCGACGATGAGCCCGCTGATCGCTGCGTCCTGGCCGACGACCGCCTTGCCGATCTCCGCCTTCAGGGCAAGGAGCGCCTCCTGGGTGCGCTTCTCAGTCTCATTGAGTGCGCGGCCCGACCAGCCCTCGCCGGTGGGCGCAGAGAACGAGGCGTTGGCGCCCTGCGGGTTGACCTGCACCTGGGGTGCGTAGGGGGTCGGTGCGCCCTGGGGAGCGTAGCCGTTCGGCGGCGCGGCGGGGACGGGGCCGGGCTGGGGCATGCCCTCGGGCGCGGGGCCGGGGATCGGGCTAGTCATGGCGAATCTCCTTTTCGAGAGCGTCGAGGTCATTGGCGAGGCGGATGAGCGCCTTTTCGGAGGTTGGGGGCGGACCCCACAGGAGGGCGGAGCAGCGCGAGGCAGGCAAGCCTCGCTGTTCCATCGCGTGAGTGAGAGCTTCCCGGTCGGCGGTGTGCGCAACACCCAGGGCGGTCGCGATGCGCGAGGCCGTGGAACTGCGCAGCGCCTGGGCGGCGTGCTCGTAGGCGCGCTGCGAACGCATGAGGCGGGCCTTGCCGATAAGCGTCTCGGAGGCCGGGACCTCGATGGGGAGGCGCTCGGATGTCAGGGGGCCGAGCCTGCGACCACGCGCGAGGCCCGCCAGCAGGCAGGCGGCGATGATCATGAGGAATGCGGGCATGAGATACGGGGAAGTGAGCATCTGATCCTGGGACACGCCCGTCGGAGTATCGGTGCGCGTCGGTGAATACCATGCGACCTTCGGAGTCCGGCCGATCGTGTTGATCGCCAGCGCGGCGTTTCCTCCCTCGGAGATCGCGCGGTTGCGCAGGCGCAGGGAGTCGGGGATCAAAGCGCGGAAGCGGCCAGAATCGGAGCGCTCGGCGTACGCGTAGCTCTTACCGTCGTCGGAGAAACACAGCTGCCATCCCGAGGCCGGGCCGGACAGCACGTAGTCCGAGGCCTGCAGATGCTGGGTACGGCCCGCAATCTCGGACGAGCAGCCGGGGGTGAGCCACGTCTTGCTGCTGTATTCGCGATCGGAGCGCAAGCCCTGGAGGTAGACGGAGTGTGACCCGTGATCCTCCTCGAGGCCCACGTAGACGACGTTCGCGCGTGTCTCGATTGCCTGTGCCATGCTGTCCGTCATACGTGACGGGAAAATAACGACGAGGGTCGTGTTCTCATCGACCGACGCGGCCTGCTGTGCGTTCACTTCGCGCACGGAAATGCCGTGGTCGCCCAGGACCTGGGCGAGGGCGCGCGCCCCATCGCCCTCCTTGTTCCGAATACCGACGGGTGTGTTGTCGTACCCAGCCTTGGGCAGGATGGACGCCGCGATCACAAACAGCAGCGAGAACACGACGATGATGATCATCGGGCGTGCCGCGGCGAAGCGCTCGCGCGTCGTCGGGGTGACGACAGCGACCTGTTTGGCCTTCACGATGCCACCTCCGCATCGCGACATGCACGCAGGAGGTCCGGGGTGAAGCGGCGCAACGCCTCAACCTGATCGGAAGAAGCACCGGAGCGGCCGTAGCGCACCTGGTCGAAGGCCTGCGCAAACTGATCGAGCTGGGGGCCGAACATGGGCGCAACTCGCGTCGCCGCATGCGCTGCCTCGCGCGCCGTCAAGCCGGGCGTGGACGTCACGACGTCGTGAGCGTCGAGGCCCAACACCATGAGACGGTACGCCCACACGTAGGCAAGGTCCCAGTCCTGGGCTGCCACGGCCTCGTCGAACGAGGCCTGGGCCTCCGTTTCGTTGGCCTCCTCCTCGAATACGGTGGGGGAGACGCGCTTGGCGAGGCGGATCGGGTTGAGGATGAGCGCAATGATGATTGCGGCGACCGCGATGATTCCCACGATCATGAAGATCAGGGAGACCGGGGGCGTACCCTGCCCCTTCCAGGACAGGGCCTCCGTGAACCAGTTAATGAGCGACGCGAGCCAGCGCGCGATGGGGTTGGGAACATTGGCGTACTCGGTGTGAGCGAGTTCCTCAACGATCCACTCGTGCGCCTCCCCCTCATCGGGGGTCAGCGGAGCATCGCAGGCGAGCAGGCCGATCACTACTGCTGAGCGCCTGCCTGTGCGAGGACCGCGGCGAAGTTCTCCTTGCGGATGCGCAGATCCGTGTAGATGAGCGTCTCGAACGCTGCAGAGAAGGGCAGCAGGAGCCCGGAGCCGAGCATGACGAAGAACATGGAGATCGCCAAGCCGATCGGGCTTGCGGGGTTGGATGTCACCACGACCGTGACCAGGCCGCCGATGAGGCCGATGACGAATCCCAGGAATCCACCGATGAATCCGATGAGGAGGTTCATGAGTAGGAAGCGGCCGAGAGTCGGCCAGAATTCACCCTTGACGAGCGACCAGGAACGCTTCAGCGAAGCGACGGGACCGATCTCTTCCAGCACTGCGCACATCGGGGCGAACAGCAGCTTGATCTGGAAGAAATACATCAGGATAAAGATGGGGATAATTGCAAAGAAGGCGAGAGCAGAGAGCCACCACAAATCACGGTTACCGTCCGCTACGGCGATCGACGCGAAGACAGCGACGATCCAGAGGACAATCGGAACTGCCGTGATGAGAGCGGTCAACGCGAAGGAGCCGATGAGTGACCCGAGTCGCTTGCGCGTCATCGCCCACGCCTCGCTCAACGTCAGTTTCCTGCCGACCGTCAGCTGGGAGACCGTCGCGGCCAGCAGGCCCGTGAGGATGCTCGTGCCCGCGAACGTGGAGAGCCATTGCACCAAGTTCGAAATCATCTGCAGAAGAAGGGCGTTGGCGAAATCCTCCGTCGTTTGCTGGAGTGCCTGGGGGTCGTTCTCAGCATTGATGACGGACTCGTATCCGAGGCCTGAGACCAGGATCGACACGCTGGCGATGAGCGACACGAGCAGCATAATGACGATGGTGAAGCCGAAGAGAACCTTCGGGTTGGAGCGGATCGCCTCGAAGGCGCCGCTGAACAGGTCGCCGATCGTCAGGGGGCGCAGGGGGATGATGCCGGGCTTGGCCTGCCATCCCCACCGGTTGGTGGTGGAGTAGCCGGATGCCCCGGGCTGGGCGTTGTAGCCCGGCTGCGCGCCGTAGGTGGGCTGCGCACCGTAGGCGGGCGCCTGGGGTGCGGTGTAGCCCTGCTGGGCTCCGTATCCCTGGGGGGCCTGGGGGGCCGTGTAGCCCTGCTGTGCTCCGTAGCCTGGCTGCGCCCCGTAGCCCTGCTGGGGCGTCGGTGCGCCGGGCTGGGGCTGGGGCGTCCAACCCTGGTAGGGTGCGGACGGATCGGGAGAGGTCCAGGGGGAGCTCATTGATGCCTCCGTGTTGATGGTGCTTCTACAGTGTCCATCCTGCCATATGCGCAACTTGAGCGAAACCGTATCTCGCGGAGAAATTGAGGGATGGCTGCGCGAGTCTCCTGCGTTCGTGACGATTTCGTGACACTATCGTGACATGAGTTCGCGCATCCTCGTCGTCGACGACGACGTCGCCCTGGCTGAGATGATCGGCATTGTTCTCCAGAACGAGGGCTATGACGTCGTCTTCTGTGCCGACGGATCCGCTGCGTTGGCTCAATTTCAAGAACACAATCCGGACCTGGTCCTTCTGGACGTCATGCTGCCCGGCATGGATGGTTTCGACGTGTGCCGGGCGATCCGGCGGGTATCGGACGCTCCGATCGTTATGTTGACCGCCCGTTCCGATACCTCTGATGTCGTGACGGGTCTCGAGGCCGGTGCCGACGATTATGTTCCCAAGCCCTTCAAGCCCAAGGAACTCGTGGCCCGCGTGCGCGCACGCCTGCGCGGTCGCGAGGACTCGCAGGCGGACGAGGGCCTGACTCTCCAGGACCTGTCGATCGACGTTGCCGGCCACATCGTCAAGCGTGAGGGGCGCGTCATCGCGCTGACCCCTTTGGAATTTGACTTGCTGGTGACTCTGGCGCGCTCGCCGTGGAAGGTGTTCTCGCGCGAGGAACTCCTCGAACAGGTGTGGGGCTACCGACATGCAGCCGACACCAGGCTCGTCAATGTTCACGTGCAGCGCCTTCGTTCCAAGATTGAACGCGACCCGGAGCGTCCCGAGCTGGTCGTGACAGTCCGCGGGGTTGGGTACCGTGCCGGCGCAGGGGCGTAGGGACGCTCTCAAGGATCTGCTGCGTGCCGTCGCATCGTCGAGGCCGTGGTCCCTTCTCGCCTCCTCGCACCTCGCCAGGCGCATCCGGCATTCCCTGTCCGCGCGCATCGCATTGGTGATCACGGTCGCGGCACTCGTCATTCTCCTCGTTTTTGGGGTGATCATCGCCTCCCAGCTGCGTACCTCCATGTTTGAGACGCGCAAGGACGCGATTCTGGCTGACGCCTCCTTGCGCTTTTCGTCCGCGCAGTCCGTGTTCTCCTCGTCCACCGCCTCCTCTCCCGCGCAGGTTCAGGAGTCCGCGCGCGGCGCGCTGGCCTCCCTCAAAGCCTCGGCGGCCGGCGCGGGCGCAACGAACGTGGCGCTACTGCGCTCGGAGGGAGCCACGGCCTCGCTGCGCATCAACCAGATCGAGGATGAGCAGATGCGCGCGCTCATCACCTCGCAGATGCGCACCGCGGTCTCGAGCGGGGGTGCGCAGTGGCAGTCGGTGGGCATCCGCTCAAGCGACTCCGACAAGGTGGTCCCCGGAATTCTCGTGGGCACCCAGGTGCAGCTGCCTCGCGCGGGTACGCACGAGCTCTACATTCTCTACTCGCTGTCCGCCGATCAGGCGCAGGTCGACGTGGTTCTGCGGGTCCTCGTCCTGTCCGCGCTTCCGATCATCGTTGCTCTGCCGATCGGTGTGTTCGCGTTGCTGCATCGCCTCCTGCTGCCCGTGCGCGTCACCGCCCAAGCTGCCACGAAGGCGTCGAAGGGAAACCTCGACGTGCGCGTGGACGTGCACGGGGACGACGAGATGGCCGACCTTGGGCACGCCTTCAACGCGATGACTTCGTCGCTCCAGGACACGATCTCGCGCTACGACGAGCTGGCCAAGCTCCAGCAGCGCTTCGTTTCCGATGTCTCCCATGAGCTGCGCACCCCGCTGACGACGATCCGCATGGCGGAGGACATCGTGTGGGATAACCGCGACGAACTGCCAGCTCACGCGCGACGATCCGCCGAGCTCCTGCACGACCAGACCGAACGCATGGAACAGATGCTCGCGGACCTGCTGGAGATCTCCCGCTACGACGCTGCCAGCGCCCTGTTGGACGCCGAGGACCGCGACCTGCGACCGATCGTCCAGCGCGTCGTGGAAGGCTGCGCGGAACTCGCGCAGCGACAGAACGTGCGCGTCGAGACGGTGGTGCAGGGCAGAGTCGCCGCCGAAATCGACGAACGCCGTATCGAGCGCGTCATTCGAAACCTCGTCGTCAACGCGATCGAGCATGCCGATGGCACGCCCGTGACGATCACGCTCGCCGAGACCGAGACCGACGTTGCATGCCGCGTGCGCGACCGTGGGGTGGGCATGACCCAGGAGGTCGCCGACCACGTCTTTGACCGCTTCTACCGCGCTGACACCGCCCGCGCCCGCACGACCGGTGGCACCGGCCTCGGCCTCGCGATCGCAACTGAGGATGTCGCCATCCACGGAGGACGCCTGCAGGCGTACGGAGAACCCGGGCGCGGCGCGTCCTTCCTGATGACCCTGCCCAAGCGCGCCGGCGAGGAGATCGTCAGCCGCCCCCTGGCTCTGTGGGAGGACGAATGAGACGCCGCCTGATGCCACTTGCCGTTGCCGCCTGCCTGGCGCTTGCGGGATGCACCTCCCTGCCCACCTCCTCGGCCCCTGTGCCCTTCGACGTGTCAGCTCGGGACGGCAGCGGCATCCAGTTTTCCGCGGAGGGGCCCTCCGATGGGGCGGACGCCGCGACCCTGGTGAGCGACTTCCTGCTGGCATGCGCGGCCGGTCCCCAGGATGACTACGCGACCGCGCGTCTGTTCCTGAGCGCAGCGTCAGCGCGTTCATGGCAGCCGGAGACGGAAATCCTCATCTACGACACGGACGCGGCCCCCGCGGTCACTGCCGGATCCGAGAACGGTTCCGAGGTGGACGTGACGGTGTCCGTGCTCGGCGTGGCCAGCATCGATGCGTCGGGCGTGCTGACCCGCGTCGCCGCCTCAACCGTGACGCACACCTTCAGCCTCGTGCGCGAAGACGGACAGTGGCGCATCAACAGCCCCGAGAATTTGGTCCTCATGAGCCGGGCGTCCTTCACGGCCTCGTTCTCGCTTGCCAATCTCTACTTCCCGGCGACAGAGGGCGGGGACCTGGTCGCCGATCCTCGCTGGTATCCGTCGCGACGCCTGGCCTCCCACCTGCTCGCGGGCCTCGTCGAAGGGCCGCGTCAGTCCCTCGTGCCGGTTACGGTGAACGCAATCCCGGCGGGCGCGACCGTTCCCTCCCAGGGACTCGACGTCGTCGACGGGGTGGCGCGCGTGGAACTGAACGCGGTGATGCCCGCGACTGAGGGGGCGCGTGCGAACCTCGCGTGGGAGCTCACCCACACCCTCACCCAGGTGGCGGATGTGTCGCAGGTGAGCATCTCGCTGTCCGGTGACGTCCTGGATGCGCAGGGTATCCCGGTGCCTCCGACCTACTCTCTCGACACTCTCGTCGGGGCGGGCCCGGGTGGGGTGGGGATCGTGTCGTCGTCGGGGGTGACGAACCTGAGCAGTGCCACCGACGCCTCCAATCCGACGGTCTCTCCCGTGGATCCCTCCCTGGTCGCCTGGAGCGGCACCGATGGGGTGTACGCGCAGCGCGGCGGAACGTCGGTTGCATTCCTGCCCGGGCAGGCGCCTCTCGGCCCGTCGGTGGACCGGTTCGGATGGGTGTGGGGGCCTGCCACGGCCTCGTCTGTGAGCGTCGGCGGGGGAGTCGATGGTGCGTTCAGTGTCAGCGTGGAGTCCGAGAGTGCCGGCGACATTCACGCGGTGCGCATTTCCCCCGACGGTACGCGCGCGCTCGTCCTGCGAGGATCCGACGCGAGCGCATGGGTGGGGGTCGTCGAACGCGGGGCCTCGGGGCGTCCGCTGGCGATCCGTGCCCTCGAACAGATTCCGCTCGAACACGGATCCGTCGTCGACGCGTCGTGGACGACGTCGACCGGCATCATGCTCGTCGTACGCGAGACGGGCGAGGACGACCAGCTGGTGACGCTGCCCCTGGGAGGTTTGCCCTCCAACGTATCCCTCCCGATCCGCGTGACATCGATGAGTGCCGGTGGGTCCTCCTCCGCGGTCGTCATCTCGGGCACCGATGCCTCCGGCAAGGCGCAGGTGCTCATCCGCTCGGGCGCGCTGTGGCAAAACGCCCCCGAGTCCCTCACCTCCGCCCGATACGCGGGGTAAGAGCCGTGGTGGGCGGGAGTAGAGTCCGGGGTCTGATGCGAGGGCTGATCGGTGCGCTCCTCCCCGTGCAATGCGCCGGCTGTCGCGCCTGGGACGAGGTGCTGTGCCCGGCGTGCCGCTCCCTGGCTGGCCGCCCCGCGCACGTGGCCACGATCGACGGTGGGCGAGGCCCCCTTCCCCTGGTGGCCATGGGGGACTACGACGGGCCGCTGCGCCGAATCGTTCTCGCTGCCAAGCATTCTGCGCGGACGGACGTCACTGGCTTTCTCGACGAGGCCGGGGCCCGCCTCGGCACCGCGCTGGGCGGGGTGCTGGGCCTGGCGGGGTCGCCCGCCGCCGCTGTGGGTGTCTCGACGGGGAGGGCGCCGTCGACCGGGAGCGCGGTGGACGTGTGGGTGGTGCCCGCTCCCTCGTCGTGGAAGAGGCGCCTGCGGGGCAGGCAGGTGGCGCTGCCGCTGGCGCGCGCTGTTGCCCGGGCGTTGGCGGCGGGTGCGCGGCCGGGTGTGCGCGTGCGGGTGGTGGACGCGGTGCGGCTGCGGGTCGGTGCGACCTCCCAGTCGGGTAAGGCTGGGGCGCAGCGCACGGTGGGGCGCATGGGGTCGATGCGTGCGCTCGTGGTCCCGGGTCCTGGAGTGCGTGTTGTCGCGGTGGATGACGTGGTGACGACGGGTGCGACGGTTCGGGAAATGGAGCGTGTACTGGGTGGGCTTAATGCGGTTGCGACTCTGTGCCGACCCGGGCTTATCTCATGACGCAGGTCACCGACTGGGGTATGATGTAGGTACAGACTTTCGATAGCGTGAGCAGCAGGGACGCTCCTCACGTCAGTGCGGGAGGTGATAGCTCAGACCACGGTTCGGGCAGTGAGCACCGAACAATCCCCACCTGCGGGCAACGATGCCCGCCGCACACCATGGAGGAAACACATGGACATCACCGTCGTCGCACGTAATGCCGAGATTCACCCGAATTTCCGGGCATACGTGGAGGAGAAGGTTTCGAAGATCACTCAGTTCTACCCCCGCGCTCAGCGCGTCGACGTGGAGCTGACTCACGAACGTAACCCCCGCCAGGCCGACACTGCCGAGCGTATCGAGCTGACCGTTTACGGTAAGGGTCCGATCATCCGCGCTGAGGCTCAGTCCGCTGATCGCTACGCGGCCGTCGACATCGCCGCCGGCAAGCTCTACGAGCGCCTGCGCCGCCTGCGCGATCGCGTGAAGGACCACCGCCGTCGGTACCCGCGCGACCTGGACGAAGCCGAAATCCTCGAAGCTCCCGTCGTCGAAGAGACGGTCGCGCCCGAACCCGAGGCCCCCAAGCCGCTGCGTAGCGCTGAGGATCTGAAGGTCGGAGAGGCTCGCGAGGAGCAGTGGGGTGATACCCCGATCATCGTCCGTCAGAAGGTTCACGAGGCCCCGCCGATGAGCGTGGATGAGGCCCTGGACCAGATGATGATGGTTGGCCACCCCTTCTTCCTCTTCGTCGACAAGGACACGAACCAGCCGTGCGTCGTCTACCACCGCCACGGGTGGACGTACGGCGTGCTTCGCTTGAACACGACAATCTGACGGTTGAAGGACCGCGGCGCCCCGGGCACTATGCCCGGGGCGCCCCCGTGTGCGCTGTCAGCGTTAAATACGTCCATAGTTCGCGCGGGCGTTTCCACTTTGGGCAGTTAGTTCGTAAACTAATGGGTGGATTTGACTGTCCGCTCTACAAGGGGGCGGGCGATTAACGTCAGGAGCTATTCGTGTCGATTATTGACAAGATCCTTCGCGCTGGCGAAGGGCGTATGCTGCGCAAGCTGGATCGGCTTGCGTCGCAGGTTGATGCCTTGCAGGAGGATTTTGAGGCTCTGACGGACGAGGAGCTGCAGGCCAAGACCCAGGAGTTCAAGGATCGCCTCGAGGACGGCGAGACCCTGGACGACATCCTGGTTGAGGCGTTTGCGACGGTCCGTGAGGCCTCGTGGCGAATCCTGCGCATGCGTCCCTTCCACGTGCAGGTCATGGGTGGTATCGCGCTGCACCAGGGCAAGATCGCGGAGATGAAGACCGGTGAAGGTAAGACTCTGGTCGCCACGATGCCGTCGTACCTGCGTGCGCTGACCGGCAAGGGCGTGCACGTCGTGACGGTCAACGACTATCTGGCGAAGTACCAGTCGGACCTCATGAGCCGCGTCTATAACTTCCTGGGCATGACGTGCGGCTGTATCCTCGTGGGCCAGACGCCGGCCGAGCGCCGCGAGATGTACGCCTGCGATATCACCTATGGCACGAACAACGAGTTCGGCTTCGACTACCTGCGCGACAATATGGCGCAGGTGCCTGAGGATATGGTCCAGCGCGGACACGCCTTCGTCATCGTCGACGAGGTTGACTCGATCCTTATCGACGAGGCCCGTACCCCCCTCATCATTTCGGGTCCCGCTGACGGCGACCTGAACCGCTGGTACGTGGAGTTCGCCCGCATCGCGCGTCTGCTCAAGCGCGACGAGGACTACGAGGTCGACGAGAAGAAGAAGACCGTTGGCATCCTGGAGCCGGGCATTGACAAGGTTGAGGACCAGCTGGGCGTCGAGAACCTCTACGAGGCGGCGAACACCCCGCTGATTGGCTTCCTGAACAACGCGATCCGCGCCAAGGAGCTGTTCTTCAAGGACCGCGACTACATCGTGGACGGCGGCGAGGTCCTCATCGTCGACGAGCACACGGGCCGTGTCCTGCCGGGCCGCCGCTACAACGACGGCATGCACCAGGCGATCGAGGCGAAGGAAGGCGTGGAGATCAAGGCCGAGAACCAGACACTCGCCACGATCACGCTGCAGAACTACTTCCGTCTGTACCCTGAGGGCTCGCGTTCCGGCATGACCGGTACGGCCGAGACCGAGGCTGCGGAGTTCGCGTCGACCTACAAGATCGACGTCATCCCGATCCCCACGAACAAGCCGATGATCCGCAAGGATCAGCCCGACCTCGTCTACCCGACGGAGAAGGGCAAGCTGAACGCGATCATCGAGGACGTCGTGGAGCGTCACGAGGCGGGCCAGCCGGTCCTCATCGGTACCGCTTCGGTCGAAAAGTCCGAGCTGCTCTCCCAGATGCTCAAGAAGAAGCACATCCCGCACCAGGTCCTCAACGCCAAGCAGCACGCCCGCGAAGCCGCCATCGTCGCGATGGCCGGCCGCAAGGGTGCGGTCACGGTGGCCACGAACATGGCCGGCCGTGGTACCGACATCATGCTGGGCGGTAACTCGGAGTTCCTCGCCCAGGCGAACCTGGCTGCCGAGGGCCTCGACCCGAAGGAGAACCCGGAGGAGTACCGCGAGGCGTGGCCCAAGGCTCTCGAGGCCGCGGAAGAGGCCGTCGAGGCCGAGCGCGAGGAGGTGCGCGAGCTGGGCGGCCTGTACGTGCTCGGTTCGGAGCGCCACGAGTCGCGTCGTATTGACAACCAGCTGCGCGGACGTTCCGGCCGTCAGGGTGACCCGGGCGAGTCCCGCTTCTACCTGTCGATGGAAGACGACCTGATGCGCCTGTTCAACTCGGGCATGGCCCAGCGCATCATGGCCTCGGGTGCCTACCCGGAGGACATGCCGCTGGAAAACCGCATGGTGTCGCGCTCGATTGCATCGGCTCAGCACCAGGTGGAGGCCCGCAACTTCGAGATCCGTAAGAACGTCCTGAAGTACGACGACGTCATGACGGGTCAGCGTGAGACCATCTACGGCGAGCGCCGCAAGGTGCTCGAGGGCGAGGACATGGGCCCGCAGATGCGCGCGTTCATGGAGTCCCTCGTGACCGGCCTGGTCGACGAGGCGATCGCCGACAAGCTCGTGGACGAGTGGGATCTGCCTTCCTTGTGGGAGAACCTGCGCGGCTACTACCCGCCGTCCGTTACGATCGAAGAGGTCGAGGAGGAGCACGGTGGTGCTGCGTCCCTCGTGCGCGACGATCTGGTGACCGAGCTGGTCGGCGACATCCACGCCGTGTACGCGGACACCGAGGATCGCCTGAACGCCAACCCGCTGGCGCAGGCCCAGCTGGGCGATGAGCCCATTCGCACCCTCGAGCGTCGCGTCGTCATCTCCGTGGTGGACCGCCTGTGGCGCGAGCACCTCTACGAGATGGACTACCTGAAGGAAGGTATCGGCCTGCGTGCGATGGGTCAGCGCGACCCGCTCGTCGAGTACAAGGACGAGGGCGCCCAGATGTTCCAGGCGATGGTCGAGCGCATCCGCGAGGAGTCCGTCCAGCAGGTCTTCTCCTACGCGAAGCAGTTCGAGCGCGCCCTGGCCGCCGCCGAGGAGGAGGCCGGCGGTTCGATCGCTGCCGCGAGCGTTGCTCCCGCGCAGGAGGAGAGCCCGTCGCCCTCCTCCGAGCCCAGTGTCGAGGAGGTTGCAGCCGCCGAGTCTGCGGCCTCCGCGGCCGCTCGTGAGGCCGTTGCTCACGCCCGTTCGGTGATGGGTAACGTGGGCCGCGCGAAGGCGCCGAGCCGCGTGAGCTACAGCTCCGCTGAGGGCACAGAGTCGTCCGCGTCCTCGTCGAGCGGTAACCGCGCGGAGCGTCGCGCTGCCGCTAAGAAGCGTCGCCGCCGCTGAGCGCTGCACGTCACGGGTGAGGGGGTTCCTGCGGGAGCCCCCTCACCCGTGTGCGTATCTGTCGAGACTTGCGGCTGGTCCGTCAGGCGAGTTCGAGGGCTGTTGTGATCCAGCGTCCGTGGTACTCCTCGAGGCGCAGAGCGAGAGCGTAGGTGCGCGACACGGTGGAGACGATGACGGCCGCCTCCGTCGTGCGCTCGTCGAGGGGGCATGTGCGCACGTGGACGGGCCTCGTTCCCCTGGCACACGGGGACATGTGGACGCACATGAGGGCACCGTAGAGGTCGGGAAGGAGCCAGCGGCGTAGCTGGGGTGCCTGACGAACGCCCGTGACGACCTCGACGATGGCGCGTGCGAGGTTCGCCGCCCACGGTCCGGGATCCGGAAGATTCTCCTGCGGGAGCGTGACGTAGTGGGTCGGTGTCGGCGATGTGGCGGCCCTGTAGACCAACTCAGGATCCTGGCTCCACCGGAACGGGGCGGGTTGGATCGGGTGGGTGGGGGTGGGCCTGGTGCCGGTCCGTCGTCTGGGGGCCTCGGAGGCGCGAGGCCGGGGCGCGATTTGGGTGCTCATGGCAGGTCCTGGGGAATGATGAGGTTCTGTCCTGGGTAGATGAGAGCGGGGTCGTGAACCGACTCGGAGTTGGCCGCGTGGATTGCCCGCCATGTGGCGTCGATGCGCGCGTCGTCGACATCGGGGCGCAGGGAGGCGGCGATCGACCAGAGCGAATCGCCCGGCGCGACGGTGATTGAGGCGGGGTGAGCGGGTGCATCCGTGGCCGGCGCATCCTGCGCGGGTGTGGGTAGTGCGGCCGGAGCTGTCTGTGTTGCCTCCTGGTCGGGGGAAGAGGCTCCGGGGCTATCCGCCCATGTCAGTGAGACGGTGGGGGAGGAATGCTCCTGAGGCGCCGCCAGGGTAGCGGCGGCGGGTGCTCCGGTGACGAGTGCCGAGCCGATCAATGCGCTGGCTCCGGCGCGTGCCAGGAGCGACCGCGAGAGACGGGTGCCGCAACGGGAGACGAAGAAACGCGCGGCTGCGCGCGCCGCGGGCGGAGCAACGCGCAGGAGCGCGAGGTGGGCGCACGCTGAGCATAGGAGGCTCCACCCCAGGAGCGCGAGGGCAGCAATGCCGAGAACCCAGACGACAAGCGTCTCGGGACGGTCCGCGTTCAGCGGCGGTGCGAGGTGGGAGAGATAGAGCGCATCGAGGAGGGCGAGCGGGGTACCGACGAGCCACAGGAACGCATCGGTGAGGTGTGATTGGCCGGCGGCGGCCAGTGAATCATCAGTCATGGTGAACTCTTCATTGAGTGGATGGATTCGATGCGTTAACTATCCGCTTCATTATGAATGGTGTCAATAGATGTCAGTTTATGTTATCGAAATGTGATGCGCGGCGCATATGTGTGGCATCGTAGGGGCATGGATATGTCAGCGTTCATTGCCGAGCTGGAGGCGCGCTTCGATGATGAGCGTGGTCGCGATCTCGATGCGCTCATCGACGAGCTCACCGATGCTGAGCGTGCCTCGGTCACCCTGTCTGCCCGCCTGGCCGGTGCAGATGGAGACATCACGCTGGCGCTGCGAGGGGGTTTGACCGTCACCGGCTCGGTGCTCGATTCGACCCGCTCGTGGGTGCTCCTGCGCGGGAGTCTCGACGACAGCCTGATCATGCTCTCCGCAATCGTCGCGGCCTGGCCCCTCGGGCGTAGCGTTGCACGAGAGTCCTCCGTACGAGGAGGCGTCGGTGTTGGCCATGTGCTGCGCGAGCTAGGTGCGCGCGGCGTCGGAGTCGTCATCGAATCCGACGGGGGTGACCATCGGGGGATCATTGACGCGGTCTACGCGGACCACGTCGATGTCGCCCTGGATGGAGAGGCCTTCACCTATGACGGCCGAGATGAAGCAAGCGGCATGACCGTGTCGCTGGCGCTCGCGGGGCTTCGTCGACTCCGCGTGATCGGCCAGCGATGGTCGGCCGACTACTGAGGGTTTTCCGCCTTCTGACGCTCGCGCGTCGCGGCGTATTGATCCTGGATGAACTGCTCCAGGACGGACTCTTCGATCCGCCAGACGTGCTTGCCGCCCACCTGAATGGCAGGAAGCTCGCCGGAGGAGACGAGGGCGCGGGTGGCTGACATCGTGAGATTCAGGGTCTCGGCGACGTCAGCGAGAGTGAGGAATCGTGTTGCCATGGCAACATGCTATCAGTTGGGGTTGCTTCGTTTGATTGGTTTGAGTCGGCAATTTTTTACGCGTCATTTCACCGATCGGATCGGTTGGTTCTAATGAATAGTCGGCAACCTACCGCTTTTGCGGCCGAACGTGCATCATAGAAGAGTGAAACGCGTCTCAGCTTCAGTGTCGATCCCGACGCGCGCCCCCGGCAAGATGGACCGTCGATTCATTATCGGCCTGGTCCTCATCATCGCGTCCGTGATCGCCTTCAGTGCCCTCAGCGGCCTCCTGCGGGGAGGAAGCCGCGTCTACACCGCGACGACGACCATTGCCCCGGGTGACGCCCTCACCGCCGACAACGTCCGAGAGGTCGCTCTACCCGTCGACACCGCCGTCTACGCGCCCACGTCCGAGGCCCCGATGGGCTCTATCGCGACCCGCCAGATCAACCCGGGCCAGATTGTCATGCGCACGGACCTGTCGCAGGGAGAAAGCGGAGCAGCTCAGGGTGACATGCTGCGCGTGGCCGTCACCGTCAGCGCTGGGCTACCCGACGGTGTTGCTGATGGAACGCGGATCCGGCTGTGGACGATCCCCGCGCGCACGCAGGGCCAGGCGGGAAATCAGGCTCGCGAGATCGAGGGGACCTTCACCTTCGTACGCCGAATCGAGGCCTCGTCGCAGTCCCATCGTGGCCAGCGGATCGAGATCCTCGCGAACGCCCAGTCCATGCCCGTCCTCCTCGCCGCGCAGTCCTCGACCGACGAGTTAGCCGCCGTCCCTGTGGGGGCACCGTGAGCTCCGTCCACGGGGTCGTCATCCTCGCCGATCAGCGCTACGAGGCGCCCCTCATCCAGGCGATTCAGGGCCGATCTGACGTCCTCGCCATCGTCCGGCGCTGCGCCGACCTGGCCGAGGTCGTCGCCGCGGCCCGTGCCGGCCTCGCCGACCTCGCGGTCATTGATGGATCCGACCCCGACCTGACGATCGAGACCGTCGAATCGCTGCGCGGCTGCGGAATGGTTGTCGTCGCCCTCGCGCCGCATCACGAGCGCTCCCGCCTCATCGCCCTGGGGGTTGCCTCGGTCGCTGCGCCCGGCAGCCCAGACCAGGTCGTCAACTCTCTCATCGCGGCGACGCGCTCGCGCCGCTCGACCCCGGCCACGGCCTCGTCCGCGCCCCCGCCGCCCCCGCCTCCCTCCGCTCCGGGCAGCGTTCTGGCAGTGTGGGGGACTTCCGGCGCGCCCGGGCGCACGACCCTCGCCGTCGGCATCGCGACCGCGCTGTCCGCCCACGCCTCTACCCTCCTCGTCGATGCGGACACCGCCAACCCGACGATCGCGCACCTACTGGGTTTTCCCGTCCACGCGTCGGGTCTGTCCACCCTCGCGCGGACGGCCTCGCGCGGCCCCATCACGCCCGCGGACACGCTCGGGGCATCGGTCATGCGCTCCAAGAACCTCCACGTCATCACGGGCCTCGTGACGCCCCACCGCTGGCGCGAAGTAAGCAAACCCGGCATCGAATCCATTGTCGGGGCCCTGCGCCTGAGCGCCCGCTACTCGGTCATCGATGTTGCGTCGACCTGCCTGGAAAAGGCCTCGCGCGGGGCCAGCCGTGACGATGCTGCCCTCGGGGTGCTGGAACGCGCCGATCGACTCGTCATCGTCGCGCGCGGCGACATCGTCGGCATCAACCGGCTCTCCTTCCTGGCGCGATGGTGGCGCGAGCAAGAGCGTGACATCCCGGTGGAGGTGATCGTCAACCGCGTGAGCACCGCGGCAATCGGCCCGCACCCGGTGCCCTCCCTGCAGGCGGCGATCGGTGCCTTCATGCCCGACTGTATCTTCCACGTCGTCCCCGAGGACGAAGGCGTCGGGCGGGCATCCCTGCGAGGCAAGGCTCTGGGAGAAAACGGCGCGCGTTGCGACGCCTCCGACGCGTTGCAGGCGATTGTCGAGCAGTGGGTGCCTACACTGTGATCATGCGCGTCTACGTTCCCGCCGTCCTGTCCGACCTGTCCGTCCCGCTGCCGCCCGTGCGCAGCGGCGTCCTGTGCGTGCCCGAGACCGGCATGAGCGGCGAGGACGTCGAGGTCCTCGAGGACGACGCCATCACCGAGGCGGCGCTGTCCTCACTCGAACTGGCACGCGAGACGGAGGGCGCGGGTGCCGCTCGCGTCGTCCTGGCCGTCGACACCCCCACCTCGACGACGCTGACCCCCGGTGATCAGATCGAGCCCCACATCTTCGAGGCCGCGGCCTTCGAATACACCTGGTCGGACGTGGCCGCGATCCTCGCGGACCTGCCCGACGCGTCGCCCGCCGTACAGGCTGTGCTGAGCGCCGACACGCAGGAGAGCGCCGACGAGGCCGTCGCCGCCCTGTGGGAGTCCTCCCTGGCCTGGTTCGACCGTTCCGAGCGCCCCGACGTCCTGGCCCTGCACAAGGGCTGACCCCTACGCGCGCACGCTGAGGGTCGATCCGCCTTCCGGCAGGGGCCGCACCTGGATCTGGTCCGCGATCTGGGTCGCCATCTCCTCGACGTGCGAGATGACGCCGACCGTGCGTCCCGCGCAGCGCAGCGCCTGGAGCTGCGCCATCACCAGGCTCAGCGTGTGCGAATCCAGCGACCCGAATCCCTCGTCGATGAACATCGTGCGCAGCTCGACGCCTCCGGCTTCGGCTGAGACGACGTCCGCGAGGCCGAGTGCCAGCGCGAGGGACGTGTAGAACGTTTCCCCGCCCGACAGCGTGCGCGGGCTGCGCAGCGCGTCCGTGTCGTGATCGATGATCGCCAGGCCCAGGCCGGACTTGCGCGAGGCGGTGCCGTCGTCGGGGACGGACACGAGCTCGTAGCGTCCCGAAGAGATTGCTGCCAGGCGCGGGTTCGCGGCAGCCAACACCTCCTCCAGGCGCGAGATGAGTACCCACGCCGACAGGGGAGTGGAGGCCAGGTTCTCGGGACCGGATGCGGCGGCGATGTCAGCCAGGCGGCGGATGGGGCCGGCCTGCTCCCGGGCGTGGGCGAGCGCCTCCAACGCCCGCTTGAGGGAGGCGCGGGCGGCGTCCAGTTGGGCGCAGTGCTGCTCGAGGATGCCCGAGGCCCGGGCGCTCGCAGCGGCCTCCTCCTCGGCCTGACGGGCGGCCTCGGTGAGGGACTCGAGATTCGGCGCGGGAGTCGATGCCGCGCGGGTGAGGCGCTGCGAAGCAAGCGCTTCGCGCGCCGCGAAGAGTGCCTTCTCGTGCTCGGCCACGCGCGCCTCGAGCGTCTCGACCTGGGGGAGCGGAAGCAGGAGGGAACGCCACGAGTCGGCCTGAAGGCCCTGCTCCGTCAGCGCATCCGCGAGGGAGTGGCGCGCTTGTGCGTGCGCGGCGAGGGCGTTATCCCAATCGGTGCATGCCCCGGCCAGGGCCGCCGCCCGGTGCGCGTGCTCATCCAGATGTGCCGCGCGCTCATCGAGGGAGGCGAAGTTGGCGCGCTCAGCCTCCACGCGAGCCACGGCCGCAGCCAGAGCGGATTCGCGCTCCTCGAGGGTGGACGCGAGGGAGGCGGCGGCCTCGCGGGCGCTCGCGAGGGAATCGTTAAGGCCATCGAGGCGCGTGCGCTCCTGCGCGAGGGCCGCCTCGATCTCGGCGATCTGGGGGCTCAAAGCCTCGAGCTTCGCCACAAGCTCGGCGGCCCGATCCCGCTCGGTCTCGAGAGTCGGAGTGGGGGCGCCGGCCACCTCGTTGAGCTGGGCGATACGGCGCACGAGGTCCTGGTGGCGCGCCTGCGCATCCCGCAGCGCGGACTCCGCGCGGTCTCGCGCCTGGTCCAGCTCAGCGACCTGCTCGCGCGTGATCTCCCCGTCCACGGCAGGTGCTGGGGTGGGGTGCTCAGTGGAGCCGCACACCGGGCAGGGCGTGTCCTCTTCGAGCTCGCGTGCGAGGGCCGAGGCGCTCTGTGCGATCCACAGGTCATGGCCATCGGCGGCTGCGGCGTTCGCGAGCTTGGCGGCGACCGTGGCCTCGCGCAGCTCGTCCGACGCTCCGAGGAGAGCCGACCGCAACAGGTCCGCCTGCATGGAGGCATCCAGTCGCTCGTTGATGGCGCGCAACGCAGACGCGGCCTCGGGTAGGGTGTCGGCGTCCGCGCGCATGAGGCGCAGAGCCTCGGTGGCCTGCTCGATGCGCAGGGGCAACGCCTCGCGCTCGGCCTCGATCGACGCGATGCGCGCCGTTTCCTGCTCGCGGCGGAAGCGCAGCGACTCAATCTGGGCGCGCGCCTCGGGCAGCGAGCGCTCGACGGCCAGGGCCTCTTCGAGAGATCCGCGCGTGCGCGTTGCTTCATCGCGCAGGTTCTGCGCCCGCTCGCGCGCAGCGGCCACGGCCTCGGGCGTCAAGGATGCAGGATCGATGGAATCTGCGTCTGAGAGGGCGGGGAACAGAGCCGCAACCTGGTCTCCTGCGGCCTCCAGCCGAGCGAGTGCCGAGGCCTCGGCTGCGTCGAGGGGCACCACGGCCAGAGCCCGGCGGGCCTGCCCCGCGAGCTCCCGGTCGGATGCGATTGCCTCCTCCGATGCGGCAAGCTCGGCGAGTTTTGCGCTGACGCGTGCATGCTCGGCCTGGGCCTCAGCTAAGGCACTTCCGTCGGCGAGGGCACGGGAGGCCTTTCGAGCCGCTGCCGTGGCCGCCTCGGCGACGCGAAGAGTCTGCATGTGCGCCTCCCGCGCGCGCTCGCACGCGTCGTCGGCCCAGCGCGTGACGGCGCTGGGGTCCTCTGCGCCCGCGTCCAGCTGAGCGGCTTCCTCGGTCTCGGCTGCGCGCTCTTCCGCGCCGGGTGCGTCCGTGTGCACGTCCTCGCTCAGGGCGTCATCCAGCGACCGCACGCGCTCGAAAGCACCGACCGCAGCGATGCGCCGCTCCTCGATGCCGCGCTTCGACGACGCGGCCGCATCGACGAGGGCCTTCGTGAAGTCCACGTAGATCTGCGTGTCGAAAATGTCGCGCAGGATCTGTTCGCGAGCATCCGACGTGGCGTTGAGGAACTGAGAGAACTTGCCCTGCGGGAGCACGATCGTCTGCAGGAACTGGTCCTTATCCAAGCCTACGATTGCCGGAATCTCGTATCCTACGTCGCGCGGACCCGACGCGATTGGCTCGACCGTGCGCCACCCGTCCGGAGCGTCCGGATCCTCCACGACGCGAGTGAGCGTCGACTTTGAATTGCGCTGCGACTTCTTGCCCGCCGGCGTGTACGCGGGGGTGCGTGTCACGCGGTAGATGCCCGTCGCCACCTCGAACACCAGGTCCGCCTCCGACGGATCCGAATCCGAGATGTGGTTGGAACGCAGACGGTCCTTCGACGCATCCTTCGTGCGCGCCACGTCCCCGTACAGGGCGAAGGTGATCGCGTCGATGAGCGTGGACTTACCAGCGCCCGTCGGACCGTCCAGCAGGAACAGTCCCGAGTCCTCGAAGGCCGAAAAGTCAACCGTGTGCTCGCCCGCGAAGGGGCCGATGCCCACAATGCGCAGCCACCGAATCTTCACTGCATGTCCTTTCCTCGAAGCCCCGCCCACACGTCCAGGGCAAGCTCGCGCTCCTGCGCGCTCAGGGCGCGCCCGCCCACGGCCTCGTAAAACTCCTCCGTGACCTCGCGCGGATCGCGGGAGGCGCGCACGGTCATCGCGGGAGCCAGCGAGGGGGCCTGGGAGGGGCGGTGAACGACGACGAGGGCGTGCGGGTAGACCTCGCGAATGCGCGGAACCATGCGCTCGGGGCGCGCGTCGTCCGTGACCGTGATCGACACGTACGAGGCCGTGGTGGCCTCGTCGGGATCGGTGAGCAGCTCATCCATGGTTCCCTCCAGCACCGCAATGCCCCGCAGCGTCGGGATGGGCACCACCTCGATGCCGGTCACCGAGGTGGCGTCCGTGGTCACGAGGGTGATCGACTTGGAGGCCCCGGCCTCGGAGAAGGAATACGCGATGGGGGAACCCGCGTAGCGGATCGGCACCGACGCCCCCGAGATATCCTGCGGGCGGTGCAGGTGCCCGGCGGCTACGTAGTCCAGTCCGTGGGCCAGCGGCTCCTCACCCCCGAGCGTGTCGAACAGGTCTGCCGACACGGAAGGGACGCCGCCCACCTGAATGTCGCGCTCCGAGTCCGAGGCCTGGGCCCCCGTCACGAAGGCGTGCGGCATCGCGATGGCCGGGCGCTCGTCGCCCGCGCTGCGCCGAGCCTCCAGGTCCGCGCGTACCCGGCGCAGCGCGGCGGCAAGGACTGCCTGGTGGGAGCGGGGCAGGGGAGCGGGCAGGTCGGCCTCGCCCTGCACAGGCAGGTCCGACAGGCTTTGACGCACGAGGTCGGGCTCCAGGTAGGGCATCGGGTACACGAGAGCGCCTCCGGCCTCGACGGGCGTACCGATCGCGTCGGGGTCCGTCACCACGTGGAGCGAGGGGGTGAGCATGTCGGCGAAAAGCCCCAGGCGCGCGGCCCCATCGTGGTTTCCCGACGTCAGGACGACCGTCGTGATCTCCGTCAACTCGCGCAGGGCGCGCCGCATCCGCGCGAGCGCGTCGACGGGCGGAACCGCGCGGTCGAACACGTCGCCCGAGATGAGCACGGCATCCACGCCCCGCTCACGCACCAGGGCAACCAGCCACTCGATGAACGCGTCCGCGCTGTCTCCCAGGGACGCGCCGTGCAGCGTGCGCCCCAGGTGCCAGTCGGAGGTGTGCAGAATCAACATGCTTCCAGTGTGGCAGAGGCCGCCCACATCTGCGTCCGTCACACACGCTTGGAGAGCGGACACCTTCTGCATGCGCGCAGGTAGTCGATAGCATGGTGGGCATGACCAAGCCCTTCCTCATGCTGACCTCGCGCGACGACGGCCCCGTCCTGGCCGCAGAGACCGCCGACCTGCCTCGTTTCTCGGGACTGACCCCGGGTCAGGTCCGCCAGGTGCGCATGGAGAGGGAGCTGCCCGACCTCGACCTGTCCGAGTACTCGGGTGCCTTCGTGTGCGGATCCCCGTGGGACGCGAACGCCGACGACCACCTGAAGGACGAGCGCCAGGTGCGTGCCGAGGCATGGCTGCGATCCTTCTACGACCGGGCGCTCGCCGAATCCTTCCCGATTCTGGGCCTGTGCTACGGGCTGGGCACCCTCACCCTGCACCTGGGCGGCGTCATCGACACCCACCACGGTGAGGAAATCAGTGGCATCGCGCTGACCAAGACCGACGCGGGGCGCGAGGACCCGCTCCTGGAGGGCACGCCCGACCGTTTCCACTCATACGTCGGCCACCACGAGGCCGTGCGCGAGCTGGCCCCCGGCATGCAGGTCCTCCTGGCCGGCGACGACACTCCGATCCAGATGGTGCGCGTGGGCGAGGCCGCGTGGGCAACCCAGTTCCACCCCGAGATGGACCTTGAGGGCGTCAACGTGCGCATCGACCAGTACGCGGGCCGCTACTACCCGGCGGAGAAGGCCGAGGCCATCCGCGCCCAGGTCGCGACCGTCGACACGGACCCCTCGCGCGTCATCCTGCGCAACTTCGTGCGCCGTTTCCAGCGCTGAGTGCCGCCGGCGGCGACGACGTGAGGGCGGGAGGCTATCCGGCTGGGTGGATCGGTCCACGCCTGCGGGCGCGTTCCTTTGCGATGAGGAGCACCACGAAGAAACAGAGGGCAACGAACACCGCACCCATCGCGACGTTCCATGGCATGTTGTAGGGTTCGGGGTCGATGCCCCCGTCCGTGACATCACCGACGATGACAGCGGCGGTGCCTACGAGGCAACAACCCATCACCGCCCACTCGCAGGCTCGAAGGAAACGATGAACACCGGGAATCGTGCGCGAATATCCTGGTACCTGAGTAGCGAGGCACGCCAAGCCAGTGACGAGCCCGTAGTCACGCAGCCGATTGTCTATCCCGAAGAAGGTGCCGCCGATCGAATAGACGACCACTCCGATCAACAGCGCGAAAAAGAAGTAGCGGAGGACCTTGTCGACCCGGGAGAGCCCTGGAGTGTTGCCGGGAAGGTTTTGCTCGATGGTGGACATAGCGATCACGACCTTGTGAACCAGAGATAGCGACCATCGCTATACCCTCATTGTCCACGCAGGGGGAGCGCTGTCAAGCACTTTCGGCGCGCACTTTTCTTTACCGGGCGGCCTTACTGGCAGCCTCCGCCGTCGCGACGGCCTCGAGGAGCCTGCGCACCGACGCCACGCGGGAAGCGCGCTCGGAGCGCACCCGATCCGCGTCCTCGTCCCCGGCCTCGTCGATGCTGAAGGGGCCGGTGGCTCGTGCATAACTGTCAAGCGCGCACGAGGGCTCATCCTCGCCGTGCGAGCACAGTGGCAGGCACCAGGCGGCCGCCTCCGCGACGTCCGGGAACACGCCGAGCACGTCGGCGACGCTCACGTGCCCCAGGCCGAAGGAGCGCACGCCGGGCGTATCCACGATCCAGCCGCCCTCGTCCAGCTCGAAGGCCTCCGAGGAGGTCGACGTGTGGCGCCCGCGCCCCGTCACCTCGTTGACGTGACCCGTCGCGCGACCCGCGCCCGGCACCAGGAGGTTGATGAGCGTGGACTTACCGACCCCCGAATGCCCCACGAGCACCGACCAGTGGCCGGCTAGGAGGGCCCGCAGCTCGGCGATGCCCGGGTCGGCCTCGCCGGCCTCGGCGCTCGTGAGTACGACGCGCAGGTCGAAGTCCTCGTAGGCGGCGATCAGCTCGTCGGCGCTGGCCAGGTCCGCTTTCGTCAGCACGAGGATGGGGGATAGGCCCGCCTCGTAGGCCGCGACCAGGCAACGGTCGATCATGCCGGTGCGCGGCGGCGGATCCGCCAGCGCCACGACGATGCACATCGTGTCCGCGTTCGCGACGATCGCCTTCTCCCCGCGCTGATCCGGCGCGTCCTCGAGGGAGCGGCGCAGCACCGAGGAGCGTTCCTCGACGGCGACGATGCGCGCGAGCGTGTCGGGGCGCCCGGACAGGTCGCCGGTCAGGCGCACGCGGTCGCCCATGATGACGGAGCCTCGCCCCAGTTCGCGGGCGCGCACGGCGACCACGCGGGTGCCGTCAGCCTCCAGGCTCACCTGGTAGCGGCCGCGGTCGATGCCGATGACGCGCCCCAGCGGCTTGGAGGACCAGTCGGGCCGGTCTTTCGTGCGCGGGCGCGAACCCTTGCCGGCGCGCACGCGCACGCGCGGATCGTCGGTTCCGGTGTCGCGTCGCGCCATCACTTCGCCTCCTCGATCGACGAGGCCGGGGCAGCCGGGTCGCTTCCCTGACCGTTTTCGTTCACCAGCGAGGCCCACATGGCCTCGAAGGTGGGCAGCGTCTTAGAGGTGCAGGCGATGTCGTCGACCGTGATGCCGGGCGTGATGAGGCCCAGGATCGCGCCGAAGGTCGCCATGCGGTGATCCGCGTAGGAGCGGATTTGCGCGGCGCGGAGCGGGTGCGGCGTGATGATCAGGCCGTCCTCAGTCTCTTCGGCCTGCCCGCCCGCGCGATTGATCTCGGCGACCAGCGCCGCCAGGCGGTCCGTCTCGTGTCCGCGCAGGTGCGCGATCCCGCTCAGGTGCGAGGGGGTCGAGGCGTAGGCACAGATCGCGGCCAGGGTGGGGGTGAGCTCTCCGACCTCGGCCATGGTCGCCTTGATGCCCGGGTAGTTGCCGGCGCCCGGACCGCTCAGGGTCAGGCCCTCCTCGTCCAGGGTGATGGTCGCGCCCATGTGGCCCAGCAATGCGCGCCAGGCGTCGCCCGCCTGCGTCGTCGCCCCCGGCCACGCCGGAATCCGCACGCGCCCGCCCGTCACCATCGCGGCGGCCAGGAAAGGACCCGCGTTGGACAGGTCCGGCTCGACGGTGATGTCGCCGCCGCGCGGACGCGACGGGAAGATGTGCCAGGTGGACAGGTTCGCGCGGCCCTCGTCCACGACCTCCAGGTCGATGCCCGCGCCCGCCAGGGACGCCAGCGTCATCTCCACGTGCGGCATCGACGGGACGACGCCAGGAGCCGACACGAAGAGGGGATCGCCGACCAGGGGAGAGACGAGCAGTAGGGCAGACAAAAATTGCGAGGAGGACGAGGAGTCCACCCAGGCCTGCGCCCCGAGCGGCGTATGGATCGGGCCCTGGATCGTGAAGGGCAGGTGCCCGCGCTCGCCGTGATAGGTGACGGTCGCCCCCATGCGCACCAGCGCGTCCAGGAGCGGGCCGAGCGGGCGCGCGTAGGCCTGCTCGTCCCCGTCGAAGAGCGTCTCCTCGGGGGACAGCGCCGCCAGGGGAGGCAGGAAACGCATCACGGTGCCGGCCAGGCCGCACTCGATGCGACCACCGCGCGGCGGAAGCTCCATCGGGGTGACACGCAGGATGCCCGCGCCCTCGTCCTCGACGCGCGCACCCATCACCTCCAGGGCAGCTGCGAAGAGGCGTGTGTCGCGCGCATCCAAGGCACCGCGAATGACGGAGGGAGAATCGGCGACGGCGGCCAGGTACAGGGCGCGCGCCGTGATCGACTTAGACCCCGGCACCTCGACCGTGGCATCCACGGGGGAGGCGGCCAGGGGAGCGGGCCAGGGCGCGCTCACGAAGCGGTGCCGCTCAGACGCTCCACGACGGCGGCCTCGGCCGCAGCGATCGCGCGGCGCTGATCGCGGCGCATCGCGTGGGCGACGAGGGCCGAGGGCTGACCGACGCGGTCCGTCGACGCGAGGAGGACGCCGGCGGCCAGGCCCGCCTTATTCAGCGTGCGGTAGCGACGGCGCTTGATCTGCTCCTTGGACAGGCCTCGCGTCGTTCCCGGCAGGGGAGCGTTCACGAGGGCCATGGGCGCGCCGATCGCGGCCAGTGTCAGGGCGGCCATGCGGGGCTTGCGCCCCAGCGCAAAGCGCAGACCGGCGACGACCGTCACCGCGCCCGTCACGCGGGTCGCGACGGCCAGCTGCTGATCCGTCAGCGGCTCCAGGCCGACCGCGCCGGTCGCCTTATCGATGAGGGGACGAACGCCCGCGGCGCGCTCCACGTGGAAACGCGGATGCATGAGGGCATCAACCCCATCGGCGATGAACGGGGCGGCGAGCAGGGGACGGGCAACAACGCGCAGCAGATTCATACCCCTATTGTTCGACACCTTTGCCGCCGGGGGAAGCCGAACGGCCCGGCTACTCCCAAACAACGGGGCGAAAGTGGTGCAACGCACAGTTGATGGAGGTTATGGAATAAAGAGGGGCGTGAGGCGTTGCCCTCAGTATGACCACTCATCGCCCACTCCCAGTCGCGCCGCACGCCCGCGCGACTACGCTGGGACGCGATGGATACGACAACCCCCTCACCGACGCCGCAGGCACCCGAGCCTGCCCCGGCCTCGTCCACCCCGGACGGCGCCACGCTCGAGGCCCGCTTCATGGACGAAGCGATGCCCCTGATGAACCAGCTTTTCGGCGCGGCCCTGGGTATGACCCGCAACCGAGCCGACGCCGAGGATCTGGTTCAGGAGACTTACCTGAAGGCCTACCAGAAGTTCCACCAGTATCAGCCCGGCACCAACATCAAGGCCTGGCTCTACCGGATCCTCACCAACACCTACATCACCAGCTACCGCAAGGCACAGCGCTCGCCCAAGCGCGCCTCCAGCGACACCGTCGAGGACTGGCAGCTCGCCGACGCAGCCTCCCACTCGGAGGTCGGCCTCAAGTCCGCGGAAGTCGAGGCCCTCGAATCGCTGCCCTCCTCGCAGCTGCGCGACGCCCTCGATTCGCTCTCAGAGGAACACCGGATGGTTGTCCTCATGGCTGACGTTGAAGGTATGAGCTACAAGGAAATCGCCGAAGAACTAGGAGTTCCCATGGGGACCGTCATGAGCCGACTGAACCGGGCGCGCAAGAACCTGCGCTCCGCGCTGGCCGACGTCGCCGCGGAATACGGGATCGGAGGGGCCAAGTGACCACCCACATCACATGCCAGGATGTCCAGGACGCCCTGTACGAACTGATCGACTGCGAGGAGTGCGACCGCCGCAGCGGCCTCATCGATGCCGGATCCGTACCCGGTCCCGATGCTCGCGCCCGCGCCCTCATGATCAAGCACGTCGCCACCTGCGCGCACTGCACCGACGCCCTGGACGCCGAGCGCCACGTGCGCGCCCTCATGCGTGGCTGCTACGAGACCGAGCAGGCGTCGGATGCGCTGCGTGCTCGCGTCGTCGCCTCGATCACCAGCGTGTCCGTCTCCTGGCGCTAAGCGCGCTGCGACAACGCGCGACCGCGTGGCGTTACGCTGGCTGACGAGGCCTGAGCGTCCGCCCGTTTTTCGGTGACCTTCGTCGCCGCGAACGGCCTGTGCCTTGGTGGTTTGGGTCAATGTGTGCAAAAATGCTTCAGTCTAGACAACAAACCCAAGGAGAATGACATGTCGAAGCGGGGTCGTAAGCGTCGCGATCGTCGTAAGCACGGCGCGAACCACGGCAAGCGTCCTAACGCCTGAGCCGAATACGTTGCGCGCCCGGACCGGTTGGTCCGGGCGCGTTTTGTATGCGTGGGTGGTGGGTGTGTGTCAGGTGCGGTTGTGCGAGGTGCGCGTGACGTGTGGGGTGTGCGCGGTGTGGTGGGGTGTGCGCGGTGTGGTGGGGTGTGTGCCGCATGGTTTGCGTCCTGCGGCGCAAGAAAGTGGTGTGCGGGGCCGACTTCGCGGCCGATCGTGAGCGTGCCCCGTGCATGCGGATAGGTTGTCCGTGTACTGGGCTGACGCCGAGAGCGCGCGTGGTGGCGTGAGCAACCTGTCTATGGGTGATGTCAATCCACCGCCCGTCCTTCTGGATAGGAACCACGCATCCGGATAGGAACCACGCTTCTGGATAGGTTATTAAGCTATCCAGAACGCGATAACCTATCCAGTACGCTGTTTCCTATCCAGAACATGAACTCGTTGTGGGGTGCGTCCGATCCGGAAACGTCTATTTCGACCATCACAACGCTCGGAGGGAGGGCTCCATAGAAGGCGATGATCGAGTGATGAGCTCGTACGCCCTAGCGCTCTCATGAGCCTCAACCGTAGCCCTTCCCAGTCGTTGTAGTCCGGCCAGCTGACACGAACAATGTTCCATCCTGCATCGCGAAGATCCTCATCCCTGCGGATCCAATCCCGTTTAGCACGCGCAAGATCGGATTGGTTGTCGCCTAGTTTTCCGATGCCGTCAAATTCAATGATGATTCGAAGATCTGCGATGACAATATCTGCGAAATAGTGACGACCCCGGACCTCGATATGCACTTGAGTCAGTGACGGGAATGGGCTGATCGAGCGCACAAGCCAAAGCAAGGCTGCTTCAGCAGGATTTTCGCATCCAGGATCAATTGCGTGAAGAATGGCGCGTGCTCGGCGCAGTCCTCGTTTTGTGGGGGAGCGTTCGAGGCGCTTGAGGAGCGCTACTCGGATTTCTTCTGCCCGTTCACGTGATTCCACCTGCTCAAACATTGAAAAGTTGCTCCACTGATGCAGTGCCATGCATCCGAGGACGAAAGCCTCCAATGGCTCCTCTTGCTGAACGCAACGGATGAGTGCATCGTACGGGTGTTCCGTTTCCAATCCGTTAGTGCGTCTGCGTTCCTCGGAGAGCGGAGGGATGGTAGAACAGGTGACACGTGTTTCGGGTACTGTCGTTGAGCCGATCGAACACGCTGGAAGTCGGGAAGTCGATCGTCTTGTCGGCCTGTAGATGGTTATCTGTGGATTCGCGGACCATCCCTGAATTCCGTTGAGTAGAAGGCAACTACGTCCTACGTACAGTGCTTGGTGCTGCAGGGATGCATTCACTACATGGATTCGGGCGAGGGCAACTGCGTTCCATATTTCCCATGGAGTTGACCTGTCTGGATGGAGTGGGAGAGCAGCTGCAAAGCCGCGCATGATGCGCACGGTGACGGGCGAATACGCTTGGCTCTTTGGCGTCTGGAAGACATCGGTGACGACAACAGGTACCTGGTTCATGCATCCAGCTTCGAACAGAGCCTCGAGTTGGGCGTAGTCGAAAAGGAGGGCCTGTGGATAACCGGCTCTCTTGATTTACCCCTGTGCATAACGGTGAGGAGTGAGGTGTTGGGAGTCGTCTGTCAGGATGGGTGGCTGGACTCGAGTGCGGAGAGCTGTTAGCGATGGGGTGTATGAGGGGGCTGACATCTGATTGCACGCTGTTGGGGTGAGGAGCACCCCATAGAGATCAACGAGGAGAAGCCCCGCACACCATCTGGATAGGAAACGGAAATCGGAATAGGTTATTGCGTTCTGGATAGCTTATTTTCCTATCCAGATGAGTAGTTCCTATCCAGAACGACGTTTCCTATCCATAAGCCAACGCAATAATTTCCAGTGAGCCGAATACGCGCGCGAGACACCTGTACGAGGATCCAGATATCGGCCGATGTACTCGTGGCGATCCTGCGGCAACCGGGTGCCTCGTACTCCTGCGGGAAACACAGACGCCTCGGCTTCGGCGCGGATGATAGTGAGTGCCCCTGCGGCTGACGTTGTACTCGTGCCCTGTGGAGCAACGACGAGCCTGTGCGAGAGGCAGGAAGCCTCCCTCGCAGCGTATCCTGGTACATGTTGGCGCGCGGGTGCGTCCCGGCGTGCACAGACTGATTCGTCGATACGAAAGAGGCTCCATGTCCCTCCAGATGCGCGTTGTTCACTTCTGTATGGGTTTTGTGCCTCCGTTGCTCCACAGCGAGACGGCAACTGAGCAGATGGCGCTCCACGCCCCGAAGCCGCATCCGATGCCTCGACGCATGCGTGCGCGTTTCACCGCGACGAGCGAAAAAGGCGTCACCCGCGTGTTCCCGAAGCGGGGCCTGCGCTCGGGCGGTGCACTTATCTATCTGCATGGTGGAGCGTACGTGTACCCGATGGTCGTTGGCCAGTGGGGTATCGTCAAGGGGCTCATTGATCGCACGGGTCTGCCCGTCATCATCCCCGACTATCCGCTGGCCCCTGAGCACACCGCGACCGAAGCTTTCGACTTCGTCCAGCCCATCGTCGACGAGGCCCAGGCTGAGTTCGGCCGCGTCATCATCTTCGGCGACTCGGCGGGTGGCGGCCTGGCGCTGTCCCTCGCCATGCAGCGACGCGACGCGGACAAACGTCAGGTGGACGGCCTCGTCCTGTACGCGCCGTGGGTGGATGTGACCATGACGAACCCCGAGATCGAGAAGGTGCAGCTCCGCGACAAGATCCTGCGTGTCCCCGGCCTGGCGTGGGCGGGCCGCGCGTGGGCGGGCGACCTGGATCCGGCCGACTGGCGTGTCAGCCCCCTGTATGGTGACCCGTCGGGCCTACCGCCGATGCGCATCTTCCAGGGAGACGCGGACATCGTGGGCCCCGACGTGATCGAATTCGCGCGCAAGGCCGCTCGCGCTGGCGTGGACGTCCGCCTGCGCGTGGAGCCGGATGGCTTCCACGTCTACGTCCTGGGCGTTCCCACCATTCCCGAGGCTGAGGTCGCCCTCGACCACAGCGCGCGCTTCATCTCGGGGATCCTCACCCAGGCGTAGTCCTGCCCGTTTCACGCGCTGTTTCACGGCCTCGTTGATCGAGGACCACGGTTGCGGGCAGCCTCAGTCGATGGAAGCCTTGACGATGGACCACGTGTGGGGGTAGACCTCCACGGTCATGGAGGCGGATCCGGAGCGTCGAGCGCAGGCCTCGTAGAGGACGCCCGTGAGACCGCCGCGCGAGGCGATGTCGTCGGCATGATCTGTTTCGATGACCGTGAGGCGCTTGGTGCCATCAGCGAGGGTCATCGTGAAGTCGTTGTCCCATCCGTTATCGGGACTGTGATTAGCGCTCGTCCAGTTGCGTGATCGTGGCGTCTGTTCGAAGCTGCACGAGGCGACAGTGACTGTGGTGGTGCCCTCCTTCAGGTCGCGGAAGGCGGGGAGGCCGCGGCTGATCGACTGGAACCCCACGAACAACGCGGTCACGCACAGGACGACGATGGCGAAGGACCGCTGGTTGTACTTCTCAATATCGACGTCGCGCTTGGCCCGCCAAACGCCGAGGTACGCGAACGCGCACGCGATGAGGAGCCCGGCGACGATGACGAGCCCAACGCAGCAGGCCTGTGCTTTCCACACGACGCGATCGCGACCGAAATCTGTGTGATCTCCGATGAACCAGAAGATGGCAATGGCAGCAATGACCAGAGCAATGAGAATGACCCCGATGGCGGTGGCGATCTTCTTGAGGACACCTGTGCGTGTCGGGCCTTGCACGGGTGAGGAGGCCCGACGAGGAGAGGAAGCGGGGGTGCGTGACATGGGTTCCCTTTCGGGTCACAGTGGTTGGGACGAGGCCGGGGCGCGTGCGCGGGCCTCCTGGGTATGTCGGCCGAGCGATCAGTTGTTGATCCTCGCACTCGCGACGACTCTCGAGTGCGTGTAGTAACCGATGGTCATGGTTGCGTTGCCGGAGCGTAGGGCGCAGGCCTCGTAGAGGACGGCAGTCACGTCCCCTTGCCTCGCAATCTCATCCTTGCTGTCCGTCTCGACGGTCTGCGTGTGGGTCGAGCCATCCTCAAATGTCATGATGAACTGGTTCTTATACACGGTCGAGGTGCCGCCGCGGTAGCGCGACCGACTCGTCTTGTACTGGTCGAAGCTGCATGACGTGACCGTGACAGTGTGTGGTCCGTCGGCGACGTCGAGAGCGGCGGGAATGCCGTTCGACAGGGCGTATAAGCACAACCCGAGGCCGAAGAGGGGTGCCATGAGCTTGCCGAGCTGCCGTGTTTGTGCCAGGTTCTCGTCGCCCTGTGCGCTCGCTATGAGGGCATTGCGCCGTGCACCAGCATAGAGGGGGATCGTGGCGAGGGCGAAGACAAGTGCGACGGCGCACTTGATGAGGGTCCAGACGATCCGTTCCGTACCAAAATTGAACATCTCGCCGAAGAAATAGAAGACCATGCCGACGAGGAGGCCCACGAGAGTCAGGAGAAGCCACCAGCCCGTGTGTTTTTTCGACGCCTTGCCCTCGCCGGAAGGATCGGTGGGGGAAGGAACACTCTGAGAGGCCTCGTCGGCGTCGGACGACGCGGCATACGCCTCCCCGTATGGGGACCCCTGGTATTCCCAGCCCTGGTACGAGAGCGGCGGCAAGGAAGGCTGCGCGTCGCCCGCTTGCGGCTGCGGCACCTGCGGCGGGTTGGCGGGTTGACTGCCGTCAGTGGAGGGATCGTAGGGGGAGAGATAAGGGTATTGATTGCTCATGGCTGCTACCTGTCGGACGGGTGCATGACGACGAGCCTGGGGTGTCTGCGCGAGGCCGGGTGCAGTTCCGGGAGAATCCCGTTGTGCGGTTGCAACCAGGCACCGACGTGCTTGTCAGTCTTCACAGTACCCCTCACGGCCTCGACGAGGACGTGCATCTCACCCATGCGGCGCGGGTATCTCAGGCTCCGACCCGATCGAGTTCGCCCGCAAAGCCTCTCGCGCCGGCGACGACGTGCGTTTGCGGGTGGAGCCGGATGGCTTCCACGTGTACGTCCTGGGCGTTCCCACCATTCCCGAGGCCGAGGCCGCCCTCGACCACAGCGCGCGCTTCATCTCGGGGATCCTTACGAGCCGCTGACCTGCACGTCCGTCAGAATCCACGTGCGCGGGTAGTACGACACCGTCATCGTTTGGCTGCTCTCGCGGTGCTCGCAGGTGTTGTACAGTTCCGTCGCCAGGTCCCCACGCGTCGTGATGTCGTCGATGTTCTCTGAGATGAACGTCGTCGTATGCGTGAGACCGCCTTCGAAATTGATCAAGAAGTTGTCCTTGTAGACCGGCGAGCTAGAGAACATGGATCGTGGGCCGTCGTACTGGAAATACATGCACGACGTGACGGTCCTGGGCGTAGGGCCGTCCACGAGATCCATGGCGGCGGGCACACCGAAGTAGAGCGACACACCCGCGATGAGGAGACCCACCATGCCGTAGTAGAGGGGACCGCTCATGTCGCGTGGCTGCTGAGAGGTGCTGCTCGATGGATACGCTGGCTCTGCTTGGCGTCGAAGAATAGAACCAAAAGGAAAACAGGACAGCGCCAAGACAAGCCCCGCCGCGCTCTCGGCGAGCCTCAACATGAGGAGCGGCGTGCCGTAGTCGAAAAGGTCGCGGAGGAAATAGACGGCACAGCCCAGGAGGATGGTGGCCAGCATAACGATGGTGAACTTGAGGCTTCGTCTGCGCTGCGGGTGATTGCCCACGATCGTGGGTGAGACCGGCTGATAGGACACGGCAGCCGGATCGGTGCCGTAGCCGAAATCGCCGTACTGCGTGGTGCCGTATCCGGGGTCGCCATACTGCGTGGTGCCGTATCCGGGGGCGCCATACTGCGTGGTGCCGTATCCGGGGGCGCCGTATTGCGAGGTCCCGTATCCGGGATCGCCGTATTGCCCCTGAGGCCACGGCGACTGGCCCGCCTCAGGCAGGTCGGAGTGAGGGTCGAAGGGCGAGAGAGGATTCTGGTTGCTCATGGTCTTCCTGATGCGATTGGCAGCTGACGAGGCCGGGGTGCGTTCGGCTCACGCCTCACGGATGGCCTTAATGATCCCGCTGCGCGGGTAGATGTCAACGACGATAGACGTTGTGAAAGGGCGGACAACACAGGCCTGATAGAGGGCATAGTAGGGGCTTGTTGGCTGTGCGAACTCGTCTTTCGTGTCCGTCCTGATCTCGAAGCGACGCGACTTTCCGTCGTCAAAATGGAGAGTAAAAGTGCTGTAGTAGAGTATGGCGCCGCGACGCCCTCGCTCGGTCTCAGTACGGAATCTTTCGCAGCTTGTGACGGCCCTCGTCTGGGGGCCGGTGCGGGCGTCTTCGTAGACTTCCGCGAAGGCCCCACCTCCCGTGACGACCGTAGTTGTTCCGATGAGTGCAGCGATAGCAATCATGATGAATGAGCCGATTGCTGGGCGGCTGTCGCCCGGTCCCTGCAGCGCATCGCGCATTGAGCGAACGAGCGTTGGGAGGGCGACAAAGCAGCAGATGCCGACGACAAGCGCCGCCGCAGAGCCGATCATCGCACAGACCAACTCACGGACACCGAAATTGCCGGACAGAATAAACGCAGCGAACATGACGATCAGGGACGCGAGGAACGCGCAGACCCATATGGTCATGCCGAGCTGTTGCCGAGCGTTGCCCGGACGTATCTCAGGGGAGAAACGCGAACGACGCGGATACATGCTCAATTCCTCCTGCTCTTAGATGTCCGCAGGGGTCGCCGTATTGCGGGTGCCCCACCTCGTCGGTGAGAATGCATATCATCCTACTCAACCCGCGCGTCGACGATGATCCAGCTGTGGCTGTAGACCTCGAGCGTCAGAGACGAGGTCCCCTTCTTGTCAGCACATGCTGTGTAGAGGGTGCTGTAGACGCCGGTCGCGTCGTAGGCGCTGCTCAAGTGAGTTGTGTGCTTCGAGCCGTCGGTGAGGGTGAGATCGAACCTGTAGGACGTAGAGGTGCCTCCCCGTCGTGAGCGCATTCTGAGCTCACTGTAGCTGCATGACTTGACGGTGACGGTCTTTGTTCCTTCGATCGTGTCCGCAACCGACTGCACGGAACCAATAACCGCCATGGTTCCGACGACGAGGACGGGGATGGAGAGAACCGCGAGCCAGACGATTGGCTTACGCATGTTCGTCCTGTCGCCAGCGCGCTTCGCTCGGTTCATGCGGAGAGCCGTCACGACAATGATGACCGCACAGATGAGCATACTGATGGTGCCCACGGCGCTCGCGATGCTTTGCCACGTGAGTTTGATGTCGCCCACGTCGTAGAAACTGCCCAGCACAAAATAGGTAACGACACCGCTGAACGTGAGGAAATTCAGAACGTGGAGCACCGTCGTGTAGGTCGTGTCCGTGACCGGACGGCCCATGTTAGCACCTCCATGCGGAGCAGCGGGCCCCTGACCCGGGAAGGGCTGCTGGGGGTACATGCCGCCCCTGTATTGGCCGGGTGCGGGTTGCGTCGGGGCTTGGCCGATGTATTGGCCGGGTGGCGGCTGGTTTGGTGCTTGGCCCGGGAAGGGGTGCTGCGGAGGATAACTGTAGGGGTATTGGTTGCTCATGGTGTCTCGCTGGTCAGTGGGGTTGCTTCCTCATGCAGGGGCATTCGTTCATGGACAGGTACTCGCTAGACGATGCGCGCGTCAGCGATGATCTGCGTGCGCGGATACAGGTCGAGGACCAGTTTCTTCGATGAGGGGTGGTGCGACAAGCATCCGTTGTAGAGGGTGCCGCGGATGCCGGAGGCCGACTGTAAGTCGTCCTGCTTGTCTGTTTCGACGACGAGGACAAACTTGCTCTTGTCGTCGAGTGTCATGTTGAATTTGTTCTGATAGCTGCTCGGGATGGTGTTTGTTGGTGAGCTCTTCACCGGACTTTGGTGGAAGTAACACGAGGTGACTGTCCTGGCGTCGGGGCCTTCGTTGAGGTCGCGTGCTGCCGGTACTGCGTTGCTGATCGCGATGACTGCGGCGGCAAGTCCGACGAGGCAGATGAGGGCATACCCGGACGCCCGAGTTTCGGCCGAATCGTTCTCGCCTTCTGTGAACAAGATGCGCGTGTAGCGCACCGCGGCAGGGACGAAGGGAATGCATAGACCTGCGGCTGCGAGCCCGAACACGCATGCGGCGAACTGCCATTGAAGTTTGACAGCGCCGAAATCGGTGGCTTGGGCTATTGCGATGCTGGTGAAAAACAGTGCTGCGATCACGCTCGCTAGACCCGCGAACACGTCGGTGCGGATCGGGAGGGTGAAGGCCTTCGCGGACTTATCCTCGCCTGTGGAACTGTCTTGCGGGTCTGTATCTGCCGTCGTCGCGTGAGGCCGTGCAGAGGTGGGTGACGCTGAACGATCTCGCTGGGCAGCGGACGACGAGGCGGTGGCGCTGGGTGCAGGAGTCGTTGGCTCGTCCGTATGCGCCTCGGAGATGTATGTGGGCAGGTCTGCGTCCGGCTCTTCCTCCCGGGTGCGGGGGGAGGGAACTCCGTATGGGAACGCAGGATCCGGCCCGTCTGCTGGGGGTTCAACGGGCACCGGCGCGTTGCGTGGCACCCGGTGCGCAGCCTCCATGTTCTCCTCGGGCAGCGCGGACTCCGACCCGGTCGGCGGCGCGTACGGATTGTTACTGCTCATGCGGGGATACTACACGTCCGCCGGGGTCGCTCCCGTCCACTCGTACCAGCCCTGGTGCTGGACGATCCACGCCATGAGGGCGTAGCCGGCCTGGCCGGGCAACGTCTGGCCGTCCCCGCCGCGCGCGAGGGAGGCGGCCATGTCCTCGAACCACTGGTCGTGCGCGACCAGAGGCGTGTAGCAGTCAACGAAGGGGATGCCTCGGCGCGCACACACTTCGGAGCACGAGGAGGACAGGGCCTTCAACGACCCGGAGTCCACGCCCGCGAGCGGCGGGGGACCCACAACGAAGCTGGGGATGCCCAGCGCCGTCGCCCGGTCGGTGATGTTAGCCAGGTTCAGGCGCGAGCGGGCCGTCGAGATGCCCGCCGCGACGTCGCCCGGACCCACGCCGATGACGAGGCCGTGGGGCTCTCCCTCGGCCAGGCGCGGCAGGACCTCGGCCTCCCAGCGCGCGGCCATCTCCTTCGTCGTCTCGGAGGGCACGGCCAGGGTCAGGAACGTGGCAGGCAGATCGAAGGTGGAGTGCGCGTTGACGCGACCGACCCAGCCCAGGCCTCGGGGGTCGCCGACGCCGGCGACGAGCTCGTCTCCGATGAAGCAGATCCGCATGGTGTTCCTTTCCGGTGCCTGCCGCACGCCCTCGCGGCGCACGCGGCCCTCGTTAGCCTTCGAAGGCCTGCGCAATAAGGGTAGCTGCTTGCTCCTTGTGAAGCGAGGCACGTCCCGCGGCGGTCGTCGCAGACTCGGGGCGAGAGACCACGCGGACCGCGCGTCCCAGAGACGGGAACAAGTTGAGCGCCAGGTGCGGCCACGCGCCCTGGTTGCGAGGCTCGTCCTGCACCCAGGTTACCGACGCATTCGGGTACTGCGCGAGGACCTCGGCCACCTCGGCCTCGGGCAGCGGGTAGAGCTGCTCCAGGCGAATGATCGCCGTCGAGGTGTCGCCGCGGTGCTCGCGTTCCTTGACCAGGTCGTAGTACAGGCGGCCCGAGCACAGCAGGACGCGCGTCACCGACGCCGGATCGGTGATGGTGTGATCGCCGATGACGGGCTGGAAGGCTCCCGAGGTGAACTCGTCGAGGTGCGAGGACGCGGCCGACAGGCGCAGCAGCTGCTTGGGCGTGAACGCGATGAGCGGCTTGCGCGGGCGCTTGTAGGCCTGCGTGCGCAGCATGTGGAAGTAGTTCGCCGGCGTGGAGGGCTGGACGATCCACATGTTGTCCTGCGCGGCCAGCTGCAGGTAGCGCTCGATGCGCGCGCTCGAGTGGTCGGGTCCCTGACCCTCGTAGCCGTGGGGGAGCAGCATGACGAGCGAGGAGCGCTGGCCCCACTTCTGCTCGGCCGAGCACACGAACTCGTCGATGACTGTTTGTGCGCCGTTCGCGAAGTCGCCGAACTGCGCCTCCCAGATCGTCAGGGTCTCGGGGCTCTCCAGCGAGTAGCCGTAGTCGAAGGCCAGTACGCCGTACTCGCTCAGCGGGGAGTTCCACACGTCGAAGCGCGCCTGGTTCTCCGTGAGGAAGCGCAGCGGCGTGAACTCGCGCCCGTCGTTCGCGTCGTGCAGGATCGCGTGACGCTGGACGAAGGTCGCGCGGCCCACATCCTCGCCGGACAGGCGCACGCCGGTGCCCTCCATGAGGAGCGTGCCGAAGGCCAGGAGCTCGGCGAAGCCCCAGTCGATCGGCTTGTTGCCCAGCGCCATCTCGAGGCGGCGCTCGCACAGCTGACGCAGCTTCGGATGAGGCTCGAAGCCCTCCGGGAAGCGCGTGTGCGCGCGGCCGATGCGGCGCAGCTGCTTGGCGGGGGCAGCAGACGTCCAGCCGATCATCATGCCGATGCCGGGCATCTGGGACTCCGGCATGGTCCATTCCTCGTCGGAGGATTCCCCGGCCTCGCCCACGCCGACGGTGAGCGCCGGGTCGTGCGTGCGACTCCCCGGGTTGATCTCGGACACCGAGGAGGCGCCGCCCGCGCGGGTCTCCTCGAGGATGCGCCCGAGCTCCGCCTCGTACTGGGCGATCGACTGGCGGGCCTCGTCCTCGGTGAGCTGGCCGCGACCCACGAGGCCGCGGATGTACACGGCGCGCGTGGAGGGGATGCGGTCGATGAGGGAGTACATGACGGGCTGGGTCATCGATGGGTCGTCGCCCTCGTTGTGGCCGCGTCGGCGGTAGCACACCATGTCGATGATGACGTCCTTGTGGAAGGCGTTGCGGTACTCGAAGGCCAGGTGCGCGCAGCGGATGACGGCCTCGGGGTCGTCGGCGTTGACGTGCAGGATCGGGACCTGCAGGCCCTTGGCTAGGTCGGTCGCGTAGCCGGTGGAACGGCCCTGCGTTGGGCCCGTCGTGAAGCCGATCTGGTTGTTGACGATGATGTGGATCGTGCCGCCGGTCTTGTAACCCTCCAGCTGGGAGAGGTTGAAGGTCTCCTGGACGACGCCCTGGCCGATGAAGGCGGCGTCGCCGTGGATGAGGATCGGGATGATCGGCAGGTCCGGGTCGCCCAGGTGCTCCTGCTTGGCACGAACGATGCCCTCCAGGACGCCGTCGGCGGCCTCCAGGTGCGAGGGGTTGGCACCCATGTAGACCTTGGTGGCCAGGCCATCGTCGAGGGAGTACACGCCCCACGTGCCCAGGTGATACTTGACGTCGCCCGATCCCTGGACGGAGTTGGGCATGTAGTTGCCTTCGAACTCGTCGAAGATCTGCGCGTAGGACTTGCCCGCGATGTTGGCCAGCACGTTGAGGCGTCCGCGGTGCGCCATGCCGATGGCGACCTCGTGGATGCCGGTGCGTGCCGAGTCTGCCAGGATGTGGTCGAGCAGCGGGATCAGGGACTCGCCGCCCTCGAGGGAGAAGCGCTTCTGGCCCATGAACTTCGTCTGGAGGAACTCCTCGAAGGCCTCGGCGCGAATGAGAGTGCCCAGGATGTGGCGCTGCGCGTCGGGGGAGGGCGCCTCGTATGGGCGCTCGATGCGCTGCTGAACCCACGCACGCTGCTCGGGGTCCTGGATGTGCATGTACTCAATGCCGACCGTGCGCGTGTAGGTATCGTGCAGGCGCGAGAGGATGTCGCGCAGCAGCATCTGGTCGGAGCCGCCAAAACCGCCGGTGGGGAAGGGGCGATCCAGGTCCCACACGCTCAGGCCGTAGGACGAAAGATCGAGGTCAGGGTGGCGACGCACGCGGTAGGCCAGAGGGTCGGTGTCGGCGGCGAGGTGGCCACGCGAACGGTAGGCGTGGATGAGCTCCGCGATGCGCGCGGGCTTGCCCTTTTCGTGGTTCGGGTCGTAGTCGTAGTCCGCTTCCCACGCGTAGGGGCGCGCGGGAACGTGCATCGAGGTAAAGACTCGCTCGTAGAAGCCGTCGCGTCCCGAGAGCTTGGCATCCACCAGGGCCAGCAGGCGGCCCGACGCCGCGCCCTGGATGATGCGGTGGTCGTAGGTGGAGGAGAAGAACATCGTCTTGCCGATGCCGAGGGCGGCCAGGCGCTTGGGGGAGACACCGCGGAACTCCGCCGGATAGTCGGTGGCGCCGACGCCGATGATGAGGCCCTGGCCGACCATGAGGCGCGGCACGGACGTGGTGGTGCCCAGCGTGCCGGGGTTCGTCAGGGTGACGGACGCGCCCTGGAAGTCGGCGGTCGTCAGCGTCGCCGTGCGGGCGCGCGCAACGAGGTCCTGGTAGGCGTCGACGAACTCCGCGAAGGTGAGGGTGTCGGCATCGTGGATGACGGGGACCTTCAGGGAGTGGTTGCCCTGCGCGTCGGCCACGTCGATGGCCAGGCCGAAACCGATGTGCGCGAGCTGCTCGACGGCGGGCTTGCCGCCCTCGATCGTGTAGCGCACGTTGAGGTCGGGCATCTCGCACAGCGCCTCCACCAGGGCATAGCCGATGAGGTGCGTGAAGGAGACCTTGCCGCCGACGGTGCGCGCCAGGTGCGCGTTGATGAGGGCGCGGTTTTCGATGAGGAGCTTGGCCGGGATCTGGCGCTGGGAGGTGGCCGTGGGGATGGAGAGCGAGGCCTCCATGTGCTTGGCGGTCGCGCGCGCGGCGGACTTGAGGATGTGCAGCTCGTCGTGCGAGGGGGCGCCCTGGAAGAGTGTGAAGGCCGCGCGTCCGTGCTGCTGGCGGGTGTAGGGGCTGGTGGCCTCGGCGACGGCAGCGGGTGGTGCGGGCGGCAGGTCGGAGCGCGTCACGGAGACGACGGGAGCGTGCTGGGTGGCGGCCGCCTCGGGCCCGTCCTCTTCGATGTCGAGGGTCGGCGGGGTGACCGTCACGGGAGCGACGGGGTCAACGGGGGGTGCGGCATGGGCCGACGAGGCCGGGGCGGGCTCCGGCGTCGAGGCGGTGCCCTCGGGGATGTCGGGACGCTTGGCGCGCAGCTGCGGGGGAGCGGACTCGGTGGAGAAATAGGCACGCCAGGAGGGATCCAGGAGCTGTGGATCGCGCTCGTAGAGGTCTCGCATCTTCGCGATGTACCACTGCGGATCGGGCTGGGAAGCGGTGGGAGTGGGCACGTATTCCTCCGTAAGTGTCGCGCCGCACGCATGGGCAAAATCCTGCGCGGCCATACCTCAGTAATTCTACCGCCGCGTGATCGTCTTCACGAAACCTGGTATACCTTTGGCGTGTACTTCAAGGGTCTTTGGTCCGTTGAAGAATGATTGTTGGCACATGCCCCGCGGTGTGTGGAAATGCGCGCTGGGAGAGGCAGGCTGGGCGGCTAGACTGTAACCATCATGGACTGCGACACTGCCGGCTTTACTGCCGCTCTTTCTCACCCCTCCTCTGCGCGCGTACCCGCGAGGTGCCCCGGCCTCGTCGAGGGGGCCACGCGATGACGACCGCCCTCATGCTTCTGCTCGGCATCGTCCTGACAGCCGGTACCTTCGTCTTCGTCTCCGCTGAGTTCTCGCTCGTCGCGGTCGACCAGGCCGTCCTCGACAAGAAGGCCGAGGAAGGGGACCGAGGGGCCGCCTCCGTCCTGCGCGCCACCCGCACGCTGTCCACCCAGCTGTCGGGCGCGCAGGTGGGCATCACGCTGACCACGATCCTGCTCGGCTATACGACGCAGAGCGCGCTGGCGGACCTGCTGCAGGACCTGCTCGGATCGGTCGGCCTCGCCTGGGGGCTCGCGACCGGCATCGCGGCATTCGTGGCCGCCGCGTTCATCAACGTCTTCTCGATGCTCTTCGGCGAGCTCGTCCCAAAGAACCTCGCACTGGCCCACCCCCTGGCCACCGCCGTGCGCGTCGTCCCCTTCCAGATGGTCTTCACCGCCATCGCCCGCCCCGTCATCTGGGTGCTGGGCGGGACCGCGAACTGGGTGCTCGCCCGCATGGGCATCGAACCCCAGGAGGAGATCTCCTCGGCGCGCTCCGCCTCCGAGCTTGCCGCCCTCGTCGAGCATTCCGTCGAAGAAGGCACCTTCGACATGTCCACGGCCGACCTCTTCGTCAACACGATCCGCATGTCCACGCTCAGCGCCGCCGACGTCATGACCGACCGCGGCCGCCTGCACACCCTCAGCGAGGGTGACAGCGCCCAGGACGTGCTGGACCTGGCCCGCGAAACCGGACACTCCCGATTCCCGGTGATCGGCGACGACTCCGACGACATCCTCGGCCTGGTCTCGCTGCGCCGCGCGGTCGCCGTGCCCGCCGATCGTCGCGGCGAGGTCCCCGTCATCTCCTCGTCCCTCATGACCGACGCGCCCTCGGTTCCCGAGACCGTGCCGATCGGTCCCCTCATGGTCCAGCTGCGCGACGAGGGCCTGCAGATGGCCGTCGTCGTCGACGAGTACGGCGGCGTGTCGGGCATCGTCACCCTCGAGGACGTCGTCGAGGAGATCGTCGGCGAGGTCTCCGACGAGCACGACCAGCGTCGCCTCGGCATCCGCCCGCGCCCCGACGGCACGTTCCTCGTTCCCGGCACGCTGCGCCCCGACGAGCTCGCGCGCCGCACGGACATCAACCTGCCCGAGGACGGCCCCTACGACACGATCGGTGGCCTCGTCATGAACGAGCTGGGCGAGATTCCGGTCGTTGGATCGCGCGTGAGCGTGGACGGTATCGGCATCGAGGTCACGCAGATGCAGGGCCGCAGGGTCGCTCAGGTGGCGATCACGCCCGCCCCCGAGGCCGAGGAAGAGGAGGTGTCGCTGTGAGCGTGGGAGTCGGTCTCGCCATCACCGTGGCCCTGCTGGCCGTCAACGCTTTCTTCGTCGCCGGCGAGTTCGCGGTCACCTCGACGCGTCGCTCGCAGGTCGAGCCTCTCGCCGACGAGGGTGCGCGCGGCGCGGCCGCTGCGCTGTACGCGCTGCAGCACGTGTCCCTTATGCTGGCGATCTGCCAGCTCGGCGTGACGGTCGCGTCCACGACCCTGGGCGTCGTCGCCGAGCCCGCGATCGCCCACCTCGTCGAGTCGCCGCTCGAGCGCCTGGGCGCGCCCGAGGCGACCAGCCACGTCGTTGGCTTTGCTGCCGCCCTCGTCGTCGTTCTCTTCTGCCACGTCGTCTTCGGCGAGATGGTCCCGAAGAACGTCTCGATCGCCGCCCCCGTGCGCATGCTGCTGATCCTCGCGCCCGTCCTCGTACGACTGGGCCACGTCCTGCGCCCGATTATCGAGGCCATGGATCGCTTCGCGAACTGGTTCGTGCGCCTGTCCGGTTACGAGCCGCGCTCTGAAATCTCGGCCTCGTACACGGTCGAAGAGGTCGCATCGATCGTCGTTGCCTCGCAGGCAGAGGGCGTGCTGACCGACGAGCTGGGCCTGCTCAGCGGTACCCTGGAGTTCTCCGAGGAGACGGCCGGGACCGCGATGGTCCCCCTCGACAAGCTCGTCGTCCTGCCTGAGGGCGCCACCCCGGCCGACGTGGAAGAACAGGTCGCCCACACGGGCTACTCGCGCTTCCCGGTCGCCGGCGACGACGGTTCCATCGTCGGCTACGTGCACCTCAAAGACGTCCTGTACGCCACCGGCGAGGAGCGCGAGCAGCCGATCACCCCATGGCGCATCCGACGCCTCGAAGCCGTGTCCGCTGACGACCAGGTCGAAGACGCGCTGCGCCACATGCAGCGCACCGGCGTGCACTGCGCCCTCGTGCGCGACGCGGGTGCCGTCGTCGGCATTCTCTTCCTCGAAGACATCCTCGAACTGCTGGTCGGCGAAGTCCGAGACGTTCTCCAGCGCCCGTGACGAGCCGCGATCCGCAAGGTACATTAGATCGAGGTCAGAACTTCGTGACGAACACAGACAAGGGGGAGAGCGTGAGCGACACCGAGTGCCCGCTGCCGAAGCGGTCGCAGCTGCGCGCGGCGCGCCCCCACGACGCGGACGATCAGCAGGAGAACCCGACGACGTCTGCGATCCCGATGAGCGACGAGGCCTCGGCCCCCACCCCCGATCCCGCGACGGATCGAGAGGACGCGGAGGAAGCCCCGGCCTCGTCCGTGGGGGAGCGACGCCGCAACGTTCACCCGGTCGGCTACGTGCTGCGCGCATTCCTCGTGCTGGGGCTGGCTGGCACGACGATTGCCGTGCCTATGACGGGACGCGTCGGATCCGACTCCTCCTTGAGCGTGCCCGCGCGTGCCTTCGGTGCGTCGGTGGGCGGCACCAGCTGGGCCGTGTCCTCCGCGCTGCCCCAGGCGACCGCCCTGGACGGCACCCTCACCGCGAACTCGCGCGCTAAGGCGAAAGCGCCCGTGTCCATCACCGGCTGTGCGTCGGGCAACGGGGCGGATGGCAACCGCAACGTGCGCGTCGTCGCCGACACGATCTACTGGCCGTTGCCGGAGGGGACCTACACGATCACCTCGCCCTTCACGATGCGTATTTCGCCCGTGTCCGGCCAGCTCCTCGCTCACGAGGGCATCGACATGGCCGCCCCGCTCGATACGCCCATCACCTCCGTGTACGGCGGCGTCGTCGAGGAGGTCGCTGAGAACTCGCGATCGGGCGCCTACGTGCAGATCAAGCACACGAAGTCTGACGGCACCGTCTTCCACTCTGCCTACCTGCACCAGTACATGAACAAAATCAAAGTGAAGGTCGGCGACACCGTCACCGCCGGGCAGGTCATCGGCGCGGTCGGCAACAACGGCTGGTCGACGGGCCCGCACCTGCACTTCGAAATCCACGACTCCTCGGATACCCCCGTGGATCCGGACGCGTGGATGCAGGCAAACAAAGCTGTTTATCTCGGACAGGAGTCTTGCTCATGATGCCCGTGACCATGCGTCAGGGACCCATCGTTTTCGCTCACCGCGGCGGCAGCGAGGAGGCCCCCGAGAATACGATGAGCGCCTTTGCCTACGCGTACGAGGCCGGGATCCGCCACGTGGAGACCGATGCCCACGTCACCGCCGACGGCAAGGTCGTCATCTGCCACGACGAGACCGTGGATCGCTGCTACGACGGGAGTGGCGTGATCGCTCAGATGACGTGGCGCGAGCTGTCCAAGCTGCGCCACCGCGACTCCGGGGAGCAGATGCCGCTGCTCGCTCAGGTTCTCGAGGCCTTCCCCGACATGTACTTCAACATTGACGCGAAGGAGCCGGGCGTCGAAGGCCCCCTCCTCGACGTCATCGCCGACCACGGCGCGGCCGACCGTGTGCTCGTGGCCTCCTTCTCCGAGCCGCGCCTGCGCGCCGTGCGCGACATCGCCGCCTCGGATCCCACGCGCGCGGTCGCCACGTCTCTGGGTACCGAGGCCGTCGTGCGCCTCGTGGGTGCCGCGAAGAGCGCCACGAACCCAGCTTGGTGGCACGTGCCCGGCCCGCGCCAGGGCGCCATCGCTGCGCAGGTGCCCATGCACCAGGGCCCGATCCGTGTCGTCGACGAGCGCTTCGTGGCCACCGCGCACACCCTGGGCCTGGCCGTCCACGTGTGGACCATCAACACGGTGGCCGACGTGCTGCGCCTCCTCGAGGTCGGCGTCGACGGCATCATCACCGACCGCCCCGTCTTCCTGCGCGACTTCCTGGACCAGCGCGGCCTGTGGACCCAGCCTCCGGCTCCGGGTTCTGTTGCGGGTCCCAGGGACTGAGGCGATTGCTTGAAATGGCGGGCGCACACCGGTGGGGGCGCGCCCGCCTTTTTGTGTCCTTGAAGCGTTGACTCTATTGTTGGCCGTGCAATATTCTGGCGTGTTACTGCTTACTGCGGCGTCGGGAGAAGATTGTCCGCTTTGATCGCAGGGAGACTGGGGAGAGAGTTATGAATTCGGAGCTTACGTCATACCCACTCGGTGCCTTCCTCCTCGGGGTCGTGGGGATGGCCTACTGGTATTACAAGATGTTTCATGCCAGTGGAGGCTGGGATTTACCACAACGCGTGGGGAGATATCGGCGCCCCAAGAACTTTGACTCCGTCATCGTACCGTCATATTCCATGTGGTTGATCCTCGGGCCGGTGGTCGTGTGGTTTCGTCAGTATGATCCTCCGAAGTGGTTGTTTTTCTGCGCGTGTATTCCAGTATTTCTTTTCCCGATACTCTTCGTTGTTGGTTTTCTGCCCATCAAATTTCCCGATTGTATGTACCCGGAATGGCAATATGCCAAGCGGCATGGCCTACTGGACGAAGGGAAGAACGGCAAAGAGTCCTCTCAGAACCGCGATTCTGGCGGTGTAGATCGTCGTGTGGGCGCAGGCGTGACGATGCGTGTGGCCTCCGGTTGGAGGCAGCTGTCGGCGGAGGAACGCGGAGAGCTCGGGGATCTCGGCCAGGATGAGAGTATTCGCTTCATTGCCGTCGGGAAGGCAATAGAAGGGTACGTGCCGAACATTGTCATCACTGAAACTGAGCTCTTCAGCGGCAAAGGGGAGAAGGAAATCCTTGACGATAGCGCTCGGCGCTTGGCTGAGCCACATCCTGGATGCCGACTCATTGACGACACCGCCGCGCCGTACCCCACCGAGCGTACCCGCCTCGTCACAGGCGTGTACACCCTCAACGGCACCTCGATGACTGTCTCGCAGCTCGTGTGGCTCACCTGGCGCAGAAACGACGAGGACGAGGAATCCCGCCGATTCCTGTGGGCCGCGACATGCACGTGTCCGAGCCTCGCCTGCCCGCCGATCATCGAGGACTTCATGACAATGGCACGCACCCTGGAGGTGGAATCGTGACCGCCGAAGGAACCACGGCCTCGTCGCCAGAGGAGCTGGTCGTCTCCCTCGAACAGGCGAATGCGCTTATCGACCTCATCGGCACGACTGAATGGGCCAATGCTCTATCGAGCGCGATGCCGGTCAGTGGACTCATGAGCGCTGGCCTCGCCGGCTCCGCTGGCCTCACCAGTGACGCCGAGGCGATCCTGGGTCCGGCGCGTACGGTCGACTATCGTCTCGCGATCCGCGTCGTCTCCCCGAGGCAGACCCTAGGTGTGCGCAATGTGCGGATTTGGCCCTCGCGGCCTCGTTCGGTCGTTATGCGCACCGAGGATGACGGTGTGCACTTCACCCAGGTTGATTACTGCGATGTCCCGCGTATCCTGGCCGAGGAGAGCCTCCTGGAGTCCGGGCCGACCATCCATGACGGCCCGCCGTCGATCTCCGCCGAGTTCGTGCAGGCGGTGCGTGACGTGGACCTTGAGAGGGCACAGTCAGCCCTGATCGATGTGGCCGCGCAAGGGCTCATCGACTCTCACTTCTCGCAGGACTGTTGGCATAAGCGCTGGAGCGTTGTGCTGTGCGTGCGGGAAGAGCGGACCCCGGATGGATGGAAGGATGCCGGGCACCTCGAGTGCTTCATCACCGACCATATGCATGCGCAGATACACGCGCCCATCGATCCTCGTGCACTCGCCCTCATGCGGGAGCGGAACACCCCCACTCTGGACGCTCCGCCGCGCACGGCGCTGTGGGGGTTCTTGATGGAGCTGCTCGCCCAGTAGTGCGGCCTGTGGATGCAGCCCCCGGCTCCGGGTCCTGTTTCGGGCCCCAGGGACTGAGGTCATTGCTTGAATTGGCGGGCGCGCACCGGCGGGTGCGCGCC